>Ga0315338_1000210_pt1 | contig 205449 bp, 182 predicted proteins | sample ASW8metaG_FD_204518 | JGI IMG/M metagenome (GOLD analysis project Ga0315338, IMG submission 204518) | Ammonia-oxidizing marine archaeal communities from Monterey Bay, California, United States - ASW #8 | ecosystem: Environmental > Aquatic > Marine > Coastal | place: USA: California | collected...
GACAGCGCGTCACGAATCTGTACCCAGACGACACCGGTCGTCGGGGCTTTGCCCATGACAGCAAGCCTCGGGTTGCCTCCCGCGTCAGGGATCACTTCCAGGTCGTCCCCAGAATGCCACTTCCCAAACCAGACCTTCTTGACTAACGCACCGGTCGCCGCGTCGCGTACCTGTACCCACACCGCGCCGGTCGCCGGATCCGTGAAGAGAGCCGCGACCGCTTGTTCGCCACCCATATCGAACGCCTCGACGTCGGTAGGGGTGCCGACGGCACCGTCAACGGTCGTGTTAGCCACACCCTCTAGGCTCAATGCTGCAGCATGATTGCCTGCGAGATCCTGGAGGGGGGCCACTCCTACGGCGTAATCGACCGTGACGGTGTCGCCAGTGTTAACGCCGGGCGCCAGCGTGAGGATGATGCTCGCCGCAGTAACGAAGACCCCAGTGACGGTCTGTGCCGCGCCATCGGTGCCGACGCTATAGTCGATACTGAGCGGCGTAGATACCTCGTCCAGCGGCTCGTCGTACGTCAGCGCCAGGCTGCTGCCGTCCACGCTCGCGCTACTCAGCGTCGGCGCCGTGACGTCAGGAGTGGTGTTGGTGACGGGTGCAAGCACCAGAGCTACCGCGTCGTTCCCGGCGACGTCCTGCACCGGTACGGCGCCCGGCGTGTAGTCGATCGTGACCGCGTCGCCGATGCCGACACCCGGGCTCAGGGTCAGCGTAACCGTACTCCCGCTGACCACGACGGCCGCCACGGACTGCGCGTCCCCGTCAGTGCCGACACCGAACGCGGTGGTGGCCGGTGTCGAAGCATCGTCCAGCGCCTCGTCGTAAGTCAGCACCAAACTCGTGCCATCCACGCTCGCGCTGCTCAATGTCGGCGCCTCGGTGTCGGGAACGACGACCTCGACAACGACCGATGCGACGAGCGACCCGTCCGCTACCGCGTCGACGGCGTGCGGGCCCGCGCCAAACGTCAGCGGTGCATCGATCGGATTGGCAGTGGTGACCGAACCGCCCCCCATATCCCACGGAACCAAGTTCTCCGTGCGAACGAACTGCCCGTCCAGGGAGAACGTCACCGCGCCGGCTGCGTCCGCTCCGGCAAGGAAAATGTAGACATCGCCCGTCAGCACGGCCCCCTCCAGCCACGTCGGGTTCGAGCGGTCACTCGCCAGGCTGTAGACCAGCCTGGGGCCGCCGTTGATCACGCTCTCGGCCACGAAGCTCGCCCCCGGGTTGCCAGCGAGATCCTGAAGCGGAGCGCCGGTAGGTGCGTAAGTAAGGGTCAGAACGTCGGCAACGCCGGCGCCGGGAGTGAGCGTCAGAGTGACCGCGCGGCCACTGACCGCAACGGCCGTGACGGACTGCGCAGCGCCTGTCGACGCGACGCTGTAATCGCCGGTCGGCGGGACCACCCCTTCGTCCAATGGCTCGTCGTAGGTCAGCAGCAGGCTCGTGTCCGCAACGGCCGCATCGAGCAGCGTTGGTTCGAGGAGATCGGTGGTCGTGTTCGTCACGGGCTCGAGTAGCAGCGCCGCTGCCGTGTCGCCATCGAGGTCCTGCAGCGGAGTGACGCCTGGTGAGTAATCGACCGTCACCGTGTCGCCGACAGCAACGCCCGGGCTGAGGGTGACGGTGACATCGGACCCACTGACACCGACCGCCGTGACGCCTTGCCCCGCGCCGCTCGTACCGACGCTGTAGTCGGCCGGGTCGGGGACCGACGACTCATTGAGGGCTCGGTCGTACGTCAGAATCAGGCTGGAGCCGTCGACGGTTGCCGCGGTCACGACCGGCGCAATCCCATCGGTGGTGGAGTTCGTCACTGGTGCGAGTAAGAGCGCCGCGACGAGGTTCCCGGGCGCGTCGCGGAGCGGGCTCGCGCCAGGCGTGTAGTCGAGCGTGAGACTGTCCTCGAACGCCACTCCGGGGGATAGGGTCAACGTGACCGCGCTGCCGCTGATCGCGACCCCGGTCACCGTCTGCTCGGCGCCATCGGTTCCCACCGCGAAGTCGGTCCCGAACGGCGTCGAACTCTCATCCAGAGCCTCGTCGTAGTCCAACACGATGGTGGTGCCATTCGCCGTCGCGACGAGCAGCGCGGGAGCGGTCGTGTCCGGCGTGTTATTCGTGACCGGTTCGGCGACGAGCGCACCGGCCGGCCTCCCGCCCAGGTCTTCGACCGGTGCGATCCCGGGGCTGTAATCCAGTGTGATGGTGTCGCCGAAGTCAACGCCCGGACTCAACGTCAACGTCACAGTGGAGCCACTCACGCCAACGCTCGAGACGCTCTGAGCAACACCGCTGGTCCCCACGCTGTAGTCGCCGGGGGCGGGGATCGCGCTCTCATCGAGCGCCGTGTCATAGGTCAGCAGCAGCGCGACGCCGTCGACCGCGATCGACGACACGACCGGGGCGACGACCCGGTCGACGACGAACCCGGCGGCTGTCGTGTTGCCGTCGGCCATCAGGCGAACCTTGCCGACGCTCGTGGGCACATCCACCGTCGTGAAGTCGCTGATACCGGCGAGGCTGACCGTCTCCAGCAGGTTGTCGGAACCGTCCAGGATCTGGAGAAAGTCGAAACCCACCTCCAGATCGATCTGGCTGAAGTGGAACGCGAAACCTGGCGCCCCGTGGTCGTAAACCCAGGTCGTATCTGTCCCGTTCGCGTAGGGGTGCAGCGATTCGAACGGGATCGCGGTCGCAAGTTCCATGGGCCCGGCCATCGCCACGACCGACGGGCCGGTCGTCGATTCGTTGCCCATGACGTCCACCGCCTGCACCGTGAACGTCTGCGGAACGCCGAACGGGAGCCCGCGAATGGTGGCGACTGTCGCACCCGCGGTCGTCGCGACCTGGCCCTGACCTGTGATGTAGATCCGATAGGCGCCGATCCCCTCGGGATCCGATGCCCCGCTCCAGGCGAGGCTGACGGAGCTCGCCGTCGTTCCCGTGACGGTCAGCGACGTTCCCCAGCTGGGCGGCGTCGAGTTTGCCGTAGCGACGGTGCCGGTGACGTCATTCCCGATCGCCTGCCATGTGGCGAAGTTGATCGTCGGCCCATCCCACCCGAAACGGGGCGCGCCCACCGCATCGAGGTAGTACGTGTTGCTCTCAAAGTGGTTAATGGCCGTTGCAAAGTCGGCGATATCGAGGCTGCAGTGGGGCGGGTTCGGCAGAGGGTAGTCCTGCACCACGCCGCTCTTGCCTCGGCGCATGGTCACAACGTTGTCGTGAACGTTGAGATTCTCGACGCAGTACTCACCCCACGGCCCGGTGCCGCGACGCTGTTGCACCGCGGTGATGCCATTGCCGTTGTCGACGACGGTGTTGCCGTAGACGTCCGCGTTGCGCGATGAAGAAATCAGGATCCCAGGATCCCAGTACCAGCCGTTGCGCGGATCGGTGAGACCGTTGGCTTCGAGGTAGTTCCCGCGGACGATCGCGCCGTTGGTGAGTTCAACGAAGATGCCGGACCAGTAGTTGCGCTCGGACACATTGTCTTCAATGAGCAGATCGACGCCATCCACATCGATCCAGATGCCGGGCCCGTAATTGTCGTGGGCCCAATTCCCCCGGATGACGCCATTCGATGCGAGGGCGAACTTCGTCCCTCCAGCCTCCCAGGACGTGTGGTAGCGGGCGTAGTTGTTCCACGCGATCTCGTTCCCTTCGATGAGGACGTTCCACCCGGCGCTACCTATCCCCAGCTGCCCGTTCGTGTGGACGTAGCTATCGCGCACGGTCCCGCCGCTACGAACCTTGATGCCGCCGCCGTGGTTGAGCCGGGCCTCGACACCCTCGATTAGCCAGTTCTGACCCGAGATCGCGCCCTCCTGCGCCAGGGCGGCGTACTTCTCGATGACGAGATCGCGAATCGAGACGTTGTCCGCAAAACCAGAGAATGCGTTGCGAGTCACGCTGGTTTCGACAGCAGCGCCGGCCGGATCGTCCCCGATGTAGATCCGATCGGCGTCGTAATCGAAAAACCAGGACCCAGGGCCAACGTCATCCTTCGTCGCAACGTGCCTCATCGGGATCTCGTTAATGAAGAGGTCCTCGGGACGACTGCAGCGTGGGAATCCGGGCAAGCAGCCGCCGTGGATGATCCCTTGCTGCGTCTGGCCCCCGACCCACCACAGTGGCCCCTCCGTCGCCCACCCGACCAAGACTCGCGCTCCAGTCATCAAGGCTCCGGGCTCACCTCGGAAGGCCATGTCGTCCTTCGGATTGACCGACTGGAAGCGGTGAGTGCCGCTGAGGATGAGAAACCGGGTTCCGGGCGGGTTCGCGTCGACCGCGGCCTGGAAGTCGTCACCGGGGGCCAGGGGCACCTCGGCGAATGTGGTCGCGTTGGTGACAGGTGTGAGGAGGAGGCCCGCGGCGTCGTTCGCGGCAATGTCCTGCACCGGTGCGGCCCCGGGGGTGTAGTCGACTGTGATCGCATCGCCCACCCTGACACCCGGACTCAGGGTCAAGGTGACGGCGCTCCCGCTGACCGCGACTGCGGCGACAGTCTGCCCGTCACCATCGGTGCCGACGCTGAAAGCGGCGCTGGAAGGGATCGAAGCCTCATCGAGCGCCTCGTCGTAAGTCAGCACCAGACTCGTGCCATCCACGCTCGCGCTGCTCAGCGCAGGCGCCGTCGTATCGGCGGTCGTGTTGGCGACGGGTGCGGTGCTCAGCGACGCCGCGTCGTTACCTGCGACGTCCTGTACGGGGCCAACACCAGGCGTGTAGTCGAGCGAGATCGCGTCGCCAGACGCAACTCCAGGGCTCAGGGTCAGTGTGACAGCGCTCCCACTAACCGCGACGGCGGTGACAGACTGCGCGTCGCCATCGGTGCCGACGCCGTAGTCAGTGCCGGCCGGGGTGGACGTATCGTCCAAGACCTCGTCATAGGTCAGCACGAGACTGGTGCCGTCCACGCTCGCGCTGCTCAGCACCGGTGCCGTCGTGTCGCCGCTGCCCCCCATCTCGAAGACGTGGATGGCTCCGGTCCCCCAGTCGATCACCCAAACAGTCCCCGGGAACGGATCCCCGACACCCGGTATCGTCACGTCCAGCGGAAGCACGCCGATGTCGGGGATGAAAGCCTGGTTCAGGACGGCATCGTCGCCGGCGGGGGTGAGAACGACTCGACTGAGCGTGCCGTCCCAACTAATGGTGAAGAGGTTCCCAGTCAGCAGGCCATCGAGATTCGACGGCCTGTACTCGTCGATTCCGTTGGTGGACGCGGGGAACGAAGCTATTGACGCGTCATCAATGCCAGATTGTTGGTAGTCACACTCCACCGGATTCGCGACGGGCACGGCGGCCCCAAAGGGACTACCGGCAGGGTTGCCGCGAACCGGGTTCGGATGCCCACCGTAGTAGCCGGGTCCCGGCACGTAGTGCAGTCCGTCTGCCGCCCACAGACCGAGCGAAGCTGCCGGAGAGGTGCAGATGCCGGCTGCCCCCTCATCGGTCGGCGGACCACCGAGGTCGTCGCTCGGTCCGTTGTCGGTGACGTACAGACGACCAGCGACGGTGAGCTCGAGATCGTAGGGATTACGGAAGCCGGGCGCGTAGATTTGAACCGGACCGGCGGGATCGATCACGCTCTGATTGGCACCATCGCTCCCACCGAAGGGATCCCCGGCGTCGGGGTCCCCGGCTCGAGCCGGATCGTCCAACGTCGGGAGATCGTAAGTCGACTCGCCGACCGCGGTGAGGTCGATGCTAAGGACCGCCCCCGAAAGGGCGTACTCCGGGAGAGACTCCGAGAACGCGGAGGATCCGCCCTGGTTCGTTTGCCCTCCCTGGGCCACGTACATCGTGTTGGTCGCAGGGTCACGAACGAGACCATTTGACGCATGGTTCAAACCCGAGCGGGCGAGCCCTCGCACCAACGGCAGGTGCACCCAGGCAGCACCGTCCCAGGTGAGCCTCGAAAGGACGCCAGAATTCGTGTCGCCGTTCGGGTCGCCGGCCGTTCGCGTTGTTCGAGGATCGCTCGACGTGGTGAAGATCACCGGGTTCGCGGCGGTCCCCTCGACCAATAGCCCTGTGAGCAGACGTCCGACGACAGCGGCGTTCAGCGCCCCGTCGTCGTCGTGGTTTGGGATGTCGAAGATCTCCGAGACGATCTCGGTAGCAGTGACGACGTAGTCGTTGGCGCCATTCCGGGCAACCGTATATGCGTGGATGTGCCCGTCCATGAGCGCGACATATAACCGTCCGTCCGGGCCGAACTGCAAGGATGTCGGCCTAGTCGAGGAACTGGCATCGAGCACGCTCGCGCCGATTGAGTAGGCACGGTCTACGACGAAACCGGCCGCGACGCCGCTCGAATTCGATGTGAGGCGCACCTTGCCGATGCTGGTCGGGATGCGGACGCTGAGGTACCCGCCGCCCCACGTCTCTGTGATGGTCTCCAAGACGTTGTCGGCGTCATCGAGAATCTCGATGACGTCGCCATCGCTGGCTAATTCGAGCAACGAGAAGTGGAATGCAAAGCCGGGCGTGCCGTGGTCATAGACCCAGAGGTCGCTGGTGTCATCCGCGTAGGGATGAGCAGATTCGAATGGGATGACCGCGGGGGAGACGGTCACCGCTTCAAGCGCAGAGCGGGACCCAACGACGAGCGTCACGAAGACGAGAGCGACGGAAAGCATGCGCTTCACGGTCAGGCCCGACTCAGTTGAAGGCGGCGGTCATGTGTGCATCCTTGCCATCCGGAACCGCGCCTGCGCAAACATACGGTCTTCGGCCGATCTCGACATGGGACCGCGCGTCATGGCCGTGGCCACGACGCGCCCCGAGCTTGGCGCCCTGGAGGGAGTCACCAGCCCCGACCAAAACTACTTCGGGCGGTAGGAGACCATTGCGCGTCTCTGCACAATTGACGCAACGCCGGAGGCGTGACGCGCTCGCCGAGAGGGTCGTGAGGAAGATGTGGACGCTGTCCTCGACGTTCGTCTTTGCGTTCGGCAAGGGGCGACTTGACCGGTGGCGCCGTCGAGCGCGAGAGGAGACGTCCAGGCTGGCGTGGCTAAGCTGGGCGCGCGTCCAGCCCGCCCTTCATCAACGATCTCACACACGCCGAAGTCCTCGAGGAGCTGCGCTCTTATACCGATGACGACGGCCTCAACCGCGCGGCGAACTCGATGCGCGGGAGGTCAGCGACCCGTCGGCGCTGGATGACGAGACACTGCGAAAGTTACTGAAAGTGGCTCGCTTGAAGGCGCTGCTCTGGCGTCAGCTTGACGAGTAGAGTTCGTCTTGGAATTCGGCACTCTGTTGGGCGTCCTCAATCTGGCCGATTCGCCGACAGTCACACTGCCCTACAGCCAGCCGGACACTTGGAGTGATCCTCATGCCTGAACGTCACATCACGGTGCAACGCCGCATGTCTGCGTCCACAGGTTCCGTATGGACCCTGTACGCCGACTTCCCGAATCTCGCGAACCATTGGAGTGGCCTCAGGGCCACGAGAGCCATCGGCGACCAGACCAGCGGCGTGGGCGCTCGCCGCCGCGTCGAACTGAAGCCGATGGGCAGCATGGATGAAACCGTCACTACCTGGGAGGAGGGTCGCAGGATCGACACTCAGAATCAGCCGAGCGTGTTGGTGCCGTTCAAGCGGGCCGAGGCCACGCTCACGCTCGAGCCCGACGACGACGGGACGTTGGTCACGTTCGACTACCGATATGTGCCCAGGGGCGGCCCAATCGGTCGATTCACCGGCCCATTGATCGACAAGATGCTGACGGCGAACTTCACCGACATGCTGGCCGCCACCGAGGAGGCCGCCCTCGCGAACGGGTAGCGAGCGCTGAACCGCGCCACTGAGTGGGCGAAAGTCATTGGGGTCTTGGTCGGGGTCGCCATAACCCGCTCGATCGCGCCGCCTTCGGGCGGCGTTTCTGATCCCGACGGAACTCTAGACGGGCGCTTTTATCGTCCGCCATCGCCCCATGACCGAATCCACCGTTACTCGGATGGTGCGGCGGAAAGATGGCCTTCGACTTCATGCTTGGTGATCAAGCTGGAGACGAGACCCGAAGCCTTGGCTTCCTCCACGAAGCTACGTAGGAAGGCCGCGCCGGCGACATTCGTCTTCGCAGTACCGACCGCCTGCTGCACGGTGGCGAATCGCCCGTCGAGCACGCGCGCGCCTGGGAGCTTCGGCAGAGCCTCGTTCAGCCCGGGGCGAAGGCCCGCGAATGCCTCTAGCTCCTCTGCGACAAACCTGTTGAATACGTCTTCCCCGCTGTCCGAGGTCACGAGCGTGGCGTGCTCGATATTCCGTTCGAGCCACAGGCCGTAGGCGCTACGTCGGGAAACGGCGATTCGCATGCCCGGTTTGTCCACCTCCACGATCGTCTCGATGGGTGAGCCTGCAGGGACCAAGTACGTCGCCTCGATCTCCGCATACGCTGCGGTGAACTCGATCTTCTCCGCGCGCTGCGGCTCAGCACCAATCAGGCAGATATCCCAAGCACCGGTCCCGACAGCATCGCCGAGTTCACCGGGGGACTTGAACGGCACGAGCTCCAGCGGCACGCCCAGGCGTGTGGCGATGCCCCGAGCCATATCGGGCGAGACGCCATCCGGATCCCCCTCCGGTGTACGGCCCGTAACCAGGAGGAAGTTCCCCATGTTGATACCAGCGCGCAGAACGCCGGTCGGCGCGAGTTCGGCTTTGGCCTGGTCTGACATGTGGCGCTCCCAGAATTGTTGTTCGGATGAACGGACCGTATTTCGAGCAAACGGCGCACCGGCGGATCAAGCGAGCCAAGGACGGATCGAAACTGCGGCGAGCCCACGCCCTGCAGTATGAGGTCCCGAATCAGATGTCGCGGCCGGTTCCAGATAGCCCTCTAGCCCTGGATCTGAATTCGCGCGAGCCTCCTCTGTCTTGGAATAACAGGCCGCCGAGCGACGCCCTACACCAACGCTTGTGTCGCAGGCGGAGCGAAAGACCAGCTCCCCCTTGGCCCCGCTCGGCTCTCACTTGACGGGCGGAGCACCCCGCGACCCCGCTGGTCACGACATCAAGTGATCGAGCGCCTCCGCGGCGGCCCGCTGTTGCCCCGGCAACATGTGCCCGTAGACATCCATCGTGAATGATGCTGAGCCATGTCCGAGACGTCGCGACACGATCAGTAGATCCACCCCAGCCTTGATCCACATCGAAGCTGCGGTGTGGCGCAGTGAGTGGAAGTTCACTGACCGCTCGTCCTCAATCCCGCTCTTCGCGAGGATCCGACGGAACCCCGTCAGGAACGTACGCCGATGCTGGTATCCACCCACGGCATCTGGAAACACCAGGTCGAGATCACTTCGGACTTCATGTCTCCCCTGCCGCTCGCGGTGTCGACGCATCATCGCCACAGTCGCCGCGCTGAGCTCGATCGTTCGCCGGCTGTGCCGCGTCTTCGGCGTCCGCACGATGAACTGCCCGTCGACATGATGAACTGAACGCTCGACGGCGAAGGTCCCAAGCTCGAGATCGACGGAATCCCAACGCGCCCCGAGCAACTCGCTCTGGCGAATCCCGGTCGCGAGCGCGAAGCGGCCCGAGGTGTCGTAAGGAGTGCCATCCGCAGCTTGGAGGAGCGCGATGATTTCGGATGAAGTGAGCGCCCGCCGTTCCCGACTGCGGCCTGCGACTGTCGGGCTGGTCACCGACTCCGCCGGATTCCCCTGTAGTTGCCCTTCGGTCACGGCCTCGTTCAGGCTCTTCCGCAGCAGGCCCAGCACCTTGTGAACAGTTGCTGGCGCTAGCTTCCGTGAGAGCTCTTCTTTGAGGCTCGCCACATCCTCGCGGTCGAGCTCGTTCAGCGGGATCGTGCCCAATCTCGCTACCAGATGGCAGCGCAGAATCGCCCGGTAGTTCTCCGCCGTCCGCGGGCCTAGCGCGCCATCCGCGCATCGCTGATCGAGCCAACGAACGAGCCAGTCTCCGGTTGACGATGAGGCTCGCTCGCCAGTCTGTGGCCGGCCAGTCTTGCCACCTTCGACCCTTGCGAAGCGTCGCTTCCGCCGCGAGCCTCGGCGTCCCGGAGCTGTCGACCGCTGTGGTCTAGCCGATGCTGAGCTCTCGGGTTCGCGTTGGTCACGTTCAGCAGGCCGTCTCGGGATCGCCACTCCAGCCATGATCGTTTACCCCCTTACCGCGAGTTGTGACTGTAACGATCACCCACGAAGCTCGACGCTCTCCAACACCTGTATCGGCGCTGCTCTCGGAAGAGGCAGGACCGTCAGTCGCGATCGAGCCGATTTCAAGGTCCTCGAGGAGCTGCGCTCCCTCAGAGATAATCAGGGGCTCGACCACACGGCGGAACTCGATGGCCGTGAGATCAGTGATCCAGCGTCTCGTCGGGACCATGCCATCTTGCCCGGGCGCTCAACTAGAGCGGTTTCGAGCCGAATCGCTTAGTGCGGACCGCGAAGCGCGGGTTCGTCGGTCCGACCATCTGGTTGTCGCAAGTGGCTCGTCGACTGGTGCCGCTCGCGCAGACTGCACAGATCTATGTAGCCAATGAGACTTGGCTGTGGAGCCAAGATGGTCATCTCCTTCGATGTTGCCCCGCGCGCTGAGTCAGACACTCCGAGCACGTCACTCGAGGTCGTCCAGCAGTGAACAGTACGGAGGTAATGATGTTTGATCTGACCCTGAAGAGCGCCCCGTTCGGCGTATTCGGCCGCATCGGCCTTGTCCCGAAGCGTCATACACGTCGAGCGACCGAAGGGGCGCCGCAAGCCGTCCGCACTTCGCGGCAGCGAGCGCGGCATGAGATTGCCCAGGTCACGGGGTTCTACCGTGAAGACAACGAGTCGAACGATGCAGTCTTCGCGGACCTGATCCGATCCGCGATGCTGTAGCAGTCCAAATGTCGTCACCGGGGGGGGGGACCCCCGATGACGACATGGCTGTGAGGAAGCACCCGACCCAGAACGACCACACAAGGAGTCCACGACATGGCGTAGAGTCACCGCTATGTCGGGCCCGATGTTTGTTGGCCGCGAGGCCGAGCTTCGCGATCTGGAAGATGCTTTCCAGGAGACTGCCGGATCGAGGCTCCAGCTGCGCCTCCTCGCGGGACCCGCGGGAATCGGCAAGACTGCACTAGTCCGGGAGTTCCTTGATGATCGGCTGCGCGGCCATGGGGCACTTGTCGCCTGGGGCCGAGCCTATGCCAACGTGCCCACGACCCCACTCTGGCCTTGGATTGAGGTGGCTCGCGAATACGCGGCCAGAGCAACTTCTGAAGACCTGAAGGCTGACGTCGGTGAGCACGGTGCAGAGCTTCAACTAATCCTGCCGGAACTCATCCGCCTGGATCCGAGCGTCGAGCCGTCATCGGTGGGTGGTGAGGAGGGTCGACTTCGCCTGTACCAGGCCTTCGTCGAGGTGCTGGCGCGGGTGTCGACACGGGCACCGCTCGTCATCGTTCTCGACGATCTCCAGTGGGCTGACCAGGAGACGGTGGATCTACTGGCGTACGTAACCCGGTCACCTCAGCCAATCCGGGCGCTGGTCATCGTGACATTCAGGGAGGCCGGCAGAGAACCTCAGACCAGCGGCGGCAGAGCGCTGGTCAAGATTTCCGATGTCGTTGGCCCGCTGGCAGCTGAGCCCGGGTTCCGGCGCATGACCGTTGGTCCGCTCCCCACGTCCGCGATTCAGGCGTATGTACAGAGCCAGTTGGGAGCAGGGGCGGCCGAGATCGCCGAGGAACTCCAACAACGCTCGCAAGGCAATCCACTGTTTCTCCGTGAACTGGTCGCCGAGGTCGACCAGAAGCAGGGGTTACCGGCTAGGGAAAGCCGTCTGCTACCCGACACACTGAGGGAGTATCTCTGGGATCGACTATCAGGGCTCTCACCGGAGTCCCTGAGCGCGCTGAACGGGGCGTCGATCTTCGGTCGCGAGTTCTCGGTGACCGAGGTTGCCGTCGTCTCATCGCTGGAGCCGGGCCTCGTCACCGGGCTCCTTGAGGAAGCCCGAGGCGTTGACGCCGTCGAGCCCGCGGTCACACGCGGCAGGTGGAGGTTCGCCCACCCGCTTATCGAGGATGCGGTTCGGGAGCGCGTGCCGCTGGATCTGCGGTCCCGAATGCATCAGCGTGCGGCGGAGACCCTCGCGGCCGAATCTGCGGGCGAGCCTGATCGGCTCGAGGAGGTCGCTCATCACTACGCCGCAGCGGTTGAGGCAAATCCTGCACTCGCGGAGCTGGCCGTCGATTACTCGCGTCGCTCTGCGAGGCAGGCCGAGAGCATGGGCGCGTGGTCAACCGCGGCGTCGGCCTACGAACGTGCGCTCGAGATCGCCGACGCTTACCTCCCTGCGCTCGGAGCGGTCGATCGCGCGCATCTGCTGATTGGACTCGGCAGGAGCCGCTCCGGCCGTCTCGACGGAGCGAGCGCGATCCCCTCACTTCAGCAGGCGATCGCTCTCGCCTCACGGGCCGGAGATCCTGAGGCTCATGCCGAGGCGGCGTTGGCCTTGGTCGCCGCGCGACCGGACCGCTCACTGGCGAGACCAATCGTCGACGACGCGCTCGAAGCGCTATCGGGGCTCAAGACCCCGGATCCGTATCTCACGGCTCGCCTCCTGGAGTACGGGAACGACTTCGATCGCGACGTCGTTGACCGGGTTCGCAAGCTCGCTGCCAACGTTGAAGAATCGAGCCGCGGGGATGGGCTCCGGCTGTGGGCCGATTCTCGTGCCGCCCGCCTCGCCGAGGTCGAGGGTGACTGGGAGGCGGCGATCGGGTTGCGCGAGCAGATTCTCGGGTTCGGTTCCGGCCCGGCGAACGTGCAGAAGACTCTTGGAGGGGAGCGGCTTCACGTCCTGAGGTCCCTCGCGACTGCCTATGGCTACGTCGGTCGAGTCGCTGATTATCAGCGAGCCGCCGACGCTCTGCTCGCGGCGGCGAATCGACAGGCGGCGGACCTCGACGTGGCAATGTCGGTGACGTTCCTTGCCGAGATCGCCTGGCTCCTGGGCCACCGGAGGGGCCTCGAGCTCGCTTCAGATCGCCTCTCTGGGATGCCCCCGGACGTCTACTCAGCAGCCATCGCATCTTCGCGCCTGGCGATCCTGGATGGAGACCTTGAGCGTGCTTGGGCCGCGGTCAGGGATCAGGACGGTCCGCAGGTCCGACAGCCTGAAGCGAGGTGCACCGTCCTCGGTCACCGCCTGTCAGTTCTCGCCATGGACCAGTCCCGGCTAGGGGAGCTTCCGTCGGAGCTAGCCGTCTGGGAGCAATCCTTCGAGGACTCTCGCGGCGATCGCTCTGCCGAACTCCATCCGGTAGCACGCCGAGCCTTCGATCTCTCACCGAATCGGGTCGCTGGGGTCGTGCTCGCGGCACCGACGGTCGTCGCCGTCGGCGATCAAAGTCTCGCGCGGCGACTTCTGGATTATCTTCGGCAGCCCGAGATCGCTGGTCTGCGATGCGCGCTATTCGGTGGGAGCGTCGATTTCGCGCGCGGGGTTCTTGCGGTCGCGCTGGGTGAACACCGGGAAGCCGAGCAGGCACTCGCGGAGGGTGCGAGTTGGGCAAGGGATCAGCATTGCCCGCTGGAGGAGGCCCGGAACCTGGTCGCGCTCGCGGCGCTCGAAGGGTTCGTTGATGACGACGTGAGGTCGACCGCTCGCGATAGAGCCCGCCAACTGCTCGGCCGGATGCCCCGGCATCCGCTCGCGGCGGTGCTGGACGGGTCCGGGAGCGCTGACCCAAGAGCCGCCGAGTCAAACCTATCCGGGCGTGAAATCGAGGTAGTGCGGCTCATAGCCGCGGGACACACCAACGCGACAATCGCTGACCTGCTCTCGATCGCAGAGCCGACAGTCGCGCGTCACGTATCAAACATCCTCAAAAAGACGGGACTCTCCAACCGAACCGAGGTCGCCGCGTTCGCGATCCGAAGGGGACTCGCCGACTAGTGCCTGCGGCCCTCTGCGTGGGGACATCGTCCCCTCCTGTCGCGATCAGTCGCTGCTACTCCACAGGAGCACCCGAACTGGTATGACGACTAGCCAGTGGGCGATGACGGGCGCAGCTATCCCGGGTCCTCGGAGTCTCAACACTCCGAACGCGATGCCGGACGAGGCAAGCGCGACGAGGAACAGACAATAGACACCGACCCGGAGGAAGCCGTCGGTAACCTGGCTGACTGTCTCCCAGGCGACCACCAAGTGCCAGAGCGCGAATGCCACTCCGGTGAACGTAAGTGCTTCGCGGTTCGGAAGGGCCCGTTGCCAGACTGTAAGGAGCAACCCCCGAAATGCGATCTCTTCCGGAATAGCCGTTTGGAGCGGATAGACCAGAAGCAAAGCAACCGCTAAGTCTCCCGCGCCTGCCCCTGAGGCACCCTCGTACTCAAACGCCCTCTCCACGACGCGGCTTGAGGCAAAGACAACGACAGCGAAGCCAAGACCGAGCAAACCACCGACGGTCATGCCCAGAAGCCAGCCGCGCAGCGGATCCCTCCCATCGATCCCGATCGCACCGAGCCCGCCAGACATCTGCCTCATCCGTAGCACCGCTGCTCCGATCGCTCCGATCGAGACCAATAGCGCCGCGCCGTGAAGCTCGTGGGTTCGGAGCAGCGTGGCCAAATTCCCGACGAGCACCAGGTACAGAGTCCATGCCAGCGGCGAGCACCATTCCGTGCGGATCACTTGTGCGCCGGCAGGAGACGCCGCGGCATGGATTCTTCCTGGCCAAGGCTGAGTTCCTTGTTGAAGAAGCCACTCGTGTCCGAGGGCTCAAAGCACTGCCGGAGCTCGACGCGCGAAGGGCTCTCGCTGATAGCCGTTCCCGGGATCACGACTGTGGGGGACTCGTAGCCGGATCCCCAGTAAGGGGCGGCGACTCGCTCACGATGTTTCCCCGGCCGGGTCTACGGGGTTGCGATCGCTTCGCTCTCGGTCGTGGCAGAGGCCGTCGAGCTCGGGACCAGTTGTTGGCTATCGGCTCGATGACCGGCGCCCCTCCGTCCTCCCGTGCGCCACCGGGACCAGAGGACTCCGCCCCCTGGGACATGTCGTCAGGGAGTCGAGACCTTCTCTCGGATCCATTCAATCGTCACGGTCCCGAGACGCCGTTCGGTCACGAACAATTCCCAGCTCTTGATCAGCCAGTACAGAGCGAACAACCAGACGGCTACTGACTCCATCCAGAACACGCCGTTCTCGATGACTCCGGCCAGCGCGAGAATAATCGTGAGCGCTAGCACGCTAACCATCATCACACCAAGTGCAGGATATAACCAGTACAATATTTTGTACCGAATCGATTTAACATCCTCGATATATTTGAGGCTTTCTCTCGACAAGAACACCGCGACTATCCCGGCTGATATGAAAGCAACAACCGCGAAGAATCCATGAACGTATTGATCTAGTCCGAACGGGATCCAGTCGTACTCCTCATGAACGGGTACAAAGGCCACACCGACTGCAGCTATTCCACATACATTGAGTAGTAGATTTTCTAGCCAGTGGTATCCCTTGTACAGCACGAGGCTCAAGCCGATGAATACGAGAACTCCGACGAAGGGATCGCGCATCGCCCCGTCGCCCTCGCGATAGTAATCGCTGAGAGACGGCTGGAGGTCGAGGTCCTCCAGCCACATCCCGCCGAGCCAGAGCACGAACGGGAGGAGCAACGATCCGAGAGCAATGCCCAGCCGGAGCTGGAAGTAGGTCCCGAGAATCGAGTACCCGAGCCCGAGCTTTGGCAATGTCGACCTCGCCTTACATTCGCCGCAACCGGAAGCCCGCTATCTCGACTGGCATGGGCGACGACCACTACCGTCCGCACAACATATGTGCTTAGGCGTGGCACGAGGATACTGACCCGCCACGCTCCGAATTGTCAACGGTTCCGGGCCCGTCCCACGGCGTGCTCGGCCGAGAGACAGAGCCGGTAGGGGCAAGGGCAGCTGCGCCCCCTGGTCCAGGGCCGAATCAAGTGCCTGACTCACCAGTCCCGAGTCACCAACCGCAGCGGCTCGTGGACCTAACTCCCTCCCCAGTTCTCTAGCGCGAGCCGAGAACGACGCGTATAACATACGACATTCGGCGTCGCCGCCTGCGACGGATCGTTCACGGCTGAGCGGCGCATCCGAGGGGAAGGCAGAGCCAGTGAACTGCCTTCCGACCCGGCGCTCACTGGGCCTAACGACGCTCGCGATGATGGCCACAGCGGTCCTCATCGTGGCAGTTGGCGGGTTTTGGATCGCCGCGCTCGAGATCCACCTGCTGACCGACGACATCTCCGGGAACTTCCCCCAGGAGCGCCTCGCCCGAGCCGCTCTGGACGGATCGCAGTCGGACTCCTTGAAGGGACTCTACGAAGAGTGGGTTGCCGATCTCAGTAAGTTCCCAGGCTCAGGCAGCCCCGCGGTGTATAGACTCTTCTCCTGGGACGGACTCCTCGCGCTGCTGTTGGCGACGTCAGCCGCGGCGATCATCTACATCACCGGTATTCGAGGGCGCGCACGCGGGCGTTGGCTGCTTCTCCTCGTTCCGATCGGATTCCTCGTCGCTGAAGCCACGGAGTTCGTCCTCCTCCGAGGCGCCAGCTACGGCCCTACCGGCCTTCTCGAGTTCGCACGCGCGCAACCGGAGGTCTTCACCGCCCCCGACCAGGCCACTGCATTTGGACCTGGCTGGCTAGATAAATCGTGGTCAGTCGGGCCGCTGAACCTCCGAGCAGCCTGGGTTCCGCTTGCAGCGAGCGCCACGAAGTGGGTCCTGGTCCTTGCGGCCATGAGCCTGATCCCGGCTCCGTCGCTCGTCGGTGCGACCTGGTTCACTGGATGGCAATCGGAAGCAAGCGCCCCCTCGTCCGCCTGGGCTGTAGTTCCGGGGTTCCTCCGTTGGGTGCTCTGGCATCTAGCGCGGATCATGCTCCGCATCACGCTCACGATCTCACTCATCGCGACCGGCGGCGCCACTTTCCTGTTGGTCCTCAGCGTCGTAAGCATCGGGGCCCCGATGGTCGCTATCGCGACCCTGGCGGCCCTCCCCCTGATCGTCCTGAAGCTGGGCTCCCGCTCGCTGCTCTGTTTCCTCGTCTTGTGGCTTGGGGTGCTGGTCGCACTGATCGTTGTGCTGCTGCTGGTCCGCGCAGCCGGTATTCATCCAGGACTGCGCGAAGTGGTAATCGTCGGAGGTCTCGGGTGGGCTCTCGCTGCGAGCGCGATCGGACTCTTCGCGTTTCTCCAGTTGGGACTGGGAGAGGAACCCGAGGATCTGCCTCCCGTGCCCGAACCGGACGGCGGGGAGCTCGTGGCCGATCTCCGGACCGTCCTGGGGCCATTCGCGGAGCCGCTGCGGGAGTACGACGTGGCACTCGAGGGTGCGTCGCTCAAGTCAGTTGCCCAGGCGGGGGCGCTGATGGCGTTTCACGATGCCGGGATGACCGCACGGATGATCGCGGGCGCATCCGGCGGGGCACCAATCGCGGCCGCGCTTGCCGCAGGCTACGAGCCCAGAGAGATCGCAAAACGAGCGCTCGAGACAGATTGGCTTTCCCTACTCGACCCACGTGACTACCCGGCCAGCTCGCTGCTTCAGCGTCCGTGGTACGCGCTCGCGATGCTCCTACCCCCCTTCGTCTTCAGGAGGGGTGCGTCTGCAGGCGACCTGTTCGAGGAACAAACGAGGAACATGCTCGCCGAGCAGTTCCCGCCCGGCATCGACGATCCAACGTTCTGTGACGTCGCTGACGACTCAACCGGAAAGCGGCTCAAGCTGGTTGCAACCGACCTCACCCGCCGGAAGCCGGTCGTCTTCCCGGACGACGCCGCGATGTACTGCCGACATGTGGCTGAACCTTGCCCCGACGATGGAAAGTGCCTCAGCGCAAGCACGCTCTCCGTCGCCCACGCGGTGAGAATGTCGATCTCGATTCCCGGCTTGTTTGAGCCGGTTCAGCTCCGTTATGTCGGGGGACCGGGCAATCCCGTAATCGTCGATATTGTCGATGCCGGCATCATCAGCGGTTATCCGATCTGGGCTTTCGACCGCAACCATCCTTCGGTCCCGACGTGGGGATTGCTCCTCGATGAGTCAGAGCCGTTTGGCGGAGTAGGTTCGTCAGCAGACCCTCAAGAGCTGACGAATGTCGCTCAGGTACTTGCGGCAACCGTCAACACGGGAATCGGGGCCGGTGACAGATTCACGAGTGAACATGATGACGAGCGCACCGTTCGGATACGGGCGGGCGGAGTCAACGGTAAGGACGTCAACTTCGAGCGCGACCTCCAAGTGCAGCTGGTCAAAGAGGGGTACGCGGCCGCAAAGGCATTCATCCAGAACTGGAACTGGGACAAGTACATCGAGAAACATCGGGGTGGCGTTGCGAGAGTGCCCCGGAGCTACGACGTCGCCGCTGTGACGATTGACCAGGTGGCGTCGGAAGATGTAGTCGAGCAGGATGGCGACGTCTGGTACTTGCGCTATAAGGAACCGGATCCGGTGTGCTCGTAACCAGCCAGAGCCTTGCTACCCACCCTACGGCGCCTGAGGCGGAATGCGGGGTGTACTCGGCCCCAGACCCTGGTCGATCTGGACGACGTTCTTCCGCACATCTCCGCTCCTGGCGGACAAAGGTCGGCGTGCACGGGTCGCGAGCGTTCGCCCGCCCGTTCCGAAGGCGGCCCCGCTCCGCTGGGATGTTCGCTCGCCTGGCGGCGGGGTCTCGCCCACCTCAGCTACCGTCGAATGGGCGATCCTAGGTCGCCTGGAACAGGGCACGCCTGCATGGAAGAATTTACGGGGCTTTGGCCTGGGTCTAGCAGAGCGGCCACGGCGCGCACACTATGAACTGCTCCTGACCAGGCTCTGCCCCGGCAGCTGTTGCGGCGGCGAGCCTGTACCGCCTATATAGGTCCATTTCAAGGGCTCGTTTCTCCCAATCATCCGATCTGACCATTCCCCTCGTCACCTCAGAATCATCAGTTTCGTCGATGGCAGGGGTGCCCCAGCTCCATAGCTTCGTCTCATCAAGCAGGCGCTCCACACCGGAGCCGATAGCAGGAGAGACAGATGGCACTCGTTCAGCAGATGAATGGCTTCGGTTCGAACCACCCGGGCCTGAATTTCCTCGGAGGCCTCGTCGCTGGTATGGCCCTCACAGCCGCCGCGACCTTCGGTGCCTTGACGATGCAGTCCGAGCCCAACGTCGAAGCCGCCGGCATCAGCCAGGTCTCGATCAGCGATGACTGGGACGCCCCGCGCGTCCTGATCTCGACGCTCGGGGCGCCGAGTCAGGCGTCCGACGACGTGCTGGCAGCCCCTCGCATCAGTGGCGGTCGGACCTTCAGCTTCGCGGCTGCGGAGACGGAAGAGCAAACGCTGTCCGCACCCCGCGTGCCGGTCGGAACGGTCGGCACTCCGGTGCAGCCGCTCGGAGTCTCCGTGGTCTCGGTCGCTCCGACGACCGGCGGTGAGACGCTCGACACGCCTCGCGTGCTGATCTCAAGCTTCGGCTCGGACGAGCCAAGACTGGACAGCGTGCTGCCGCCAACGGGCCTGAACGAGCAATTCCGCAACGGGCTCGAGGTCGCCAAGACAGCAGGCTCGACCAGCGTGCTGCCGCCAACGGGCCTGAACGAGCAGTTCCGCAGCGGGATCGGGCCCGTCCCGGCAGGCACGGACGGGCCAGGCCAGGACGATGTGATGTCGGCCGAGCGGGTGCTCGTTGAGTAGCGTCGACCGGCGCCGGCACAGCAGCCCACCCTCTGGGCCTGAGGAGGCGGGACCAAGTTCCGCCTCCTCTTTGTGTCTGGCCATTTCTCCGGCTCGCCCGTGGTGACGGGCGTCGGACATCCTCGCGCTCTCCCAGTTCCTGGGGGGGCAGGGTTCAGCGGCTAAGCGAAGCGAGCGACCAGCTCTCACTTGGCCATACTCGGCCTTCATTCGACCGGCAGAGCATCCGGCAACTCCGGTGGTCACGACATCAAGTGATCGAGCGCCTCCGCGGCGGTTCGTTGGTGCCCCGGCAACAGGTGCCCGTAGACATCCATCGTGAACGACGCTGAGCCATGTCCGAGGCGTCGCGACACGATCAGAAGATCCACCCCAGCCTGAATCCACATCGAAGCAGCGGTGTGACGCAGCGAGTGGAAGTTCACTGACCGCTTGTCCTCAATCCCGCTCTTCGCGAGGATCCGACGGAACGCGGTCACCCGTTGCGACCCTTCTCGGAAGGCGTTCCTATCCGGCGGGACCACCGCGGCCCTGTCCTCGTTATGTAGCTAGCTCGCGGCGTTCAGCAACCGGGACCGCTCGGAGAGACCGAGCGCGACTCGCACTTCGAGGACGTCCAGGTGAAGCCGGCTTCAGGCTAGGCGGTAGGCATAGCTCGATGCCCAGTCGCGGTCGAAGACGGCTTGAAGCGGCCCCACGAGCGATGGGTGATCGGCGTTGAAGCTCGCCCCCGCCGTCGACGCAAAGTAGTCCCAGGTCATGTTCGAGGTTCCGATGTTGACCCTCTGGTCAGTCACGATGTATTTCGTGTGATTGACGCGGGTGTGGCCGGGGAACTTCCGGTAGCTACCCGTAGTCGAATCCCAGCCCGGGATGATGAACTGCTTGATCTCGAGCTGTCCGGCGGTCAGGTAGCGGTCGGCGCGCCCCGCGTCGGCAGCCTCTTGGAGGGCGCGGAGATAAGGCTCGATCATCCCCGACGTGTGCGCCCATTTGCTCACGAGGAGGCGCACCCAGACCTTCCGCGTGAGTACAGCCGAGAGCAGAGCGCTGAACAAGGCAGGCCACCACGCAGGGGTGTCATCGGGGATCGGGCCCTCGTCGCCAATTGCAGCGCCGGGGTACTCGCGGTTGTAGAGGCCGACGGGTGCGAAGTCCATGACACTGACGCACACCGATTGGCGAGCGTCATCGATCGTGTATACCAGGCTGTCGCCGTCCCAGGTGCGGTCGACGCCGCGCACCTCGTCCGGTGAGCCAGAGACAAAGACCGTCCCCGATTCGCCGTTGAGCCGCTGCTCGAGCGGGTGATGACGGTTGTTCGTCGTTGTGTCCAGTGCCGCGGGAAGCGTCGCGGGATTTGGTCGACCGGAGTCGTCGGGGGCGAGCGCGGACCAGGGCGGGACCAGGCGGTCGATTCGCACAACCGGGTCGAATACCTCGACAGAGCTTGGCGTTCGCGCGCTCAACGCGAACCACGACTCCAAGTAGAGCGTGACGTCATTCGCGACCGCCGGGGAATGCTCGACGACCACGCCCATCTCCTTGACTTGCATGATCGACTTCCAGTCCATGTTTGCCGATCCCATGTAGACGTGGCGCTTGTCGAACACCCATATCTTCTGATGCATGATTCCGCTGCCGCCGTACCAGTCACCCATCGTGATGGAGTGAATCTCGACGGAATCAGGGAATTCCGCATGCAGTCGGTTGGACTCCTGCGAGACGGGCTTGTCGTCCTTACCCTTGGAGAAACCGGGCGCTTCGAGGATCCGGATCCGCACACCTCGGCACGCGGCGTCGCGAAGCGCTAGGAACAACGCCCGGCCGCGGTCGGCCCCCATCGCAGTGAGCTCCTCGGCAGTGAAGCCGGACTCATCGGAGCTCGAGGGATCGGCGAGCAGGGCCCAATACATGGCGGTCAGGTCGATCGTGTGCTCCGCCGCCTGCACCAGACGGACGAGCACGTCCTCGGTGTATTGCACGTCCGCCGTCCCCCGCAGATCCTCGAGGCCCTTCGGAATTGATTCGACGAGATGGGCAGTGGGGGTAGTCGCTGCAGACGTGGTCATGGTGCGTTCCTCTGCTCAGCGTCGGTCGGTCAGGGTAGATGATGCTACTGGCTGGTCCCGGCATCGCTCTCTGCAGCAGGACCGCACGGGCTGAGGAGGGGTGATCTCAGCGACGACTTCGACCGCGCTCGGTCCGGGCGCGGGAAAGCTCTTCTCTTGGGGGAGGAGTCTCGGGCGCGGCTTGCACGGCGGTCACACGTCGCAGGACCTACCTCGTTCCGCATCTCGCACTCTGGAGCGAGGTGACTGGAGCGGCTGGCATCGAAGGCATGTGCGTTCCCGACGCGCCGTTCAAGCAGCGGAGACCGGGTGCTCCGGACTGACGACAGCGCGAGTACGTCACCTGGGAAGAATCGCGCCGCCGGAGACTTCCCTGATCAAAATGACAACGGGGCCAGTACCTCGCTGAGCGTCGCGCGGCCGCTGGGTGCCCTAATGTCAGTTCGACCCCACGCCGGCGTGCGGATAAGGGAACTGCGGTGGCGGACCTGAGATCCCTTCGACGTGTGCTCGCATCGCCGCGTCAGTGACCGCGTAACCCCAGTTGATCAGCCGCTCCTGGATCAGTTCGGGCATCGCGCCGAGCCGGGCACGCTCCCCCGCCAACCGAAGCGTCTCGTCGACGGGGCAAGGCAACGAGTCGTCGAGTCCGTAATTCTCAATATCGGTGCGTACGGCCCAGTAGGCGCCGGTCCGAGTCTCGTCGACGTAAGCGGCGATCAGCCGCCGCTTGCGGAGCGCTCCGACCTGATTGTCGATAATGCCGACGACGCGGAGTCCGTGCTGCGCCCAGTTCGTGGCCGGTTTCGGGTCCGGTTCAAGGTTGCCCCCGCCGTCGCTCACGATCACGGTTTGATAGCGCTTGAATGCCGTCTCTAGCCCAAGGTTGTCGTAGACCCCGCCATCGGTGAGGAAGACATGTCTGGTGAACGGCGGGCGGTGGAGGTCAGTCCCGAGCTGATCGTGGACCGCACCGTCGGCCAGTTCTAGCTGTGCCGGAGAGAGCACCGGAGGAAACGCTGACGAGGCGCCGACGGCGGTGGCGAGGAGCGTTTCCGGATCCGGCACGAAGCCGACACGATAGTCAGCCATGTAGGCCTTCGAGAACCGCCACAGCACACCGGACTGGACGTTGGTCGCGTTGATCACAAACGACGGCCGCTCGGGGAGATCTTGGAGCGTCGCCTCGCCGTAGAGGTGCTTCTGGTAGGCCTTCCGCACGTTTTCGGCCGCGGATCCCAGGTGAAGGATCGCGCGGATGATCGAGCGAGCGTCGATCGTGACCGACGCGATCGCGCGGAGTGGTGGGGCGATGAGCTGGGCGAAGTTCGGCGCGACGCCATCATCGTCGAAATCCAGTGAAGACCACTTCAAACCAAGGAGCGCTGACGTGATTGAGCCGCCAGAGACGCTTGAGACGCGGTCGATCGAAGGGAGGTAGCCAAATTCGTTCAGCCGCCACAGGCTCCCCAGGTGGAACAACATCGCCCGGTAGCCCCCACCGGAGAGGCACAGCGCGACGCCGGCCTGAGGGCCACCACGCTCGTGGTCACCTTCAATGAACTCAACGGGCGCGTCTAATTCGAGCTGTCGACGCTCGTGAGCCACAAGTCCTCCCTCGCGATGGCGTCCGTTGACGGCCCGGACAGGTCGGCGAAACGTTTCGCCGTGTCGAGATTCCGCCTGTCGCTGACGGTCGCCTCACTTTTCCTTCTCCCTGCTCGCCACGCCCGGTTTCGGGGGGTTCTGCGGCCTGTTGAGGGGCGGCAGCCGACTGACGGATCGCCGCGCGAAGACTACCATCACGCTCGTATTCAGAGCGGCGAAGGCTGGCGGTCGGCGCCACGCCGCGAATCGGCTCGCCGTCTCGCGCGTCGGCCGAGATGGGTGCACTAGTGTCGCCACTCCGCTCCTTATTGCCGGTGATCGTGCTCGGAGCGTTCGTCGTTGCCTGTCAGTCTGATGACCATGGTCCGCCGAATGTGTCGCGCTACGAGACATCAATGCCGGGCAGCACAGCACCGGGAGCAGTCGAACCGGGCGAATCGCCACGATTCCCCTCGTTCGGGTCGCTTCCACCGGACTGCGCAGTGGACCAGACGCCCGATCGACCGCGTTGCTACGACTACGAACAGGGATTCTTCGAGCTGAGCCAGGACTACCCGAGCCTGCAGCCCGAGAATGATATCCAGCACATCCTCGACATCGCATACGACGACCCGGACGGCGCGTCGGCGTATCTGCTCGCGCTTCGGGACTACATCTTCGAGGGCAACATCGATGTGCAGTTCGAAGTCCATCGAAACGCCGTCCGGACGTGGTATCACGTCCCCTGGCAGCACTGGGGCAGTGCTGGGCGAGAAGCCCTGCATGGGTTGACCCGCGAGGCGACGTCGATCAAGGGACAACTCGCGCCCGAGCAGCGGGACACGTTCGATACCTACGCCGTCGGCTTCTACAACCCCCTGGGGGGCTACACCATCGGGCAGGTGTGGGCTGACGCGAATCACCCTCAGCCCAGCCAAGCCCAGTTCCTGCCAGGCACAGTCGTGGCCAAGCTGCTCTTCACCGAGGCGGACGAACGCCAGGTCCCCTACCTCACGAACCCGATCACCTGGGGCGCATGGATCTACGAGGACTTTAACGCGGGGCGGCTCGCCCGCAGGGTGCGGCCCGTCCAGCTCATTCAGATGGACGTGATGGTCCGCGATCCCCGCCATGAGGAGACCGGTGGCTGGGTCTTCGGGACCTACATCTATAACGGCGAGTTGACCGCGGAGAACCCCTGGGAACGGTTGCGACCGCTCGGTCTGCAATGGGGCGACGATCCAGGGGTGATCTCCTCGTTCGATGACGAAACATCCCCGGTCAACGCGGAACCCCGAGAGACCCGGATCAACCCGAAGCTCCTCGAGACCATCCTGAACGTCGACGAAATCGAGAGTGGCAACCTCCCGCCTCAGCACCTGGGATGGGGGGGCCGCCTGGCCGGCGCGGTCGACAACTTCGCGTCGTCGTGCAAGTCCTGTCATGGCACGGCGCAGTGGCCGCAGGTGACCGCGCTGAATCCGTCATTCACCACGATCGTCGAGAGCGACGACAAGAAAGGTCTAACGCCAACGGAGGTGGTCGAGCTCTACTGGAGAGAGTTGAACGAAGTGGACCCAGGCGCCTGGATGAGCTGGTTCCAGAATCGTCCATGGGGCGAAGCGCGTAACCCCGAAGTGGCGGTCAGCCTCGACTTCAGCCTCCAGCTCCAGATCGGCATCGGAAACTTCCATGCCAATCAAAGCGCACACATGGGCGGCGTCTACATGGTGGATGGCTTTCCGAACGGTGTGAACCCAACTGGCTTTGAGGCGAGCGACCTGTTCGACCGCGGCAACGAGTACTGAGGGGACCGATCTAGGCGGGCGAGGGCACGGTATGCCGGACCAGCATCGCCCGCGCAGCAGGAGCACAGGCGCGGGCGCGCCCGCGGGTGATGCTCCTCGCAGCCGTGGGTGACGGGCAGGAAGAAGCAGGTCTCAATGACCTCAGGGCTTTCTCTTCAGGCCGGACGGTACGAGATCGATCTCGTACTCACGCCCGCTGAGAGCCCGACCGTCGTATGCCGCGCTCGTGACCTGGTGCTGGACCGAGCTGTCGTGGTCTCGATCGAACCGGCAGACGTTGGGCTTGGCGGGCAACGGCTGCTCACTCGAGCCCGATTGGTCGCCCGAGTCGGCGCCCATCCTCATCTGGTCAGCATCTTCGATGTCGGAAGCGACGACGGCCGCGCCTTTATCGTCGAGGAGTTCATGCCGGGAGGCACGGTCGCCGCCCTGCTCGAGGCATCGCCCAGCGGGCTTGCGCTCGATCGCGCGCTTGAGATCGCGATCGAGCTCTGTCTTGGCATTGAGGCGCTACACGATGCTGGCCTCGCCCATCGCGCGATCAGACCGTCGAGCGTGTTCTTGGACCAGGATGGGGGTGTGCGGCTGGGAGATTTCGAAGCGGTCGCACCGTTCGAGGAGGACCCGCGCCCTTCCTCAGGACATGCCGCCTACCTCTCGCCCGAGCAAGCGCGAGGCGTTGCCTCGGGGATCGCTTCGGACCTCTATTCCCTCGGCGTGTTGCTGTTCGAACTCGTATCCGGCCGGACGCCGTTCGAGGGGCCCGACCTGCCGATGCTGATCGCCGCGCATCTCTCAACCCCAGCGCCACTGTTGCGAACGAGAGAGCGCAGCGCGTCGGCTGGACTGGAAGCGCTCGTCGCCCAACTGCTGGCGAAGCAGCCCGATGAGCGACCGGGAAGCGCGCTGACCGTCCGCAGCGAACTAGAACGGCTCCGCTACGAGCCTCCCGAACAGATCACGGAAGTCGAGGCGATTGAACCGGCGATCATCGGCAGAGCTGGACCGCTTGATCGGCTCGGGCTGATGCTGACTGAGGCGGCGGCCACCGGCCCACAATTCGTCGTGATCAGCGGCGAGGCCGGAATCGGAAAGAGCCGGCTCCTTCGAGAGTTCGAGGCGACGGCGCGAGCGAGCGGCGCCGTCGTCCATGCCGGTGGCTGCACGGCTGACGAGCTGACGGGAGCGTTCGAGCCGTGGCAGGAGATCCTCGCCCCATTTGTGACTCAGACCGAACCGGCTGAGCTGCTCGCGGTGCTCGGTGACGACGCACCAGCGTTGTCGGTGGTGTTCCCGGAGATTCAGGACCGGCTACCGGGCCTGGGGTTGCCGTCGGATGAGCAACCTGAGGTCCAGCGCCAGCGCTTGATCGAGGGATTCGCCGCGCTCGTGAGTGCCACCACGGCTGAGCAAGAGATCGCCGTCGTCGCAATTGAGGACCTGCACGCGGCCGACGCCTTGTCGGTCGCACTACTGCGGCATCTCGCGAACGAGCTGCACGACCGTCACGTCCTGTTCGTGGCAACCCTGCGTGCGGAAGCCGATTCGACTGGCGATGACCGATGGCTGAAGCCGCTGCTTCGCGAGCCGTTCCGCACGATCGAGCTGACGCCACTCGATGAAGCTGAAACATTCCAACTGCTGCGCAGCCTCGGAGGTGACTATTCGATCAGCAACGAGGTAGCTGCACGGGTGCACACGCTCGCAGGCGGCAACCCGATGTATATCTCCGCGATCGCTGACGAGCTCCGTCTGCACCGCGGAGGAGATATCGAACTCGAGGCGGGTGCTTCAACGACGCTGGCACGGATCATCGAGAGTCGCCTCGTCCGGCTGAGTCCGGAGGCAGTCGAACTGCTCGAGATCGCCGCGGTGATTGGCGATCCCTTCGATCTGGCGCTACTCGGTTCGCTCGCTCGCGAGTTGAGCAGCACCCACCAAGACTTGCTGGGCGAGGCCGAGCGCCAGCGTTTGATCGAGCGCGACGACGGGACGACCAACTTCCGTTTCCGCCACGCGGTCGTGCGCGAGGTCCTCCTCGCCCGATCCGGTGACCGGCGCAATGAGATCCACGCGCGCGTCGCTCACTCGATCGAGATCAGACACCGCTTGGAGTTGTCGCTGCACGTCGACGCTCTCGCGTACCACTTCGGCGAGGCGGGCGATGCAGGAGACCCGAGCCGAGCACTTGATTACGCTCGTCGGGCCGCTGTCGATGCGATCAGTCGGTTTGACTATCTCCGGGCGTCCGAACACTTCGATCGAGCGCTCGCAGCCCTCGATCGGCGCGGCGACGTCGACGCCCGAGAGCGTTGTGAGCTGATGATCGGGTGCGCCGACGCGCGTTGGCGAGCGGGCCGGGCTGACCGCTTCGAGATGGCCTATCAGGCGGCTGACATCGCCGAGACGCTGGGGGACGGTGTTCTCCTGATTCGTGCGGTGTTGACGCTCGGTGGCGGAATCCACCCCGGCGCGGCCGGCAACGACGCGGGCGTCGAGGAACGATCGCTCCGAGTCGCGGTCGAACTCCTCGAAGCCGACCAAACTGCAGAGCCAGCCTGGAGTGCGCGAGCCAACTCGCGGTTGGCACTGATGATGGCGGCGCGAGGCGCGCCCGCCGACGAGCGGACCGCCGTGGGGGCTCGCGCCGTCTCGCTGGCTGCTGACGATTCTACGTTACGGGCCTTCGCGCTGAACGCGTATCTCTGGGCGCTCTATGGAACACCCAAGCTCGATGAGCAGCGGGCGGTGGCCGAGGAGTTCGCGCGCGTTGCCGCACGGGCCGAGGATCCTGTGTTGGAATCCAATGCGCACGCCTGGCGTATGCAGCACGCGCTCGAGCGCGCGGACCTCCTCGACGCCGAAGATGCGAGTCGACAGCTCATCCGGGTCGGTGGGCTGGTTCGCGAGCCTCTCTATCGTTGGCGCGCCGCGATCGCCGCCCGAACACTCGCGATCATCGGCGGCGATGCCGGCCGCATCGCCGAAGCGTCGGCAGGAGCCGACGCGATGGCAACGGCACTGAACTCGACTTACAGCGTCGGTGTCGTGGAATTTGGTCGTCAGCGGCTCCGATCCGGCCTGCGGGCACTCGTCGACAACTTCGAGAAGTTCCATCGGATCGCTCCGCACTATTCGCAGATGAGCGCCATGCTCGCGTACGCGTACGCGCGTTCGGGTCGGCGCGAAGAGGCTGCTGCGCTCTTTGACCAGACGGTTGCCGAGATGAAGGAGAATCCGCCTGTCGCAGAGTCGGTGTTCGTCACCAACGGCTTGCTCGCCCGTTGTGCTGCAGCGCTCCAGGACGGCGGGCGAGCCGGATTGATCTGGGATGCGCTAGAACCTCATCGCGGCCGGATGATCGTGGCTGGAATGGTTCCACCGATGGATCTGCTCGGTGCGGTGGACTTCCACCTCGCACTCATCGAGCAGCAGCAAGGTTCGGATGGCGCGGGCGCCTCGTTCAAGCGGGCGCTGGAGCTACATGAACGACTGGGCGCTGCGCCAGCGCTCGCCGAGGTGCGGCTAGCGTTCGCCTCGTTTCTTGCCGAGCGCGGTTCAGAAGAGGATCGCGCCCGCGCGACGGAGTTGCTCGAGTCGGCTCTGGCAGTAGCGGAGGCCGGGCAGTTCACTGCGCTGATCGCCGACGTGATGGCCGTCCGACTCCAATTGCGCGGAGCGGAGCCATCGGCTCATCTGCGATCGATCGAGCTGCTGAGCGACGATGTGCTTCAGCAGCGCCCCAACCTGACCGCGTCAACTGCACCCGACGGTCGCGTTGCGATCCTGTTCACTGATATCGAGAGTTCGACAGCCTTGTCTTCCAAACTCGGAGACGACGGCTGGATCGAGATCCTCGTGGAGCACAACCGAATTGTCCGCGAGACCGTCGCGCAACACTCCGGTCATGAAGTGAAGTCACTCGGCGACGGGTTCATGCTCGCATTCGCGTCTCCAGCCGCAGCGCTCCATTGCGCCTCAGCGATTCGCGAAGGGATCCGTAGCTGGGCCGCGACAGCCAGCCAACCGATCAGAGTGCGGATGGGGATCCACGCTGGAACGCCACAGCTCATTGGCCAGGATTACTTCGGGTACGCGGTCAACCTTGCGGCGCGGATATCCAGCGTCGCCACCGCCGATCAGATCCTGTTGTCATCCGCAGTCGTCGCCGAGCTTGGACTCCCTGCCGATCAACTTGAGCGCTACAGCGGCCTCGTCTTGAAAGGTATTCCAGAACCTCAGGATGTCTTCGCCTACCAGGAATCGAAGAGATAGAAAGAGGACACAAATGATGACGCACCGCTATCAGCTGCTGTCCGGCGTGACCGCTGTGCTCCTGTTCATAGCGATAGCCAGCAGCGTGATCTCGACGGTCGGCGCGGAGTCGTCCCCGGCCGAAATCCGAAACACTCTGCTGCGGCTCAATGACCAGGCAATCCACGATCACGTCAACATCGCGATCAATTGGCTCGGCAACGCACTGATCATCATGCTCGGCGCATTCTGGTTCCTCCGTTTCAAAGATGAGGGCATCGTCAACGTCACGCTGGCTTCGATCGCGATGTGCTTTGGAGGATTACTGCTGGCCGCCGCCCAGCTACCGCATCTGGGTGCGGGGGCACTCGCCGCAGAATACGGAGCGACTGGCAGTAGTGCCGACGAAAGCGTCGCCGCCGCCGCCCGCGCGCTCCTCATCATGAGTTCATTCGGAGTGGCACTCTCAATGTCGCTGATCGCCATCGCGACGCTCCTTTACTCCGAGGTGTTCTTGCGCACGCGTGCGGTGCCCAAACCGATCGCCGTGATCGGGCTGATCGCGGGTCCGACCACGCTGGTCTCCTACTGGTTGCCTCGGCTGTTCCCGGTGTTGTGGCTGTTCTTCAAGTGGCTGCAGATCCCATTACTGCTCTTCCTGCTCGCGATCGGGATCTGGATGGTTCGCGCCGCCATGAAAGACCGGGACCAGGGACCGGTTGGCTTGCGGAGCGGGGCGACCCTGGCCGCCGACGAACCAGTGAGCTTCTGACGCCATCAACGCATGTCGCGGCCGTCTGATCGACTAGATGGCCGAATGGGAACGGAGTCTGCGCCGGTCACTAGCGATGACACAGCCTCTGAACGGTCGAACGTGTGTCGTCGAGGCCCCGCGCCGACGGAGCAGCCGCGGCCGTCGACGCTTCGGCGTCTCCAGGCAACACCCGAAATCAACCGTTGGTGCTCCCTCTGCCACGCGCAGCTCTCGACTCGAGGGGCAGCGCACGGTCGGCGTCGTCCCAGCCAATGCACAGTACTCGCGTGCCCATGAGGCCCCCAGGATCACCTACGCCCACCATCCGATTATGTCACCTCTCGCTCTGCGAGAACTCGACCTACGGCGGTCGTGTCGATCCACAGCCCAGCTAATCGCCAGGCACAAACACCAATCTCGTTGCATACGGCCTCTTCCAGAGACCCGAACAAGGGCTCCATATCTCCCCTCTACCGCGGGGTGTGGCTCGCCGGTTGCGAGGATCAAACCGAGGGGAATCGCCACATGCTCGCCCTCGAGCGGCCGACCGCAACGATCTTCGTGGACCACCGTTTGGTCGCTGAAGAGTTCGTCGGAGCACGCCGGACAGCACGTCGGACTCAGCGCCTGGATGCGTTCGGATGGAGGCAGGAGCAAGACCGCAATTCCGGTGGGATATCAGGCACGGCGACTAGCTGAATCCCCGGGTTGACCGGCCGGAACCGACGTCGAACGGGTTAGTCGTCCGCAGACCCAAGCGCGTACAAATGACCGTCGTCGCTGCCAATGAAGACGATTCCGTCCACCACCACCGGCGAGGAGACCACCTGACCGTGTGTGTCGAATCGCCAGCGCTGCTCGCCACTCTCCGTCGCCACGGCGTACAGGTAGTGGTCGAAGCTGCCGAAATAGACGACGCCCTCAACCACGACGGGAGAGGCGCCCACCTCCCCGTCCGTCTCGAAGCGCCAGCGCAGGTTGCCACTCGTAGCGTCCACCGCGTACATGGAACCGTCGCTGCTGCCGATGTAGACGACGCCGTCCACCACCGCAGGCGAGGACATCACAGGCGCGCCGGTATCGAAGCGCCAGCGTAGAAGGTTGCTCTCAGCTTCGACGGCGAAGAGCGAAAGACCGCCGCCGAAGTAGACGATGCCATCCGCCACCGCAGGCGACGACAAGAGCGGCCCTACTGTCTCGCCGCGCCAACGCATGCGGCCGCTCTCCACGTCCAGGGAGTAGACGGAGCCGTCGAAGGTGCTGAAGTAAACCACGCGATCCACAACCGCGGGTGACGAGGCCACCGGACCTTCCGTCGCGAAGCGCCAGCGTTGCCGGCCACCGTCCGCCTCGAGCGCGAAGAGGTCGCCATCGTCCCCGGCACTGTTTCCTCCAAAGCCGCCGAAGTAGACGATGCCGTCCACGACCGTTGGCGGCGAGAAGACCGGACCATCGGTCTCGAAACGCCAGCGCTGTACGCCGCTACTCGCCTCGACGGCGTAGAGGAAGTGGTCGTTGCTACCGAAAAAGACCACGCCGTCTGCCACGGCCGGCGAGGAGCTTAGAGGTCGGTCCTTCTCGTCCGTCTCGAAGCGCCAGCGTTGGACGCCGTTCTCGACCTCCACGGCGTACAGGAAGCTGTCGTCGCTGCCGAAGTAGACGACCCCGTCCACCACCGCCGGCGAGGTTCCCACGGCGCCATCCGTCTCAAAACGCCAGAGAACCGTGGGCGTTCCGGTAGGGCCAGGGCCAGGGTGCTCGCCAGTGTGAGCGGGGCCGCCGCGGAACATCGGGACGCTGGCCGCAATCGCTCTCGATCGGGCTGGGGCGGCAGTAGCTGTCGGCGCCTCCGTCACGGCGAGCGCCGGTGCTTCGGTTCCCGACGCGGGGTCTTGTCCGCCGCCGCTGCAAGAGATCAGCACGGTGGAGAGCAGGCCCACCGTCGCGCAAACGGCGAACTCCAAGCACCTGGCCGACATCGGGCTCCCAGCTCCGCCGCACGATCGCGTCGCGAACGTAGAGCGACGCGATCCGGCGTCAAAGTGCCTTTGGTCACGGTCCCTCGAGCTCGAGCGAAGCACGCGAGACGTTCGGGGAGTCCGAGACCTTCGGCCAGTGGAGCAGCTCGCAGGAGGTTCCGCGCGCGGGCAACGGAGATGCTGCCATCTCGCTGCCATTCTCATCGGTACACCGCGCACGAGGTGGTAGTAAGACGAGGACGAGCGCCCAGGTCGACCCTAGTCGCCATCGTCCGCCGACAGCGCCGCCGTGGGGGCGGCGCTTCTGATCTCGGCGTTCACGAGCATTCGGCGAGCGGGAGCGCGTCCGAGCCCGTGGGACTGCGAGAGCGGGCCGAGGAGCGCGAGATATGGACTCGGCGTCGACGGCGCCGCAGTCGTGGAGGCCCCACGTCGGCCACCGCCGGGTGAAGCTGTATCGTCGCGCACGGAGACGCCCGCGATACCGACGGGCTCGGACAGGCGCGAGCCTGCGGCGGAGTCCTCTTGAAGCAGCCGTCCGAGGAAGAACAGCCGCGTCCGGCGCCCTCCGTCGTTGCCGTTCGCATGGGTTCGCTGCTGCTGTCTCGAGGACTGCTCGCCACCTACTTCGGCGCGGTCGGCCTGTTCCTCCCGTTGATTCGCGAGGACCTCGGGCTGACGTTCAGCCAGGCGGGCACGCTGTCCTCGGCGTCGACGTTGGTCTACGCGCTGATGCAGGTACCGGCCGGGTACCTGTCTGACCGGATCGGTCCGAAGCGGGTGCTGTTCGCGGGGTTCATGGGCACCAGCTTGCTGATCGTCGGCTTCGGGTTTGCCGGCTCCTTCGCCGTCGCGCTCGTGCTGTTCACAGCCTTCGGGTTCTTCCGCGCGTTCGCATTTGCGCCCGGACTGGTGCTGGCCGCCAGCTGGTTTCCCGAGAACCGGCGCTCGACGGCGCTCGGCCTGACGGTCTCCGCGACGTTCGGCTTCACGATGCTCCTCAACCTCGGCGGTCCGTCGCTTGCCGACGCGCTGGGCTGGCGTGCCGTGGTCGGCGGAGCGGCCGCGCTGGGGGTTGGGGCCGCGTTACTGTTCGGTCGAGTGGCGGACGATGTGCCACCGACGGACGACGGCAACGGTACCGAGGCCGGTCCACGCTGGCTGCTGCGGCAGCCGGTGATGTGGTGGATCGGCGGGATCCAGTTCATTCGGCTGGCACTCGTCGTGAGCTTCGCGTTCTGGATGCCGACATTGCTCGTGGAGGATCACGGTCTCGATCTGCGCGTCGCCGGGCTGATCCTGGCAGGCGGGGCGGGAACGACCGTGCTCTCGAACCTCGCGGGCGGGTACATCTCGGATCGGTTCGGCAGTCCGCTGATAGTGATCCGCGTCGCGCTGCTCGCGCTCTGCGCGACCTCGCTCACGATCGCCACCGTCGACGTGACGCTGGTTGTCGTCTTTGCCTTCCTCGTCAACGCACTGTTTGTGCAGTCGTACTTCGGTCCGATCTTCGTGCTGCCGCTCGAGCTCCTCGGGCGGCGGAGCGAGGGCGTCGCGGCCGGGCTCGGCAACTTCTTCGCGAACCTCGGTGCCTTCGCCTTCACGTTCGCCCTCGGTGCGATTCGTGACGCCACCGGATCGTTTTCGCTGGGGTTCGCGTCGCTGTCGCTGATCGCGTTCGCCGGTGTGTTGATCACCGTGCGGCTCTCGCGCTTCACCTCGGAACGAGGTCGCCTGAGCGATGCTGCCTCGAGCTGAACATCGAGGATGGTCGTGCCTCTGAGGTACGGCCCGTCGCGAGGCGGGCTCACCCTCGTATGTTGGGCAGACCGGGGCGCGGCGAGGTCGATTGAGCGAGGGCATTGGTGGATCTGGAACTCAGCGACGAACAACGCGTGCTTCGCCAGTCCGTCCGGCGGTTCATGCTTGACGAGATCGTTCCGCTCGAGGTGGACCTCGACCCTGACGCCTTCTCGCTCCAGCCGAACGACGATGCGCGCCTGACCGCGATGACTAAGGAGATGGGCCTCCACCAGATGGGCGTCCCCGTCGAATACGGTGGACCGGGCCTCGGCATGGTGTCGCGCGCACTAATCGCCGAGGAGCTCGCACAGCATCGCGCCGGGGTGTACGCGCCTGCCTACGGTGTCTTCGGGAGTAGCCCACCGCTCGCGCTCTTCAACGGCACCGAAGAGCAGCAAGAGCGCTACCTCTACCCCACGCTTCGAGGTGAGAAGCGCAGCTTCGTCGGGATGACCGAGGAGAGCGGCGGTTCGGACCTGGGCGGGGCGATTCAGACGCGTGGGGTCCGCGATGGCGACGAGTGGGTGATCAACGGCGGCAAGCTGTGGAACAGCTCGCCGGAGACCGCGGACTATGGCGTCGTCTACGTTCGAACTGGCCCTGGCAAGGGTCGCGACGGCATCTCACTGTTCATCGTCGACACCGATACGCCCGGTTTCCGCCTCGAGCGGCTGGTCCACGTGCTGCGCTCCCATGCCGTCACCGAGCTGACGTTCAATGACGTCCGCTTGCCGCACGCCAACCTGCTCGGCGAACTGGGTGGCGGCTTCGCGATGGCGGGCCAGTTCCGAGGCCAGACGCGGGTCCTCTCAGCGGCGAACGGCGTCGGAATCGGCGTGGCGGCCAATGAGCTGGCCACCGATTGGGCGAAGCAGCGGGTCACCTTTGGCGAGCCGCTCGCGAGCCGCCAGGCAATCCAGTGGATGCTCGTCGACAACCAGATCGACATCCGCAACGGCCGTTGGGCCGCGCTGGCGGCGGCCGATCGCGCCGACCGAGGCGAATCGTTCAGCTATGAGGCAGCAATGGCGAAATTGCTGTGCAGCGAAGGCGCCGGGCGAGTGGTTGATCGCTCGATGCAGATCCTCGGCGGCCTCGGCATGAGCAAGGACCTGCCGCTGGAGCGGTGGTATCGCGAGCTACGGATTCGGCGAATCGGCGACGGACCGAACGAGGTCCACCGCACGTCAATGGCCCGCGCGATCCTGCGCGACGGGCACCGAAGCTAGTCGGGGTCGACGATGACGGCGCAGCCAACGTTCGTTCTGGCGCACGGCGGGCTGGGTCACGGTCCGTGGCAGTGGTCGTACGTGATCCCGCAGCTTCGTGAACTCGGATTCGGTGCACTCGCCCATGACCGGCGCCATCCGACTGTTGACGGGTGGAAGCTACGGCAGGACCGCCAGGGCGCAGCGGAGCGCATGCACTCGCTCCTCGATGCGTTCGGTGGCAAGAAGGTCCTCGTCGGACACTCCGGTGGCGGAGCGGTTGTGACGGACGTTGGCGGGGACCGAGACGACGTTGTCGGGCTGGTCTACATCTGTACCTACATGGACGAGGGCGGGGCCGGTCGGGAACCGAGCGAGCTGTCGAAGGCTCGGACGCTCGGCAAGCCGCTCAATGAACTGCGAGCGGCAGCGACCGAAGTCTTCTTCCACGACTGCGATCCACGAGTCGCGGCATGGGCGACGGACCAGCTCGTCGAGTCAGACCCGCCTGCCCCGCCGCCGCCGGACTTCAACCCGTCAGTCGCCTGGCAGACGGTCCCCGCTGCGTACGTCGTCACCACTCGGGACCGCGCGATAGAGGCGAGCCATCAGCGGCTCCACGCACGCCGGGCAACCGTCACGGGAGAGATTGCAACGGGCCACTCGCCGTTCTTCGCGAACCCCACCAAACTGGCGCGTCTGCTCGTTGACCTCGCGCAGGAGCTCGTCGGCTAGCGACACGCGGTGCCCTCGCGTCCACCTCAATTCCACGGGAGCGCCGCTGCGACGGCACCACAGCTAGCTTGAGGACCCGCGACGTTGGCCGGCGACATCGAGCACGGCATCGACGATCGCCTGGTAGCCCGTGCAGCGGCACAGATTCCCGGACAGCGCCTCGCGCACCTCGGACTCCGTTGGCGCCTCGTGATCGCGCAAGACCTCGACGGAGCTCATCAGGAACCCCGTGGTACAGAAGCCGCACTGCAGGCTGAAGTGGTCGAGCCAGGCCTGTTGAAGGGGGTGGAGATCGCCGTCTGAGGCGAGTCCCTCCACGGTCGACACGTCGGCTCCGTCGCACTGGACAGCGAAGACCAGGCACGACCGCACGGACCGGCCGTCGAGGTGAACGGTGCAGGCGCCACAGACACCGTGCTCGCAGCCAACCCGGGTACCGGTCAGGTCCAGCTCGTCTCGCAAGAAGTCGACCAAGGTCATGCGCGGCTCGGCTTCGCCGGTCCGCTCGACCCCGTTGACGGTCAGGTTGATCAGTCGCGGCTCGGTCACTCTGTCGCCTCCCCACCGCTCGCGGGGGGCGGGGTGTCATCGTCCCCGCTACCCCGACCGATCAGTCGTCGGAACGACGATGTCGCGGCGGATGCCGCCGCGGAGGCGACCAGCGGCACGATCGGGACCGCATCAACGCCACCGCCGTCGTCCTCGATGGCAGCTCCATCGCCCTCGAGCTGTGAGGTGAGCCGCTGCTGAAACTCTGCGAAGAGCTGGCGAGCGACGCCTTCGTGGATCGACCGCCCGAACTGCATCACCCGGCCGGTGAGCACGACGCTGGAGTTCACCGCCACCCTCGTTGAGCCGTCGGACTCCTCGGTGAGGGTGCTCGACATCTCCCCGCGCGCGGTGCCGCCTCCCTTGTCGCGACCGTCGGCCTCGAGGCGCATCGACCGTGCCTCGTCGTCGCGTTCGACGAATCGAACGCGACCTTTGTAGTTCGTGGAGATCGGGCCGATCTTGACCTTGATGCTCCCGAGGAACGTCTCCTCATCCTCGATCCCGTCGAGCGAGGCGCCGGGCATGCACTGCACGACCGCCTCCGGGTCGAGCAGGAAGGCCCAGACCTCGTCGATCGGTGCCCGGACCGTGAACTGTTCTGTGATGTCGATGCTCATCGGGTCGTCCTCGCCGCTGCTGCTAGCCGATCAGCCGCTCGTACGTCTTCGAGGCCTCGGCCGGGGATGCCGCATCCACCTTCACCAGGTGAATCGCGACGCCTGCTTCGTCCTGCTCGGCCAGCCACTCACGGCCCGCTTCGGTCGAGTCGGTCACGAGACAGAGCTCTTGTTGCAGCTCCGGCGGCACCGCCGCCGTCCCGCCGGTCGAACCCTCGGAGTTGAAGCCGGCACGGATCGCGTCGGCCTCGGCCGAGTAGCCGAGCCTCGAGACGTGCTGGTAGTAGGCGTCGCCCATCCGGCTCACGTAGTACGCGAATTTGCGGGCCTGGCCCTGGCGCGTCTGCTCAACCTTGGCGCTGTCGGTGATGAACAGCGTGCCCGGGGAGCGCACGACTGGCGGGTCAGCGGCGCGGCCGGCCTCGCTCGCCGTGCCTCGAAACCTCTCGACCAACGCCGGCAGATCCTGGATCGGCGTCCACAGCGGCATCCACCCGTCGGCGATTTCGGCCGCCTGGGCGACGCTCTTCGGTCCGAGTGAAGCGACGAAGATCGGGATCTGGTCGCGCTGCCGCTCGATCGGGAGGCTGAACCCCCGCTCGAGGTGGTACAGACTGCCTTCGTAGTTGAGTCGCTCGCCGCTGAGCAACATGCGAATGATCTCGACGTACTCTCGCGTCCGCTGAAGCGGAGCTTTGAACTCGACGCCGTGGAAGTGCTCGATCACCGCAGGAGCGCTGATCCCGAGGCCGATGATCATTCGCCCGCCCGAGATCGCGTCTAGCGTTGCGAAAGTCTGGGCAATCAGCCCCGGCGACCGACCGAAGACGTTCATGATCCCCGAAGCGATCTGGATCGATTTCGTCCGCTCGGCGATCTGGGTCATGAACGGGACCGGGTCACGGCTCCAGGTCTCGGCGACCCAGACCGAGTGCACGCCTGCCTCGTCAGCGGCGCGAAGGTAGTCGAACCGCGCCTCCTGGTCCGGCATCCCCGCCCAGTTCTCGTCGGCATCGATGTTGATCGCGATCTGATAGGCCACGGGCGAGTCCTCTTCCGTTAGTCGATACCGAGCAGCGAGCGCGCGCGATCTCCGAGGATCGCCGACACGTCCGCGTCCGCGAGTGCCGCCGCTTCGAGCGCATCGAGGTGGACCTGCGGCGCGCCCCCGACGTGTGGATAGTCGCTCCCGAAGACCAGCCGGTCCGCGCCCAGCGTCTCCGCCGCGAACCGGATTGCCGGTGGCTGGATCGAGGCGGTGTCGTAGTACAGCTCGCGCACGAATTCGGACGGTGCGCGCGTGATGTGCTCCTGCGCCTCGGGGAACCGTCGGTACGCGCTATCGAGCCGCGCCACGGCCAGCGGCAGCGAGCCCCCGAGGTGAGAAAAGACCCAGCGGATCTTCGGATAGCGTTCCATCACGCCGGCCACGATCAGCCGCGAAATCGTGATTCCAGTTTCGCCCAGCGCCTGCACGGCCAGCGTCAGTGCGCGGTCGGTGGGGAAGCCGGTTTCCACGGGGACCGTCGGGTGCACGTGCAGCAGCAGCGATCGATCGTTGGCGAACGCGTAGAACTGCTCGAAGCGAAGGTCGTCGAGGGGGACGCCGGCGATGTTGGTCATAATCATCGCGCCGGAGGCGCCCAGCACGTCGAGGCAGCGCGCGAGTTCGTCGTTCACGAGTTCCGGGTCGGTCAGTGGCAGCGTCGCCATCGTGCGGAAGCGCGAAGGGGCTTCGGCGGCGAGGGCCGCGAGGTCGTCGTTCACGCGGCGCGCCAGCTCGAGGGCGGGCTGCCCCTCGGTGAAGTAGAGCGCAGGCGCGGAGACGGAGAGCACCTGAATGTCGACACCCGCGGCGTCCATCGTCTCCAGGCGCGCGGCGGCATCCGGAATCACCGGTGGCGCGATCAACGACACACCACCTCGGAAGCGGACGATCAGCCGGCCGTCAGCATCGCGCTCCGCCTCGTGCAGCGGCCCACCAGCAGCGACCGCTTCGAGGTAGCTCGCCGGGTAGTGGTGGACGTGGAAGTCGATGACGCCCATCAACGCATCTCCCGAGGATGATCCGTCCGGCTCGCCATCATTCGCTGGCTCCCTCGTTGATCAGCGCGAGCACCCGCGAGGGGGTCAGCGGTAGCGTGCGAACGATTCCGCCGGTACCAGACAGGGCATCAGCGACAGCGTTGCCGATCGCGGCCCCGGCAGCGGCAATGCCAGCCTCACCGACGCCCTTCACCCCCAGCGGGTTCAGCGGGCTCGGGAAGTCCTCGGTGATGATGCACTCGACGCGCGGCACCTCGGTCGCCAGCGGGAGCATGTAGTCCATGAAGCTCGCTGACTGTGGCTGGCCGTCCTCCGAGTAGTCGAGCGACTCGAGCAGCGCCCCGCCGATCCCTTGCGCGGCACCGCCGACGATCTGGCCCTCGCAGAGCGAGGGGTTGATGATCCGCCCCACGTCGTAGTGGACGACGAACCGCTTCACCTCGACCTTGCCGGTCTCGGGATCGATCTCGACCACGGTGCCCTTGGTCCCGTAGCCCCAGAATCCAGGTTCGGCGCGGTAACGGACGTTCACGACGAATCCCTGCGCGTCGTCCTCGAGGCCGATCTCCGGCCGGTCAACCAGCGGGAACAGCTCGGCGAAGGTCATCGCGTGCTCGCGATCAGTGTCACTCGCGAGGAAGACCGCGCCATCTGCCGTCTCGATCTCCTTGGGCGTCGCGTCGAGGGCGTGCGCCGCGACGCGGACGATTCGTTCCCGGAGCCGTTGCGCCGCGAGGTACGCCGCATTCCCGCCCATCACCGCGCCGCGGCTCGCGTACGTGCCGGCACCGGTCGGGCTCGCGTCCGTGTCTCCGTGGATCACGGTGATCTCGGCGGGATTGAGGTTCAGCACCGAGGCGCAGATCTGCGACAGCATCGTCTCTTGCTTCTGACCCATCTCCGCCAGGCCGGTCGCCAGCACAACCTTGCCGGTGCTGTCGATGCGCGCAGTGGCCGTCTCGAAGGTGCCCGACCCGCTGTGCTCGACGAAAGGGGCGATCCCTGCGCCGAGCAGACGCCCGGACCCCTCGGCGCTGGCCTTCAGCTCCGCCAGCTCGTCGAATCCGATGCGATCAGCGACCAGCTGCATCGAAGCGGCGTAGTCGCCGCTGTCGTAGACGATCTGCTCGCCGTCGAGGAGCATCCCGGTGTCGAACGGCATCGCCTCGACCGGGATCAGGTTCTGTCGCCGCAGCTCGACGCGATCGATGCCGAGCCGCTCTGCGAGCAGGTCGATCATCCGCTCGCGCACGAAGTTCGCTTCGTAGCGTCCGGGCGAGCGATAGGTCCCGACCGGCGTCTTGTTCGTCAGCACCGCCGTGAAGTCGCAGTAGTAGCTCGGGATGTCGTATGGCCCGCGCAGCATGCCGCTGCTGATCGACGGCACGCGCACCCCGTGAGTCCGCACGTATCCACCGATGTCCATCCGCATCGTCGCGCGGATCGCCTTGATGTCGCCGTCATCCGTGGCGCCGAGCGTGATCTCCCACTCCTGCTGCCGCGAATGGTTCGCCGCCGTGAGATGCTCGCGCCGGTCCTCGATCCACTTCACCGGCCGGCGCAACGCCTTCGAGGCGAACGCAACGAGGAAATCCTCGGGGTACAGCTCGCCGCGGCTGCCAAACCCGCCGCCGACATGAGTCTCGACCAGTCGCACGCGGTGCTCCGGCATGTCGAGGGCGCTCGCCAGCACGCGGCGGTTGTAATACGGAGCCTTGGTCGCACCCCACAACGTGAAGAACTCGCGGCTGTGGTCGTAGTCGGCGAGCAGTCCGCGCGTCTCCATCGGCGCCGCCGTCCCACGCCCGACGGAGAACCGCTCCGTAAACACGACGTCGCATGCCTCGAGGACCGCGTCCGGATGTTCGCCGGCCGGGAATTCGCGGATCCGGGCGATATTGCCCGCTGGTCCGTCGTGCAGCGCGGGCGCGCCGTCGTCGAGCGCAGCCTCGATGCTGGCCACGGCGTCGAGCGGCTCGTAGTCGATCTCCACCAGCTCCGCGGCATCCTCGGCGAGGTAGCGGCTCTCGGCGACGATCACCGCCACCGGCTCGCCGACGTAACGCGCCCGATCCGAGGCAAGCGGGTACTGGAGGAACGGATCGAGGCCCTCCGGCGATCGGGATCGGACGGTGATCTTCGGGAGGGGCGACGGACAGTCCGCCGCGGAGAACGCCAGTACCACGCCCGGCATGTCGCGTGCCGCATCGAGGTCGACCGAGCGGATCTCGGCGTGCGGCAGCATGCTCCGCACGATATACATGTGCGCTTCTCGATGCAGGTGGATGTCACCGACGAAGCGAGCCTCGCCTGTGACCAGCGGGCGGTCCTCGGGTCGCGGGATATCCGTGCCGATTCCGCCGAGCGTCGCCGCGTCGTCAGTCGCCATTCGTCAACCTCTTCACCGGCGCGACTACCTCTTCGGCGAGGCGCTGCACGTACTCCAGGCGCCCGTCGGCATCCGCCGGCAGGTTGTAGATCGTCAACGTCACCCCATCCAACCCGAACTCGTCGTTGAGCCGGTGCAACGTCTCGACACAGTCCCCGGTGGTCCCGGCGACGGCCCACTCCCGCGAGTCGTCACCTGAGAGCAGGTCGATCATGCCCGCTTCTTGCATGTCCCAGCCGCCGTACATGTTGACGGAACGCTGGACCGACTCCTGGGCGGCACGGACCGCTTCGTCACGGCTCGCCCCGACGAACACAGCCCGCCCTGCGCCAATACGCCCCTCCGTTCGCTGCTCCGCCGCGAGCGCCTCGCGGTACGTGCTCCCGAGCGCCGCGAGGTCGTCGAACGTCGCGTGTGGTCCGAAGAACACGCCGTCGGCGATCCGCGCCGCACGACGGGTTGCAGCTTCGCTTTGAGCGGCGAGGACCACGGGCGGGTGTGGCTGGCGGTACGGAGTGAAGCCCATCTCCCCTGAGACGTTCCACCAGCGCCCCTCGTGCGAGACGGCCGCGCCGCTCCAGAGCTGCTTGATGACCTCGAGGCCCTCGCGTAGCCGCGAGACTCGGTCTGCTCGCGTGATACCGGCCGCCTCGAGTTCGCTCGGCCGGTAGCCGATCGCGGCGCCGAGCACGACGCGCCCGCGGCTGATTTGATCGAGGGTCGCGAGCTGCTCCGCGACATGCACCGGGTTGTGCAGCGGCAGCAACAGCATCTGCGTCATCAGCTCCATCCGCGGCACCTCGGGTGCCAGGCGGCTCAAGAGCGGGATCTGCGATCCCCAGACGGTCGGCGCCGACATCCAATGCTCTGACGCTGACAGCCAATCGAGGCCGCCGGCGTCGGCGGCCCGAGCGACCGGCAGGAACTCGTCCAGCTGATCGGCGTACGGACGGGCGCGGTCATTGAGGAACTGAAGCGTCTGCAGACCGAGCTTCATCATGCTGAGGTGGCTGGCCAGTCGCGCGCCGCGTCACCACGCGGCTGGTAGCGCCCGTCGCCCGGCTCGAGCACGGTCTCGTAGTCCTCCATCTGCACGCGCCCGCGCACGATCGTGGTGCGCGCCATCCCTCGGAACTGGTGGCCGTCGTAGATGCTCACTTCGCACAGGCCCCGGTAGAAGTCGTCATCGACCGTCGCCGTACGCTCCGGGTCGACGATCACGATGTCAGCGTCGGCTCCCGGCGCCAGCACGCCTTTGCGCGGATAGAGACCAAAGACGCGGGCAGTCGTCGCCGCACCGGTCCGGACCAGGTCTTCCATGGAGATCCGGCCGGTGTGCACGCCGTAAGTCATCATCGCCGGCAACATGTGCTCACTGCCGCCCTTGATCCCGGGCCGGGCGGCCCAGATATTGTCGTGCTTGCCGCCGCCTTTTTCCTTCGTCTCGCGCGTCCGGCCGCCGGTGCCGTGGTCCGTCCCCAGACAGGTCACCGCGTCCGCGTGGAATCCGCGCCAGAGCGCCTCGTTGTCCGCCGGCGATCGGAGCGGAGCGTTGACCTTGCCCCAGCAGCCGATCTCGTCCTCCATGCCGCTGTGATGCGTCAGCCAGTGGGGGCCGACCTCGGACCAGATCTGCAGCCCGTCGCGGCGGGCCTCACCGACCATCGCGCACGCCTCGCGCGTGGACATGTGGACCACGTACAGCGGGCAGCCGGTGTAACGGCTCAGCTCGATCGCCTGACCGACGCGCAAGAACTCCGCCATGCTCGGGCGGCTGTCGCTCCACGCCTTGAGGTCGCGACGACCGGTGGCGGCCACCTCGGCCTCGGCGACGCTGATGATGTCGATGTCTTCGGCGTGAACCATCGCCACACCAGGTTGCCCGAGTGACTGAATGAGCTGCATCGAGCGCATCAGTACGTCGTTCTCGACCGGTCGGTAGAGCGTTGCCAGTCCCGGGTCCTCGTGCCCGCGGCGTCGATAGGCGTTGTAGAAGTGCTTGAACGAGGTGACACCCCGGGACCACACCTCAGGGATCACGTCGAGCGTTTCCTCGTCGCGCACGACTGCGTGGCCGAACGAGTCGACGCGCGACCAACGATCGAGGCCGGCGATCGAATCGTTGACGGCACCCACGAGTTCGTCGCTGGCAGCCGCGATGAACGTGCCGAAGGTGGTCACGCCGCCGTGGATCATGCCGTCGGTCTCGACGGGAAGATTCGCCTCGAGCGCGTCGGCGATTGTCGGGTCTTCCTCGCTGCTCATGTGCACATGTGCGTCGATCAGGCCGGGGATGATGAACTGCCCCGCGGCATCGATCGTCCGCGCCGCGTCCGGCAAGGCGTCGTCCGGTCCAACCGCGACGATTCGCTCGCCGCGTACCGCGACCCCACCGAGGAAGCGGCCCGACTCACTGACCACCCAGCCGTTTCGCACGACGAGATCGACCGCCTCAACAGCCACAGACACCACCCTCGGAGTTCGCGCGAGCCAGCTTGCTAACCACTTGGGACCGACCGCTCGTACGCGGTGGCCAGCGCGCGGCGCGCGAGCACGCCCGCCACATGCGACCGGTACTCGGCAGTCGCGTGGGTGTCCGAGTCCGGCGTCACCGAGGCGGAGACCGCCTCGCCGACCGCGGTCAGTCCGTCGCCGGTCGTGCCGGCCAGCATCTCGCTCACGTCGAAGAGCACCGGCCGGTCGCTCACCCCGAAGAGCCCGACCAGCGCGGCGGTGATGGCCGCCGCCGGGTCGGTCACGACACGGCTGACGGCGCCGACAAGCGCAAAGTCGCCGTGCCGCTCGCTCACCTCGAGGACGGCGCAGCCCTCACGGTCTTCGGCGCGCGGGATGGCGATCTCCGTCAGCACCTCGTCCGACGCGAGCGAAGTGGTCAGGTAGCCCTGGAAGAAGTCGAGCGCCGCCTCGGTACGCGTCCCGCTCGGACCCTCGATCTGGAGCGACGCGCCGAGCGCGAGCAGGACCGCTGGCAACTCGGCGGCAGGATCGGCGTGCGCCAGACTGCCACCGATCGTTCCGCGGTTCCGGATCTGGAAGTGCCCAATATTCGGGATCGCCTCGGCCAGCAGCGGCGCCAGCTCCCGCACAGTGGCGTCCTCCTCGAGGTCCCGCTGCCGCGTCATCGCGCCAATCCGCAGCAGATCGCCGTCGACGCGGATGTATGACAACGACTCGATGCGGTTGAGGTCGATCACGGCCTCGGGCTGCACGAGCCGAAAATTCATCAGCGGAGCCAGGCTCTGACCGCCCGCGATCAGCTTCGCGTCATCGCCGAACCTGGCGAGTAGTTCGAGGCACTCAGGCACCGTCTCAGGCGCGAAGTACTCGAACGCGGCAGGCTTCATGTGACCTCTTCGCTAGCGCCGGGCATCCGAGAAACGCCGCGCGCCCTCGGACGGATCGGTCCGCAATGTAGCAGCGTCGCCTGCACCACTCGCCGAGGTCACGACTGGGTTCGCGCGATCGTGATCGGCGGCCTCACGGCGAGAGGATCTCGCCACCGCTGGATCGGGTCCGTTTTGAGACGCCCCTAATGGTCGCTGCGGCTGCCAACGATCGTGGGCCCAGAGGCTCTGCTGATGGTCCAATCCTCAACGCGGTCCCGTGACGAACCCCGCATCGAAATGATCAAGCAATCGGTTGTACGCCTCTGCGGCGGCGCCGTTGCCCCAGTCGTAGATCGTGAACGTCCCCATCCCATCGCCATCGACCGAGGTGCTGCCGCCGTGCCCGTAATTCTCCATCGTGAATCCGTAGTCCTCCGGACCAAAGAACGGATGGCGCCGCTCCCACTGCGTCTTCGTCCGCGGGTTCTCGGGGCAATACATCATGACGAAGCATGAGCGCATTGCTGCGAGCCCGCGCTGCCGATACTCCGCGCAATCGAGGCGTTCGCCGTAGCGGATGATCAGCTCGGCGAAGAGGCTTCCGCGCGCGTCGTTCCACTCAGCGTCCCCGTTCATCACCCCGAACCCGCCCAGGACGTTCACGTACATGTAGTCGGGTTGCCAGGAAGCCTGCATCATCAGCATCTCGTCCAGCACCCGACGCCCGACCTCCAAATACCGGGCCTGACCGGTGAGATCGAAGGCTTCCAACAGCGCCTCGGCGGTCCAGAACATCGACAGACTGTTCTGCTTATACATATCGTTTCGCGCGATCTTCGTGCCCAGCAGCGAATCCGCTCCATAGTGGGAGCACGACCAATACGTCTCAAAGTCCTCCCACCGGCCGACCGGCACCACGTCGGCCACGAGGGCGTCCAGCGCGCGCAGCGCCGGGGAGATGTACTGATCGTCACCGCCGACGGCAGCGAGCTTGAGCAGGAACGTGACCGACATCGCTGTCTCCGGCGAGTCGTCCAGCGTGAACACACGCTCCAACGTCGTCACCCCGTCGCCCGCCGTCGGTTCGGTCAGCTCCAGCCATGCCGGGAACAGGTGCGGATTCACTGGATCGTCGAGGCCCTGGAGCGTCAGCAGACGGTCTCCGTAGCGTGTGGCGTACGCCAGCAGTCGCTCGTCCGGTTCCAACTCCTGGTACCAGCGCAGCATCAGCAGCGCGGTGAAGCTCATGTCGAGGATGTGATGCGGCGCATCCGCCGGGTCCGTCGAACGCTGCCGGTAGTTGATCGGGTTTCGGTTTGAGTTCCCCCAGGAGGCTGTCGCCCACCCCTGGGAGCGCCGAGCCGTTTCCCCGTCCACCTCGACGGACTCCATCGACGTCGCGATCACCGAGGGGAACAGCCCCTCGTGCTGCGGCGCCGATAGCGCGAGTTCCTTCGCGAGCAGCGCCCGCCGCATCAGGTCGCTGTTGTCGCTGCGTCGAGCATGTCGAAACAACCCCGACCCCGACCGCAGCGCACTGAACCACGCCTGATTCCAGATTGAGACGAACTCTCGCTCGGTCGGCACCCCTTGATAGTTCGGGCTCTGCGTGTGATTCACGATGAAGCTCGGCCCGCCGACTCGCCGCCCGTCCAGCTCCCACTCCTGCCAGACCGAGTCGGCCCAGCCCTCAAACGCCCATCGGTACGTATGGGAGACATACGCGGACAGGTCTCCGGGCAACGGCTCGCCAGCCTCGAACTTCTCGCGCGCCCAGCGTTCCCAGAGGAACGCCAGTACGGACCGAAACGGGTTGGCGATCTCGTCGGGCTCGTCCGACACGATCAGATAGAACCCGACCGTGACTTCTCCCGCCGGATAAGCCGCACCGGGCTCGCGGACGAACAACACGTGCTCCCGAACGGCGCTCTGGCTCATACCGAGCACCAGCTCGCCCCGCTGGGCGTCGAGGTCCAGGTACCACGGCACCGCCTGCGAGGCGCCAAGCACGTCCAGGTCCGGGACCAATCGCACCACCCGCTCGCTGTTCGAGACCACCAGCGCCGGAGACCGAAACACATGCTGATCAATGACGTGTTCGGCGGTCGGCGTCAGGTGGGGCGCCCAGTGAAACTCCGGAACGAAGGCGGGGCGGAGCGTCACTCGCCAATCGTCCTGTTGCACCGGGTGATCGAGCCGGAAACGTAGCTCCGTGCGGAACAGTCCCGGCCCCACCTGCTCGGTGCTCACCTCCGGCGACAGCCCGCCGAGCTCCGCCACGTCCATCGATGCGACGTAGGCGTCAATCGACGCAGGGAGCTCGATCAGAGTCATTCGGTCGCCCTCACTGCGATCTCAGAGCGTTGTGGCGCTCAGCGATTCTGGATCGCCCGCGCCCCGGGGCGGCGCGCTCACGAACCCACAGCGGAACGCGGTGCCATCGGTGTCACGGACGCAGTCGTTCGTCGGCGAGGCTGGTGAGCGCATACAGTGCCTCGATCGTCGGTGTGGGCACGCCCACGAGGCCCGCCACCTCCACCACGGCCGCGACGATCGCTCCGATCTCGAGCTGACGGCCGCGTTCGTAGTCCTGCAGCATCGACGTCTTGTGTTCGCCGACCGCGGCGGCCCCCTCGATTCTCTGATCGACATCGATCTTGAACTGCTCGCCGAGGGCGTGAGCGACGGCCTCGGCCTCGAGCATCGCGGTGCGGGCGAGTGCTCGCGTGCCCGGGTGGGTACAGATGGCGGCGAGCGTGCTGCCGGTGAGCACTGAGATCGGGTTGAAGGCGACGTTGCCCCAGAGCTTGACCCAGAGCTCGTTTCGCAGCCGGCGCCGGACCGAGGTGCGGAGACCGGCTGCGATCATCGCCCTCGAGAGCTGGCGCACGCGCGGGCTCCTCGATCCGTCGAGCTCACCGAGGGAGAAGCGGTCACCTGAGACGTGGCGGACGATGCCGGGGCCGGCCAGCTCGGTCGCGGGGTAGACGATCGATCCGATAACGCGTTCAGGGGTGATCGAGTCCCAGATGATGCCGCCGGGGTCGACCGACGGCAGACGGGTCTCGGCGAGCGGGCCCTCGACGCCATGGAAGTACCACCAGGGCACGCCGTTCTGCGCCGTGACGACACTGGTCGCTGGTCCGTACAGCGGCTCGAGTTGGGGCGCGATGTCAGTGAGCTGGTGCGCCTTGACGGTGAGGATCACGACTTCTTGCGGGCCCGCCTCGCGGGGTGTCGCGACGGACCGAGGCGAGGCGTGCTCACTCACCTCCTCACCGTCGGGACCGCTGGAAAGCAGTGTGAGCCCGTCTCGCTGCATCGCGTCGAGGTGGGCGCCCCGGGCGACCAGGGTGACATCCTCACCGGCCAGGGCGAGTCGAGCACCCATGAAGGCGCCAATGGCGCCGGCTCCGACGATCGCGATACGCATGGCTGGGGGGCGCCCTCGGAAGCGGCTAGCCGCCGAGGCCGAGCTGATCGGCGAGGCCGATCCGCTGCAGCTTCCCGGTCGGACCCTTCGGGATCTCGTCGACGAACAGGACCTTCCGCGGCACCTTGAAGTCGGCCAGTCTCGAGGAGAGATAACTGCGCACGTCGCCCTCGCTCAGCTCAGCACCCTCCGCCAAGACCACCGCTGCGGCGACATCTTCGCCGAGCCGCGCATGAGGAACCGCAAAGGCGACCGCCTGATCAACCGCCTGGTGCTCGAGCAGCACCTCGTCGATCTCCCGCGGAGAGATCTTCTCGCCGCCTCGGTTGATGATCTCTTTCAGGCGGCCGGTCAGCGACAGGTATCCGCTTTCGTCGAGGTAGCCCTGGTCCCCGGTGCGGAACCAGCCATCCGTGAACGCAGTGGCGTTCGCCTCCGGATTGCTTTCGTAGCCGGCGGTGACATTCCCGCCGCGGATCACCACCTCGCCTGTCTCGCCCTGGGCGAGCAGGGAACCTGAGTCGTTCATGATCGCGATGTCCACGTTGCTCCCGCGACCAACCGATCCGGGCTTGCGTGCGTCAGGTGGCAGCGGATTCGAAGCCATCTGGTGTGACGCCTCGGTCATGCCGTAGGCCTCGATCATTGGTGCATCGAAGAGCGCCTCCATGTCCGCCATAACCGGCGGAGGCAGCGACGCCGAGGACGACCGCATGAAGCGCAGCGGGTGCGCCTTGATGAGGGCTTCCTTGCCGCGTGCCCGCGACAGAATGAGCTGGTGCATCGTCGGGACCGCAGTGAACCAGGTCGGCGAGATCTCCTCGAGCCAGTCGAAGAAGCGGAAGGCGTCGAACCCCGGCGAACAGGCCACCGAAGCGCCCGCATCGAGCGACGCGAGCACCGCCGCCATCAGCCCGTGGATGTGAAACAGGGGCATCACGTTGAGGCAGCGATCGTCGGAGGTGAGCTGCAGGTGGGCGCTGATGTTTCCGGCGGAGATCGCGAGGTTGCGCTGGGAGAGCGGCACGATCTTCGGGCGCGAGGTCGTACCCGAGGTGTGGAGCACCATTGCGATGTCGTCCGGTGATGGTTGGTTGGGCGTCCCCGCCTCGAGGACCTCACCGTCACGGAGCAGCGAGAGCCCCCCGGCCTGGCCGTCCAGGGTCAACAGCAGCGTCTCTGGTCCAGCGGCGGCGCGAGCAGCCTCGGCGTCGCCGTCCAGCGTGATCAGCGCCCGCGCCCTCAGGTCCTCGAGGTAGAAGCGGAACTCCTCCTCGCGGTACCCCGGATTGAGCGGGGCCGAGGCCGCGCAACTCGCGACGGCGAGGAACGCCACCGCCATCTCCGGACCGTTCGGCAGCACGATCGCCACTCGGTCGGTCGTGCCAACGCCCGCCGTCGCGAGCTGGCCGGCGAGGCGTTCGACCTCCGTCCGAAGGTCACGGAAGGAGAGCGGCCCACGGCCGGGCGCCGCGAGCGCATCGTCATCATCAGCACCGGCAGCGAGCAGCTCGCGGATCGTCTCAGCCATCGGAACTTCCTATCGATCGAGGGATTCGGTCCGCACCTGTGGAGACGAGTCTATCCAGCGAGCGGCTCGCCGCTCGACCGGCTCCGTCAAATCGCGAGGGGTAGCGGTTCAGACCTGCCCAGGGGGCGAGAGGGGCCAAGTCGCGCACGACAGCCGCGCTAGAGCCCGGTCCGTCGTGGTGCACAAAGTACTGCCGCCATGATGGCGGCGCCTCTGACCGACGGATGTTCGAGGTGCGAGCAACGGACCAAGGGTCGCCCGGTTCTAGCGGCGGCCGATCAGCGGGAGGCGCCGGAGGGCGGAGCGGAGAGCGTCCGCACCGAGGAACCAGAGGAAGCGGGCATTGGAAACGGTGTAGCGCTTCCAGAGGCGCCGCGGCTCGGTGAGCAGACGGAACAACCACTGCAGGCCGTTTCGGGCCATCCACGGCGGGGCCTTGCGGAGCAGGCCAGCGTTGTAGTCGAAGGCCGCGCCCACGGCGAGCACCGCCGCAGCATCGAGGCGATCGCGATGGTCCGCCACCCAACGGTCTTGTTTCGGCGAGCCGAGCCCGATCCACACAAAGTCGGCGCCGGAATCATTGATCCGGCGGACGACCGCCTCGTCCTCTTCCGGCGTGAGCGGACGGAACGGGGGCGAGTACATACCGACGACATCGATGCCTGGGTACTCAGTCTCAAGGCGCGCTTTGAGCTGCTCCGGAACGCCGGGCGCGCCGCCATAGAAGTAGTGCTTGGCGCCGATCGCTCGGCCGCGATCGATGATCGCCAACATCGAATCCGGTCCGTAGGTCCGGCTCATCTCGTGGCCGCGCACGCGGCCCAGCCAGACGAGCGGCATGCCGTCGGGCGCGACGAGGTCGCCACCGTTCAGCAGAACCTTGAGATCTGGCTGCCGATTCGCCTCGACAATGGTGTTCACCGACACGTAGTGAACCGAGAGCTTCGCGCCGTTCTGCGCGGCGTTGAGAACACGATCGCGTGCTGCCTCGAACGTCGTGGTGCTGACGTCCACGCCGAGGAGGTTGTAGTAGCCGGCGTTCGAATCGGCGGGCGTGTCGTCGCCGGTCACCTGCAACGGTGCCTCGTTCTCAGGGGTCTGCGGCGGGAGGTCGGCGGCGGAGGCCATAGGGTACTTCCGGGTCGGATCACGATCGAACGCGGCGGATCACGCGACGCGCGCATTGCGCGCTGCCCGATCTTCGGTCTCAAATCGCGATTCAGACAGCCTGTGGACGATTCGTCCGGGCATCGATCGCCACTCCGCTCTCGCACCGCCGGACCGCGAGGACGCTCGTCGGACCGCCTCAACGGCCGATCAACCGACGAGTCAGACCGCCGGGAGGACCGCCCGCGGGTTCGTTTGGACCATCTGCCGCACTTCGTCGTCGCTGAATCCAGCGTCGAGGAACCGCTCCATCCAGCGACCGAAACCGGCCGGTGGCGGCGGGTTCGCCGCCTGACCCAGGTCCGTCGACAGCACCACGTGCTCCGGTCCGAGGGCGCGCACCTCCTCGAGGATCGCGTTCGTCGCCTCATCGACGCCGTCGTCGCGGAACATGACGTTGCCGCACTGCTCGACGAAGGCACCGAGGTCAGCGGCGCGGCGTTGTACCGCCAGCGGAATACCGAACGCGGTCGCGTGGGTCACAACCGTGCGGATGCCCCGCGCACGCGATGCCTCAACGAGCGCGAGCGTCTCATCCGGGCTGAGGTGGCCGCTGCAGAGCAGCGCGTCGTGCTCCTCGATCAGGTCGAGCAGACCGTGGACGACCGGGCGCAGGGCGCCGCCGCGATCGAGGACGGTGACTGGATCCGCTGTGCTGTTGAACCGACCAAACGTGTCACGCGACCAGACCGCGTCGAACGTCGGCATCCAGACGACGCGCGTCCCAATCCGCAGCGCGACCTCGAGCGCGTCGGGGTTGAGGCCACCGACGCCGTGATCGAGGGCGACCGCCCCGTGGATCTCGATTTGATCGAACTCGGGCTGCAGCGCCCACGCCAGCGGCTGGGTCGGGTACTCGTGGCTCTTGAGCACGATCGCCGCCATGCGGGCCTCGGTCGCGGCGTTCGCCAGTTCCCGGGCGTCCATCCGGCGCTCGGCGAACGGGTCCGGCGCCGCGTGCGCGTGGAGGTCAACCGCACCGCGGAGCAGCTCGCGCGCCTCGGGACGGAGGTCGTCGAGGCTCATCATCAGCCAGTCGCGATCTCGGCGGCGACGACGCGAGCGCGGGCGGCTTGCTCGGTCGCCTGGACGGCGCTGTCACCGGTGTAAGCCACCGGATCGAGAAGCGCCGCGATCCGCTCCGGATCGAGGTGGCCTTGTACCTCGGCACGGGCGGCCAGCAGGTCCGCGAACGGCTCGCTGGAGACGGCGGCCTCCTGGGCGGCCTCATAGACGGCATCGTGTGCGCGCTGGCGCCCGAGCTCGCGGCCCAGCGTGAGCATCAGGCTCTCCGACATGATCAGACCGCCCGACAGGTCGAGGTTCTGACGCATCCGCTCGGGGAACACGCGCAAGCCCTCAAAGAGCTCGTTCATTCGCACCAGGATGTCGCCGGTCATCTCGATCGCCGGGGAGAGCGCGCGCCCGAGCATCACAGCACGACTGCCGTCCGCCTCGTGGTCGGAGAGCATCGCCTCCATCGCGAGCGGGACGAGCGACCGGACGTGGGTCTCGTCGGCCATGATGTCCTGGCACAGTTTCGGGTTTCGCTTCTGCGGCATCGTGCTGCTGCCAACGCTGCCGGGCGGCACGGGCTCCTCGACTTCGCCGAACTCCTCTTTCATCAGCTCGCGGATCTCGCGCGCGGCGCGGCCGCAGGTCGTATCGACCATCGCCAACAGCGTGACGTACTCAACGAGGTGGTCGAGGATCGTGCGGCCGGGCAGCGGCATCGATCCGAGGCCGAGCAGCTCGCCCATCCGCGCCTGGAGCTGAGCGCCATGGCCCTCGAACGAAGCGGCGGTCCCGGCGCCGCCGCCGAGCATCGCGACGAAGACGCGCGGCTCGGCTTGTCGCAGCCGCTCGACGTGACGGCACAGTTCGTCAATCCAGACCGCGACTTTCGCGCCGAAGGTCGCGGGCACCGCGTGTTGCCCGTGCGTACGCCCCGGAATGGCGTCGTCCTTCGTCCGCTCGGCGAGCTCAGCGAGTCGGCCGAGGAGCTGCCCGATCAATTCGAGGATGATGGCGTGCGCTTTGCGCACCTGAAGGATCGTGCCGGTCTGCGTGATGTTCTGGGTCGTCGCCCCCCAGTGGAGCCAGCCACCGGCGTCGCCATCACAGATCCGATCGAGGTCCCAGATCAGCGGGACGAGGCCGTGCCCCGTGACCCGTAAGCCCTCGACGATGCGATCGCGATCGAGCAGGTCGAGCTGCGCTTTGCGCGTGATCTCCTCGGCGGCCTCCGTGGGAATCATGCCGATCTCCGCTTCGGCCTGGGCAAGCGCCGCCTCGACATCGAGCCATGCTTGCCAGCGCGCATCGGTCGTCAGCAACGCGCGGATGCCGGGGTCAGGGATGCGAAGTGATGTGGGCTGGTCCTCAACCATGGAAGTGCCTCCTCGGGGCGCGGCGGCATCGTAGCCCGGCGGAGACGGCGCGCGCCCGTATACTCGCGCCGAATCGACGGTCCGCTCTCGATGCGGCCGTCGCGGAGGGGAGCGTCATGCCACAGGTTGTCGCGAACGGGATCAAGCAGTGCTACGAGGTGACGGGCGAGGGACCGACGACGATCGTCTGGATCCACGGCATCGGCGGCTCACACCACTACTGGAATGAAGTGCTGCCCAGCTTCCCCGGCTTCCGCCACATCTCCTACGACGTCCGCGGGATGGGCGACACGGAGGGGACGGACGGTCCGGTCGACCTCGAGACCTGGGCCGCGGACTGCAACGCGCTGCTCGATGAGCTCGGCGTCGAAGAGGCGATCATCGCCGGGACCTCGATGGGCGGCGCGATCACGATGCGCTTCGGCATCGACTTCCCGAAGAAGGTGAAGGCGCTCCTGCTGCTGTCCACCTCGAGCCGAGTCGGGCAGGCCGCGACCGATCATTGGATGGCACAGGCCGACGACACCGAGGCCGGGGGCAAGCCGCTCTTGGCCGCCGCCCAGCGGGCCGTCGCGAAGTACCACATGGACGAAGAGATCAAGGCGTTCGACGTGCCGACGCTGATCGTCGTTGGCGATGCGGACAAGACCACGCCGGCGGGCGGGTCGGTGATCATGAGCCGCTGCATCCCGAACTCGGAGCTGGAAATCTACCCGGGGATCGGTCACAGCCCGCTCAAGGAAGAGCCCAAGTCCGTGGAACGTGTTCAGGAGTGGCTGGCGCAGTTCGCAGACTGACCCGGGCCGCCCCCGTTCAGCCACTGGCCTGAGACCGTCGCTCGACAGAGACTGAATCGAACGCACTGATGTCTCGGCTCTGCTGCCGGACGTCCGAATAGAAGGAGCATCCGGATGGCTGACGCCGCGGTCGGGACCATCGACGAATTCATCGCAGCGCAGGGCGTCGACACGTCCGGGTCCGGTTGGCGGACAAGCCTGGCGAAACCGCCGATGGCCGAATTCGATGGCGACAGCAGCTACTTCTGGGATTTGGAAACCAACGTCGGCAAGATCGTTGTGCAGTTGCTGCCGAACGTCGCGCCGATGCACGTCTCCAGCACGATCTACCTGACCCGCCTCGGCTTCTACGACAAGCTGAGCTTCCACCGCGTGATCTTCCAGTTCATGGCCCAGGGCGGCTGCCCGCTGGGCAGTGGGACCGGTGGCCCCGGCTACCAGTACGGCGGCGAGTTCGATCCGTCCGTGAAGCACGACAAGCCGGGCCTGCTGAGCATGGCCAACGCCGGCGAAGGCACCGATGGCAGCCAGTTCTTCCTGACCTTCGTCGCCACGCCATGGCTCGACGGCAAGCACAGCATCTTCGGCGAGGTCGTCGACGGCATGGACGTCGTGAAGCGGCTCGAAGCCGGCGGTTCCGAGGGCGGGCAGACGACCGAGCCGCTGGAGATTACGACCGCGACGATCCGCGTCGAGTAAGCCGAGACCGCTCGCTTCGACGCGGCACCAACGCTTCGAGGTGTGCGGAAGCCACCACGCTGAACGCTAGGTCGCGACTGGGGCGAGCGCGCGCACATGCGCTCGGAGTTCCTCGGCGTCCGTGTCCTTCAGGATCCATGCGGTCCGCTGGTCGACTTCGATGTCGACGACGTCGCCCGGGTGCAGCAGCAGCACCAGGATCGCGACGTCGGGGACGCGCGCGCGGAGCGAACTGGCGAGCCGCGTCGCCGAGCGGCGCGGCAACTGGTAGTCGAGCAACACGACATCCGGCGCCGCCTCTGGGAGCGCCGCCAGCAGTTCATCCTCGGTTTGAACGGTGCACACGACCTGCAAGTCCGGTGCGGCGCCGAGGAGGCGCGCCAGTGCGTGGCACACCTCGGCACTCCGATCGGCGACCACGATGCGCGTTCCGAGGTGGGGATCGGTCATCCGCCCATCTTCCGAGGTCGGCTCGTTACACTTGTCCCCCAAACGGCTGACAGGTGGTCCACCTGTTGGATGACAGGCGATCTGCTGAGCCAACTCGTGGTCGAAACCGGCCGCGTCGGCTCGCACACGACCCTCGGATGGCGGAACCGGCGATATGAAGCGAACACCGGTCGGACCGCGCTCGTTCGCGGTCGTGTTCGGACTCCTGGCTGCCGCGATGCTGCTGCTCTCAGCCTGCGGCAGCGAGGATGACGACAGCGTCGTCTTCATGGCGGGCTTCCGTCCGCAGGCGAACCTCCCGTTTGTGGCTGTTTATGTCGCGAATGCCAAGGGCTACTACGCCGACGAAGGCCTCGAGGTCGAGATTCAACACTCCCCCGGCGGCGCGGAGCACGTCGATCTCCTCGAAAGTGGCGACGTCGACTTCACCACTGCCACCGCGTCAGGCCTCATTGGGCGGCGGAGCGCGCGCCTCGACAACGGCGGTGAGCTAGAGCTCAAGGCGGTCGCCCTGTTCGGTCAGCGAGGCGATCGAGGTTATGTCGTAAGTCGCGGCTCGCAGATCGAGGAGCCCGGCGACCTCGCCGGCCGCACGATCGGGCGCACATCTCCTGCCCCGCCACCAGAGCTCCTCGCGATGTTGGCCACCGCCGGATTGTCGCCCGATCAGGTGATCTTCGAGCGCGTTCGTTTCGGAGAAATCGATCGCTTCCTCGTCGGCGAAATCGATGCCTACCCCGTGTTCCTGAACAACGAGCCGGACACACTCCGCCGCGATGGTCAGGACGTCGTGGTGATCGACCCCGCAGATTTCGGCATCCCGACGTTGGGCCTGGTGATGTTGGCGCGTGATGAGACGGCCGCCGATACCGATCTGACCGCGCGCTTCCTGCGGGCGACCCTGCGTGGCGCCATGTTCGCGCGCGACCACGTCGACGAGGCGATCGAGATCACGCTGACAGTCGACCCGGAGCTCGACGCCGATCATCAGAGCTTCCTGCTGGAAACCGAACTGGCCAACGCTGCGCGCCCGGATGGCATCGGACGCGGTACCGTCGAGCAGTGGCAGGCGCTGATCGACCTTCTGGAACAGTACGAATCGCTCGAGGCGTCGGTCGCCGTCGGAGATCTCTTCGACGGATCGATTGTCGATGGAATCTATGACCGAGGCGAGCTCGAGTAGCGTCACGACGGGGGACCGGTCGGCCGTCCCACTCCCTCGGTTGGTCCGCAGGAGCCTGCTCGCCAAGAGCCTGACGGCGATCCTCGCACCGCTGGTGATCGTGCTGATCGTCGTCGGCGTCGGCGGCTTCTTCGCGGCAACGCGCATCGCCGAGCAGGTCGTTCGCCAGCGAGATGCTGAGCTGGCACGTGTGTCGGCGGATCGGCTCTCCGAACGTCTCGAGGAGCTGTTCGGCCCGCTGGAGCTGTCGGCCGAATCGCTCTCACGCCCCGCCGCGACGCCCGAGGAACTCGAAACGATCGTCGCCGGTATCCGCGGCCGGTCAGCGGTGACCTACGACGTCGGCTTGCTCTTCTACGACCCGGACGGGACCGTCGTCGCCTCGGATCCGCCGTGGCTGGTCCGGCTCCCGCAGTGGTTGGAGTACCTCGACCGATCACAGTTGCGCCTGGTCCGTGACGACCACCGATCGGCCTTCTCCAGCGTGTTCTCGGATCCGGTGACCGGCGTGGACTTCATCCTGGCCTCGGCCCCGGTACCAGCGCCAAACGACGACGTGCGCGGGGTGCTGGCGGCGGCGATCTCCCTGGATTCACTGCTGCTGCAGGAGGTAGCCGATGTTCAGGTCGGCGACGAGGGCATCGTCTACCTCGTTGACGAGCGTGGGAACGTCATCTCCCATCCGAACGACGAGCTGCTGGGGGATCGACTAACCGATCTGGAGGCGGTCAGCCTCGCGCTCGATGGCGACGCCGGCGCCGTCATCGCGACGGGGACCGATGGCGCCCGCAGCATTTCCGGTTACGCGCCGGTGGGCGGCACCGGCTGGGGCGTGATCACGGAGCAACGGTGGGACGCGGTGATCGGCCCGATCCGGCAGGCGGCGCTGATCGCCCTGCTCGTGATCGTCGTCGGCGGGCTGGTGGCCGTCGGGTCGCTGTTCTACGTGATCCGAAGGATGCTCAGCCCGATCTCCAGACTGACCGAGGGTGCGGAACAGATCGCGGCCGGCGACTTCACGCAGCGCGTCGATACCGACGTCGACGAGGAGCTACGCGGCCTCGCCGAGCGGTTCAACGCGATGGCCGGCGCACTGGAAGAGTCGTACGCCAACCTCGAGGATCGCGTCCGGCAGCGGACCGCCGAGAACCAGCGTCTGTACGAGGAGGCAGCCGAACGTGCGCGGGAGCTATCGGAGTTGAACCAGCGGGCGATCGCCGTGGCCGGTGTCGCTCAGCAGGTGGGCACCCTCACACGGCTCGACGCGCTGCTCCCAGCCGTCGGTCAGGGGCTCCGCGAGGCGTTCGGATACTCCGCAGTGGTCGTCTACCTGCTCGACGACGCCTCGGACGAACTCGTGCCCCAGGGCGAGGCCGCGGAGGCCATGCCGCGGCGCCTGATCGGTGACGGGGCCGTCGGGCGCGCGGTCGAGGCCGGCGAGAGCGTGATCGTGACCGACCTCGAATCCGAGGAGGGCGACGAACCTGGTGGCGGCAGCGAAATTGCAGCGCCGATTCACGTCGGCGACCTGGTGGTAGGCGTCCTCGATATCCGCAGCCCCGATCGCGGGGTGTTCGACGAAGCCGACCGGTTCACCGTTGAGACCTTCGCGGACCAGCTGGCGGTCGCGATTGAGAACGCGCGACTGTTCGAGCAGACAGGCGACCTGGCGGTCCTCGAGGAGCGGAACCGCTTCGCCCGCGAGATCCACGACACGATTGCTCAGGGGCTGACCGGCATCGTGCTGCAGTTGGAAGCGATGGAACAGACATTGGACGGCGATCCGGTGGGGTCGCTCGATCATCTCGAACGGGCCCGCGCACTCGCCCGAGAATGCCTGCAGGACGCGCGGCGCTCGGTCTGGAACCTGCTCCCCGATCGCCTGGTGCAGAACTCGCTGGACGAGGCGTTCGACCAGGAGGTCAGCCGCTTCTCGGCCAGCGGACCGGAGGACGGCCGCTTCGTGGTAACCGGGCGGCCTCGGGCGTTGCGGCGCGACGTGCAATCGGCACTGCTGCGGATCGGCCAAGAGGCGATGACCAACGCGCGGAAGCACGCAGAGGCCTCGACTGTACAGATCGACGTCGCCTACCTGCCAGGCATGATCCGGCTGCGCGTCACCGACGACGGCCGCGGCATCGACGAGACGCGGGACGGGACCGACGGCGATGGCGGCGGGTTCGGACTCGGCGGCATGCAGCAACGCGTTCAGCAGCTGTTCGGCACGCTCGACGTCCGCGTGGTCGAGGATGGTCACGGTACGGTTGTGGAAGCGACCATCCCAGCCGACTAGGATGGCCGCACTCCTCGGAGCGATCGGAAACCTGACCGACGCTGAGGTGCACGCCGCCCGGACGGCGAAACGGGGCTCGATGGATCCGATTCGCGTCATGCTCGTCGATGACCACACCGTCGTACGCGACGGCATCTCGACGCTGATCGACAGCCAGGACGACTTCGAAATCGTCGGCAAGGCGAGCGACGGCCAGGAAGCCGTCGAACGCGCCCCGGCGATCAAGCCCGACGTCGTGCTGATGGACCTCCGGATGCCGAGGATGGACGGCGTCGAGGCGATCCGACGCTTACGTGCCGAACTCGAGAACGTGCAGTGCATCGTGCTCACGACGTTCGACACGGACTCCTACATCTTTGAAGCGATTGAGGCCGGCGCACGTGGGTTCCTGCTCAAAGATGCGTCACGCGAGGAGCTGTTTCGGGCGATCCGCGCCGTGCACGCCGGCGAATCGCTGATCGAGCCAAGCGTCGCGGCGCGCGTCCTCGACCGGATGGCGAGCCTCGAACGGGGCGAGACGACGGGCCCGTCGCTCTCGGAGCGTGAACTCCAGGTACTCGAGGAGCTGGCCCAGGGCCGGGCCAACAAGGAGATCGCGGCCTCGCTCAGCCTGAGCGAGAGCACCGTCAAGACCTACGTCGCGCGCATCTTCGGCAAGCTCGACGCGAGCGGCCGCACGGAGGCCGTCACGAAGGCGCTGCAGCTCGGGTTGATCAAGCTCTAGTTGACGCTCGCAACACGGCGCCGGACGCATCGCGAGCTCATCGGCTCGCCGTCCGCACGTGTCGTCCTTCGGACGACGGCTGTCGTCCCGAAATGACCTCGACGGCGTCAGATCACCTGAAAACAGGGACTGTAGCGCCCCTACGTCGTCCGTCTGACCGACACGCTGTCGACCTGACGGTGCGCGCCTCGTCGCCCGTAATAGTCCCGCCAAGTCATCGCACGGCGGACGCGCCACCACCCTCCAGAAGCAGACACTCCTTTCACAACAGCAAGACGCCACAGGAGGCGCGAGATGACGACCATGACGATGACCCCAACGACCGAGTCCACCGAGACGCAGGCGGGTTCCGTTGACTGGCGACTCGCGCACGTCAGGGCGGCATTCGGTTACTTGATGACCAAGCCCGAGAAGCGCGACCTGGAGCAGCGACAGCGGCTCTTCGGCCCGGACTTCGAGATCTTCGGTCCGGCGCGCGAGAACTGCGGCAGCCTGCCGGCCTCGCGTCCTGGCCACGACCTGTTCACCGGCTTCTCCGATTCGGAGCTGGACTTGACCGACATGGTCACCTCCGGTGACCGCGTGATCAGCTACGTGTCCTTCCGCGGCCGCCACACCGGCGAGTTCGAGGGTCACCAGCCCACTGGCCGGCTGATGGCCGCCGACGGGATGGTTGTCCACCGCTTCGGCTCGGACGGCCGGATCGCCGAGCAGTGGAGCGTGCTGCGCTGGCGCTAGCGCTCACGCGGGGCGGCCCGTAAAGACGCCTGCGACGAGGAACCCCCGATCGAATTCAACGAGACGCCGGCCATCTGAGTGGCCGGTGTCTCCGTTAACGGCACCGCGACCGTGCGCGCCTTGCGAACAGAGCCGATACGCAAAGCAACGGGCGGCGGGACGAAGGTCCCGCCGCCCGTTCTGGCGTGTCTGCCACGGTTTGTGCCTACAGGTAGTGCAGCTTCCGCGCTTCGGCGGTCAACTCCTCGCGGAACTTCGGGTGGGCGAGGCCGACCAGCGCCTTCGCGCGATCCGCCGTGGTCATCCCCTTGAGGCAGGCGACGCCGTATTCCGAGGCCACGTAGTGCACCTCGTTGCGAGGCGTCGTCACGACTGCGCCGGGCGCCAGCGTCGGGACGACGCGGGAAACCTCGCCGCTCTTCGCCGTCGAGTAGAAGGCGATGATCGACTTGCCGCCGCGCGAGTCAAACGCCCCACGCGCGTAGTCGTGCTGGCCACCGGTGCCGCTGAACTGCGCCGGTCCCATCGACTCCGAATCACACTGGCCGGTGAGATCAATCTCGATCGTCGAGTTGACCGAGATCAGGTTGTCGTTCTTCGCGATGTTCGGCGGGAAGTTGGTGTAGGAGACCGGCCGCGCCTCGATGTACGGGTTGTCATCGAGGAAGTCGTACATGCGCTTGGAGCCCGCGGCAAAGGCGTACAGCGCCTTCCCGGGGTGGAACGTCTTCTGCGAGCCGTTCGCGATCCCGTCCTCGACGAGATCGACCATCGAGTCGACGAACATCTCGGTGTGAATGCCGAGGTCCTTGTGACCGCTGAGGCTCTTCGCGACCGCGTTCGGCACGCCGCCGATACCGAGCTGGATGCAGGCCCCGTCGGGGATCATGTCTGCGATCAGCTTGCCCATCGCCACATCTTCTTCGCGGTCGGGCGGAACCGGCAGCTCGTTCAGCGGCGCGTCGTGCTCGACGACCGCCGTCGCCTCGGAGATGTGCACCCACGAGTCACCATGCACGCGGGGCATGTTCTGGTTGATCTCGAGGATCACGACGTCCGCCTTGGCGATCGACGCCTTTGCCGTGTCGACGTTGGTTCCGAGGCTCATGTACCCGTGTTCGTCGATCCGGGAAACGGCCATCATCGTGACGTTGATGTCCATAAACTCAGTGATCAGCCGCGGGATCTGGTGGAAGAAGGCCGGGTTGAAGGTCGCGTGGCCCTCGACGATCAGACCGCGGTCAGCACCGCTCGCGAACATCGACTCCCAGCTGATGATGTCCCGCACCTCAGGCTGCAAGATCGTCCGCGCGCTGGCGCCCATCGGCAGCAGACTCGTCATCCGCAGGTTGGTGTAGCCGCCGTCCTTCGCGCGATTCGCCACCGCCTCGAGCATCGCCGGAGGCTCGCCAACGGCGAGTCCCTGCATGATGTACGACCCGTCAGGAATTAGCGTTGCCGCCTCGTCCGGCGTGCGCAGCTTCTCCTGGTAGACATCGGTCCAGCGGCCCATCGGCGTCTCCTCTTCTCGGCGAGCCCGAGAATACAGGGCTCACCAGCGTTTTCGGAGCCCGCTAGGGCTCGCTGCGCAGGAATTCCACCAGCGCCGTGATCTCGCGATCGTTCAGGCCCGCACGGCGCCAGGCCGGCATCGAGGTGCCCCCACGTCCCCCGGCGATCGTCTCGAAGTACACGGAGTCGGCCTCGGTCAGATCGTCTGGCCGCAATGAGGGCCCGATCCCGCCACTCCGATCGCCGCCATGACACGACGAGCAGCTGCTCTGAAAGTACGCAGCAGCGGTGCGGTCTCCGAAGAGTGGTCCGCCGTCATCCGGTACCGGCGTCGACGTATCGGCCGAGCTACACGCCGCGAGCACGAGCGCCCCGAGGATGACGATCGCCCCGAGGCCTGACCTCAATTCGCCGCCCGGGCGACTGCTGCGAACGCCGCGGCGATCGAACTGTCGCGGTCCTCGGAGACCAGCGGGTGCGCGATGATTTCGCCCATGCCCGCCTCGGTCCAGCGTTGAAGACCGGCGACGACTTCGTCCTCGGTGCCGGAGACGACGAGGTCGTCGAGCAGATCGTCTCCGTAAGCGCCGTCCACCTCGTAGCCGGCGGCGGCGAACATGCCCTGGTAGTTCGGGACGTGTGCGTACATCGCGAGCTGCTCGCGAGCCATCGCGCGTGCGGCGTCACGGTCAGTCGTCACGGCGATCGGAACATGCGCGACCAGTGGCGGCGCATCGCGACCGGCTGAGGCCGCACCCGCCTGGAGCGCCGGCAGCGCGATCTCGGACAGGTACTTCAGCGGGCTCATCCAGGAGATGGCACCGTCGGCCAGCTCGCCGCACAGCTCGTACGACTTTGGGCGCAGCGCCGAGGCCATCACCGGCACCGGCGCGTTCGGACTGATCCGCGCCTTCGTCTTTACGTGGAAGCCCTCGAAATCGACGCTACCGTCGTGAAGCAGCGCGCGGATCACCGTGAGGTACTCGCGCAGGTTCGTCAGCGGCTTCGCGTACGACGTCCCGTACATCCGCTCCACGAAAAACTGCGTCGTCGGCCCGATCCCGAGGCGGAATCGCCCTGGCCCGAACCCCTCGATCGCCATCGCTTCCTGCGCGAACGCGACTGGCTGTCGCGACCAGGTGTGCACGATCGCGTTACCGAGGAGGATCCGCTCGGTCTGCGCGGCGGCGACCGCGAAGACCGGCATCATGTCGACGCCACCGGCGCCGCCCATCGTTGCCCACGCCGCCTGGATTCCAGCCGCTTCAGCGGCCTGAATCTGCGCGACGCACGCCTCGGGACTGCGCTCCTGAATCGCAACGCCGTACATGGAAGCCCTTTCAGAAACCGCGGTGGCCAAGCGTTGAGCTGAGTAGCGGCGCTACGCGTGTACCTGGATAGCACCGTCGATGACGAACGTTTCGCTGTCGACGAACGCTGCCAGCTCCGAGCTGAGGTACACCACGGCGCCCTGCAGATCCTCGGGCTGACCGAGTCGCCGCAGCGGGATGTACCGCTCGAGGATGGCGTGGATCTCCTCGTCGCTCTGTACGCCTGGTACGTCGTCGTAGAACCCGAGGCCCAACGCATTCACCGTGACGCCGTTGCGCCCCCACTCGAGGCCGAGCGACTTGGTGTAACCCATGACCGCACCCTGGCTCGCGCCATAGATCGCAGCATTCGGGATGCCTCGATCGTGGAGGATCGAAACCAGGGTGGTGATGCGCCCGTAGCCACGCTCGACCATGCCCTTGCCCACGGCCTGCGTCGCGACGAAGACCGATGTCGCATTGCGATCGAGTTCACGCTGCCAGTCGGCCAGGCTCGTGTTCAGCACCGGCTTGATGTTCGCGCCGTGCTGCGCGTTCACGAGGATGTCGAACGGCGCAACGTCAGCCTCGAGGCTGGCGACGGCCGCCGCGACCGCTGTCGGGTCGGTGAGATCGACGCGGCGCGCGCCGCCCTGGCGACCGAGCGCGCTCACAGCCTCGGCGATGGCATTCGCCTCGGTCTCTTCAGCGGCGTCGTCGCCGAGGGTGGTCACGGAGACGTCGGCGCCGGCCTCGGCGAGCGCGACCGCAAGCGCGCGGCCGAGCGCGCCGGTCGCGCCAGTGACGAGGGCGTGCCGCCCGCTGAGGTCGAACGGATTGACGCCGCCGAGGTCGTACTCGTCAGCCGGGACGTCCATCTGCGGGACAGGAATCTGGACTGCCATCGGTCTAGCCTTCCGCTTCGGGCGCGTAACCGGCGGGCAGCAAGCCTCCCGCGATCGCACCGCCATCGAGGAGCACCGTCTCGCCGGACATGTACGCCGAGGCGTCGGATGCGAGGAACACCGATAACGGCCCCATCTCGCGCGGCCAGCCGACACGGCCGACCGGCTGGAAGCCGTTGCGCTGCTCGCGGAGGTTGAGGTCGATCTCCTTGGGAATCAGGCCGGGGGCGATGCAGGTGCAGCGGATGTTTTCGCGCGCGTAGGTCATCGCCAGCGCCTTCGTGAGCTGGATGACGCCGCCCTTGGCGACCGAGTACATGAAGTTGTTGCGACCACCTCGATAACCCCAGCCCGACGTGAGGTTGATGATGTTGCCGCCGCCGTGCTCCAGGAAGTGCGGGACGACCGCGCGGGAGCAATAGAAGGCGGAGCTGAGATTGACGTCGATGCCGATGCGCCAGTCTTCATCGTCCAGCTCCGGGAACGTCTTGCCGCGCCCGCGGTCGGTGATGCCCGCGTTGTTCACGAGAATGTCGATCCGCCCGAACTTCGCGATCGCGTCCTCGGTCATCGCGTTGACCTGCTCCGTCACGGTGACATCGGCCGTGCCGACTTCCATCCGCCGGCCTTTGGCCTCGACGAGTGCCTTCGTCTCGTTCAGTGGATCGAGACGTCGCGCGGCGCCATAGATGTCGGCGCCCGCATCCGCCATGGACAGCGCCATGGCACGACCGAGGCCAGTCCCGGCGCCGGTAATGATCGCGGTCTTCCCGCTCAGATCGAACTTATCGAGGATCATCGACCCTCCTCCTTGTATCCGTGGTCGCCGGCGCCCCAAGCACTCGACGCCGCGCGAATGTAACCCGGTTCGGGCGGTGTCGCCGAGTGCCAAACAAGCAGCTCCTGGGCAGCGCGGTTGGTCGGAGCCGAACGCGAGTGTCCTCGAAACCCACGTCAGCCGACTGCCGTTCCGCGCACCAGGAGACGGCGGAGCCAGCCCACCCAGGGCAAGCGGAGGAAGAGCAGGAACGTGAGGATGCCGAAGGCTTGCATCGCAATCGCGGTCGGGCCGAGGGCGGCGTCACGCACGAGCGCCTCGCTGGCGGTCCGCGCCCCGAGGACAAGCACCGTGTCCACCATCGCACGGCTCGCCCAGTACCCGATGAAGATGCCGAGCAGCGGCGCACGAATGATGCCCGCGGCCATGAACATCCAACTCGTGGGCAGCGCAATCGAGTAGACGAATGACAGCGGCAACAGGCCCGCTCGACGGCGCTGGAGGATCTCCGCAATCTCGTCCACGTCCTGCTGTTGGGCGCGGATCAGGGGTCGGCCCAGCCGGCCGGAGATCCGGCTCAGAGCGACGCGCCCACAGCCCGCGGCGGCGGTGGAGAGGACGATGGCCGGCAACACCGGCACATCCCATTGCACGACGAAGAGCGCGACCACGGTCCAGAGCGGTGGACCGAGCACCGGCACTACGTTCATCGAAAACGCGATCAGCAAGAGGAGCAGCAATAGCCCGAGCGTCTCGGCGTCCACCTGGTTCCCCTCCCGCCGATCATGCACCGCACTCGCGGTGAGCGGTCGGGCGAACGGTATGCTCGCGCCGTGACCAACGACCGGAAGGAACAATCAATGGATGCCGATGCCCGAAAGACCACCCTGCGGATGATTCCCTACGGCCTCTACGTCTTGACGTCAGTCAACGGCGACGCAGTAGGCGCTGGCACCGTCAACTGGGTGTCTCAGATGGCGTTTGAGCCGCCGCTTCTGGCGATCGGCGTCAAGGACGGTACGGCGTCGCTCGCGAATATCAAGGCCGGCGGCGCCTTCGCGATGTCGTTTCTCGGCAGTGGTCAGGGCGACCTCGCCTTCGCGTTCTTCGGCGACGCACCGCTCGAGGGCGATGAGTTCGTGACGAAGGACAGCCGCGTCGCCGTCGAACGGCTGTCCTCGGGTGTGCCCGTCCTCGCCGCCGCCCCGGCGTGGGCAGACCTCCAACTCGTCGAAGTCGTCGAGAAAGGCGATCACGCGGTGGTGATCGCGGAGGTCACCGACGTCGGCCTCCGCGAGGAGGACCCCGATGTGCTGACGCTGAAGGAACTCGGTCTCAACTACGGCGGCTGACCAAGCCGCGCTCGCCGCGCCCCGCGGTCGGTACACTAGTCAGGAATCACTGAGGATTCCGAATGACTCGTGCGACCTCCGGTGGCCTCATCCTGGCCGCACTGTTCGGCCTGATCGTGATCGCCTGCGGGGGCGAGGACGCTCCCGCGAACAAGCCAGACGTGCCCATCCCCGACGGCGTCGAGGAGCTGCTCGCATTCATCGAGACGCCCCATTCAAGCGCGACCGGCCTTCGCCTCGGCGAGCGATGGCTGCTGACGAGCGCCGCCGCCGTCTGGCCCGCCCGTGAGGCGCGGGTCTTGCTGCACGATGGAACTGAGCTCAACGACATTCAGGTCGCACATTGGGACCGGATGGCCGACGTTGCCCTCCTCCAGATTCCAGCCGGGCATGGGGTGCCCGTCCTCGACACCCAGGAACTCGGCTCAGACAGCAGCGCCGCCAGCCTGACCCTCGTCGGCTATGAAGCAGGTGCGCGCGGGAATCCCGGGCTCCGGTCCTCGGGCGGCCAGAGCCTCCAGGTCGGCGACTGGCCCGTCGTCGACCTCGGCTATGTCGAGGTCGAGCCGATCCGCGGCCAGAACCAGGCCACTGGCGTCCTCGTCACCAGTGACGGCAGCGTGGTCGCATTCCTCGGGCCCCACCGGGCGAAGGAGGCCGACGTCGCCCTGTCCATCAGTTCCGCGCGCCTCAAAGCTGACGAGCTGATCGTGGGACTGGCCCTGCCGGATGACACGTTTAACTACCGCCAGATCGCAGGCACCCAGCACGACTTCCCGATCCAGTTCGATCTCACAGACGTCTTCGAGATTCCGTTCGTCGTGCATGCAGAAGCTGGCGAACCAGTTGAGGTGAGCGTGACGGCACAGCGCGAGATCACGATCGCCGCATACGACGTCAATGGTCGGCCCGTCGCCGACCGGCAAACGGGCGACGGAGACATGACGCTCAGCTTCACCTCGGAGGTCGAGGGCCCGTTCTTCGTCGTCGTCCAGCAGGATCGACTTGGCACCACCCAGTTCGAGATTGAGGCCACCCCGGGTATCGGTCGACTTACTGAGGGCGACGAGGGCTACGGCGACGGCAACGGCGGATACTTCGCCAACATCGACTACTCCAGGGACGTCGATACCATCGGCGTCCGAGCCACGGCCGGAACGGTGCTAGCCGCGCGTGTCGAATCGGCTTCGTTCGACGCGCGGCTGACAGTCGACCTCGTCGATGAGGATGGCCGCGATCAGATGGCGGCGGATGACGATAGCGGCGGTATCTGGGGGACCGGCGCTGACGTATCCTTCGTCGCCCCGAGGGACGGCGTCTACTTCTTCTCTGTGTCGACCAGCGAACCTCATCTGACCGGTGGATACGTCCTGGCTCTCGAGAGCGTCCCGCCGACCGAGAACTGAGGCGAACGCTCCTACACACTCGCTAGCGAAGATCGCCGCCCTGACCGACGATCGTGCGTACGGCTGGGGAAGGATCCCAATGCGCCGCTCGCTCACGCTCTTCATCGCCCTCGGCGCGCTCGGGCTCGCTGCCTGTGGCGGCGGCGACGATCCGACCGCCACGCCCGCTGCGACCACAGTGGCGAGCTCCACGCCGGCAGGCGCCGGCGCGGCCGGCAGCGGGCTCGCGCCGTCCGACATCTTCGCGCGCGTCGCCCCCTCGATCGCGTTCATCGAGACGCCGATCGGGACTGGCAGCGCGATCCTGCTCGACGAACAGTGGCTGGTCAGCAACGCGCATGTCGTCTGGCCGTACGAACAAGTTCGGGTGGTCTTTGCCGACGGCACCGAGTTCGTCGACGCACCGGTCCACGCCTGGGACCTGATGGCTGACCTGTCGGTCATTCGCCTGCCCGAGGGCCACGGGATTCCTCCGGTCGCCTTCGCCGATCCGCTCGAGCTGCCGATGGGCAGCGAGCTGTACCTGATCGGCTACCCGGCCGAGAACGAGGAGTTCCCGCAGCCGACGATCAGCAGCGGCGTGCTGTCACGCGTGCGCGATTGGGACGTCGCCGGACTGACCTACATCCAGACGGACGCCGCGATCGCCGGCGGTCAGAGCGGCGGAGCGCTCGTCTCCAATATGGGGGACGTCGTCGGGCTATCTGGCTTCAAGTTCGCCGACGCCTTCGGGCTGGCGCTCTCCGCGCCGATCGTCGAAGAGCGGACCAACGGGCTGATCGACGGCACCGACGTGAATTCGTTCAGCGACCGTCGGCTGGCCCGCAACAGCACCGACAACAGCATCTCCTTCTCGCTCAGCAACTATTACGAGGAGCGCGCGTTCATCGTGCGCGAACCGACCGGCAGCCTGGTCGAACTCGAAATCACCGGCGCGAACGACGTGTCGATCGACATCTACGATGCCTCGGGCGTCTACATCACGTCCGTCGATGACGGCGCCACCGGCAGCGAGATCGCCAGCTTCGAGGTGGACTTCGACGTCCCGTTCATCGTCGTGGCGAAGCAGCTCAACCTCGGCCTGGGCGAGTTCGAGATCTCAAGCTCCTCGGACCTGGCGCTGCAGAACGACCCGGACGACGGGCGGCTGCTCAGCCGCGAACGGACATACGCAGGCAACATCGACTATGCGGCGGACGTCGACGTGTTCGAGATCGACCTCGAAGCCGACGAGACGGTGACGATCCGGGTCGAAACGTTGCATTTCGATCCCGACATGGTGATCGACGCGCCGGACAATCTCGACGAGGCGCTGGCCTACGACGACGACAGCGCGGGTGGTCTCTTTGGCACCGACGCCGAGCTGACGTTCACTGCGCCGGCCACGGATCGGTACATCCTCGCGATCGCTGACGTGAACTTCGTCGAGGTGGGCAGCTACTACCTGATCGTCGACTAGCCGCCGCTCGCGACCCCTGCGGCGTCGGCCAACGCGGGTCGCGGGTCGTCGCGGAATTGTTCGTGGTAGAGCGAGGCGTACAGCCCGTCGAGGGCCATCAACTCGTCGTGGCGGCCTCGTTCGACGACCCGTCCACCGTCTAATACGAGGATCTGATCGGCACTGAGGACGGTCGACAGTCGGTGTGCGATCACGACCGTCGTGCGTCCGGCCGCGAGCTGCTCCATCGCCTCGCGAATGACGCGCTCGAGGCGGGAGTCGAGCGAAGCGGTCGCCTCGTCGAGGATCAGCACCGGTGGGTCCTTGAGGATCGCCCGTGCGATCGCGACGCGCTGCTTTTCGCCGCCGGAGAGCCGATACCCACGCTCACCCACGACGGTGTCGAGGCCGTCGGGGAGGCGCTCGATCATCTCGTCGAGGCCGGCCGCGTTCGCTGCGGCGAGTACCTCGTCATCGGTCGCATCGAGGCGGCCGTAGCGAACGTTGTCCATCAGTGAGCTGTGAAAGAGGTAGGTGTCCTGCATGACGGCGCCGACGGCGCCGCTGACCGAGTCGAGCGTCAGGTCGCGCAGGTCGTGGCCGTCCAGGCGCACCGAGCCGCTCGTCGGGTCGTAGAAGCGCTGGAGCAGGTAGGTGATCGTCGTCTTGCCCGCACCCGATGGACCGACGAGAGCGAGCATCGAGCCCGGTTCGACCTCGAACGACACGTCCTCGAGGGCCATCCGCTCGGGCACGTAGCCGAACGACGCCTGGTCGAACGCCAGCGCACCGCGCGGGGCCACGAGACGATGGGCGTCCGGCGGCTCGTCCACCTCGACTGGGAGATCGAGGTACTCGAAGATTCGCTCGAAGAGCGCGAGCGACGAGAGGAGCGTGGTGTTGATCCGCGCGATCGAGGCGAACGGCCCGAACACCCGCTGCGCGAGCATTGCAAAGGCGACGACCTCCTCGACACTGAGTCCGCCGTCGACGACCCGGCCACCGAGATACCAGTAGGCGACGCCGGGGATCAGCGCGCCAAACAACCCGGTCCCCATGTTGAACCAGCGGCCCGCCATCATCCGCCGGATCGAGAGCGATTGAAGCGCGTCGTTTGAGCGCTCGAAGCGCTCGCGCTCGAATTCGGATCGACCGTAGGACTTCACGAGCATCGAGCCGGAGACGGACAGTGTCTCCTCGAGGTGAGCGGTCATCTCGCCCATCTCGTCGTGCCAATCGCGCATCAAGCGCCGCATGACGAGGCCCACGCGAACGGTCGGGATCACCCACAGCGGCAGGATGACCAATGTCGCCAACGCGAGACGCCACTCGATCGTCAGCATGATGCCGAAGGCGATGACGAGGGTGAGAACGTTCGTCACGAAGTCCGTGAAGGTCCCCGTGACCGACTGCTGAACGGCGTTTACGTCGGTGCCGACGCGCGACAGAATCTCGCCGGTGCGAGTCGAGGTATAGAAGCGGACCGAGACGCGCTGCAAGTGATCGTGCAGGCTGGTGCGGAGGCGGTGCATCACCCCCTGCCCGATCAACTGGTTCGTGTAGGACTCGAGCACGCTCAAGAGCGACCCGACGATGATGATGCCGCCGTAGATCAGGAAACCGCGCGTCAGCGCTCCGCGTGTGCCGTCCGGATCGGTCATCTCGCCGACGAGGCTCGCGAGCACCGTCAACGAGTAGAGACTCAGCGAGACGGTCGTCGCCACCAGCGCCACGAGTGCGAGCGCGTGCCAGCGATACGGGCGGAACAGCCCGACCGCGCGCGAGATGATCCCACGCTTCGGACCGGTCGGCTTCGCTTGCGATGTCCAGCGGCCGCCGCCGCGCATCATTCCCATATCCCGATGCTACCGCCCTCAGACCGCGCGACACCGCCCATTCGGGCAGGACGGCAGCCCCGAACCCAGCTAGGCCGCGGTCAGGACCCGGAGCCCGGCAGACGCGGTCCACAGCTCCACATCGAGCCGTTCGGCGTCCACCACCCGGGTCAGCACTGCCTCGTCGATGTCGAGGCGGAAGAAGGAAGCGTCCTCCGAACGGGCTGCGAACGCCGCATCGATCACGGACTCGTCCGTCTCGAGGACCGCTCGACCGGACAGCTTTGCGTCACCCTCGACCATCTTCGTGTCGATCGGAGCGCAGTGCACGGCAACGCGGGGGTCGCGCATGAGATCGCGCACCTTCACGGACGCCGTTCCACCGCCGAGCCAGAGCTCGCCGTTCTTGAACGTCACTTCCGTCCCGCTGATCCGAGGCGAACCGTCACGCCGCAGCGTCGCCATCGTCTTGTGGATGTGCGCATCGAAGATCCGTTCGATCCGTTCTGCAAAGCCGGGCTCTCTCGCCGCGAATTCGTCCCAGGTCGCCACGCTGTACCTCCGAGTACGCTCCTTGCCGCCAGCGCTGGCGGAGCCCCTATCATCGCGCGAACCGAGGAGGCCCACATGACCGTCGACCTATCCCAGATCCGCGCCCTGACCTTCGACGTCGGCGGCACCGTCTTCGATTGGCACCACGGCATCCGCGACGAGGTGACTCGACTGGCCTCGGAGCGCAGTGTCGAGGTGGACGCTCCGCAGTTCGCGAACGACTGGCGCCGCGAGATGTTCATGCAGCTCGGCCAGGTGCGCTCAGGTGCGCTGCCGTGGATGAACGCCGACGAGCTGCACCGGCGCGCCCTCGATGTCGTCGCGCCGAACCATGCCGCCCTCGGACTGTCGGATTCGGACAAGGACGAGCTGAATACCGTCTGGCACCGCCTCGAGGCGTGGCCCGACTTCCCCGAAGTGCTCCCGCGCTTGCGTACGCGCTACACGACCACCGTGCTGACCGTGCTCAGCTTCGCGATCGTGGTCGACAACTCGAAGCACAACGGTCTGTCGTGGGACGCGATCACCTCGTGCGAGGTGTTCGATCACTACAAGCCGGACGCCGAGGCGTACCACGCCGGCGTGAAGCTCCTCGGCGTCGCCCCATCCGAGGCGATGATGGTCGCCTGCCACCCCGGCGACCTCAACGCCGCTGCCGCTGCCGGCCTCCATACTGCTTATGTCCCGCGACCAACCGAAAGCGGTGACGCGAGCGCCGCTGCCCCGTTCCCGGGCCCGTCCGGTGACGACGCGCCCGGGTTCGATGTGGTCGCCTCCGACTTCCCAGATCTGGCGGCGAAGCTCGGTGTCTAGCGCTTGACAGCTCACCGCCATACATAGACAGTCTATGTATGGCGAATCAAGACTGGATCCGTGGCCACCTCGACCTACTGCTGCTTGCGGTGCTCGCCGACGGCCCACGACACGGCTACGCCGCGATTGAAGCGTTGAAGACGCGCAGCGGCGGACAGCTCGACGTTCCCGAGGGCAGCGTCTACCCGGCGCTCCACCGTCTTGAGGCGGCCGGCCAACTGCGCAGCTCGTGGTCGACCGCGTCGGGCCGCCGCCGCCGCGTCTACGAAGTCACCGAGGACGGACGCCGTGCCCTCGAGACGGGCGCGTCGGCATGGAGTGGGTTCGCCGGCTCGGTCGCCTCGGTACTCGGGGTGACGCCATGACCAGCCGAATCGACGGCTACCTCGATGAGTTGGGTGCGGCGCTGACCGTCGGAGCACACCGGCGGCGACGGATCCTGGACGAGACCAGAGAGCACCTCGCCGATGCCAGTGACCGGCGGGTAACGGAGGGCTTGGCGCCGTCCGAAGCCGAGACGGCATCGATCGCCGCGTTCGGACCTCCCACCGCGATTGCGGCTGCGTTCGACCCAGAGCCGACTCTGCTGCGCCTGGGCGCGGCGCTGTACGTCCATCTGGCGCTCGTTGTAAGCGCTGGCCTGATCGCGATCGGCTTGAGCGGCGCGATCGGCGGTGCGCTAGCGATCGCCTTCGGCCCCGAGTACATCTCAGGCGCGGGCCCGTCGACGATCGGGCCCACCGAGTGCGCGCAGCTTGCTGCCTCGGAACCGGCGGCCGCAGACTGCGCAAGCGCCTGGTCCTGGCACCACGTCGAGGAGACGGTCCTCTATCGAGGGCTCCCGGGCGTCCTCGGGATGGTCGTGCTCGCGATTCACTTGCTGCTGGCTCGTCGGTACCTGCCGCGCACCGGCTGGGCGATCCGCATCACGCGGCTCGCGCTAGCAGCGGGAGTGGTCGCGTTCGCCGCAGCCGGTCTTGCGTCCGGTCTGGCGTACACCGTCCTCGAAGCGGAGTCGGTGCCGCTCGGCCCGTCGCGGGTCGGCGACGGTTGGTGGGTGTCCATCCACCTCGCGTGCGCGACCGCATTCAGCGCAGGTCTGGTGGCGTACGCCATCTCGAGGCGACGACCGCTGCTGAGCGGCTAGCCGCCGCCGGCGGCGTCCCCGGATGTGTCCGCCTGTTCTAAGCCGGACATATCCTCCCGCGAGAAGGTGTACGGGATGTTCATCGCCGCGACGGCGAGCAGCAATACCGCGACCACGACGCCCTGGATCGCAAACACATTCGAGGCACCGATGTCGTCGGCCAGAATCCCCAGCGGCACGGCCATCATCGGCATCGTGCTGAAGGTCAGCATCATGATGCTCATCACCCGGCCGTAGTACTCGGGTTTGGCGACAGCCATCACCATCGTCATGTTCAGCGTCTGGTAGCCGGTCAGCATCAGTCCGAGGATCAGCACCCCGGCGATCGCTCCGCCGAACCCGAACGCCTCGGAACCCAGCCCAAGCACGAGCAGCCCGACGCCGCTCGACAACCCGACGAAGAGCTGCAACAGCGGCTTCCGATCGAACTCCGTGAACGCGGCGATGATCAGTGAGCCGATCAGGCCACCAGCGCCGGTCAGGAGCATCAGGAACGAGAACGCGCTGGGTCCCTGGCCGAGATCTTCTTCCACGAACCCGTTCAGCAGCGCCATGTACGGCTGCGCGAACAGCGCAGTGACGAACGCCAGCATCATCAGCGTGCGCAGGCCGCTGTCGGTCACGGTGTAGCGAAGTCCGTGGCCAATCTCGGTGGCCATGCTGCCCCGCTCGACCGCGGCGGCGCGCCCGAGGTGGCTCGGAACGGCGAGCAAGAACGCCACGCTCACGATGTAGAGACCGGACTGGACGAAGTACGCCGATTCGACGCCCTGAATCCACATGAACAGGCCGGCGAACGCAGGACCGATCAGGCGTGTCCCATTCATCGCCGCGTTCTGCAGCGCCATCGCGCTCATCAACTGCTGCGGCCCGACCACCGTCGCCATCAGGGGCGAGCGAGCCGGCATTCCGAAGGCGAAGAACGTGCCTTGCACAAGCCCGACGATGAACAGCAGCTCGATCGAGATCAGATCGGTCACGATCAACATCGCCGTGATCAGCATCAGGATGCCGGTGGAGATCTGAGTCACCAGCGTGAGGTTGCGTTTGTTCATCCGATCGGCGAACGCGCCGCCCACCAGAGAGAACAGCATCATCGGTAGGCCGAACGAGAGGAACACCGCGCTGACCGCGGTGAAGCTCTCGGTCAGCTCCCACGCGATGACCGCGCGGGTGATCTGCTGCATCTGCATGCCGGTGAACGAGAAGAGTGACGACGCCCAGAGGTAGCGGTAGTTCTGGTTCTCAAAGACGACGAACGCCTTGCGGAGAGACGGGCGATTTCCGCCACCCATTCCGGGTGGTCCCATCCCGGGCCGTCCCATTCCGCCGGGCCCTCCTCCGGCTCGTCCTCCGGGCGGGACCACAGCAGGGCCGCCGCCGGACGGCGTCCCGGATGGGTCAGAGGTCGAAGGAGGCGCAACGGCGTTGCTGTGCACGCCGGGTCGCAAGGAGTCGCTCGCCAAGATGGTCCTGTCATGTCGCGGCTACGAAGTCCGCGCGTCCCTGATGGTATCGAACCTTGACGTAAACGTGAAAGTCGGCGGGTCACAATCTGAGGGGCGCGAACACCGCCTAGTTCAGCGAGAGATCGCGGGGATAGAAGCTCAGCAGCTGCAGGTCCCCTTGCTGACGGCGCAGCACGTTCCGCCACAGCAACTCCGGCTCCGAGGTGAACACGTCGCCGGGCGCTCGGTGGACCACGAACCACGCCTCGGCCGCCAGTTCACCCTCGAGCTGGCCGGCGCCCCAGCCGGCGTGGCCGGCGAAGAGCCGCACGGTTCCGAGGTCGGCGGGCGGCGGCTCGGAGAGGTTCACGAGCGCGATCTCGTTGTCGATCGCCTCGCCGGTCGCGTCGCCCAACCCCACGCCGATCACCGAGTCAGGTGACACCGGACCGCCGCTGAACATCGTGGACGGCGGGGCCAGCAGCCGTGACCAGTCCGGCATCTCACCGCTCGGGTCGAGGTCTAACGGCTGGTTGAGGACGAGCCCGAAGGTCCCCTCCGCACTGTGATCTCCGATCAGGACGACGGTGCGATCGAAGAAGCCGTCCTCAAGGATCGGGCTCGCCACCATGAGATGTCCGGGGGCTGGTTTCAGCATGAGACGATGATGGCAGAGCCGTGGGGCTTCGTCCTCGGGACGAGCCAGAGGTCAGTCGGTGGCTCGCCCCTTCTTATCCGCGTGATATCGAAGCGCCAGCGCGATGCAGTGCGCCAACTCCGTGGCCGGCAGGTCGTCGGCCATCCCAAACACGAAGCCACGGTCGCCGAGCAAGGTCAGCCGGTCGCCGTACAGCTCGCGGTAGGTGTCGCCGAGGCTCGTCTGGCAGTTCACGTACATGGCGTACTGGTCGTTGGAGCCGCGGACCGGGCCGACGCGGATCGTGGTCCCGCTCTTCGTCTGCGGTGTCAGGTAGCTCGGCTCACCCCAGCGCAGTGCCTCCTCGATCTCGCCGACGCCCTCGGTCGTCGCGGCGGTGTCGAGGATCAGCGCGCGGAGGGCGAGGAGCCGCTTCCGAAGCTTCGGCGAGTATGCGTCGAACGTGGCAGCGACATCGGCGTTGGCGAAACGCGGCATGCGGAGAAGCTACGTCGAGACGGCGAGCCGCCGCAACGGAGGCGTGCGAGACTGGCGCCGTTCTGAGGAGCGACCATGGCCGACAACGGTGAGCGAACCGCCTGCACGTTCTGCCGGATCATCGACGACCAGATCGAGGCGGAGATCGTCCTCGAGGAGTCGCACGCGGTGGCGTTCCTCGATCACCGGCCGCTGTTTCCCGGTCACGTGCTCGTCACACCTCGGGATCACGTCGCCACGCTGCCTGAGTTACCCGCCGCGGACGTGGGCCCGTTCTTCGAAACGGTGCAGCGGATCGCGACGGTGCTGCCGGATGCGATGGAGGCACAGGGCACGTTCGTGTCGATCAACAACGTGGTCAGTCAGAGCGTGCCGCACCTGCACGTGCATGTCGTGCCGCGGACCAAGGGGGACGGGCTACGGGGCTTCTTCTGGCCTCGGACCCCGTACGACGACGACGCACACCAGCGCGCCGTCGCCGACCGGATCCGTCAGGCGCTGGCCGCCTCGAGGTAGAACACGCCGAACCAGTCGCGCGGATCGGTCCATGACTCGACGATCTTCAGACCCGATCGCCGCGCCAGCTCGTCGAACCGTTGCGGGGTGTACTTGTGCGAGTACTCCGTGTGGATCGTCTCGCCAGCGTCAAACTGGAAAAGCGTGCCGGCGACGCGAACGTCCTGCTGGACACTGCTGACAAGGTGCATCTCGATGCGGTGGCCGTCGCCGTTGTAGAACGCGAGGTGCTCGAAGCTCGACAGATCAAAGTCGGCGGCCAACTCCTCGTTCATGCGGCGCAGCACGTTCAGATTGAACGCCGCCGTGACACCACGAGCGTCGTTGTACGCCGGCTCGAGGACCGACAGCGGCTTCTCGAGGTCCACGCCGATCAGCGCACCACCGTCTTCGCCCACCAGCGAGGCGATTCCGGACAGCAGCGTGCGCGCGTCACCGGGCCGGAAGTTCCCGATCGTGGATCCGGGGAAGTAGGCGATGCGCCGCGCCGCGACTGGTGCAGAGTCCGGCAGCGTGACCGGCTGCGTGAAGTCGCCAACGAGCGGCTCGACGCGCAGACCTGGATAGTCAGCCGCGATGCTGGCGGCGGAGCGGAGGAGGTGCTCCTCGGACACGTCGATCGGCACATAGGCGGCCGGCGATTCCAGCGCGTCGAGCAGCAAGCGGATCTTGATACTGCTGCCGCTGCCGTATTCCACGAGGACACAGCCTGGCCCGAGGCGAGCCGCCATCGAGCGCGCGCTGGACTCGAGAATCGAGCGTTCGGTGCGGGTCGGGTAGTACTCGTCGAGCTCCGTGATCTCATCGAATAGCGCCGAGCCCCGTTCGTCGTAGAAATACTTCGACGAAATCGCCTTCTGCGGGCGTGCGAGTCCCTCGAGCGCATCCTGCGCGAACTCCGCGACCGCGGGGGAGAGCGCGAGCCCGGCGGCGACTGTGGCGCCTGCCGCACCAGCCGCGGACTGATCGGTCGTGCTGCTCATACGTCCCTCGCCAGCCGGACGCCGCTGAACTGCCACTGGGTGTCCGCCGGGAAGAAGTTGCGATAGCTCGCTCGGATGTGGCCGGCGTCCGGGGTCGCCACCGACCCGCCGCGCAACACCATCTGGTTCGACATGAACTTGCCGTTGTATTCGCCGATCGCATCGTCCGAGGCGTAGAACCCCGGGTACGGCAGGTAGGCGCTGCTGGTCCATTCCCAGACGTCGCCGTAGAGCTGCGCCAGGCCACCATCAGCGTCGCCGTTCGCAGCCGGGGCTGCCGGATGCCAGCGGCCCGTGTCCGCGAAGTTCCCGCTGATCGGCCGTTCGGTCGCGGCGATCTCCCACTCGAACTCCGTGGGCAGGCGAACGCCGGCCCAGCGGGCGTAGGCGTCGGCCTCGTAGTGGCTGATGTGCGTCACGGGCGCGGCGAGGTCGAGCGGTCGCTCGCCGCCCAGCGTGAACTGCCACCACTGACCATCGCGGCGATCCCAGTACAGCGGTGATCGCCAGCCGTTGGACTGGGCTGTGGCCCATCCGGAGGAGAGCCACAGGTTCGAGCGGTCGTAACCGCCGTCGTCGATGAAGGCGAGGTACTCCTCATTCGTCACCGGCCGCGAGGCCAGCTCAAACGCACGCAGGTAGACCTGATGACGGGGTCCTTCGTTGTCGAACGAGAAGCCCCGGTCTGCCGGACTCGAGGCACCGGGGCCATCGAAGCCGACGGCGTAGACCCCCTCCGGGAAGCCGACCCATTCCAGCGCGGGCGCCGCGTCGGTCGAGGGCGCGCCGCTGCCGGGTCGAAACTCAGGGAGCAGCGGGTTCTGCGCGAACAGATGCTTCACGTCGGTGAGCATCAGCTCCTGGTGCTGCTGTTCGTGGTTGAGGCCGAGCACGACCGTCGGCTCGAGTGCCTCAGACATCACCGTGTCGAACAACCGGGCCATGTGCTGGTTCACGTATGCGCGGTATTCGAGGACATCGGCGACGGTCGGACGGGTGATCATCCCCCGCTGGGGCCGGGAGTATTGGGGCCCGACGGCGTTGTAGTAGGAGTTGAAGAGGTAAGCGTATTCGTCGCGCAGCGGCCGGTAGTCAGGGAGCGACTCACGAAGCAAGAAGGTCTCGAAGAACCAGCTGGTATGGGCGAGGTGCCACTTCAGCGGACTGGCGTCCTCCATCGACTGGGGCACCAGATCCTCGGCTGGGAGTCCTTCGACGATCGCCTCGGAATACGACCGAACGGCATCGAAACGCGCCTCGATCGAGTCGTCCCGGGCATCGGTAGGCGCGGTGGCATCGACCGCACTCGGCGTGGTCATGTCTGTCCTCCTTGACGGCCTCGGCCGTGGTCTCAGGTGGTCGGTCGGTTCACCGAGGAAAGCGCTCGTCGCTGTCCTTCTACTGTAGGACGACTGTGAGTCTCGAGGATCGACCCCACCCGCCCTATTGGAGCGGTTCGCGGAGTCATGGTCGGTGAGCAGGCGCACGCCCGAAGGCCTTCGCACCCGCTGCGTTATGTCAGGTTACCGACGACCGCGATCAGCCGATCGACCTCTGCCTCGCTGTTGTAGTAGTGGACAGAGGCGCGAACCAGCTCCGGCAGGTCACGTCGCAGCGCATCCAGCAACGCGCCCGACGGGCTGCTGACCGAGACGTTGATCCGCTGCTCGCCGAGCGCCGCCTTCACGGCGCTCGCCTCAACGCCGTCGAGCGTGAACGTGACGATGCCACAGCGTTCCCGGCCCAGGTCCCGCACCTGGGCGCCGGGCACCGCCTCGAGGCCGTCGCGCAGCCTCGAGGCGAGCGCGAGCACGCGTTCGTAGGTCTCGGCGACCCCCAGCTCAAGGGCGTAGTCCACGGCGACGCCCAGACCGATCCGGCTCGCAACGCTCGACTCGAACTCCTCAAACCGAGTCGCGTCGTCCCGAATCTCGTAACGATCGGGCGCCACCCATTTCGCTGCTCGTCCATCGAGGATGATCGGCTCGAGCTGGCGCGCGTAGTCGAGGTCGATGTAGAGAAATCCGACACCGCGCGGTCCGCGCAGGAACTTGCGCGAGGTGACCGAGAGCATCGTGCAGCCGATCTCCTGGACGTCGATCGGCATCTGCCCGACCGACTGACAGGCATCGAGGAGATACGGCACGCCGGCCTCCCGCGCGACCCGACCGATCGCTGCCGCAGGATTAACCAGCCCACCGTTCGTCGGGACATGGGTGACCGCAATCAGCTTCGTGCGGTCATCCACCATCGATGCGAGCGCGTCCACATCAAGCTGGCCGTGCTCGTCGTCCGGCACCGGCACGATCTCGACGCCAGTGCGGCGCTGGACCTGGAGGAAGGCCACGTAGTTGCTCTCGTACTCAGCCTGGGCGGTCAGGATCCGGTCGCCTGGCTCGAAGGGGATCGAGTAGAACGCCATGTCCCAGGCACGAGTTGCGCTCTCCATCAGCGCGATCTCCTCGCGCTGGCAGTTCAGCAGCTGCGCGAGTGCGTCGTAGCTGCGAGCAAGCGCGTCGGCAGCCTGGGCGGCTGCCTCGTAACCGCCGATCCGCGCTTCGAGCTCCAGGTGACCGACGACGGCGTTGAGGACCGGTTGCGGCATCAGCGCCGAGCCCGCGTTGTTGAAGTGAGCGACTTCCGCGACACCCGGGGTGTCGGCGCGTACGCGGTCGAGGTCGATCGCCATTCGAGGCCCTCCAGCCGCCAGTCAGTGTCGAGCGTTCACCTTCGCCGCTGCGACGGGCCGCCGGCAAGCGCGGCTAGACTGCGGGCGGCGCCGTGCGGGCGACGCCGCCACCCCGAAAGGACGTCAGCCGTGCCTCGGATGTCGCAGGAGATGCTCGACGAGTTCATGCAGCAGCCGTTCACCGGCGTGCTCGCAAGTCTGAGGCAGGACGGCAGACCTTACACCGTCCCGATCTGGTGGCTCTGGCACGAGGAGGCGATCTGGATCACCGGCACCACCAGTCGCGTCTGGTGCAAACAACTCCTACGCGATCCCCGGGCCTCGCTGTGCATCGAGTCCGGATCGCCGATGTCGGGTCACGTCGGGATCGACGGCCCGGCGGTCGCCCACCAGCTCCCCGACTTCGACATCTGGCCTATTTCGCGGCTGCTCGCGGAAAAGTTCGTCGGTCGCGGTGACCCGGCGAACGGCGACGCCGTCGACGCCTTCTTCGACAACATGCGCACCGAGCCGCGGATGCTGTTCCGCCTCGAACCCGAGGTACGCCGGGCGATCGACATGAGCGTCTATCGAGGCAAGCGCGCGGACCGCGAGCACCAGGAGCGAGTGAAGGCGGGCGAGGCGTAGCCCCGACTGCGAATCGAAGGAACGCAAGATGCCCGAGCAGTACGACCTGCTGATCCGCAACGGCGCAGTCTACGACGGCTCCGGCGCCCCACCGATCGAGGCCGACCTGGGCATCCGAGGCGACACGGTCGTTCGTGTCGGAACGATCGCGCCTGATGCCGAAGCCGGTGAGACGATCGACGCGTCGGGGCACGCGGTCACGCCGGGGTTTATCGACGTTCACTCCCACGACGACACGCTCGTCTTCACCGAGCCCGAGATGTTCGGCAAGTCGATGCAGGGCATCACGACGGTGATCAACGGCAACTGCGGATCGGGCGTCGTACCGCGCGCATTCCGGCGCACGATCACCGGCGACGAGGGCATCCCCGACTGGGACGACTACGCCGGCTACCTCGACGCGGTATCGGCGCATCCGCCGGCGGTGAACGTCGCGACGCTCGTGGGGTTCGGCGCGTTGCGCGCCGCCGTGATCGGCGACCGCGCCGACCCGCGCGCCGCAACCGAGGCCGAGCGCGATCAGATGCGGGGCTGGATGCGCGAGAGCCTCGAAGCGGGCTGCGTCGGCCTCTCCACAGGGCTGATCTACGAACCCGACCGCTACGCCTCCCTCGATGAGGTGGCCGCGGTCGCGGAAGAGCTCCGGCCGTTCGGCGCGATCTATGCCTCCCACGTCCGCGGCGAGGGCGAGACGCTGCTTGAGGCACACGGCGAGGCAATCGAGATCGGACGACGAGCGCATGTCCCCGTCCAGATCTCTCACCACAAGGCGTCGGGGCCGAAGGTGTGGGGTCTCGTGAACGAGTCGCTCGCCCAGATCGAGCGTGCCCGTGCCGACGGCTTTGACGTCACCACTGATCAGTACCCGTACACCGCCGGCAGCACCCGCCTCTTCGCCATGCGTCAGAACGGCTGGTTCGAACCCGAGGAGGGCGACATGGAGGTTCTGCTCGCCGCCGTCGCCGAACGTCCCGAGTGGGAGGGCCGCACCGTCGCAGAACTGGCGGGCGAGTTCGACCTCCCGATCGATCAGGCGGTGAACAAGATCCTCGACGAGGCCGGCCACAGCGTCTTCGCGATCATCTTCTCGATGTCGGAAGACGACGTACGAACCGTCCTCGTCCACCCGACCACGATGATCGGCACCGACGGCATCGGCGCTGGTTCGCGACCTCACCCTCGGCTCTACGGCACCTACCCGCGCATCCTCGGGCGCTACGTCCGCGACGAAGGCCTGCTCTCGCTCCAGGCGGCGATCCACAAGATGACCGGTATGCCGGCCGCGAAGTTCCGGTTGCCGGGACGCGGAGTGATCGAGGAAGGCTCAGTCGCCGACCTGGTGGTGTTCGATCCAAAGACGGTGATCGATGTCGCCAGCTACGACGATCCGAAACGGCCGCCGGCTGGCATGCCGTGGGTCCTCGTGAACGGCGAGCCGGTCGTCCGGGATGGCGCGCACACCGGCGCGACGCCGGGCCGGCCGGTTCGCTTCCAGCAACGCTGAACCAACGGCTCTAGTCGGTCCGCTCGACGGCGGCGTCTCGCCAGCGGTACCCGGCTGCCTCTGCCTCGAGGCGGCCGACCGTGAGGATCGGGAAGTGACCGCCCGTCACGAGGGCGTCCTCGTTGATCGCGCGATCGGCGAGCAGCCGACGTGAGTCCGAGGCGCGCGCCGGATCGAGGTCGAACACCGGCGACCATTCCGGATGCTCCAGGTGCGCCACGTTCGGAGCGGCGTCGCCGACGACGAACAGTCGCTCACCCTGCGACTCGATCAGCACCGAGCAGTGGCCGGGCGTGTGCCCGGGGGTGGGCACCATCACCAGCCCGGGCACCGGCGAGTACTCACCCGCGAACGACTCGAGCTGACCAGCCGCCACGAGCGGCGCGATCCTCGATTCCGAGTAGGCGGTGCCAGCGTTGATCGGCGTCGTGGGATCGTCGAGGTAGGCGAGGTCGGCCTCGTGGAGGTAGAAGCGCGCGTTCGCGAAGGTGATCGGACCGCCGTCATCCTCGAGGTTCCAGCCGACGTGGTCGCCGTGGAAGTGCGTCAGGAGCACGACGTCGACGTCACCCGGTGCCACCCCGAGCTCCGCGAGGCGATCCGGCAGTCCGGCGGCGCCCGGATGCTGACCCCGGGTGCGCGCGCCGTTGCCGGTGTCGATCAGCGTCGTGTGGCCGCCTCCCCGCACGAGGAACGAGCCGAAGTTCACCGGAAGCGACGCGGCCTCCTCCTCGAGCCCAAGCGCTGCCGTCCACTCGCTGGCCGCCACACCAGGGAACCAGTCGGACGGCTGCTGCTCGCCTACACCGTCTGAGAGCGCAGCGACCGCGAGTCCGCCGAGACGAAACGTTGCTGACAGTTCGGCCACCGGAACCTCCTCGCCCGAGCGCATCATGCCCATCGATCCGGGTCGGCGGTACCTAATGTCATCGCGGCCTTGACACGACTGCATTACTAAGGTCATAGTGCCACCGTCTTGACATTTGTTGACGGCATGAGGTGACGCAATGCTCTCAGCTCTCGCACCGGACCCCCTCGAGGAGGCGCGCTCGTCCGGAATCGCCGCCGAGCGCCGCTGGGACGCCGCCCTGCGCGTTGGACACCTCGAGAAGGTGTACGCGTCGGGTACCCGCGCGAATGACGACATCTCACTCACAGCCGAGCCCGGAGAGGTCTTCGGGCTGTTGGGTCCCAACGGGGCTGGTAAGACGACGCTGGTCAGCCAGGTGATGGGCCTGCTGCGTCCCACCCGCGGTTCGCTCCACCTCGGTGAGATCGATCTGATCGAACGACCGGGGGCCGCCCGGCAACTCACGGCCTACCTCCCGCAGGGCGAGCTGCCGATCGAATCGCTGCGCGCTCGCGAGGCGGTCGAGCTGGTCGGCCGCATCCACGGCGGCGACGCCGCCGCCGTCCGGACACGTGCTGATGAGCTGTTTCGGACGCTCGAAGTCGAGCAGTGGGAAGACGAGATGGGCGCCCAGCTCTCCGGCGGCGTGAAGCGCCTGGTCGGGTTCATGATGGCGGCCGTGATGCCGCGACCGCTCGTCATCCTCGATGAGCCCACGAACGACGTCGACCCGCTGCGACGCCGGCTGCTCTGGCAGGAGATTCGATCGCTGGCGGACCGTGGATCGGCGGTGCTACTCGTGACCCACAACGTCCTCGAGGCGGAGCGCGCGGTCGATCGGCTGGCCGTGATCAACGAGGGGCGCGTCGTCGCCCAGGGCACGCCCGCCGCGCTCAAATCAGGCGACCGTGGCCGGCTCCGAATCGAGGTCACCGTGGAACCGCGGGCCGATCTGCCGGCGTTCCCGCCCTACCTCGCCGAGCCGGTGCGGGTCGGGCGCCGCGCGTTCTCGACGCTCCTCGAAACGGACGCGCCACGCGCCCTGGAGTGGGTGCGCGACCTCACGGCTGACGGCTCCTTCGAGGAGTTCGAGCTGGGCGCGACTTCGCTCGAGGACACGTATGTCCGACTGGTCGGCAGGGGCACCGACGCGGAAGCGCTGTTCGGGGAGGCAACCGGTGGTTAGCGCCACGGCGATCGGGGATCGATCCGCGGCAGCAACGCCGCTCGCTACGGAACTCCGGGGCGGCCCGGGCTACTGGTTCCACACCTATCTCCTCATGGTCCGTTGGGAACTACTGAACCAGCGCCTCCTCCTCCCGATGATGGTCGTCCTGCAGATCTTGCTGGGCGCCGGAATGGCCCTGGGCTTCGGGCTGCTGATCGACGACCCGACACCAACCGAAGCAGCGTTTCTCGCCACCGGCGCCACCGTCTTCCCGATGATGACGCTCGGGCTGACGATGCTGCCCCAGGTCGTCGCGGATCAGAAGCTCAATGGCACCTACGAGTACGTCTTTGGGCTTCCGGTGCCGCGCATGGCGATGTACTTCGCCGGCCTCACGGTCTGGTCCGTGGTCGGCCTTCCCTCGGCCGCGGTCGCCCTCGGCGTGGCCGCATGGCGATTCGAGATCGATCTCGCGATCAGCCCGTTCGTGCTCCTCGCGGCGTTCCTCGTCATCTCCGTCGCATCGGCGATCGGCTACGCGATCGGACACGGGGTCTCGAACCCACGTATGACCAACGTCATCACGCAGGTGCTGATCTTCGTCGTCATCCTCTTCTCGCCCGTGAGCTTCCCCGCAGAACGTTTGCCCGGCTGGCTGCAGGCCACCCATGAGTGGCTCCCGCCGGAGCACGCCGCCAACGTGATGCGCGGCACCCTCACCGACGGCCTGGTCGAGGGCAGCCTCGTACCGTCGTTCGCCGTACTCACGGTCTGGGCGCTGGGGTCGTGGGCGCTGACGGCCTGGGTAATCACTCGGCGCCGCTAGCGGCGCGGGGACCGGCGGACAGCACGATCCGCTAGCCTGCGCGTCCACAACCCGCGTGGTGGAGGATCAGCGATGACAACGACGCAGGTTTCCGGCGGACCCGACAGCTCGAGGATGCCAGGTTGGCTCGACGAGCTGACGGTTGGGTGGCTGACCGACGCGCTGCGCTCGACGGACACGATCGATACGCAGACGACCGTCAGCGAGTTCTCCTGGGATCTGCTGGGTGACGGCGAGGGGTTTCTCGGCGATCTGGCTCGGGTCCGGCTCGCTTACGACGGTGGGGATGGCCCGGCCACGGCGGTCGTGAAGGTGCCCACGCGCAAACCCGAGAACCGGGGATTCGGACTGCTGATCAAGGCCTACGAGAACGAGGCTCGCTTCTACAACGAGCTGGCCGCGGATGTATCGGTGCGCACGCCCGCGAACTACTTCTCGGCGATCGAGGACAACACGCGATCGTCGGCGATCGTGGAACGAGTGCTCGATCTGCTGCCGGAGCGTGTCACGTTAATGCTCCTCGGACGCCTCGCGGCGGCCGCCGGGAAGTCCGACCGGCGCGCGCTAGTGATGATCGAGGATCTCGACACGGCCCGGATCGGCGACCAGGTGGCCGGCGCCTCACTCGCGGATGCGGAGCGCGCCCTCGATATCCTCGCCGAGTTCCACGCGATGTTCTGGAACAGCCCGAAGCTGTCAGCGAAGTGGCTGGCCCGCCTGGACGACTCCGTCCTCGTCGCGCACGGGCTCTACGAGCGAGCGTGGCCGGTGTTCGAGGAGCGTTTCCGCGACCAGATCCAGGGGCGTAATCGCGAGGTGTTGGATGCGATCACCGCGCGCGGACCCGACCTGCTCCGTCGGATCTGCGAGGGACCGCTGACACTCCTCCACGGCGACTTCCGGATGGACAATCTCGCGTTCTTCGATGGTGCGGACCCGCCCGCCGGGATGATCGATTTTCAGGGGGTCGTCGTCGGACACCCAGTTGCGGATCTGGCCTACTTCATCCGGCCGAACATGGATCCAGATCTGGCCGACGCGTCAGAAGACGATTTGCTCGAGCGCTATCACGCCGGCCTCGTCCGGCACGGCGTGAGCGACTACCCGCTCGACTCTCTCCGCGACGACTACGAGCTCGGGCAACTCTGGCTGCTGCACCGGGGCGTAACGCTGATTGGCACACTGGACCTCAGCCACGAGCGCGGCGTGCAGATCGTGGATCGCGCGATCGAGCGCGGACTGCGCGTCGCCGATCGGCACCGACCCGACCGCTGGTTCTAGCGGCGCCTTCGTCAGTCGCGAGGCATGATGTCGCCAGTCCGAGAGGGCGGCGATGCCGATCACCGAGGGCGAAGCGATCACTGAGCCGGAGGCACGGGGCGCACGCCCAACCCGCTGGCTGATCGTTGCGCTCGCGATTGTGGCCGCGCTCGTCGCGTCCCAGCTCTCACCCGACCCGTGGCCCTCCGAGGACGCCCGGCTGCAGGTCGCCTACCTCGGACGAACCGTGATCGACGAGCCGATCCCGCTGGACGGCACGCCGATCGCGTTCGCCGGCGAGGCCGACGATGCGGTGCTGAACCTCGAGCTCGCCGAGGGCACGTCGATCGACCGACCGCTCCGCGGCGAACTCGCACTCGAGGTCGCGGGCCTCGTCGTCAGGCCCGAGCTCGGAGACGTTACCGTTCGGCTCGTGCTCGCCGACGGTCGTGACGAGGCGATCCCGGCGATCCGTTGGGACGCTGCCAGCCGCGCGCTCGTAGTCGGACGACGTCCACCGGTGGATGCGGCGATCGTCCTCGGGCTGCTGGCGCTCGTCGTAGTGCTCTGGGTCTCCGAGGCGCTGCCGCTGTTCGTGACCGCGCTCGCGGTGCCGGTCGTTCTGGCGGTCACGGGGGTGCAGGAGGCGACGGACGCACTGGCGCCGTTCTTCCACCCGATCATCGCGCTGTTCTTCGGCGGCTTCCTGATGGCCGAGGCGATGCGACGGGTCGGCCTCGATCACCTCGCGGCGATCAACCTCGTCGCGCGGTTCGGGCGGACGCCCGCGACGCTGTTCGGCGCGATGATTGGCGTCGCCGCGTTCCTCTCGATGTGGATGTCGAATACGGCGGCGGCGGCGGCGCTCGTCCCGATCGCGATCGCGGTGACAGCACCGTTCGCCGGAGACAGTGGGATCAACTACCGACGTGCGTTGGTCCTCGGCATTGCGTACGCCGCGACGATCGGTGGCGTCGGCAGCGCGATCGGGACGCCGGCCAACCCGCTGGCGATCGAGTTCCTCGACGAGTTCGTGGGCCGCCAGGTGAGCTTCGTCGAGTGGTTCGGATTCGGTCTGCCGATGGTCGTGCTCTTCCTCCCGCTGATGGGCGTCTACCTCTGGTGGCGGTTCGCGGTCCGGATCGACCGCGAGCAGTTCGTCGCGGCGCGACGGATGGCGAGCGAGCAGCTTGCGGCTGCTGGGCGGCCGGACCGTGATCAGCTGACGGTGCTCGCCGTCTTCAGCGGGGTGATCGCGCTCTGGCTGACCCAGACCTGGCATGAGCTCGATACCGGGATCATTGCACTCGGCGGTGCGGTCACGCTCGCGGTGCTCGGCTACGTGCGACAGGACGATCTCGGGCGCATCTCGTGGGCTTCGTTGCTCACGTTCGGCGGCGGACTGGCGCTCGGCGTCGCGCTGGTCGACTCGGGGACGGCCGACTGGATCGCCGGCAGCCTGACCGTCCTCGAGGGTGCGCCGCCGCTCGTCGCGCTGGGCGCCGTGGCGCTGATCGCCCTCGGACTAACGACGGTGGCCTCGAACACGGCGAGCGCGGCGATGATGATCCCGATCGCGATTCCGCTGGCGGGGCTGCTCGACCTCGATCCGGTGCTGCTCGTCGCAACGGTCGCGGTGGCGTCCTCGATCGACTTTGCGCTCGTGATCGGGACGCCGCCGACGATGATCGCCTACTCCACGCGCCTCTTCACGGCGCCTCAGATCTTCCGGCTCGGCGCGGCGCTCGATGTCGCCGGCGTGCTCCTGCTGGTCGTCGTCGTCGCGAGCTTCTGGGAGCTCGCGGGGCTCGTCTAGCCGCCAGTGGGGCACCGCCGCGTACACGCGCACTTCGCCGCGGCCTCGAAACGACAGTGGCCGCGCCTATCGGCGCGGCCACTGTGCTCGTCTCTCCTCCGGCGCGCCGCTAGACGGGCGTGGGCGTCTGACTCGATCGTCCCTCGAACGACGGATCGTTCGGGTCGATCCAGTCGTCCAGCGCTCCGAGGCTGGTCGACAGGAAGTTCCACGCCTCGTTCTCGGCCGGGCCGGTGCGGTGGTAGTAGTTCCACGCGAGCCCGGGCGCGATGTAGTTGTAGGCGATGTGCCGGCCGAACTGGCCCTGGGACAGAATGAACTCCTGCACCTCGGTCATCAGTGCGAACGCCTCGTCGTAGTCGAGCGACTGGATCGCCTGCTCGAGCTTGGCATCGATCTGGTCCGGCTCGTTGACGCTCCAGAGGTTCGCGGGCGAATCCGAGCCGAACGCCCCGACCATGTCGGCACGGGCATCCGGGATCTCGATGTTCGGGATCCAGGCGAAGAAGTTGTCGAAGGTCTTGTCGAACCAGCTCGGGATGATCTCGCCGTAGGAGGCGGTATCACCCTTGAACTGCGAAGTGACGAAGGCCTCGTTGAACATCCCTGCGATCAGCTCTGGTGTGATCGTCCACGACGCACGTGACGACCACGTGTCGGCGATGACGAACTTGATCTCGCCGACGTCCGCGCCACCGGCAGCCTGCCAGAGCTTGTTCGCCTCGACAATGTCCTCTTCCCGCTCGGCGCCGCTGCGGTACCCGGGTGTGACCTCGAGCTGCTCCTGGGGGATCGCCCAGGATTGCTGCATCCAGGACACCGGGCCGCTGACCCGGCCGAAGCCGTTGTGCAGCTGCTGAATCAGGAGCCGCCGGTCGAGCGTGAGGTCGATCGCCTGGGCGAGCCTCAGATCGCTGAACGGTTCGATGTTGGTGTTGGTGTATGCCGCCACCGTATTCGCGACGCCGGACCAGTTGATGTAGGTCTCGTCGGCCTTGTCGGACTGGATCGCGATCGTCGTGTCCGGATCCGGGTCCGAGAAGCTGTCGACCTGCTTCTGCTCGAAGCCGATGCGGTAGGCCGTCGGATCCTCGAACGCCTGACCGAAGACGAAGCCATCGAATCGCGGGAAGTCCGGATCGTAGTAGTTCGGGTTGCGGACCCCCGAGAGACGTTCGCCGGGACGCCACTCCGTGATGATGTACGGCCCGGTGCCGATCACCTTGTCGGCGGAGATATCGGTCGCCTCTGATTCAACGGCTTCGATCAGCTCAGGTTGCGCAAAGACGTTGAACTCGTTCGCGAGCCCCTGGATGAACGTCGCGTCCGGCGAGGTCAGCTCGACCTTGATCTCGCGGCCGGTCGCCTCGAGGTTGGCGACTTTGCTCCAGAAGGACTTCCGACCGAAGGCGCCGTCGTCGCCGTTGACGAGGAGGCCTGCCTTCTGACGTTCGATGTTGTAAACGACGTCATCCGTCGTAAAGTCGCGGCCTGGCGTGGACGCGACGTGGTCAGCGCCAGGTCCCGCGTCGTGGAAGGTCACTCCCTGACGCATGTTGAGGATGATCTCGGTCGGACTGACCTGCTCCCAGCTCTCGGCCAGATCGCCAGTCAGTTCTCCGAGGTTCGGATTCGAGAATCGCAACAGCTTCGATTGCGCACGAAGCAGGACCGTCAGCACTGGGCTGGCCACCGTCTGGTGGCCATCAACGGTTTCGTACACGTTGGCGGATACGCCGCTGAGGATCTCGCCTTGCACCGGGTCCATCGAGGCGGCCGGGGCCTCGGTCGGAGCAGCGGTCGCCGTCGCGGCGCTGCCGCCACCACCGCCGCCGTCAGGCGTTGCGGTCGCGGTCGCCGTCGCGTCGTCGCTGTCGCCGCACCCAATCAGCACGGCGCCAGCGAGGCCCGCCGTTCCGAGAGCCGCCCCGCGGAGCATCCCGCGCCGGGAGATCCGCTGTGTCGTCCGTTGTTTCAGCCAGTAGTTGCGTTCTTCGGACACGAGATGCCACCCCTCTGCGGCATCCGGATATACGCCCCGTCGCCGTGGGGAAGATCTACCACATTCGTGATGATCGCGGCCACCGTCACTGATCCGTGAGTGACGGAGAAGAGAAAGCGGGCCTGGTCATCGACCAGGCCCGCTGTTGGTTCGAACGACGTTTGGCGAGCTACGTCCCGCGGAGCCGAGGGTCGAGCACGTCTCGGACCGCGTCGCCCAGGAAGTTGAACGAGATGACCACGATCGCGATCGCCAGGCCGGCGAAGACAGTCAGCCACGGGTGCAAGTCGAGCGACCCACGTCCCTCCTGGACCATCTTGCCCCAGGAGACGACGCCGCGCGGACCGACCCCGAGGAACGAGATCGTCGCCTCGAAGATGATGTACGCGCCGATGCCGATCGAGAAGGCGATCAACACGACCGAGAAGATGTTCGGGATGATGTGACGCCACAAGATGCGGGTGTTCGTGGCGCCGATCGACCGTGCAGCCTCGACATAGTCGGTGCTCTGAACCACCAGCGTTGAGGATCTGATGATCCTCGTCACAGTGGGCACGCCGATCACCCCCATCGCGAGCACGGTGTTGCGGACCGAGGGTTCAGCCACCTGAACCAATAGGAGCAACAAGACCAGCCCCGGGAAGGCCTGTAGCGCATCGATCAGCCGCTGACTGATGATGTCGAAGGCCCCGCGGTAGAAGCCCGAGGCGACGCCGATGATCAACCCGGCGCTGACGGCGATCGCCGACGCACCCAGGCCGACGATCAATGACAGCCGCGAGCCGTGAATCACGCGCGCGTAGATGTCGTGTCCGACCTTGTCGGTACCGAACCAGTGTTGCCAGCCAGGCGTCTCGAACGAATCGACCGTAATCGGCGACCCGATGTCGGGATCGGCGGCCAGCTGCGCGAACGACGGGTTCCGCTCGTAGTTGGGGTTCTCGCGCTTGAAGATGAAGTCAGGGTCGTAGCGGGCCACGAACGGCGCGAAGACCGCGGTGAGGATCAGCAGGATTACCAGCACCGCTGCGACCCCGCCCAGCGGCTTCTTCCGAGCGAACGTCATGAACATGTTCAGCCCCGGGATCGAGAACCCCCGGCGCTCTTCCTGGCCGAGAATCGGCGTCGCGATATCAGCCATTATGACAACCTCACTCGCGGGTCGAGGAATCCGTACAGCACGTCAACGGCCAGGTTCGTCGTCACGATGACGAACGTCGTCACGATCACCAGGCCCTGGAAGAGCGGGTAGTCACGGAGCGAAATTGACCGAAAGAGCATGCGGCCGACGCCCGGGATGTTGAACATCTGCTCGAGAACGATCTGCGAGCTGATCAGGGTCGCCAGGGTCAGGCCCATCACCGTCAACACCGGGAGGAACGCGTTCCGCATCGCGTGACGCATGATGACCGTGCGCTCGGTCAATCCCTTGGCACGGGCCGTCCGGACGTAGTCCTGACGGAGTACCTCGAGCAACTCCGACCGCAGCAGCCGCATGACCGTTGCGGTCGAGGCGAAGCCGCCCACGAACCCCGGGATCATGTACCACTGAATCGCGCCCCAGGGATCCTCCCAGGCGTGCGGTTGGCCGGTCACATTGATCTGGATCAAGTCCCATTCGAGGACGAAGATGACAGCGATCGAGGCCGTCCAGAACACCGGGGCGGCCAACGCGGAGATCGCCAGCCCGCGCAGGATGTAATCCGGTAACTGGTCCTGCTTGACGGCACTCACGACCCCGACGGGGATCGCGACGGAGAAGCCAACCAGCACGATGAACAAACCAAGTTCCATGCTGTACGGCAGCGCCTTACCGAGTTCGCTCCAGGTCGAGTTCCTCGTCCGGAACGACTCGCCGAGGTCCAACGTCAGCAGGTCGCCCATGAAGTTGACGTACTGCTCGGGAACCGGCTTGTCGAGGCCTAGCGCCTTCTCCGCTTGAGCGATCGCCTCGGAGCTGACGCCGCCCAGGTTGGCACCGGCGAACTGCTGGCTGGCGTAATTCCCGGGGAGCACCCGAATCGACAAGAACACCATCGTCGCGACTAACCACAACACGAAGAAGTTGAGGATTAGGCGGCGGAGGATGTACGTCCCCATGCCGGCTCCTTAGCGCAGCGGCCGCGCCCAATGGCGCGGCCGCATTCGTCGTTTCCCGTGACCGCTCGACTGAACGTCGAGCGACGGTCCTTAGACCGGCGTCGCGGTCGGGTGCTGCCGATCGCCGTACGTCGGGTCCGTCTGGTCGAGCCACTCGTCGTGGGCCGCCAAGCTCGAGGAGATGAAGTTCCAGCCTTCGCCCTCTGCCGGGCCCGTGTTGTGGAAGTGGTTCCACGTGATGCCCGGGAAGATGTAGTTGTAGGCGATGTGGCGGCCGAACTGCCCGTTGTCCAGGATGTACCGCTGGACCCCGTTCACCAGTTCCAACGCCTCGTCGATGTCAGTCGTCGCCACCGCTGCAGCGAGCGGGGCGTCGATGTCATCGGGCTGGCTGACGTTCCAGAAGTTCGACGGCGAATCGGTACCGAACGCTGCCTGCATGTCGGCACGGGCGTCCGGAATCTCGATGTTCGCGATCCAGGCGAAGAAGTTGTCGAACGTCCCATCGGACCAGCTCGGAATGATCTCGCCGTAGGGTGCCGTCTTCGCAACGAACTGCGAGGTGCTGAAGGCATCGTTGAACATGCCAACGATGAGCTCCGGCGTCGCATTCCAGGAAGCGCGAGCCGCCCACGACTGTGCGATCGTCCAGCTGATCTCGCCGACGTCGGCACCGCCAGCCGCCTGCCACAGCTTGTTGGCCTCGGCGATGTCGGCGTCGCGCGCCGCACCGCTCTGGTAGCCGGGCCGCGTTTCCAGCTCCTCCTGAGACAGCGCCCACTTCTCCTGCAACCAGGCGATCGGGCCGCTGACGCGGCCGAAGCCGTTGTGGAGCTGCTGGATGATCAGGCGCCGGTCGATCGTCAGGTCGATCGCCTGCGCGAGTCGTAGGTCGTTGAACGGCGCGATGTTGGTGTTGGTGTAAGCCGCCACCGTGTTCGCGACGCCGGACCAGCGAATGCTCGTCTCTTCGGCCTTGCTTTCCTGAATCGCCAGCGTCGTGTCCGGGTCGGGGTCGGAGAAGAAGTCGATCTGGTTCTGCTCGAAGCCGATCCGGTACGCGGTCGGGTCTTCGAACACCGCACCGAGGACGAAGCCGTCCAGGTACGGGCGGTCCGGGTTGTAGTAACTCGGGTTCCGGACACCAGAGACGCGCTCACCGGGGCGCCACTCGGTCAGGATGAACGGGCCGGTCCCGATCACCTTGTCCGGCGTGATCTCGCTGAAGTTGGTGTCAACGGCCTCAGCCATCTCCGGCTGGTTGATCGTGTTGAACTCGTTCGCGAGGCCCTCGATGAAGGTGGCGTCATCCGCCCCCAGCGTGAGCTTGATTTCCTTGTCGGTGATGTCCATCGACGCGACCTTGTTCCAGAAGGAACTGCGGCCGAAGGCGCCGGCGCTGCCGTCAGCGAAGACCGCCTTCTGCTGGCGCTCGATGTTGAACTTGATGTCCTCGGTCGTCAGCGGGCGGCCGGCGGTCGAAGCCGGGTTGTCCGCGCCAGGCCCGGCGTCGTGCCAGGTCACGCCCTCACGCATGTTCAGGATGTACTCGGACGGGCTTACGACCTCCCAGCTCTCGATGAGGTCGCCGATGACTTCACCGGAGTTCGGGTTCGCGAACCGCAAGAGCTTGGACTGTGCGCGCGAGGTGATCGTCAGCACGGGGCTGGAGACCGAAGTGTGCGCGTCAGTCGAGTCGTACACCGGGTTCGAGACGAGGCTCAGGATGCCGCCAGCGACCGGCTGCATCGCGCCGGCTGCGGGAGTCGCCGTGGGGTCAGTCGTACCGCCGTCGGGGGCGGCGGTCGCGGTTGCGGTCGGATCATCTCCGCCGCCACCAGGAGCCGGGGTGGCTGTCGGATCGTCGTCGTCGCTACAGCCGATCAGGACCGCACCCGCGACGCCGGCGGAACCTACCGCTGCGCCTCGGAGCATTCCGCGTCGCGACACGCGACGGCGCGCCCAATAATTGCGATCATCTGCCATATGAAAGTCTCCAGCCCCTCTGGGTTCTGAGCGCGTAGCGCGCTCTGATGTACCGGCTGTATATCACAGCCGTTCAAGCTCGGGATAGCAAATGATACGAACGGGAGCGGAAGTCGGATCGCGCTAGGGGTGCGCCGCGCCACTGGTGGGGGACAGGATCACGGAAGCCAGGTCGACCGCCTCGAGGTCCGCGCCGCGGAGATCCTTGAGCTGGCGCAGGATCTCGTTATCCCAACGCTCGTCAGGCGCCCCACTCAGGAACCACGACGATCCGTTGTCCGCCAGCACAATCCCGTAGCGCTGCATCGCCACGAGGATCACGCGGACCTCGGGCGCATAGCCGCTGACGTCAAAGTCGTCTCGGAGCCGAAAGCGGGCGCCCATCGGTGGGTATTCGCCACCCGTGAGGTTCGAGGCGAAGTGCGTGGCCGGCCAGACGAACGCCTGCTGCGTCTGCGGGGCGGTAAACCGGATCGCGTGGGTGATCTCGCCGCTGGCCACCTCGTCGTAGCGGATCAAGCCCGGGAGAATCGGGAGCCCGGCCGCGTCCGCCGACGTCCAACCCGAGGGCCGCAGGTCATTTGAGGTGAGATCGAAGATTGCGCCCGACCCGGCGGTCCAGCTCCCGTCACCTTGCGGATAGGCCGCAAAGAGTTCGTAGAGGGTGCAGTCAGCGCGATCGACGATCAGGACGTGGCGGTCGCCCTCGGCGTTCGGTCCGCCCTCGATCGGGGCGTTCAGCGGAATCGGATAAGGACCGGGGTCGCTCTCCGAGGCGTAGCCGAACGACACGGCCACCTTCGGTGCACCGTCGACCTCGATATAGGGGATGCCGATCGGCGCACCCGACCCCGGTGGCCATTCGCCAGCACCGAAGTCGGGATGAAAGCTCTGATCGGCGCCGATCGTTGAGACCCAGGCCGCCGACTGGGCGTGCACCGGCAGCCCATCGACGCGAGTGTTCCAGATGTTGTTGGCTGGTAGCAGCGGACACGACAGCCCCGGAGCGTTGACAGTGGGCGGCGGCAGAGCCCCACAGACGACCAGCAGCGGGGTCCCGCTGGTCACATTGCCGGGGAACGCCGCGTTGACGAAGGCCGGCGCACCCGCGATGTAGCCCAGGAGCGCGCCACCGCCGTCGATCCAGATCGAGGCGGCCGCACAGCCCTGGAGGGCGGCGGTCGAAATGATCTGCTCCGGCGTGGTGTCGAGCGTGGTCGCGACCAGCGCGACGCCCCCGGCCGAGGGCAGGTCAGCCTCGAAGGGCGGCGGGGGCGTTGACTGCGCAGACGCCAGTGATATCGACAGCGCCAGCGCGGTGGCGAGGCCGACGACAACCAGTAACTGACGGGGTGACGAGGATCTCACGTCGCGATTATCGGTCGGCGAACGGGGGCGCCTGTAGCCCTAGGGGCGAGCAACACCGCGCTGAAGCGACTCGTCGAGCAGCTCGATCACGTGCTGGACCTCGGCGTCCATGCCGTCGCGCCGCACGCCCGCCTGGATCTGCATCGTGCAACCGGGGTTCGCGGTACAGATGACGCCCGCCTCGGTAGCGGCGATGTCCGCCATCTTCGCTTCGAGGACCGTCGCGGACATCTCGGACTGCACGGCCGAGTAGATACCGGCGGAGCCGCAGCACCGGTCCGGCGTCTGCATCTCCTTGAGGCGAAGACCAGGGATCGCGTCGAGGATCGCACGCGGTGCGTCGCGCACGCCCTGTGCGTGCGCGAGGTGGCACGAGTCCTGCAGCGTCACGTCGACATCCAGCGCGCCCAGCTTCGAGGCGATGTCCGAAGACTCGATCCGGTCGGCGACGAACTCGGTCACGTCCTTCACCTGCCGGGCGAAGCGCTCGGCGCGGCCGGCCCACTCCGGGTCATTGCGGAGCAGGTGGTCGTACTCCTTCATGGCGGCACCACAGCCGGCGGCGTTCACGATCACCGCATCGACACCAGCCGCCTCGAAGGCGGCGATGTTGTTGCGGGCGAGGTCGCGCGCGGCCTCGGCGTCGCCGGCGTGGGAGTGGAGCGCACCGCAGCAGCCCTGCTCCGGAGGGGCGACCACCTCGGCACCGACGGCCGCGAGTGAGCGGATGGTGGCGACGTGGGTCTGCGGGAAGAACTCGCCGTGCACGCAGCCGGCCAGGAGGGCGACCCGAGCGGACGCTCCGCGCGGCCGGGCGATGTTGCCGCGCCGACGGAACGGCGCGCGGCTGAGGTCCGGCATGAGCGACTCGAGGCGGGCGAGCGTCGCCGGCAGCCTCGGCGCGAGCGTGCGGCGCACGAACGACTGGAGGCCCGTACGGGAGTAGATGCGAGCAGGGATCAGCAACGCACGCAGGACGCCTGGCTTCGCGATCACGTTGCGCAGCATGAGCGAACGGGCCCGCCACGTCGGCGGCTGCTGATCGGGCTCGTTCGCCATAATCGAGGCGCGCGCGTCCTCCATGATTCGCCCGTAAGGAACGGCCGACGGGCAGGCGGTCTCGCAGGCACGGCACTGCAAGCACAGGTCCAGGTGCCCAAGCACGCGGTCCGTGGCCTCGATGCGGCCCTCTCGCACGGCGTCGATCAGGTGCAGGCGGCCGCGTGGGGACTCAAGCTCATGGCCGGTCACCACGTAGGTCGGACAGGTCGGCAGACAGAAGCCACAATGGATGCAGTTGCGCAGATCTTCCTGGGACGGGATGTCCGGACCGACGAATGACAACGGCACGATCGCGGACGCGCCACCGCCGGAGAGTAGTTGCGTCACGAAGAGTTCCCCGCTCCCCAGCGACCAGGGTTCAGCGTCCCGTTGGCATCGAACTGAGACTTGAGCGCGCCCACCAGCTCGGCATCACCGCGACCGAACGGGGCGAACGACTCCCGAAGAGAACGCGAGGCCGACTCGAGCTGGAGATAGCCGCCGCGTGACTCCGCGGCGCCGCGCAGCGCCTCGAGTGACCGTGCGTCGGCCGCCGGCCGCGCCCACACGGCGCCGGCCGCCAGGTGCCCCCAGGCCGGTCCCATCATCGCTGAAGCTTGGCCGACGATCGTCGCGACCTCAGAGGCCGGGACACCAGCGCGGATCACCGTGGCGTCGGCCTCGCTGTGCGCGAGCGATCGCAGGCGCCTCCAGGCCTCCGGCTCAGCGGACTCCAGGATCGCGCCCTGATCGCGAGCAATCCCGGCCACCGTTTCGCTCGAGCGTTCGACGACGACCTCGCCACCGGCGAACTCGACGAGGACGGCGGGCGAGCGGCGGAGACCGATCGCGGCCGCGGCCTCGGGATCGAGGATCGTGATCGCGCGCGTGGCGAGGTTGCGGTCCCAGATCGTGTGGGCGACGGAACCAGCCGCGGCCAGCGATCCGCAGTCCAGCACGAAACTCGCCTGGCTGGCCGGCAGCGGCGACAGTTTGAATGACGCTCCGGTGATCACACCGAGGGCTCCGAGTGCGCCCGTGTGCATCCGATGCATGTCGTAGCCGCTGACGTTCTTCACAACGCGGCCACCACTACTCGTCAGCGAGCCGTCGCAGAGTGCAACCGTCGCGCCGAGCACGAGGTCGCGCGCCGCCGGGAGGTGCCCGCGCCACGCTCCAGCACGAGCCGTGGCGAGGAGGCCGCCGATCGTGAGGTCGTCACTCGGCGGCGGATCGACTGGCAGGTACTGGCCCTGCGCCGCGAGCGTCCGCTGAAGCTCAGCGAGCGTCATCCCCGCCTCGACGGTGACCGTCAGATCTTCGGGCGCGTACTCGACGACGCGATCGAGCGCGGTCGTGTCGAGGGCGACGTCGTAGCGATCCAGCGGGTGGCCGAGGGTCAGTGCCGTGCGACCGCCCTGCGGCGAGACGGCCAGGCCGGCCTGATCGGCCGCCAATAGTGTGGCCGCCAGCTCCGAGGCACCACGGGGGCGGACCGCGAGCGCGGGCACGACGCCATCCATTTCATATGCCTCGGGCGCACGTTGGACATCGGGCGGCAGCGCCGCCCGCAGACCCTCAAGATCGCCGGGCGCGGTGGGTGCGGTCATGTGGCGGGCTCGAGGCACTCAGCGAGGTGCCTCGGGAAGGGCGGATCGACGCTACACATAGCTGCCGGCGCCGAGGTGCTGGCGGATTGGCTCAAAGTGGCCCTGCGCGCAGCCGTGGCCGGTTGGCAGGATCTTGCAGGGATTGAAGCGGCCGCTCGGATCGAAGGCGAGCCGGACGCGGCCCATCGCCTCGAGATCCTCTTCGCTGAAGACCCAGCTCATGTACTCGCGTTTCTCGGTCCCGATGCCGTGCTCCCCGGTGATCGAACCGCCGGCGTCGACGCAGAGGCGCATGATCTTGCCGCCCAGCTCCAGGACGCGTTCGGTCGCACCTTCTTCTTGCGGATCGAACAACACCGTTGGATGCAGGTTGCCGTCGCCGGCGTGGAACATGTTCGCGCACCTGAACCCGTACTCAGCGCTCAGTGCGAGCACCTGGCTGAGGACTTCCGGGAGTCGGGTACGCGGCACGACGCCATCAAGGAGATACAGCGCAGGGGCCGTCACGCCGAGCGCTCCGATCGCCGACTTGCGGCCCTCCCAGAGCGCCTCGCGCTCCGCCTCTTCCTCGGCGGTCCGAACCTCGCGGGCGCCCTGGCTGCGGCAGGCGTCGACCACGACGGCTGCATCGTGCTCCACGGCTTCCTCGAGGCCCTCGACCTCGATCAACAGCACCGCGCCCGCGTCCAGTGGGTAGCCGGCCTTCACCCGTGGCTCGACGACCCGGATCGTTTCCTGATCCAGCATCTCCATCGCCATCGGCACGACGCGCCGACGGATCACCTCGGACACGGCGTTCGAGGCGTCGTCCACGGTGTCGAAGATCGCGAGCATGGTGCGAATCGCCTCGTTCTGGCGGACGAGGCGCACGGTCACCGCGGTGACGATGCCGAGCGTGCCTTCCGAGCCGACGAAGAGGCCGCGCAGATCAATGCCGGGGGCATCGAGCTGGCGCCCACCGAGTTGTGTGATGCGGCCGCCAGGCAGCACGACTTCCAGGCCGAGGATGTGGTTCACCGTCGAACCGTGGGCGAGCGTGTGCGGGCCGCCCGAGTTGGTCCCGACGTTCCCGCCGATCGTGCAGATGCGTTGTGACGAGGGGTCAGGCGCGTACAACAAGCCGTGCGGAGCCAGTGCCTCCTGCAAATGGAGGTTGATGACGCCCGGCTCGACGACCGCGACGCGGTTGGTTGCATCGATCTCGCGGATGGCGTTCATCGCGGTGAGGACGACGAGGACGCCACCCTGAACGGCGATGGAACCGCCCGCGAAGCCGGTGCCGGATCCGCGCGGCACCACCGCTACGCCGTGCTCCTCGGCGATGCGGGCGGCATCCGCGACCTGGCTCGTCGTACGCGGCAACACGACGGCATCGGGGGTGTGGCGGTCGATCGAGGCGTCGTACTCGTAGGGAAGCAAATCCTCAGGCGCGAAGAGGACGGCCTCGGTTCCGAGGGCGGCCTGGAGGTCGCGAACCAATGGTGACGGGGCGGTTCCGGCCATGGTGCGCGAAGTGTAGCACCGAGGGTGTCGCGAACCTCGAATTGATCAGTCGCGCAGCTTTTAACCGGATCCCCATCGACATTCTGGGGAGCGCGCGCTACGGTGATCTTCAATTCAGCCCGTCGGGACGGGCATTTTGGGACCAAGGCGGGGCCCAGGAGCAGCAGGAGGATCGATGAACAAGACAGAATTGGCTGAGAAGCTTGCCGGGAGGACCGACCTCACCCGTGCGAAGGCGCTGGAAGTGGTCGACGCGATCTTCAGCGTCGAGGACGGTCACGGCATCATCGCGGTTGAGCTCGACGCCGACCGGGACGTGACGATCGCCGGCTTCGGCAAGTTCGAGACCCGCAAGCGCGGTGCTCGCGAGGGTCGTAACCCGGCCACGGGCGCGACGATTCAGATCGCCGCCAAGAAGGTCGCCGCCTTCAAGGCCGCCAAGGGCCTGCGCGACCGGGTGGCCGTCTAGACTCCTCCCCCTCCCCGTCGACGCCGGTAACGGGCGACTCGCGATGCGAGTCGCCCGTTTGTTTGTCTGAGCTGCGCGCAGTTCGGCGAACGAGCGACCTCAGGCGGGTCGAGCCTCCTCGGTCAGTCGGCCGTGAATCACCGCGGCGGCGAGCACCGTCAACACCGCGATCACGCTGGCGACGACGAAGACGGTGCGGAACAAATCGACGTCCGCCGCCGTTGCTGACCCTCCGAGCACGGCGGTCAGCACGCCGGCACCGACGATGCCGCCGATGTACGTCACCATCTGATCCGTGCCGTTGACCGTGCCGGCCAGGCTGCGTGGCGCGATCTCCACGGCCGCCGTCGTCGCCGGGCTGGAGCCGAGGCCGACGCCCGACCCCACCAGTGCGAGCGCCACCGCGAGGTAGGCGAACGACACGTCGGCGGCGAGCCCGAACGCCAGCATCAAGGTCCCACTCAAGATCAGCAGCGCACCCAGAACCGCGGGCACACGTCGGCCCACGCGATCGGACAGGCGTCCGCCGAGCAGCGGACCGAACACGAACAGCACTGACATCGCGCCGAGGAGAAGGCCAATGCGGGCGGCGCTGCCGGCCTGAACCTCGCGGACGAAGAACGGGATCGTGAGCAGCGCCGCGTAGAGCACGACGTTGGTGAGCAGCGCGTACGCGATTGCCGCCGCGAAGCTCGGGCGGCGGAACAGTCCCCACGGCGCCATACCGACGCGACTAACGACCTGCCGTCCGATGAATCCGACCACCAGCGTCACCACCGCGACCGAGACCACCGCGATCATCGCGCCACTCGCGTCACCATCAAAGGCTCCGAAGAGCCAGGTGGCCCCGGAGAGGATCCCCGTCAGCAGCGCAGCCCCGATCCAATCGATCCGCGGACGCTGCGCGGGCTGTGGATCTCGGTAGTCGAGGCGTAGCAGCAGCCAGAACGCGATCGCCACCATTGGCGCGTTCACCAGGAACAGCAGCCGCCACGTACCGCCCTCGATCAGCAGCGCGCCGATCACCGGGCCGATCGCAGCGGCCGTCCCGAAGGCAGAATCGAGCTGTCCCATCGCCCGACCGAGGCGATGCGTTGGCACCATCGCACGCAGCATCGCCATCCCATTCGGGATGAGTGCGGCTCCGCTCGCGGCCTGCCCGATCCGCGCCGCCACGAGCAGCTCAAACGTCGGAGCGACGGTAGCGACCAGCGAACTGACCATGAACACGAGTAGCCCGAGCCGAAGCACCCGAGCACGCCCCAGCTGATCCCCCAGCGAGCCGGCGATCGGCTGGGCGACCGTGACGGTGATCAGATAGCACGACAGCAGCCAGGCGATCGCGCCACGGCTTACCTCGAACTCCGTGCGAATGTCGGGCAGCGCGACCGCGATCATCGAGGAGTTCAGCGGGACGAGCAGCCCGCCGAACATCACCGCCGCAAACAGCAGCCGCTCGCCACCGGGCCGGACGGGAGCCTCGGGATCGTCAGCTGTGTCAGCCGGCGCCAGGACGGCCGGCGCTACGACCTGCTCGAGCAGCACGACGGGCGCGGTGACCGCGCCAATCGAGTCGGGCTCCGCGGCCGGCGTGGCCACGGCACGGGTGCCCGGCGGGACCGCCGATGCCGGAAGATCGCTCGGGATCGGATCCACCACCGGCAACTCGGTGACCGGCCGTTCCTCGAGCCCCGGGAGGGTCGGCGGCACGGCCGGCGCGAGCGCCGCGGCGACCGCCGACTCAATCGAGGCGACGTCAACGGCCGGAGGCCCTGGCGGCGGCGCCGGCCAACCGGGTCGCGGATACCAGGACATGGTCGGAGGCCGTCGTCCGCGCTGAACCGGAAACTCGAGGGGTTGCTCGCTCACGGGCTCCCTGTCATCGGCGCCAGAGCTTGCCTGCCCCGCCGACGCACCGCAACAGCGGCGCGGTGGCGTGACGTCAACGCGTAGACTCGCGGCCCGACATGAGGCAGAGAGGAAACGCGCGTGCTGGAAACACTCCAACTCGACGGCAAGACGGCGATCGTAACCGGCGCGGGGCGTGGGCTCGGGAAAGCGATGGCCAAGGCGCTGGCGCAGGCCGGCGCCGAGGTGGTCTGCTCCGCACGCACGCAGGACCAAATCGACGCGACGGTCGACGAAATCACTGTCGACGGCGGCAGTGCGATCGCGATTCGCACCGATGTGACCGACTCCTCGCAGGTAAACGCCCTCGTCGCCGGGTGCGTCGAGCACTTCGGGAAGCTCGACATCATGCTGGCCAACGCGGGCATCGGGGATCCGGTCGGTCAGTACGAGTTCTGGGACTACCCCGACGATGTCTTCGAGGCGCAGCTCGCGGTGAACCTGAAGAGCACCTTCTATTCCGGCCGCGCCGCGTCAAAGCACATGGTCGAGCGCGGCACCGGCGGCGTCATCATCAACGTCGCCTCCGGCACAGCCCTCCGAGGCAACAAGGGATTCGCATATCCCACAGCCAAAGGCGGCGTGATCTCACTGACGAAGTCCGAAGCCGTGATGCTCTGGCCACACAACATCCGGGCCAACGTCATCATCCCCGGCTTCGTCTCGCAGGCACCGCCCAAGGATGAGGAAGAGGCGAACCTCCGCCGCAACCGCGGCAAGTTCGTTCCGGTCGGCCGCCTCGGAGAGTGGTGGGAGCTGGGACCGCTCGCGGTCTATCTCGCCTCGGACGCCTCGCGCTACGTGACCGGAGAGAGCTTCGCGATCGACGGCGGCGGTCTTGCCGGCGGCGTCGGGCCGACCGGGTATCGCCCGCTGCGCGATCTCGACTAGCCGAGTCCACCTCGGAGCGTCGCGATGACGAACGACCCACCGACCGGCGACGGCGAGGAGCTCGTCGAGGACGATCTGCCCGGGTGGAGCGAGTCCACTCCGGAGCCACCAGCGCAGCCGCTCGGTTCGGCCGCCACTCGGTCGTCTGAAGGTGATCGGGCTGACGAAGCCTTCCGAGAAATCGTTCGACAGGTCGATGAGCTACGCCGCGATCCAGCGGCGCCCGATGAGTCGGCTCCTCCCTTGTCGGAGATCCTCGGCAACGAGGTCGAATGGCGGCAGCACCTCAGCGAGCACGTCGACGCCCAAATCCAGGCCTTCAAGGAGACCTTCGGAGAGGCTGCCTGGAACGATCGGGCGAGCGTCAATCGATCAAGCGCTGATCTCAGCCCCGTCGACGACGACCCGGACGACGCCGTCTACGACCAGCTTGACGTCGACCTCGTCGGCTCGGTTGTCGGCGCCCAGCATGACGACTACCCGCGTGCAGCGCCGCGCGTTACTCAACTTGACCACTCGACGATCGACAGTCCGCTGGTTCCTGGCGGCGCATCCCTGGCGCACGTACTCGGGAGCTTGCCGGACCTGGACACGGCCGAGCCGGTCCCGCGTACCGACGGCCCGGTGCCGGCCGTCCCGGCGCGAACGATCGGCGGGCTTCGCTTGGTTGGCGGGCCCATGCTCGGACTCGCGGCGGTGGTCGCGGTCGGCGTGATCGCGGTCGCAGCGTTCGCGGCCACATCACTTGGTGGTTCCGATGAGCCCGCCGACGCGGTGGCGTCCTCGGACGGAGGCGTCGCGTCGACACCCGCCTCCGCGGGAGCGGTCGCCCCGGTCACCAGCGACCCGGCCGACGGCTACACGTTCTGCCAGGTGCACCCGGACGAAAGCGCGCAGTTCTGTCGCCCCCACTACTCGTCCGTTGACACGAAATCGACGCTGTTCCCCGCGAGTCCACGCCGCGTCTTTGAACACACCGTCACCTTCGGGGCGCCGATCCCGACGAACCCGGAGCTGCCACTCGAGTACAAACTGGTGATCTCCGGCGCAGCCGGGCCAACGATCGAGCAGATCCTGAGCGGTGGACCGGGCCAGCCACTCAGCTGCGTGCGCCTCGTAAACGGCGCGCCCACCGCGGACGGCCCCGAGGACGTCTGCGGCCAGGTCACCGCGCCGGACACGATCTACATGCAGGCCGATCTCAGTGCCTACGGCGAAGGGCCGATCAAGACGGAGTGGTTCGCTCAGGAGATCGAGGCAGGCGACATCTTGCGCGGTGACTACAAGGACCTGCTGGGCGGCAGCGGCGTCCTGATGCGATGACAGCATCGTACGCCTCGGAGCAGACAGCGCCAGACCAGCTGGCGCCGGCCGACGAATCGGGGAGGCCTGAATGACGAACGAGCCACCAGCCGACGACGGCGAGGAGCTGGTCGAGGACGATCTGCCAGGGATGGACGACACGCCCGAGGACTCGGTCATCCCCGACCTACGGCCTCCCGAGGAGCCTGGGCCCGATCTCCCAACCTGGGGCGAGATCTTCGACAACCATGGATTCGACATCCACGACCGACAGGCTGAGGTGTTTGGGACCCCCGACGGACCGAACCCCGACGAATTGCCGACGCCCCCTGACCCACCCGACCCGCTCAACCAGCCGGTTGAGGACTCGGTCATCGACGAGCTGAGGTTCGACCTCGCGAAATCAGTGGCCGGCGATATCGATCCGCCGATGGAACCGGCGGCGGAGTCATTTGAACCGGAAGCCGACGTCTCAGCCTCCGACGCAGACCTCGTTGAGGCCGACCTGCCCACCACCAGCACCGGCGAGTTCAGCCAGCCTGATCCGGCCCCGACCGAGCCCGAACCGGAGCAGAGCTTCGATGAGGTCGTCGACGACCGGATCCGCCAGATCGGCGAGAACCTGGAGGCCGCTGACCGTGCGCGTTACGAGGAGGAGCTGCAAGCGGCGCGCGAGCAGTACGGGCCGGACGTTGACGTAGAAGCGCTGGTGCGGCACGACCGCGCGCAAGCGGCGGCGAGACAAGGGGCTTCGCAGAGCGGCGTCTTCTCCCCGCCGAGCTGGTTCACTCAATACCTCACGCTGATCCTCGCCGGCGCTGGCGTCGTCACCGCCGTGATCGCGGCATTCGTGCTCTTCGGTGGATCCGACGACGCTCCCGCGGTCTCTCTGCCGGCGACCGAGGCGACCTCGGCCTCCAGCGTCGCCCCCACCGCAGCACCGACCGAGGTGCCCGCCCTCTCCGAGGCCCCAACGATCACTCGGGCGCTTGAGGATCTCGCCTTCGCGGCGGCTGCGGCATCCGTCGACGATGTCGGAGACCTCTGGATCGAGCTACAGCTCGGCGCGCCGCTCGGCGTCGATCCGGACACGCTGGCCTTCGTCTACGCGTTCGCCATCGGTGCCGCCGTGCAGAGCGACAACGGCTACAACGGCATCTACTACGCGATCACCGACAGCACCTCCTACGCGGAGTCGATCTTTGGATCGGCGGACTTCCCCCGGACGTCGCGGGAGTTCAACGCGAACTTCGTGATCGGTCAGGCCGATCTCTGGATGACCGACGATGGCAAGCTCGCGATTCACATGCCCGGCCGAACAGCCACCGGGGGACTGGACGCGAGTCTGTTCGGCGCTGACTCAATGCTGTTAGCCGGAACCATCATCTGGGAGACCGACGGCGCCGAGCCGCTGGATTCCATTCAGGAACTGACGCTCGGCACGATCGCCACTGGTGGGAGCTACCCGCTGTCGAGCTGGGTCGAGATCGAGCCCGACCTGGAGCCGCTGACCCTCACCGTCCCTGATACTTCGAACCGGAATTAGCGCTCCTGAAGGAGACCATCATGTCCACCAACATCCAGCACTTCGACCTGAGCGGCCGCCGTGCCGTTGTCGTCGGCGCGGATACGCCCGCGGGCGCCGCAATCGTCGAGGCCTTCCGCGAGGCTGAGGCGACCGTCGTCGCCGCGACTGAGGTGACCAGCGCCGCGGAGGCGAGCACGGCAGTCGAGCGTGCACGCGACGAGCTGGGTGGCCTCGAGATCGCGGTGTGCGCGACCGATCTGTTCATGGCGAAGCCGATCGCCGAGACCGCCGACGACGAGGTAAACCGACTGGCCGAGGCGAACTTCCTCATCCCCTTCGGCGTCGCGCGAGCGGCCGCGAGCGCCCTCGAGCCCGCCGAGAGCGGCTCGCTGATCTTGGTGTCGCACATCCTCGGCGAACGCGGCGTCTCGAACACGAGCGCGTACGGTGCGATGCACGCCGGCGTCCAGAGCCTGGTGCGCGCCTTGGCGCAAGAGCTGGGACCGCCGGGGACGGTCGTGAATGGCATCTCGCTTGGTTGGATGGAGTGGATGCAGGACCGCCTCGACCCCGCGGACGACGAGGCGATGCGTGCCACCCGCTTCCCAGTCATGAAGCGCACCGGCACCGCCGACGATGTCGGCCCGATGGCGGTCTGGCTCGCCGGCACAGGGGTCGGGTACGTCAGCGGCCAGGTCTTCACGATCGACGGCGGGCTGTTGCAGCACCTGTAGCACGAGACCCAGGACCCACAATGACTGTCTACGGCCCAAACCATATCTTCGAGTTCGCGGTGATCGGCGGCGGGATGTTCGGCGCTGCGGCCGCGCGTCACCTCGCGACAGCCGGCCACGACGTCGTGCTGCTGGCACCCCCGGAGCCCGAGCAGCGCCCAGAGCACGGTGGCCCGTTTGCCAGCCACTACGACGAGGCGCGCATCACTCGCGTCCTGGACGCCGATCCGCTCTGGTCCGCGCTCGCCCATGCCTCGATCGGGCGCTACGCGGAGATCGAGGCCGCCTCGGGAGTGACCTTCCATCACCCGCAGGCCTACCTCGGGATTGGCGCCGAGGGACTGCGGGAGACGAAATACGACGAGCCGGGGCGGCTCGACAGTGCACCGGGCGGCGACGGGTTCGTCGCGGCCTCGATGCGCATCGGAGCCGAGGCGGAGGCGAGCGCAGAGCCGCTCGACGCGACGGCGATCACGGAGCGGTTCCCCTTCCTCAATCCCGGCAGCGGTGAGAGCGGATTCCTCGAGGCGGCGCCGGCCGGCCACATCAACCCGCGGGAGTTAGTGCGCGCACAGCGCGCACTGGCTGAAGCGGCCGGGGCGACGCTGCTGCCCAGAACGGCGGTCACGGTGACCGATGCGATCGACGCCGTGGACGTGCTGACGGATGACGCGACGCGGGTGCTCGCGCGACGCGCGCTCCTCGCGGCCGGTGCGTACAGCAACGAGCTGCTGATCCGCCCGCTCGCGCTCGAGGTGCAGGCGCGGACGCTGGTCTTCGCCCGCCTCGATGCCGAGCAGCGAGAGGCGTTGGCCTCGATGCCGAGCATCATCCACGTGCCCGCCGACGTGCCCACGACCTATCTATTGCCACCCGTGACCTACCCCGATGGCGAGACCTACGTGAAGATCGGCGTCGACGCCTGGCACCACCCACTGCGCACGGCCTCGGAGATCAGCGAGTGGTTCCGCACCGAATCCGGTGATCCCGAGGAACGCGAGACCGCCGACCACCAGCTCAACGCGCTGATCCCGTCGCTGGCCTCGGCGCCGAAGCACACCTCGACCTGCGTCTACACCATCACCGCGTCCGGGTACCCGTATGTCGGGATGGTCAGTGAGCGGCTAGCAGTCGCGGTCGGCGGCAACGGCAAGGGCGCGAAGTCCTCGGACGAGATCGGCCGCCTCGGAGCCGCCGTGTTGCTGGGCGAAGCGGTCGACGAACGGCTCGCACCCCACTTCGCGTAGCGAAGATCGAGGTCGGACGCCTCAGACAGCACGGTGGCGGTCCCGAGTCACGGGGGACTTAGGGCCTTGGCCCTATGTGACCTCGGATGGCACCATCCCGCGGAGCGACCCATTTCGTCGCCGGAGAACAGGCTGGGATTACATGACCACGACCACTGCAGCGCCGGCCAGCACGGGCACGGCCGAGACCGAACATTTCGACGTGCTGATCGTCGGGGCCGGCATCTCCGGCGTCGGCGGCGCGTATCACCTGACAACGCAACGCCCGGGCACCAGCTTCGTCGTCCTCGAGGGCCTCGACAGTTTTGGCGGCACGTGGTGGATGCACCGTTATCCGGGCATCCGCTCCGACAGCGACCTCCACACCTTCGGCTACCGCTTCAAGCCATGGGTTGGCCCGCCGATCGCCACCGCTGACGAGATCCTCAAGTACATGGGCGAAGTGATCGAGGAGAACGACCTCGATCAGCACATTCGCTACAACCACCGCATCGCGGCGGCGAACTGGTCCAGCGAGGACAACCGCTGGACGATCGAGGCGACGGACACCGAGAGCGGTGAGCCGCGCCGCTTCACGGCGAACTTCCTCTGGATGTGCCAGGGCTACTACCGCCACTCCGAGGGCTACACGCCCGAGTGGGAAGGCATGGACGACTTCGAGGGCGAGATCATTCACCCGCAGACCTGGCCGGAGGACCTCGACTACGCCGGCAAGAAGGTCGTCGTGATCGGCTCCGGCGCGACCACCGCCACCGTGGTGCCGGCGATCGCCGCCGACTGCGAGCACGTCACGGTGCTCCAGCGCTCACCCACCTACTTCCGCCCCGGCCGAAATGCCGTCGAACTCGCCGAGGAGCTCCGCAAGCTCCAGGTCGATGAAGAGGTGGTTCACGACATCGTGCGGCGAAAGATGAACTACGAAGGGGCGGTCTTCACCAAACGCTCGTTCGAGGAGCCCGAGAAGGTGAAGAGCGAGCTGCTGTCCGCGGTCCGCGAACACCTGCCCGAGGGCTACGACATGGAGACCCACTTCACACCGAGTTACCGGCCGTGGCGTCAGCGCATCGCCTTCGTGCCCGACGCCGACCTCTTTAAGGGCATCAGCTCCGGCAAGGCCTCGATGGTGACCGACCACATCGAGCGCTTCACGCCCCGCGGCATCCTCACCAAGTCCGGCGAGGAGCTCGAGGCCGACATCATCGTCACCGCGACCGGCTTCAACATGTCGGTCATGGGGGACATCCAGTTCTCGACCGACGATAAGCCGGTCGACTTCTCGGACACCGTGACCTACCGCGGAATGATGTTCACTGGCGTCCCGAACATGCTCTGGGTCTTCGGCTACTTCCGCGCGAGCTGGACCCTGCGGGCAGACCTGCTGGCCGACTTCGTCTGCCGCCTGCTGACCCACATGGACACGAAGGGCGCGCAGCGCGTCGATGTCCAGCTCCGCCCCGAAGACGCCGACATGGAACTACTGCCCTGGATCGACACCGAGAACTTCAACCCGGGCTACTTGCTGCGGGCGCTCGATCTGCTGCCGAAACGTGGCGACAAGCCGGAGTGGCAGCACACGCAGGACTATTGGAACGAGAAGGACTGGATTCCCGCGATCGACCTCGATGGACCGGAGTTCGCCTACTCGTAGCCACCTGAGCCGCGGCGGTTAGCGCCGCGGCTCCGCCTCCCGCATGAGCCGGCCGATCGCCCGTGCCTCGGTGTGTTCGGACGCCTCGAGCGCATCGGCGGCGCCGAGGCGTGCCTCGTCCGGCTTGTTCTGCGACAGCTTCGCCTTGGCCTCGATACGTTCGATCGGCAACTCGAACGCGACGATGCCGCGCATCATCCGCTCGATGTATGCGTCCTCCTGGCTGTCGAGGCGCCACGACGGGTCGAGGTCCGCTTCGTGCGTCTCGACGAGCCGCTCGAGGACGGCGCGCGCCTCGAGACCTTCGTCGAGGATCCGCGGGCGGCCATACGCATGCACAGAGACGTAGTTCCACGTCGGAACGGTCGGGCCGTTGTCGCCATATCCGGTCGGCGACACGTAGGCGTGTGGGCCCGCAAAGACCGTCAGCGCGAGCCCGCCATCCGCGTACGCACCGAACTCCTGCCACTGTGGATTCGCGCGCGCCATGTGGCTGACGAGCGTCCCGTGCTGGCCTCGATCCGGGTCGAAGCGGAACGGCAGATGGGTCGCCACGGGCGTGTCGCCAGTGGCCGTGACCAGCAAGCCGAACGAGTTGGCCTCGATCACGTCGGCGATGACGCGAGGGTCTTCGAGCGTGTAAGCGCGCGGGATGTACATGGCGACCTCGAAACCTGGAAGCGGAGGCTCTCCATCTGGCCCCCGGCGCCCAACGAGATCAAGCCAGCAAATTGAATTTCTTTGCGCTACCCTCCGCGCCGCTGACCGAGGGGGACCCATGAAATTCGCTATCAACGTGCCCAATTTTGGGCCATACGCCGACGTCCGCTTCACGGCGGATCTTGCGCGCGAGGCGGAGGAGCACGGCTGGGACGCGTTCCACGTCTGGGACCACATCCACGCCGAAGGCGAGACGGGAGCGCCCACCGCCGACCCGTGGATCCTCTTGACCGCCGTGGCTCTGGCGACGGAGCGGATTCGGATCGGAACAATGGTGACGCCGGTTGCGCGCCGCCGACCGTGGAAGCTGGCGCGCGAGACCGTGACGCTCGACCACCTCTCTGGCGGACGGCTGACGCTCGGCGTCGGCCTCGGCTACCCGGCGGACCTCGAGTTCACCGCGCTGGGCGAGCAAGCTGACGACCGCGTGCGAGCGGAGAAGCTCGACGAAGGGCTCGAGGTGCTCGCGGGGCTGTGGAGCGGCGAGCCATTCAGCTACGACGGCGAGCACTACCAGCTCCGCGACGCTCACTTCCTCCCGCGGCCGGTGCAGCAGCCGCGGATCCCGATCTGGGGGGCGAGAATGACCGGCCAGGGCCCACTGCAACGTGCGTCGCGCTGGGACGGCGTGTTCCCGCTCGACCCCGTCGAGGTGTTTCCGACTGCCGAGGCGGTACGCCAGGTGATCGAGGACGTGCGCCGCTACCGCGATCCCGCCGCCGGCACGTTCGAAGTGCTTGTGCCGTTGCTCCTCCTCGGGGACCCGGTTGGCGACGCGGAGCGCGTCGCCGCGTACGAGGAAGCAGGCGCGACCTGGGGCCACGTCGGCGCACTGACTGTCGAGGACCTCCGGGAGATCATCGCCGCTGGCCCACCTGCTTAGAGTCCGGCTTCGCCGTACCGGCACGGAGGGGAGCCACCATGCAGTTCATTGGTCAGGGTCGAAGCGGAACCGGAGATGGGTGGCGACTGGTGCACTCCGGTCGCAGTGACCAACAGGCCGAGCGAGTTGGCCTCGATCACGTCGGAGATCACCTGCGGGTCGTCGAGCGAGTAATGACGTGGGATGTAGATGGCGGTGCCTCCTCGGACGGAAGCGCCGCAGCGTAGCGCGTAGAATCCGCGTCCGCACCGGTGCGACCGCCCGGCGAGCGGCAATCCTGTCAACGAATTGGAGGGCGAGACGATGGATACCGAAGCACGACTGGAAGTCACGAGCCTGATGGGGCGCTACGCGAACTCGATCGACTACGGCGAGCAGGCCTCGTGGGTCGAGACGTTCACAGAGGACGGCCTGTTCCAGGTGTTCGTGCAGAACACGGACACTGCGGTGATCACCGCGCGCGGACACGGGGAACTGACCCAGTTCGTCGAGGGCAACGCGGCGAATAGCCAGAAGAACGAGTCGATGAGCCTGCACCTGTTCGGCGCGATCGAGGTTGTCGAGGAGAGCGCGGACGAGCTGCGTCTCCGCACCCGCGCGCTGCTCGGTGCGACCAGCGGCGACGGCCCAGCGGTGACCTCGATCGGTACCTACCACGACGTCGCCCGCCGAGTGGGCGGCGAGTGGCGCTTCGCCGAGCGAGTGCTGCGCATGGACCGCGCCGAGGTCGCTGGTCGAAGCGGGGCCGGCTAGGCCCGCCCCTGCCACTGCCCACTCACCCCGCACACCTGAGGAGAAGTCGCATGCAGTTCATCACCGGCGCGACGCTGATCGACGGCACCGGCGCTGATCCCGTTGCCAACGCCTCGATCGTCGTGAACGACGAGGGACGGATCGCCGAGGTCGGCGCCGACGTGTCGAAGCCGAGCGACGCGACGGTCCTCGATGTGGGCGGGGCGACGGTGATGCCGGGGCTAATCGACGCGCATGTGCACATGTACTCCGGCAAGTTCGGCACGAATATGCAGGAGCGGGCGCTGACCCCGCCGTCGCTGCATGGCTACGAGTCGATGGGCAACGCGCGCGAAACGCTCGAGGCTGGCGTCACCTCGGTGCGGGACGCGAGCGGCACGCCGGTCGGTTTCCGGATGGCGATCGAGCAGGGCATCTTCCCGGGCCCGCGGATGAAGCTCTCGATCGCCGCGCTGTCGCAGACCGGCGGGCACGGCGACGGGCTGCTACCTGCCGGCGTGCGGATGGGCCGCCCCGCCCACCCAGCCGAGGTCCCCGACGCGATCTGCGACGGTGTCGAGGAGGTGCGGAAGGTCGTGCGCACCGTGCTCCGCGCTGGCGCCGACTTCATCAAAATGCACTCGACCGGGGGCGTGCTCTCGCCTTCGGATGAACCGGGCGCCACCCAGTTCACCATCGAAGAGATCGCGGTGATGGTTCAGGAGGCAGCGGCGCAGGGGAAGACCTGCATGGCCCACGCGCAGGCGAACCAGGGCATCAAGAACGCTGTCCTCGCCGGCGTCGAATCGATCGAGCACGGCATCTACCTCGACGACGAGGTGATCGCGCAGATGAAAGACCGCGGCACGTTCCTGGTCCCCACGCTGCACGCGCCTCGCGGCGTGCTGAAGAAGGAAGAAGAGCGGCCAGGGACCGTACTGCCGCAGTCGCTTCGCAAGACGAAAGAGGTCCTCGAGGACCACACGAACAGCATCCGCGCGGCGCACGAGGCCGGCGTGAAGATCGCTATGGGTACCGACGCGGCGGTCGGCAAGCACGGCACGAACGCCGAAGAGCTGGAGTACCTCACACAGATCGGAATGACGCCGATGGAAGCGATCGTCGCCTCGACGAAGACCGCGTCGGCTTGCATCCACGACGCCGCGAACGTCGGCACGCTCGAGCCGGGCAAGTTCGCCGACCTCCTCGTCGTAGAGGGCAACCCGCTCGACGACATCACGATGCTCCAGGACCGCGACTGCCTGCGGGTCATCATGCTCGGTGGCGTCGCGTACAAAGACACGATCCGCGGCTAGCGCATGCGTTTCGAGGTCAACACGGCGGCCGCGGCCGAACCGGCGATCGAGTACTTCAACGCGTTCCACGACGGCTTTGTCGCGGAGTTGCGGCTCACCTCGAACGACTCATTCCCCGAGCGGCGGGTGCAGGAGACGGGCGGGCCGCCCGACCTCGAGATCGTGTTCGCGCACTACAACTACGAGCGTGACACGAGGCCCGCCGGTCAGCTCGTGCGCGCCTCGTTTCGAGGTGTGATGGGCTTCGAGGCGGACGTGACCGGCCTGGGGACCGAGTCGTCGGTGCATCACGTTGCGATCGAGGCAACCTCGAGACGGCGCGACGACGGTTCCGAGGAACCCTGCCTACGCGCCTCGATCGTTGCGTGACGCCTCGAGGCCGGCGAATGGACTCAGGTCGAAGCGATCGTGCTGACCTTCGAGCGCGCGGTGATCGAGGAGGTCTAGGCCGGCCTAACGCGTCGCAGCACGCGCACGGGCGAGCCGCCAGCGCAGGCTGCGCACGCCACGTCGCAGCATGCGGAAGGCGCGTGTGCGCTGCGGAAACGCCGGTCCGCCAGCCTCATCGATTCTGAGCTGGTTCACGATCCGCTCGACGATCGGTCGCCCGGCGATCAGTCCGTGCGCCAACCAGCTATCGGCCAGGGCGGACATTTCTCGCCGGTTGTGAGTTCGGTAGTCCTCGAGTTCCGGCCGACGCCACGCCCGGTCGTCGCCCAGGTGGAACGTCAGATGAGCGTCGCGCAGCACGCTGAGCCGCTCCGCGTGACAGGCCAGATTCGCGAGCAGCGCGGTCCCAATCCAGGGCACGCCGATCAGGATCCGACCGAGTTCAATCTTGCGGAAGAGCTCGGAACTGACGACGAAACCGTCGTAGCCGGGATGCCGCTCACCCACCGCTGCGTAGATCAGGGGAAGGTCATCAACGGTGTTCGGCTCGGCGGGGATCGTGCGCCGATTGATCACCAGCGCATCGTGGTCCTGCATCAGTGCGGCGACCGTCGAGTAGAAATGAGGCACAAGGCCAATGTCGACGTTGGTGTAGATATACGTGTCGGCGTCTGGGGCGGCCTCCCGCATCCGATCGAGGATGTCCCCGATCAGCGGCAACTTCCGAGGAACCGCGAACGAGCCGACGTCGAGCGCTGATCGCTCGAGGTCTGGCGCCACGGTGAAGAACGCCGGCACGATCTCGCGATCCTCGGGGAACTGCGTGGAGATCAGTTCGACGTCAACAGCCGGCGCCGCGTATTCCGCCGCGATCCGCATCGACTCAAAGGTGAGCGGCTGTGCCACGGTCAGGTCGGAGCCCTTGAGGATCACCGGGTTGATGATGTGGGCGACGCGCACCTGACCCCCTGTTCAGCCGACCGGCGAATCCTCCGCCCGACGATCGCCCGGCTCAGAGAGCCGGGAACCTCAGCCCGAGGCCAGCCTCGATCAGTTGGGGGGCGGAACCGGCATGCCAATGTCCGTCGGCGTCGCGCCGAAGTCCTCGAGCGCCTCAGCGGTGTAGCGGATACCGCCGGTCACTTTGGCCGGGTCACCGCTAATCAGCTGGTAGGCGGCCTCCGAGATCTCGGCGACTGGTTCGGAGTTGTCGAGCATCTCCTGCGAGTACTGGCGTCCGAACATCTGGCCGGGAGTCGCCACAACCTTGCTCGGCGAGAGGGCGTTCACTGAAATGTGGTGGTCGAACATCTCCGCAGCAAGACCGGTGGTGAAGCGCTCGATTGCAGCCTTCGTCATGCCGTAGACGGAGCCGTCGCCGCCCGTGACCCCCGGCTGCGGGTGGATGGCAGCGCCTGAGGAGATGTTGAGCACTGAACCACCGCTGCGCTCGATCATTCCCGGCAGCAGCATCTGGCAGAGGTGAAACGGCGCCTTCACGAGGATCTCGAACATGCGGTCGTAGTAACGCTCCTCGAACTCGATCGTCCCGCCCGGCACCAGGATCGCCGCGTTGTTCACGAGGATGTCGACCTGCCCGTAGGCCTCGAGTGCAGCGGCCACCAGCTCTTCGCGGCTCTCCTTCTTCTGGAGGTTCGCGGAGATCGCGGTCGCCTCGCCGCCGGCGGCGCGGATCGCCTCGGCGACGGTGTTCACGGTGCCCGGCAGGCGCTCATCGCGGACCTCGACGGTGCGCGCTGTGACGATCACCTTCGCGCCCTCCAGGCCAAGGCGGCGCGCGATGCCCTCGCCGATGCCACGTGACGAACCGGTCACCATCGCTACTTTGCCGTCGAGCGCGCCCATGCTGATCTCCTCGAATGTGCGTTGTTCGGCCCGCACCGTAGCAGGCCAAGGCTCTGCCGCAATGCCCGGCGGCGACCGCTCATCAGGCTCCGACCGGCCTACAATGCGCGCGATCCGAGACCCGACGTGGAGGCAACCGATGGTCGACTTCAACGACACGCCCGAGCAGGCGGCCTGGCGCACCGAGGTGACGAAGTTCGTTGAGGAGAATCTCCCCGCCGATCTCGCCGAGGACGCGGAGTTCGCCCAGACGCTCGGCGGCGTTCACCGCGGACCGCTCGGCGAGAACCGCGCTGAGCGGATGAAAGGCTGGCGGCAGGCGATCCTCGACCGGGGCTGGATCGCCCCGGCGTGGCCAAAGGCCTACGGCGGCGCCGAGATGACCGCGGTCGAGCAGTTCATCTTGCGCGAGGTCTTCACGGAGATGCGGGCGCCAATCCAGAGCGTTCACGACGTCGGCTCGACGATCCTGGTGCATGGCTCCGAGGAGCAGAAGGCGAAGTACCTGCCGCCGATGGTTCGCGGTGAGATCCAGTGGTGCCAGGGCTATTCAGAGCCCGGGTCGGGCTCGGACCTCGCCTCGGTGCAGACGCGCGGGGAGCGTGACGGCGACGACTTCGTGATCAACGGACAGAAGATCTGGACCTCCGGCGCGAAGACGGCCGACATGATCTTCGCGCTCGTCCGCACCGACCCCGAGGCGCCGAAGCATCGCGGCATCAGTTACCTCCTGTTCGACATGGACAAGCCGGGCATCTCCGTCCGACCGCTCGGCCAGATGACCGGTGCGACCCAGTTCAACGAGGTCTTCTTCGAAGACGTGCGCGTCCCCGTCTCGGCCGCGGTCGGCGAGATCAACCGCGGCTGGTACGTCGGCGCGACTCACCTCGACTTCGAGCGATCGTCGATCGGATCCGCCGTCGGCTTCGCGAACCGACTCAACGACCTCATCGAGTTCCTCAAGGGCGAAGCGGAGGCCGACACCGGCCGCTCACGTCTGAAGCGCGAGCGGGTATTTCGCGATCAGCTCGCCGACCGCGCAACCGAGACGACGGTCGCGCGCCAGTTCTCGAACCGCATCATTACGATGCAGGCTCGCGGCATCATCCCGAACATCGAGTCGTCGGCGCAGAAGCTGTTCTCCAGCGAGCTGCATCAGCGCACCTCGAACACGGCGATCAAGGCGCTCAGCCTCTACGGCATGCTCTATGACGAGGACAACCCGTACACGCCACAGCGCGCCCGCTGGGGCACGTACTACCTCGCGACGGTGTCGGAGACGATCGGCGCCGGTACCTCGGAGATCCAACGCAACGTCATCGCGACACGCGGCCTCGGTCTCCCGCGCGGCTAGCCGGGCGGGATCGAACCGACTGGTCCGAGGGGGGGGGGGGGCGATCCCCTCGACTAGCTGTCACGCCGAGAGCGGCAACAGCCGGCCACTGACCGGCTCGAGGTCGTACATCTCGAAGGTCGCGATCGCGCTCATGTCCTCGTCCTCACCGTGGTCGGCGCGCCCCTCGTCGGTGTCGAGGTACGCGGTCAGCGACTCCTGGCGATCGAAGGTCGTCCAGACGACGACCGTGTTCCGCTCGCGGTCGATGCCAACTTGGCGCGCGAGCAGGCCGGGCACCTTGCCGTCCATTCGTTCACTGAGTCGGCGGGCGAGCGCCAGCAGTTCATCGAGCCGCCCGGGCTGGGCCGTCGACACGCTCACGAAACTGTAGGTTGGTTCGGTCATGGTGAACTCCTATCTAACGATCGTTAGGTACGATCTAACCTATCAGTCGTTAGGTAGAATGACAGCATGCCGAAGGTCACTTCGTTCGATCGCATCGCCGAGGTCGCCGCGAAGCGATTCGTGGCGGACGGCTACGCCGCGGTGAGCCTGCGTGCGATCGCCGACGAGCTCTCGATCAAACCAGCGTCGCTCTACTATCACTGCCCGCGCGGGAAGACGGAGCTGTTCGCCCGCGCGCTCGCGACCTACTTCGACGGCTACCGCGTCGGGCTCGTCGCGGCGGCCGGTCGTGCGCGCGTGCCCCGATCGGCGTTCCGGATGGCCGACTGGATGCTCGAGCATCCGCCGGTCGACCCACAGCGGATCATCCGCACCGATCTCCCGCAGCTCGCCGCCGCGGACGCCGACCTCGTGATGCAGGCGCTGCACGAAGCGGTGCTCGGCCCGTTCGTGAAAACCTTCCAACAGGCGCGAACCAACGGCGAGCTTCCGCAAACAGTCGACCCGGCGATCGCCGCCTCGGCAGTCGTCGCGCTGGTCGATGGGCTCGGGTTCCAGCACCTGCCGGCCGGACGCCCTCCGAGCGATCAGGAACTGAGCGCCGTTCGGGCCAACCTCCACGCGGGGATGAGAATGCTGAAAGGGCTTGGCTAGTCCGCGCGCGGCCTGCCACCGGAACAACAGAGGCGTTCAGCGGTCAACGTTGTAGAATCACGGCGGCTGACCGTCGGCGCGCCGCGCGCCGGATGGCGCTGAGCCTCGCTCGCGCCGCGATGGAGGAACCCCATGGACTGGAACGACACCGCTGAACAGGCCGCCTTCCGCGCCGAGGTGCGCGGGATGCTGAGCGAGAAGCTGCCCACGCGCTACAAGACCCCCGGCGACTTCTCGATGGAGGGGGGCTGGGACGCTGACCGCAAGTCGGACGACCCCGAGCGCGTGGGCGCGGCGAAGGAGTGGGCGTCAGCCCTCGCCGAGCGTGGCTGGGTCGCCCCGCACTGGCCCGAGGAGTACGGCGGCGCCGGGCTCTCGCCGATGGAACAGTTCATCTATCGGAGTGAGATGGCTGAGGCGCGAGCCCCGGGCGTTGGCGGTTCCGGTGTGCAAATGCTGGGGCCGATGCTAATCGTCCACGGCACGGAAGAGCAGAAGAAGCAGCACCTGGGCGGCATCCTCTCCGGCGACGTGATCTGGGCGCAGGGCTATTCCGAGCCCGGCTCGGGTTCTGACCTCGCCTCGTTGCAAACGCGCGCCGTACACGACGGCGACGAGTACGTGCTGAACGGCCAGAAGATCTGGACCTCCGGCGCGCAGTTCTCAGACTGGCTGTTCGTATTGGCACGGACCGACCCGGATGCACCGAAGCATCGCGGGATCTCGTTCCTGCTCATGGACCAGAGCACGCCGGGCATCGCCGTCCAGCCGCTGATCAACATGGGCTGGGAGCACGGCTTCAACGAGACGTTCTTCGAGGACGTGCGCGTGCCGATCTCCAACCGAGTCGGTGAAGAGAACCGCGGCTGGTACGTGGGAATGACGCTGCTCGACTTCGAGCGTTCGAACATCACCGGCGCGATCGACGCACGGCGCAGCCTCGACAACCTGATCGAGTACACGTCGACCGAAGAGGGCGCGGCGATGTCGCGGCTGGCTTCGGAGCCGTCCCTGCGAGGCGAGCTCGCGGAGCGGGCGATCGAGACCGAGGTGATGTTCAACTTCTCGTTCCGGATCATCTCGATGCAGGATGCTGGCCTGATCCCAAACTACGAGGCGTCAACTTCGAAGCTGTTCAACTCGGAGCTGAGTCAGCGGCTGGCGAACACCGGCGTGAGGATGTTCGGCCTGCACTCCAATCTGTGGGAGCGGGACCGGGCACCGATGCGGGCGCAGTTCCCGCGCTCGTACGTGATGTCGGTCTCATCGACGATCGCCGCCGGCACCTCCGAGGTGCAGCGCAACATCATCGCGACCCGCGGCCTGGGCCTTCCGCGAGGCTAGATCCGGCTCCGCCTGTGGGAGGTTAGGCGCCGCCCCGAGGGGCATCGATTCGATCTCGAACGGGCGGCCTCACGGCCGCCCGTTTTCGATCGTGCGGGGTGACCGACAACACTCAGACAGTGATCGGTAAGCTGACCTCCGCGACCGGGAGGGCCGCTGGTGCAACCGTTCAAGAGGCAGCCGTTACCGCAGCTGCCACCGCTGAATCGCGCGTTGCGCCTGCCGGATCCGGCTGCCGCCGAGGTCGCCGTCGTGAATCTGTTCGCCGCAGCGGAGCGGGTGCGCAACATCTCGGCGGAAGATCTCGCAACGATCGCCGGGCGCTATCGCCTCGAAGGTCCAGACACACCGGAGAACCTCGCCCCGGCCGGCCGGTCGGTGTTTGCCCAGCTACTCGCCCACTACGTGGCCGACGGCGAAGTGTCTGACGACGAAGTCGAGGCGCTCGTATACCTCAAGGAGTTGTTCGCGCTCAGCAACCCCGAGGCGCGCGAACTGCACGACGACGCCGCGGCTGAGCGCTACCGCGCGGCGCTCGATACACGCCTCGAAGACCGCGAGTTCAGCGATGCCGATCGCGCGTTCCTCGACCAGTTGCGCAATCGCCTGTTGCTGTCCGAAGAGCGTGCGCGGCAGGTGGGCAGCGAGGGCGCGCACGCCATCCTGCTGAAGGCCGAGTGCGAGGCAACGGCCGGACTGACCCTGTCGCCGACCGATCTCGCGGCGATCGAGGGACTGGCGCAGAACCTCAGGGTCGCGTGGCCAGCCGAGGTTACGGACGCGGCGCGCGTGGAGCGCCTGCGCGCCTACTGGGCGCTAGACCAGCTCACACCGCCGAGCGTGGAGGTCGACTTCGTGCTCAACGCCGGCGAGATCGCACACCTCGTCGTGCCGCGGGTGCGCTGGCGCGAGGTGCGCCGCATGCCCGATGAGGTCGAGGGCGAGACCTTCTTTACCGTCGTCTCCGAGCTCATCAGGTGGTTCGACGACAGCCTCAGCCAGCGGGCCAGGTCCGGCGGCCACCCGCGATCGGATGACTGGTTCACCGTCGACCGCGGGACGCTCTCCTTCACCAACCAGCGACTCGTCTTCGCTGGCCGCCGACGGACCAAAGCGGTGCCGCTCTCCGACATCCGCGAGGTCGAACGCCAGGCGGAGCGCCTCTCGCTGAAGGTCAAGGGACGGCCGTGGCCGATGGTGTTCGAGGCGACCGAGGAGCTGACCGCCGGTTTCGTGCTGCTCCGCCGCTTGATCCGCGAAGACATCGCCAAGGACGGCGAATGATGCGAGGACGTTGATGGCCGCTCCCTTCGTCGCTCGACCGGTCCCGAGGACGCCGGCCACCTGGCTGCAGACTCGCCCACCCGCTCGTGGCGCACAGATCGAGCTCGAGAACCTGCTGGCCCGTGCCAAGCACGTGCACGACGTGACCACCGCGGCGATCGTTCCAATCGAGGACCGGTATGACATCGATCTGAGTCTCGTGCTGCCCGGTTACCTGGAGGAGCTGTTCACCCGCTATCTGCGCTACTGCCTGAAAGACCATCGGATGACCGACGACGAGGTCGCCGAACTCGTGCATCTGAAGCGCCTGCTGCGCCTCACCGACCGTCGCGCGAGAGAGATCCACGACGCGATCGCGGGAGCGGTCTACCGAACGGCCCTGGCCGATCGCCTGAGCCGGTGGGGCCTCCGCCCGGATCACGAGAAGTTTCTGTCGGAGCTGCGCGAGGCCATGCTGCTGTCCGAAGAGCACATGGACCGTGTCCACCAAGCCGCCGCGCATCCGGTCGTCGAGGCAGCCGAGGCCAGCGCGCTGGCCGACCTCCGGCTGTCGCCGGAGGAGGAAGCTGAACTCAAGGCGTTGGCGAATGGGCTCGGCATCAGCTGGCCGACACCAACAACCGATCGGGCACGCCTCGACCGCCTACGGGAATACTGGCGACTCGACAACGACGAGTTGCCGGTCATCGAGACGCCGATCGCGCTCATGCCTGACGAACGGATGCATCACCGACTGCCCGGCGTCACCTGGGCCTCCGGTCGTCGTGGCACAGATCCATTTGCTGATGCCGCCAAAAAGCTGACGGCGGTGCTCACGACCTTGATTCCCCGACGGCTACACCAGTCCCAGTGGGCACGCGCGGCGCGGCGGTTCGAGCCGTGGGTATCTGACGCCGGCGACCTCTATCTGAGCAGCCACCACCTGTATTTCGACGGAGAGCGGCGCCGACGCAGCATTGCGCTCCTACGCATCATCCGCGTCCGCCCCGGCGATCGGCGCCTCCTCATCGAGCGCGTCGCCCGAGGCCCAACCGTCGTCCTCGAATTACCCGGAGAAACAGACCGCACCTTCGCCTTGCTGACACGGCTGATCCGCGAAGCGCGATGGCGGCGGGTCTACCGGCCGCGGCTGGGGCGCGGCCCCGACGCGCCACTCTGGGAATCCCTCGCGGAGCACGAAGGCGACGTCCGCGAGCGCTAGCCGGGTAGATGACGAGCGGGTGCTCCACCACGGTCGACACGCGACCGACTCGATACCCTCGGGCGATGACCAGCGAAAGCACGGAGGCCGCCTCACCCACGTTGAGACAACAGCTCGCCCGAGGCCTGATCGGCGCCGGCGGCGCGCTCGTGCTCGCGCTGTTGATCGCGGGATTCGCCTTCGCCGACCCCGCGCCGCCCGCTCGGGCGGCGGCCCCGCCATTCGAGCTGACCCTGCTCGACGGCGAAACGACAATCAGCCTCGATGATCTGCACGGCCAGCCCGTCGTCCTCAATGCGTGGGCCTCGTGGTGTCCGCCCTGTCGCGAGGAAGCGCCAACTCTCGAGCGAGTGTCGAACGACCTCCGTTCCGAGGGCGTGCAGTTCGTCGGGATCGTCAGCGACGACACGGCCACCTCCGCCTCGGACTACGCGGACGAGGCGGGGCTGGACTTCCCGCACGCTCTCGACGACGGGTCGTTCGACGAGGCGTACTCGGTGGAGGTGCTGCCGACGACTTATGTCCTGGACGCGGACGGTGGCGTCGTCGCGAAACACTCCGGGCCGATCTCAGAGGCACGCCTCCGCGTCTTGATCGAGGAAGCACGCCAGTCCGCTGAGTCCGGCACCGGCAGCGCCGACTAGTGCCGTCAGTACCAGACTGGATCGCGATTCGTGGCGAGTGGGCCTCGCTGCTGATCATCGCCGGCGTGCTGATGCTTTCGACGCGCTCGCTCAGCCGGCTGCTCGGCCTGCCTCGAAACGAACTGGGCGACCTGTTCTGGAACGGCGCGCTCGCGTTCGTAATCATCGGCCGCCTCGCTTATGTCGCGATTGAGGCGCGCGAGGCACTCACCGACCCGCTGGTGCTGATCCGGATCCAGGGCGGCATCGAGCCGTTCGCCGGCGTACTCGCTGCGGGCGCGGTGCTCGCCTGGCGGACGCGCGCCGACGCCTCGTCTCGCCTCACCTGGCTGGCTGCCGCCGCAGGCGGCCTCGCGGTCACGGCCGTCATATACGACATCGCCTGTGTCGCCCGCGACGCGTGCTACGGCACCGAGGCCCCTGCGCCGCTCGGCTTCGCGATGTCCGACCTGTCGGAGACGCGCCTGGCAACGCCGCTGATCCAGGCAGCGCTACTCACGCTCGCCGCGGGCGCGCTGTTGTCCTCGGGACTCAGCCCCCGGCGAGCCCTGATCGGGCTAGGCGGGGTCGCCGCACTGAGCCGCGTCGTGTTCACGCCGTTGTCCGTCCTCGGAACCGACGCGCTCGGCCTCGAGAGCGTGCTGTTCGCTCTTCTCGGAGTGGCGGCCGTGGCGCTGGCGTTCGCGGACCGCACCGCGGCAGCCGTCACGCCGATCGCGGACGGCTAGACGGTCAGCGCGCTCGCCCGTGCGCTCGGCGGCCTCGCTGACACCGACTCCAGCTGCGTCCAGACGTCGCTCAACAACTCCGCCCGCGTCACCCGCGGGTCGAGCGTCGCACCGATGAACACCCGGCGGATGCCGCCGATGAGCCGATCGCGCTGATCGTCGTCGAGGGGCTGTCGTGTGGCCTCGAATGAGGCAACCAGCGGGGTGGGCGTCATCCCGGCGTCCATTACCTCCCAGAACTCGTCGGCTCCGAGTTCGAGGGCCGCCTGGATGGCGGGGGTGCAGTACTCGACGATCGCGGACACAGTGTCGTTGACGAACTCCAGGAAGAAGGCGGCCGGGTCGTGCTCCTGCAGCCACCCGTGTTGCTTCAGGAAGTCCTGGTGAGCGGCCTCGCAGATCTCCGGTACCAGTGGCCAGAACAACAGATCGGCCTTCGTCGGGAAGTAGTGGTTCAGGCCGCCGACGCTCAGACACGCGGCCGTCGCGGCGTCGCGCATCGTGAGACGCCTCGCGCCCCGCTCCGAGAGTAGCGGGGCGACCGCCTCGAAGATCTCGCGCTGGCGCTGGAAGCGGTCCTCGGGCGGACGGCCGGGACGCGGAACAGGTTGATCGGACCTCGCCGCAGTGTTCACAGATCAACCCGCCTTCGAGCGCTGGGCTCAACTCGCGCGAAGTATAGTCCAGCCGCTCACGCGCCCGGCGGCAGTCGCGCAGGGTGACACGAGCGAGGCGGGAGACGAACGATGGACGGGACGCACTACGACATCGCGGTGGTCGGCGGCGGCCTCGGCGGCTCGGCGATCGCGGCGGCGATGGCGGGCGCCGGATCGAGCGTCGTCCTGCTCGAGGCGAGCACGGAGTTTCGCGACCGGGTACGCGGCGAAAGCCTGATGCCCTGGGGCGTCGCGGAATCCAGGCAACTCGGTGTCCACGACTGCTTCCTCGAGGCCGGTGCACACGAGCTCCCGTGGTGGACGGAGCACCAGGGACCCGAGGTCGCCGCACGGCGCAACCTCGCCGAGACGACGGCCCAGCAACTCCCAGCGCTCGGCGTCTACCACCCAGCGATGCAGCAGACGCTGTTGACCCGTGCCGAGACCGCGGGCGCCGAGGTCGTGCGTGGTGCCAGCGTGACCACGATCCGACCGGGCGAACACCCATCACTCCTTGCGGAGGTAGACGGTGCGCCGCGAGAGATCGAGGCGCGGCTGATCATCGCGGCGAACGGACGGAAGTCGATGGCGCGGTCGGCCGGTGGCTTCGCGGTACATCGCGATCCGGGCGGCAACGTCGTGACCGGCAACCTCTTCGGTGGCATGCCGGTCCCCGACGACAGCAACCATCTTTGGCCGAACCCGCCGATCGGCCAGGTTGCCCTCGCCTTCCCTCAGGGCAACGGCCAGGTGCGTCTCTATCACACGACGAGCGACCGCGAGGCGACGCGCCTCAGCGGCGACAGCGCGGTCGTCGAGCTGGTCGAAGGCGCGATCGGCTGCGGGATGCCGGCCGAGTACTTCACCAACGCCAAGCCGATCGGACCCCTCGCGAGCTTCGACTGCGCGTTCGAGTCGGTCGATCACCCGCATCGTGACGGCCTCGTTCTGATCGGCGACGCCGCGACCGAGACCGACCCGAGTTGGGGGCAGGGCCTGTCGATCACGCTCCGAGACGCGCGCGTGCTCCGCGACGAACTGCTCCAGACCGAGGACTGGCGAGCCGCTGCCGATGCTTACGCCACCAAGCACACCCGCTACGTCGGCGTACTCCACGACGTACAAAACTGGATGTCCGAGCTGTTCCTCACGACCGGTGACGAAGCCGAGGCCCGCCGCGCCCACGCGCTCCCGCTCTGGGAGCAGGATCCAACTCGCCCGACCGACGTGCTGTTTAGCGGTCCCGACACCGATCTCGACGAATCGGCGCGGCAGCGCTTCTTCGGCGAGGACGTCTGATCGGCGGGACCACGGCCCCCGTGCGCTGAGCCCGCCTCGACGCCGCTGGACCTCTAGCGCTGCGGCGGGCGCCCGAGCCCCGCCCCCGAACGCCCATCCGCGACACGGGGGAGGGTGGTGCCCGATGGTCCGGCAAGAGACGCGGACTAGCACCGCCGCGATCGTCTGGCTCTACATCGTGAACCGCGCCCTGCTGGCGACGCGCCAGGTTGACGGGGCGGCTCGTCATCTCGGCGGCGCAAGCGTCCGCCACGAGGCGGTCCGACACGACTCAGCAAACGAATCGCGTTGAGCAACCGTTGATCGATCTGTGGCCCTCGATACCCCCGGTCTCGAGGCCAGACGGCAGGATCGACGAATGAGGCAGCGGCACCTACTCATACTCCTCGCGACAGCGGCGCTCGCGATCGCCGCTGCCTGCGGCGGTGATGCCACCAAACCGACCGGCCCTGTCAGCACCGAGGAACGCGCCGCCAGCCCGTTCTCGCGGGTCACCGTCGACGGCGACCTCGATCTCACCGTTCGCCTCAAAGGCGGTGCACCCGAACGGATCGAGGTCTCCGCCCCGGGCGGCGGCCACGAGCGCGTGGTCACCGAGCTCGCCGACGGCGCGATCACGATCAGCGCGGACGGCGACCCCTTCGAGGGCACCTCGGTCCTGCTCGTCGTCCCGATGCTCGACGCGGTCACCGCCGACGACGGCGCCGCGGTGTCGATCGTCGGCGAGGTGAACCTGCCACTCTTCGAAGCGATCGCGTCGTCCGGTTCCTCGATCGTCGCCGAAGAGGTCACCGGCTTCACGAACAGCGGCGGAACCTGGGAACTCACAGCAGAAGAGGGATCGACGATCGACCTCGACGCGCTCGTCGTCTCCGCCGTCACCGTCGCGGCCACAGGACGTAGCACGATCGCGGTCGAGGCGCTGACCTCGGTCCTCGGAACGGTCGAGGCAGGAGCGACGCTCGAGGTGGCCGGCCGGCCGGGCCGAGTCGACGTCAGCGGCGGCGGGTTCGTCCGTGCGGAGCCTGCCGAGTCGACGGCGACCTCGGGCGGGACGCTCGTGGCGCGACCGGACGAACTGACCGGCGCTCCGCTGCCTGCCCTCGAAACCGCGTCGGTCGCGTTCGACGAGGACCGGTTCAACGCGAGCGCCGGCAACTTCCCCGCGCTCACCGATCCCGAGGTGGTCTCCGCTTCAGAGGCGCGCTGGCTCGAGGACGGCACGCTCGTCCTCGGCGCGACGCAGAACGGCGAGGCTCGCGCCTATCCGATCTTCCAGCTCCAGTTTCATCACGTCGCGAACGACACGCTGGGCGGAGATCCCTACCTCGTCACCTTCTGAATCGTCTGCTCATCGGGGGTCGGTTTCGACCCCCTCCTGGAGACCGGAAGCGTTGCCGGCGACCGGCTGCTGTTCCACACCGCGGGCATCTATAACGGCGTGTTCACGATGTTCGACGACCGCACGGGGAGCGTGTGGTCGCACCTCGACGGCCGCGCGTTGGGCGGTGAACTTGCGGGCGAAGCGCTGCAGGTGCTCCCCCTCCAGACGACCACCTGGGCGGCGTGGGTCGCCGATCACCCGGACACGACCGTGCTCGCCCTCGATACCGGCTACCGCTACCGCAACAGCGTGAACCTCGCCGGTGGCGGCCTCGGCCGCACCTTCGCCGACAGCCTCGACGGGATCGACGACCGGCTGCCGGTCAACGAACTCGTGATCGGCGTGCTCGTCGGCCGGCAGGCCGCCGCGTTCCCGGTCGACGTCATCCGCGAGGAGGTCCCGCTCCACACCGCGGTCGACGACGTCCCGCTCGTCATCCTCGCGGACACCGAGGGCGAACCGTCACTCGCCTACCACCGCGCCCTCACCGACGGCCGCGTCCTCGACTTCAAGCGCAGCGAGGACGGCACTCTTCGCGACGCGCAGACCGACTCCCGCTGGACCTCGAGCGGCCTGGCCACCTCGGGCGAACTGGCGGGCGTCCAGCTCACCTTCGTCACGTCGTTCCTCAGTGAGTGGTACGGCTGGGCCGCCTTCCATCCGGACACAACGATCGAGGGCTAGGAAAGACCGCACCGGCGCCGGACGTTAGCGCCTCGAACCAGCCGGGACGGGAGCAAGCGGACGCCCCGACGCGCGAAGCGTCAGGTGCTGACCGTCACGGTCAAAAGCCGCCGCCGTTGACGTAGATGCGCTGGTTGGTGATGTAGCGGCCATCCTCAGATACGAGGTGGGCGACCTCGGCGGCGATGTCGGCGGGCGTGCAGACGAAGCCGAACGGCGAACTGGCATCGCGCTCGCGCATGTCGTCGGGACCGGGTAGCAGGGTGATCAGCTTGCGGCCCATGTCGGTGTCGACGAGGCCCGGCGCCACGATGTTCACCCGCATCCCGTGCTCGCGCTCCTCCTTGGCGAGGGTGTGCGCGAGTGCTTCGGCACCGACCTTCCCGACGGAGTAGAGCCCCATCCGAGGCCCCATGTTCAGACTGGCGACGCTGGAGATCATGATGACGTCGCTGCGGTCGGCCGCGCGCATGTGCGGGACGAGCGCCCGGCACATGTTGATCGGCCCCCACAGGTTGGCGCCGATCAACAGTTCCCACTGCTCCCGCGTAGCCCCGGTGATCGTCGGGCGGTTGACCCCGCTCGAGCCGATCCCGGCGTTGTTGATCAGGATGTCGATCTGCCCGAAGTCGGCGATCGCCTGCTCGCACATCGCGTTGACCGCGGCTTCGTCGGCCACATCCGCCTGGTAGACCTCGGCCCGCCGTCCGAGGGCGCGCACCTCCTCGGCGACCTCGTTCGCGGCGTCATTGCTATTCGCGAAGTTGATCGCCACGTCGGCGTCGTCGTTCGCGAGGCGCAGACAGATCGCGCGACCGATCCCGCGACTGCCACCGGTCACCAGCGCCGTTCGTCCCTCGAGACCCATCATGGTTGCTCCATCCGTTCGGGCACATTCTGAAATCTCGCCATGAGGCGGGAAGCGTCAACGGACGGCCGTCACGGCCTAGAAGCCGCCGCCGTTCACTCGGATCTTCTGGTTCGTGATGTAGCGGCCGTCCTCGGATACGAGGTGAGCCACCGTCGCGGCGATATCCGCGGGGGCGCAGACGTAGCCGAACGGCGAGCTGTCGTCGCGGTCGCGCATGTCGACCTCGTCCTGGCCGGTCAGCGCGGAGATCAGCGCCTTGCCCATGTCCGTATCGACGAGGCCAGGGGCGACGATATTCACCCGAATCCCGTGCTCGCGCTCCTCCTTGGCGAGGGTGTGCGCCATAGCCTCGAGTGCGGCTTTGCTGAGGGCGTAGAGACCGTATCCCGGCGCCATGTTGTCGGTGGCAACCGAGGAGATCATCACGACGTCCCCGCGGTCCGCCTCGCGCATCTGCGGCACCAGCGCCTGCACCGTGTGAATCGGGCCCCAGAGATTCGCGCCCAGCAGCGTCTGGTACTGCTCGCCCGTCGCCTCGGTGATCTTCGGCCGGTTCACGTACGCCGACCCAAGCCCCGCGTTGTTCACGAGGATGTCGATCCGTCCGAGGTCGCTCGTCGCCTGAGAGCACATCGCGTCGACGGCCGCACGGTCGGCGACGTCCGCGCGGTAGACCTCGGCGCGACGTCCGAGGGCACGCACCTCCTCGGCCACCTCGTTCGCGGCCTCGGCATTGTTCGCGTAGTTGATCGCGACGTCGGCGCCGTCCGTGGCGAGTCGGACGCAGATCGCGCGTCCGATGCCGCGGCTCCCGCCGGTGACCAGCGCCGTTCGTCCGTCGAGACCTGCCATCGGTGGCTCCATTCATTCGTTTCGTAGGTGACGGTTATCGGGGTCGGGCTCCGGGCACTCTAGCCGAGCGCGGTCATTGGCACAGTCCTCAATCGGACTACCAGGCTCCGGCATAGGCCGCCGAATACGGGGCTCCGATGGCGAGCGAGCGCTGGTGGTGGATGTGCAACATCTGACGGGCGTGCAGATCGTCGTGGACCAGCCAGGAAACGACGAGGTCGCCAGCGCGGAGCGGCCCGCTCCGATGGGCGTACGTCGCGTCCCAATCGACGTCGCCCAGGTCCTGCAGCCAGGCCAGCGAGGTGGCGCGTTCCTCCACGAACCGCTGCAGCGACTCCTGCGGATCGAGTTCGTAGTAGCGGTGCTCCACCGCCCAGCCTTCGGGATCGAGCCTCGGCCACTCGGTATCGGGGTGATGCACCAGCAGATCGATGCGGGTCCGGAAGTCGTAGTGCTCCTCGTCGGCGATGTGATTGATCACCTCGAGCAGAGACCACTCACCCTCGGCGGGACGCCACCGCCACCCCTCGTCATCGAGTCGGCCACACATCGCGACGATGATGTCGCGACCCTGTTCGAGCTTCGTGCCCACCTCCGAGAGATCGATCGCCATGTCGCCTCCGATTCACTCGACGGGACGGTCGCGACCAGCGAACGGTCGCAGGAGCCGAACTCAGTCCTCGGCGTCATCGCGGGTCACGCAGCGAGAGGCCGACAACGATCTCGTCGCCCTCGAGTTCGCCGGTCGGGGTGAAGCCGAGTCGTTTGTAGAACGGTCCGGCGTTGCCCTCGTCGTCTCGGTGGGACAGTACGATCCGGTCGATGCCCTCGAGGGCGCTCGCTCGCTCGATGACCAGGCGCATCGCCGCGGCGCCATACCCGTGGCGCTGGTGATGCTCGTCGACCATCATCCGCCACACGTAGACGAAGCGCTGATCGAAAGCGTCGATGCCCTGGACGAATCCGACCGGCTCCTCGCCGCTGTAGATCGCGTGGAACCACGCGTTCGGCTCGAAGTGTGCTTCGGCGATCGACCGCGCGTTGTCGGCGACCAGCTCGCGTTGGTCCGGGGCGACGGTCAGTCCGAGGATCGTGCGCAGGTTCTCCCGGGTGACCTCACGCAGCGTGACCCGACTGTCGGGCTCAGCAGTGCTCAGGCGAGGACCGCCGTCTGCTTCCGTTCGATCAGGTCGAAGTCGATCTGGGCGCCGAGGCCGGGCTCGTTGAACGCGTGGACCATGCCGTCGGCGTCCGGGTCGATGTCCTCGAGGAGGCCGTACTTTTGCGCGCCCGACGGCAGCAGCACCTCGAAGTACTCGCAGTTCTTGATCGCCATCAGCACGTGCAGGTTGGCGACGTTGTTCAGCGAGTTGCCGCCGTGGTGCACCTCGAAGTTCATGTGGAACGCCTCCGCGAGGTGCGCGCCCTTCAGGATCGAGGTGATGCCGCCCTTCACCGCGACGTCGCCGCGCAAGTAATCGGTGGCCTGCGACATCAGCCAGGGCGCGTAGGCGCCAAAGCCGCCCGGCGAGTACTCGGTGGCCATCAGCGGGATGCCGAGCTGCTGGCGGAGCTTCACGTAGTTGCCGATGTCGTCGTCGGCCAGCGGGTCCTCGTACCAGTAGAAGTTCAGCTCCTCGGCCACCTTCCCCACGCGGAGGGCGTCCGGGTAGTCGTAGGCCCAGGTCGAGTCGAGCATGATGCGGTAGTCGTCGCCGACGGCCTCACGTACCGCACGGCACACGGCGATGTCGCCCTCGACGCTCTCGGTCGGCGGATGGATCTTGTACGCCGCCCAGCCGTCCGTCCGGTACTGAGCGGCCTGCTCGGCGTACGCCTCGGGCGAATCGAGGACCGCCGAACTCGCGTAGGCCGGGATCCGGTCTCGGTACGAGCCGATCAGCTGGTGAATCGGCAACCCGGCGATCTTGCCCGCGAGATCCCACAGCGCGACATCGACAGCGCCGATCGCCCGCAGCGTGGTCATCCGGTAGCGGCTCATCAGCCCCTGGTACATCCGCTCACGCGCCAGCGGATCCTCGCCCACCACGACCGTCTTGAGGTGCCGCGTGATCGAGAGCGCATCAAGCTCGGCACCACGACTGGCATTGCCGAGGAACGCGTGTCCCTCGAGGCCCTCGTCCGTGCTGATCGTGACGAGACCGAGCTGACTGGCGCCCTCGAACGTGGGAGCGAGCTTGCCGTACTTCGTCGCCGGAATGTCATCCCAGGCGAACAGCGTCACGGTGAGATCGGTGATCTTCACGAGCGAAAGCCCACGGTCGGTACCGCGGCTGAGCGGGGTCCGAAGCTACTTGGCCTTGTTCGCCTTGAGGCGGGCACGGACGATCTTCTGGATCAGGTTCGCGGGCAGTGGCTTGTCGGTAGTGAACTGGATGGTGGATCCGGCGACGTCGAACCGCTCCAGGTCATCCTTCAGCGTCTCCACGAGCGACGGGCTCATGGTGTAGAGCGACAAATGGTTAGTGGCCGCACCGAACGCGACAAGGTCGCCCCCCGCAGCCAGCACCACGATCCCGTAGCTGATCCGCTGAGTCGCCTGCGGCGCCAGCTTCAGCGCCACCTTGCGCACTCGCTCCAGGGCTTCCCGATCCGCGTCCGGCAACGGGGCAAGATAGGCGTCGACCGCCTTGGGATCGTTGGTGGTGTTCATCGCCAAAATCTCCTTGGGTGGGCCTCGTTCAGGGCGCAGACCAGACGTGACCACTCCCGTGGAGTCATGCCGGACCACATAATCACGACTCGCAGAATACCGCGACTCCGCGGTGAGGGCCGCTCATCGGCTCCCTCGGCGAGTCCGATCTGCGTGGTCGCCGCCCCGCGCGATACTGCCGCCGGCCGCGTGAAACTCACCTGAGGGCGGTTCGCAGGGTTGGCGGGGGTCAGCCTCAAGTGCCGTCGAGTACACCGAGAAACAACGCTGGATCGGGGCGGACGCGATAGTTGTCCGTCTGGTGAGCGAACCGGACGACGCCCTCCGCATCAAGGACGATTGCGGTCGGAAAGACCGTCTCGGCGTCGTAGCTGCGCATGATCACCGGCGTCCCGCCGGGATGCTCGATGCCGAGGGTGCGGGCCGCGACGTTGCCGGCATCGACAAGAAAGTGCATCGGCGCGTCGAACTTCGCGGCGAGTTTGCGGCTCAGGTCCGCTGGCTGAGGGCTGACCAGCACCACCTGCGCGCCGCGCGCCTCTATCTCGCGGTAGCCGGCGGCCAGTTCCTGCACCTGGACATTGCAGAGCGGACACCAGTTGCCGCGGTAGAAGAGCAGGATCGTCGGGGTACCCCGCCAGCCCGACGTGTTGACCTCGTGCCCATCGAGGTCGCGAAACGACAATGATGGCAGCGTGCGGCCGATCTCCAGATGGGGCGAGGGTGATCGGGCGAGCCGGGAGTACCAGAAGACGTAGAGCGCCGTGATCGCGAGCGCGCCGGCGGCCACCAGCCCCGGCGTGATTGCGCCGGCGAATCCGATCACCGTGCCGGCCAGCGCCAGCGCCATCGCCGGTCCAGCGTGGAGCGACCGCCGGCGGTAGAGATAGATCAGCCCGAACAGCAAGAAGATGCCGGATCCGGCGACGATCGGTCCGGCCCAGTTCCAACCGTCGCCGCTCGCCAGGCGGAGCGCCCCGACCAACACCACCGCAAGATTCACGACGACCAACGGGACGATGAACTGACGCTTCGCGCGCGCCTGCCAGTCGTTTCGCGCGGGTCGCGGGCCGGCTGGCACGCCGGACGACATCGACGCTGTCATCGCGGCCTACCTGGCCTACTTGCCCGGCGCGCAGGCCTGCATGACCGCTCGCGTCGAGTCGATCCCCGGGCGCGCGTTGACGACGCGGACGATCGCGGTGTCGAGGCCTTCCGCGAGCGCTTCGAACTTCGCTTGCGCCTCGGCCGGTGTCGCGTAGACCCCGACTGCATCGAGGAGCGCGTCCGGGAACGCCGCGATTAACTCGTCCTGGGTGGCGTCCTTCTTCCGCATCTCGTCGAGCGCGAGTAGCTCGTCCGTGAACCCCATCCGCTCGAAGTGGCCGCGATAGGCGAACTGGCGCTCGCGCTCGGTGGGGACCGTCGCCCGCAGGGCATAGCCCATCGTCGCCTGCGCCAGCGCGTTCCGCGCGACCGTGACGTCCTCGTCGACGGACACGCGGATGTATTCGACGAGCTGCAACTCCGAGGGGTCGCGACCGGCCGCACGCGCACCCTCGTTGACCTGTTCGCGGCTCCAGTGGACGCGCTCCGTATTGCACCAGTTCATGGCCGCGCCATCGGATAACTCGCCGGCGAGGGCGAGCATCTTCGGCCCGAGCGCTCCGAGGAGCACCGGTGTCTTCGGCGCGTTGCGGAAGCCAGGGATGCCCATGCCGCGCAACGTGACCGCCTCGCCCTCGTAGTCGACGGTCTCGCCAGCGAGCAGCTTGCGCGTGGTGATCAGGTAGTCGCGCATCACGGCGAGCGAGGACTGCGTGCGGAACCCGATGTTGCGTCGCGTGGAGGGTTGGTAGATGCCGCCGGTACCGATCCCGAGCGAGAACTTGCCGCCGGTCATCTGGCTCAGCGTCCCCGCGCTGCTCGCGAACGAAACGGGCGAGCGGAACGCCACCGGGGAGACCGAGATACCAGTGCCCAGACCCTCGGGAACGACGTCGGTCGATGCCTGCCAGCGCATCGCGCAGAGCTGGAAGCCGTCGTTCCCGGCGCCGTCAGGCGTCCAGATGCTCGTGTAGCCTTGCTCCGCCGCCTCGCGGCTCAGCGCCGCTTGCTCCTCGAAACTGAGGCCCAACCGCGCATCGAGGCCGACACCGATCTGCATCACGTCACTCCTCGCCATGCGGTGCGTCTGTCGCGCGAGCGTACTCGGAAGGAAGCGGTTAGGCGGCGCCGTCCCCCGAGACGCCCGCCACGTTGCGGGCCGGTGCGGTCTCGCGAGCGGACGGTTCCTCGGGACGGACGGCAGGCCGGCCAGCCGGCGGACCGAAGGTCGGGCGTTGCGTCGGTGGGCGCAGCGACGAGGCAATCGCGCCGAGGAGCGAGAGACCGGCCGCGACCCGGAACGCGACGCGGATGCCATCGAGGAGCGCGTCGGGCGGCAGGTCGCGCGCGTTCTCGACGCTGTCGATGCCCGCTGAGTTCGCGGCGACGAAGACGAGGACCGCGCCCGAGATCGCCAGGCCGACCGACGAGCCGACGTTGCGCCCGGTGGCCAGGCTCGCCGCCGCGGTGCCGAGCATCTGTCGCGGGACGCTACCCATCACGTCGCTGCTGTTGGGCGACATGAAGATCGCGGCGCCGATCCCGCCGATCGCCAGACGGGCCATGATCCACGGTGCGGTCGTGTCCGCGTCCACGGTCGAGAGCGCGAGCAGTCCGAGTGCGACGACCGTGATGCCGATCGTCGTCTGGTAGCGGAAGTTGTAGCGATCCGAGATCTGGCCGCTGTAGGTCGAGAACAGCAACATCATCGCCGGCACCGTGGCGAGAATCAGCCCTGTCTGCACCGTCGAATAATCACGCACCTCGATCAGGTAGAACGGCATCAGGAAGATGCTGGCCGCCTGCCCGAGGAAGCTGAGAATCAGCGAGCCGACGGAGATGCTGAAGGTCCGCTTCTTGAACAGGTCCAGAGCGAGCACGGGGCTCGCGGTCCTCGTCTCAATCCGGATGAAGGCGACCAGCGACGTCACGCTGAGCGCCACCAGACCGAGGATCTGCGGCGACATCCAACCCCACGACTGACCCCGGTTCACCGCTAGCAGCGCGGACGCGAGGAATGCGAAGAGTGTGATCGCGCCCGGGATGTCGAGCTTGCCGGCGGGGCGTTCCTCCTCGGGATCGCGGATCAGCCACGCAGCCAGCGCGAAGGCGATCAACACGATCGGGATCCGCATCCAGAACAACGCCCGCCAGTCGCCGAAGCCGAGCAAGATGCCACCGACGATCGGCCCGGTCATCAAACCGGCGCCGACCACCGAACCAACGAGTCCGAGCGCTTTACCGCGCTCCTCGTCGGGGAATGCCTGGGTGATGATCGCGTTGCCGGTCCCCAGCGCCCCCGCGAGGCCCACTGCCTGGATCGCCCGGAAGGCGATCAGCATCTCGATGCTCTGCGCGATGCTCGCCAGCACGAGCCCGACGCCGAACACGATCCAGCCGACCATGTAGATCCGCTTGCGGCCGAAGAGGTCACCTGAACGCCCGGCCGTCAGCGTCAGCCCCGTCGAGACCAGCGACGCGGTCAGCGACGCCCAGACGACGACGTCGGGCGGCCGGTCGAACTCGTCCGACAGCGTCGGCAGAGCGACGTTGATGATCGAGAAGTCCATCGTCGCCATGAACGTGCCGAAGCTGACGGCGAGCATCGCGCGCCACTTGTAGGGCAGCTTGGTGAGGGACATCCGGAAACTCTATCGCGCACGTGAGGTTCGGTCTGGTCAGCGCCTACATCGCCCCCGATGCCCCGGCCGGGCACCCGGTAAGCCTTCAGTCGGCGAGCCTCGAGCGCCGCGACCTGCGGCTACGAAGGCGCGCGAAACGCGTAGATCGGGCTCGACCAAGCCTGGAAGCCATCCTCGGTCGTCACGCAGACCCAGATCGGGTTGTCACCCGTCGCCGTCAGCGATACCTCGACCTCGGTGGTGAGGTTCAGCGTCGTGTTCTGCTCCGGCAGCCGGAACGCCCGGAGCCGCCGTTCGAGGCCGCCCGCCTCGACCACGGTGTCTTCGAGCCCAACGTCCGCGAGCGGCACCGCCAGCGTTGCGAGGTTGGTCACCACCTCGAGGTCTCCGGCACCGGCGGGATCGAGCCAGGCGTCGAAGCCGCCGAAGTTGCCCGTCGTGATCGCATCGAAGATGACGCTGTCGGAGCCCTGCTGCTCCAGCAGCCGCTCGTGGTTGAAGGCGTTGATCTTCTCGATCCGTTTGATCGTGGCGCCGCCGAAGCGAGCGCGACCCTTCCAGTTCGTGTCGCGCCCGCGACCTCGATACTCGGCGCCGCTCCAGACGACGCGGATCCGCTCGCCGAGGTCAGCGGCCTCGTAGCCACGCGCCGTGTGGATCGCCTCGAAGCCGTTCCGGATCTCGACGCGTTCGATCGGAGACTGGGTGGCAACCTCGACGTGGAGCGTCAGGCTGTCGTCATCGCTCTGGACGATGTCGCCCATCATCACCTCGGTCGTTGCGCTCGAAGTCGCATCGTCGAACGCGTTGGGGTCCCGGTCGTAGAGCTGCGCCGGACTCGCGAAGCTCGCCCGCACATCGAGGTGCATCCGCGTGCCGGTCGTGCCGTAGTGGTGACGCCGGTGGAGGCTGTCGAAGATGCCGTCGCGGGTGAGCTCATCCGCGAGGTAGCACGTCAGACCGCCGAAGGCGCCGAACGTGGAGGCGCCCGGGTAGCTCGCGCCGGGCCGCCCCTTGTGGCCGTCGCTGTTGCAGACGACGCCGCTTCGGTGGCCGAGCTTGAAGCCGTCCGTCAGCAGCCACTCGAAGGTCCCCCACGCGGAGTGGATCTCCATCGCGGTTTCCAGCTTCGGGTCGTGCGCGTAGCCGATGTCGGCGTACCGGCCGCCGACGTGCGCGAAGATCACGCAGTCCTCGTCGGTCATCGCCTCGAAGAGCAGCTTCGCATTCGGTGCGTCGGTATCGAGGTCGTGTCGCTCGGGCAGCAGCGCGTGCGAGGAACGGCGGATCGCTCGCCCCTCGGTGCGGAAGAAGACGTTGCGGTCGCCGCCCACGGCCGTGTTCCCGGACCACTCGTAGCCGGGGAAGGTCACGAACCGGCCGTCCTCCTGGTGATGGGCGGTGAGTTCGTTCAGGAACGCCCAGAACGCGTTGTTGACCTGGAAATCGTTCGCCTGGTGGCTGGTGGCATCGAGGAAGGAGCGGTCGCGAGCGAAGTCGAAGTACGCGCGCGAGGTACCGATGCCGATCGACTCGCCGCTCTGTCCGTGCAGATCGGCCCAGTAGCCGCCGTACTGACCCTCTCGGATCTGCATCGGATGCGAGCTGGCCACGGCTTCGCCGGTGGCCTCGTCGCAGACGGTGATGCGTAGTTCGCCCGGCGTATCGACACTGAGGCCCTCGAAGCTGACCGCCCGCTCGCCGAGCGGGTACTCGAAGCGCTCCGGGAGGTTGTTGACCGGCAGCGTCGTCTCGAAGCGGAACGAGCCCGCGGCGTGTTCGGTCGGATTCCCCCACTTGTCGTCGGCTCTGAGCCCGAACTGGAACGTCTCGCCCGGCCGCCGGAGGCTGGAGAGGACCGCCCGCCAGGCGGCTGGTTGGCCGGGCACGATCGAGACGGCGGGCGTGTCCGGAATCGGCGTGAAGTGACCGACGGCGCAGACGTCAGCGAGCACCTTGAACTCGAACCCCTCCTCGACAAACGTCTGCAACCGCATGCCCGGCGACCCGTGGCTCATGTCGCCGAAGACGATCCTGATCGTGTCGCCTTCGTTGAGATACCCGCCAGAGACGCGGATCGTGAGCGACTTCCGCCGAGGTCGGCCGCCGGTACGGCCGTCAAACTCGAGGCTGAGGTTGGAGCTGCCGCTGGTGGTGGCCGTGACGTAGTTCTCACCGCTCGGGTCGGTGGTCTGCAGCCGGCCGGTGTCGCCCATCACGCGAAAGACGATCCGGATCGCGCCGCCGTCGTCGAGGCCAAACCGGCCGACGGTGTAGGTCAGCGTGAACGTCTGAAGACTGCGGACCTCGAAGGCCCCGCGGGGCGACAGATCAACGTGCCCGTAGAGCACGGGATCCGGCCCCGGCTCGACCGGCGGCCAGGCCTCGCCGACCAACTCGGAATCGACCAGCGACGCCCCGGCGTCCAGTGCAGCGTCGCTCCCGGGCATCGTGCGCTCCGTTCGTGCATCGGTCGCCACGCTCGATCCATCTCGGCGGCGCCGATGCTCCGGCATTGTGGCGAGCCGGACAGCGCTTCTCAAGCGGGTCGAAGCGCCGGCTGTCCCGGCTGTTCGCTGCCCTACAATCGCCCGACGCCCGGCGCAGCCGCGAGAATCGAGGCGACGATGGCAACACAGGCACAGGTCGACGAGCTGATCGCGAAGATGACCGAGGAGCGCACCGCCCTCCTCGAGGCCATCGCCCAGGTCGAGGAAGCAGACGCCGACGTCCGCCCGCCCGAGGGCGAAGGCGAGGCTGGCTGGTCCGTGAAAGAGCAGCTATCGCACCTCGCGGAGATGGAGACGTCGTACCGCGCATGGGTCGAGCGCGCCCTCGCCGAGGAACGGCCCGACGTGACCGAGGGCACCACCTCGGGTCCTGTCGCTGTCGCGCACGCGGAGGCACACACCGCCGACCTCGGAACGCACGTGGCGGAGTTGAAGCAGCAGCGTGAACGCACGCTCGAGGTGATCGCGACGATCCCGCTCGAGGGTTACGAACGCACCGCATCGACCCGCATCTTCGGCGAGCTGACCGTGCTTCAATGGCTGCGGTCGTACTACCGTCACGACCGGATGCACGCTGCGCAGATCCAGGGTCGCCAGTCTGACTACGTGCCCCGTTGGGCCGAAGGCCAGGGCGAACCGCAGCGCGCCACCAAGATCGACTAACCGAGGACGCCACATGTTGAAGACCACCGCGGACACCTTCCCGGACCGCGAGATCGAGACGACCATTGGGCTCGTCTCGTCGAACGCAGTCCGCGCGCGTCACGTCGGACGGGACATTCTGGCTGGTCTCAAGAACCTCGTCGGCGGCGAAATCGGCGCCTATCAGCACCTGCTGATGGAATCACGAGAAGAGGCGATCGAGCGCCTGGAATCCGAAGCGGCCGGCCTTGGCGCCGACGCAATCGTCGGGATGCGGATGGCCACCTCAAGCATCGCGCAAGGCGCATCCGAAGTGCTCGTCTACGGCACCGCTGTCAAGCTGCGCTCCTGATGACCAACGACGGTAACGCTGAGCCGATTCCCTTCCCAGGCTCGCTCCCCGGCGCCCTCGATGGGGTCCGCGTCATCAACGCGGGCCAGATCATCGCCGGCCCGTTCACGGCGACGCTGCTCGCTGAGTTCGGCGCCGACGTGATTAAGGTCGAGTCGCCGGAGAACCCGGCGGTGCGCACCGTCCAGTTCGCGCAGGATCACCGCGGCCAGCGCGGCGTCACCATCAACCTCCGCCACCCCGAGGGCAAAGCGCTCTTCCAGAAGCTCGCCTCGACGGCCGACATCCTCGTCGAGAACTTCCGGCCAGGCGCCCTCGAGCGACTCGGGCTCTCACCCGACGAACTCCGCGAGGAGAACCCGGGGCTGATCGCGATCCGCATTTCGGGATACGGGCAGACCGGCCCGTACCGCGACCGCACCGGCTTCGACCGGGTCGCTCTCGGATTCAGCGGGATGACCTACGTGACTGGAGACGAGGATCGCCGACCGGTCCGCCCGGGCTACTTCGTGGCTGACTACGGCACCGGCATCTTCGCTGCCTACGGCGCGGTGCTCGCGCTGCGCGCGCGTGAGACGACCGGGCGCGGGCAGGACGTGGACCTCGGTCTCTTCGAGGCGCCATGGCGGATGTCCGGCACGCACCTGCCGAACTACGGCCTGAGCGGCGAGAACCGCGAACGCGCTGGCAACTACTACCCGGGCGTCGTGCCCGCGGAACAGTTCGAGACCAGCGACGGCCACCACCTGATCATCAACGCCACCACCCAGCGCCCCTTCGAGCGTCTGTGCGAGGCGATCGGCCAACCGGAGCTGGTGCAGGACGAGCGCTTCACCCCTCGCGAGCATCTCGTCGCGAACCACCAGGCGATCCACGACATCCTCCGCCCGTGGGTGGCAGAACGGACGCTCGAGGAAAACCTCAAGATTCTCGACGAAGCCGCCGTGCCCTGCACCAAGGTCTACGCCACGAGCGACATCGTCGCCGACCCCCACTACGAGGCACGCGAGCAGGTCCTCACCGTCGAGTCGCCGATGGGCGAGCAGCTCCTCCAGCCGGGGATTGTGCCTCGATTGACGGACACGCCCGGTGGTGTCGCCCGGCGTGCCCCGAAGCCCGGCGAGCACAACGCGGAAGTGTTCGGCGACCTCGGACTGAGCGCCGAAGCGATCGAGGCACTGCACGCCGACGGAGCGATCTAGCGACGGCTGGTGTCCGTCGCACCGCGAAGCGGACCCGCGCCTTCACGCTGACGAAACTTGCTGAGCCGGAGCCAGAGAATGACTAGCTATCAATTGATCCGCGTCAAGAGCGACCAGTTCTGGCAGCCAGCCTTCGCACAGCTGTCGGAGCACGATCTGCCGCCCGGCGTTCGCACCTGGGGCACCTTCTACGGGCTCTTCGGCCTGAGCCGCAGGGAGCTACTGCTCGCCGTGCATCTGGACGAGGGCGCAACGACCGCGGATTGGCTCGCGTCTGCTGGCCTGCAAGTGACCGACTCGAGGGACCTTGAGCCGACAGCTCGCCCGCTGGAGTTCGAGCCGCTCTCGCGACCTGGGCTGTACGTGTGGAGATTCTTTGACATCGCGGCAAGCGATGTCGAGGAGTTCGTCACACTGTCAACGACCGCGTGGCGGTCGTTCGAGACCGACGCAGAATTCGCGTCTCACCCCTACGGGCTGTTCCGCTCTCCGGAGCAGGCGGGCAGCGTCAGCATGACGCTGGTCACCTGGTACGACAGCCTGGCTTCATGGGAACGCTCCCGCTCGCCCGGCGACGAGGCGCGAGAAAACTTCAGACGGCGCGGGGTCCTCACACAGGAGTCGATCGCCTTCGCCACGCGGCTCACCGGCGACGGCAGAACCAACGCGGCCAACGCCGGATAGTCGTGCGCGCCACCGCTTGACCGGTCATCTCGGCGTCGCCAGCATGACCCCGCACCTGGAGGTGGAGCCGTGGCGTCGCTGTCAAATCGCGTAACCGAAATGCTGGGCATCGAGTACCCGATCATCCTCGCCGGCATGTCGCCGGTCGCTGAGTGGGAGCTCGCCGCCGCCGTTTCGGAGGCAGGTGGTCTGGGCGTGCTCGGTGCGGCTGGGATGAACCCCGATGAGATCTCCGAGAGCGTCCGCAAGATCCGCGATTACACCTCGAAACCGTTCGGCGTCGACATTCTGCTGCCAAACGCCACCGCCTCGCTCGCCGACCTCGCGCGCGACTCGCGTGACGGAAGCGCCGACGGCGCGCCGCAGCTGCCCAGCGAGTACGTCCAGTTCCAACAGCGGGTCTACGAGGCGTTCGACTTGCCGGACCCGGGCCCGGCTGACCCGCCTCGTGACGAGGAGTGGGCGCGGCTCAGCTCTGCTGAACGCCAGAACCGCCAGGTCGACGTCATCCTCCAGGAGAACGTGCCGGTGTTCGCCGCCGGCCTGGGCAATCCGGCGCAGTACGTCGAGGCGTTCCACGGCAACGGCGCCAAGGTGATCGGCCTCGTCGGCAACGTGAAAAACGCGCGGCGGATCCGCGACGGCGGCGCCGACATCGTGGTCGCACAGGGCACCGAGGCAGGCGGTCACACCGGCCGCATCGGCACGATGGCCCTCGTCCCGCAGGTCGTCGACGTCGTGACGCCGATGCCGGTCGTCGCGGCCGGCGGCATCGCCGACGGACGCGGGCTCGCGGCCGCGCTCGCCCTCGGCGCCGAGGGCGTCTGGTGCGGCACGGTCTTCCTCGCCACGAAGGAGGCCCACCTCGATCAGGAGCTCAAGGAGCGCGTGATCGAGGCCGTCGACGAGGACACCATCATTACCCGGCTCTACAGCGGCAAGACGATGCGCAACATCAAGAACCCGCTGATCGACGTCTGGGAGCAAAGCGACCTCCACGCCCTGCCGATGGGCGCCCAGGGCGCCGTCGCCGAACCGACCCAACGGGCCGCTCGCAAAGCAGGCCGCATCGACCTGATTCGCAACGCCGGCGGACAGGCGGCCGGCCTCGTCACCGAGCAGCTCGGCGCCCAGGACGTCGTGCGTGCGATCGCCGCCCAGGCCGAGGAAGTGCTCGACGGCATGCAGGCCGCGGCCGCCGCCCGGTAGCATCGAGCTAGACCAACAACAGAGGAGTCCGAATGACGACCGAAACCGCCCCGGCACCGACCGCGGCCAGCACGACCACCAGCGTCGACACCGGTACCGAAGAGCTGATCGCCGAGCGCGACGGCCACGTATTGATCCTGACGTTCAACCGCCCTGACCGGATGAACGCGATCAGCACCTCAATGCTGGGCGCGCTGAGCGAGCAGCTCACCGCCGCCAACAGGGACCCTGAGGTCCGCGCCGTCATCATCACCGGGACGGGCCGCGGCTTCTGCGCCGGCCTCGACCTGGTCGACAGCGGTCCCGGCGCGCGCGAGGCGCGCGAGAAGCAAGTCGTCCAGATGTTCGACCTGCACGACTCGCCACCGACCGTCCTCTGGAACATGGACAAGCCAGTGATCTGTGCGCTGAACGGGGCGGCCGCCGGCTACGGCATGGACCTCGCCCTGCTCTGTGACATCCGCATCTCCGGTGAGAGCGGCCGCATGGCCGCCGTCACCGCGAAGCGCAACCTGCTGCCGGAGAGCGGCGGCACCTGGTTGCTCCCACGCCTGATCGGCTGGGCGAAGGCCTCCGAGCTGTTCTTCCGCGGCCGCGTCCTCGACGCGCAGGAGTCACTCGAGATCGGTCTCGTCAACACCGTCGTGCCGGACGAAGACCTCCTCGACACCGCCCGCGTCTGGGCGCAGGAGATCGCCGTCAACGCCCCCACTGCCGTGCAGGCGACGAAGCGGATGATGCGCCAGGGCCTCGGCGAGAGCTACGAGACCACGGTCGACCACTTGATGGTCCACCTCAAGGTCCTGTTCGGCATGGACGACTTCAAGGAAGGCGTCTCGTCGTTCATGGAGCGCCGCGACCCGAACTTCACCGGCACCTAGCCGCAATCCTCGGACGTTCGATTGCAGAGAGGCGGCGGCCCGTCGGGACGCGGCCTCTTCGTTCTGGTGGCGTAGCCGCTACAGCGGAATGTGTGGGTGCTCGCAGACGATGTTCGGCGCCGGCGGACAGGTCAACGACGCTGGGTGCATCAATCCGAGGATCGCCACACGCTTCGCAAGCGGACGGGTGTAACGCATACGGCTCCTTCAGGCTCTGCGGCCCTTGCTCTCTGCGACGCCCGAGTGACTCCGCAGCTCATTGAATATTGCAGATGTCATCCTCAGTGCGATCTCCGAACGGAACTCACCCAGAGTCCTGCGGTCGACAGTGGCCTCGATCGGCGCGCGATCACACAATGCCCTTCGCCCGCGGACCGCGCCTGCGGTTCGCACGACAGAACCGAGGCCCTCGATGACGACCACCCTCCCCGCCGCAGCCACCGGCCGAGGCCGCTACGACTTCCCGACGGTGAAGCAACCGGCTGTCGCCTCGAAGGGGATGGTGACCGCGAATCATCCGCTCGCCTCGCTGGCCGGTACGGAGATCCTGGTAGCGGGGGGCAACGCCGTCGATGCCGCGATCGGGACGATGTTCGCGCTCACGGTCGTCGAGCCGATGATGGTGACGATCTTCGGCGCCGGCTTCGTCAACATCCGGATGGCAGACGGTACCGCGGTGGTGATCGACAACTACGCGACCGTGCCCCACGCAGCCACGCCTGACGTCTTCGACCCGATCCCGCCCGCGCACAACCACGAGGTCGAGGGCGACCTGAACGCCCTCGGTCACCGCGCGGTGGCAGTGGGTGGCACGCTCCTCGGCTGGTGCACAGCGGTCGAAAAGTTCGGCCGGCTGCCGCTCGTCGAGGTGATGGCGCCCGCGATCCGCTTCGCGCGGCAGGGGTTCCGCGTCAGCCCTTACCTCAACAACATCATCACGCTCGAGCTCGAGGGCATGCGTCGCTTCGAGGACACGGCGAAGGTGTTCCTGCGCGACGGCGATCCGCCCGGCGTCGGCGCCACGATCGTGCGCGAGGAGTACGCCGACACGCTCGAGGCGATCTCCAGGGCCGGCGCGGACTACCTCTACCACGGCCCCCTGGGCCGGGCGATCGCCGACGACATGGCCGCAAACGACGGCCTGATCACGATGGAGGAGATCGAGAACTATCAGATCTTCGAGCGCCCACCGGTCCGCGGCTTCGTCCGCGGACACGAGATCGTCGCACCGCCACCGCCCTCCTCGGGTGCGACGCACATCATCCAGATGCTGAAGATCCTGGAGCACTTCCCCGTCGCCGAGATGGGCTTCGGCTCGCCCGACTCGAACCACCTGCTCTCCGAGGCGATGAAGATCGCCTTCGCCGATCGCACGGAGTTCATGGCGGACCCCGCCACCTCGGACATCCCACTCGACTGGCTGACCTCCGACGAGTACGCGGCGCAGCGTGCTGAGCAGATCCGGCTCGAAGAGTCCCAGGATTATGTCGCGACGGTCGTCCCCGACCGCGAGCACACCTCCACCACGCACTGCAACGCGATCGACGAGGACGGCAACGTCGTCGCAACCACGAACACGCTGCACTACGGCTTCGGCTCGAAGGTCACGGTGCCGGGCACGGGGATGCTGCTGAACAACTGCATGCAGCTCATGGACCCGACCCCCGGTCGCACCAACTCGATCGCGCCCGGCAAGCGCATTCTCTCCTCGATGTCGCCGGTGATCGTGCTCAAAGACGACCAGCCGTTCATGGCCCTCGGCACCCCCGGTGGTCTGCGCATCTTCGGCGCGGTCGCCCAGGCGATCGCCAACGTCATCGTCCACGGCATGTCGCTGCAACAGGCGGTCGAGGCGCCGCGCATGTGGGACCGCGGCCTCGGCCTCGAGCTGGAGCAAGGCTTCGAGGGCTTCGGTGGATTTGAGGCGCTGTCGGGCGACCTCGGGAACCGCGGTCACGACATCCAAGCGGTCTACAAGGTCGCGGGCGGGATGAACGGACTGATGCGCGACCCGGAGACGGGGCTCTTCATCGGCGCCGCCTGCTGGCGCGCGGACGGCGCACCAATGGGCTACTCGGGCGGCGACGGGCTGGTTCAGGCCGGCGACACGATGGATGCCATGCGGCGGTAGCCGCGTCCCGATGGCTCGTGGCGGTAGCCGCGTCCCGATGGCTCGTGGCGGTAGCCGCGTCCCGATGGCTCGTGGCGGTAGCCGCGTCCCGATGGCTCGTGGCGGTAGCGGCGTCCTGACGGCTCGCGGCGCACCTCGGGCGAGCGGACCGTGGGATCACCAAGTTCGACCGGGGGGCACTGCCTCGACCCCGAACACGATCGTCATCTGGCGGGCTCGGCGCGGGGGCTCGTCGACCTCGCAGCCGCGACCATGACGGGCGGCGCACGTGGCGCAGGGAGGGGACGCTCAGCCCCGAACGTAGGGGACCTCTAGCCCTCGTCGGACTCTTGGCGCCGCCGCACCCTGAGCGCTGAACGGGAGGTGCCGCAGTGTCAGAGCTCGCCGTCGTCTACACCACACGCGAAGGTCAGGCTGAGAAGGTCGCGTGCTACATCGCCGATCGACTGCGCACCCCGCCCGCTGCGGTCCAGGTGTTCTCGACGGACGAGGCGCCGAACCGACTCGCACACTTCGATGCGATCGTCGTCGGCGGCTCCGTGCACTTCGGGCACCACGGGTCCGATCTGATGGAGTTCGTCCGCCTTCACCTGAAGGAACTCGCGGCACAACCGTCGGCCTTCTTCTCGGTCAGCGCGGTGGCTGGGTCCGCACGGGGCCAGTACGCCGCTCAGGCCACCGATTACGCGACCGAGTTCGTCGACCAGACGGGCTGGCATCCTGACCTGGTCGGGATCTTCGCCGGCGCCATCAAGTACACCCGGTACGGCTTCATCAAGAAACGGGTCATGCGCCAGATCGCCGAGCGCGGCGGCGAATCGACCGATGTGTCCCGTGACCACGAGCTGACCGACTGGGGAGATGTCGACGCCTTCGCCGACGACATCCTCATCCATCTCGCGCGCGTGACCGCCGCACCGAACGCGGTCGCGCACTAGCCCTCGCGACGCTACGGCCGCCACCGGGTTGACGCTGGCCGCGCCGCACATCAGATTCGCGGCCGGCGGGCGACGCGGCTCCGCCCCGTCGGGAGGAACGCGATGACCTGGGAACCAGAGCTCGAGGAGCTAGACCGTCGGACGGCATTCGCCGAGGCGATGGGCGGCGAACAACGCGTCTCTGACCAGCACGGTCGAGGCAAACTGACCGTCCGCGAACGGATCGCTCTGCTCTTCGATCCCGACAGCTTCCGTGAACGAGGCAAGCACGCAGGGACCGGCGCGTATGACGAGGACGGCGACCTCGTCGACTTCTTCCCGGCCGGCTATGTGATGGGCATCGGCAAGGTCGACGGCCGTCGCGTGGTCGCCGGTGGCGGCGACTTCACGGCGCGGCCACCAAGCGGGACCGACGGCGCGAAGGTGCACACCGGCCGTCCGGTCTCGAAGGCCGGTCATGACGAGGGCATCGCGCTGGAGATGAAGCTGCCGCTCGTGCGGCTGATCGACGGCTTCGGCGCCGACATCCGCTCGACCGGCGGCATGGGGCGCACCTACGTGCCGGAGCTGGGGGGCTGGCCGGTCGAGGCGGCCCTGATGTCCGAGGTACCCGTCGTCTCGATGCCCCTGGGGGCCGTTGCCGGGCTGCCCGCTGCCCAGGTGGCGATCGCCCACTTCGCGGTCATGGTGCGCGACATGTCACAGGTGTTCGCCGCAGGGCCGCCGGTGGTGCAGCGTGGCCTCGGTCAGACCGTGACGAAGGAGGAGCTGGGCGGGGTCAAGATCCACGCCTACGAGAGCGGACTCGTCGACAACATCGCCGAGGACGAAGCCGACGCATTCGAGCAGGTGCGGCGGTTCCTCTCCTACCTACCCTCGAACGTCTACCAGCTGCCGCCAGTCGAGGCATGCGACGACCCGCCCGATCGGCGTGAAGAGGCGCTCCTCGATATCGTCCCGCGCGAGCGCAACCGGCCGCAGAACACGCGCAGGTTGATCAGCCTGATCGTCGATCGTGAGTCGTTCTTCGAGATGGGGCGCTACTTCGGGCGCTCGCAGATCACGGGCTTCGCGCGGCTCGCTGGTCGCCCGATCGGTGTAATCGCCGGCGACCCGATGCAGTTCGGCGGCGCGACCGACGCGGCCGCGGCGCAGAAGCTGGAGAGCTTCGTCGACCTCTGCGACACCTTCCACCTGCCCCTGGTGAACTTCCACGACAACCCCGGCTTCATGATCGGCCCCCGTGCCGAGGCGTCCGGCACCCTCCGCCACGGCGCGCGCGCCCTCTGCGCGATCGACGCGGCGACGATCCCCTGGGCGACCGTGATCGTGCGCAAGGCCTACGGCGTCGCCGGCGCCGGGCACCAGCCGTACAACCGCTTCACCCGCCGCATCGTCTGGCCCTCCGGCGAGTGGGGTTCGATCCCGATCGAGGGCGGCGTCCAGGCCGCCTACCGACGGGAGATCGAGAACTCACCCGACCCCGACAAGCGACGTGCGGAACTCGAGGCCGAGCTGATAGCGATTCGCACCCCGTTCGGCGCACTCGAGGCGTTCAACGCCGAGGAGATGATCGACCCGCGCGACACGCGCGAGGTCCTCTGCGACTGGGCCGAGATGGCCTACGACACGTTGCCGGCGGATCTGGGGCGCAAGACGCGACCGATGCGGCCGTAGGTTCCGGGGATGGCTAGCCGGCCGTAGGTTCCGAGGGCGACTGAGCTACTTCGAGGAAGCCGACGCCGGCGCCATCTCCTCGACCTTCACGACGCCCTCGAACGCGACGTAGTCACGGATCTCAGCTGCGGCGTCCTTCGGATCGGGGTAGTACCAGGCCGCGTTCTCGAGCCGGCGCCCGCCAGCCTCGAGGTCGTAGTACAGCGCGAGGCCCTTCCACGGGCAGATGTAGGTCCGCTCACCGTCGCTGAGCACGGAGCGGTCGATAGAGTCCGGCGGGAAGTACACGTTCCCTTCGACCTTCTTGTAGGCGTCAGTGCGCGCGATCTCACGGTCGCCGAGCATCGCCACCGCAACGCGCTCGCCCGGCGGCGAGTCATGCACGACTTGTCCGACCAACGAGCGGAAGAATGACCCGAGTCCCATGCACGGACTGTAGCGAGGCCGGCACGCTGGTCAGGTGATCGCGGCTACCGGTCGAAGAAATCCCGCAGCCGCTCGGCGATCACGACCGCCTGCTCCTCGCTCACCTCGCGGGGATCGAGGAGTGCCACGCCATCGTCGAGGTGGTGATTCCGCGTGCGAATGCTGGGCGACCCCGCCTCGAGGAAGGCGACCAGCTCGCGCACCTCGAACGCGCCGTCCACTGCGCGGAGCGCGACCCGCTCGATCGGACGCCCGGCCTCGTCCGTCTGGATCGAGGCGTGCACGGCGGACTGGCCCTCGAGCGGCTCGCAGACAGTTGCGTTCACGCGGCGACGGCGCTCAAGCTCCGCCGCCTCGTCCCGCGCCTCGTAACGTTCGAGCGCGGTCAGCAGTCCGAGGATCTGCTCCTTACCGACCTTCATCGTTCGCGCGATGCCGCGCGTTTGCGCCTCGCACGCCTCGATCAGATCGCGTCGCCCGGCGATGAACCCGACCGTCGGTCCGCCAAACGCTTTACCGCCGGAGTAGGCGACGAGGTCGCAGCCGATCTCGATGTAGCGACGCAGATCCTCCTCGGCGGCCGCGTCCACGAGCACTGGCACACCGACCGCGTGCGCCAACTCGAGACAACGCTCGAGGCTGACCATCCGCTGCTGTACCGAGTGGTGCGACTGCACGTACATGACGGCCGCGACGGGCGTGCCGTCGTCCAGCGCGCGCGCGAGTAGCTCCTCGGGAACGTTGTTCACGGATCCGATCAGCTCCGGACGCCCGCCACCAAGGCGGATCATCTGCTCCACCGGCGCCCCGAAGTTGATCCAGTGACCGCCTTGCACGAGCACCCGGTTCGACCAGCCCTCAGAGTCCGGCAGCCGCACGACGCGGTCCGGGTCGGCGCCGGCGACGGCGGCAGCAGTCGCGATCGCGACGCCGGCCGCTGCGCCCGTGGTGACACTCGCGGCATCGGCGCCGGTCCAGCCGGCAATCAGCTCGCCAGCGCGTGCTCGGAGCGTTGCGAGGTCGACGTGCGACTGTGCTGCCTCGGATTGAGCGCGCCCGACGGCCTCGTGCTGGGCGGTGCCACCGAGCGCGGTCAGCTTGCCGGCCGCGTTGATGACGGGCGTCACGCCGAAGTGCTCGTAGATGTCGGTCATCCTCGGCCTCCCGTCCCCAACGAGGCTAGCGCGTCCACATGGCACTGCCGTCAACCCATCGCAGCCGGCCCCGGAGGGTCAGAGCGGGATCGAAGACCCTAGATTGGTGCGGTCCGGTCGAAGCGCTGGCCGTCGATCCAGGCGGCGATCGGCTCGACCCAGCGTGCTGCGGTGCGCTCCTGATCGAGAGTATCGACCACCTCGAGCGGTTCCTCGTTGATACGGAAGACGGTGACGTGTGCCGGCCGCCCAACAGCGAGGCTGCCGAACCCGTCGGCATCGAGGCGCCACGCGCGTGCGGGATTGATCGTGACCGCCTGGATCACTTGCTCGATCGACAGGTCGAGCATGAGCGACTTGGTCAGGTTGTGCGCGATCGAGCGTGAGTAGTGCTCGATGTTCCCGGGGTGCATGTCGGTCGAGATGACGTCGAGCGGCATCCCGAGCTCGCGCACCGCATGGTCCGCGACATCGAACGAGTACGAGGCACGCCCGTGGCTCGTCGCCACGACCACGCCGCGATCGATCGCATCGAGGAAGGCGCGGATCGGCGTGCCGTCGCGTTCGAGGATGCCGCCCGTCTTGCCGTGATACGTGTGGGTGACGATGTCGCCGCGACGCAGCAAGTCGAGCACGTCCTCCAGCAACGGCGGTGCGTTGCCGATGTGGGCCATCAACGGCAGCCCAGTCAACTCGGCAGCCTTGCGGGCGATCTTGACCGCCTCGAGGCCAAGCAAGCCGGTGTGCGAGGACGACGCCTGCACCTTGATCCCGCGTACCCAGTCGCGGTGGCGTTCGACCGCGGCGACCGTCTTCTCAAGCGAGACATACTCCCACCTCGAAGAGTGCCCGCCCTCGATGCCAGGCGCGCCGCTCGAACCGATGTTGATCGCGCCGAAGACCCTGGTCGAAGCGCCCTCGATCATCCCGGCGGGGAAATCATCGGCCGTTGGAGCGCCCATCGACCCGGCCTCGACGATCGCGACCACGCCCTGATGGACGCCGAATCGATCGGCACGCAGGTTCTCCCCAGCGCGCACCGCGCGCGTGCTCGAGTCGGGGGCCGAGCGGTTTCCGCTCCAGCCGCGGCTGTGACCGTCGATCCAGCCGGGTGAGACGTACATGCCGCTCGCGTCGAACCGCTCGTCGACCGCCGAGCCATTGACAGCACCGAGGCCAGCCACCACGCCATCGCGGATCAAGACATCGCCGAGGGCGCTCGTCCCGGTCGCCGGCTCGATCAGCGTTCCGCCCTCGATCAGCGTCGTCGTCATCGAGGCCTACCGATCGGTCGTCGCGAGCTTGGCGGCAAACCCGATCAGCACCGCACCGAGAGAGCGCTGAATCCAGAGGCGAACCCGCGGCGCCCCGAGGACAAACGTACGCACCCCGGCGCTGGCGTAGGCGTAGCCGGCGAATACGGCGAGCGTCATCGCCATGAAGACCGCCGCGAGCCCGATCAAGCGCGGATCGAGCGGCCCCGCCGAGCGGTCGAGAAACTGCGGGAGGAAGGCGAAGAAGAACAGCGTCAGCTTCGGGTTCAGCACGTTCAGCAGAATGCCGCGACGAACGACCGCGAGAAGCGGCTGGCCATGCTCCGAGTCGTCCGGCGCTTCGTCGAACTGGAGCGGTCCGCCGTCGCGCAGCATCGAAGCTCCCATGTAGATCAGGTAGGCAACGCCGGCATAGCGCAGCACCTCGAACGCGACAGCACCGGCCTGCATCACGCCCGACAGGCCGAGCATTGCGGCCAGCAGGTGCGGCACGATGCCGAGCGTGCAGCCGACGGCCGCGAACAGCCCGATCCGCAGCCCACCACCGAGTGCACTCGACACCGTGTAGAGCACGCCGGTTCCCGGGATCACGACCACGACGAACGAGGTCACGAGGAATTCGAGGCTCACCGCCGATTCTCCGATCCGCCGAGTTCCGAGGTCACAGGTGTCCAGTTATCTCATCGCGCTGATCGAGGGGCCGCAACGCTTCGTTGACGCGCTGCCAGTCCTCGTAGAGCGCATCGTAGCGATCGGCTCGCTCCGTATCGGGTTGGACGACGCGCGAGACCTGGACCATCGCCTCGGCTGCCTGATCGATGTCGTCGTACATCCCGAGGGCGACCGCCGCGTACATCGCCGCGCCGCGCGCCTCGACCGCGCCGTCAGTCGCCTCGACCGGGCGACGCAGCATGTCCACGATGATCTGCGGCCACAGCGGGCTCGCCCCGCCGCTGCCCGTGAACCGCACCAGCGTCGGATCGCCGCCCCACTCCAGCACCTGCTCGAAGATCGCGCGGATCGCGAATCCACCGCCTTCGAGGACGGCGCGGAACATCTCCGCCCGACCGTGGGCGCCATGTAGCCCGACGAACGCGCCGCTCGCGCCGGGGCGCAGCTCCGGCGCGACCTGGCCAGCGAGAAACGGCAGAAAGCGGACGCCCTCGGAACCGGGCGCAACGCCCATCGCGGCCGCGTCCATCGCAGCGAACGCATCCAGGCGCGCGTCCTCATCGGGGTGCCCGAGCCAGGTATCGAGGAACCAGTCGGCGGCGCGACCGGCCATGACCGCGTTGCCGCCGTAGATGTGACGATCCGGCGGCAGTCCGTAAAAGCGATACCCGTCGGTCACGAGGTCATCGGTCACGGCGCGCACCACCGCGTGCGTGCCGATCGTGATCGCGTAGGCGCCGACGGTCCCCGCTGCGGCGCCGACGTTCGCGCAGATGCCGTCATGCCCACCGACAGCCACCGGCGTCCCGACGGGAATACCGAGGGCAGCTGCGGCGTCCGAGGTGACCTCCCCGGCGAGCGTCCAAGGCATCCCGACCCGAGGCAGCAGATCGCGATCGATCCTAAGCCCCGTGACCGACCGCGGATCAAAATCGTCGCGGTCGGGTCCGGACGTCGGGTCCGTGACGGCCTCGCCGGTGAGGCGGTAGACGAGGAAATCCTTCGCGTACAGAAGCTGGGCGGTCTGTTCGGCGATCGCCGGTTCGTTCTGCTCGAGCCAGCGCCACCTCGCGACCATCCCGGCCGCGTAGTTCGCGAGGTGGTAGCCGCTCGCCCGCCACTCATGCAGCAGCCGCATCTGATCGAGGTGGCGCCCGTCGGTCCAGGACGGCACGAGCAGCGTGCCGTCCGCATCGACGGCGGCGAAGCCGTTCGCGCGGGCGGAGAGCCCGATGCCGGCGACCTCGGCCCCGTCGAGCTCTGGGCGGGCCAGCAATCGCTGCGTCAGCTCACCGACGTCGCGCCACCACTCATCCGGGTCTTGCCACACCCGTTCGTCGTCTTCCTCGTACGCCCGGTGCTCGCGATTGCGGGCGGTCTCCCGCCCGAGCAGCTGACCGTCCGCAGAGAACGCCGCCACCTTGAGGCGTGTGGTCCCGAGGTCGATCGCCAGCAACACCGCGGAGTCGGACATCGCTACTGCACCTCGAAGATCGCGAACGAGCCGAGCGCCTTCGCGACGAGCCGATCGCCGTTGAAGACGTCAGACTCGAGCACCGCCACCCGGCGTCCGCGATTCACCAGGGTGGTCTCCGCGCGGATGATGCCGTCACGCACCGCGGCCAGGTAGTTGATCTTGATCTCGATCGTGGCGGTGCGCTCGTTCTCCGCGAGCTCCGGAGCGATCACCGCTCCCATCGCGGTGTCCGCGAGCGAATAGATCACGCCGCCGTGGACAACGCCGTAGGGGTTGAGGTGCTGCGGACCGATCTCGATCTGATTCGCTGGGCCGTCGACGTCCTCAATGTGGCGCAGCCCGATCAGATCGAGGAAGTCGGCGGTTGGCTCTGAATCGTTCACGGCACCGGCTTCCGTTCCGCGCGCCCGCTCAGTGGACACATCTGCCAGAATCACGCCCGACAGATACCGAGCATGCCACGCAACGACACCGCAAACCCGCCTCCAAGGAGACCCGAGATGAACTCACCCGAGATGCAGGCCTTCCTGAAGGCGCGCGAGGAGCAGATGGCGGCAGCCGCCGACCAACCGCGTCCCGATACCGCCACGATGCGCGCCGGCGCTGACTCGATGGCTCGCCCCGCACCGGAAGATGTCGCAGTCACCCACGTCGACGCCGGTGGTGTGCCCGCCGACTGGGTCGTCGCTCCGGGCGCGGATCCAGCGCGGCGCGTCCTCTACCTCCACGGCGGCGGCTACGTCCTGCTCTCCGCGCTCACGCACCGCCGCTTAGCGGCGGACATCTCGAGGGCGTCTGGCTGCGCGATGCTGGTGCTCGACTACCGGCTGGCCCCAGAGCATCCGTACCCGGCCGCCGTCGAAGACGCGCTGGCCGCGTACCGCTGGATGCGGGACAACGGGCCGGCTGGTCCGTCCGAGGCCACCAGCACGTTCATCGGCGGCGACTCGGCGGGGGGCGGTCTCACCTTCGCCACGGTCCTCAACGCGCGCGACTCCGGCGTGCCAGTCCCGAACGCGGCCTTCAGCATCTCGGCCTGGACGGACGTCAGTAACACCCGTCCCTCACGCGAAGGCCGACTTGGCATCGACCCGCTGTTCACCGACCCGGCGATCATCAACGGCTTTCAGACGCAGTACATGGGCGAGGGCGACCCGACCGAGCCGCTCGCTTCGCCGCTCTTCGGCGACCTGACGGGCTTTCCGCCGATCTACCTCCTCGTCGCCGATCACGAGGTGCTCCTCGACGACTCCCTGGAATTCGCCGAAAAGGCGCGCGCCGCGAACGTGCGAGCGACCGTGAGCGTCGAGCCGGGTGGGATCCACATTTACCCGCAGCTCGACCCCGAGCTGCCCGAGAGCAGGGCGGCGATCCTCGAGATCGGTGCGTTCCTGCATGGCCACGGCTAGCGAAAGGAACTCGTGAACGTCGGCACGATGCTCCTCGGAGGCAGGGGCATACTGATCGCAAGCGTTTGAGGACGAAGGAGGCCCGACATGGGACTCGGTGACGCAGTGATGTCTCTCCTGGCCGGTCGCAGCTGGCGCGTCGCCAGCCAGGCCGCCGCGCAGCGCCTCGAGCCGCTCGAGTTCCCCTCGACCGTGGAGTTGAGCGGTGGCCCGGTGGATCTCCGGCCGATGGCCGCAGACGACCGGATGGCGATGCTCTCATTCGCCAACGGCCTACCGCCGCACGACCTGCTGTTCCTGCGCCGCGACATCACCCAGCCCGACGTCGTTGACGAGTGGGTCCATGACGTCGAGAGCGGTCGCTACCTCACGATCCTCGCGCTCAAGGACGACGAGGTCGTCGGCTACGCCACCGTCGCCTCTGAGGGACTGACCTGGACCCGCCACGTCGCCGAGCTGCGGATCCTCGTCAGCCCGAAGATGCGAGGACAGCAGTTGGGCCGGCTCCTCACCGAGCAGGCATTCGCCCTCGCCCGCGAGCGCGGCGTACGCAAGATGATTGCGCAGATGACGACCGACCAGCAGGCCGCGATGCGCGTCTTCGGACACATGGGCTTCGAGCGCGAAGCCCGGCTACGCAACCAGCTCATCGACCGCGACGGCCAGCTCCACGACCTGCAGATCATGAGCCTCGACGTGGACGAGTTCCGCGCCAAGGTTGACCTGATGGCGGTGAGCGCCCAGCACGAGCTCGTCTAGCGTCGAGACAGCACCGCGAGGCCCAGCGAGCCAAGCAGCGGGCGCCTAGCACTCGTGGCGCTCCTCGGGGGGCCGTGCGCGAACCAGGACAGCGCCGCGACCGGCGTCGTCGCACCTACGATATTCAGCGCCACCCTCTGCGCCTGATCGCCCGTGCCCGATGCCTCGTGCGCCCGATCTGATCCGGATGCACCCGATCAGATTTGGCCGGCGCGCCTCGACTCGGTCGCGGACCACTGGAAGAACGCGAGAGCGAGCCGGAAGAGGAGGATTGGCGTCATACCCATCCACATCAGCAGCCCGGCGACCACCTGGTCATCCTTCGCCGACAAGTCACTGAAGGCACGGGTCGCGAACTCGAAGGTCGTGTAAATCGGGAAGTCCGCGTACACGAAGAATGCGCCAGGAATCGTCGGCAGGATCGTGATTCCGACGACATAGAGCAGCCGCCGCGCGTTCGCGCCGCTCGATGTCTCCCCGGCCTCGTCGAAGGCGCCAATCGCTGTCCAGAAGACGAGCGCCGACATCAGCCACAGCATGTCCATTGCCATCGAGCCGAACTGAATCGGCTTCAGCGTGTCGGCGATGAACGGCAGATGGGTGAACGCCAACACGACGTTGAACAGCACGAACGCGTAGAACGGCCGCTCGACGATCGCCCGGATCGGTCCCATCCCGCGGGCGTCGAGGACCAGCTCGCGCATCCAGCGGGGCGCGCCCCGGATCAACAGCGGCGCGACGACCAGTGAGTACAGCACGTACTGCAACATGTGGGCGGTCAGCAGATAGCCGGCACCGAGGACGCCGATCGGCCAGTCGGTGGCGATCCACAACAGCAACCAGCCGGCCCCGAACGAGGCGACCTGGGTCCTCGTCACGACGGGCTCGTCGGGCTCAACCTTGAGCGGCCCGATCCGCTTGATCGCGTAGATGTATCCGGCCAGCAGCGCGATCATCGAGATCCAGATGCCGGGGAAATACTGCGGCGTCCACGACCAGGGCCCCTTCTGGGCCGAGCACCACCAGCCGACGTTCGTCATCGATTGCCTCGGCGGCTAATCACCCGCGGCCTCGGCGTAGGTCTGAACCGGGACCCGCAGCGGGACCGCGCCCGCACGCTCGAACTGGAGGACGACCTCGATCGTGTCGCCCTCAGCGAGCGGCGAACCGAGCGCCATGAGCATCACGTGGAAGCCGCCGGGAGCAAGCTCGGTCATGCCGTTGGGCGGCAGCACGAGGCCGCCCTCAATCGGGAGCATTCGCGACGTGTCACCGTCGGTCACGGTCGCGTGGAGGTGAGACATCGCGGCGGCCGAGGTTGTCACGCCGAGCAACCGATCGCCTTCGCCATCGCGGTCGACCATCGTGAAGTAGAGCGCCGCGATATCCGCCGGCGGAACGGGGACAAACGGCGCGTGAATCGTCAGGTTCGAGGTCTCTGCGACCACCGGACCGAGGCCATCGTCGGTCCCCGCGTCGCCCTCCGCGCCGTCGTCGTCTCCACACGCCGCGGCGAGCAACGCGACGGACGCGAGCAGTAGCCAGATCGCCCTCGGAATGTGGTTCACGAGGCGGGCCATCCGTCCTGCACGAGGAGTTCGAGGTCGTGCGCCCATGCCGATTGGCGAATGCCACTCGGATAGCGAAGGTGCGTCAAGTCATCCTGGGTGTACAGGAAGATCCAGCCCGCGTGCGCGACCGTGTAGCCGCCCTCGAACTCTGCGTCGATGAACGACACCGGGACCAGAGCGGCCTCCTGTGCGGCGATCAGTTGCTCCTCGGTCCCCGTGAGGCCGACGAAATCGTTGTCGAAGAATCCCAGCCATTCCGTGACGCGCTCCGGCGTGTCGCGCGGCGCATCGACGCCGACAAAGACGACTTTGACGCCACGCCGCGTCTCGCTCGACGTCTCATCGAGCGCCGCCGAGATGTTCGCGAGGTGAACCGGGCAGATATCCGGGCAGTTCGTGTAGCCGAAGTAGAGCAACGTGACGAAGCCAGCGGTCTCCTCGAGGAAGTCGTACGACTCCCCGGTTGCCGCATCGTTGAGGACGAAGCTGGGCTTATCGAGGGCGCCCGGGAAGGCCGAACCTGCCAGCTCGAGGTCTACGACGACCTGCTGTTCCGGCGTCAGCGGGACCTCGGTCGGGTCAGACTCCGAGTCGCTACAAGCTGCTGTGATCGCGAGCACCGCAACGAGGAGAATCGCGGCGAGTCCGGTCGGATACCGAGAGAACGACGAGTGCACAGCTGAGGCCTCGAACCCTGGTGCGCTGGGTGGGGCGCGGCTCAAGGCGACGGTAGCGACGGTCCCGGGTAGCAGCAACGCACTGCGAGTGACCGCGATTACGCTCGCACCGCGAACCCCGAAGAGCAGACGGCTACGTCACTCAACCGCCTGGAGCCGGTACACCCCACCGCCCTGCATATCGACCACCAAGACCTCGCCGTCGTCGTCGATCCCGAACGAGACGAGGTTGCCCTCCAGCGTGGCGATCACCTCTGGCGGGGTCTCGCCACCGCGCTCGAGCATCCAGATTTCGCTGCTGCAGAAATCGCCGTAGAGGTACTTCCCGCGCAGCGCGTCGAGCTCGTCACCGCGATAGACGAGGCCGCCGATGACCGCGCACCGACCCTGGTCGTGGAGATAGGTCGCCTTCGGGAAGACGAGGCCTGTCGTCTCGCACTCGGCGCTGCGACGCAGGCAACCCGAACCTTCGAGGATCGGCCAACCGAGGTTGTCGCCCGCCTCGACGAGATCGATCTCTTCCTCCTCGGAAACTTGCACGTCACCGAGCCAGACCTCGCCGCTCTCGGCATCGATCGACATCCGCCACGGGTTCCTCAGCCCGTACGCCCAGATCTCGGGACGCGCGCCGTCGGTCTCGAGGAACGGGTTGTCCTCGGGAACCACGTACGGCTCCCGAGCCGAGGCGTCGCGGACGTCGATCCGAATCACGCTACCGAGGATCGTGCCGAGGTTCTGGCCGTTCATGAACGGGTCGGTCGAGGCGCTGCCATCGCCCAGGCTCAGATACAGCATTCCATCGTCCGGACCGAACCGGATCGCGCCGCCGTTCTGGTTGAACCCCGGCTGCTCAATCTCGAGGACCACCAGCTCACTCGCCGCATCGGCAACGTCGTCGACGACCGTGAACCGCGAGAGCAGCGTCCGATCCGGCTTCGGATCGACGAAATAATAGACCCAGAGATGCCCGTTCTCCTCGAAAGCGGGATCGAGGGCGACCGACATGATGCCTTCGCCGAAATCGAAATCCGCGCGATCGCTGATGTCGAGGAGCACCGCCCCCGCAGGCGATTCCTCGCTGACGAGGTGCACCAGCCCTGCCTGCTCGGCGATGAACAACCGATCGCCCGGATAGGTGCCGACCTCAATCGGCGCGGCGAACTGCTGGCCACTCAACACCGGGGCCAGTTCCAGCGGCGGCAGTTCCTCGTCACCGCAGGCCCCCAGCAGCAGCGTGACGGCGGCGAACGCGATCAGGGCGAGGCGAAGACGCATGCGGGCTCCCACTGGTGGCGTCGGCCGACGATAGCGTGGGCCCGCGGCGTACGTCTCCCAGCGCGGACCTACTGGACAACTGCCCGTCGATCAGCGAAAAAGCGAGGCGAGGGAGCGTGTCATGACCGTAGAAGCGACCGAACGTGCGAGCCGTGAGATCGAGGACCCGACCGTCGGCAAGGTCCTGTCAGACAAGACGTTCGTCGTCTCGGACGCGCTGATCGACGATTACTTCGAGGGGCTCACGCTCGACCGCAGTGCGTTCGACCGTGGTGAGACGCCCCTGCCGACGATGACCGCGCGCGCCTCGGACAACTACCACGAGGAGGCTCGCTTCCAGCAGGACAAGGGCCACCTCTGGATGCGCCAGCAATGGGCGTTCCACGCCCCACTTCAGCAAGGCGTGTCCTACACCAGTCACGCCAAGATCGAGGACATCTACGAACGGCGCGATCGGACCCTCGTGAACACCGCGATCTCCGTCGTGGACCCCGATGGTGTCGTGGCGGTGAGCTCGAATCACCACCAGTCATTCCTGCTCAAGCCACCGGCCGAGAATGTCGAGTTCCGCGACCCGACGAAAAAAGAGGGCGCGCGCAAGTTCATCGTGCCCGACGGCGACTTCATCGAGCCGCTCGACCGGGTGATCACCCTTGAGATGTGTGGGCAGTACTTCCACGGCAGCAAGAGCTACCACACAGACCTGCAGGCCTCGCAAGAGTTGGGCTTCCACAACGTGGTGGTCGGGGGCGCGATGACCATGTCCTACCTCGGCCACGCGTTGGACAATCACTTCGGCGCGCCGTGGTGGACCAGCGGTGAACTCGACATCAAGTTCACTAACCCGACCTGGCCGGACGACCACATCACGGTGAAGGGCGTCGCCACCGGACCCTCCGAGGAAGACCCGGGCCGCGACCACGTGTTCGCCTGGATCGAGAAGGACGACGGCACGATCGTGCTGATCGCGAACGCGACGGTGGCCCGCTAGCCGACCGCTGACGGCGGGTCGCACACGTTCTCTTGATGCGTTCGTAACGCGCTGCGCCGGAAGATCGCTGCTCACCGAGCGCTGATCCGACGGCTGGAGCCGCCACCTGGCCACTGTCCTCGAACGTCATCGCACCCCGGCAATCGTGGTCGCGCTCCTGGCGATCACGGCCGTCGCTGCCTTCCTCCGGTTGGTCGATCTCGACCGTGCCGGCCTCGGCAATCTGTTCTACGCCTCGGCGATTCGCTCGATGGGCGAGTCGTGGCACAACTTCATCTATGCGGCCTACGACCCGGCCGGGACCATCAACGTCGACAAGCCGCCCGTTGCCCTCTGGGTGCAGGTGATCTCGACCAAGCTCTTCGGTTTCAGCGGCGTCTCGATCATCGCCCCGATCGCGATCGCAGGGACGCTCGCCGTGCCGCTGGTCTTCGGTGCCGGGCGTCGCAGTCACGGCGTCGCCGCGGGCCTCCTGGCGGCGGCAGTGCTTGCCGTCTTCCCCGAATCAGTCGGGACAGCCCGCGACTCGACCATGGACGCGATGCTCATGATGGGTCTCGCCGCCGGCGGATGGCTGCTCGTCGATGCGGTCGAGAACCGGCGCCCATGGCGCATCGTGCTCTGGGCCGCGTTGATGGGCGTTCTCTTCAACGTGAAATTCTTCGAGGGCTTCATCGTGATGCCCGCGGCGCTCACCTACATCATCTGGAGCTTCCGACGGGAGTGGCGATCTCTGGTGCGCCCGCTCGCCGCAGCAGCTGTGGTCGGCGCGATCGTGTCGTTCTCATGGATCGCGGTCGTCGACCTCACGCCGACCAACAACCGGCCGATCGTCATGAACGACAGGTCGAATAGCGAGTTAGGCCTCGCGCTCCGCTACAACGGTCTCGAACGCGTGCTCCCGACCGAGATCACCGCATTCCAGCCGCTGCCCGGTCAGGACGGAACTGGAGCGGGCAACCGAACCAGCATCGCGTTCGGAGTCGGTGATCGAGGGCCATTCCGGCTGATCAGAAACGCGAACGGTGGCTTGATCGGGTTCGGTGCCTGTCTCGCGCTCGGCGGCCTCGGTTTACTCCTGATCCGCCGGCGCGACTGGATCCTGAATGGCCCCGGCTTGTTCTGGGGCGCCTGGCTGCTCACCGGGGTCACCTTCTTCAGCGCATCCAATCGCGCAGCTGCGCACTACAACGAGTCCTACGCCCCCGCGCTCGCCGTCGTTGCCGGCGTCGGGCTGGTCGAGGCCTGGCGCGGCCGTCGACGGATCACCAGCATCCGCCAGCACTGGCCGGCGATTCTGGGCCCCGCGATGCTGCTGGCGCTGCTGCTGTATGGCGTGCGCGTCTACCAGTTCCTCGACCCGATTCGCCCCCAGGCATACGTCGCGATCGCGCTCGGCCTGATCGGCGCCGCTGCCATCGCGCTCGCGACACGGGTCCCGATCCCTGAGCGCATCCAGCGCCCGCTGTTCGCGACGGCGATCGCCGCGCCGATCGCCGTCATGTTCATGACCTCGCTCTGGATTGCCCTCGAGGCGCCACCCAGCGGCCAGATCACGAGGCCGAATCCGATCCAGTTCGCACGAGGCGCGAACCCGCCCAACGCTGAACGTTCGGTCCCCGCGGAAGCGATCCTCGAATACGCCGAAGGCGTGCTGCCCGACGCGGAGTACCGCTTCGCAATCAGCGGCGTCAACGACGCCGGCGAGGCGATCGCGCACACCGGCGCTTCCGTACTCCCGGTCTGGAACAACTATCAACGCGCCCCGGTGCTCGACGACGGCGAACTCACGACGTTGATCCTGGAGGGCGAGATCCCGTACCTCGTGATCGAGAACCAGCTCGCGGAGACCGGGTTGCTGGACGGCCTCGTGGCGGTCGCGCGGTCCGAATGCGTGGAAACGGCGATCCCCGGCGTTGATGAGGCCTGGTCGAGCTGGGCCTGTGGACCCGCCGCCGCAGTCTCTCGCGACCGCTAGCCCACACCCGCCACCACAGATCGCGGCTCTCCCGCTAAGATGCGCCGGCGCCCAGGTTCGCCACGCGCAGCCGTCCCCGACGACCAGCCCTGATGGAAGCGCGCTTGACCTCGACCGAACGGCCGATCATCCAGGTCCAGCACGTCAGCCGTGCCTTTCACACGGCCGGTACCACCGTGCACGCGGTTCGGGATGTCTCCCTGGAGGTCAGCCGCGGCGAATTCGTGGCGATCATCGGGCGCTCTGGCTCGGGCAAGACCACGCTCCTGAACCTGATCGCGGGTCTCGACACCCCCGACAGTGGGGCCGTCCTCGTCAACAGCGAGGACATCACCGGCTACACCGACGAACAGGTGACCGCGTTCCGCCGCCACACGATCGGGTTCATCTTCCAGTCGTTCGGCCTGCTGCCCCTGCTCTCGGCAGCCGAGAACATCGAACTCGTGCTTCGGGTCGCCGGGACGCCGATGGGTGATCGCCGACAGCGGACGGACGAACTCCTCGAACAGGTCGGACTCGGTCCGCGTTCGGGGCACCGACCGTACGAGTTGTCGGGAGGTGAACAGCAGCGGGTAGCGGTCGCTCGCGCCCTCGCAAATGAGCCGCCAATCCTGATCGCCGATGAGCCGACGGGCGAGCTGGACTCGGCGACCGGGGAGCAGATCTTCACGCTCCTGCGCGAGATTGCCGACTCGGGCGTGACGGTCGTGACTGCCACGCATGATCCATTCGTCATCGATCACGTCGACCGCGTGGTCGAGATGGATGACGGCGCGATCGCCGACCCGGCGACGCCTCGCCTGAGTGCCGACGACCGAGCGGACGGCCGCTCACATCCGGACCAAGCGGACGAGCCGGCGGAGCCGACGCCCGCGGAGCGAGCCGTCGCGTTCGTCAGCGGGAGGATCAGCGACCACGCGAGGATGGCGACGCTGGCCGCTGTGCTCGCAATCACGGGCCTCGGCGCATTCCTCCGGCTCTACGACCTCGACCGGGTCGGCCTCGGCAACCTGTTCTACGCCTCGTCGATTTGGTCGATGGGCCAGTCGTTCCACAACGCCGTCTACGCCGCCTACGACCCCGCGGGAACGATCTCCGTCGACAAGCCGCCGGTCGCCCTCTGGCTCCAGGTCCTCTCGACCAAGCTATTCGGCTACGAGGGCTGGGCGATGGTCCTGCCGATGGCGATCGCCGGAATCGTCGCCGTCCCACTGGTCTTCTTCGCCGGACGCCGCTCGTACGGCTCTACCGGAGCGATCGCCGTCGGCTTGCTAGCGGCCGCAGTGCTCGCCGTCTTCCCCGAGTCCGTCGCCACCTCGCGCGACTCGACGATGGACGCCCTGGTGATGGCGCTCCTCGCCGCCGGTGCCTGGCTGCTGATCGTCGCCGTCGAGGATCGCCGCCCGTGGCTGCTGGTCGCCTGGACCGCGCTCATGGGCATCGTGTTCAACGTCAAGTTCTTCGAGGGCTTCGTGATCTTGCCCGCAGCCGTCCTCTACGTCGGCTGGCGCTGGCGCGACGATTGGCGCTCGCTCATCCGGCCGGCCGGCGTCGCGATTGTCGTCGGGTTCCTGGTCTCCCTGTCGTGGATCACGGTCGTCGAACTGACGCCGGAGGACGACCGACCACTCGTCATGAACGACGAGTCGAACAGCGCCTACGGACTGGCGTTCCGCTACAACGGCCTCGAGCGCGTGCTGCCGGGCGACGTCGCGATCTTCCAGCCGGTCGGCAACGCCCCTGCCTCCGAGCGGTTGATCTCGGTCACAAACTCGTTCGGCGTCGGTACCCGTGGCCCCTTCCGCCTGTTCGAGGACACATACGGCCCGCTCATCGGGTTCACCGTGATCCTGGCGCTCTTCGGAGCCGTCCTGGCGCTCTGGCAACGCCGCGACTGGGTGCTCCGCGGTCCCGGCCTCTTATGGCTGGCGTGGCTGCTGACCGGCACCGTGCTGTTCAGCGCCTCGAACCGCGCGGCCGCTCACTACACCGAGTCGTACACACCGGCAATCGCCGTCCTTGCTGCCGTCGGCATCGTCGAGGGCTGGCGGCTGGGGAGCCGCGGGAACGTGATTCCCCTGCAACTCGCGCTGATCGGCGTCCTCGCGTTCGCACGCTTCCGGTACGACGACTTCGAGGCGCTCAGTACGTCCACCTTCCTGACTGTCGGCGCGATCGGCGTCGTGGCTGCGCTCGCGCCCTTTGTGTCGCTCGCCCGCCGACGGCAGCGCTTCCCGATCGTTCGAGACGTGCTGCGAGCGACGAGCGTCACCACCGTCCTCGGGATCTCGCTACTGACCTCGCTCTGGATCACCTTCGACGCGCCTGGAGGCGGTCAGATCTCGCGCCCCAATCCGCTCGACTACACCCGGGCTGACGAGCCACCGCCGCTGGCTCGTCAGGTGCCCGCGGAGCCGATGGTCGCCCACGCCAACCGCGAGGCGCCGGGCACGCGCTACGCCTTCGCGACCACCGATATCAACGACGCCGGAGAATCGATCGCGTATACGGGTGCCTCGACGCTACCGATCTGGAATGAGTACCAGCGGGTGCCGGTGCTCGAGGACGACGACCTCGCGGCGCGGTTCGCGTCGGGAGAGGTGCCGTTCGTCCTCGTCGATGTCGGCCGCCAACGCGGCGGTTTGCTCAGCGAGGTAATGCCCATTATCGAGGCGCACTGCTCGATCACAGCGATCCAGGGCGCCAGCAGCCGCTTCTACGAGACGTGGGACTGCCGGCCGGAGGCCCAATAGCAACACGAGCCGCGCGGTCGCGACGTCCTAGAACTGATCGAGCAGAATCGCGTTGCCGTCCGGGTCCAACAGCACCGCGCTCGCGGCGCCCTCACCGGGCTCCGCCTCCTGCACGAACGTGACGCCGGCGGCCAGCAAATCTGCCTGGATCGATCGCACGTCCGGCGGATTGAAGGTCAGGATGTTGTCTTCGAACATCCCGGCGAAGAGACCGATCTTCGTCCCGTCGTTCTCGAGGATCAGCCAGCCCTCGTCCGCTGCGCCGCCGATCACCGCGAACCCGAGGCGCTCATAGAACTCCCGCGACACAGCGAGGTCCTGCACGGCCAGGCTGACGGAGAAGGTCCCGAGTTCCATCGCCGCATCCTAGCCAACGGCGCATCGGCGCGGGCCCCGTGCCGGATTCTTACGTTTTTGAGCCGAACGGTCTCCCGGCTCTCCCGTTGTAGGGCATGTGAGGACGGCTTCGTCCTCGAAAGCTCTCGCTGGACGAAGAGGAGACATTGAGATGAAGAGATGGCAGAAGCTGGTCAGCGTGCCAGTGCTCGTGGCCGCGGTGGCCTTCGGTGTGATGGCGCCGTCGGCGGCGTCCGCCGACACCGACCAGGCCACCGATCGTGCGGTCACGGACCGCGTGACCGATCGGGTCACCGACCGCGTTCGACCGACCGACGTCCGCCCGGACCTCCTCGAGGAAGGCCGCGTCGAACTGCGCGAGCCGCACACCCTCGAAGCGCGCGGTCGCGGCAACGTCGCCCTCGCTGGCCGGCTGAAGATGACCGGCATCGCCTACGGCTACTCGGTGACGATCACCGATCTCGCCGGTGATGCTGAAATCCGCGTCAGTGCCCGGGCCCACCGCGTCGACGACGCCGGCAACCACCTCTACCGCGGCTTGAACGGTGAGTTCTCGATCAGCGGTTCCGAGGTGATCGTGAAGTTCCACCGCGTCGGCATCCACTTCGAGGCGACCGGCCACGGCCGCGCCGAACTCGACGGCAAGGGCTGGTTCAAGCTCGACGGTGGTCGCCCCATGCGGTGGCGAGCGTTCTAGCGAGCTGCCGCTCACTCGAGACAAGGCGGTGGCGAGCGTTCTAGCGAGCTGCCGCTCACTCGAGACAAGGCGGTGGCGAGCGTTCTAGCGAGCCGCGCCGGTTAGGGACAGTCGGTGGAGGGGTGAGCACCCCGCCCGCTCCTCCACCACCCCGCCCAAAGGCCCGCGCTCTCCAGCGCGGGCCTTTGTTGTAATCCGGCCGTCCGAGGCGTAACCGGCGCGACTCGGAATCGGAGGCACTACGGTGGCTAGGAGGGGTCTGACGGGCCGAGGGCGGATGCGCCTCAGCTGACAGTCATGTCCCCCTCCTCCTCGCGCACGAAACGGCCGAGGATCGCAGCATCCGGACGGCAACGCCCAGAGCGAGACCAAGGGACCTCACATGCGACGAGCCCTGATCCTCCTCGCGATCGCCTGCGCGGTCGCTGGACAAGCTGGCCTCGCTGCGACCACCGCGCACGCCGACGACGGCCAGGTGTTCGCCGCACGGGTGGCGGGCGAACTCCCAGTCGAGGGCGTCTACCTCGGCCTCTGGGATGGCGGATCGGTTGAAGGCCTCAGCGTCGAACAGCCACAGGTCAGCGCCGTCTGGATCAGCGTCGACGGCGCCCTGGTGGGCTATCTGGTCGGCGCCCCCGACTTCGTCAACGCCAACTTCCTCACAAGGTTCCCGCTGGGTCAGGTCAGCGCCGGCACGCCGCTCCTCGCCATCGTCAGTCCATCGATCGCCCCACCGCCGCCCGCGATCGGCAGCTACACGCAGGCCACCTGGACCGCGTTCACCGACACCCTCCTGCAACCCAACTACGAGGTGGCCAGTTGCTCCGGCTGCTGGCCCGCGTACACCGGCGGCGCGTCTATCGGCGTCACGACCCGCTGGCTCGAGGGCGAGACGCTCGATGTCTACGTCTACTCCGGGGCCAGCGAAGACATCGCTGCCCTCGAAGCTCAACTCAACGCGTTCCAGAGCCGGCTCGACATCCCGTGGCGCTACGTGGTGGCTCCAGACGCGGCGGACCTCCACGTCTTTATGGGCTTCGACCGTCTCAACGTCCCGGCCTCCTTTCCCGCCTGGGCGCGCGACAGCCTGGCGGAGCGCAACCTCGTCCCGGGCTGGAGCGCTTACGCCACGACCAGCTCGTCGTTCTCGATCGGGCCGGGGGGTGTCGACCCTGCCGACCGCTACGCCCTCGACACCGCTGCCATCTTTGTGCCGTTCAACCAAGAGAATGGCGACCTGATCGCGCGGCCGTTCCTCGACTCGATCACCAGGCATGAACTCATCCATGCCATCGGCTGGGCGAATCACTGGGACGTCCCGGGACGCCTGATGTCGCCGTCCACCTCGGCGCCGCTCGAGGTCAGCGCCCTCGAGTGGGACATGCTCACGCTGCTCTACGACGACGACGTCCTGCCCGGGATGTACGACGCGCAGATCCTCGCGGCGATCACCGTCGGCCCGTAGTCGGCGACTTCCGGCGCTCCGCGCCCGCCGCCAGCAGCCGTTGTCTGGCCCCCGGGACCGGGGCCGTCCGGGATCGAGCACACCCCCGGATTCACGAACGCTGCTACGAATGGTTGACTACCACGCGCTCTAACCGAGGACGCCCCGATGAGCTCACCTGACGACGCCCGACCACCGCTGCCGCCGTTCACCCGCGAGACAGCAGCGCAGAAGGTGCAGATGGCCGAGAACGGCTGGAACACGCGCGATGCCGAGCGCGTCTCGCTCGCGTACAGCCCCGACAGCACCTGGCGGAACCGCGCGGAGTTCCTCGAGGGACGAGCTGCGATTGTGGCGTTCCTCGAACGAAAGTGGGCGAAGGAACTCGACTACCGGTTGATCAAGGAGCTGTGGGCGTTCGACGAGGACCGGATCGCCGTCCGCTTCGCCTACGAATGGCACGACGACTCCGGAAGCTGGTTCCGCTCCTACGGCAACGAAAACTGGGAGTTCGACGAGCTCGGGCTGATGCAGCGCCGCATCGCCAGCATCAACGACCTCCCGATCCTCGAGGCCGATCGGCTATACCACTGGCCGCTCGGACCACGTCCGGAGGATCACCCGGGGTTGTCCGACCTCGGTCTGTAGCGGACCGCCCTCCGGGGTTCCCCGGCCTCTGACGATCGGCCATTGCGACGCGGGCCGGTGCCCGCGACACTGACGAGGCGCGAAGCGTCAGCCGAGGCCGAAGGCCCCGAACATGGAGTGCGTCATGACCCACGAGCTGGTCCTCATCCGCCACGGTCAGAGCCAGTGGAACAAGGAGAACCGCTTCACCGGCTGGGTCGACATCGACCTCGCAGACGCCGGTCGCGAGGAAGCGCACGAGGCCGGCCGCCAGCTCCGCGAAGCCGGCTACGAGTTTGATATGGCGTTCACCTCGGTCCTCAAACGCGCGATTCACACGCTCTGGATCGTGCTCGATGAGCTTGACCAGGCGTGGATCCCCGTCGACCGATCGTGGCGCCTCAACGAGCGGCACTACGGCGCACTCGCGGGCCTGAACAAGGTCGAGACCGCCGCCGAGCACGGCGACGAGCAGGTCTTCACCTGGCGCCGCAGCTTCGATGTGCCGCCACCCCCGCTCGCCGAGGACGATCCGAATCACCCCCGGCACGACCGCCGCTACGCCAGCGCCGGTCTCCCCGAGGCAACACCCGGCTCCGAGGCGCTGAAGCAGACCCAGGAGCGCGTCCTCCCGTTCTGGGACGAGAAGATCGCGCCCTGCGTCGAGGCCGGCGACCGCGTCTTGGTCGCGGCGCACGGCAACAGCATCCGCGCGCTCGTCATGCACCTCGACCAGATCCCCGAGTCCGAGATCAGCGAACTGAACATCCCGACCGGGATGCCGCTGGTCTACGAGTTCGACGACGACATGAACGTGCTCGGGCACCGCTACCTCGGCGGCGAGGAAGCGGCCGCCGCCGCGGCAGCAGCCGTCGCCGCCCAGGCGAGTGGCGGCGCCCAGTAGCGCCAGCTCAAACTCCGTCCGATCTCGAAACGAACAACGGCCCCGCGCGAGCGGGGCCGTTCGTGATCGAGGTGCTGTCGACGGGTCTTAGTCGCCGCCGACACCGGCCGGTGTGCGAGCAGCCGTGTGCGCCTCGGCCGCCTCGTTGAGCAGAGTCTCAGTCTCGTTCCAGTCGATGCAGGCATCGGTGACCGACACGCCGTAGCGCAGCTCACCACCATCGATCGGCTGGTTGCCAGCGAACAGGTGACTCTCGAGCATCAGGCCGACAATGCCATCGCTCCCTGCTTGCCGTTGCTCGATCACATCGCGGAATGCGACGGACTGTCGCGTGTGATCCTTCTCCGAGTTCGCGTGGGAGCAATCGACCATCACGAGCGGACGTGAGTCCGCGGCACGCAGCTTCTCCTGGGCCGCCGCGACTGACGCGGCGTCGAAGTTGGTCGCTCCCTGCCCACCCCGCAACACGAGGTGGCCGTACGGATTGCCAGTCGTGTTCATCACGCAGGTCCGTCCGTCGTGGTCGATGCCGACGAACGCGTGCGGGGCCCGCGCGTGGACCATCGCGTCCACCGCGACCTGTGAGTTGCCGTCGGTGCGGTTCTTGAATCCGACCGGCATCGAGAGACCGCTGGCCATCTGGCGGTGCGTCTGGCTCTCCGTGGTGCGCGCGCCGATCGCCGCCCACGACACGAGGTCGGCAAGGTACTGCGGGACAATCGGGTCCAGGAACTCGGTACCCGTGGGCAGGCCCATCCCGGTCACTTCGAGGAGCAGCTTGCGTGCCCGACGGAGGCCCTGGTTCAAGTCAAAGGTGCCGTCGAGGTTGGGGTCGTACACGAGCCCCTTCCAGCCCAGCGTGGTGCGCGGCTTCTCGAAGTAGACGCGCATCACGACCAGCAACTCATCGCGCACCTGCTCCTCGAGGCGGGCGAGTCGCTCGGCGTACTCCAGGGCGGCCCGCTCGTCGTGGATCGAGCACGGCCCGACGATCACCATCAGCCGTGGGTCGTCCCGACGAAGCACAGCTTCGACTCCGGAGCGGCCCCGGGAGACCGTACTGAGGTGAGACGCGCTGGCCGGGAGCTCCTCGAAGAGCTGCGCCGGTGTCACCAGCGGATCGGTACTAGCGATATGGAGATCTGAGGTCGGTTGGGTCATGGGGAGAACCAGTTCTACCTCGACGCCTGCCGTGCTGGGGAGCAAGGGTCGCCGGGTCTACCCGCATCCGTGCGGGGCCATCTGCTGGGGTTGCTCAGTCTAGCGACCGATCACTTCGGTCGCACGTTAAGTAAAGCGCCCCAGCGGCGGCGGAGGTTACCGCCGCCACCGAGGACATCGCCTATTCGTCGTCGGGGAACTCGTCCGCCCACAGCGGCGACGACTTTTTGAGGAAGCGCATCTGCGTCGTCGTCTTGGCAACGAGCGTGCCATCGGGCTCGAGCAGGCGCGCCTCGTACCAGACGTACTCCGACCGTTTCGAGGACCCGATCGCGACCAGCTCGCTTTCGCTCACGTAGTCATGATCGAGGAACACCGGCCCCGCAACGTGCTTCACCTCTTGCGCCCCCAGCATCCCGACGATGCCCTCGCTGTTGAGGTTGAGTTGCCCCGAGGACCGACCGGCCGCTGTCGGCACGTTGGCCGGGTTGGCGATCGGACCGCCCCACGGCGACTCCGTGCGGAACCACGCCTCGGGCGCCAGCGGTCCGCTCGGCTCCTTCGCCAGCTCGACACTATCGATCCGCACCGGGACCGCCTCGGTCTTCTGACCGATCACGTGATCAGCGAGGATCCGGACCTCGTCGGCGCCGCCGGTGTTCAGGATCATCTGCGCCGTCAACGAGCCGCCGGGCGGATCACCGATCTCCGCGGTGCCGTTCACAAGGTGCATGCCGTCGGACTCGCGCTCGACCCAGATCTGGACGCGCTCATCGGCGCCGCCAGCCTCTGGCTCCTGGAGCCCAATCCGAACCATGTCGCCATGCATCGTCGGTTTGATGAACATCGAAGCCGCACCGCCGCGCTCGAACCAGGATTGGCCGAAGCCGGCCAGCAACACCCGGGGCATCTGCGCGATGTGCACGACGCCGCGGACGACGCCACCCTGGAAACCGACCTTCTTCGCGACCTCGTCGTTTTGGACCGCGCCGGCCTGCTTCGCCCAGTAGTTCTCAACCATCCGGAATGGCGTGAACAGCGCGCCCTCGTCCTCGATGATTTCGCCAACGTCGTATTCGGTGTGCACGAAGCCTCCCTCGATATACGCGAAGCGCATCGTACTCACGGCGTCCCGCGAGGGGGAACGACGGAACGCCCGGTAGCGGACACGCTACCCAGCCGGAGTGCGCCTACGCCTCGGGCGAAGCGGTGGCGACGAGCCAGCGGATCCGTCGCGTGCCGTCGAGTTGTCGTCGCGCGACGAGCGTGGCCGTGCCCCATCTCGAGGTCGCCCCGTGCAGAGCCTCATCGCCGATGACCTCGTACCAACCGCTGTGTGCCGACTGCTGCTCGCTCAGCGGCGACGCGGCGAGTTCATGGAACCGGACGCGTGTCCGGCGGCGGTTCGCGCTCAGCAATTGGTCTGCGATGGCCTCACAGCCGATCTCCCATGGCCGACCCGGAAGCGCGGCGCAGACGTCGGCGGTGAGCAGGTCCCCAAACGGCGGGCGGGAGCCGAGCAGCTGTTCACAAATCGCCGCGACGCCGCTGGCCATCTCACCGAGCGGCAGCGCGCGCATCGCCTGGAGGTCGCCGACCCACATCTCCGGGCAGATCGGGGAGGCATAGTTCATCTGTTGGCTGACGATCTGCCAGCCGCTATCGGCGTAGCGGAGCTGGTTCAGATAAGCGCCCGACCACGTCGTCCGCGATCCGTCGCCCGAGGTGAACGCGTAGCACCCGCGCGACACGGCCCGGTCGCCGAATACGAACCGGTCCTGCTCGGTCAGCGTGAGCCGAGGCGAGACCGTTTCCATCAACTGCGCGAGCCCCTGACGGATGCGAGGGCGGCCGTCCAGCACCGCGCCCGCCGCGGTCAGCCAGCGAGCGTCGACGCTATACAGGTCCGCGACCGCATCGGCCTCGCCGGTGTTGTATCGGGCCTGGAACGCATCGATGAATTCACCGACATCAACCAGCGACGGTGAGCGTTCCGGGAGCTGCACTGCGTGGGCATTCATCGATGTTGACGGTAGCCATCGCCCCAGGCCACGCCGAGGGCAAAACGTCATCAAGTGCGGGGACCGTCGGCCAGCGCTGGGCGTTGGCTGCTTGGATCGAGCTAGACAGGCTCTGGCCGGGGGCGAGGCGCCCCAGCGGTCTGCTGTCGGACAAACCACTCGACGATCAGCAGGTTCGGAACCCAAGCGATCCAGGCGATCACGCGGTACGAGGCCTCGAAATCCAGTCCCGTCGCGATCGAGACACCGACCCACCCGCGCAACGTCACGGCCGCGAAGGTGAGCGCGTAATTCCGGATCATCCACCGGCGATGCGTGTCTACCTGCCGGCTCCGAATCGCGCGATATGCCCGCCAGGCCGTGTAGAGCCACGCGATCGAGAGTGCCATGAACCCGATCTGCGCCACCGGACCGGCGAACGCGATCCACGCCATGTAGAACCCGAACACGCCACTCACAGCAACCCCGCCGAGGTACGCGCGACCGATCCAGCGGTGGATCGAGCGGCGAGGGAGACGTCGCAACGCCGCGAGGAGCTGGAAGGGGCCGAGCAGTAGCGCGACGACCGCACCGGACACGTGCGCGACGACCGCACCGGACACGTGCGCGACGATCGCAAAGGTGTGCGCGTTGTAGACAGCCCGCTGCTCGCCGAAGAACGCCTCACGGTTCAGGGTGAGGTAGGGCGGCACGAACACGACACTGATCGCGACGGCCAGCCACAGCATCACCACCCAGCCAGTCATACGTGTGGGACTCCCCATCGGCGTCTCCCAACCGATCCCGGATCACTCCGGCCCGCCCGTTGAGCCGACGCTACAAAGACCTCGGCGAGATGTAGTCCCCCATTTGGGGTAGAGAGTCATGCGGCGGGGCGCAACGGCCCAGCGCCGCTCACCAGGTGCGGTGCCGGCCGTTCCGGGCTCACCGAGCGGCGGTGACGAGCACCCCGGAGCGCCGCTGAGTCCGCTAGCCCGAGGCCGCCTCGGCAGGCTCGCGCGCTGATCCGGCGTCACCCTCGCTACTCTCGATCGGGCGCCCCGCCGTCCGCAGCACGAACGCGATCGCGCCGAGGACAACGACGATCGCCGCGGTGACGAAAACCGCCCGCGTGCCGATCTGATCGTTCACCACGCCGGTCAGCATCGACCCGAGGAGCACACCGGATCCGAAGGCGGTCGAGGTCACGCTCATCACGGTCGCCATCCCCAGCCCCCGTCCGATGTCGACCGTCACTGCCTGCGCCGCCACGTTCGAGATCGAGGAACCGATGCCCACCCCGAACATGAAGCCCAGCAGAATCACCCAGTAGCTGTCGACGAACGCCGGCGTCAGGTAACCCAACGCCACGAGGCCCGAGCCGAAGAGCACGAGAGTGCGCCGGCTGACTCGATCGGCGAAGAGCCCGGAAACCGGCTGCATCAGCCCGCTGGTCACCTGCTGCGCGGCGAGCACGCCACCGACCATCGTTGCGGTCGCGGCCAACTCGTTCTCGAGGAACAGCGCAACGAACGTGAAGCTGGCCCCCATCGCGAACGCGAGCGAGGTGCGGATGATGTACAGCGCCTGCACGTACGGATGCGACAGGATCCGTCGCCACGGCACCAGTTGAGGCACGCCGTCGGTGCCCGCTCGCACCGCGCGGGACTGGGGCAGGAACAGGAACGCCAGCAAGGTCGAGGCGGTGAACAGTACCGCCATGCTGAGGAAGACCGCGTCGATGTCGAACTGGTCGCGGATCACACCGGCGACCAGCGGCCCCGCGCCAAAGCCAACGAAGTCGAAGACGCCGAACACACCCATGTAGCGGCCCTCGTGCCCGTCGGGCGCGAGGTCGCCGATGTAGGCGGACGACAGCGAGAAGATGAATGCGGAGCCGATGCCAGAAAAGGCACGAAACGCGATCGTCCAGAAGACCGCATCCGTCCCCCACCACCCCAGCGCCGTGACGATGTAGGTCGCCAGCCCGAAGACAAGGAACTGCTTCCGCCCGTAGCGATCGGCGATCCGCCCGCTGAACGGGCTGATGAACAGCTGCGTGATCGCGAACGAGGAGAACGCCAGGCCGATCTCCGCACCCGACGCCCCCTGAGCCTCGGCGTAAACCGGCAAGATCGGCGTCACCATGCCGATCCCCATCGTCGCCGTGAACATCGCCATCGCGACGGTGAGGAACGTGCGGCTGAACACGAGCTAGCCCTCGCTTCGCGGCGGACCCGCCGTCGCGCGGCCGGCGCGGGGACCGAACTCGGCGAGCACGGCGCCGGCGGCGAGGCAGCCGAGAGCAAGTTGGGCGTTCGGGGGAGTGTGGCCGAGCGGGAACAGCACCGCCGAGAGAGCGACGAGCACAACCGCCACTCGATGCACGCCTGCACGGCGGAGCGCCAGCGCCGCCGCGAGCGCTGCGACGAACCACGCGAGGCTCGCCGTCACCGCCAGCACCGACCCTTCGCCACCGACCCACGCGTCAGTGAAGAGCGCGTCGATCGCCGCCTCGAAGCTGGCCCGCTCGATCGGACCCACGCTGTTCGCCTCCCGCGCGAGCACGCCTGTCGCGATCCCCGCCACGGCGTCGAACGCCGCGTAGAGAGCGCCAAACGCGATCGCACCGAGGCGAGCGACCGTTGCTGCGAGCCCCGCGATGTCGCTGACCAGGAGATGAACCGACATCGCGAGGAGTGCGAACAACGGTAGTTGCAGCAGGTGGACCGCCAGCCAGCGGTCAGCCACCGGCAGCAGGCTCTCGTCGGCATGCGCAGCGAACAGGGGGTGCCACAACTCGAGCACCGCGAGGGCGATCGGGGCGCCGATCACGACCAGAAGCCGCCCGCCGCGCCCCACAGCTCCACGTTGGACCACGCCTAGCTGACATTCTTGATAAAGTTGGTCGTGATTGAGTGAGCGCGATCACACCAGAGTCGCGCTGGCACGGGACCGAGCGTCAGACCGGCACAGACGGCCTCCGAACGCTCCGGTTGCCCCGATTGGACGGTCCACGCGGTGGCCTTCAGGTCTGCAACCAGCACCGCTCCTTCGGCTCTCTTTCCGTGGCCCACCCAGAGCGTGGTCGGCGTCGTGGTGCTCGTGGCTGCGCTCGTCTTCTCGAGGGTGATCGGCGCATCGACCGCCGTCCTCGCGCCGCTATGGCTGTTAGGGATGGTCACGGGATTCACCCTGCAGCGCTCCCGCTTCTGCTTCGCCTCGGCGTTCCGAGATCTCTTCTTGTTCGGCCAGAGCCGCATCCTCAACGGGATTCTGGTCGGTCTCGCGATCACCACGCTCGGCTTCGGCTTGCTGATGTACGACGAGGTCCCGTTCCCGCAGTTCGGTGCCCTCCCCTCCGAGGCCCACATTCTGCCCGTCGGCCTGTCGACGGTGTTCGGCGGGGTGCTCTTCGGCGTCGGGATGGTACTGGCCGGCGGCTGTTCCTCGGGCTCGCTCTACCGCGTCGGTGAGGGCTACGTCGCATCCGGCGTCGCCGTGATCGGGATGATCGTCGGACTCGCGGTACTGGCATACCAGTGGAACTGGTGGTGGGACACCATCATTCAGCACGAGCCCAAGGTCTGGCTCGCCGAAGCGCTGCCCGGCGGCTACGGCGCAGCGGTCGCGCTCACCCTCGTCGGGATCTTCATCGTGTTCCTGGCCGCCCTGTGGTGGGAGACGCGAAACGGGTTCGCGATGCCGGCGATCAACAAGCCGGAAGCGGAGCCGCCGGACCTCACGCTGCGCGGGCGATTGAGTACCCTCTGGCAACGCGTGTTCGTCGATGGATGGTCCCCAATCGTCGGCGGCGCCGTCCTCGGCATCACCGCCCTGCTGATGTACCTCGCCGCGCAGCCCTGGGGCGTCACCGGCGAGCTGTCGCGCTGGGGTCAGAACGCGACCGATTCGCTCAGCATCGGCGCGCCGGTCCTGAAGGGGTTGGACGCGATCGGCGGCTGCGCTGCCCGCTCCGGCGAGGGCGGGATCTTCACCGCGACGTTTGCCATCACCGTCAGCCTCGTCGTCGGCGCCCTGGTCGCCGCGCTGTTCGCGGGCGAGTTCAAGTTGCGCTTCCCGCGGCAACGCCGTCGCTACGGCCAGGCGTTGGTCGGCGGCATCGCGATGGGCTACTCCTCGGGGCTCGCGATCGGCTGCACGATCGGCGCGTTCTTCTCGGCCGTCCCGTCGCTCGCGCTGAGCGGATGGGTGTTCGGCGGCTCGCTCGCCGGCGGCGCCTGGCTCGGCGTGAAGATCTTGAGGCGTATCCCATGACGGACGGAGCAGACCAGGTGCAAATCGACGCGCGCGGCCTCGAGTGTCCCGTCCCGACCCAACAAGCCGTCGAGGCGATGCGGCGCGCCCGCGAAGCGGGGACAGCGGAGACGCTGGTCGTTCAGCTCGATGACGCGATCTGCGCGGCCGACATCCCGTTCCAGGCGAATGCTCTCGGCTACGACGCGGACTCGGAACGCGCGGACGACCAGCAATGGACGATCACCCTGCGACCGCGGAACGCGGCAACAACACAGGATCAATGAGGAGGACTCGATGGAACTGGACGTTCGGGGCGAGGTCTGCCCCTACCCGATGATGAAAGCCGTCGAGGCGATGCAGAAGCTCAACGGCGAGGACTCAGTCGTCGTGATCACCGACCACGCCCCGTGCCTGGAGACGATTCCGCCTCAAGCTCCGCGGCATGGCTACGAGGTAACGATCGAGCAAACGGGCACGCCTGAGTGGCGCATTACGCTGACGCCCGCAACGGCCGAGGTAACACCATGACCGACCACAGCTTCCGACACCCATCTCGTCGCCAGTTCATTCGCGGCTCGGTACTCGGCGCACTTGGCCTGGCCGGCGCAGCCTTGATCGGCTGCTCCGACGACGGGGACGACGAGACCGCGACCGCAACGCGCGCCGCTACGGAACCGCCCGCCACAGCGACTCAAGCCGCGACGCAGGCAGCGACCCAGGCCGCCACAGAGGCCGCGGCCGCGACCGAGGCCCCCGCACCGCTCGTCGAGCTGTTCGCCTTCAGCAACAGCTCGCCGCATATCTCGGTGATCGACACCGCCACGAACACGATCACTCGCACCGCCGACGTCCCGGACTTCACCAGCTGGACCTGGAACGACGACAACAACTACATCGACGGCAGCCTCCTCTGGCTGGGCACGAAGGATCGCGACACCAACGAGGTCACGATCATCACCCTCGACCTCGACTCGCTCGAGGTGACGAACCGCATCCCCGTCGGCGTCGATCCGCAGAACGTGTACATCGGCAAGGCGTTGGCCGACCGCAGCATCGTCCACATCGGGCTGCAGGGTTCCGGCCGCGTCGTCGCGATCAACCCGGCAACCTTTGAGGTGATCGCCGATTGGGGCGACGTGCCGCTCGGCAGCGGTTCAGACGGTGTCGTCTGTGACGCGGACATCTCGATCGGCTCTGATGGCGTGGAGCGCTTCGTCTACCCGACGCGCGCCGGCGACTCGATCGTCACGCTCGATCCGCGGACCGGCGAGACGCTGATGGAGGTCGCGACCCCCAGTGGGAGCGTGCCACTGATGCTGAGCACCGCGCCCGACGGCCGGATCTGGGTGCAGGACACCGGCAGCAAGACGAACTCCGTGTTCGACCCGGTGGACCTCGCCGAGCTGGCTCGATTCCCCGCGGGTGAAGGGCCGATCGTCGCCGCATTCAGCCCCGACGGCGCGCTCGCCTACATCGGGCACAGCGGCGACACCATGTTCCAGGTAATCGACACCGAGACCTACGACGAGGTCGCGCGGGTCACCGTCGGCACGAACCCACAGAAGCTTGCCGTGCACCCGGACGGCACGCGCGTCTACGCCATCGTGACCAAGGAGGCCGCGATGGCAGTGATCGACACGGCGACCTGGGAGGTCGACGAGCGGATCATGCTGGGCACGAACCCCACGACGGCGTTCGTCCGCACCGTGGCCTGAGCGTGACGCTGTCGGACCGAACACCGTCGGAGAGTGCGGCGCTCCGCGCGGACGGCGCTTCGCTGGTCGATCTCCGCGAGCCCGCCGCGTTCGCCGAGGGCCACCCGCCCGGGGCGATCAACGTCCCCTTCGACGACCGGCACCTCGCCGAGCGAATCGCGAACGTGGTCGGCGGCACGCCTCGGCTGGTGCTCTTCGCCGCTGACCCGACCCAGCCCGAGGCCGCCGCCAGTCAGCTCGCCGACGGCGGGCTCGAGGTGGCGGGTGTCGCCGGAGGAACGCCGGCCGAGTGGGCGGATGCGGGCTCCCCCTGGCTGAGCCTCGGCGCGCTCGAGACCGGCGATCTCGAGGACGATCCAGCTCGGCGCCAGTTCCACGTCCTCGACGTCCGCGAGCCCATGGAGTGGGCGGTCGGACACGTCCCCGGCGCGCAGCTGATCGCGCTGGGCGAGGTGCACGCACGGCTAGCCGAGGTGCCCGCCGACCGCGACGTCGCCGTAATCTGCGAGGCCGGTGTGCGCAGCTCGTCTGCTGCGAGTCTCCTTCAGGCCGCCGGTATCTCCCGGGTGTTCAACGTCGTCGACGGCACCGGAGGCTGGCGTGCCGCCGGGCGACGCTTGATCAGCACAGATGTGACCGAATGACTGCAACGATCGATCGAGAGGACCACCAATGACCTTCTCCCTGAATCGCGCGATCAGCCGCCGGCGGATGCTGCGCGGCTCCTCCGTCGCCGCGCTGGGGCTCGGCGCAGCCGCGTTGATCGGGTGCGGCGACGACGACGACGACGAACCAGAGGCAGGGGGTTCGCAGCCCGAGTTGCAGGCCCTGGTCTCGCGACTGTCCTACAACACGGCTTCGGGCGGCGGGGTCAACGTCAAGCTCATGCCCGATCCGGAGACCGGCGAAGCAACGGTCCCGCTGCCCGAGGTATTCAGTTTCGACCGCAACCACGCGTTCTGCCGCGTTGATACGAACCCGCAAGCATTTGTGATGCCCACGTTCGAGATGGGCGACGTGCTGATTGAGCCATTCAGTTTCTACATGGCGATGGACGTCACAGCGGTGGAACAGTGGACGATCGACACCACCGATGATGGTTCCGCGCGGGTCGTCCTGCGCGGCGGCCTCGACTGTGCGACGGAGGTCGGACAGGCCGACTCGAAGCTCGGCGATCGCACCGCCGCCGAGCACGCGACGTACCGCATCGAGGCGATCGACGGTGGCGTCGGCGGCGGCACCGCCGGCGACAGCTTCGCCTTCACCGTGTTTTTCGATCCTGAGGAAGCGCCGCTCAACCACGCCGTCTTCGGCCCGGAGTTCGTTTTCACCGGCGAGATGGTGAGCGGCGAAATCACGATCGTCGATCCCGACGCGCCCAGCACCTAGCGGCGCGCAGCCACGAACAAGCCCGCCGGATGGCGGGCTATTCAGTCGGCAACGAAGAAGGTGCGCGCTACCAGCTCGACTTCTTCACGCCCGGGAGCATCCCCTGATTGGCCAGTTCGCGGAACACGATGCGCGAGACGCCAAACTTGCGCATGTACGCGCGCGGGCGCCCGGTGACGGCGCACCGGCTCACCAGGCGGGTGGCACTGGAGTCGCGCGGGAGCTTGCCGAGCTTGCTGTACGCCTCGAGCTTGTCGTCGGGCGACACGGTCGCGTCGCCGATGATCTTCGTCAGCTCAGCACGCCGCTCGGCGTAGCGCTCGATCAGCACCTGACGACGGGCGTTCTTCGCAAGCTTGGATTTCTTGGCCATGTAGGGTTCTGTCCTGCTGTAAGCGCGAATAGCGAGTATGACGCCGGATCGGCCGGGCGGCAACGGTCGGCACGACCAGATCTGCGGGCGACACTCGCGTTCCCTCCGAGTTATTGGCTCTGGTGACCAAGCCGCCCCCTGCGTAGTATCCGCGCACCCCACCCACCGTGGCTCAGGCGGTCACCAGCGGTCGGTTGCTGAAGGAGGCTGGTCGATGGCGTCAGGTCCGCTCAACGGCGTTCGAGTCCTCGAGTTCACGCAGATCATCGCCGGTCCGCTCTCCTGCCAGCTTCTCGCCGACCTCGGTGCCGAGGTGATCAAGATCGAACCGCCCCAGGGCGAACCGTGGCGACTCGCGCAACAGTTCATCCCGCTCGAGTCGAAGACGTTCCAGGGCTTGAATCGCGGCAAACGCTCGCTCGCGATCGACCTCGGCCACCCCGACAGCCGCGCAGTGATCTACAAGCTCATCGAGGACATCGACGTCGTCGTGATCAACTACCGTCCCGATGTCCCCGCGAAACTCGGCATCGACTACGAATCACTGCGCGCGATCAAGCCGGACCTTATCTACGCCGACAACACCGCCTTTGGGCGCGAAGGTCCGTGGGCCAACCGTCCCGGCTACGACATCGTCGTCCAGGCCGCCTCCGGCCTCATGGCCGGCCTGGCGAAGCTCGATGACCGAGGCAACCCGAAGGTCGGCGGCGCCTACGCCGACTACACGACCGGCTACTCGCTCGCCCTTGGCGTCAGCGCTGCCCTCTTCCATCGCGCCCAGACCGGTCAGGGCCAGATGCTCGAGACCTCGCTGCTGATCAACGCGCTGCACATCCAGGGCCAGTCGATGTCCCTCCCCGCTGCCGACGCGATGACCCGAGGGCGGCTCCTCGCCGACCTCGAAACCCGCGAAGCCGACGGCGTCGACTACGCCCAATTCGTCCGCAACCACGAGCGCGTCCCGCAGATCTACTACCGCGCCTTCGCGACGAAGGACGGCGCGATCGCCGTCGGCGCACTCTCGGCGGCGCTCCGCGCCAAGGTCCGCACGGCCTTCGGCGTGGAGCACAACCGCGACGAACCGGGTTACGACCTGAACGATCCCGACCAGCAGAAGATCGACGCCGCCGTCTCCGACCAGGTCGAGGCGATGGTCCGTGAGCAGACCTCCGACTACTGGGAGGCCCACCTCGAGTCGCACGGTGTCCCGGTCAGCAAGGTCAACTTCGTCGAGGAGCTGTCCGCACACCCCCAGGTCACGCAGAACGAGTACATGGTCCCCCTCGACCACGAGCTCTCCGGCCCGCAGGAGATGGCCGCCCCACCCTGGAAGATGAGCGAAACCCCGCCGGCCCCCCAGGGCGCCGCACCACCGCTCGGCCGCGACACCGACGCCATCCTCGAGGCCGCCGGCTACTCCACCGAGGCGATCACCGGCCTCCGCGAGGCGGGCGCGATTCTCTAGCGGTCGAGTCGGCCCGCTGCTTGACCTCTCGGCCTCCTGAGCCAGATTCGGCGTCGGTCTTTCTCGCGATCTCGACCGGCGAGGTTAGCCGGGCGAGTCGGCAGCTATGCCTTGATGTGCGCGCAACAATCGCCAGAATCCTGTCGGCCTACCAGGGGTCGGTAGCCCAAGGATCGTTCGGGACGGCGCGCATCCGTCCGGTTGCAGTGCTGACGGCGACCCGAGATCCACACCCACGAACACCCCAAGCCGCGCGGGACCGTGCGGACTCTTGCTGTTGAACCGCATGTACATCGCGGTGGCCCCTCCCATGACGGCGACGGCCCCGAAGGTCACCCCGATGTGCCAATACTGGCTGAAGCCGTCTTGTAACTCCCCGGTGATCTCGTCCACCGAGTAGTGAGTCGCCAGCTTCCCCCACGACATCGAGAGGTCCGCTAGCGCGCCACCATGCCAGCAGGTGAAGTAAGCATGATGGCTGGGGGGGCATCCAGCCAAAGGACAAAGTTCCCTGCGAACAGCTGGATAGTGTTGACCTGGACCGAATAAAGATGGCGCCTCCGTCGACGTTGCAGCGCAATCGTCTCGGTCCGATCCGGGTCTGCTGCCGCCAACCTTGCCCAAGCCGGATCGTCCAAGTCAGTCAACAGCTCTGCCGCGATCGCCCCGTACTCGTCCATTTCATCTGCTGACGGCTTGCCGGACCCCTGGTCCCCCATGCCGAGCTCCAAGTCACTTCCGTGCTGGTGTGGTCCCGCCTGAGGACCGGCGCCCACGGACCGGTTGCGAGACCGATGACCCGCCCGCGCAGCGATTCGGATTGGGAGGACGCTACACCAACTCGCGTGTGGTGTCAGTGAGATTATGTTGATTTATTGGTGAGTTTCTACACAATCCCTACCGGGGCGGATCGGATGGTCAGGAGGTGATCCACTCGCAGTTGCGAAGGGGGCCAGTCAGCGCCTCAACGCCTCGATCAGTGGCTCGACCTCTAGCTCCCACGTCGCTCCGTCTTCACCAACTCGGAAGGTGAAGAACAAGCGATCGATCTGGATTCGAGCCGGGTCGAGCAGCTCGCCGTTGGCACCGACCAGCGGCGCATAGAGCACGGTTCCATCGAACTCAAATGGCACCTCGACGCGGAAGGCGCCGTCGAGCGACCCGGCCACGTCGGGCCGGAGGTCGATCACACCGCCATCGAGGTCGTAGAAGAGCGACTCAATCAGTTCGGCGATCGATCCATCCGCCTGTCGCTCGAACTGGATGAACCAGTCGACGAGGAGGCCATCGGCCCGTTCGGCCTCGACCAGAATCGCCCCCGCTCCATCGGCTGGTTCCTGGAACGTCCCCGAGAAGGCGATCTCAACACCCACCGGCTCCGCCATGAACGTCAACAGGAAGACGGTCGGAGCCGCCTGATCGACCGGGGTCGGGAGGCCGCTGATCGTCCGATCGGCGTAAACCATCGTCAGCGCGTCGAACGAAAGGGAGATCGGGCCCTCTTCGACGCATTCGACCGTCGTGGTGAAGCCCAGCCCGTAGTTCTTGGTCTTCCCCGTCCCGAGCGTGACGACCGTCTCGAGGAAGCTCGCCGTGACCGAACCCAGGACGACGAGTGTCGCGGTTCCGGGGAGGACGCAGGTGATCGGCGGCGCCTGCAGACTCGGTGCGAACCGGCCCGTGGTCGTGTTGATGAGCGACTCGCCGGTCACTACCACCTGGCTGGTGAGCGCGAGCATGCAGGTCGGGCAGTTGGACTTCGATCCGTCGAGTGCGAAACGCCCCGTCTCGCCGACCCGCAGCCGGAGCGGCGCCGGCGTCAGTTGGAATCCGTCGCCGGTCTTCACGTAGATCAGCGAACTGAAGTGCGAGATGGACGCGCTCAGGTTGACGTTGCCATCGTCGTCCTCGCTCACCGCAATGTCGTCTGGTAGCTCGAACCCGTTGCCATCGACCGTCGAGATCACAGGCAGCAGCAGGGGGAGCGCCCCCGCACCACTCGCCGCCGTCTGGAACTCGATCGTGATCGGCTCGGTGAAGGCGGCGCCATCTGGCCCCAGCTCGTACGCGGCGACGACCGACACGCCGTCGAGGTCGGCGAACTCGGCTGGCGCGTCGACCAGCGTGATCGCGACATCGGCTGGACCCGCGCCGGCCGGCACGTTGACCGTGAGCCCGCCGTCCTCGCTCGTCACGCTGACGTCCGAGGTGCTGGCGCCGCCCCCATCGGAGGGAGCAGTTGCACTGGCCTCGGTGCCAGCAGTGTCACCGGCCCCGCTGGCGGCTTGCGTCGGGTCACCGTCGCCGCTGGAACACGCCGCGAGCAGCACAGCGAGCGCGAGCGCACCGGTCAGGCCTAAATGGCGGAGCTGTTCACGCATGGCAGCACCTCGACGGGACCGCGCCAGCGCATCACGAAAAGCACGGCTCGTGGGCGGATGGTAGCCCTCGCCAGTCGAAATGGGGACCGGCACCGATCGACCCAGACGCCTGCCTTGAAGCCATCGCCCTTCTCACAACCCGCGCGCGCCCGCATGATCGATCGGGAGCGCCGCGCGAGGCGCCGCACGAGGAGTCCTCGATTGCTCGTTGAGACCGGTGGCCTCTCCAAGCACTACGGCTCGATCAGAGCCCTCGACGCGCTCGACCTCCAGCTCGAGCCGGGCGCGATCGGCCTCGTCGGCGCCAACGGCGCGGGCAAGAGCACGCTGATCAAGATCCTCCTCGGATTGATCGAGCCCACTGCCGGCAGCGCCGAGATGATGGGCCTCGATGTCGCGAAGCACGGCACCGACCTGCGCCAGCGGGTCGGCTACATGCCCGAGCACGACAGCCTCGCCCTCGACATGACGGCCACCGAGTTCGTCGGGCACATGGCCGAGATGAGCGGGCTGCCGCGCAGCGCGGCGCGCGAACGCACCGCCGAGATCCTCCGCCACGTCGGGCTCTTCGAGGCGCGCTACCGGGAGATGGCCGGTTACTCGACCGGCATGCGGCAGCGCGTGAAGCTCGCGCAAGCGTTGGTCCACGATCCCGACTTCGTCCTGCTGGATGAACCGACGAACGGCCTCGATCCCGAGGGCCGCGACGAGATGCTCGAGCTGATCCGGCGCACCGCCACCACCTTCGGTATCAGCGTGCTGATGTCCACGCACCTGCTCGGCGAGATCGAGCGCGTCTGCGAACACCTCGTTGTGCTCAGCGCCGGCAAGCTGGTGCACCAGGGACCGCTCACGGAGTTCACCGCCAGCACCGAAACCCTTGAGATCGAGGTCGAAGGCGATGCCACGCGGCTGGCCGCCCGACTCGGCGCGTCCGGGATGGTCGCCAGCGCCGACGGGCGCCGCGTGCTCGTCTCGACCGAGGGTGGCGTCCCCTACGCATCCGTCCGCGACGCGATCGTCGAACTCGATCTCGGCCTCGTCCGCATGAAACAGCGCCGCCGCGCCCTCGAAGACCTCTTCCGAGGCGACGTCGATGACCCGGATCCCGTCCCCGACCAGACGGAGACGGCCGGTGTCTGAGTCCGCCGCCGGCAACATCTACGACCTCGGGTACCAGCGCTACGAGGGCGTCCGGCTCGGCCGGCGCCACGCGATCCTCGCGCTCTACCGCGCCAGCCTCCGCGGCGCGTTCGGACTCGGTCGCCGCACCACCGCGAAGATCGCGCCGGCGGTGCTCGTGGTCGTCGCGCTCGGCCCGGCGCTGCTCCAGCTCCTCGGCGCGCTCCTCGCCGGCGACGGCGATATCGAGATCGTCCGCCACGACGAGTACTACACGCTGGTGACGTTCGTGCTCGCGATCTACGTCGCGGCGATCGCACCAGACGTCGTCGGTCGCGACCAGAACAACCGCACGCTCACCCTCTACTTCACCCGCGCGATCAGCCGCTCCGACTACGTGCTCGCGAAGTTCCTCGCGCTGACCAGTGCGATGCTGCTGATCACGCTCGCACCGCAACTCGTCCTGTTCGCCGCGAACGGTCTCGTCGCCGATTCGTTCGGCACCTACCTGCGCGAGGACCTCGACCAGCTGCCGCCGATCGTCGGGACCGCGGTCCTCGGCTCGGCGTTGATCGCCTCGATCGGCGCGGCGATCGCGGCGCAGACACCACAGCGCGCGTTCGCCACCGTCGGGATCGTCGCGACCTTCCTGCTGACCGCGATCATCGCCGGGATCCTCGTCAGCGCGATCGACTCGCTGTGGACGCGGCTCGCGATCTACATCAGCCCGTTCGCGATGCTCGAGGGCTTCACGGTCTGGATGTTCCGAGCCGAGGTGAACGAGGACTCGCTGCTCGTCACCGCCGACTTCGCGCTCTACACCTACGCCCTCGCCGCGCTCGCGATCACCGCCGGCTGCTACGGCCTGCTGCTCCGCCGCTATCTGAAGGTGCAGGCATGACCTCGCTGCCCACGCCCGCCGCCGAGGCCGGCGCAGCCACCCCGCCAGACCGCGCCGGGCCGCCACCCACCCTCGAGGTGCGCAGCGTCTCGCACTGGTACGGGAATCTGGTCGCCGTAAACGACGTGTCGTTCGAACTCCAGCCAGGCATCACCGGGCTGCTCGGACCGAACGGCGCCGGCAAGTCGACGCTGCTCCACATGATGGCCGGCTTCCTCAAGCCGTCCGCCGGCGAGGTCCGCATCGTCGGCGAGTCCACCTGGCGCAACCCCGACCTCTATCGGCACGTCGGCATCGTGATCGAGCGCGAGGCCGTCTACGCCGGCCTCACCGGCTACGAGTTCGTCCTGTTCAACGCGCGCCTCCAGGGCCTCCCCGACCCGCACGAGGCCACCCGTCGCGCGATCGCGCTCGTTGACCTCGCAGACGCACAGGACCGCAAGACCAGCGGCTATTCGAAAGGGATGAAGCAGCGGATCAAGATCGCCAGCGCGATCGTCCACGACCCGCAGGTGCTGCTGCTCGACGAGCCGTTCAACGGCGCCGACCCCTCGATCCGCCTCTTCCTCATGGACATGCTCCGGACGATGGCCGCGGAGGGCCGAACGATCCTCTTCTCTTCGCACATCCTCGAGGAAGTCGAGCACCTCGGTGAGAACGTGCTCGTCGTCGTCGCCGGACGGCTCGCCGCCTCCGGTGACTTCCGTGCGATCCGCCGGCTGATGACCCAGCGACCTCACACCTTTTCAATTCGGTCATCCGACAACACCGAGTTCGCGCGGGCTCTGCTCAGCGCCGGCATCGTCGACGGCCTCGACCTCACCGACGGCGCGCTGATCATCCGCACGAGCGACTTCGGCCGCTTCACGGTCGAGATGCCCCGCGCCGCTCAGCGCGCCGGCATCGAACTCACCGAGGTGGATCCGCTCGACGAGTCACTCGAGAGCGTCTTCTCGTACCTGGTGCAGGCATGAGTCCGTATATCCTCACGCTCACCCTCCGCCAGATCGCCAGCCAGCGCCGCACGTTCGTCATGCTGCTCTTCGCGGCGGTCCCGCTGCTGCTCGCCGTCGTGTTCCGCATCGCCGCCGAGGACGGTGAAGACCCGCTCACCTTCCTCGGCGAGGGCATGGAAGGGGTGATCGTGGCGCTGATCCTGCCGCTCACCGCGCTCGTGTTCGGGACCGCGGCGCTCGGCCAGGAGCTCGAGGACGGCACCGCCGTCTACCTCCTCAGCAAGCCGATCCCCCGCCTCCGGATCGTGGTCGAGAAGGCGATCGCCGCCTGGATCGCGACCTCGCTCGTCCTGATCGTCAGCGTCGTCGGCACCGGCCTGATCCTGCTGATCGACGACTCCGAGTTCCGCGCGATCGCCGCGTTCGCGGTCGCCGTCACGCTCGGCTCGCTCGCGTACACCACGCTCTTCGTGTGCCTGAGCATCATGTACAACCGGGCGCTGATCATCGGGCTCGTCTACGTCTTCGTCTGGGAGGCGATCGTCACGAACCTGATCGATAACGCCCGCTACGTCAGCGTCCGGGAGTTCACGCTCGGCATCGCCGAAAGCCTCGCCGACGTACCCGCCGCCGTCCTCGATGCCTCGCTCGGCGCCGCCGCGTCGTTTCTGCTGCTCGCCGCCGTCGCCGCGGTCACGACGCTGTACGCCAGCTATCGGCTCGGTTCGTTCCAGGTCGGCGATCAGACGTAGCAGCCCTCGGACCCGGCACGCCCGCGCGGTTCTGAGGGCGCGACGTTGTTACCCGGCGACCGCCCACGTCTCGACTGGCGAGGTGGTCTCGCGCTGGCGGTAGCGGCCCGGCGACTCACCGAGGACGCGCTTGAACGCGCGGCTGAACGCCGCCTCCGACTGGTATCCGAGGCGGAGCCCGACCTCGGCGACCGACGGCGCGCTCGGGTCCCGCAGGTGGTCCACTGCGAGGTGCATCCGCCAGCGCGTCACGTACTGCATGGGTGATTCGCCGACCAGCTCGGTGAACCGCGCTGCGAACGCCGAGCGCGACATCGCCGCCTCAGCCGCGAGCGATTCTACGGTCCAAGGACGCGTCGGCTCGCGGTTGATCAGCGCCACCACGCGTCCAATCTGCGGGTCCTGGAGCGCGCCGAGCCAGCCAGCGTTCCCAGCCGGGTTCCGCTCAATCCAGGTCCGTACCGCGTGAATCACCACCACGTCGCAGAGCCTCGTCACGATCGCCTCGCCACCCGGGCGGCGCTGCTCCGCTTCCGTGCCGAGCAGGCGCATCGTCCCGTTCACCCAGTCGGACTGGGCCGGGTCCGTCGCGCGCACCACGACCACCGGTGGCAGTTCGTCAATCAGATGGCGCGCCGCCGGGTGATCGAATTGCACCGCTCCGCAGACTAAACGGGACGGCTCGCCGCCCCCGTCGTAGCGCAGGATCGCGTACTGGTCGGTGATGTAGTCGTGCGGCAGATCGAAGATCAGCGGCGTCTCGGCGTCCGCATCGCTGCGGATCAGATGCCCCGCTCCCCGCGGCAGCACCGCCAGGTCGCCGCGCTCCAGGCGCAGCGGCTCCTCGTCGCCGACTTCGATCAGGCAATGCCCCGACGTCACGAGGTGAAAGAACAGCACGTCGGGCATCGCCGGCATCTCGGCGCCCCACGGAGCCGTCACCTCAGTCGGACAGTAGAAGGCCCCGCGCATCCGCAGCGAATGCAGCGCCTCTCCGAGCGGGTCGGTGTGCTGAAACGGATCGTGCTGAGTGGTCATCGCACCGAGGGTACCCGAGGATGCTCACTCGTCCACGTCATTGGACGATCGAGCAGGGATCAAGGAGCGAAGGTCATGGCAAGTCCACACGCGGTGCATGAATCTGGACTCACCAGCGAAACACACCGCCGAACCAGAGGGATCACGACCATGTCACTCGCGACCGCCAAGCCCGAGGCTAGCCCCAGCAGCGACGACGCCGCCCAGATCCGCCGCGTCACCAAAGAGATCGAGAAGCGCTCGTTCCTCACGCTCGCCACCACCTCACCGAAGGGCCGGCCGCACGCGGCTGGCGTCATCTACGAGGCAGTCGGCGGCGCACTCTACATCCACACGATGCGTAACAGCCGCAAGGGCCGGAACATCGCCGACAACCCGCACGTCGGCGTCATGATCTCGATCCGCAAGATGCCGGTCGGGCCGCCCTTCACCATCCAGTTCCAGGCCACCGCCGAGATCCTGGACATGGACGACCCGCGGATCGTCGCCCTAATCGAGGACGGCAAGCTCAAAGCCATCGCTGGTCACGGCGCACTCGAGGAACCGGACGGCAGCTTCCTGAAGATCACGCCGAGTGGCCGCATCCACAGCTACGGCATCGGCGTCTCGCTACTCGGCCTGATTCGCGACCCGCTCCACGTCGGCGCCCGCAGCGTCGATCTCGAGTAAACGGGGAGCGGCTACGCTCCGTCGCGCCGGAGGGCACGCCGCGTCGCGATCGCTCGGTAGGCGAACAACGCCTTCAGCGGCAACGTCGAGAACAGCGAGCGGGTGAGGATCCCGCGCCATCCGGTCGGGTGCTCGTACCAGATCTTGTCGGTCACCTCGGTCTGACCGTCATCGAGCGCGCGATAGCTGTGGCGGTGAATCCAACGCGCCATCGGCCCCAGTTCCTGCGTGTCCGTGAAGCCCTTCAGCCGCTTGATGCTGCTGTGGATCGCACGCCAGCGGATCGGGATGGGGCCGACCCACATTGTGAATTCGCTGACCGAGCCTTCGCTGAGCGGATCCATGCGGTGCACGCGGATCAGCGTCGGGGGCGGCGTCAGCCGAATCACCGCGCGCGGATCCTCGTGGAATCCCGCGACCGCCTCGAGCGGAGCGCGCACGACGAAGCTCGAGCTAAACGACGGCTCGCCCAGATCGCGGCGCCGCTTCGTGACGAGGGCCGCCACGGTCCCGAGGACCGCCAATCCGGCCGCGACGATGATCTGGCGAGGTCGCATAACGTGTCTCCCGTCTTCGAAAGAATCGTACCGCCCACCGCCGGTCCTCAGGCGTTAGTCACCGTGGAAGTTCGGTTCGCGCTTCTCCGCGAACGCACTGACCGCCTCGGCATGCTCGGGCCAACCCTGCGCGAGGCGGTCACGGATCGCTTCGCGCTCCATCGCGAGGTCGAGATTGGCCTCCAACGGGTTCACGGCGAGCAGCTGCTTGACCAGCATCACGGCCGGCGTCGGGTTGTTCGCGAGTTCCGATGCCTTGGCCATCGCGGTGTCCATCAGCTCGTCTGGATCGACGACGGCAGTCACGAGGCCCATCCGCAGCGCCTCGTCCGCCTCGACGATCCGCCCGGTCAGGCACATATCGGTGGAATGACCGAGTCCGACGATCTGCGCGAGTAGGCGAGTCGAGCCCAGTTCGGGCATCAGGCCGACCTTGATGAAGCGAATCGACAGTCGGGCCTCGGTCGATGCGATCCGCACGTCGGCCGGCAGCGCCATCGTCAGGCCGATGCCCATCGCGTAGCCGTTGAAGGCGACCACGGACGGCTTCGACTCGCGGAGCAGGTTGGTGATCGTCGCTGAGAATTGCGTCTCGTCAGCGCGGCTGCGCGTGGTCTTGAGGCGCTGTCCAAACCCCTGCATGTCGGCGCCGGCGCAGAATGCGCGTCCTTCGGCGGTCATGATGAACGCGCCGATCGAATCATCGGCGTTCCACTTCGTGATCTGGTCGACCATCTCCGCGTTCATCGTCGAGGTCCAGGCGTTCAGCTTCTCCGGTCGGTTCAACCGCAGCACACCAACACGGCCGTGGGTCTCGGTCACGATCTGTTCGTAGCTCATCAGTCCACCTCTCCGCGCGCGGATGCTAGCAGCGAGGCGAACGCCGATCGTCCGTAGATCACAGCGACCACCGCTTCGAGGCTCAGCGTGAACGCGATCGCGCCCGCACCGATCGCGGCGCCGGTCCAATCGGTCGCCAGCGGGACAAGCGCCACGAAGAGCAGCAGCCCCAACAGACGCCACGCATTCACGTAGACGAGGGCGCGCGTCCGCCTCGTCTGGAGTAACGCCGCGGCGTAGAGCTGTTCGACCGTGAGCAGCGGTGGCAAGAAAGACAACACGCGCAGGCCGACGACCGTCAGGTCTGACAGCCGCCCGCTCGCCCCGAGTAGATCCTCGACGACGAGCTCGGTCAGCGGCGGCACCCAGGCCACGAGCAGTCCGCCGATCATCGCCACGAAGCCGACGAGCACCGCAAAGCGACGCACGCCTCGCGGTTCGTCGCCGCGATGGAGCAACGACAACACGGTCGGCTGCACGCCGCCGGCAACGAGCGTGACGAAGGTGAAGACGCTCATCGCGAGCGGAAACGCCGCCAGCGAGACGTCTGGCTCCGGCGACCGCGCGACCGTCGCGGTGATCAGTGGCGTGCTGACCGCGGGTAGGAACGCCGCGAAGAGTAGCGGCGTGAAGAACGACATCAGCACACGCTGACTGGGCGCATCGACGGCCGGGAGCGAGACCGCGCGGACGCTGCCGGTCACCACCACCAGCCCGGCGACCTCGAGGCCAGCACCGACGCTGACCGCAATGGCAGCGACCGCAGCCCCCTCCACACCCCCAACGAGGAGCAGTACGGCGGTACCGAGGACAGCAATGGCTCCACCGACGGTGCCACCCCAGACGACGATCGGTCGCTCCGATCGCAGCGCCACCCCGTAGAGGTGCATGCGCGCGATCGCGAGCGCCGGGAACGGGATCAGCGCGATCAGCGAAACCGCGGCCTCATCGCGGATCCGGCCCTCGGTCGCGAACAGTCGCTCGAGCACGAGCCCGGAGAGTGGTGTGAGCGCCAGCAGCGCCGCGACGACGCTGACCAGCACCACGAAGATCGCAATGAAGCGGCGCAGCGCCAACAGCGACGCGTGCCCCTCGAGGAACACGAGCGTCAGGTGCTGCACGCGGAGTTGCGGGAGTGCCACGAGCCCGCTGATACCGAGGGCGACGGCGAATCCGCCGATCGCCGCCTCGGGATCGGTGGTGCGGGCCAGCAGCGCATTCAGGACGGGCGCGAGGATCTGCGCGATACCAAGATTCAGCGCCGAGGGAAGTAACAAGGCGATCGCCCGCACGGGGCGGGCATCGGCGGAGTGCTCGGATCGTGGCGACGCGCTCACCGGCGCTCCGGGGCTCTCTGCGACCAGGCGGATCGAACGCCACCGTACCGACCGACGCGCTCACGCTCATCCGGCTTCGGCGTTCTCGCCAGCGCTCGCGGGCTCAGTCCCTCGCGGTCGAAGCCAGCGGTTTCCCGTCTGAGGGATGCGAATCGACGTTCCGCGATTACCATTCACGGAGGTGATTAATCACGACATCGGGACAGGCCTCCCTGCCCACGTGCAAACGACGTTGTCCTCGCTGGTGCCCCCTGCGCAGGGACGCGCTACCCATCTCGATGGCGCCATCACCCGCCGCGCCGACACCCGCTCATGACGACCGAAGGGGCCCCGGAGGCGACGCCAGGCCGGCGCTGGCGGAACGCGATCGCGATCCAGATCGCCCTCGGCGGCCTGATCCTCGCCGCCTTCCTCTGGAGAGTCGATGTCGTCGGCGCGATCCGGAACCTGCCCGACCTCCAGCTCAAATGGGCGCTGGCGGGAACCGTCACCTTTTCCCTGTCGAAGTTCGTGCACGCCTATCGCTGGCGCTGGTTCCTCCGCCACCGCAAGGAGCTGCCGTTCCGCCGGCTCTTCGAGCTGTTCCTGGTGTCGAACCTCGCGAACGCGCTGATTCCCCTGCGCGCGGGAGACCTGCTGCGCGTGGAGCTCCCCAACCGGCGCTACGGCGTCCCGCGCGCGGAACTCGCCAGCAGCGTCTTCCTCGTGGAGTCGCTTCTCGACGGCGTGGCGTTCGTGTTGCTCGCCTTCGGCGGGCTGCTGATCTTCGATCTCCCGACGTCGCTGCGCCCGGGCGTCGCCGTCCTTGCGACTGTCGTCTTCCTCCTCGCGGTGGTGTCGGTGCGCGCCGCCCGTCGAGGCGAGTCGTGGTCAGTCGATGGCCGCGTCGCGAGGCTCCTCGTCCCGAGGCGAGCGCGGCCCCGCGTCAACCAGTGGCTCGGCCAGTGGGTGACCGGCATGACCGCGCTGAGCGACTGGCGCAGCGCGTCCGTCGCGGTCGTGCTGTCGCTCGTTGCCTGGACCCTCGAGGTCGGCGTCTGGTGGTACATGGGCAAAGCGTTCGGCATCGAGCTCGCCTTCTCCGAGGCGCTCACCGTGATGATCGCCGCCAACATGGCGCAGGCGATCCCCGTGACCCCGTGGAGCATCGGTCCGTACGAGGTCGCCGTGACCGAGGTGCTCGTCCTCCTCGGTTCTTCGCGGCTCGACGGGTCCAGCTACGCCATCGGCTCACGGATCCTGCTGATGGTCTGGATCGGCGCGACCGGGCTGATCGCGATGTGGTCGCTCGACCTCCGCATGCGTGACCTCCTCGGCTACCGCAACGGCGACAGCGACAGCGACAGCGCGGAGATCGAGGCCAGCGCGCCGCACGACGGCGATCCATGACCCAGCCCGATCGAGTCCGACTGATCCGAGGCGATATCACCACGCTCGATGTCGACGCGATCGTGAACGCAGCGAACAGCTCACTGCTGGGCGGCGGCGGGGTGGACGGCGCCATCCATCGCGCCGCCGGACCCGCGCTCCTCGAGGAATGCCGGATGCTCGGCGGCTGCCCGCCAGGCGAGGCCCGGGTCACCGCTGGCCACGCGTTGCCGGCGCGCTGGGTGATCCACACCGTCGGTCCAATCTGGCGCGGCGGCGACGGCAACGAGGACGAGACCCTCGCCTCCGCCTATCGTTCGTCCCTCGATCTGGCGGCGGAGATCGGCGCGCAGACCGTAGCGTTCCCCTCGATCAGCACCGGCATCTACGGCTTCCCGATCCCTCGCGCGGCCACGATCTCGCTCAAGGCGATCCGAGCCGGCCTCGATACCCACCCCAGCCTCGAGGCCGTCACGCTCGTCTGCTTCAACGACGAAAACCACGAGGCATACGAGGAACTGCTACGCGGGTAGTTCAGCAAAGAACGGGTCGTCCCCGGACTCACGAGTCGTGGGACGCAGCTGTGCATCCATCATTGGGTCCGGTGACCCGCTCCGAGCGGGGGAAGCGGGGGAAGCGGGGGCGAAGCCCCCGCAGACATACAGGGTGGGTGGGCGGGTCCTACCAAACTCATCAAACACCGCCGAAGGCGACAGACACCGCCCTCGAAATGCGACGCTCGTCGGCGAGCTAGTCGATCGCCACCGGCTGCAGCCGCTCCAACACGTCGCGCGCCACGATCTCTTTCCAACCTCGTTCGCCACGTTCGGTCGTCGACCCAGCCTGGGCGGGCAGGCGGTGGATGACCACGGTGGAGATCGGTAGCCCGAGGTCCAACACACCCCGAAGCTGAGCGACCAGGTCATCAACCCCGCCGATCACCGCGAAGGCGTCAGCCGCGTCAACGCCGAGGAAGTCGACGACGCGCCCCGCCGCCGCCAGGTCCGCCGCGTGATGGAAGTCCGGCCAGACCTGCTTTCGCAGCCGCTCGATGTCGGGACCGCCCCACTCGAGCCCCGCGCCCTCGAACAGTATCGGCGAGTACTCGTAGAACCCGGCTGCGACCGAACGCCCCACGTCGGCGGCGTAGACGTGGTCCTCGGTCAGCAGCGTGTGCAGCACGACCCCGATCTCCACCTCCGAGGCGTCGCGCCCGACCTCGCGCGCTCCCGCCTGCACTGCATCGACGGCCGCGCGGAGGTTCCCCTCGTGCCGCCCGACACGGATGAACACCCCGTCGGCGACCCGCCCGGCCATCCGCAACGTTCGAGGGCCACCAGCCGCCACCCAGACGGGCACCGGCCGCGCGTGCCGCAGCCGCGCGGGCTCGCGCGTTCCGGTATCTACCTCATCACCGGCGAGCAGTTGCCGCGCGAGGAGCGTCGCCTCCTCGAGCTCGACGACCTTCGCTGGGTGTTTGCCCATCAGCCGCACGGCGGTGTCGCCACTACCGAGGGCGAGCAACGTGCGCCCGCTGGCCACGCTGTCGACCGTCGAGATCGAAGACGCCAGTACCGCCGGGTGCCGCATCACCGGGTTCTCGATCAGCGGCCCGAGCTTGATCCGGTCGGTCCCGCGGGCAGCGAACGCCAGCATCACGTACGGGTCCGGCACCAGCAGCGGCGAAGACGGAATCAGCGCCAGATCCCAGCCGTACTCCTCACCCCGCCGCACATCGAGGGCGAACGAGGCCGGCGAGCTGAAGTTCCAGCGATTCAGCCCGAACTGGACCGGTCCGGCCATGTGGGGAGTCCCTTCCGCTCAAGGAGCCTACACGGGCAGGCAGCCGCGAGCCCCGATCGCCTGCGGAGCTGACGGTCTGTTCCAGTCGCCTTCAGACGGGGATAGCCCTTCCCCAGAGAACACCGGAAGCTGTCACAAACGCCCCGGAGGGCTTGTGGACTTCCTCAACAACCAACGCAGACGCCTGGACTCCATCGACCACCGCATCACGCGGCGACTCGCGCGGCACGGCCATCCTCTCCATCGCATCTCACTCGGGGTGCTGTTCGTCTGGCTGGGCCTGCTCAAGCAATTCGGTGTCGAGACCGGCAGCTCGCTGATCGCACAGACCATCTACTGGGGGCCAACCGACGTCATGGTGCCCCTGCTGGGCTGGTGGGAAGTCGGAATCGGGATCGGCCTGCTGGTCCGTCCAGCGATTCGTGTCGCGCTACTGCTGCTGGCCATCCGACTGCCAGGCACCGTGCTTGCGCTGCTAATGCATCCCGAGATCACGTTCGCCGACTCCCTCCTCTCTCCGACGCCGGCGGGTCAGTTCTTGATCAAAGACCTCATGCTGTTCAGCGCCGCGATGGTCATCGGAGGCACTGTGAGGGACACCAGCAAGACAGCCGATTAGCGGGAAGGGGCTCGCACGGGCTCCCGCTCCTGGCGCGAAGTGCAACGTTCGAGGGCTAGGCCAACGCCGCCTCCGCCGCGGCGTAGCCGGCGAAGCGGCCGAAGACGCTGCCGGACATCAGCCCCGTCCCGCCCGCGTAGTTGTGGTAGAACAACCCGCCGACCAGCTCGCCAGCCGCGTAGAGCCCGGGCATCGGGCGCTCCTCCGTATCGAGGACCTGCGACGTCTTCGCCTCGATCCGCAATCCGCCGAACGTGAACGTCAGCCCGCAGGTCACCGCGACCCCGAAGTACGGCGGATCGTTCAGCGGTAGCGCCCAGTTCGACTTCGGCGGCTCGATGCCCTCCGTGTGCAGCCCGTCGCGTTCCGCCGGGTTGAACTCCCCCGGCTGACAGGCCGCGTTGTAGGCCTCGACCGTTTGGACGAGGCCCTCTTCGTCAATCCCGAGGTCGTTCGCCAGCTCGGCGATCGTGTCGCCCTCGCCCTTGGTGATCTCGCGAATGCGGTACTCGTCGCGCAGCTTCGCGACGGTCTGCTGGTCGAAGAGCTGGAACGCCACCCCATACGGCTGATTCAGGATCTCGCGGCCGTACTTCGCGTACGTGTAGTTGCGGAGGTCGGCGCCCTCGTCGACGAATCGTTCGCCCTCGATGTTCACAATCAGACCGAGGGGATATGAGTGCTTCTGGTAGAGGTCCCCCACCCGACGGTTCCCCGTGGGTGGCGCATTCAGATCCCACGCCACCGCGTGTCCGCTCGACCAGTGCCCGTACGGCTGCGCGCCAATATCCAGCGCCTGGCGGATCACTTCGCCCGTGTTATGTCGCGTACCGCGTACCTTGGCGAACTCCCACCCCGCTCCGAGGTAGCGGGTCCGCATCTCGACGTTCCCCTCGAACCCGCCCGCGGCGAGCACCACTGAGGGCGCCTCGAGCGCCTCGAGGCCCTCACTCGTCTGCACCCGGACACCGGTGATCCGCCCGGTCTGCTCGTTCGTCAGCAGCGCTGACGCCTTGGCGCCGTAGCGAATCTCGATGCCAGCTCGCTCGGCAGCGACAAATTGGCCCTCGGAGAGGCCTTCGCCACCCCCGACAGCCTCGGTAATCATCCCGCCCCAGAACACCAGCTTGTCGTCGACCTCGTAGGCTTGCCGCCCGTACATCAGCACCCAGCGCTGACCGTATTGCTCACTCATCCACTGCACGGTCTCGTAGGCCTGACCCACGAGGTGGTCGACCATCGCCGGGTCGGCCTTGCTCTCGGTCACGCGCATCAGGTCGGACCGCATGTCCGCCTCGGTGTAGGAGCCAACCTCGATGCGTGCCAGCTCCTCTTCGGAGAGGTCCGGCATCAGGGCCTTGATGTCGTCGATGCCCTGGTAGGGGAAGCGGAACCCGCCGCCGGTAAAGAAGGTGTTGCCACCTCGCTCCCCGCGCTCGGCCTTCTCCAGGACGACCACGTCCGCGCCGCGCTCCTTCGCCGCCATCGCCGCACAGATCGCGGCATTGCCCGCGCCAACCACGATGACATCAGGCATGGTGCACTCCCTCGGACGGACGGATCGCGGGTTCCGAGGGAGCATATCGTCGCAGTCGCTGCGATCGACCCGAGCCGACGAGGGGAGCGCCGCCATGAGGTACGACACCATCGTCGTCGGCGCTGGCTCCGCGGGCGCCATCGTCGCCGCGCGACTATCCGAGGACCCCGCTCGCTCGGTACTGCTCCTCGAAGCCGGCCCCGACTACGCCGAGTTCGACGCCGTGCCTGACGCCCTCAAGATCGCCTACGGCGACCGTCGCGACCTCAACGCGACCGCGTTCGATCCCGACTCAACACACAGTTGGGGCTACTACGGCACCCCGACCGCGGAGCAGTCCGAGCCGATGTTCGTCCCGCGCGGCAAGGTGACCGGCGGCTCCAGCGCGGTCAACGCACAGATCTTCATCCGCGGGATTCCCGAGGACTTCGACGATTGGGCAGCGCGCGGCAACGACCAGTGGAGCTTCGAGCGCCTGCTCCCTTACCTCCGCGCCATCGAGAACGACGCCGAGCACCACGACGACTTCCACGGCACTGACGGCCCGATCCCGGTCCGCCGCTGGAAGCAGGAGGAACTCGTCGCCCCGCAGCGCGCCTTCGTCGAGGCCGCCCGCGCGCTCGGCCATCCGGACGCGCCCGACGCCAATGACCTCGATTCCAGCGGCGTCGGCAGTCTCCCCTTCAACAACCGCGATGGCATCCGCTGGAGTACCGCCCTCAGCTACCTGAACCCCGCACGCCACCGCCTCAACCTGACGACGCGCGGCGGCTGTCACGTCCAGCGACTCATCTTCGAGGGCACGCGCGCCGTCGGCCTCGAGGTGGAGAGCGGCGGCGAGACCTTCGAGGTTCACGCCGACAAGATCGTGCTCTGCGGCGGCGCGATCGGCTCGCCGCAGACCCTGCTGCTCTCCGGCATCGGCCCGGCCGCTGACCTCGAAGCGCTCGGTATCGAGGTCGTCGCCGACCGCCCCGGCGTCGGGCAGAACCTCCGTGACCACCCGCAGGTTCAGGTCACCTGGCGGGCGCACCCCGACTTCGAGCAGGAACCGTACTCACCGAGGATCCAGGTCGCGCTCCGCTACACCGCGACCAGCTCCGACCTCCGCAACGACATCTTCATCCACCCACTCGGCTACGCCCTCGTTGGTGGCTCCTACCTCCAGCCCGCCGCCACCCGGTCAACCGAGGCCGATCCCGGCGTCGGCCTCGTCCCCGCGCTCTACCTCGCCGAGAGCGCCGGCGAGATCCGCCTCACGTCGACGGACCCGGCCGACCAACCGCTCCTCAACTACAACTACCTGGCCGCGGATTCCGATCGCGCACGCATGCGCGAGGCCGTCCGCCTCTGCGTCGAACTCGGCTCGCACGATGCGTTCGAGGGTCTGCTCGGCGACCGCGTGGAACCCGCCGACGCTGGCCTCGACTCCGACGCGGCCCTCGATGCCTGGTTGCTGCGCCACGTCCGCACCAGCCACCACATCGCCGGCACCTGCAAGATGGGCCCGGCTGACGACCCGCTCGCCGTCGTCGACCAGACCGGCAAGGTCCACGGCATCGAGGGCCTACGAGTCGCCGACGCCTCGCTCATGCCAGACTGTGTCCGCGCCAACACAAACGTGACGGCGATGCTGATCGGCGAACGCATCGCCGACTTCATCCGGAGGGGCGACTAACCCGAGGTCGTCTCCGGGAGGCGGAGGAGCCAACAGTGATTCACGGAGAGCGCAGCATTGAGATCGACGCGCCGCCCGAGGCGGTGTGGACCGAACTCGCTCGCTACATGCACATCGACGAGTTCGCGCCGCAGATCACCTCGGTCGACGCGCTGAGCGACGGCGAAGACGGAGTCGGCTCCAAGCGCCGCAACCACTTCGACAACGGCGGCTCCATGGTCGAGGAGGTGACCGACTGGCGGCCGGACCGGGGGTACACCGTCCAGTCGTCAGAGTTCGGTTCGATGCCTCTCCACGAAATGACGGCAGATATCTCGATCGAGCCGGTCGGAGATGGTCGCTCGAAGGTCACCTGGGGCACCAACTTCCGACCGAAGTACGGGCCCGTCGGCTGGCTCATGGGGCAGACCGTCATGAAGCGAATGATGGGCGGCGTCATCGACGGCAACCTGGAGGCGCTCGCCGAGAAGGTCCAGGCGGACCAGACCGCGAACGCCTAGCTGCCGACTACGCGCGGCACCAACACACGAGGAAGTACGACCCATGCCCCAGCTCGAGGGAATCGGTATCTGGACCTGGTGGGACGGCCTCAACGGCAGCGAGTCCGCCGAGTTCGCGCAGCGCATCGAATCGCTCGGCTACACCACCGCCTGGATTCCTGAGGCAACGGGCAGCCACCCCTTCGTGCTGACCGCCCACCTTGCCGCCGCGACCACGAGCCTCAACTTCGCCACCGGCATCGCCAACATCTACGGCCGCGACGCCGTGACCACCCGTGCCGCCCAGATGACGCTCGGCGAACTGACCGAGGGCCGCTTCGTCCTCGGCCTCGGCGTCTCCCACGCCCCACTCGTCGAGGGCGTCCGCGGCCACGACTATTCCCGCCCGCTCTCGCGGATGCGCGAGTACCTCGAGGCGATGCGCGCGGCACCCTACTCCGGTCCCGCGCCTGCCGAGGAGCCACCGATCGTCCTCGCGGCGCTCCGCGAGAAGATGCTCGGCCTCGCCCGCGACGGCGCGTCCGGCGCGCACCCGTACTTCACGACGCCCGAGCACACGGAGCGCGCCCGCGCGATCCTCGGCCCCGACAAGCTCCTCGCCCCCGAGCAGAAGGTGCTCCTCGAAACCGACCCGACGAAGGCGCGGGAGGCCGCGCGCGGCCACATGGCCGGCTACCTCCGCCTCCCGAACTACCGCAACAACCTGCTCACCCTCGGCTTCTCCGAGGACGAGGTCGACAACGCGAGTGACCGCCTCGTCGACGCCATCGTCGCCTGGGGTGACGTCTCCACGATCCAGACCCGCATCCAGGCCCACCTCGACGCCGGCGCCGACCACGTCGGCGTCCAGCCGCTCCGCCCAGACGGCCAGCGCGGCCCCCACCTCGAGGCGGTCGAGGCCCTCGCGCCGAAGTAGGCACCGCCCGTCAGCCGAATCGCCCATCGGCCTATACTCCGCGCCTGAGCGGGATGCGAAGGCTGGGGGCGCACGATGACAACGGGCCGCGTGGTGGTGCTCAAGGAGTACGGGCAGCCGTTCGAGATCGAGGAGTACGAAGTCCCCGAGCCCGAGCCGGGAGGCATCATCCTCCGGATCACGCAGGCCGGCGTGTGTGGATCAGACCTCCACAGCTGGCGCGGTGACCAAAAGGAACGCCCGCTCCCACCCTCGGGGCGGGTCATGGGTCACGAAGGCGCCGGCGTCATCCACGCACTCGGCGAGGGCGTCACGACCGACTCGCTCGGCACCCCGATCGCCGAGGGCGACCGACTGATGTACAGCGCGATCCAGTCCTGTAACCGTTGCTACCAGTGCCTCCGCGGAGAGCAGAACTGGTGCAGCAACATGAAGATCGGCGGAGCTGCGGGCGACGCTCCGTACTTCACCGGCACCTACGCCGACTACTACTACCTCCCGAACAACCACCCGGTCTTCAAGGTGCCTGACGAGCTGCCGGATGAAGTGCTCGGCTTCGTGAACTGCGCCATGGGCACGGTCACGGAGGGGCTGATGCAGGCCAAATGCGAGGAAGGCGACTACGTCGTGGTCCAGGGCGCGGGCGGACTGGGCCTGAACGCCACCGCAATGGCGAAGGACATGGGCGCCGACAAGGTCATCGTCCTCGACCGCCTCGAGCACCGGCTCGCCCTCGCCGAGGAATTCGGCGCCGATCACACGATCAACATCGAGGAGTTCAGCACCGCGAACACCCGGCGCGACCGCGTCTGGGAGCTGACCAACGGGCGCGGTGCCGACATCGTGATCGAGCTCGTCGGCCGCGGCGAGCTGATGACCGAGGGCCTGACCTACCTCACCAACGGCGGCACCTTCGTCGAAATCGGCAACATCGTCCCCGGCTCGAAGGTCGAGATTGAGCCGTCCACGCTGCTGCGTGGCATCAAGATCCAGGGCTCGCTGATGTACCGGCCGAAGCTGCTGCCGCTGATGATGAACATGCTGGTCAAGAACCAGGCGAAGGTCCCGTATCACAAGATCGTCTCGCACACGTACCCCCTCGACGAGGTCAACAAGGCCTTCGAAGAGTCGGAGTGGAACGAACGCCAGACAGCCGTCAGCCGATCGATGCTCATCCCGTAGCCGGGCCACCCGGGAGCTCGAAGCTGTCGAGGCCCTCGCGCCTCGATTGCGGCACGCGCACGCCCTCGATCCGGCGGGCCGCCGTGTGGCTATCATCCGCGCGGTAGCGAAGATGACCGACGAAGACAGAAGCGCCGAAGTAGCACCCGCCCTCGACGCCTACAAACGGCGTGCCTGGGGCGAGGCCTTCCGCGCGTTCGAGGACGCCGACGCAGCGGGTGCTCTCGAGCCAGGCCACCTCGAACAGTTCGCCACCGTCGCGAAGCTCGTCGGCGACGAAGATCGCAGCGCCTCGATCTGGGAGCGCGCGCACCAGCACTATCAGCAGGACGACGACCTCCGCGGCCAGGCACGTACCGCCTTCTGGCTCGCCTTCGGGTACATGGACCGCGGCGAGATGGCACAGGCCGGCGGCTGGCTCGCCCGCGCTCACCGCATCGTCGAGACGATCGACGACGATTGCCCCGAGCGCGGCTACCTCCTGCTTCCGCAGGCCCTGCAACTCCTCGGAGCGGGGCAGCCCGCCGAGGCGCTCGCGACCTTCGAGCAGCTCGTCAAGGTGGGGCAGCGGTTCAACAACGGCGATCTGATCGCCGCCGGCTGCCTCGGCACCGGCCAGTCCCTGCTCCGTCTCGGCGAGGCCGAGCGCGGGACGGCCTCGCTCGATGAGGGCATGGTCGGCGTCGTCGCCGGAGAGGTCTCGCCGGTCCTCGCCGGGATGGTCTACTGCGGCACTATCGAGGCCTGCCAGGAGTCCTTCGACCTCGCACGCGCGCAGGAGTGGACCGAGGCGCTCAACCGCTGGTGCGAATCCCAGCCCGACATGGTGCCGTTCCGCGGCCGCTGCCTGATCTACCGCGCCGAGCTGATGCAGCTCCGCGGCGACTGGGACAGCGCCACCGCCGAGATCGAGCGCGCCCGCGTCAGACTCGCTGACCCGCCCCAGCCCGCCATCGGCGCTGCGTTCTACCGGCAGGCCGAACTCCACCGCGTGCTCGGCGCCCACGCCGAGGCCGATCGGACGTTCCGCTCCGCTGCCGAGCGCGGCCACAACCCACAGCCCGGCCTCGCACTGCTCCGCCTCGCCGAGGGCCGTGTCGACGACGCGTCCGCCACGATCGGCCAGGCGCTCGCGGAGATCCGCACCGTCACTGAGCGCATCCCGCTGCTCGCCGCGGCCGTCGAGATCGCCGACGTTGCCGGCGATGCGACCCGGGCGTCCGCGGCAGCCGCTGAGTTGACATCGATCACGGAGGCGATCGACACGTCGCTCCTCGAAGGCACCGCGCTGCAGGCCTCGGGCCTCGCCTCGATCAGCCGCGGCGAACACCGCGAGGCGATCTCTGCCCTCGAGACAGCGCTCGCCATCTGGCTCGCAATGCCTGCCCCGTACGAGGCAGCACGGACCCGCGCCCTGATCGCGCGTGCCGCCGAAGCGCTCGATGATCGCGACCGCGCGACCGCCGAGCGTGCCACCGCCCGAGGGGTCTTCGAAACGCTCGGCGCCATCGATGACCTGCGAGCGCTCAGTCCGGCTGAAACCGCGGAGGCCCCCGCCGGACTCACGCCTCGCGAGTTGAGGGTGCTGAGCCTCGTCGCCACCGGAATGACCAACCGCGCGATCGCCCAGCAGCTCACCATCAGCGAGAAGACCGTCGCCCGACACATGAGCAACATTTTCGGGAAGCTCGGCGTCTCCTCGCGCGCGGCCGCCACCGCCTACGCGTACCAGCACGACCTGGCCTGATCACCCCAACTACGACAAATCACCCAGTCGTCCCGTCCAACAAAGATGGGCACTCTGATCGAAGTCGCCTCCTGCGGCGCTCCGTAGCGTGCGGAGCATCAACGGTCGCTCGCGAGCGACGCCCCGAGGAGGACCCAGGATGAGCACCACCAGCGCCCGGCACCCGATCAACGACCTCGCCGCCACAGAGGAAGTCGACATCGCCGTGATCGGCGGCGGGCAGTCCGGACTATCGGTCGGCTACCACCTCAAGCAGCGAGGTCAGTCGTTCGTCATCCTCGACGCGAGCGAGCGTGTCGGCGACGCCTGGCGCCACCGCTGGGACTCGCTCAAGCTCTTCACCCCGGCTCGCTTCAGCTCCCTTGATGGCATGCCGTTTCCGGCTGGTCGCCACGAGCTCCCGACGAAGGACCAGATGGCCGACTACCTCGAGGCCTACGCCCACGAGTTCGACCTACCCGTCCGCAACGGCCGCCGCGTTGAACTCTTGACCCGCGAGTCCGATGGGCGATTCTGCCTCGACCTCGGCAACGAGCGGCTGCGGGCGCGCCAGGTAATTGTGGCCATGGGGTCCTTCCAGAGCCCGCGGGTACCGGCATTCGCCGCCGACCTCGATCCGGCGATCAACCAGCTCCACTCGGCCGAGTACCGCAACGCCGATCAGCTCAAGCCGGGTAGTGTGCTCCTCGTCGGCGCAGGCAACACCGGTGCGGAGATCGCCGCCGAACTCGCCGAGACCCATGACGTCTGGCTATCCGGACGCGACGTCGGCGCGATCCCGTTCGATCCATCGAGCTTCGTTGGCCGGCATGGCCTCACCCGCCTCGTCCTCCGCGGAGTCTTCCACCGCGTCCTCACCGTCGGCACCCCGATGGGTCGCCGGATGCGCCCGAAGGTGCTCGGCCACAGCGGTCCGCTGATCCGCACTCGACGCAAGCGCCTCGAGGCGAGCGGCGTGCACTTCGCTCCGCGCACCGATAGGGCCGCAGGCGGCATGCCCCAGCTCGAGGACGGCCAGAAGCTCGAGGTCGACAACATCATCTGGTGCACGGGCTTCCACCCCGGCTTCTCGTGGATCGACCTCCCAATCCAGGGCGAGTCTGAGCCGAAGCACCGCCGCGGCGTCGCCGAGGGCGAGCCGGGCCTCTACTTCGTCGGCCTCGAGTTCCTGTCGTCGATGTCGTCGGAGATGATCCACGGCGTCGGCCGCGACGCAGACCGCATCGCCGGTCTTGCCACTGCCGCACTCGTGAAGACGGTGGCCTGATCCGCTGCCCGCGGCCTGGGGTGTATCAGTTCTCGAGCAACCCAAGGTTGTGCCGGAACTGCACGCCCCAGTGCCCGCCCCGGTTCGTCGCGATCCAGATCGCCTGATACCGAGGCGATGCCACGCCCGAGCGATCAACCCGGCTGAACTCCAACCGGTAGACGACAGACGACACCGAGGCCGCGACCTCCTCGGTCTCCGTGAACACCGTGTGACTCCAGCTGGGATCAGTGCGCAGGATGATCTCCCACGGCAACGGCGCCCCGCCCTGGAGGTCCGCAGCGACATCCATCGTGAGCGCGACACCGTTGTAGTTCTGGTAGGTGAACGGGAAGTTCATCGACTCCCGGTACGCCTCGAGTTCCCGTTCGTTGATCGCCTCACCATGTGCCCAGACAGCATCAGTGCCGAACCCATCCAACCTCCAGACGATTGACGAAGCATTACAGGCGGCCTAGCGTGCGGCGCGAGGGACCCGAGCGCCACGGCACGGACGCCGCTTGAGAGGACAAGGTATGAACGGGCCACGCGTGTGGGCCGCTGGGCTGTTGCTGACGATCGGCATGCTCGCGGTTGCAGTCATCAGCATCGTCGGCGGAGACGACAACGATGCCGCGGTCGCTGACCGTAATCAGAGCTCGGAGGGCACCCAGCAGAGCGTGCTCAAGGACGCGGATCCGGAGAATGGGGTCGGCGTACACGGGCACTGGATCATCACCGTCCGCGAGAACGACGGCACGCTGGTCCGACGGTTCGAATTCGACAATGCCCTCGTGAACGACGGCGGTGCCTGGCTTGCTGAACACCTGAGCAAGACCGGGCCACTGCCGTTCTTCTGGCGCGTCGTACTGATCTCCAACAGCGCACCCGTCTGCACCAGTGCGGTCACCAGCGACCTCTTCGGCAGCGGGACGGTCTGCGCCTTTGGGGAATCGTCGCTCTCCCATACGGGAACATCCACACTCCACAGCACCGACATCACCCTGACCGCGGAGCCGGGCGGAGTCATGCGCCTCGCCGGGCAACTCACGATGGAAGCCGACGGCTCGATCAACGAGGTCGGCACCTGGATCGCCGAACTGGATACCGGCGACCCCTGTGTCCAGAGCCAGACCTGCCCCATTCGAGAATTCACGCGGGCCGACGCCCCGAATGGCGGGAACGTCCCCGTCTCCGCGGGCCAGCTGGTCGACGTGCAGGTCGACATCGCGTTCACCAATGCGACCCCGTAGTAGAAGACCCTTCGGTGGCGGAGCGTGCCTCCGCCGCCGTTAGGTCGAGGATTTCGAGAGACGGCTGCGCCTATGCGGCTCGCTCGTTGGCTCGCGCTCGCCACCGTCCTCGTTGCCTTCGTCGCAACGAGGACGGGCGCTGACGCCGGTGAACAACCGCGAACCCTCGCCCCGAGTCCGCCCCCGGCGGCAGATGTCGCGATCACCATCCTCGAGACGGTCGGTGTCTCGGACACGCCCGTCGTTGCTCCGATTCCGACGGTCTCCATCACCATCACCGAAACGGTCGCGGTGGACGACGGGGACGACCCGCCACCACCCCCGGTTCAGATCGTGATTGCCGAGGCGGTCAGCGTCAGCGACGGTTTCTCGCTCGGGGGCAACGCGCCGATCCAGATCCTCATCTCGGAATCGGTCGGCATCAGCGACGGCAGCGAGGTCGTCCCGCCCCTCGTCGTCAACATCTCCGAAGCGGTCGGCGTCTCCGACGGCAGCGATGTCGCGCCGCTCGCCCTAGTCCAGATCGTGATCAGCGAGTCCGTCGGCGTCAGCGATGGCAGCGAAGTCGTCCCGCCCCTCACCATCGACATCTCCGAAGCAGTCGGCGTCTCCGACGGCGGCGATGTCGCGCCGCTCGCCCTGGTCCAGATCGTGATCAGCGAGTCCATCGGCGTCAGCGACGGCAGTGAAGTCGTCCCGCCCCTCATCATCAACATCTCCGAAGCAGTCGGCGTCTCCGACGGCAGCGATGTTGCGCCGCTTGCCCCGGTCCAGATCGTGATCAGCGAGTCCATCGGCGTCAGCGACGGCAGTGAAGTCGTCCCGCCCCTCATCATCAACATCTCCGAA
>Ga0315338_1000211_pt1 | contig 205342 bp, 201 predicted proteins | sample ASW8metaG_FD_204518 | JGI IMG/M metagenome (GOLD analysis project Ga0315338, IMG submission 204518) | Ammonia-oxidizing marine archaeal communities from Monterey Bay, California, United States - ASW #8 | ecosystem: Environmental > Aquatic > Marine > Coastal | place: USA: California | collected...
AAAGACCTGGGCGCCGGCGAGCGCGATGACGGCGACCCGCCGGCCCACGCGGTAATGCCCGAAAGCGGCGGATAAGCTGTGTTTAAGGGCTGAAATCGGGCCGATTCTTTACTTTTTACGGCGATTCATTTAAAAATAGGCCCTAGAAACGGCGAACCCATGCGATTTACCCGTAGAAGCGGCGTATGGTGTGGGAGTGCCAACAGGACATAACGTCTTGAATTAGCAAACTCTAGAAAGGAGTTTCTAATGTCTGACATAAACATCTCCTCAGCTGTGCGCAGCAGCCTTATCTCCTTGCAGGAGACAACGGGTCTGATTGACCGCACCCAAAGCCGTCTTTCGTCAGGTCAGAAGGTGGCCAGCGCGATTGACGATCCTGTCGCGTTCTTCCAGGCCAAAACACTGAACGACCGGGCCTTCGACTTCACCGAGAAGAAGGACACGATTGACCAGGGCGTCAGCTCATTGACCTCGGCGCTCGAAGGCATTGAGGGCATCGAAAACCTGGTCCGCCAGCTCAAGGGTATTTCGACCAGCATAAAGTCGGCGACCGACACCCAGTTCTCCGATCTGGTTACGCAGTTCTCCGACATCCGGACCCAGATCGGTCTGCTTGCCGACGACACCACCTACCAAGGCACCAATCTGGTCAACAATACGACGGAGTCGTTAACGGTCAGCTTCTCTGAGAAGACCGGCAGCCTGGTCACGGTCAACGCTTTCAACGTGCGAGAAAGCGGCCTCGGCATCAACCAAATCGCCATTGGCTCCGGCGACAGCGCCGGCGCCTTCCAGTTCTCGGCCAACGTCGCATTCACCGCCAGCGCCGGCGATACCATCAAGGTGACCTATCAGGGTACGGCGCGGACCGTTGATTCCGCCACCGCCCTTGCCTTCAGCTTCGGCACGGTGACGATTTCCTTGGCCGGCAACACACAAGCAACCATCGCCATCTCGGCCGGCGACACGCTGACGCTAACCCTGACCTCAGGCGTCGGTTCCGCTGCTGTCACCGGCGCTGCGGCGCTCGGCGCGGCGGCGTTCCACGGCGTCATCACGGCAACCGGGTTCAGCTCGGGGTCCATCTCCCTGGCCGCGGCGACGGTCAACGCCACCAACTACGTGCAGGAAGGCAATTCGACCCAGTCCGACGCGGTCGTCGCCGAATTGGACAGTGCGCTGACCTCGCTTCGCGCCAACGCATCGACGCTCGGCGGTAACGTCGCCTTGCTGCAGACGCGCCTCGATTTCACGGATATCTACGTCAACGTGCTTGAGACCGGTTCGGCGAAACTGACGCTGGCCGACATCAACGAGGAAGGCGCCAATTTGCTGGCCCTGCAGACGCGGCAGGAGTTGGGCGTCAGTTCCCTGGCCTTCGCCTCCCAGGCCGAACAGGGAATCTTGGCGCTGTTCAGGTAAGGATGCCGGCGTAACCTAATGCCGCTCGATGCGGCATTGGTAGCAGTTGTAGGACCCTGAGCGGACGTGGATGTAGGCGATATCAGGCTGCCCGAACAGGGCAGCGGCGGCCATTTCCATATCGTCTGTCGCAACCGTGCGCCCGGTACCGTAGACAATCCGGTCATCCTTCCCGTATCCACGGATCAAAAATCGATCGCGCTCGAGAAACATGTCCGGCAGGTTGGATTCCTCGGTGTAGCGGTTGCAGCCGTCGGCATGGAGAAATATCGGACCGACTTCGGCATAAGGATGAGTTTGCGGAAACGGGCGGTGCGCAAGGATCAGATAGGGATCACCCTCCGCGACATCGCTGAGACAATGACGGCACGGCACGCCATCTCCGTTGGAGACATGGCGCTCAGGTTGCTGGCCGTTGGCGTCGAGGGCGCCGGCCTGATAGGCCGCAACCGTATTGGTCGCCATGGCTTTGAAACGTACGGATGTCATTGCTTCTCTCCTCAGTATCCGAGAATGTATGCGGGTGCGGAGAAAAGCATTTCGCCGACGGCGGCGCGACCCGGTTCTTGCGGTCAAACCCCCGTGACCTTGGCGGTTCTAAACTGGCAAACCTTCTGAGCTGTGCTATGACCGGCGGTGGCTTGAAAAGCGGAGTAGGATCCTTTTTATGAAACACCTTCTGGCGGCGGTTGCCGTCCTCATTTCCTTGGCGGCCCCGGCGGCGATGGCCGAGGATTACAAGATCGGCAGCCTGACTGTCTCCACCCCCTGGGCGAGAGACACGGCGGGCATGAAGAAAAGCGGCGCCGCTTTCGTCACCATTACCAACGGCGGCGCGCAAGCGGATCGGCTCACAGCTATCGAAGGCGGCATCGCCAAAAAGATTCACCTGCACGAAACCCGCATGGTCGATGGCATCATGAAAATGCGAGCCTTGGACTCGCTTGAGGTTCCGGTGGGCGGCAAGCTCATTCTCGAGCCGGGTAGTGCTCACGTCATGTTCATGGGCCTGGGCAAGCCGCTGAAGAAGGGCGACACATTTCCGCTGACCCTGGTTTTCGAAAAGGCCGGCTCGCTCGACATCATGGTCAAGGTGATGAAGGTCGGCGCCATGGAGGGCATGTAGCGCCACTCGCTAGCCCAGGTCAGTCGAATTCCCGGTCATGGCTAAGTGACGGAATTCTACCACGCGCCTGATCGATCTTCGCCGGATCAATCTCCGCCATAATCAGACCCGGTTCCTCGCCGCCGTCGGCCAGCACCTCGCCCCAGGGATCGACAATCAGCGAATGACCGTAGGTCTTGCGGCCGCTCTCGTGGTCGCCGCATTGCGCTGGGGCGAACACATAGCAGCCGGTCTCAATCGCCCGGGCGCGCAGCAGAATATGCCAATGCGCCGCGCCGGTCGGCCGGGTGAAGGCCGAGGGGATGGTGAGATAGCGCGCGCCCTCGTGGGCCAAATGCCGGTAGAGATAGGGAAAGCGCAGGTCGTAACAGACCGTCATGCCGAACGGCCCCCAGGGCGTGTCTGCGACAGTCGAGCGGGTTCCCGGTGTATAGGATTTTGACTCGCGGTAGGACTCGCCGCCCTCCAAATCGACGTCGAACATGTGAACTTTGTCGTAGCGGGCTTTGATGTCGCCTCTCGCGTCTATCAGGAACGATCGGTTGGCCAACATCTGCTTGTCGCCGTCCGCCGCCGCCACGTCGGCCTTCACCACCAGCGACCCGACAAGCAGCCAGGCGCCCGTTTCCCGTGCCACCTCTTGAAATGCTCCCAGGCTCGGATCATCGGCCTCATGATGTGCCTTTTCGCGCAGCACGCTACCCTTGGCTTCGATGATATTGACGACCTCGGGCAGCATCACCAGATCGGCGCCGGCGTCGCGGGCCTGGCGGATGTAATCGCTGGCCGTCGCCACGTTGGCGGCCTGTTCGCGTCCGGACGTCATCTGCACACAGGCGGCGGTGAACGGGCTGGTCATGGTTGGGTCAGCCACCAACGCCGAGCGCGGCCTCCAATTCGCCGCGCTGCTCGAGATCGTAGATATGGTCGCAATCGCCCAGGTGTTCGCCGTCGACAAAGATTTGCGGCACCGAGCGCGTCCCGGCCCGCTCGGTCATTTCCTTGCGCTTTGACGGCGACATCATGACATCGATCTCCGTGTAATCGATGCCCTTGCCCTTCAACAGCGCCTTCGCCCGAAAGCAAAAGCCGCAGAACGGCGAGGTGTATATTTCAACGGCGGCCATGGGTACGGGTCCGGGTCCGGTTACGCAGGAAGTATATATAGGAACCGGGGGCCGGTTTAAAAGCACGCGACGTAAGAGCCGAACCTAAAACTCCGCATCCCGGGGCCGCACCACCCGCGCCAGCGTCAGCACATCGACGGCGCCGATGTCCGCTTTCGGGGGTAGAGCAGACATAGTTCGTTATGGCTCCGATTGTCCGCTACTAGCCATAAGCGGACATTTACGCTCCCTGGCCGCGAGAGGTTGGAAATCAGGAGCGGCCTACGGTGAAGGCGCTGACAAGTCAGCGAGACAGTCAAATTCCGAAAATATTCATAACGTTAAATGTGAGTTTTCAAATCCTTCCTAATTTTTCAATATCTTCAAATTGACATTGGTTGAGGTTCTTCATAGAAATTTTAGAAGTTAATTTTGGCTTCCCAATGATCAGCTCGATCAACGGGAACGGTAGGAATTTACATAGGGAGCGATCAGATGAGTTCGATCGAAAAGGCTTTTGTTGCCATCCTATTGGTCACGCTGGTTTCGTTGGCGGGAGCAGCAATGTATCTCGCCACCGCTCTTTAAAAGCTACTTCGCCGCCCTGGCGACGTCACAGCTGGATATGGGCAACAAGTAAGGCTCATACCCATTTTCCATGCCCCCCCTGCAAGGTCGGAAGAGCCACCGAACGCCCGCTTAGGGTCAAAAGCAGACATATCTGATGGTTGCCGATAATGTCCGCTTTCGGGGGTAAAGCAGACCTATTTCACCAACATATTTGAAGAACGCGGGTCGATTTGAACCCTCGTATACGGAAAATCAAATCGTCATTCCGGCTCCGCTCTCACCACCCGCGCCAACGTCAGCACATCAACCGCCCCCGCCCCGCCCCTGAGCAGGGCCTTGGCGCAATTGACAGCAGTCGCACCGGTGGTCAGCACGTCATCTATGAGCAAGACGCGCCGGTCCTGGATGTGCTCGCGCCAAGCCGCCTTGACGCGAAACGCACCACGGGTATTGAGGAAACGCTGGTGTGGGCTCATGCGGACCTGGCGCGGGGTGCGCCGGGTGCGGACCAGGAGGTCGAAGGCCAGAGTCCGTCCGGCATCTTGGGCGATGGCCATGGCGACCAGCGCCGATTGGTTGAACCGCCGCTTGAACAGCCGCGACCAGTGCAGCGGCACCGGGGCGATCAGGTCGGCGTCATTGACCAGTTCCTGTCCCGCCCGGGCCAGCCAGCGGCCGAGCGCCGGGGCCGAGTCCGTGCGGTCACCGTGTTTCAGGGCCAGGATCAGGCGGCGGCTGGCCGCATCATAAACCATGGCGGCGCGGGCACGGTCATAGGCCGGCCGGCGCCGCAAGCAGGCGCCGCACAGCCCGTCGCCGATTTCCATCTCCAGGCGAACGCCGCAGGCGGCACAGATGGGCGGCGAGACGAATGTGGCGCCGGCCCAACAATCGGGACACAGCACCCCGTCGCGTTCGACGATCCTGTCGCAACTCAGGCATTGCGGCGGCAGCACTACGTCCAGGGCCTGCTCGGCCAAACGCCGGAAGCGGTCTGGAACCGGCGGTTCGGTCGGCGCCGGCGTTCCGGCGTTTATGTCGACGGGTGATTTTGCCATAGTGGCACCATGTCCGATTCGATGACCGTCTTCAACCGCCGCGCCGTGCGCCGGCATCGTGACCGCGCCGCCGAGCGCCTGGCCGATCACGATTTCCTGTTCGCCGAGAGCGCGGCGCGCCTGGCCGACCGCTTGGCTGATGTGACACGCAATTTCCCGCTGGCCCTGGACCTGGGTTGCCATGGCGGAGAACTGGCCCGTGCCGTCGCCGGATCAGACAAGATCGACGCCCTGGTGCATGCCGATCTATCACCGGCCATGGCGGCCCGCGCGCCGGCACCCGCCGTCGCCGCCGACGAGGAGGCGCTGCCGTTCGGTGACGGCGTGTTCGATTTGATCGTGAGTAATTTGTCGCTGCACTGGGTCAACGACCTGCCCGGCGCCCTGACCCAGCTGCGACGCGCCCTCAAGCCGGACGGCCTGTTGCTGGCATCGTTGCTGGCCGGCGACACTCTGAGCGAGTTGCGCCAGGCCTTGAGCGAGGCGGAAATCGCCGAAGAGGGAGGACTCAGCCCGCGCGTCTCACCATTCGCCGATGTCCGCGACCTCGGCGGGCTGCTGGGCCGGGCCGGGTTTGCGCTCCCGGTGGCCGATACGGATACGCTGATTGTTTCTTACGACACGCCTGAAAAGCTCCTGATGGACCTGCGCGGCATGGGCGAGAGCAACGCCGTGGCGATGCGGCGCACCGGGTTCAGCCGCCGCGCCACCATCGCCGCCGCCATGGATGCCTACCGGCGCACGTTCGCCAATGATGACGGCCGCATCCCCGCGACCTTTCAGATCGTCACCCTGACCGCCTGGGCGCCGGACCCGTCGCAGCCGCAATCGCTCAAACCGGGCAGCGCCGAGGCCCGCCTCGCCGACGCGCTTGATGCCGAGGAGATTTCAGGCGGCGAGAAGGCGGAACCCGTTTAACGGTCCGGCCCGCCGGCCGCGCCGGGGCTGACAGCCGATTTCTCCGGCCGCGGCGCTTGAAGGACCTCTCGCGGCTTCCGCGCGGCAGCCCCACCGCCCAACCGCACGCCGGTGTGGACCCACCACGCCCGGATTGACCACATTCCGTCTTCGCGGCAAATCCTGACCAACTCGTCATCAGCCAACGCCCTGGTTCGATCAGCGTCCAGCCCGCCTTCACGCATGAGCTGATAGAGCGCGTCATGAACCAACGACCCGCGCATGAAGTTTAAGGTATCGATGGTCGGGCCGGACGGGCCATCCCAGGCGTAGCCTTTCTTAATCACCAATCGGCCGCCGCGGTCCAAATCGATAAAGGCAGATCTGATATCGCTATCGGGAACGATCTGGACAGTAACCTCATAATCCTCGAACAGTTGATACTTGTACCCGTCTTTGTAGCGGATGAATGGCCCCGGCATGTCCGCCTCCTCATCTCGTTTAAATCGGTTAACGCGATGTATTATACATCTAATGCGTGTTAAGCCAACCCGCCGACCTGCCGCAGGTAAAAAGGCGGAATCGCCAGCAGGCGTTGATCCGGAACGCGCCTGTGCCATATTGGTGGATATGACAGAATCAATGGAACAAATCCGGCCCGGCGAGGCCTTGCAGGCCAGCGTTCGCTATCTGGCGCCGATGGATGAAGCGCCTATCTACTATGCTTCCGTGGGCGGCGGCGAGGCCAAGCTCGACATGGACGGACAGTTCGAGGACCACGTTGTCCCGATTGAAGACGGGCGCGGCGGCAATGGCGACTTCAGCCTTGATCACGCGGGTTTCGTCTTATGCCCGCATGACACCGATGTGGCGGATTTCTACGATCCTGACCAGGTCCGCGATGTTTACGAAGCGGAAGCGGCTGAGCTGATCAGGAACGCCACAGGCGCGGCGCGAGTGGTAATTTTCGACCACACCCTGCGGGCCGGCGATCAGGCAACACGTGCGGAGCGTCAGGTCCGCGAGCCTTCGTCGGTGGTTCACAACGATTACACGGAACGCTCGGCGCGACAGCGGGTGCGGGACATCCTGCCGGCCGCCGAAGCGGAGGCCGCACTCAGACGCCGGTTCGCCATCGTCAATGTTTGGCGGCCGGTCCGCATCCCCGTCGAAACCTGGCCGCTGACCCTTTGCGATGCGCGCAGCGTGGCGCCGGGAGACCTGATCGCCACGGAACGCCGAGCCAAGGACCGCACCGGCGAGCTGTTGTTGGCGACCTACAATCCGGATCATCGATGGGTTTACTTCCCGCACATGGCGCCCAACGAAGCCCTGCTCATCAAGACCTTCGATTCCGACAGCGACGGCCGCGCCGTGTCATGCATCCATACCGCCTTTGACGATCCGACCTCGCCGCCCGGCGCGCCACCGCGCGAAAGCATGGAAACCCGTGCCTTCGCATTCTTCGAGTGACGTCATGGGCATGGCGCCGACAGAGTCCGGCCTGCCGGTCATCGATATGTCGCCGCTGTTCGGAAACGACGACAAGGGACGGACCGACGTTGCCGACGCCATCCGGGCGGCCTGCCGCGAACACGGATTCTTCGTCATCACCGGGCATGGCGTCGGCAAGAACACTCTGGACCGGTTGGAGACCGCCAGCCGGACCTTCTTTGCCCTGCCGGAGGCTGACAAGATGGGAATCGCCATGGCCCGTGGCGGGCGGGCATGGCGCGGATACTTCCCGGTTGCCGGAGAACTGACCTCGGGCCGGCCCGACATCAAGGAAGGTATTTACTTCGGTAGCGAGCTTGCGGACAACCATCCCCGGGTCGAGGCCGGCTGGCCTTTGCACGGGTCCAACCTATGGCCGGTGCAGGTGCCGGACCTGCGCGCCGCGGTCGACGCCTACATGATGGAGGCGACCCGCGCCGCCCACGCCTTGATCGAAGGGGTGGCTTTGGCGCTCGGCTTGCAGGCCGATTACTTCGACGCCAATTACACGGCGGACCCGACAATCCTGTTCCGCATTTTCCACTACCCGGAACCGGGTACCGACGATCCGGAAACCTGGGGCGTCGGTGAGCACACGGATTACGGCCTGCTGACCCTGCTGGCCCAAGACCATCTCGGCGGCCTTCAGGTCAAGTCACCGGACGGCTGGATCGACGCACCGCCGGTCCCGGGCGCCCTGGTCTGCAACATCGGTGACATGCTGGACCGGCTCACCGGCGGCGGGTTTCGCTCAACACCGCACCGGGTCCGTAACAACAGCGGCCGCGGGCGGTTGTCGTTCCCGCTGTTCTTCGACCCCGACTTCGCCGCCGAGATGCGGCCGCTGCCGGAAAACGCCACGGTGTTCGCCGATGGCGGCGCCGGCCATCCCCGCTGGGACGGAGCCGATCTCCAGGCCTTCCATGGCACTTACGGCGACTACCTGCTGGGCAAGGTCTCCAAGGTGTTTCCCGAATTGGGCGGTGAGGTGCTGGCGACACGGAAGCCCCCGGCCTGATGCCGCCGTTTCCCTGTCCCTTCCAGCCTGCTTGCCCTAGACTGGCCCCATGACCGACCCGATTCGCGAAATTATCTATGTCGGCGATCCCATGTGTTCGTGGTGTTGGGGTTTTTCGCCGGCCCTCAACGGGTTGGCCGAGCGCTTCGGCGACCGGGCGCCGCTGCGTGTCGTTGTCGGCGGCCTGCGGCCGGGAACGACGGAACCCATGGACGAGGCCCAGCGCGACTTTATCCGCGGCCACTGGACCCACGTTGTCGAAGCCTCCGGCCAGCCGTTCGACTTCGCCGCCCTGGACAAGCGCGCCGAACAAGGCTTCGTCTATGACACCGAGCCGGCGGCCAAGGCCGTTGTTGTCGTCCGCGACCTAAAACCCGATGCCACGCTGGCCTATTTCGACGCCGTCCAGGACGCCTTCTATGCGCGCGGACGGGACGTAACCCAAGTCGATGAGTTGGCGCAACTGGCGGAACCGTTTGATATCAGCGATGACGAATTCAAGGCAGCGTTCGAAAGCGAGGACGCCCACAATGCGACCTGGGGCGATTTCGCCTTCGCCCGCCACCTGGGCGCCAACGGCTTTCCGACATTGCTGGTCCGCGACGACAACCAGGCCGCCCTGGTGGCCGCGGGACACCGGGACCTGGACAGCCTCATCGGGCCGATTGAGCATTGGCTGGAACACGGCCTGCAAGACGCCGAACCGCAGCCGGCATAAGGACCATGGATAGCGTGTTCGACCAGCAGGTAACCTTCGTCTACACCCGCGATCTGGAAGAAAGCGCTGCGTTTTACGGCGAGACGCTGGGCCTGCCGCTTGTCCTCGACCAAGGGGCGTGCCGCATTTTCCAGGTTAGCCGCGATGGCTTTATCGGTGTTTGCCGGTGCGGTGAGGACCGCCCCTCGTCACCGGACGGAATCATCATCACCCTGGTTACCGACGACGTTGACGGTTGGCACCAGCGGCTGCGCGAGAGGGGCGTCGAATTCGAAACGCCGCCGGCGGAGAACGAGAAATTCAACATCTACCATTGCTTCCTCAGGGACCCGGACGGCTACCAAATTGAAGTTCAGCAGTTCCGCGATCCCGCTTGGCCCAAGCCCTACTCTCGATAGATTGTATTATTATCGAATACCTATATACTCGCCGGCGCACAGGGCGCCGAGAGACAAGCAAACATGCAAGCCTACGATCTGTCGAAAGTTTCGATCCTGGTGTTGGAAAAACATCTGCTGATCCGGAACCTCCTCACCGAGGTGTTCGATGAGTTCGGTATTGCCACGACAATGAGCACCGCCGATCCGGAAGTGGCCTACGATATGCTGGCGACATCTCCCGTTCCCATTGACATCGTCTTGACCGACTGGTCGCCGGATTTGGACGGCATTGCTTTCCTCAAGCGCCTGCGCCGTGATCCTGCCACTCCCAATCCGTTTGTTCCGGTGATCGTTTGTACCGCCAATTCGGAGATCGGACACATCTGCACGGTTCGCGACATGGGCGGCACCGAAATCCTGGTTAAGCCTGTTTCCGCAAGAACCATCTATTCCCGCATTTGTTCGGTCATTGAAAGTCACCGGCCGTTCGTTCGGATTACCGACTTCTTCGGCCCCGACCGCCGTCGCCGGGGTCGCGGCATGTATGGCGGACTCGAGCGCCGCAAACGCTCAATCTAAAAAAATAACTTACGGCCGCTCGTGACGGGCGGACTTGTTGCTAAAAATGTTCTTATTTTGTTCTTGACAATTTACCAGGAACATGCTCCTATCTTGCTTTGAATAGGAGCCTGACTTATGACCCTCCCCATCCCTCACACCACTTCGGCGCTGCCGGCCGCACTGGAACCAGAACCGGTTGACTCCGGGCCGGCCGGCCTCAACCAACGCCACGAAGATTTCTGCCTTTCCTTCGTCCGCTACGGCAATGCCGCCGCCGCCGCGCGGGCCGCCGGCTATGCATCGGTAACGTCGCATAACCAAGGTTACCGGCTACTCAAGCGTACCGACATCCGCGTCCGCATCGGCGAAATCCGCCAAGCCATGGGCGGCGACGGCTGCGCCGACCGCGACGTCCTCTTGGGCAAGCTGGAAAACGTCTATAACCGCGCACTTGAGGATCACCATTTCACCGCCGCCGCCCGCACCGTGGAAATCCAGGCCAGATTGGCCGGACTGATGCCGTCCCTGCGCGAACGGCCACTGGCCGTCCTGCCGGCGCCGTCGGCCCAACTAACGGCGGCGGATGACGACAATTGACGATAAATGACGACAGATGACGATATTTTCCCCGCCGCACTCTGCCCGACAGATGCCCGCCGGATCAAACCTTTGCCGCTTGCATCTTGTCTCCGCCGAGGCGAACGCCTATCTATCGGGAAGCCCCGGCCTCCTGATATATCCACGGAACCCCTGAGATGCGAAAATACCTGAACATCAATCTGCAAGACCACTCGGTCGAGACGGAAGAATTGCACGGCGAAGACATTATTCGCAGCGGTCGCTACCTGATCGCCAAGACGCTCCTGGAGCGCGATGTGGCGGGCGTCGATCCGCTGTCGCCGGACAATCCCTTGATCTTTTCCGCCGGGCCTTTTGCCGGTAGCAATTTCTCCAACGCCAACCGCATCAGCGTCGGCTGCAAGAGCCCGTTGACCGGCGGCGTCAAGGAGGCCAACTCCGGCGGCACCTTTGGCTTCGCATTGGGCCAGTTGGAGATTGCCGGGCTGACCCTCAACGGAGCGTCAGATGACTGGGTGGTGATCCGCATTCCGCTCGAGGGGCCAATTACTTTCGAGACTGCGGAGCCCTTTTTGGGCAAAGGCAACATTGAGGCCGCCGCCCTGTTGCATGAAAAATACGGCGACAAGGTTAGCCTAGCGCTGTGCGGGCCGGTCGGCGAGTACCAGGGCCTGATTGCCGGCGTTTCCTTCAGCGATCCGGAAAACAGGCCCGAGCGCATCGCCGCGCGCGGCGGTGTCGGTGCCGTCATGGGCGCCAAAAAGGTCAAGGCGATCGTCGCCGACAAGCACAAGATGCCGACTTTCCATGACCGTAGGAAGCTTATGGGCGCGGTGAAGGAGTACGGCGCTTTGCTGGGCCAGCAGGAACCGGTCAACAATATGTCGAAGTTCGGCACCGCGCTGATGGCAGATGTCATGAACCACATGGGCGGCATTCCGACCCGCAACTTCAGCTCCGGGCAAGCCCATGATACGGACCAGGGCGTATTCCGCATGGGTGGCACCCATATCCAGGAACAGAACTCGGCCCGCGGCGGCGAGACTACCCACGCCTGCATGCCCGGCTGCATGATCAAATGCTCCAACATCTACGTCGACAAGGACGGCGAGGAGATCGTATCCCCCGTCGAATACGAAACCCTCGGCCTTATGGGCACGAATTGCGGACTCACCGATCCCGACGACTTGGCCGCCCTGAATGCCGTCGCCAACGATCTCGGCATCGATACCATCGAGGTCGGGGCCTTGCTGGCGGTAATGATGGAAGCCGGTGAGGCGGAGTTTGGCGATGCTGAGTTCATGGCCGAAGCGCTCGGCGACATCCGCCGCGGCAACGAACGCGGTCGCGTCCTGGCCCAGGGCACGGCCCGGGTCGGTGAACACTACGGCGTCGCCCGCGTACCGGTAATCAAGCGCCAAGCCATCAGCGCCTATGATCCGCGCGTGGTCGAAGTCACCGGTATCTCCATGATGTCCACGGCCCAGGGCGCCGATCATACCACCGGTAACCTGCCGGCATTTGATTGCAAGGGGAAGACCACGGAAGAACTGGTTGATGCCAGCATGGAAATCCAAACCAATTGCGCAATCGCCGACTCGCTGGGCCTTTGTGTTTTCGGACGCTCCGTGACGGATGCCCATCGAGAGATGATCGCCACAGCCCTAAATGACGCGCACGGCACTGAGATGGATGCGGATGCGCTCTTCGGCATGGGCCGCGAAACGCTGGTCATGGAGGACCGCTTCAACAAGGCGGCTGGGTTCACCGAAGAAGACGACGAGCTGCCGGAGTTCTTTTACAACGAAGCCGTCGCCCCAACGGATAAGATTGCCCGCCATCACAGCGCCACTGTCAACGCCCGCAAGAGCGAATTGCTGGCCGGTTAGCCGGCAACGGGCGATTGGGCACACCGTCATGATTTTCCCCGATCCCCTTTTGCGCGGCGCCCTGGTCAAGCGCTACAAGCGGTTCATGGCAGACGTCGAACTGGACAGCGGTGAGACCGTTACCGCGCATTGCGCCAATTCCGGCTCCATGCTCAGCGTCAACGAGCCCGGCGCCGAGGTGTGGCTGAGCCCGGCGCGAAATCCGGACCGCAAGCTAAAGTTCACCTGGGAGATGATCCGCATCGGCGACACCCTGGTCGGCATCAACACGGCGCTGCCCAACGCCATGGTCGCCGAGGCCGTCACCAGCGCGGCCATTCCGGAGCTTGCCGGCTACCCAAGCCTGCGCCGCGAGGTCAAATACGGCGTCAATTCCCGCATTGATCTGCTGCTGGAAAAGGACGACGGCGCCAAGTGCTATGTCGAAGTCAAGAACGTGACCATGAAACGCGATCTGGCGCCGGATGCGCCGGTGGAATTCCCCGACGGGGTCACGGCGCGGGGCGCCAAGCATCTGGTTGAGCTGACGCAAATGGTTGCCGAGGGTCACCGCGCGGTGATGATGTATTTGGTTCAGCGCGAAGACTGCCCGGCCTTCACCATCGCCCGCGATATTGATCCGGTCTACGGCGACGGGCTGGATGCCGCCATGGCGGCGGGAGTTGAGGTGCTTTGCTATGGATGCAAACTCAATCCGGACGGCATTGAAGTCGCCGCGCCGGTGGCGTTGGAAATTTAGAACAAAATTCCGCCGGTCGTGCAATTCGGCGGGGTAACTGTCATAATCGGGACATGCAAAATATGCAGGACATGGCCACCGAGTCGGTCTCTATCGAAGGCCGTCAGATTAAACTTCACAGCGCCGAAGCCTTCGACGGCATGCGCCGCGCTGGGCGGCTGGCGGCGGAAACGCTGGATTTCATCACGCCTCACGTCCAGGCCAAGGTAACGACCGGCCGCCTCGATAAAATCTGCCATGATTTCATCGTCGACCGGGGCGCCATCCCGGCGCCGCTGGGCTACAGGGGTTTTCCCAAATCGATCTGCACGTCGATCAACCACGTGGTCTGTCACGGCATTCCCGGCGACAAGACCCTGGCCGACGGCGACATCGTCAATATCGACGTCACTGTTATCCTTGATGGCTGGCACGGCGATACCAGCCGCATGTTCTGTATCGGTAAAACCGGCGTCAAGGCACGCCGGCTTGTCGACATTACCTTTGAGGCGATGTGGCGCGGCATTCGGGTCGTTCGCCCAGGCACCACGCTGGGTGATATTGGCCACGCCATCCAAAGCTACGCGGAATCCGAGCGCTGCTCCGTGGTTCGCGATTTCTGCGGCCACGGCCTCGGCCAGGTTTTCCATGACGCCCCCAACGTCATGCACTTCGGCAGGCCGGGTGAGGGCTTGGCGCTGCGCGAAGGCATGTTCTTCACCATCGAGCCGATGATCAATTCGGGCCGCTTCGAGGTGAAAATCCTAGCTGACGGCTGGACCGCCGTGACCAAGGACCGGTCGCTGTCGGCACAATTCGAGCACTCGCTCGGCGTCACCGCCGACGGCTACGAAGTGTTCACCGAGTCCCCCGCCGGCTTGGACAAGCCGCCCTACAGCGTCTGAATGGTCGCGGACACCGGTCATGGGGCGTAAATCCGATACCGAAGCACTAAGCGATGCCGGACTGACCCTGGCCCAGCGCCAAACCACGGACGGTACGCCCGAATTCCATGTCGCCGGAGAAACCCATCCCTATCGCCATGCCCTGCGCCACGCCGGCGGCAATTGGAACAAGCTGAAACGGGTTTGGACTTTCGCTGGCGATGATCCGTTGCCTGGGATTATTTCTGCAATACGAGAAAAACCTGCACGCTCTGAGCACGGCCTGGAGGATTCCGTTGGCGGCAACAAACCTCACTATTGGGGCCACCGCCAACGACTGCGCGACCGTTTCATGGCGGGCGACGACAAGGCGCTGCCAGATTATGAATTGCTGGAACTGCTGCTGTTCAGCTCAATTCCGCGTGTTGACGTGAAGCCTCTGGCCAAACAACTGATTGAACGCTTCGGCAGCCTCGGCGGCGTCCTCGCCGCCGAACCGGAGCGCCTGGCTGAATTGGATCAGGTTTCCTACGCAACAATCGTCATGCTGAAAGCGGTCGGTGCGGCGGGACTTCGCCTCGCCCGCGAGGAGATCGCCGAGCGGCCGGTATTGAGTTCCTGGGATAAACTGATCGCCTACTGCCGTGCCGGCATGGCCCACGACAGCCGCGAGCGGTTCCAAATCCTGTTCCTCAATGCCAAGAACGCGGTCATCGCCGACGAGGTCCAGCAACAGGGCACTGTCGATCACACGCCGGTCTATCCGCGCGAGGTCATCAAACGTGCCCTGGAGCTGGGCGCCACGGCATTGATCATGGTCCACAATCACCCGAGCGGCGACCCGACGCCAAGCCAAGCCGACATCGATATGACCCAAGAGGTCGCCGAGGCGGCGGAGACCTTGGGTATCGTGCTGCACGATCACCTCATCATCTCACGCAACGGCCACAGCTCATTCAAGGAGATGGGGTTGTTGTGAGCCTTCGCCGCGCCGACGTCCTGCCAGAATTGGACTTGCCGGTCGCCGGTGACTTGATTGATGCCGGACGCAAGCTAGCGAAAACTCATAGTATCGGCCCGTCCCCATTTCTCAGCGAACACGGTGTCGCCTGCGAAGTCGAATACAAGCAGGCCCAGGCGGCGGCGGGTCGGATTATGTTCCATGCCCAGGTCGGCTACCGGGATGCGGAAAAATCGCGCCGAGCCTACGGCGAAATTCACCGGGAAATTACCTGCGCCGGCTTCCAGCTGGACCGCTATGGGATTTGTCTTGATTGGAGCATGGGCTATCCAGCGGCTGACCGGCGCGGCCGCCCCAAAGGAACGGGCCTGATCCTGGAATCGCCGGAGGATTTTCAGCGATTGACCGCCGCCGCTCCAGTAGCGCCTCACTTCGGCGATTTCGTCATTGGCCTGCCTGGGGCGGTTGATAATACCATTGCAGCGCTGGCCGCCGGCGCCACGGCAATCGGCAACCTCGGTCAGTATTTCACTTTCCGCCTGCCGCACTGGAATGATGATGTGGCAACCACCGCCGCCACCCTCCAGGCCCTGGCACTGTGCGCTGCACAGCCTGTGGACGTGCTGATCCATTCAAACCTGGATGACGGATTTGCCGCCTTGTTTTCCGACCTGGCTTGTTCACTCGGCGCCGTATTGCTGGAGCGGCACATTGTCGAGGGCCTGATCGGCGGCCGCATGGGGCATTGCTATGGACATACCTTCTCCGACCCCGTGGCACGTTCCGCCTTCCAGGGCGCGCTAACGGAAATTGGCGGCGGCCCCGGCACCATGATCTACGGCAACACCACCGCTTTCGGTCCAGACCCCAAGGCCAATTACGATGCTCTCAGCGCGTACCTGCGTGTCGATTTCGCCGGTCAGCGCGCCGCGCCCACCGGCCACGCCATTAACCCGGTGCCGGTGACCGAAGCCCTGCGTATTCCAGAGATGGACGAGATTGTTGATGCCCACCTGTTCGCGAACCGGCTTCTGGAGGACAGCGCCGAGACAGAGGACATTATCGACAGGGAGGTTGCTGATAATGCGACGGCGCTGTTAGTCGAAGGCGGCCGCCGATTTTACGACTCCGTGCTTGCCGGATTGACCGAGGCGGAGATTGATACGGGCAATCCGTTTGAGATGCTGCTGGCGTTGAAGCGTGTTGGCGCACGGCAATTGGTGCACCTGTTCGGTCCCGGCGAAATCGATCCTAGCGCAGTCGGGGGCCGCCGGGCATTAATCCAGGCTTGCCCGATTAGGGAAATTGAACAGCAAGCCCGACACTGCTTGGATGGGATTGGCGAAGACGACACGACGGCAATCCGAGCGCATGGCTTTACCGCCTGCGTCGCCACCACGGACGTGCACGAATACGGCAAGCTGCTGTTGGAAGCCGTATTGCGGCAACTCGATGTGGCTATGATTGACGGCGGCGTCAGCACCGACCCGGGTGATCTTGTCGCGACGGCTGTCGGCGGACATGCCGACTTTGTTGCCGTCAGCACCTACAATGGCATCGCCCTGGATTATCTGCACGGCCTCGATAGCGAGATCCAGGAACGCAATTTATCCCTACCCATTTTCATCGGCGGCAAACTCAACCAGATACCGGCGGACAGCAACACCAGCCTGCCGGTAGATGTGAGCGGCGACTTGCAAGCGGCCGGGGCCATTGCCTGCACCCGCGTGGAGGATATGCTCACGCATCTGGCACAATGGGCAGGCGAGACAATGTCACGGGAGAACGGCGCATGACAGAAACCATCGGCATCATCGGCGTCGGGCATCTTGCCGCCAATCTGGTTGGTGGCCTGATGCGTGATAATTCGAAGCTCGATATCTTGCTCTCGCCACGAAACCGCGACCGTGCCGCCGACCTTGCCCAGCGTTTCGGATGCCGGATCGCCGAGGACAACGCTGCTGTTGTTGACGGCGCCGATACCGTTGTCATTTCGACCCGGCCGCCCGATGTGGTTGCGACGCTTACCGGCCTACCCTGGCGGAGCGGGCACACTCTGATTTCTGTTTGCTCGGGGGTGGGGCTGGACGAGTTGCAAGCAGCAGCTCCGCCAGCAACCGTGGTCCGCACCATGCCCGTGGTGTCCGCCGTGCTGGGTGAGAGCCCAACAGCCATCTGCCCGGACAACGAGGCGGCGACACGGCTCCTGTCAAAAGTCGGATCGGTCCACCCTGTCGCCAGTGAAGAGGTGTTCCTGGCGGCAAGCAATATGGGACCGTTCTACGGATGGGGGTTCGCCATTATCATCGAGGCGCAGAAATGGCTTGAGGCGCGTGGTGTGGATGGCGAAACCGCCATCGGCCTCAGCGCCGGCATGCTGCGTGGCGCAGCCGCCATGGCTCAATCAGGACACGATGGCACACCAGCCGAACTGCTCGACGACCTGGCCACGCCCGGCACCTTGACACTGGCCGGATTGGAGGCGCTACGCGAGACAGGTGGCCTGGACGCTTGGCAGGCCGCCCTCGACGCCGCGGCGGCACGGGGACAGGTGGTCGCCGCAAAGGCGTCGGACTAAAGGACTGGTCGCCATGGCCCGCCCCGACAATGAACAGGAAATGCTGCAGCGATTCAGCAAGAAATACGCGCTGGGACAGGCGGATGTCATGATGGATATCGAGCGCGCGGTCTGCGGTTGCGACTACGGCGGCACCAGCTGGATGACTCGCGACGAGGCCTTGGATATCTCAATAAAGCTGGAGCTAGCGCCGGGACGCCGATTGCTGGATATGGGGTCCGGATCCGGGTGGCCCGGCCTCTTTATGGCCCAGCAGACGGGCTGCGACACGACATTGACCGACCTGCATCATGAAGGCCTGGCGATCGCGCGCGAGCGGGCCGCCGCCGATCAAATCCCCGGCCAGTGCTGGTCGGCGGTGGCCGACGGCACCGCTCTGCCGTTCCCCGACAGTTGGTTTGATGCCATCCACCACGCCGACGTGCTCTGTTGCCTGCATGAAAAACTTGCGGCTCTCGGGGAGTGCCGACGGGTGATAGGTCCCGGCGGACGGATGGTATTTACTGTCCTATTGATTACGCCTGATCTCTCAGCCGCCGATTATGAACTAGCGTTGGCCAGCGGTCCTGAGTTCGTTGCCACGGAAGCACCCTATGTGGATTTACTTCGCCAGACCGGCTGGCAATTGACCGACCACAAAGATTTGACGTCCGAATTCAAAAAATCGGTTCGTACGTCGGGTGATCTGGAGGAAGCCCACCACGCGGAGATTTCGGAAATATTCGGCGAGGAAGATGCTGCCGCGTCGCTGGCCCGCCGGAGGGCAACGCAGAATGGACTGGAACACGGTGTCTTGCGGCGGGAACTTTTTATTGCCGTGCCCGTCAACTAGGCTGCGGTGGAGCGAACAATTCTCGGGTACCCGCGACGTCGCGAAACTCATGCTCACCCAAGGATTCCCACTCGACATCCAGGCAATCGGCAAAATCCTTTGAGACAACGACGGTGCGCCCTACTTCCTTGGTCAGGCCTTCCAGGCGGGTCACTTCGTTAGCCGCCGGGCCAATCACCGAAAACTCGACCCGCTCGGGCGTGCCGATGTTGCCGAACATTACCTCACCGACATGCAGGCCGAGACCGAGGCCGAGTTCGGGCTTGCCCTCGGCGGCGCGCTCCTTGTTGACCGAGGCCAGCCGCGCCTCGGCATCATGGGCGGCCGCCAGAGCGGCGGCGCAGGCGTCACGCTGGGAGAAATTGTCACCGCCGACGGGAAAAATGGCCATGACCGCATCGCCGATGAAACGGAGCACATCGCCATCATGATCAAGAACAGCACCAGCCGTGCATTCGAAAAAGGCGTTGAGGATGGCGAGGAATTCCTCACCGGGGAGCGTATCGGCCAATGTGGTCGATTTGCGAAGATCCGAATACCAAATCACCGAGGGAATTACGTCACCGTCACCGCGCCTGATCTGCCCCGCCAGAACGCGCTTGGCCGCATCGCCACCCAGGTAAGCCGTCAGGATATTATTCGCCGTGTCCTCGCCGCGCGCCATTTTGGCGGCAACGGCTAGTCGCGGATGAAGTCGCCTGAGGGCGGTCAGGTGAATGTCGGAAAAGCCGCCCGGCTCCACCGTCGACCAGGTCGTAATGACGCCATCATTGTTGCGGCCCCTATCCTGACCCTCGACAAAGGCAGTCCGCAGAATTAGATAGTCAGTCACACCCTGGGCTTGAAGTTCCACCAACAACGGGAACTTTCGCCAATCCGTATTTCCTTCCAACACGTGGCGGGCCTCCGACAATCCTTGGTCAAAAACGACCTTGAGCGGACTGTTCAGCCATTCCGGCCTCGGCTCGTATCGATGCGGAATGCGAGCGCCGCCCTGCTCGCCGATCAGGCTCCAGGTGAACGTATTCGCACTGTACATGGGATGCAGAGTGCTCATGGCCATGTGTCCGCGCGCCAGCGGCATGCCGGCCTCTAGCAGGCGTTCGCAAAACCCGTCGAGCAAACGCTGCAAGTCAATGGTGCATAGCGTCTGGGTAATGACCCAGTCACTGATCGCCTGAATATCGGCGTCCCAGAATCTGGAACTTTTCTTTACGGCTTCATCCAAGGTTTACTCTCCCGCCGCGCGCAGATGCAACGACATGCGTGCGTTTCATATATCCGCCGAAGCGCTATTATCAAGAGCCGCGCCGGTTTCTTGGAATTCTTTCTACCATGACCCTGCTCCGAGTCTTCATTCCCTTCGCCCTCGGCTATTTCCTGTCCTATCTGCTCCGGGTTGTAAACGCGGTGATCGCGCCGGACCTGATCCGGGAATTGGGATTGAGCGCCGATGATCTTGGCCTGCTGACCAGCGCCAACTTCCTCGCTTTTGCCGCCTTTCAATTGCCCCTGGGCATTCTACTCGACCGCTATGGTCCCCGGCGCACAGAATCGGTATTGCTCCTGTTTGCCGCCTTGGGCGCGTTCGTGTTTGCCGCGGCGGGGAGCGTATCAACGCTGATCTTCGGCCGATTGCTGATCGGTCTCGGCACCTCGGCCTGCCTAATGGCTGCCTTTAAGGCCTACGCAATGTGGGTTCCAAAGGAACGAATCACCCTGATCAACGGTTTCCAGATGGCGGCCGGCGGCCTCGGCGCAATCACCGGCACAATCCCCGTTGAGATGGCCCTGAGCTATACCGATTGGCGGGGCATTTTCATCGTCCTAGGTTGCTTGGCTTTGGTCTTCGCGGCCGTTCTCTTTTTCCTCGTCCCCCGGCGCAAATCCATGGAGACGGTGCCGGGAACCATCGGCGGCCAACTGGCTGGAATTGCCGAAATCTTCAAAAGCCCTCTGTTCTGGCGCATCGCGCCGCTCTGTGTTGCGTCGCAATGCGCATTTCTCGGCATTCAAAGCCTATGGACCGGTCCCTGGATTGCCGACGTGGCTGGTTTCGCACGCGATGATGTGGCGATCGCCCTGCTGCTCATCGCCATATCCATGGTCGGCGGCTTCCTATGCATGGGTGCAGTCGCCGAGCGGCTTGGCAGGGTCGGTGTTAGGCCCATCAACGTGGCCATTGTTGGTATGAGTGCATTCGCCCTGGTGCAGCTTTGCCTAGTCCTGCAATGGACGGAGATGACCGTACCGCTATGGATGCTGTTCGGGTTCTTCGGGACGACGGGCATTTTACCCTATGCGGTCCTGCCGCAGGGGTTCCAGCCGGAAATGACGGGGCGCGTGATTACCGGCATGAACGTTTTGGTATTTGGCGCTGCCTTCTCCGCACAGTGGGGGATTGGTGCGATCATTGACCTGTGGCCGGTTACATCGACGGGCGGGTACAACCCGGCCGGATATCAAGCCGCTTTCGGCGTGATACTCGCAGTCCAAGTCGCGGGACTAATTTGGTACGGGCTGTTCCGCCGGGATGTCCGGATTTAGAACAACCGTTCTTGCGGAAAACTCAGGTCGCCTTGAAGTATTGAATTGATGCGAGCAGCACGACAATCGCAATAAACAGCAGTATTGCAATGACCTTTGCCGACATCCGATTGTTTCTCCAAAAACCCACTAACCAAACCAAAACGCGAACTTGAACTACTTCGCAGGTTATTCCGGGTTATGAAAACAGTCTATCGGGCCGAGACCTGAAATTTCGGGTGATTTACTAGACCACGCCCTCGCGGTGGGCATACGCCGTGAGCTGGGCGGCGCTACGAAGGTCCAGCTTTCGCATGAGATTGAGGCGGTGAGTTTCCACGGTTTTGATGGATATGTGCAACATATCGGCGATTTCACGGTTTTTATTGCCTTCGGCCACCAGTTTGAGGATTTGGCGCTCACGGCGGGTGAGACTATCCAAACTGCCCGTAGTGCCGATTTGCGGCTTGCCTTGAATGAAATAGGTTCCTCCATCCATGACAGTCTTGATTGCACTTACCAACTCATCCTTGCTGGTATCTTTGTTGAGGAAACCATCGGCCTTTGCCGCTATGGCATCCTTCACGTGGCGCTCAGAATCCGCGCTGGTTAGCATCAGCACCTTGATTTCCGGCCGCCTTGTTTTGATGTCGCGGGCTGCGTCGGTACCGTTCATGGCAGGCATAAACAAATCCATGAGCACGACGTCCGGCATATACTGCAAGGCAAAACGCACAGCGGAAAGCCCATCGTCCGCTGCTGTATCAAGCACTTCCAATTCGGGAGCGCTGGCCAACAGAACGGCCAGTCCTTCGCGAACGATTTCCTGATCGTCGGCAATCAGTATTCGGATAGGTTTCGTCATGCCCTCTACTTTCAGCCGGTTGCGTAACCGCACTGACCCCATCAATTGCGCTTATCTTGTAGTGAAACTCAAGACAAGAGGCTGTGATGGTCCTCACAACCTGAACAGGTTGGTCGCCGGTCCGTCCGCTTCCCAGCCCTGCACTACGAGCATCCCGGTGCTGGCGTTGGCGGCGACGGCAAGCCGCGTGGTCGGGTTGAGGATCGGCGGTGCCACCCAGGACAGGTCGGCGGCGGCTGTTTGGCGAATATCCTCCATCATCTGCCAGCGGCCCGGGCTATCCCATCCACGCGGATGTCCGTCGCCACTGCCGGCGATCCAGTGGTTGGCGACGCTGCACGGCGCGTCTCGCACCGCCGCCGATGTCCGCCCGCGTTCAATGACGCAACCCTCACTGGCCTCGGCCCCGCTCAGACTAATGAAGGCGGGCATGGCGATCGGCGTTTCCGTCAACATTCGCCGCGCATCTTCGTACGTTCGGCAGGTATCAAACACGCGGCGCAAAAGATGCACCGGCGGCAATTCACGCTGCCGCCAAACGCCCAAGCGGCCGATTAACCAATCAAACCAGCAAGACGGCGTGAACCGCCGTAATGGCGGCTGGTTGATGGCGGCGGAGAAGCGACCGGGCGCCATCGCCGTCAACACGCCGGCGAACCCGGGCCAGGTGACATTGTAGTACTCTCCGGCTTCGGACTGATGGCGTGCGACCACTAAGTTCTCGCCAAGGCCATGAAGAGGCCAATCCAAGGTGCGCAGTAACCGACTACCGGGACCGTCGGGGTCCGGTCCGATCCCCGACGTGCACGCCCATTCATAGGATAAGTTAAGCAGATGGGCGCCCGGTTCACCAACCGCCTCGGATACGGCGTCGATTTCCGCCAAGTAGGGATTGGCGGCCTTGGCCAACCAACGTCGCGATAGTCGGTCGCCCAAACTGACTGCCGCCGGTCCGTAGTGATCGCGACCGCGATGCATGATCGCCACAAGTAATTTTGGCTCGGCGCGGCACAATGCCTGCGGCCCTTCACTGCCGAGATCGATCAGCGGAATGTCGGGCAGGTCGGCCGATTTTGAGTTGCCGGACGTGCGCAATTTGGGGCCTCGTTATTTACTTCACCGCTCTGTGGGAATATATCAGTCAGCTTCCCGCGCACCAACGACCGGAGCCCGACCCAATGATTCCCCGCTATAGCCGTCCCGAAATGGCCGCCATCTGGGAGCCCGCCAACCGTTTCCGCATTTGGTTCGAGATCGAGGCTCACGCCTGCGACGCTCAGGCGGAACTGGGCGTCATTCCTAAGGATTCTGCCGCCGCCGTGTGGCAGCACGGTGACAAGCCCTACGACGACGCGCGGATTGCTCGCATCGACGAGATCGAGTTGGAAACCAAGCACGACGTCATCGCCTTCCTCACGGAACTTGCCGAACAGGTTGGCGACGAGGCCCGCTTCGTTCACCAGGGCATGACGTCGTCCGACGTGCTCGATACTTGTCTGGCCGTACAAATGACCCAGGCCGCCGATATCCTGCTCGCCGATGTCGACCGGGTTTTGGCGGCATTGAAAAAACGGGCGCTGGAGCACAAGGATACGCCGTGCATGGGCCGCAGCCATGCCATCCACGCCGAACCGACCACCTTCGGCCTCAAGTTGGCCGGGTTTTATGCTGAGTTCGTGCGCGACCGCGACCGCCTGCTGGCGGCGCGAGCGGAGGTTGCGACCTGCGCCATCTCCGGCGCCGTCGGCACCTTCGCCAATATCGATCCGGCAGTCGAAGTGCATGTGGCGGAAAAGCTGGACCTGGCGGTCGAACCGGTTTCGACCCAGGTCATTCCCCGCGACCGCCACGCCGCCTTCTTCGCCGCCCTGGCCGTGGTCGCCGCTTCGGTGGAGCGGTTGGCAACGGAAATCCGCCATCTGCAACGGACCGAGGTCCGCGAGGCGGAAGAATTCTTCGCACCCGGCCAAAAGGGCTCATCGGCAATGCCCCATAAACGCAATCCGATCCTGACGGAAAACCTCACTGGATTGGCCCGCATTGTCCGTGCCGCAGTGGTGCCGGCATTGGAGAACGTGGCCCTGTGGCACGAACGCGATATCTCGCACTCGTCGGTGGAACGGATGATCGGCCCCGACGCCACGGTGACGCTCGACTTTGCCCTCAACCGCCTGGCCGGCGTCATCGACAAGCTGTTGGTCTACCCCGACGCCATGCAGGCGGCGCTGGATCAATTGGGCGGATTGGTGTTTTCCCAACGCGTGCTGCTGGCCCTGACCCAGGCCGGCATGAGCCGCGAGGACGCCTACGCGGCGGTCCAGCGCAACGCCATGAAGGTCTGGCAGGAAGGCGCCGGTTTCTTGGAACTTCTCAAGGCCGACAGCGACGTCGCCCAACATATTGACGACGACGCCCTCGCCGCGCTGTTCGACATGGCGTATCACACCAAACACGTGGATACGGTGTTCAAACGGGTGTTCGGCGAAAGCTAGAAGTCTGCGAACCAAATAAGCCGATTCTGCATAAATTTCCGCCTCTCCGACCGTCATTTCAAACTCGGTTTAAATTTTATTGTTTTATTTCAATTGGTTAATAAGAAAACAAAACATGAATATTGATTTCTGGTTGATCCAGCTATAATGCCGACTCATCCGACTTGTACCCAGAAAACATGGTGGAAATCATGGCGTACAACTACAGAAGTATGACAACTAGTCTTGCAACTCTTGCGAAAATTATGCTGTTGGAACCAAACCGTAAACGTGCAGCTCTAAAAAGCCGCTTAAAGGAAGGAGGTTATGACTTTTACTGGAGCATGAAGAAGTGAATCCGGGATTACTCTCTAAACAACATGAGCTACGCTGAGTCGATAGCACTAATCGAGGGGTTAAAGAACAAAGCAGAACGACAACACAACTTATTCGGTTTTAATCAGTTCTCTAACTGGTTTCACACATTTGACGGTCGATTTATAGAGCCTCCACACACTGTTTATCAGAGTGAGCTAGGTTACCTGCAGGTCAAGTTTGACCCTGAAACAGCCTTCTATAACAAGGGTGAAGGAGGCAGCATACTTATGTGGAACACAAAAGAGCCTGAAATGACTAGATTCATCGGAGGCTGTATCGTTCATTTCCTGGCTCAAGAGTTCAAAAACTCATCGTTTAGAGCATTCCGATTTGGGCTTTTTGATCTTAGAAGTGACCGTAGATACCGCGAGAAAGACATTCCTTCATCTGCTTTAGACTTCATTCTCCGAGAACTTCGCGCGATCGAATCTCTGTGGCTTGAAATCCAAGATGAGTACGATGGAGGGCCCGCGGGTCGCGGTGCCCATGATCATCCAGGCGTTAGCAAGCATCCAAAAGGTTTCTAAAATGAATTGCTCGAATCCTGGTGAATCGTCTGCGCGTTCGTTGTGGAGGTGCCGAACGTGGCCACTGGAACTAACGCCGTTGTTCGACATGGCACACCATAGGCGTCACGTGGATACGGTGTTCAAACGGGTGTTCGGCGAAGCTTAGTGACGCAGCAGGCGCAATCGGACGACGACAACCTAAAGGTTGCGATCTCGGCGATCGTATTCACAGTCTTCGCCTTGTCGCTTGGCGATGCACTGATCAAACAGATCAGTGCAAATTTTCCGCTCTGGCAAATCTTTGTCCTTCGCTCGCTGATCGCCATTCCGGTTTTGCTGGTAATTCTGAAGAGCCGATATCCATCGGTGTCGCTCAAGCCGGTTCAGATGGGCTGGACAGCGTTGAGAAGCGTGATGCTTACATTCATGTGGGTGGCGTACTACACGGCCTTGCCGCATGTCGCCCTCTCCGTAGCCGCCGCCGTTTACTACACGTTGCCGCTCTTCATCACACTGTTTGCCGCTTTGTTCGTCAGTGAAAAGGTCGGTATGCAGGGCTGGATTGCAGTTTTCCTGGGGTTTTGCGGCGTGCTTCTGATTGTGAAACCTCAAGCTGAGGACTTCAACGCCTACGCGTTGCTGCCGCTGATCTCGGCAATTCTCTATGCCTTCGCGATGATCCTAACGCGCACCAAGTGCAAGGATGAGAGCCCGCTGATCCTGTCCTTCGCATTGAACGCGTCGTTCATCGGCGTCGGCATCCTGGCAACTGGTTTGATTTGGATTTGGGGACCCTCGAGCGCGGAAGTGGAGACCTATCAATTCCTTGCCGGCCATTGGATAGCCATGGGCGCGGAGCAATGGCTTGCCATGGGGTTGCTTGCGACCGCGATCATTATCGGCAGCGTGTTCGCCGCCATCGCCTACCAATCCGGACCATCGTCAATCGTATCGACGTTTGATTTTTCGTATCTGGCCTTCGCCGCACTCTGGGGGTTTGTGTTCTTCTCGGAAGTGCCAGACGCGGTCACAGGTGCCGGAATAACTCTCGTCGCATTTTCGGGAATTCTTGCCGTAAGGCGATGATCATCACGTTACAGGCCCGAGTTCCCTAGAACGCGTCGTTGCGCGGCGGTAGGCGCTTGGGCTTTGATCATATTCGCGCACGCCGGCGCTCGCGAGGGGAGCGCCGGCGTGGGCTATTTACTCGGCGGCGGCGCGGCCGGCCATTGCTCTCAGATCTTCATCGGTGACGGCCTTTCCACCCACGCCCCACTGGCCTGGTTGGACATCTTCGATGGTGACCCAGGTGACATCGCGCAAGCCTTCGCCCTCAACCGATAGGACGGCGTCGGTGACCTTGCCGATGAGCTCTTGCTTTTCCTCAATGGATAAATAACCACCGATACCGTGGATTTGTACTAACGGCATTGCTTCCTCCTTTTTCTATGCACAGCAGAACTGCTGGTGAGGGCGATTTATCCATGTTAGTATACATATAACAAGTACGCACAATTACTGCATATAGTATCTAATAGTATACCATAAGGAAGGATGGACGGTGCGGAAACAGCGTCACAGAAGTTACACGGAATGTCCTGTCGAAGCCGCTCTTGACGTGATTGGGGGGAAATGGAAGGTGGCAATTTTGGTTCGCCTGACCGAAGGCACCAGGCGTTTCAACGAGCTTCGCAGACTGCTACCCAATATCACGCAGCGTATGTTAACGAACCAGCTGCGCGAATTGGAAAGCGACGGCATGGTAGACCGCAGGGTCTATGCCCAGGTGCCGCCCAAAGTCGAATATTCGTTAACGGAACTGGGCCGCACGCTGGAGCCGTTGCTCGTCGACCTCAAGCGCTGGGGCCAAGAGAACATGCTACCGCGCCGCTGAATGGCGACACTCAGTCGCCGACCCTCTCGTGATCGGTGTCCAGGGCTTCGGGAAATTCCTCGGCCAATTGCGCACGGGCAACGCCGTTGAGTTCGTCGATCTTGGCGAGAATATCGTCTTTGGTGATGGTGGCGCCGTGCTTTTCGATATCGGCCATGACCTTGCGCACCACGTCATCGTCGCCGGCCTCTTCCAGATCGGCGATAACCACGTCCTTGGCATATTCCGCCACTTCATCGCTGGTGAAGCCAAATTCCCGGCCGAGCCATTCGCCGAGCAGCCGGTTGCGCCTGGCCGCGGCTTTGAACGCCAGCTCCTGGTCCTGCTTGAACTTGGCTTCCTGGGCTTTCTTTCGGTCTTCGAAGGCGTCATTGACCATGGTTCGCTCCCGATGGGTTGGTGATTTATTGTTGCTGGTTATTTAGTGCGGATTGGCCGCCACCGCAACAGCCGAGACTCGTTTGCCACGATGGCTTGCTGGCCTTGGACCGGTATTGGGGTTATCAATTTTCCATGTGTACTGTCGTTATCCTCCGCCGGCCCGGCGATGACTGGCCGCTGATCCTCGCCGCCAACCGCGACGAAATGGTCGGGCGGCCATGGCGGGGACCAGCCCGCCACTGGCCTGATCGCGAACACGCCACTGCCGGTATCGATGAATTGGCCGGCGGCACGTGGCTGGCTCTCGGTGACGATGGTGTTATTGCCGGCGTCCTCAACCGGCCCGGATCACTGGGACCTGATCCCAATCTCCGCAGCCGCGGCGAGCTACCCCTGGAAGCCGTCGATCATGCCGAAGCCGCTGTTGCCGCCGAAGCGCTGTCCCATATTCACGAGTCCAGCTATCGCCCTTTCAATATGGTCATCGCCGATGCCCAGGACGCCTTCTGGCTGCGCGCCGATGCGAATGGAATTCGAGCACAGCCGATTCCCGAGGGCCTTTCCATGATTACCGCCCATGACCTGAATGATGCCGCATCGCCTCGCATGAACCGCTATCGGCCATTGTTTGAGGCGGCCAATCCACCCGATCCCGAAAACGGCGATTGGTCGGCCTGGCAGGCGTTGATGGCGGACCGGTTTTTCGATGATGGAGCCGGCCCCGGCGGCGCCATGAATGTATCTGAGTCCGGCGACTTCGCCACGGTCTCTTCATCGCTCCTGGCGCTTCCGGCACCGGCAAGGTTTGGCGTCAAACCGGTCTGGCTGTTCGCCTCTGGCGCGCCCGACACTGCGAATTATGAGGCCGTGGAGCTATAGCGCACGGGCATGATTGTTTTGTCCGAACATCCCTGCTATACGGGCCGTATTCCAACAGGCGCCGCCGACTAAGTGCCGCGCCGCATACCGGACACCGATCATGAGCAGACGCAGACAGATCTTCGAGGGCCGGGCGAAAGTTCTCTTTGAAGGACCGGAGCCGGGGACCCTGGTGCAGCATTTCAAGGACGATGCCTACGCCAACCACGACACCAAGCGCGGCACCATTACCGGCAAAGGCGTGCTCAACAACCGTATTTCCGAGCACCTCATGCAGCGGCTCAACGATATCGGCGTGCCGACCCATTTCATGCGCCGCCTCAATATGCGCGAGCAGCTGGTGCGCGAGCTTGAGATCATCCCGGTCTCGGTGGCCGTGCGCAACGTCGTCGCCGGCACCCTGGCCGAGCGCTTCGGCCTGCCCGAGGGGACGCCGCTGCCGCGCTCCATCGTCGAGTTCTATTACAAATCCGACGATCACCGGAATCCCATGGTCACCGAAGAGCACATCACCGCCTTCGGTTGGGCGGCGCCGCAGGACCTGGACGACATCATGGCGCTGTCGCTGCGCATCAACGATTTCCTCAGTGGCCTGTTCCTCGGCGTTGGATTGAAATTGGTGGATTTCCGCCTCGAATATGGCCGGCTGTGGGAAAGCGAACAGATGCGTATCGTGCTGGCCGACGAAATCAGCCCTGATAATTGCCGTTTGTGGGACCGGGAAACCAACGAGCCCATGGACAAGGACCGCTTCAGCCGCGACCTGGGGAAGGTCGAGGAAGCCTATCAGGAAGTCGCCCGGCGCTTGGGCATCCTGCCGGAAAGCGGCCCCAGTGACCTTAAGGGTCCCGAGGTCATGCAGTAAGGAACGGATTGGTCTTGAAAGCCAAAATCCACGTCACGCTTAAATCCGGCGTCCTCGATCCGCAAGGCAAGGCTGTCGAACACGCGCTCGGTTCACTGGGCTTCGGCGGCGTCGACAACGTCCGCCAGGGCAAATTCATCGAACTGGACCTGGCCGAGACTGACCCGGACAAGGCCCAGGCCAGCGTCGAGGATATGTGCAAGAAGCTGCTCGCCAACACGGTGATCGAGAACTACGCCATCGAAATCGCGGAGGGCTGAAACGCTCCATGAAAGCCGCTGTCATCGTCTTCCCCGGCTCTAATTGCGACCGCGACATCCAGGTTGCGCTGCGCCAGTCCATGGGCTCGGAGCCGGTCATGGTCTGGCACCGCGACACCGATCTCCCCGAGGTTGACCTGATCGCCATTCCCGGCGGCTTTTCCTACGGCGACTACCTGCGCTCCGGCGCCATGGCGTCGCTGTCGCCGGTGATGACCGAGGTCAAGGCGCGGGCCGAACGTGGCGTTGCCGTGCTCGGTATCTGCAACGGATTCCAGGTTTTGACCGAGTTGGGATTGCTACCCGGCGTCCTGATGCGCAACGCGGCGCTCAAGTTCGTCTGCCGCGACGTATTTCTCAACGTTGAGAGCACAGATACGGTCTTCACCGGCACATACGGCTCGGATGACGTGCTGCGCATTCCCATCGCCCATCACGACGGCAACTACTTCGCCGACAATGACACCCTGGCCCAGCTCAAGGACCAGGACCGCATCGCATTCCGCTACGTGAATGCGGACGGCTCGCGCGGCAACGGCGCCAATCCCAACGGATCGCTCGATGACATTGCCGGTGTGTTGAACGAAAAACGCAACGTCTTGGGCATGATGCCGCACCCGGAGCGTTTGTCCGACCAGGCGCTCGGCGGCAATGACGGCCGGCCGATGTTTGACGGGCTGGTGGCGGCGCTGGGGTGACAGGCGCCCAGGAATCACGCCATACTCCACCATGGCCCTGATCCCGCTCAAAGACGACAACCCCCTCGACCGCATCCATTTCCAGTATGTGACCGTCGCCTTGATCGCGGCCTGCGTCGTGACGTTCGTGTGGCAGATGTCCCTGGGCGAGGCCGGCAACCAGGCGGTCTACGGGTTGGGCGCCATCCCCGCCGTGGTTCTGGGCAGCCGCGATTTGTCGCCAGACCTGATCCTGGTGCCGGCTACCTTCACGCTGTTCACGTCAATGTTCCTGCACGGCGGGTTCATGCACCTGGCCGGCAACATGCTGTATCTGTGGATCTTTGGCGACAACATCGAGGATTCCATGGGCCATGGCCGGTTCGCGGTCTTTTATGCGCTGTGCGGATTGATCGCGTCCGGGGCGCATATTGCCAGCAACGTCGACTCAACAGTCCCCATGATCGGCGCATCGGGGGCCATTTCCGGTGTTCTCGGCGCCTATCTGGTCCTGCACCCCAAGGCCCATGTACTGACCCTGGTGGGATATTTTACCTTTCGGATGCCGGCCTTCGTCGTGCTCGGCGTCTGGATCGGCCTGCAATTGTTTAATGCCGCCGCGACCGGCGGCGGTGAAGGCGGCGGCGTCGCCTGGTGGGCGCATATCGGCGGCTTCGCGGCCGGGGCCGTGCTGATCATCCCGTTTCGCCGCAAGTCGGTGCCGTTGTTGGATGGACTGCGGGTCAGCGGCGGCGGCTCCAAAAGCCGGGCGGGTTCACAGGGCAAGACAAAAACACGCCGCTCGCGTATCCCTTCCAGCGGCGGTAAGCTTTGATGGTGGCGCCGTTTATGACCCCGGCCGTGCGAACAGGGAAAGCTTGTACAACGGCGAATTCAATAATCGCATTTATCCTATTGGCTTGGGTGCTTGGCTATCCGGCCCATGCCGACACGGTCGTTCCCTTAACCAACTCTCTTTTCCCCGCCGACTTCGTCACCCTGGAAACACGGCCTGGCGTCACAATCAGTTTTGTCGCCATTAAGTCGGATGGAGACCCGACTGCCGCCGTGGTCTTGTTCGCCGGCGGCGCGGGCTATTTGAGGTTGTCGCATGACGCCGGAAAGTACTCACAGAAAAAATTGAAGGGTAATTTTTTGATCCGCAGCCATGGCGATCTGGTGATCGAAGATTTTGTCGTGGTGCTGCTCGATGCGCCATCGGACCGTCAGTCAAAGAAAGGATTGGGGGGCCGGTTCCGCACCAGCGAGGAACACGCCGAGGATATCTCAGCGGTCGTACAGTACCTGAAGAAAACCTACGCCGTGCCGGTGTGGTTGAGCGGCACCAGCCGCGGCTCGGAATCGGTAGCTAATGCGGCGGTCCGATTGGGCAGCAAATTTGACGGTGCCATCCTAAGTTCTTCGATCACCGCCACCAACAAGAACGGTCGCGACATCACCGAACTGCCGCTCGACAAGGTCCGGATACCGGTACTGATCCTGGCCCATGAATATGATCTTTGCCATGTCACGCCGCCGCTCGGCGCAAAAGCCATCCAGCGCGCCCTGACAAACTCACGCAATGCGGTGCTACGCATGTTCGAGGGCGGCAAGGAAGCAACGTCGGGGCCGTGCAAGGCCAAGTCGCCGCACGGGTTTTACGGTATTGAGGCGGTCGTCAACCAGGGTGTGGCTGAGTTCATCCGGGCGAACAGCCGGTAATCAGCGGCTCCTGGCCCGGGCTTGATGCTAAAGTCCGCCTCCAACCGGTGTTGGAGGCGGCGCCTTGGGCAGTTACTCGACGACGGACAGGTCTTCGGCGGAAGATTTTCCATTCTGTCCAGGCTGAAGTTCGTAGGAGACCTTCTGCCCTTCGTTAAGGGTGCTCAATCCGGCGCGCTCGACGGCCGAAATGTGGACGAAAGCGTCCTTGGAGCCGTCTTCCGGCTCGATGAATCCATAACCCTTGGTCGGGTTGAACCATTTTACAGTTCCAGTAGCCATAACTCGTTCCTCTAACAGAAATCTTTAATCCACGCCTCACACCATATGACCGCGTGAAAGTCTAACGCCTACATTGTCAGGGGGTAACTAAGCTAATCGGCGCACCGGTTATCTAGGTATCACGCATCAAATGCAAAACGTACGGCGGTTATGTAGGGAAGTTCCTGCAGAAGTCAATGGTTGCGCGCGGCCAAACGGAAAACCGGCGGGGTTGGGTAGACCGTGTGGCGCTTGATTTCAGTGTTTGCCTTTCCCAGCTGTGATCGACAATATCTCTGGTCGGAAGTCCCAATCACCTCAGACAGGGCAATTGATGAGCACGATCCTGCCGCAACAACAGCTCCTTCTGGAGCTCCTGATTATGTCGGGAGATATCGCGGTCGCCGATGATTCCGAGGGCATGATCCTGGGGCGCACCCTGAAAGAGTGCGTGGCAAACAATTGGACTGAAGTTAAGATATTTGGGGCCGGGTTTAATAAAGTGACGATCACGGAAGAAGGCCGCCGGATCGCCTCACAATCACGGTCAGACTAACCGCCAGCGGCCAATCCCACCTGCACAGTCGACTGAATTATTGCGCCAGTTTTTTCTTGGCCGGGCGCGCCGGCGCCTGAGCCGATGTGGATTTGCATGGCGCATCATGCAATGAACACGGACTGGCAGAATGGTCCAGCTCAGTGCTCTTGACCGTCATCTCGGGAAACTGCTTACGCAGTTCTTTCAAGCTGCGGACGCTATAGAGGTATTCGCTTGGCATTGTTCCCTCCTCTTTCACCAGCAGGTAGTACAATGGCGACAAGAACCCTCTCATCCGCGAAAACAGTTTAAATTTAGTTAATTGGAGATGCCCAGACGACCCGAACGAGTATCATTTCGGCGCTAATATTTGGGTCCTGATGCGCTCCCACCCGGGGTCGCGCTTGGTTTGTGCTTTCTCAAACTCATCGCGAAGCGTGCGTCGCGCGGATTGTCGCTGCTTCTTGGTCATGCTTTCGTTGAATATCTTTTTAAGATCGCCGCGTATTCGTTTGACGCCGGCGATTTCGGCCCGCGAGTACCAAAGAAATGCCTGGCGGAAATCCTGTTTGACGCCCCGGCCCCGTTCATACATCCAAGCGAGCAGTTCCATGGATACTTCATGGCCCTCGATTTCGGCCCGTTGACGGACGATTTCGGCATCGAACCAGTCAGGATTGCCGGACTCGATTTTCTTGACTGTTCTCTCCCAGATTTCCGGTGTCAAGACAAACGCCTTGTCCGGATAAGGGTACTTTTCGATGAGTTCCTGAACTTCCGGACCGCGCCCCGCGACCAGCACTATTTGCGCAATGGACGGCGCGGAATGATACGTGGCGCCACTAACAAAGCCGTCGGCCGCCAAGCCGGGCGCGGACGCACCAAACCAAGCCGCCGCAACGACCGCATAGACGATGCCGGACCTACGGGTATTCATTGGTTCCCCTCGTCACTAATACGGCATTAGCAAATAAATACCGAAATACCCCCCCGGAATGACTTAAAACAGATAAGTCGTTAATAAACTATTTCAATGTGGATTACTTGATAATTGTCATAATATTCGCGCCGACTACATTCGAAGTTCTTGAATACACTGATAATCGGTGAATATCGGTAGTCCTTGTTTGAACTTGATAGCGAGCGATTGCCATAATTTGACGAGTCGTGACGGTCGCCGCGGTCGGCACGCGTTCAAGCATGGCGTAATCGTGTATCATGAAACCATTCATTTCCACTGTGGGCGCTTTGCGTGATGCCGAAAGTCAAAAACTTCATTCGAACACGGAAACAAACCCAGGATAGTTCGCACGGCGGCAAGGGATCCGTCGACCTATATGAAATCTGGCAGAGTTCCGATTTCAAGAGCGATGTGGACTTTATGGATCGCGTCGTTATCCCGCCGGGAACGACCGTCGGCACACACAGACACGGCAGCAACGAAGAAATGTATATCGTGCTCGACGGCGAGGGAACGATGACCATCGAGAATGAGTCGGTCGCCATTAAAAAGGGCGATATGATCCTTAACCCGGCCCATGGCGAGCACGGGTTGGTCAATGACTCGAATGCTGATATTGAATTGTTGGTTATTCAAATTGGCTTGCAGGAAACGACAAGATGATAGCCGAGGATTACGGTCGGGACGGGTTCCTCTCGCCGGTCGATATTTTGACCGCCGGCGAGGCCGCCGAACATCGAAAGTATTTGGAAGAGGCTGAGGCAAAGATCGGCCCCCTGCACTACAAGGCCAAAGTGCACACCATTCTTACATCACCCCTGGCGCTTGCTACGGACGCGCGGGTGCTGGATGTGGCCGAAGCCCTGATCGGACCGGATATCCTCCTTTACAACGTCACCTACGTTATCAAGGAGGCGGGCGCACCCTCTCACGTCAGTTGGCATCAGGACCTTACCTACTGGGGGTTCGATGGGGATGCACAGGTCTCCATGTGGCTTGCTCTGTCACCGGCGACCGAAGAGAGCGGCTGCATGCGCATGCTGCCCGGCAGCCATCTGCAGGGACGGCACGAACATGTACCGACAGATGATCAAACAAACGTCCTGTTGCAAGGCCAAACCGTGCCGGACGTGGCAGAGGAAAGGGGCGTTATGTGTTCACTTGATCCAGGCCAGGCGTCATTTCATCACGGATGGACATTGCACGACTCAATGCCAAACCACAGTAAGGACCGGCGAATTGGATTGAATGTTCAATATATCGCGCCGCAAATGCGCCAAACCAAGAGCGATCGCGATAGCGCCATGCTGGTGCGCGGCGTTGACCGCTTTGAGCATTTCGACACCGACCGCGCGGCGGAGTGCGACCTCGACCCCGCCGCTGTCGAGCGGTTCCGCGAATTGGATCGCCAGTACGTGGAAATTGCCGGCGAGGCGTAGCCGTGCCTACTCTCAGGTTGGCAACATACGCTTGAAGTTTTCGTAGAGGCGTTCAGCATTGGCTGTAAAGCTGGCCATATTCTCGGCCGCGTCCGACTGCATTTTCGCCAGTCCGTCCACACCGAGGGTCGTTTCCAGAGCTTGACGATAGTCAGGCACACAGCCCCAATTCGTAACCGTGTCGGGCTCGACTTCGACGTGATACTGCATCGACAGTGCATTGCCCCCAACACGCATCGCCTGAACCCGGCACACATCCGAGCCGGCAAGCACCACCGCGCCGTCCGGCGGCTGCGCCACTTGCACGGAGTGCCACTGCAGTGCCTTTTGTGTTGCCGGCATGGCGGTGAAAATCGGGTCCGCCTTCCCCTCGGCATTCAAATGCACGTCAAGAATGCCGATCTCCGGTATCGGCTGCGGCACACAGGTGCCGCCCAGCGCGTCGGCGAGGAGTTGGTGTCCGAGACAAATTCCGAGAAACGGTCGGTCGAGTTCGCGCACCCAGCGCCGGATCGCCTGCTTCTCCGCCACTATCCAGGGATGTTCCTCGACATCCCAGACATCCATCGGCCCGCCCATGACCCAAAGGGCGTCGAAATCCTCCAAGGCGGGAATCGGTTCACCTTCGTCGAGTTCGACGGCGGTCCAATCAAGCCCGTCATCACGCAGGCATTGCCGCAGGTGGCCGGGATGTTCGCAGGCGATATGCTGAAAGACGAGGAGGCGCATGGCCTTCTTGTAGCGGTCGCAACCGGCTTTTCCAAGATATCCCCGTCATTTTACTTATGCCCCTCATCCAGCCATTGCCATCGCCAATTCATCTGCTAGAAAAGACCCCATGAGCGAGATTACCCCCGACGTCATTGACGCCCACGGCCTGTCCAAGGACGAGTACGCCAAGGTCCTGCAAATCCTCAACCGTGAGCCCAACCTGACGGAGTTGGGCATCTTCTCGGTGATGTGGTCGGAGCACTGTTCCTACAAGTCGTCAAAGAAGTGGCTCAAGACTTTGCCGACGACGGGCGATTGCGTCATTTGCGGGCCGGGCGAGAACGCCGGCGTCATCGACATCGGCGACGGACAGGCTGCCATCTTCAAGATGGAAAGCCACAACCACCCATCATACATCGAGCCCTACCAGGGCGCAGCAACGGGCGTCGGCGGCATCTTGCGCGACGTCTTCACCATGGGCGCGCGCCCGGTGGCCAACATGAATGCACTGCGCTTCGGTGCCATCGACCATCCCAAAACCAAACACCTGGTTTCCGGCGTCGTCGCCGGCATCGGCGGTTACGGCAACTGCGTCGGCGTGCCGACAGTCGGCGGCGAGTGCGAGTTCGATTCCAGCTACGACGGCAATATCCTGGTCAATGCCATGACCGTGGGCCTGGCCGAACAGGACAAGATTTTCTATTCAGCGGCCACCGGCATCGGCAATCCCATCGTCTACGTTGGCTCCAAGACCGGCCGCGACGGCATTCACGGCGCCACCATGGCGTCGGCGGAGTTTTCCGAAGACAACGAGGAAAAGCGTCCGACCGTCCAGGTCGGCGACCCGTTCACGGAAAAGCTCCTGATCGAGGCCTGCCTGGAGCTAATGGCCACGGATTGCATCGTCGCCATCCAGGACATGGGCGCGGCGGGTTTGACGTGTTCCAGCTTCGAGATGGCATCCAACGGCGGTACCGGCATCGAGATGGAACTGGATAACGTGCCGCAACGCGAAGACGGCATGACGGCTTACGAAATGCTGTTGAGTGAAAGTCAGGAACGAATGCTGATCGTTCTCCAACCCGGTACCGAGGACCAGGCCCGGGCCATCTTCGAGAAATGGGAATTAGATTTCTCCGTCATCGGCACAATTACCGACACCAAGCGCATGGTCGTCACTCATGGCGGCAAGGTCGTGGCCGACCTGCCCATTGATCCCCTGGCGCAAGCCTCGCCGGAATACGATGAGGCGGAACGCCCGTGGACGCCAACGGCGCGCCCCGAGGAGATTTCCGCCTCTGACGTGGCCCAACCCAACGATCCCCTGGCCGCCCTGAGCAAGCTCATGGGCTCGCCGCGGCTGGCCTCCAAACGCTGGATTTGGGAGCAGTACGACCACATGGTCATGGCCGACACGCAAGCCCGACCGGGCGGCGACGCTGCTGTTGTCCGCGTTCACGGCACGGACAAGGCCCTGGCCATCACCACCGATTGCACACCGCGCTATTGCGTCGCCGACCCTATCGAAGGCGGCCGCCAGGCTGTCGCCGAAGCATGGCGTAACTTGACCGCCGTCGGCGCCACGCCCCTGGCCATTACGGACTGCATGAACTTCGGAAACCCGGAACGGCCTGAGATCATGGGCCAGTTCGTGGGCTGCATCGAAGGCATGCGCGAAGCCTGTGATGTGCTCGATTTTCCTGTCGTCTCGGGCAACGTGTCGCTCTACAACGAGACCAATGGCAGCGCCATTTTGCCGACACCTGCCATTGGCGGCGTCGGCATTCTCGGACAATCCGAAAAAGCGGCGACGATTGCCTTCAAAGCGGCAGGTGAAGCGCTTATTCTGATCGGCGAAACCAAGGGCCACTTGGGCCAATCGCTCTATCTGCGCGAAATTGATGGCCGTGAGGCGGGCGCGCCACCACCCGTGGACCTGGCGGTTGAGCGCCGCAACGGTGACTTTGTGCGCGGCCAAATCGACGCCGCGGCGGTTACCGCCTGCCATGACCTGTCCGATGGTGGGTTGCTGGTGGCGGTGGCCGAGATGGCCCTGGCCGGCGGCTTGGGTGCGGATATAGACGCGCCCGAAGGCGGGCCGCCGCTCCATGCCTGGCTGTTCGGCGAAGACCAGGCCCGTTATGCAGTGACCACACCCGATCCCGAGGCGTTCCTGGCGGCGGCCGAAGATGCGGATGTTCCTGCCACACGAATCGGTACCACCGGAGGCGTTGGTCTAAGCCTCGGCGGTGGCCCGGCAGTTGACGTTGCCGCCCTGGAAGACATCAACGAGGCCTGGCTGCCCGGCTACATGGCGGCGCCGTGAGATAGCCATGACCGTCCTCAAGCTGCACTCGGAACCGCTACGTGACGAATGGCTCGACGATTACGGCCATCTCAATGACGGCTTCTACGCGGTCGCCTTCGGTAACGCCGCCTGGCCGCTGCTGGATCACTTCGGCCTCGGCTTGGAGTATTTCGAGCGCACCGGCGGCGCGCTTTACACCGTCGAATCCCATATCCGCTACCTCAAGGAAGTGCGGCCGCCGGCCATGCTGGAAATGGACAGCATGGTGCTCGGTTCCGACGCCAAGCGGTTCCATTTTGCCCATGTGATGATGGTTGACGGAGTCGAACGGGCGACGTTCGAATGCATGAACCTGCATTTCGACTCCAATGCCGGGCGCACCGCGCCGATGCCCGAAGACGTGCAAGCCGCCCTCAAGGCGACGGAGATGGCGGAACCGCCTGACTGGGCCGGACGCGGCATTTCCCTGAAACCAAAGTCATGACTCCACCGCCAACTTGATCTAAAACCCTAATCCGGCAGGGGTTGACCGGAGGGGAATTTGCCGCCATATCCATGGGCAACCGGCAAGAGCCGGATAATCCCCCGGCAGCACGACGCGAGGAACGACCGCCATGGCTATGCAAGCCGCTGAAATTGAACAATTAATTCTCGAAGGCCTTCCCGATGCGGATATCACCATCGAGGACTTACGCGGCGACGGCGATCATTACGCGGCGACCATCGTATCAGCCGAGTTCGCAGGCAAGAGCCGGGTCCAGCAACACCAGATGGTTTACAAGACGCTGCAGGGACGCATGGGCAATGAGTTGCACGCCCTGGCGCTCTCGACCAGCGCGCCCGAAGGCGCCTGAGCGGCGCGACAGAAAGGAAGCTAAAATGAGCAATAATCCCGCTGCCGAGCGAATCCAAAGCGAAATTGACGAAAATTCCGTTGTGCTGTTCATGAAGGGCACGCCGATGTTCCCGCAATGCGGCTTTTCCGCCGCTGTGGTCCAGGCGCTCTCGGTCATGGGCGTCAAGTTCAAGGGCGTCGATGTCCTCGAAGACATGGACATTCGCGACGAAATCAAAGAATTCTCGTCCTGGCCGACAATTCCCCAGCTCTACGTCAAGGGCGAATTTGTCGGCGGCTGCGATATCGTCCGCGAAATGTACGAGGCCGGCGAGTTACAGCAGATGTTCACGGAAAAAGGCGTCGAATTCGCCGACGTGGAATAGAGTAAAAAGGGATGCGGAGCCGGCGGGGCGCAAGACCCCGAAGGTTCCGAATAAAGAACCCCGAGATTTTTTCCCAGGGAGTTCTTGAGGGAGGGGCCGCTTTCGGGCGGCTCTTCTTTTGCCTGGAGTTCGGCGAAAATTTGCCGTTTTCCGGTTATTCGGGTATGATATGAGGTTAAGCTGCATAGGATCAATTTGTCGTGGAAATTGCCTCCCTCACCGCTGCCATAGCGTCGCGCGCCGAGAATGTTCAGCGCAATGCGCAGGACGATAAGCGCATCGCCGCCCAGACCGCGACGGAGGTCCGCACCAATGAGCTTATCCGGCGCAAGCAAACGGACGAGGCTCAAGCGCGACGTAAGCAGAGTGATATCCTCCGTAGTCGCGACGATATCGAAGCCGATGTCGATAGAGCCCGGCTCCTGCGCGGCCAACGAGACGTCAACGACCAGATTGGCGCCGATAACAGATTCTCCATTCTTCGCGACAAGCTGACCGATGAGCTTAATTCGGCCCGCGCCGATCGCGCGGCCGCCGAGTTCCTGATCGAGAGCGAGTTCTTCGAAGCCGGGGCGCTCGACAGCATAGACCCGGCGGCGGCCCCGGACGCACCGGCCGGTCCGCAGTTCTCCGACTTGCTCCAGGAGCGCGACGTCCGCTTGTCCGAGCGCGAATCGCAGGTGCGGGACGACAGCATCCAACAGCGCATCGACCTGCAATTAGCCGATGACCGCATCCGTGAGTTGGACAATTCACCGTCTGGCGCCAGTACCGAACGGGGCAGCATCGTCGACGTCTTCGGCTAAAATTTCAATCCACGGCCAAAACGTAAACGGCCCCGCCAAATAGGTCGGGGCCGCAGTATTATTGCCGGTCTGGAACTCTTAACGGGAGTAAAACTCAATCACCAGATTGGGTTCCATCTGTACCGGATAGGGTACATCGGCGAGCTTGGGCGCGCGGGTGAACGTTCCCTGCATCTTGTTGTGGTTGACGTCCATATAATCCGGAACGTCGCGCTCGGCGCTTTCCATGGCCAGCAGCACCAAGGGCAGCTGGCGGGATTTCTCGCGCACCTCGATCACGTCCCCGTCCTTGACCAGGTAGGACGGGATATTGACCTTCTTGCCGTTGACCCGGACATGACCGTGGTTGACGAACTGGCGCGCGGAAAACACCGTCGGAACGAACTTCATGCGGTAGACGACCGCATCCAGCCGGCGCTCAAGAATGCCGATCAGGTTCTCCGACGTGTCTCCGCGGCGGCGCACCGCTTCGGCGTAGTAACGGCGAAACTGTTTTTCAGTAATGTTGCCGTAGTAGCCCTTGAGCTTCTGCTTGGCCATCAACTGAGTGCCGAAGTCAGAAGGCTTGCGGCGCCGCTGGCCATGCTGGCCGGGACCGTATTCGCGGGTGTTGACGGGGCTTTTGGGGCGTCCCCAGAGATTAACGCCGAGGCGGCGGTTAATCTTGTATTTGGCTTGTATCCGTTTACTCATGTCGATCCCTCGTTGGTCGGGTGTTATTTTGTCCCGGTAGGCCGGTTCCCGCAGCAAGGCGGGGGCGGGACACATAAGTCCACGTTCCCGGGAATGAAGGCGCGGACTATAGGGATTTCCGGCGTTTTGTCAAACGCTCAAAGGCTGTTCAGGCCAAGCAGATCGCGAAATGCCGTCCGCCCCAAAGATGTGACCGTGACCCGCCGCCCCTCAGGCCGCGCGATCCACTTGCGCTCGAGGCAGACGGTAGCCACCGCGGCGCCCAAGGATCCACCCAAATGCGGCTTTCGCTCGCTCCAATCCAGGCATTGGCGGGCGAACACGCGGCGCTGTTTGGCGACGGCGGCAACATCGATTTCCAATTCTGCCAGAAACCGTTGGCCGGCGACAGTGACGTGGAAGTCGCGCTCGACCGGTTCCAGATAGCCCTCGGCGGTCATGGCCTGGGCCAGCGCCACGCCGAGGCCGCCGGCCAAGTGGTCGTAACACATGCGGGCCGGGCGCAGGTCCTGAGGTGCTCTCGACTTGCGCCGTTCCGGCACCGGCTTGTGGGCAACCAGTGTCGACAGCGGTTCCATGGCGTCGGCGATGGCCGGGCTGGCGAGCCGGTAATAGCGGTGCCGACCATGCTTCTCGCAGGCCAGCAATCCAGCATCGACCAATTTTGCCAGGTGGCTGCTGGTTGTCGACGCCGAAACACCGGCCTGCAATGATAATTCGGTCGCTGTCAAAGCACGCCCGTCCATCAAGGCCGCCAAAATACTGGCCCGGGCCGGGACACCGATCATTGCGCCGATATGTGCGATTGAAGGCTCTACATCCATATTTCGATCATAACCGAAACGTATTTGCGTGACAAGCCCCTATTTGAATCGGAAACTGCCGAACCGTGCAAAACAGGAGAACAGCCATGACCGCATTACCACCGAGGTACCTATACACAGTCGAATTGACCGGAGCATCCACTCGCCGCCAGACCGTCCGCACGGTCTGGGCCATAATCTCGCGGATGCTCGGCATCTGGAACCATCGGGTACGTAGCCGGCGTGCCCTAAATCGACTCAACCAGCATTATCTTGCCGATATCGGCCTGACGGACGAGGATGTCCGCCAAGAGATTGCCAAGCCGTTTTGGATCAAGTGAGGAGATAACAAGTGACCCGATCGGCCGTTGAGAAAGGAACTCGTTTTGTTGAACTTCACAACGGGTCCGAGATGTTCCTGATGCCCAACGCCTGGGACGCCGGCAGCGCGCGCATGCTGGAAGACGCCGGCCATGCGGCCATTGGCACCACCAGCGCCGGCATCGTCTACGCCATGGGCCGGCCCGACTACGAGGGGCTAATCGGACGCGACGAGATGCTGACCGCCTGCCGCAATATTGCCGAGGCTGTTGATATCCCGGTCAGCGGCGATCTGGAGGACGGCTATGGGCAATCGCCCGAGGATGCAGCCGAAACCATGCGCGCCGCCATCCAGGCCGGTCTGGCCGGTGGCAGCCTGGAAGATCATCCGGGTCCCGGCGGCACCCCCCTCGCCGACCCGCAGGCCATGGCGGACCGAGTTCGTGCCGCCCGCGAGGCCATCGACACCACCGGCCAGCCCTTCGTCCTCACCGCCCGGGCCGAGTGCTACCTGGTCGGCCATGGTGATCCGTCACGTCCCGGAAAGGGCGGCGGCGATCCCTTCAGCAACAGCATGGCGCGGCTCAAGCTATATACCAAGGCCGGCGCCGATTGTGTCTACGCGCCGGGCATGACCGACGCCGACGAGATCACGGCCAGCGTCCAGGACACCGGCGCGCCCGTCAACGTGCTGGTTGGCATCCGCAATTTCCCACTCAGTTTCGAGAAATTGGAAGAATTGGGCGTCAGGCGGCTCAGTATTGGCGGCAGCCTCAGCTGCGCCGTGCTCGGCCTGGTGCACCGGGCGGCGGCAGCCATGATGGAGGGCAATATCGACTACTTCGACGGCGCCCTCAGCCACAGCCAAATCTGCGACCTGTTTCGCCGGGAAAGCACTTAAAACATTGAGTAGACGGAGAGTTACTCGCTCTCCAGCTCGGTATCCCAGTACAGGAAATCGCGCCAGGATTCGTGCAGGTAGTTAGGCGGAAAGGCGCGGCCGTTTTCCTGCAGCAGGTGGTTGTCGGGTTGGCGCGGTCGGCGCAGTGGATGCATGCTGGCATCCTTGGGCAGCCGGTGGCCCTTCTTGATGTTGCACGGCGCACAGGCGGTGACCACGTTACTCCACAAGGTCTGCCCGCCGCGAGAGCGCGGAATGACATGATCGAAGGTCAGCCCCTCAGCGGCAAATAGGCCGCCGCAGTACTGGCAACTGAAAGCGTCGCGCAGGAAGACATTAAACCGAGTGAACGCCGGCTGGCGCGACATCGGCACATATTGCTTCAGCGAGATGACGCTCGGCAAGTTCATCTCGAGCGACGGCGAATGAACCGCCCTGTCATATTCCGAGACCACGTTAACGCGGGCCAGGAATACCGCCTTAATGGCGTCTTGCCACGACCACAGGGACAGCGGGAAGTAGCTCAACGGCCGGAAGTCGGCGTTGAGAACCAGAGCTGGACACCGTTCGACGGCTATCGACATAACCCTCCCCACAAGCTGATGAGGGATCATACACCATCTTGTAATTGCATGACAAATTCGCCTAGTTCAGGAAAATTCAGGCTTCCGGCAGGGGGATGTCAAAGCAATGCGCCAGGAAATCCATGCCGATCATGATCCCCCGGTCGTCGAGGCCATGGCCAAGTTCGGGACGCAGTTCGTGACTGACTTCCACGCCGGCCCCCTGCAACGCCGAAACGGCCGCGGGCAGGGCCGCCGAGGGCACTACTTCGTCAGCGTCGCCATGGATCAACAGCACCGGCGGACGCGACTTGATCTCCTCGGCCAACAGGGACTCGCCTACCAGCATGCCTGAATAGCCGGCAATCCCGGCCAACGGGCGTTCGCGGCGCAATCCGACGTGAAGCGCCATCATGGTGCCTTGGGAAAATCCGATCAGGGCCAGTTCGCTTTCCGTTAGACCATGCTCGGCCAATTGGGCGTCAATGAAGGCATCCAAGATCGGCGCGGATTGCTGGGTGCCGGTCAGCCGGGCGCCCTCACTCATGTCCTGAAGCGAAAACCACTGATATCCCATGGGCGCCATGTCAAAAGCGTAGGGCGCATTGGGCGAGATGAAACGGGCGTCAGGTAAAGTCTTTTGGAAGTACGGCGCCAGGCCGATCAAATCCTGGCCATCAGATCCGACGCCATGGCACAGAATTACCAGTTGTTTGGGCGTGCCGCCGGAAGCAGGTTCCAGTATCGGGCCGCTGAGGGTCGGAAGTTCGGACATGATGCTCTGCCTGATTGTTACGATCAATTTGGTGGCCAGAGTCGTAACCGATATAACGTGTTATTGTCACTCCTTCTTTCAACTGAACCTGGGCGCCCATGACCACCGTCACCCGCTTTGCCCCAAGCCCGACCGGGCGCCTGCATCTGGGACACGCCTATTCGGCCTTAGTCGCCAGCCATGCCGCGGGTGAAGCCGGTGGCCGGTTTTTGCTGCGCATGGAGGATATCGACCCCGGCCGGTGCCGAGACGAATTCGATGCCGCCATCCTGGACGATCTGGCCTGGCTCGGCCTGGACTGGGAACAGCCGGTGCGTCGGCAGTCCGAGCATATGGACGAGTACCGCCAGGCCCTGGACCGGCTGCAGGCCATGGGCGTGCTGTACCCCTGCTTCTGTACCCGCCGCGAGATCCAAACTGAGATCGCCGACGCCGGTCATGCGCCGCACGGACCCGATGGGCCCATCTATCCCGGCACCTGCCGTTCCTTGGACGCGGCAGCCCAGGATCGGCAAACGGACGCCGGGAAACCCTTCGCTCTGCGCCTGAATATGGCCCGCGCCATTGAAGCGGCGGGACCGCTAACTTGGCCGGATCAGGACCAGGGAACCATCAACGCCGCGCCGGAAATCTTCGGCGACGTGGTGCTGGCCCGCAAGGAGACGCCGACCAGTTATCATCTGGCGGTCACGGTTGACGATCACTTGCAGGGAGTAACCAAAGTGACCCGGGGCGAGGACCTGTTCGCGGCGACCCACGTTCACCGCCTACTCCAGGCTTTGCTGGAATTAGGCGTTCCCGACTACCACCATCACCGGCTGCTCACCGACGATGCAGGCAAGCGTTTCGCCAAACGGGACAAGGCGGCCACCATTGATGACCTCCGGCAAGCGGGTAAAAGTCCGACCGAGGTCCGCGCCCTGGCCGGATGGACGGAAAGCCCATGAGAGCATTTGCGCTGCTTTTCGTACTGCTAGCCGCCGGCGGGCCAGCCGCCGCCGATCCGCTGGCCGCGCTCCGGCAAGGCGAGTCCGCATCGGTAATTGAAGTCGTTGACGGCGATACGGTAGTCCTGAACCGTGCCATCAACGGCGCGATGCAAGTTCGCCTGGTCGGCCTGCAGGCGCCGAAACTGCCCCTGGGGCGCAAGAATTTTCCCGTCTGGCCCTTGGCTGAAGCATCGAAGAACGCACTTGAAAGCCTGGTTCTCGACCGCAAGGTCACGCTTTATTTCGGCGGTAACGAGATGGACCGGCACGGCCGCCTCCTGGCGCATCTGTTTCTTGACGGCGGCCGCTGGGTTCAATGCGGCATGCTGCGCATGGGCATGGCCCGGGTCTACACCTTCGCCGACAACCGCGCCGTCGCTGAGGACATGTACGAAATTGAGCGGGCCGCCCGATCGGCCCATCGCGGCATCTGGGGTCTGCGGTTTTACGCCCTACGCACCCCGGACCAGACGGCCGGCCATATCGGCACGTTCCAGATTGTCGAAGGCCGGGTCCTGGCCGCGGCCAAGGTCAAGGGACGCGTTTATCTCAATTTCGGCGAAGATTGGCGCACCGACTTCACGGTGACACTTCCGGCGGCGACGCTTCGCATGTTTGGCGATCTCGGCCGCGATCCTCTCGCCCTGGAGGGCCGTAGAATTCGGGTGCGCGGCTGGCTCAAGAAACGAAACGGCTCGATGATCCAGGCAAGCCATCCGGAGCAGATCGAAGTCATTGAGCCGAAACATGCCGCGGTCTTGCCGAACGCCACTGCCGGTTTCATAATCAAACGGCCATGATCCGCCGCCATCTCCATCTCCTTTACCTGATTCCGTTACTGGCGCTATCTGCCTGCAGCACCAATCCGGCCACCGGCAAGCAGAGCTTCACCGCCTTCATGTCGCCGGAAAAGGAACGTCAGGTCGGCGCCGCCGAGCACCCGAAAATCATCAAGGGTTACGGCGGGGACTATGGCGAACAGAAGCTTCGCAGCTATGTCCGTCATATCGGCAAGTCCCTGGCCGCCGTCTCCGAAGTTCCCGATTTGCCGTACCGGTTCACCATCCTCAATGACGAAAAGGTCAATGCCTTCGCGCTGCCGGGCGGTTATGTCTACATCACGCGCGGCTTGCTCGCGCTGGCCGACAGCGAAGCGGAGATGGCCGGCGTCCTGGCCCATGAAATCGGTCATATCGCGGCCCGCCACACGGCTCAGCGATACAGCACGGAAATGGCGACGAATATCGGCCTGACCTTGCTTGGCGTACTGGGTAGCGCCGCCGGCGTGCCGTCAGGCGTCGGTCAGGCCGTCTCGTTAGGCGCACAGGCAGCGGTACGCAGCTATTCCCGTGAACAGGAACTGGAAGCTGACATGCTCGGCGTCCGCTACATGACACGGACCGGATACGATCCCGGCGCGATGACCAGCTTCTTCCAAAAACTGGACGCCCATTCGCGGTTGGAAGCCCGCCAAGCGGGGGAAGAGGGCGTCGGCCACAACATCATGGCCACCCATCCACGCACCGCGGACCGCATCCAACAAGCCGCCGTACTCGCTAAGACCACCCCGGTCGCCAACCCGAGAAAGGGTCAGCTTGCCTATCTTGACCAGATTGATGGCATGACGTTCGGCGACGATCCGTCTCAGGGCGTACGGCGGGGCCGGGTGTTCCTGCATCCGGAGTTACGAATTCGGTTCGAGGTTCCGTCCGGTTTCACCATGCAGAATTTCCCCGACCAAGTGGTCGCCAGGGATTCTCACAAGTCGGAGATTATTTTCGACTTGGTAGATGGCAAGTCGGCACCGCAAATCGGTGCTTTGAGAGGGTATTTGAGCCGTGTTTATGGCCGTGGCCTTGCCATCGAGAATCTTGAACGCCTCGACATTAACGGCATGGAAGCCGCGACGGGGCAGGCGCGGCTCAATGGCCGCGATATCCGCCTGTTGGTAATCCGCCAGGACCGCGATCGCATATACCGATTGGCCATTGTTTCCCTGCCTAGCGAGACGCACCGCCGCAACGAAGACTTCAGGCGCACGACATTCAGCTTCCGCCGCCTCAGCGCCGCCGAGGCTGACGCCATCCGTCCCCTGCGCTTGAGCGTCGCCACCGTCAAACCGGGCGATACACCGGCCAAGTTTGCGGCGCGCATGCCCATTGAAGGCTTCCGGCAGGAATGGTTTGATGTCCTCAACGGCCTTCGCCCCGGACAGCGCCTGGAGCCGGGAACGCCGGTCAAAATAGTCATCGAGTGACCGGCGCAATCTGAACCTCTTTTCAATAGCCGTCTCAAACAAGGAACTTTCCGATGACCGATCCGCGCCCCCCTTCCCTCCGGACCCTCGCCGCCCAGGCCGGCCATTACATTGATGGCGCCACCGGCGCGGTTACGCCGCCCATTCACCCCGCCACCACCTACGCCCGCAATGAGGATTATGAATTGGTTGGCGACGCATCCTATACCCGCGACAAGAATCCGACCTACAACCAGGTCGAACATGTCCTCGCCCAACTTGAGGACGGCGCCGGCGCCATGCTGTTTGCCTCGGGATTGGCGGCCATGGCGGCCTTGTTCGAGACCATCCCGGCAGGCTCCCATATGGTCGCGCCATCCATCATGTATCACGGCGGCCAGGACTGGCTGCGGCGTCTGTCGGAGACACGCGACCTCAGTCTCACCTTGTTTGACGCAACCGACCCCGCCGCCCTCGCCCAAGCCGTGCGGCCGAATGAGACGGCGATTGTCTGGATCGAAACACCTGCCAATCCTACCTGGGATGTCACCGATATCGCCGCCGCCGCGAAATCAGCCCACGACGCCGGCGCCATCCTCGGCGTCGATTCAACCGTCGCCACGCCGGTCCACACGCAAGCTCTGGCCCTCGGCGCCGATGTGGTCTTTCATTCGGCAACCAAGTACCTTAACGGCCACAGCGATGTCCTGGGCGGCGCCCTGGTGACCCGACAAGATGACGCGCGCTGGGCGGAGATCAAGGAAGTGCGAAAACTCACCGGCGGCGTCGCCGGACCATTTGAGGCCTGGTTGCTTCTTCGCGGCATGCGGACGCTGTTTCTCCGCGTCGAACAAACCTCCGCCAACGCCCTCAAGATCGCCCGGCATTTCGAGAACCACCCGAAACTGGATGCCGTGCTCTATCCCGGTTTGGAAAGCCACCCCGGCCACGCCGCCGCTTCGAGACAAATGTCAGGCGGCTTCGGCGGCATGCTGTCGATCCTGACAAAGGGCGGCGCGGCGGAAGCAAAACAGGTCGCGGCGGCGGCCAAAGTATTTATCCCGGCCACATCACTGGGCGGCGTGGAAAGCCTGATTGAGCACCGCGCCACTGTCGAGGGTCCGCTGAGCTTGGTCCCGGCCAATCTGCTGCGCCTGTCCATCGGCATTGAGGACGCCGGTGACCTGATCGGCGATCTGGAGCAGGCTTTGGAGAACATTTGACAGGCTGGGCAAAGCAAAAGGCCCCGCCGGTCTAGCGGAGCCTCTTATATCCGATATTTGCCGACTGATTAGGCGGCTTTGAGTAATTCCTCGAGCTTTTCGGTCGCCGCATCTACGTCGGTCTTCTCGACGGCGGCCAGTTCGCAAGCCAAACGGTCGCGCGCCGCCTCATAGATTTGGCGCTCACTGAAGGACTGGTCCGGCTGGCCGGAATTACGGTGAAGGTCGCGAACGACTTCGGCGATGGAGATGGGGTCGCCGGAATTGATCTTGGCCTCGTATTCCTGGGCGCGGCGGCTCCACATAGTCCGCTTGACCCGCGCGCGTCCCTTGAGCGTGGTCATGGCGTTGTCCATGATCTTGCGCGAGCTCAGCTTGCGCAGGCCCGAGGTCGCCGCTTTTGAAACCGGCACCCGAAGCGTCATCCGGTCGCGGTCAAATTCAATAACGAACAGTTTCAATCTGTGTCCGGCGATTTCCTGTATCTCGACATTGATGACCTTGCCAACGCCATGGGTTGGATAGACCACGAACTCTCCGGGTTTAAACAAAGGTGCTTTTGCCATCTATAAGTATGCTCCGAATTTTCCGTTTTGTCGTCATGGGGGACAGGCCGTAAGTCGAACTTTTGCCGCTGGTCTTCACAGGCCAGCGGGCCAGCCGCCCAATCATCTAAGTGGTATTGCCTTTTTACGGCCAGGCCTGCCGTCTATCTCCGGCGGATCTCCGCTTTATCACTCTAAACACTCATAAACCGGCTGTGTCCGGGGGCAGCCTCTTAAGGCAATGATATTTGCTCCCACACAACCGGCGTTAATAAGGATTATATCACAAAATAAGGGTGGAAAACAGCCCTCATCAAAAACACGCGTTTTGTGGGTTTGTCAGTCCCCCTTGCCCGGGTTGGGGCTAAAGAGTTCAAGCTTTCCGGGCTTGTCTTTCCACTCCTCGGCATCCGCCGGTTCCTCGCCCTTGCGGGTAATATTCGGCCACTCCGACGCATATTTCGTGTTGAGTTCCAACCACTGCCCAACATCGGGCTCGGTATCGGGGATAATGGCCTCAACCGGGCATTCCGGCTCGCAAACGCCGCAATCGATGCATTCGTCGGGATGAATGACGAGCATATTCTCGCCTTCGTAAAAACAATCGACGGGGCAGACTTCGACGCAGTCCTGGAGCTTACATTTGATGCAGGCTTCAATAACGATATAGGTCATATCACTCTCCGATCCTTACCGGCTGAGATTGGCGCAATCCCTTTGCAACGGATTTATAACCTCAGGCCGTCAATGTCCAGCCGTTCCAGGACTCGTTTTCGGGCCGCCCCGCTCTGCTGGTCGGGAACATGCAGCAATCCGGCAACCCGGCGCACCAAATTGGCCTCGTAGTCGTGCAATTCGCCATCGGCGTAGGCGACCTCCCACATCATTTCGATCAGACCGATGCGCTCGGCGTCGTCATGCGTATTCTTGAGGACACGGGTAAATGCGAACAGTTCCACGGACTGCTCAACAGTCTGGCGCCCGGCCTCAATCAATTCCGCAACCTCACCGCCATCAAGATCAAACCGCTCCGACAACAGCCGGGTAATGGTTTCATGCTCTTGGGTGTCGAACTCACCATCCATGACGGCTGCCTCAATGAGCAGCGCAGCAGCCGCGGCCTGAACGCCATCGCCGGCATCTTCATCAGCAGCAGGTTCGCGGCCGCCCGACATTAGGGCCTTGATTCGCTTAATCATGACGGCTTCCTAGCACACGGTCCAAGGACCGGCAACCACGCGGTTTTTGGGGACTTTCAACTTGCCGAACCCCCTGTCACTGACTACTTGTGAGGCATGACCCAGACCAACAATGACGGAAAGCTGGACTACCCCGCGACAGGACGTAATCGCGACGCCATTCTTGATGTTCTTAAGCGCGTACTGCCGGAGAGCGGTACTGTTCTCGAGATCGGTTGCGGGTCCGGCCAACACGCGGCTTATTTCGCGCCAAGCTTTTCGGCGCTGACCTGGCAGGTCAGCGATCCGGATGCCGATGCACGGCAATCGGCGGCTGCATGGGCCGCGGCCGAAGCCGTGGCACTACCGCCGCCGTTGGCCATTGATGCCACAGACGATGCATGGCCCGTAAGCGGAGTTACCGCGGTCGTCTCGATCAATATGATCCACATCGCGCCTTGGCCCTCATGCCTGGGGCTGATCCGCAATGCCGGTGCCGTTCTTTCCGAAGGTGGGGCGCTCTATCTCTATGGCCCGTTCAAGGTCGGCGGTGTCCACACAGCGCAGAGTAATGCCCAATTTGATTTAAGCCTGCGCTCGCAAAATTCGGAATGGGGCGTCAGAAACCTAGATGATGTGGCGGAATTGGCCTTGGAGAATGGTTTCCAACTGGCGGAAACCGTTCGCATGCCGGCCAATAACCTGTCAGTGATCTTTCGCCGCAAGGCGTGACACCTTACTCACTATCCCAGTCGATGGCCTCGACCTTTGGCGCGTTGGATTCGATTTCCCTAAGGTAATCGATGCCCTGCTTCATTTCCGAAACGATAAACTCGGAGCGCTGTGCGGGTCCGCCGGCTTCGGCATGGGGGAACCGCAAAGACCAAGCCTGCATCTTGACCGTGATGGCGCAGAGACAACCGCCAATGGTGGTGTGATAGTCCTCAATGAACCGTTTAACCTGGCGGAATCTTTCGGCGTTGAGATTCTGCCACATGTTGCCGGTATAGCGGTCAAAGGTTTCAAAACGGCCACTGATCGCCGCCATCAGACTGTTTAGGGTGGCCTCAACCGTGTCACAGGTTTGCATCAGGTTAAGGTTCTGCTTGAGCTGGTAGTTTTCGCGGACTTCCTGCAACGCCTCCAGGAACATGTCGATTGCCGGCTCGACCTCGTCCATGCACTGGCGGTAATAGGAAAGAGACAAAAACACGTCGCCGTAATCCTCGAGAAACGTCGGTACTTCGTGAATCTCAATCATCAGTTTTTCAGACAAGATGCCCAACTTCTCGCGAACTTTTGTGATATCGGGATCGCGGAACAGTCCAACCAAGTCATCAAAACTCTGCACGCTCACGTCGTCGCCGTAGATCTGCTGGATTAGCGGAAAGGTGAAGGTCTTCATGTATTTGGTCAGTTCCTTGACCTTGTCGCCGGAAAGCTTGAGATCGTCGATGCTGGAGACCGGAATACCCAACTCGCGAAATTTCATTCTCAGGCTGTAGACATCGTAACTGTGAAGCGGCGCCAATTTTTTAAGTAGGACAAGGTCCTTGTGTGGCGGACGGGGAGGCCAGCCAAACTGGTTCGCGATATGGTCGATCTCCATCTGGCCGCTGCCGGCCTTGGCGTCGGAAAATAACTCGACGACGCTGTTCAGACGAACATTTTTGATCAACTTCGCTCGTCTCAGCGGCGGCGTCTCAAACGGAAGCGTCTCCAGCGGCAGAATATGCAGGGCGTCCCGGTCGCGATCTTTCATCGCCACTTGTTCAGGCGTCAGCTCTTGCCGGTCATCGATTATTTCGTCACTCATTTCGTCGCCGGCTCCTCTTTCGGCTTCAAAAGTCTAACATACAATAATATGCATGGCCAGCACACGGCGGCGTCGCCCGGCAAATAGCCGCCGACTGCGGCAATTCCTGCCGATCAGGCTCGTTTGTTCGGCAAGCGCCGTCAAGAATCTTCCATTAGCGCAACAGCTTAGCCTTGGCATGACGTTTGCTCCTATCCCTGTAACAATTTCCAACCAGGGAACCAAACAAATGCAAAACCATACAAAGACGTTTGCCGATCTTTCACAACGCTTAAATCTCTCCAACTTCCTGACAAGCCTTGGCGTGGAATCCGCCGCGGATTTGTCGGAAACCCTCGATCATGCCCATGCTGGTGATGTCAGCCTTGCGCCCGACGCGCAGCCACATCTTTTCGGTGGCAGCGAACGCGCCCTGGGTGACCCGGCACAGATCTTTTCCCACCTGTCCACACCCGTGATTCCATACCGGCGCACAACGGCGACCGATGAATGGCTGGAGTTGGTGGATAATCTGAAGCCATTTGGCGTCAAGGGGCAGGTCGCCGGGATCAACGCCTTCGTAAACAACTGCGCCCACCCTGCCGAAATTGCCTACCTCGCTAAAGTCAGGTTGTGGGCTAAACCGGCGCTCTGTTTCGAGAACACCGACGGCGCTGTCGATGTAGCCATGGCCAAGTATGTCTCGCTCCGCCGTCTTGACTTTCATCCGGATCGGCTTCGCCTGGTCTGGATACGGGATGAAACGGACGAGACGGATCATACGGTGCTCACGGTTACCTTTGATGGCCGGGTCTTTGTTCTTGATGACCGATATAGTGACATTGCCACTGACGAGGATTACCTCGACACGCAAGCCGTATGTTCACTGAATGGGATGCGGCTCTCACTGCACTGGAACCCGGACGCCGACGATGGCGCCAAAGCAGCGCTCGACAGGTTAGCTGTTCGCTTTGGAATTGGCCGCGCATAAGGTCAAGCGGCCTCACAAGCGCCGACTAATGTAATCCGTCAGGACCTTACGGTCCGGTTCAGCCGCCTTGATCAGGCTTCGGCGTCTGCTTGACGGTGCCGTCGGCGATGCTCTGGTCTAATGTTCCCGCCGAATTTATCGGCTTATGACCGCCCTCGCAGCCACCACCCGCATAGGCCACCGGCGATACGCCGAGGGCGACGATAAATCCGGCCACGGCGAGCAGGGAAAGTATACGCATAACGATTGTCTCCCTTCAGAACTCTCGTTGCCCGCAGGCTAGCATAAATCCCATCCAATCTCAATTAATCAGGCCTGACCGCTATCGGCCGCCAACCCCGCCGCCCCGATTCCGGCAATGGCCGCAGCCTCGTCCTTTTCAGAAATGTCGCCACTGATGCCGACGGCGCCGATGATGTGGCCTTCGCCGTCACGGACAAGCACACCGCCCGGCACCGGAACCACCCGGCCGCCCGAGGCCGCAGCAATGCCGGCAAGGAACGTCGGCGGTTTATCCGCCAGCATCCGCGACGCCACGCCCAAGCCAAGCGCGCCCCAGGCTTTGCCCATGGCGATTTCACATCGCAGGATGCCGCTGTTGTCCTGCCGCTTCAGGGCGACCATGTGGCCCCCGGCATCAAGCACGACAACCGTCAACGGATCGCAGCCGGTTTCGGCACCAGCGGCGAGTGCCGCGTCGATGATATTGGTCGATTGTTCCAGTGTAAGTACGCTCATGCTTCGTCTCCCTACATCAATTTGTTGAGGTTATCTTCGAACCTTAGTCGGTAATCCAAATTATTCTTCGCCTCCTAATCCGAACCAAGCCTTGAGCCGGTCGATGGCTCGTCGATCCGCCTTTGTCGGGCGGCCGGCGCCAGGATCTCGCCGGGCCGGTTTGGCCGGTGCGCCGGGATCGGGCTTTGTGGGTGCTCCAGACTCCGGCGGCTCCAAATCCTGGTAAAGGGCTTGCGCTTCCGACGCCGGGCCGCGGCGGACACCCGGGTCGAGGACCTTGATAACGCGAATGTCACGTTCTTTGGGAAAAGTCAGCACATCATCGACACGAATAGCCTGATGGGCTTTCTTGGTGACCATTCCGTTGACTCGCACCTTGCCGGACTGACAGAGCTTGGTCGCCAAGGAACGGCTTTTGAAGAACCGAGCATACCATAACCATTTGTCGAGCCGCTGGCCGTCCCCGGTCATCGCCGGACCGCCAATTCCTTGAGTTTGGCAAACGGGGAACTGGACTGCGCCGCTGTCTGCTTTCGCTGTTTCTCTCCCGCGCCCTTGCTTGGTGGACCAGAGCGGTACCGGTAAAGGGTTTTATCTTTACTGGACTTTCCCTGATAGCCCAGCCGGCCAAGAATAACCGCCATATCGTCTTCGTTGCAGCCGGCCAGAGACAGCAGGTCAGGTCCGATGGAAAAGGGTCCCGAGCGGTTCAAGGACCATGCCCGTCCGGCCAACCGTTCAACCATATCCATACGAACCGCAAGACGCCCCATGGGACAGAACCCAACGGCCTCGTAGTAGGCGCCCGGCACACCATCCATCATGGCCACCGAGACTCTCCCGGGCGGCGGCAGCGGCGGCACCGGCGCCATTCCATGATAGAGTTCCCAGAGCAGGCCGCGAAGACGAACCGCCGCCCGCCGCAAGAGTTCCGGCAGGTAAACAGCTTCGCGGCCGATGCGAACGCCCAACTTTCTCAAAGCCTGCCGCTGCCCCTTGCTCAAGGCATCAATTTCATCCAGCGCCTGCTGCCTGCTGACGGACCCCAGAGTTTCCGTTAGTCGAAAAACAATGCCCCGCGCCGCGCCGGCTGGTACCGCCACCTCGGCCGCCGCCAGCGGCGCAAAGACCGAACCGATTTGCCTGTCCACCCATCCCCGCAGCCGCCGTTCGATAGACTCACGGTCGGCTGGCTCCAGGAGTTCGAAGGTGATCGCCGTTACCGACGGCTTCAGCAATGAGTGGCCGGCGCCAAGGCGGGCCACGGCATTGCCGCGCCAAAGGATGTCATGGCCGAAGCCGCCATTTTCCTCCTCGTTCAGGCTGAAGGCGCTGTCGTCATCGACGACCAAACGTTTGACGCGATCCGAAATCTCACCCCGCAGAGCCTTTCCCGTGGCCGTGGAAACGGATTTCGCGGCTGCCGTCCCGCCGAGAGCGTGGACATCGGTTTCGGGGATGAACCGGAACCCCTCGAGGCGTCCGGCAAAGTGTCCCTCGACCAGTACATCGCCATCCGCATTCACCGCGGCGAGAAGTTTTTCGCGCTCCTTCAAGCGGCTGACCAGAAGCGCCGTGCGTTTGTCGACAAAGCGCTGGGTTAGCCTTTCGTGCAGGGCATCGGATAGCCTATCCTCGATTTCTCGGGTACGCTCCTGCCAGTGCGCGGCATCTTCAACCCACTGCGGGCGGAACGACACATAGGTCCAGATCCGTATTCCGGCGATCCGCTGCGTCAGGGTATCGATATCGCCGTCAACACGGTCAAGGCGCGACACCTGGGCGGCCAGCCAATCTGCCGGCAGACTCCGGACCGGGCCCATCAAGTGACCGTAGATAATGCCCAAGAGCCGCGCATGGGCATCGCTCATGACCTTGCGGAAATCGGGAATTTGGCACACCTCCCAAAGCGTCTCCACGGCATCGGCCCCCTTGGCCAGGCCGGCGATTTCCGGATCACGTGATAAATGGCTGAGGACGATCTCGTCATCGGCCTCGCGGGCGCGGACCAGACCCGGGGCGTCGGACTGTACTGCCAGACTCTGCTGCAGCTCGGCAACAGAACCGAAATGCAGGACCGGGTTTCGCCAAAACACCTGTTTGACGGCGTCAAACTGGTGATTTTCGACCCTGGCCACCATTTCCGGATCGAGCGACGTAGCCTCCGCCGTGGTGCCAAAAGTACCGTCGTTCATATGCCGGCCCGCCCGGCCGGCAATCTGCGCAAATTCCGAAGCTGTCAAATCTCGCATCACGCGGCCGTCGAATTTCCGGGTCGCGGCAAAGGCGACGTGATCGACAGCCATGTTGAGACCCATGCCGATGGCATCCGTGGCAACCAGGTAGTCAACTTCGCCATTCTGGTACATATCGACCTGAGCATTGCGTGTTCGCGGGCTCAACGCGCCCATGACCACCGCAGCACCGCCACGCTGGCGTCGAACCAACTCAGCGATGGCATAGACGTCCGCTGCGGAAAAGGCGACCACGGCGCTGCGCTTGGGCAGACGGGCGGTCTTTCGCTGGCCGGTGTAGCTCAGGGTCGAATAGCGGGGCCGGGCCATGAATTCCGCTTCCGGCACCAGCCGCTTGATCAGCGGCCGCACGGTATTGGCACCCATGAGCATGGTTTCAAACTCGCCACGGGTGTGCAGCAGCCGGTCGGTGAAAACATGCCCGCGGTCTGGATCGCCGCACATCTGGATTTCGTCGATACCGACAAAGGCAACGCGGCGGTCCACGGGCATTGATTCAACCGTACACAGGAAATAACGCGCGCCGAGCGGCAGTATTTTCTCTTCGCCGGTAATCAAGGCGACCGACCCGGCGCCCTTGATGCTGACAGCGCGCTCGTAATTCTCCCGGGCCAGTAGCCGGAGCGGGAACCCGATCATGCCCGTGGCATGCCCCAGCATGCGTTCTAGGGCGAAATGTGTCTTGCCGGTGTTGGTCGGACCGAGAACAGCGACAACCCGGGATCTCGGCGTGGTGATCTGCATGGAAAAAGCATTGCCGTTCGCAGATGCGAAATCAAGCGTCAGAATTTACCGAGCGGCAAAGTAGCCAAAGCCAATCTACATAAGGTGCGAATCGAAGCGAATAATTACACGATTTTGTGATTTATAGAACTACGGGACAGATATCCAAACGTCATTTCGGCACTGGCGGCGCAAGCAAAAACTGGCTGAATTCCGGGCTTAATAGAGTTATCCACACTTCGCGAAATTGTTCCGGCCTCGTTCTGGTTGACGCAAGGAATCGCCTTTGTTTTATTAGGGAAAATATAATTTATCCGCGAGTCGGACCCGGGCCGGCGGTGGACAACTGGAATTCAAGGGGCAACGAAATGAATAAACCGATTGAGAAGTTTGTGGCGGTATTCCTGACTCTTGCCGTCGTGGCTTTGATTGTTGGAATGCAATACCTGAAGGCGACTTAAAAGGCTGCCTGGAATTGCCGGAGACGAAAAGTGGCGCGAGCGCCGCTTTTCCTCCTCCACCCTGGGCTTCTAGAAAACACTTCCGGTTCTTATTGATGCAATACGGTGGACCTGTCCGCCGTTTTTATTTGCGCCAACCGACGAACTTATCGTTGCGAAACTCGCACTTGCCCCAGCGGCCATCCCGGCTACGGCAGGTGCCGACGCCGTGCCGCCCATCCTCCACGAAGGGTCCCTCGTAGCGACCCTGGTCGGCCCAGATGAAAATGCCGCGGCCGTGTTTCATGCCGTCCTTGAAATCGCCTTCGTAGCGGTTGCCGTCGTTGCCCAACCAAATGCCGTGGCCGTTCCGCCTATCGGCTTTCCATTGGCCGTCATAAACTCCATCGACGGCGGTATACTTTCCCTGGCCTTCCATGCGGTCGTTGACGAAATCGCCTTCGTAACGGGTCCCGCTGGCGAAGATTAAGGTGCCTTTCCCATGCCGCTTTCCGGCGGCGAATCCGCCATCGTAATTACCGCCGGCGGCAAATGCCAACCTGCCCTGACCATGCTCCTTGCTGTTGCGAAATTCACCCTCATAGCGGTTGCCCTGCGGGTCTATTTTGGCGCCCTCGCCGTGCATTTCCCCGGCCACGAATTCGCCTTCGTAGACGGTGCCCGCGGCGAAGGTAAGCTTACCCTTGCCATGTTCCTTACCGTTTCGGAACTCGCCCTCGTAGCGGTTCCCCTTGGGGTCCATGCGAATACCCTGGCCGTGGCGCAGACCTTCGACAAAATCACCGTCGTAGCTGCCGCCGGTGGCTGACAGTATCTTGCCCTTGCCGTGCTCCTTGCCGTTGCGGAAATCGCCTTCGTAAATGCTGCCTTTGGCGTCGGTCCATATGCCGTGGCCGTGCCATTCGCCCTCTACAAAATCGCCCTCGTAGCGCGCCCCGCTGGCAAAAGTGAAAATGCCGCGGCCGTTCTTGGTGCCGGTGCGGAAATCGCCGACATAGCGGCTCCCCTTCACGTCAGTCAGGGTGCCGCGGCCATGCCACTCGCCGTCAACGAAATCCCCTTCATACTTTTCACCATTGGCGAAGGTGAAGGCTCCGTGGCCATGCTCCTTGCCGTCGCGCCAATCCCCGTCGTAGCTATTTCCGTTGGCCCACTCAAACAGCCCCTTGCCGTTTTTCTTGCCGTCCCGGAAGGCGCCTTTAAAGCGACCATTGATGTCTGTAAACGTACCGTCGCCATGCCATTTTCCTTCGCGGAAGTCGCCTTCGTAGCGGTCGCCGTTAGCGAAGACGAAGGCGCCCTGGCCATGCTTCTGGCCGTGCTTCCAATCGCCGTCGTAGCGGTCGCCGTCTACCCAGGAGTAGATGCCGCGGCCATGTTCGCGGCCATCGACAACATCGCCTTCGTAGCGGTTGCCGGTTTTCCAGGTAACGACAGCGCGCCCGGTCTGCTTGTCATCGCGGAACTCGCCCTCATAACTGCCGAAGGCGTCGGTGTAGGAACCTCGGCCATGGCGGCGGCCGTCAACGAATTCGCCCTCATAGCGAATGCCGTTGGCCGAATTCCAGATGCCGCGGCCGCTCTGCTTGTCGTCTTTCCATTCGCCGTCATAACGGTCGCCGTTGGCAGCCGTATAGGTTCCCCGGCCATGCGCCTGGTCACGCCGCCAATCGCCGTCGTAAACGTCGCCATTGGCTTGGGTCCAGATGCCGCGCCCGTGCCGCTGGCCATCATCCCAATCGCCCCTGAAATGGCCGCCGTCCACATAGCTGAACTCGCCGCGTCCCTTGGGACGACCATCGGTGACGCCGCCTTTGTAGTGCGCGCTTTTCGCGCGGTCCTTGTACCACTGGGCGACGCCGGTCCCGGACGCCTTGCCGTCCTTGCACTCGCCGAGCCACGACACGCTGTCTGAGGGAATCGGGTCAGGGTTCCAGATTTGGCATCCGGTGTTGGGATCAGCCGACCAATCGGCACTGAGCGGCGCCGCGTAAGCGGCAAAAACCAGGGCCAAAACGGGTAAACGGGCCGACACTAATATTGACCGTACAAACGTAAATTCCGCCATGCCCGCCCCAAGCCTCATGGATGGGCATTCTACCATAAGCCCCAGGCTAGGCTAGAACCGGAAATCGGCTAATTTTCATCCTTGCCCTTGACCATAGGTACGAAGGCGACCGGCAGCACGTGCTCGACCGTCGGCTGGCCGCGTTCGTCCTTGACTACCAGGGTCAGGGTCTGGCGGTCATGGGCGCGGCCGATGGGAATGATCATGCGCCCGCCGGGCTTGAGTTGCTTGACCAGGGCTTCGGGAATTCGCTCCGGCGCCGCTGTCACCATAATGGCGTCAAACGGCGCTTCCTCGGGCCAGCCCTTGAAGCCGTCTCCTTCGCGCACGTGGACACTGTCATAGCCGAGTTCGGCCAACCGCTTCGTCGCGCTCTGCGCCAGTTCCGGGACGATTTCGATGGTAAACACCTGATCCGCCGTCTCCGCCAACACCGCCGCCTGATAGCCCGATCCGGTGCCGATCTCAAGCACCCGCTCCGTCCCCACCAGGTCCAGTAAATCGGTCATCAGGGCGACGATGTAGGGCTGCGATATGGTCTGGCCGTGGCCGATGGTTTGCGGCCGGTTAACATAGGCGACAACCTCGTCTTCAGGACGAACGAACTTGTGGCGCGGGACCTTGGCCATGGCCGCCATGGTCCGCTCCGAGAACCGGGCACGGCCGGTCCAGCGTTGCGTTTCCAGAGCGTCGCGTTCAATTTCGCGCAGCAATCTGTGATGAGATCGTTCCAGTTGTGCCGAATCCATGACGCGGCCCCTCCGCCGTTACAATGGGCGAAATTGACCCAATCGGGCAAGAGGGCTTGCGGCGGGCGGCCCGGTACGCCATATCAAGGCCGCTATTCTACAAATTATTACGGGTAAATGACCGACCATGACCAAGGAAACATTTTCATTCCAAGCCGAAGTGGGAAAACTGCTCGATATCGTCGCCCACTCGCTCTACAGCCATAACGAAATCTTCCTGCGCGAATTGGTTTCCAACGCGTCCGACGCCTGCGACCGTTTGCGCTACCTGGCCCTGACCAAGCCGAAGCTGGTTGAGGGCGCGGGTGAGTTCCAAATCACCATCGCCGCCGACGCCAAGGCCAAGACGCTTACTGTCACCGATAACGGCATCGGCATGGGCCGCGACGAGTTAACCGATAGCCTCGGCACCATCGCGCGATCCGGTACCCAGGCCTTCATGGAGCAGTTAAGCCAGGCCCAGGCCAAGAAAGCCGACAAGGCCAAAGGCAAGGGCAAGAAGGACAAGAGCGTCGACAGCGTCGATCTGATTGGTCAATTTGGCGTCGGCTTCTACTCGGCATTCATGGTTGCCGACAGCGTCGACGTCCTGACCCGCAAGGCCGGCGAGGACCAGGCCTGGCGCTGGACATCGGACGGGCGCGGCGAATTCTCCATCGAGGAGGCCGAGCGAGCTGAACACGGAACCGAAGTGATCCTGCATGTGACCAAGGAGGCCAAGGAATACCTTGAGCCGGCGCGGATCGAGAACATCATCAAGACCTATTCCGATCACATCGGCGTTCCCATCGTGCTTGCCGCCGCCGGCGACACCGAGGAGAAAACCCTGAATACGGCCTCGGCGCTCTGGACCCGCGAGAAAAAGGACATCACCGACGACCAGTACAAGGAATTCTACCATCACGTCGCCCATGCCTACGATGATCCGTGGCTGCGGCTGCACAACCGGGTCGAAGGCGTGTTGGCCTACACCAATCTGCTGTTCATTCCCGGTAGCCGGCCGTTCGACCTGTTCCATCCCGACCGCAAGGCTCAGGTCAAGCTGTACGTCAAACGGGTGTTCATCACCGATAACTGCGAAGAGCTGTTGCCGTCGTATCTGCGGTTTGTGCGCGGCGTCGTCGATTCCGAAGACCTGCCGCTCAACATCAGCCGCGAGATGTTCCAGCACAATCCGGCTTTGGCCAAGATCAAGACGGCGCTGACAAAGCGGTTGATCGGCGAGTTGAAGAAAAAGGCGGAAAAGAGCCCGGAAGAATACGCCGGGTTCTGGGACAACTTCGGCGCCGTTCTCAAGGAAGGCCTGTACGAGGATTTCGCCAATCGCGACAAACTGCTGGAAATCTGCCGTTTCAAATCCACCGGTGCCGACACCCTCACCAACCTGGAAGACTACACCGGACGCATGAAGCCGGAACAGGACGCGATCTTTTACATCACCGGTGAAGATGGTGAGGCCGTCCTCGCCAGCCCGCAACTGGAAGGCTTCAAGGCCAAGGGCGTGGAGGTCCTGGTGCTCACCGATCCGGTCGATGAGTTCTGGATTTCCAACATCGGCACGTTCCAGGACAAGCCGTTCAAGTCGGCGACCCGGGGCGACATCGATCTCAGCGGCGTCAGCGGCGAGGACAAGGACAAGACGGACGGCGAGGAAAAGAAAAAGAAGGGTGCGGCCAAGATCGAACCCCTGCTGGCGGCCTTCAAAGTCGTCCTCGGCGACAAGGTCAAGGACGTCAAGCCGTCGGAGCGATTAACCGACAGCCCGGTCTGCCTGGTCGCCGAAGAAGGCGGCATGGATATCCACCTGGAGCGCATGCTCAAGCAGCACAACCAGTTGGGCGGCGAAGAGATGTCGCCGCGCATCCTCGAGGTCAATCCGGACCACGCCTTGATCAAGGGTCTGACCAAACTCGCCAAAAACAGCGACGGCATCGACGCCACCGTCGAAGACGCCGCGTTCCTGCTGTTGGACCAGGCGCGCATCGTTGAGGGCGAGGCGGTAGCCGATCCGAGCGCATTCGCGCGGCGCATGGCGTCGATCATGCAAAAGGGCATGCTCTAGTGACGGGGGTCCAAATAGGTTAATCTGGTATCTCATTCCAAGGACGTTGGCGTCCGCGGGAGGAGATATCATGAAACGCGCGACGGTCTTCGTCATTGCCCTGATCTTCTCCGCGCTGCTCAGCCGTGGCGCCGCCGCGGCCATGCCGCCGCCGGTCACCGTCGACATCCCCCTGCCGCCGCAGCCGAACGCGGTGCTGGCAAACCCCGACAACGGCAATCTGCGTGGGTTCCTCTACCGGCCGGAACAGCCGCGCACCGGCAACCCGGCCCTAGTCCTGCTACACGACTGTTTTGGGCTGCTTGATTATCAACGCACCTGGGCGCAGATGCTGGCCGAATGGGGCTATGTGGTCCTGCTGGTAGATAGCTTCGGCCCGCGCGGCCTCGGCGCCACTTGCGACAGCGGCACCGGCATCAATTCCGGAACCGGTTTGGCCGCCGACGCCGAAGCGGCGCGAAATTACCTGGCTGTGCTGCCGTCCGCCGACGAGGAGCGCACCGGCCTGCCGGCGGTTGACCCGGACCGCATCGCCTTGATCGCCTGGGGTGCCGGTGCGATTCGGTCCCTGGCCACGCCGTTTACCGCCGCCGTCGCCTTCTATCCCGATTGCCGACAGCTTCCCGAACAACCTGTCGATACGCCGTTGCTGATCCTGGCCGGCGCCGAAGATGATTGGGCGCCGCCGCAATGGTGCACGCCGATGGTCAAGAAGAACGTCGCCGCCGGCCTGGAGCACCGCATTTGGATTTATCCCGACGCCTTCTACGGTTTCGACAATCCGACCAACCGGACCCGGACGTTCCTGAAATCCATATACAACAGCCGCGGCCAGGGCAGCTATGGAGCCAACGTCGGCTACAATGCGCGCGCGCACGAAGATTCCGTGACCCGGGTCGAGCGTTTCCTCAATCCGCACCTGCGCCTGACCTTGGCCGCCACCTATCCGTCGAAATCCTATTCGCCGCTGCCGCGCCAACTGGATACGGACGAAACGCCGGCAGTCATGTACGGCCTGGGAAACTGGGTGATCGAGCCGTCGGAGCCGGGCCCCGACATGCCGCCGGCCGGGCGCTCCGTGTTTGACCAGCTGTTCGCCACCAACGACGGCTCGGGCCATAACATCCCGTTCCCATTCGTCACGATGATCGACCGCCTGGGTGAGAATTTGAAACCGCCGCGGCCCGGCCGTGACCCGGTGGTCCAGGTGCTGATCCCCTTGGGCCGATCGCTGCAACGCAACGCCGCCGCGCCGAATTTCTTCACCTATCCCCGGCTGGTCACCGCCATTGTCGGCGAACCGCTGCCGGAACCCGGCTCAAAGCCGCTGCTGCTGCGTGACCGCCTGTTCATGGGTTATCTCGAGAAGATCAATGTGCTGGAGGTCATCAGCTACAACGAAGCGGCGTCACGGTTCGAGTTCCAGGTCGTCAAGGATTACGGCCCCGGCCTGACGCCCAAGGTGTTTTATGCCGACCGTGCGCTGTGCACCAGTTGCCACCAGAACGGCGCGCCGCTGTTCTCCCGTGAGGACTGGCAGGAAACCAACTCCAATAACATGGAAATCGGGAAAAAGCTTGGCGGCCCCGGAAAGATTTATCACGGGGTTCCGATGGTCGGACGAGGCCAAATGGCGGCGGCCATCGATTTGGCCACCGACCGCGCCAACCTGTTTTCGGTCCTGCAGAAACTATGGCGCGAGGGGTGCGGGCCGGGAAATGGGGAACGGGCCATTCGCTGCCGGGCGGCGGCATTCCTGGCCATGCTGCAGTTCAGGCTGTCCGACGATATCGATTTCGACCGCAGCCGCCGCGATTTCGGCGAAAGCTATCTTACCACCGTCCGGGATAACTGGCGCCAGCGCTGGCCGGCCGGATTGTTCGTGCCAAACCCGGACATTCCCAACCGCAACCCGCTGGCCGACGGCAACGACATCACCGGCTCGCGCGATCCGCTGACCAAACGCACACCCCAGGAAGTGTGGTCCGGTTACCGGCGGTCCGATCTGGAGCGCATGATTATCGGCCTGTCGGAATCGATCCTGGCCACTGACATCGCTAAGCTCAATAAAATCCTCAGTGCCGGGCCGGCCGCATCGGAGCATGAATTTACATCGACCTGCCGTCTCGCCCGGCGGCCGCAACGGGGCCTCGCCTACCCCATCACCTTCGCCTGCGACGGCGACGCCGAGGGCAATGATTTCGATGTCATCGGCGAGTTCGACGATAAGGCCCACGCCGGCCAGCTCAAGGATCTGGACATCATCGGCACCCGGCCCATCGACCTGCTCAACCTCGACCGCACCGGCCAATCGGGAACGGCTACTAAGTTCCTCTTTAATGTCACCCGCGACGGCCTGAGCGCGCGCCTGCCCAATCTCCACCGCGTAGTTTCGGTCACCATTTCCAGCGACCGCCCGGCGACGGAGGGAACACGGGAATCACCTCTTATCGCGCGGGTCGTTCTCCGCACCGCCGATGAATCCCAGGCGCTGAGACAGGCCATCGACAGCCTCGCCGCCAAAACCAAGCGCGGCGAGAGCGCGTTGTTTGCCGACGCCCCGTTCCATGGCCCCAAGGCCGTGGCGCAAGTGTTCGCGGAACTGGGCGCGCCGGTAACGGCCTGGTGCTGTGACGCTGATGCGCCGGGTCCGGCGATTAAGTTCGACACCCTGGTGAAATCCGAGACAACTGGCGGCGGCGCCGAGCATCCGCCGCTCAGGGTCATGAAGACCGTTTGCGGCGTGTGCCATGAGACCCCCAGCCGGTTCCCGCCCAATTTTCTGACTGGGTCCAGGCGGCAGGTCTATGCCAAAGTCGGCGCCTGCGCGTCGCAAATCCTTCACCGGCTGCAGCTCTGGGACGTGCCGCCGGAGCGGCGTCCCCATTCGGCCATGCCGCCGACGGCGCATTTGCAGGCCATGGGCATGGTGCCGCAAATCTGGCGTGAGAGCGATCAGCTCTCGACCATCCGCGCCTTCGTCGAAACCCTGGCCCCGGCCAACGCCGAATTGCCCGATTATTCAGCCAAGACCGCCGGGACGGCATGGCAACTGCCGCCGCCCTGCGATTTGAGCGCCTTCGCCGATATCAACTGATCTGAGAGCAAATCCCGAGCGGATTGACTCAATCCGCGGCGACGTATTCGCGGGTTATCACTAAGACTGACCGTCCAGGGCCAGCATGGCGGCGCCGATAATCTTACCCGAGCGCGCTGACTGCAGGATGATGGCGCAGGCATCGGCCCCATCGTAGTGGGTCGGGACTTTGAGCCGATGTTCCTTGCCGTCCCATTTGCCGATCGGCCGGATATCGCGAACCACGTTGGTATAGGTCAATTTGCGGCCGCTGTTCTCGCCGCGCTTGATGGCGACGTCGTGGCGGCGGTCGAAGAACACTGAAAAGATATCGACGTCGCCTTTCACGGCCGTCGCCGGAAGCGTGGCCATGACCTGATCACCTTCACGCGAAAGCGACACCGGCACGCTGGGCAGGTGCCGGGCCTTGGCAATAAAGTCATTGATCTCGGACCGTTTGGAGCCGACGCCCTGATAGGCGCCGTGAACGACCATCTGCGGCGTATAGACGTAACGCTGTTTGAACCGCTTGGCGTAACCCCTTTGACGCGTGCCGTGATGCGGCGAGGCGAACTCATCTTTCCAGCCGATGTAGTCCCAATAGTCCACATGCAGGGACAAGCCAAGCACGCCGGCCTGCTTGTTCAGTTCGCCCAACATGGCGTCCGCCGGCGGGCAAGATGAACACCCCTGCGACGTATACAGCTCCACAACGACCAGTTTCTGATCATCGGCGAATGCAGACCCCGCCCCGATCACCAGGGCCGCGGCCAGCACGAAACTTCTCAACACATTTTGCATGTCATAAGTGATAAAGGATCACGCCAAACACCGCCAATCACATGGCGGTGAACAGGATGTTATGCAGGAGGAGGTCGGTTGGGAGCTGCCCCTCTACCCCGCCTCCGCCATCATCCTGCGCAGCACGTAGTGCAGGATGCCGCCGTGCAGGTAGTAGTCGACCTCGTCCAAGGTGTCGATGCGGCAGAGCAGTGTGATGTCCTCGCTCGAGCCGTCGGCGCGGGTGATTTTGCACTGGACATCCATGCTAGGCGTGATGCCGCCTTCGATGCCGGTAAGATCAAAGGTCTCGGTGCCGTCCAGTTTGAGGCTCAAGCGTGATTGATCGTCCTTGAACTGCAACGGCAGCACGCCCATGCCGACCAGGTTGGAGCGGTGGATGCGCTCGAAGCTCTCGACGATGACCGCCTTGACGCCCAGCAGTTGGGTTCCCTTGGCGGCCCAGTCGCGGCTTGAGCCGGTGCCGTAGAGCTTGCCGCCGACAACGACCAGCGGCGTGCCTTCTTCCTGGTAACGCATGGCAATGTCGTAGACCGAGCCCTGGTCGCCGGACGGATAGTGGCGGGAATGCCCGCCCTCGACGCCGTCCAGCATGTCGTTCTTGATGCGGATGTTGGCGAAGGTGCCACGCATCATGATCTCGTGGTTACCGCGCCGGGCGCCGAAGGAATTGAAGTCCTCGGGCCGGACCTGGTATTCGAGCAGGTAATCGCCGGCCGGGCTGTCCTTGGGGATGGCCCCGGCCGGGCTGATGTGATCGGTGGTGATGGAATCGCCCAACAGCATCAGCATGCGCGCGCCGTTGACATCGGCGGGCTCGTTGGGTTCCGGGCCCATGTCCTCGAAATAAGGCGGATGCTTGACGTAGGTCGAACTGGCCGGCCAGTCGAACATGCTGCCGCCGGTGGCGCTGATCGCCCGCCACTCGTCGGGGCCTTCGTAGACGTTGCCGTAGCGCGATTGAAACATTTCGCGGGTCAGGCATTGAGCGACCGTCTCGGAGACTTCTTGGTTGGTCGGCCAGATATCCTTGAGGAACACGTCGCTGCCATCTTCGTCCTGGCCGAGCGGGTCGTTATAGAGATCGACGGTCATGGAGCCGGCGATGGCGTAGGCGACGACCAGCGGTGGTGAAGCCAGGTAGTTGGCCCGCACGTGGGGATTGATACGGCCTTCGAAATTACGGTTGCCGGACAGCACCGCCGTGGCCACCAGATCGCCTTCGCGGATGGCGTCGACAATGGGTTCGGCCAGCGGGCCCGAATTGCCGATGCAGCTGGTGCAGCCAAAGGCGACGATATGGAAGCCGAGCGCATCCAGGTCGTCCTGCAGGTTGGCCCTGTCGAGATAATCGGCGACCACCTGGGAGCCCGGCCCGAACGAGGTCTTGACCCAAGGTTTGGCCTTGAGGCCGCGGGCCACGGCATTGCGGGCGAGCAGACCGGCGGCGACGAGCACAGCCGGGTTGGATGTGTTGGTGCAGGACGTAATGGCGGCGATGGCGACGTCGCCGTCGCTGAAATCGTAATCCTCGCCCTCGACGTCGGCGGTACGTGGCGATCCGGCCTCGGCCAGGGTTTTGAGCGCGTCGGAAAAGGCCGGCGCCGCATTGGACAGCGCGATGCGGTCCTGCGGACGTTTCGGCCCGGAGATAGCCGGCTCGGCGGTGGAGATGTCCAACTCCAGGGTATCGGTGAATTCCGGATCCGGTGAACTGGCGTCGCGCCACATGCCCTGCTCCTTGGCATAGGCTTCGACCAGGGCGACGACGGATTCGTCGCGGCCGGTCAGCTTCAGGTAGCGTAAAGTTTCCGCATCGACGGAGAAAAAGCCGCAGGTGGCGCCGTACTCCGGCGCCATGTTGGCGATGGTGGCACGGTCGGCCAGGGACAGGTGATCAAGGCCGGGACCGTAAAATTCGACGAATTTCCCGACCACGCCCTTCTCGCGCAGCATCTCGACCACGCGCAGCACCAAATCCGTGGCCGTGGTGCCTTCGCGCAACTCACCGGTCAGCTTGAAGCCGACGACCTGGGGAATGATCATGGAGACCGGCTGGCCGAGCATGGCCGCTTCGGCCTCGATGCCGCCAACACCCCAGCCCAAAACGCCTAGGCCGTTGACCATGGTGGTGTGGCTATCGGTGCCGACCAGGGTATCGGGCATGGCCACCGTGCGGCCGTCCTCGTCCTCGGTCCAGACCGTCTTGGCGAGGAATTCCAGGTTGACCTGATGGCAGATGCCGGTACCCGGCGGCACCACCGTGAAATTGCTGAATGCGCCCTGACCCCACTTGAGGAAGGTGTAGCGCTCGCCGTTACGCTCAAACTCCTTCTCGATGTTCTTGGCCATGGCGTCTTCCGTGCCGGCGAAATCGATCATCACCGAATGGTCGATAACCAGGTTGCAGGTCGATAGCGGATTGATGCGGTCCGGATCGCCGCCCATGTTGGCCATGGCATCGCGCATGGCGGCGAGATCGACCACCCCCGGAACGCCGGTGAAGTCCTGCATCAGCACCCGGGCCGGCCGGTAGGCGATCTCGTGGCTTGATTTGCGTTCGCCCAGCCAATCGACCACGGCCTTGGCGTCTTCGGTCATGACCGATCGGCCGTCCTCATAGCGCAACAGGTTCTCGAGCAGCACCTTGAGGGAATTGGGCAACCGGGAGATGCCTCCCAGGCCGGCTTCCTCGGCCGCTTTGAAACTGAAGTAGTCGTATTCCTTGGACCCTACTGCGAGGGTACGGCGGGTGTTCAGGGTGTCTTGACCGGTGACAGGCACTGGGCTTCCTCCTGTTATGGATGAATATGGGGAGGTTCAGCTGCAAATCTACATGAAATCCCGCCAATGTCCATAAAACCGGCAGCCAAGCTTGACGCTTGACCCCTGGCGGTATCCTCGGTACGAAAGCCTGGGCTCTGAAAAGGGCAATATAAGGGGCAGACACGCGAATGTCGCCCGGGGAGAGACCACATGGCCGGCGACGCGCCGAACACGCGCCCGCTCGATACCTTTCCGAAGCTGTTGGCCGAAAATGCCCGCGTTCGCGGCGACCGGCCGGCCAGCCGCGAGAAGGATTACGGAATCTGGCAGTCTTGGACCTGGTCCGAGGTCGCCGACGAGGTACGGGCCTTGGCCTGCGGCCTAAAAACCATGGGCCTCGCGCGCGGCGATACGGTCTGCATCTGCGGCGACAACCGGCCGCACCTCTATTGGGCGATGACGGCGGTACAGGCGGTGGGCGCGATCCCGGTGCCGGTGTACCAGGACTCCGTGGCCGAAGAGATGCACTATATTTACGACCACGCCGAAGCCTCTTTCGCCATCGTCGAGGACCAGGAGCAGGTCGATAAACTGCTGGAAATCAAAGACCGGCTGCCGCTTCTGAAGCAGATCATCTACAAGGATCCGCGCGGCCTGCGCCACTACAGCCAGCCGTTCCTGCACCGCTATGCCGAGGTCCAGGAGCAGGGCCGGACCTATGATCGCGACAACCCGGATTTCTATGAAGCCAGCGTTGACGAGGGAAGCGGCGGCGACATATGCACCATGCTGTACACCTCGGGGACGACCGGGCGGCCCAAGGGCGTCATACTCAGCTTCGACAACATGGTGATCACCGCCGCCAACGCCAGCGCCCGCGAGGGCCTGACCGACCGCGAGGAAACCCTGGCCTATCTGCCCATGGCCTGGATCGGCGACAATATCTTCTCCATGGCGCAGGCCTATGTATCCGGCTACTGCGTCGGTTGCCCGGAGAGCAGTGATACGGTGCTGGAGGATTTGCGCGAGATCGGTCCGACCTACTTCTTCGCCCCGCCGCGTATATACGAAAGCCTGCTGACCACGGTGATGATCCGCATTGAGGACGCCGCCGGTATCAAGCAGCGTATGTTCCACTACTTCATGGATGTCGCCCGGCGCTTCGGCATGGATATTCTCGACGGCAAGCAAGTCGCATTCGGCGACCGCCTGCTCTATTCCATTGGTAACGTGCTGGTCTATGGACCGCTGAAGAATGTGCTCGGCTTATCGAAGGTCAAGGTCGGCTATACGGCGGGCGAAGCCATCGGCCCCGATATCTTTGTTTTCTACCGGTCCCTGGGACTGAACCTAAAGCAGCTCTATGCCTCGACCGAGGCCTCGGTGTTCATCACCATTCAGCCCGACGGCGAGGTCCGGCCGGAAACCTCGGGGACGCCCGCCATCGACGTCGAGGTAAAGATCGCTGACAACGGCGAGGTCATGTTCCGCAGCCCCGGCGTCTTCCAGGCCTACCACAAAAACGACGCGGCGACGGCGGAAACCAAAACCGCCGACGGCTGGGTGCATACCGGCGACGCCGGATACCTGGACTCGGAAAACCACCTGCACATCATTGACCGCTCCAAGGATGTGGGAAAACTCAACGATGCAACTATGTTCGCGCCCAAATTCATCGAGAACAAATTGAAGTTCTTTCCCCACATTAAGGAAGCCGTCACCTTCGGCCACGAGCGCGACTACGTTGCCGCGTTTATCAATATCGACATCGAGTCCGTGGGTAACTGGGCGGAACGGCGCAATCTGGCGTACTCGGGCTATACCGACCTCGCCGGACAGCGCTCCGTCTATGATCTGATCGAAGATTGCATCGAAAAGGTCAACCAGGACCTAGCCGCCGATGAAAAGCTCGGCGGATCGCAAATCAAACGGTTCCTTATCCTACACAAGGAGTTGGATGCCGATGACGGTGAGTTGACCCGGACCCGAAAGGTCCGCCGCAACACCATCGCCGAAAAGTACGGCGATCTCATCGACGCGCTCTATTCCGATAAGACCCATTGTTCGGTGGAAGCCGAGGTCACTTTCGAGGACGGCCGCTCCGACACCATTCGCGCCGATGTTGAAATCCGCGACATCGCTTCGGGCGTCAGCGCCCAGGCGGCGGAATAGGATCGGCCATGGATACAGCGCGCAACATCGGCGACGTTCTTCTTAACGTAGAAGACATCAGTTTGTCGTTCGGCGGCGTCACGGCGCTCAACAATGTCAGCTTTGACGTCCGCGAGCACGAAATCCGCGCCATTATCGGCCCCAACGGCGCCGGCAAAAGCTCCATGCTCAACTGCATCAACGGCTTCTATCACCCGCAGGACGGCCACATCACCTTCAAGGGTGAGCGCCGCGAACAGATGCAAACCCATCAGGCCGCAGAACAAGGCATCGCCCGCACATTTCAGAATATTGCGCTGTTCAAGGGCATGAGCACGCTCGACAACATTATGACCGGGCGGAACCTGAAGATGAAAAAGAACTTCCTGTGGCAGTCGCTCTATTTCGGCCCGGCATTGCAGGAAGAGCTCGAGCACCGCGCCGTGGTCGAAGAGGTCATCGATTTCCTCGAAATCGAAGCCATCCGCAAGACCCCGGTGGGACGCCTGCCGTATGGCCTGCAAAAGCGGGTCGAATTGGGCCGCGCCCTGGCCGCCGAGCCGGACATGCTGTTGCTGGACGAACCGATGGCCGGCATGAACCACGAGGAGAAAGAGGATATGTGCCGCTATATCCTCGACGTGAATGATGAATTCGGCACCACCATCGTGCTGATCGAGCATGACATGAGCGTGGTCATGGATATTTCCGACCGGGTCGTGGTTCTCGATTACGGCAAGAAAATCGCCGACGGCACCCCCGACGAAGTGCGCGCCAACCAGGATGTCATCGACGCCTACCTGGGAGTCAGCCATGACTAGGGCCGCTTGATATGGAACTGTTGAACATTCTGTTCGTGGCGCCGTTCCTGGATATGGCCGACAGCCCCGTATTCCTGTTGGAGGTCATCATCAGCGGCCTGCTGACGGGGGTGATGTATTCCCTGGTGGCGCTCGGGTTCGTGCTGATCTTTAAGGCGTCGGGTGTGTTCAATTTCGCCCAGGGTGCCATGGTCCTGTTCGCCGCGCTGACCCTGGTCGGCCTGATGGAGCGCGGTGTCCCCGTTATCGTCGCCATCGTCGTGGCCGCCGCGGTCATGGTGGTCCTGGCCGTGGCCATCGAGCGTTTCATGCTTCGCCACCTGGTCAACCAAGAAGGCATCATCCTGTTCATGGCCACCATCGGCTTGAATTTCCTGCTCGAAGGCAGCGGCCAGATCGCCTGGGGCAGCGACGTCAAGCGGCTCGACGTCGGCCTGCCCGACAATCCGTTTGAGATCGGTGATATTCTGCTCAGTACATTCGATATGTCCGCCGCCGTGATCGCCGCCGTGCTGGTCACCGTGCTCGCCGTTTTCTTCCAGCGCACCACCATTGGCCGCGCTCTCCGCGCCGTGGCCGACGATCATCAGGCGGCGCTGTCCGTGGGCATCCCGTTGAAGACCATTTGGATCATTGTCTGGTCCGTGGCCGGGTTTGTCGCCCTGGTCGCCGGCATCATGTGGGGAACCAAGAGCGGCGTTCAGTTCTCACTGTCGCTGATTGCCTTAAAGGCACTTCCGGTGCTGATCCTAGGCGGGTTTACGTCGGTTCCCGGCGCCATCATCGGCGGCCTGATCATCGGCGTCGGCGAAAAGATCGCCGAGATTTACTGGGGACCGGCATTCGGCGGCGCCATCGAAGGCTGGTTCGCCTACATGCTGGCCTTGGCATTCCTGCTGTTCCGGCCACAAGGCCTGTTCGGCGAAAAGATTATCGAGAGGGTGTAGATGTTTTACCGCGAGGCAGGCCAATTCAAGACCAACTACCAGTCCGATCAGGCTGTCTTTCCGATCCTTCAGGACCGGGTGTTTATCGCTCTTGTCCTTATCATCGCCTATGGCGTGGTGCCCTGGATCGCCGATGAGTACTGGCTGCAGGCCGTCTTAATCCCGTTCCTGATATTCTCCCTGGCGGCCATCGGCCTCAATATCCTGACCGGATATGCCGGACAGGTGAGCCTGGGTACGGGCGCATTCATGGCGGTCGGTGCCTACGCGACCTACAAAATCACCACCGCGTTCCCGGAAATCAACATTCTCCTCGTCTACCCCATGGCCGGCCTGGTAGCGGCCGGCGTCGGCACCCTGTTTGGCCTGCCTAGCCTGCGAATTAAGGGGTTCTATCTGGCCGTGGCGACCCTGGCGGCGCAATTCTTTATCCTGTGGCTGTTCAACAAAGTCGGCTGGTTCTTCAACGACAACCCGTCGGGAACAATCACGGCGCCGCCGCGGGCGCTGTTCGGGATCACCATGACCGGCCCGGAGGCGAGCCCTGAAGTGCGCTATTACATCTCGCTGACATTCCTTGCCGTCATGGGACTGGCCGCCAAGAACCTGGTGCGCGGACGCATCGGCCGGTCGTGGATGGCAATCCGTGACATGGACATCGCCGCCGAAATTATCGGCATCCAGCCACTCAAGACCAAGCTGCTGGCGTTTGCCATCTCGTCGTTTTATTGCGGCGTTGCCGGTGCGCTGATGATTTTCGCCTGGCTCGGCAGCGCCGAGACCGAAGCCTTTGACATCTTCGTATCCTTCCAGGTCCTGTTCATGATCATCATCGGCGGGCTCGGCAGTATTCTCGGATCGATCCTGGGCGCCGCGTTCATCACCATCGTGCCCATATTCCTGACCAACTTCCCGCCGATGGTCGGATTGGCCATATCGACCGATCTGTCGAAGCACCTGGAAGAGATTATTTTTGGCGGCCTGATCGTGTTCTTCCTGATTGTGGAACCGGCCGGGTTCGCCCGATTGTGGCAAATTGCCAAGGAAAAGTTGAGGCAATGGCCGTTCCCCTATTAAGCTACGGCCATTGGAATATGGGCCGGCGGGATTGCCCGTTGGCTGAAACTTTAGACGCGTGTTAAACTCGATTTAGTGAAGAAGCTGAAAATGGCTCACTGAAAACCAAGGGAGAGATACTATGAAATTCCGTAGTCTATTGTTGGCGGCCATGGGCGCCGCCGTTGGCGTAACGGGCATTCTCGAAGCCAAAGTCGCCGCCGCTGATGAGCAGTTCATTCCCATGCTCGTCTATCGCACCGGCCCCTACGCGCCGAGTGGTATCCCCGTGGCCAACGGGTTCCGCGACTATTACACCCTCATCAACAAGCGCGACGGCGGCATCAACGGCGTCACCATCACGTTTGAGGAATGCGAAACCAAGTACAACACCAAGGTTGGCGTCGAATGCTACGAAAAGCTCAAGAACAAGGGCCCGACGGGCGCGTCGCTGGTTAATCCGTATTCCACGGGTATTACCTACCAGCTGATCCCCAAGGCCTCTGTTGATCAGGTTCCGATCCTGTCCATGGGCTATGGGCGTACGGCCGCCGCTGATGGCAGCATCTTCAAGTGGGTGTTTAATTTCCCGACAACTTACTGGAGCCAGGCATCGGCCTTCATTAACTACATCGGCCAACAGGAAGGCGGCTTGGGCAATCTAAAAGGCAAAAAGATCGTCCACGTCTATCACAACTCCGCCTACGGCAAGGAAGCCAACCCGACCCTCGAGGCTCTGTCCACGAAGCTCGGCTACGACCTAACGCTTCTCGCCGTCGACCATCCGGGCCAGGAACAGAAAGCCACTTGGCTGCAGATCCGGCGTAAAAAACCCGATTGGATTTTCATGTCCGGTTGGGGCGTCATGAACTCCGTCGCCATCAAGGAAGCCGCCGGCATCAGGTTCCCTATGGACCATTTCGTCGGTAACTGGTGGTCGGGAACGGACGCCGATGTGATTCCCGCCGGCAACGGCTCCGTAGGCTACAAGTCGGCCACGTTCCACGGCGCCGGCATCGACTTTGCGCTGCATAAGGACATCGTAAAACATGTCTACGGCGGTGACGCGGCCAAGGCCAAAGCCAACAAGATGGGCGAAGTCCTTTACAACCGCGGCATGGTCAACGCCATGTTCGGTGTCGAGGCCATCCGCACGGCCATGGACAAGTTCGGCAACAAGTCCATGACCGGCGAGCAAGTCCGCTGGGGCCTGGAGAATTTGAATGTCGACAATGCCAAGCTGAAGAGCCTCGGCATGGAAGGCTTCACCCGGCCGGTCAAGGTATCCTGCGCCGACCACGAGACCGGCGGGCCGGTGATGTTCCAGCAATGGGACGGCTCCAAGTGGAGTTACGTCAGCGACTGGGTTCCGACCATGCGTGACGTTGTCCGGCCGATGATCGAAAAAGCGGCCGCCGCGTTCGCCAAGGAAAACAACATAATGAAGCGCGGTTGCTAATCCATGGCGGCTGAGGCTGTCACGAAAGATGCGGGGGCGCCGGAAACGGCGTCCCCTCTTCTTACGGTTAATAACATCGAGGTCATTTACGATCATGTGATCCTGGTATTGAAGGGGGTCTCGCTGGAGGTTCCCGAGGGCGGCATCGTCGCCCTGCTCGGCGCCAACGGCGCCGGTAAGACAACTACCTTAAAGGCCGTCTCGAACCTGCTCCGCGCCGAACGCGGCGAGGTCACCAAAGGCGCCATTGAGGTCATGGGCGAGCGGGTCGATGCGCTCAGTCCCAACGAACTGGTCCGGCGCGGCGTCATTCAGGTGATGGAAGGCCGCCATTGTTTCGAGCATCTGACGGTGGAAGAGAACCTGCTGACCGGTGCTTATACCCGGCGCGACGGACGCGCCGCCATCGATGAAAGCCTGGAAAAGGTTTACCACTATTTCCCGCGCCTGAAAGATCGGCGCACCAGCCAGGCCGGGTACACATCCGGCGGCGAGCAACAGATGACCGCCATCGGCCGCGCGCTGATGGCCAACCCGAAGATGATCCTGCTGGACGAGCCGTCCATGGGCTTGGCGCCGCAATTGGTCGAAGAGATCTTCGAGATCGTCCGCGATCTCAATCAAAAAGAGCGGGTCAGTTTTCTCCTTGCCGAGCAAAATACCATGGTTGCGCTGCGCTTTGCCGAATACGGCTACATCCTGGAAACCGGCCGCGTGGTCATGGACGGCGACGCCAAATCGCTGCGCGAAAACGAAGACGTCAAGGAATTCTACTTGGGCCTGAGTTCCGGCAAGCGCAAGAGCTTCCGCGAGGTCAAACACTACCGCCGCCGCAAACGCTGGCTGTGATCATGACCGGCGGTAATCACTACGACGATCTTGAAACCCGCTCGCCGGACGACCGCGAGGCATCGCTGCTGTCGCACCTGCCGGAGCAAGTCGACCACGCCAAGCGCAACTCAATCTATTTCGGCGACATGCTGCGCGACGTGGACGCCAAATCCATCACCAGCCGCGACGCGCTGGCGGCGCTTCCCATGACACGAAAATCCGAACTGGTCGAATGGCAGTCCCGCCGCCCACCACTGGGGGAATTGACCAGCGTCCCGGCCCGCGACCTGCGGCGCATCTATCAATCGCCCGGCCCGATTTATGACCCCGAGGGCAGCGGAACAGACTGGTGGCGCATGGCGCGCGCCCTGTATGCCGCTGGTTTCCGCCGCGGCGACATCATTCACAACGCCTTTTCCTATCATCTGACCCCGGCCGGCGCGATGATGGAGTCGGGCGCCGAGGCGCTCGGTTGCGCCGTGGTCCCGGCCGGCGTCGGAAATACGGAATTACAAGTCCAAGCAATTAACGATATCGGCCCGACCGGCTATGTCGGAACACCGTCGTTCCTAAAAATCCTGATCGAGAAAGCGGCGGCATCGGACCTGGATGCCACGAGCTTTACCAAGGCCTGTGTCGGCGGCGAGGCGTTCATGCCGGACCAGCGCCAAGCCTTCGAAGCCGCCGGAATCCAAGCCTACAATGTTTATGCCAGCGCCGATTTGGGTTCCATCGCCTATGAAACCGAAGCCCGCGAAGGCCTCATTGTCGATGAAGGTGTGTTAATCGAGATCGTCCGGCCCGGCACCGGCGACCCGGTCGCCGAGGGCGAAGTTGGAGAGGTCGTGGTCACACTCATGTTCAACCAAGATTATCCACTGATCCGGTTTGCCACCGGCGACCTGTCAGCCGTGCTTCCGGGAGCCAGCCCCTGCGGACGCACCAACATGCGGCTGCGCGGCTGGATGGGCCGCGCCGACCAGGCGGCCAAGGTGCGCGGCATGTTCGTGCATCCGTCGCAGATCGCCGAAATCATGAAGCGCCACCCGGAAATCGGCAAGGCCAGGCTGACCGTGGACCATGACGAGTCCGGGGACAGCATGCGTTTGTCATGCGAGGTGGCCGAGCCGGGCGCCGGCGACGAGGCGGCGGCGAAAATCGCCGACACCATCCAATCGGTTTGCAAATTGCGAGGCGAGGTTGAGTTGGTCGAGGCCGGCAGCTTGCCCAACGATGGCAAAGTCATCAACGATATCCGGAGTTTCGAATAGTGGCCCAATCGGACGAAACCACGCTCGTCAGCGAAGGCCACATGCGGATCAAGCGCTGCCGCCACGGCCCCATGCTGTACAACTCAACGGACAGCTTTATCGGCCGGTCGCTCGATCTCTACGGCGAATATTCGGAAGCCGAGGCCGCCGCCTTCGAGAAGTTCCTGCATCCGGGCATGGTTGCCATCGACGTCGGCGCCAACATCGGGTGTTTCAGCATCTTCATGGCTCGGCGCGTGGCGCCCGAAGGCGCCGTCATCGCCATCGAGCCGCAGCGGATCATCTATCAAACGCTGTGCGCCAATGCGGCCATGAACGGCATCACCAACATTCATGCCATCCATGCGGCGGCCGGTGAGGAGGCCGGCACCATCATCGTGCCGGCCATCGACTACGCCGCCAGCGGTAATTTTGGCGGCGTCGAATTGGGCAGCCACGACAACGGCGAAGGCGTGCCGCTGACCGCCATCGATTCCCTGCCGCTGCCCGCCTGCCATCTGATCAAAATTGACGTTGAGGGCATGGAAGGCCGCGTCCTTGAAGGCGCCAAACAGACGATTGAGAAACACAAACCGGCGCTTTACGTGGAAAATGACCGCCAGGAAAAGTCCCCGGCGCTGATCGAAGCCCTGTTCAAGGCCGATTACCGGCTCTATTGGCACTTGCCGCCGCTCTACAATCCCAACAATTTCTTCGCCAACAAGGAAAATGTTTTCGGCAACACCGGATCCCTCAACATGGTCGGCCTGCCCAAGTCCTTCGACGCCCCTGTATCGGGCCTGACCGAGATCACGTCACCGGAAGACTGGCCGCTCTAGCCCCCTGATTGAAGGGGTAAAACAGTCGGGATTTTCCCCGGAATTTCTCCCCGGAATTTCAATACGGCATCACCCTGAGTCTCGCCGAACATGTAGAGTTTTGTCCAGTTTTGTCTAGTTTTGCCTAGGAACAATGGGGGTCGCGGCCCGGAAGCAGGCGCGAAAACTTCTCCATCCACCGGACGAGCAAACCGACCCGGAAACCTCTACAAGTTCCGCTTTTTATGACAGTCGTCTCTCAACCTCACCGTGGCCAATCGACAGCCTAATCTATTCATAATGTCAAACAGCATGGCCGCCCATTGGGAAGCCCTCCCGGAACGGCCGGGGAGTCTACGAACAAGAACAAATATAGAACATAAGGGAGAATTGTCAAGGCTTAAGGATGTCCGCTTTCGCGGGCAAAGCGGACGTAAATTGTTACAGCCCGCTATGTCCGCTAATAGCCATAAGCGGACATCGAATGGTGCCGCCATGCCGCCAAAGATGTCTTCAACTCCATCGCTCCACTAATACCCACACGCTTTTTTGGTAGTGCTCACAGCCGCCCAACGTTCGCCCTGCTTAAAGCATCCGTTTGTCCAGTACCCATCATAGGTATTGCCTCCGGCGGTCCGATATGTGCCGTTTCCATTCGGCTTGCCGCCCATCCAGTCGCCTTCATATCTGCTGCCGCTCGTAAATACGTTAACACCGCGTCCGTGTCTCTTGCTGTCTTTCCACTCACCGTCGTATCTGTTGCCGTCGGCCCACACCAACACACCGCGTCCGTTTTTTTGCCGTCGCGGTACTCACCTTCGTAAACACCATTTTGGTCTGAAAACTTCCCGCGTCCGTGCGTCTTGCTGTCTTTCCACTCACCTTCGTATCTGTCGCCGTCGGCCCACACCAACACACCGCTTCCGTTCTTTTTGCCGTCGCGGTATTCACCTTCGTAAACACCATTTTCGTCTGAAAACTTCCCGCGTCCGTGCATCTTGCTGTCTTTCCACTCACCGTCGTATCTGTCGCCGTCGGCCCACACCAACACACCGCGTCCGTTCTTTTTGCCGTCGCGGTATTCACCTTCGTAAACACCATGTTCGTCTGAATACTTCCCGCGTCCGTTCATTTTGCCGTCGCGGTATTCACCTTCGTATCTGCTGCCGTCGGCCCACTTGTCAACACCGCGTCCGCTCTTTTTTCCGTCCTGATAGCCGCCTACGTAACTTGAGGCGTCGGGTCATGTGATCTGTACTTGACCACTAAAAACACCGTTCTTCATGGCTCCGGTGAAGCTACCCTGTTTATCTGCAAAGTCACCTGTCCCCTTCCAGACATATGTGCCATGCCCGTTTGCCGTTCCATTTGAGCATCCACCAGTCCAGGTATCAGTTGACGAATCTATATTCGGCCATTGAAGGACAGCGCAATTCGAGCTGGTTGCAACTTGCAGCCACTCGCCTTGACCTGCCCAGGCCTCTGTAACAGTCAAGCCCCACAGCAGCAGTGCCGCGAGGGATCCAACCAACAATCGCCGCATCTCTTATCCCCCCAATAAAAAGAGCCCGTTCGCACTTCCGCCCAGATCACCCGCACCTGGGCGGCTCGCGCTATTTGGACGGACACCAGCGTAAAGTAATTCACCATTGTATGCTAGATGGGCGGATGCTTGATCAACCCATACAGCGGTAAGCGCTTGTGAAGCCATGCGCCACGCCGGGCGCCAACCGTACTTACTTGGGGATTGTGCGGAGTTGGTGGCAGAAGGTGTGGTGACCTCGCATGCCCGCTTAGGGTCATAAGCAGACATTAGTCGCACCCTCCGTTTATGTCCGCTAATAGCCAATAGCGGACATTCGGTAATTTATTCCTTACTCGGTTGTTGCGGCTGATGATTGAAGGCACGAGGTCGCTACAAGGATGAACTGACGTCGCCTTGCATGGCCGAACCGAGGCCTACCAACAGTGGCGCCAGCAGACGCCGGATGCCGGCCGAGGACAGTTCCCCACCCGCATCTTGCCGATTTACATTTGCTTGCCCGCCATCAATCAACTCGATAAGCCAATTACACTGTCCGTCGCTGTCAGTTAACTCCGCCGCCAGGGCAATCCGTTCACTCTCGTCGGGCGCGCCTCCGGTTGAGAGATGACTTTCGTTCCACGCGAACGAACGGGTCCTGTAGTCTTGTACCGGCGATACCCACTGCCGGATATGTTGTGAAACTTCTTCCTCGGCTGTGTCTTTATCCGCTTTGCGCCCTAGAAGGGCGTTGAGCGTGCCCAAAAACCTCGTTGCTTGTGGCTGTGTGCCGTTGGTGAGGTCGGCTTCTTTGGTCTCATAGATCTGACCGTTGTGTTGTTTGACTACAATCTTGTCGAACGGCAATTCACGTGCCTCGAATGCGACGATCAAGCCCCGAGTCCGGGTCGCAAATTCGACTTTCATGCTTTCACGTTGCTTGACGGACAACTCGATGCCAAGGAGGTCTATCTCGGAGATCAAATCGTTGACGAAATTTTTTACAACAACTTCCGGCGGATCCCCGCGGAGTTTTGAGATGGCGGGAACTGTCGGCGCCTCGTCCTCGGCTGGCGTTTTGGTCGGGGCCATTCGGGCTTTCGTCGATGCACGGCCACTCGTGGCCCGGAAAATGTCTGCGTCCGGCGACCGTCGCCTAGCCGGGTCTTCGACCATGTCTGGAGCGGCGCTGCGTTTCTTGGCCGGATCGGTAACCATGCCGGGAGCGGCGGCGCGTTTCTTGGCCGGATCAGTGACCATGTGGAGAGCGGCGCGTTCCTTTGCCGGATCGGTAACCATGTGGGGAGCGGCGCTGCGTTTCTTGGCCGGATCGGTGACCATGTGGAGAGCGGCGCGTTTCTTGGCCGGATCAGTGACCATGTCGGGGCCAGCACCGCGTTCCTTTGCCGGATCGGTAACCATGTCGGGGGCGGCGCCGCGTTTCTTGGCCGGATCAGTAACCATGTCGGGACCAGCGCCGCGTTTCTTGGCCGGATCGGTGACCATGTCGGGGGCCGCGCCGCGTTTCTTGGCCGGATCGGTGACCATGTCGGGGCCAGCGCCGCGTTGTTTGACGGGATCAGTGACCATGTCAGGGCCAACACCGCGTTTCTTGGCCGGATCGGTGACCATGTCGGGATCGGAAGAACTGGCACTCTTTACGCCATTGATCCATCGTGGATCGACGGGACCGGCGCCGGCATCAACACGAGCCATGTTTTGAGCGGTGGAATCATGTCCAGACTTCTTGGGAGCCTTCGTTGACGCTCCAACTGGGTCCGCGTGTAAAACTTCGGGTCTGCGCTTCCACGCCTTTTCAGGTGCGCTCTGAGCAGTCGAATTTACACCATTTGATTTCGGAGATCTCGCCACGATGATGCTACTTCGCCTTCCTCGTTTACTTTGGTTGACGTAGCCAGCCGTGTCGCCGGCTGATCCTGTGTAATGAAAAAGTATGAAGTCAGTATGACAGCAGTGTTAACGGACACTAATCTGAAATTTGTCAGATAACTCTCAAATCGAGGCCGACGAAGTTACTCGTGTCCAAATAGGGTCATAAGCAGACGTTTTGCGGCTTTCCCAAAAATGTCTGCTTTGGGGGGGGGGTAAAGCGGACATCATTCGCGGCGGCGCCGATCCGCCGCGCCCGCCCTCAAAAAATCAAACATCAAGCATAATGTCGCCACATTTACGGTGCTTAATAAGCACCATAGACCTCCTCGTCTATTACCAGAGACTCCCCCTCTCTGGTCCCCAATTCGGCAGTTAATGCCGACACTCGCGGCCGGACGACTCCTTCGTCCGGCCGTCTTTTTTGTTTTTCGGCGGCCTCGAACCTGTTCAAATAAGGGCTGTCCCTGACAAGGGAGGAAGCCATGGACCTAACCCAGATGAACGCCGAGGATTTGGCCACGCAGCGCGACAGCGCGGAGAAGGCCTACCAGGACTTGCGCGGCCGCAATGTCCAGATCGACATGACCCGGGGCAAGCCGGCACCCGAACAGCTGGACTTGAGCGACGGCCTGCTCACCGCCGTCGGACCCGGCGAGTGCCGTGGCGACGACGGCACCGATTACCGCAATTACGGCATCTTGGACGGCATTCCCGAAGCCAAGCGCTTTTTCGCCGAGTACATGGAGGTATCGGCCAGCGAAATCATTGTCGGCGGCAATGCCAGCTTGCCGATGATGTATGAAGCCATTCTCGGCGGCCTGATCTTCGGCATGCCCGGCGGAGACGCCCCGTGGCGCGACCAGGGTACGGTTAAGTTCCTCTGTCCAGCGCCCGGCTATGACCGCCACTTCGCCATTTGCGAACGCCTCGGCATCGAGATGATCAACATCGACATGACCGAGACCGGTCCCGACATGGATGCGGTCGAAGCCGCCGTCGCCAGCGACGCGGCGGTCAAGGGCATGTGGTGCGTGCCCAAATATTCCAACCCGACAGGCATCGTCTATTCAGATGAGACCGTGGACCGGTTGGCGGCCATGCCCGTCGCCGCGCCCGATTTTCGCGTCATCTGGGACAATGCCTATGCGGCGCACCACATGGGCGGCGGCCCGGCCACGGTCAAGAACCTGCTGGCGGCCTGCAAGGAAGCCGGCAACCCGGACCGGGTTTTGATGTTCGGATCGACCTCGAAGATTTCCCTGGCCGGCGCCGGGGTCGGCGTCATGGCGGCGTCGGAGACCAATATCAAGAACGCGCTGGAGGCGATGTTTTTCTCGACCATCGGTCCCGACAAGATCAACCAGCTGCGCCATGTGCGGTTCTTCGGCGATTTGGACGGGCTGGGCGCCCACATGGACAAGCTGGCGGGCCTGATTGGGCCCAAGTTCGAGGCCGTGGAAGACGCCTTGCAGCGACTCCTGGGCGGCAAGGGAATCGCCGAATGGACGCAACCGGCCGGCGGCTATTTCGTCAGCGTCGATGTGCCGGACGGATGCGCCAAGGAAGTTGTCCGGCTGGCCGGGGAATCCGGCGTCAAACTGACGGCGGCGGGCTGCACCTACCCCTACGGCAAGGACCCGCGAGACCGCAATATCCGCCTGGCCCCGACCATGCCGTCGATCGCCGAAATAAACGGCGCCATGGAGGTGTTCTGCGCCTGCGTCGAATTGGCGGCGGCCAACAAACTCCTCGGTTCGGACTAAGCCGTTCTTGATTTGCCGCAAATGCGTCGTCGCGGATTGACGTAATCCGCTCGGGATTTGCTCTAATACCCCAGTTTGGGGCGGACCCGGTTGCGGAGCGGCTTGCTATTGAGCGACCGGCCGATGTTGTCGAACATCAAATCCAGGGTTCTCGGCACGTAAGCAGTGTCGTCATCGCCGGAAACATGCGGCGTGATGATCAGGTTGCGCGTCGTCCACAACGGTGACTCCGGCGGTAATGGCTCGGGCTCGAACACGTCGAGGATGGCGCCGGCCAGTTTCCCGGCCTCCAACCGCTCGACCAAGGCATCGTAGTCAACCACCGGCGCCCGGCTCAGGTTGACGAACCCGGCTGTTGGTTTCATCAAACCGATACGGCGGCGGTCAATCAGGCCGATAGTTTGCGGCGTCGTTGGCACGGCGACGACAACAAAATCAGCGCGCCGCATCACTTCGTCGATGCCGTCCGGGCCGAACATCTCGTCAACGTTACGGGCCGGGTTGCCGTGGTGGCGGACGCCGAGCACATGCAGGCCCATGCGCTTGGCCTGCTTGGCGATACCGCTGCCCATGCCGCCGACGCCGATGACGCCCAAGGTTCGTCCGGCGATGGAGGTGGCAAAGATCGACTCGTACTCGCGGTCCCGCTGCTGGGTGTAAAACGACGGCATATTCCCATGCAGCATGAGGATCGCCATCAAGCCGTACTCGCTGGCCCGCTGGGTGTGGATGCCGCGGCCGTTGATCAGGGCGACACCGGTCGGCAGCCAATCGACGGGCGCCAAGTGCTCAACGCCGGCGCCGATGATCTGGATCCATTTCAGGTTGGGCGCGCGCCGGGCCAAATCTTCGGTCGGGAAATCCCAGGTTACCAGGCCATGTGCGGTCGCCATGGATTTATGAAAATTATCCAAATCCCAATCAATGACGGCATCGACCCGGGCCGCCAGGTCCGAATGGCGCGCTTCGGCGTCGCGGTAGCGTTGCGGCGTGGTGCGGAACACCATCTCTCCGGCCCGGTTATTCTTGATGTGGACGCAAAACCTGCCGCCGTCGTTACCCTTTACCGCCATCTGTATTCCTCTCCTGCCGCAATCCTGAATTTTGCTTGGCCGGTGGGGTGAAAACAAGGCCACAGCGGAGTTCTTCTTTTTTCCGGGCATTTGGGTTAGATTTCGCCCTCTTCCCTGGGCCACTTCAAACGGATCACCATGCCCCTTTTCTCCGGCCACGACCTGACCTGTTTTCGCGGCGGACGTATTGTGTTCGGCGGTCTCGAATTCGGCTTTGATCCCGGCGACGCCCTGATCCTTGTCGGCCCCAACGGCAGCGGCAAGTCCAGCCTGCTGCGCCTGATGACCGGTCTGCTCAGGCCCCTGGCCGGGCGCGTCCAGTGGGACGGCGAAGACATCGCCGAAGAACCGGAGACCCATAACCGGCGGGTCCATTACGTCGGCCACCTGGACGCCGTCAAACCGGCCTTTACGGTGGCCGAAAACCTGACCTTCTGGGCCGGATTGCGGACAAACGGGGAAGCCGTGCAACCGGCCCTTGATGCGTTCGGCATCAGGCATCTCAGCGAGGTTCCCGGCCGTTTCCTGTCGGCCGGACAGCGCCGCCGTCTTAATCTGGCACGCCTCAAGGCCTCGCCTGGAAAGTTGTGGCTCCTGGATGAACCGGCCACGGCTCTGGACTCGCGCGCACTCGAACAGCTGCGTGCCGCCGTCGCCAGTCACCGCGCAGACGGCGGCATGGTCTGTGCCGCCACCCACGCCGACCTCGGCCTCGACGGCGCCTCGACCCTGGACCTGGCCGGGTTCGGTGCAAAGGACGCTGCTTGATGAGCGGGTTCATGCACATCCTCCGCCGTGACCTTCACCTTTCCATGCGCCAGAGCATGGATAGTTCCATGGTGGTGGCCTTTTTCATCATCGCGGTGGTGCTGTTTCCGTTCGGTGTCGGCCCGGAACCCAATATCCTGGCCCGCATCAGCTCCGGCGTTATCCTGGTGGCGGCGCTGTTGGCTTCCATGCTTTCGCTGGAACGCCTGTTCCAAACCGATTTCGAGGACGGCAGCCTGGAGCTACTGGCTCTGGAGCCGGTGGCGCTCGAGATTACCGTCGCCGCCAAGATCACCGCCCATTGGCTGACCACGGGGTTGCCGCTGATTATCGCAGCACCCCTGCTGGCGGTATTCATGAACATGCCGGCGGCGGGCTTCCCCATCCTGCTGGCCACTCTGCTCCTGGGAACGCCGACGCTGAGCCTGATTGGGGCCATCGGCGCCGCCCTGGTGCTTGGTTCGCGGCGTGGCGGGGTGCTGTTGTCGCTGCTGGTGCTGCCGCTCTATATCCCGGTGCTGATCTTCGCTGTCGGCGCCATCGACGCGGCCGTCGGCGGCTTGCCAAGCAAACCGCATTTGCTGATATTATCGGCGCTCCTGGTTACCACATTGCCGCTATGCCCTTGGGCCGGCGCGGCGGCGGTACGCCAAGCCTTGGATACGTAGGGGACAAGCCGGATGACATTTTATATTCTTGATTTGGGTCAAGGACGCAACCGGATGGCTGTGTCCATATGTGGATACCCGGCACCCTTTAAACACCGGCTCCTCCCACCATATGACAGTTGATTGAAATGCTGCACCAATTCGCCAATCCAACCCGTTTTCTACGCCTCGCGGCGGCAGTGCAGCCGTGGATGGCCGGCGCCACTGCCGTTCTCCTCGGGCTCGGCCTGTATTTCGCCCTGTTCGCGTCACCGGGTGATTACCAACAAGGCGAGACGGTGCGGATCATGTATGTCCACGTGCCGTCGGCCTGGATGGCCTTGTTCTGCTATACGTCGCTGGCCGCCGCCGCCGCCTCAAGCTTGATCTGGCGGCATCCCCTGGCCGATGTTGCGGCCAAGGCGACGGCCCCCGTCGGCGCGTGTTTCACCTTCCTCGCCCTGGCCACCGGGTCGCTTTGGGGCAAGCCCATGTGGGGAACCTGGTGGGTGTGGGACGCCCGGCTGACCTCGGTGCTGATCCTGTTCTTTCTTTATCTCGGCTATATGGCGCTGAATAACGCCTTCGACGATCCCGGGCGTGGCTCACGGGCCTCGGCGATCCTGGCCCTGGTCGGCTTTGTCAACGTGCCGATTATCAAGTTTTCCGTCGATTGGTGGAACACCCTGCATCAGCCGGCCAGCGTCGTCAAAATGGATGGTCCGGCCATCCACCCGAGCATGCTGACGCCGCTATTGCTCATGGCGCTCGGCTTCACCACTTATTACATCTGGGTCCTGCTGCTTCGCATTCGCGGCGAGGTGACCGCCAACAAGGTCCGCAATTTGCGCTTGCGGCAGGTCCATGAACGCCCCCCCGAGGGCTCGGAGGCAACCGGTTGATTATGAATTCGATGCAAGATTTCCTCCATATGGGCGGCTACGGCAATTTTATCTGGCCTGCCTATATCCTCGTCACCGTGGTTCTCGGCGGCCTATTGATCACCAGCCGCCGCTTCGTCCGCGCCGCCCAGGCTGAGTTGGACAGCTTGGATCGCCCACACCGGCAATCCGCGCCGGAGGCCGGCGATGAAGCGTAAACACAAACGGCTGACTTTCGTCGCTATCGCGCTGCTGTTACTAGCGACGGCGGCGGCGCTGGTGCTGACCGCGTTCGAAGACAGCATCGTATTCTTCTATTCGCCCACGGACCTGGCCGAGAAGCAGCCGGGACCGGCGTTGCGGCTGCGGCTCGGCGGCCTGGTCGAAGAAGGCAGCGTCGAGAAGCCAGGCGGCGCCGTGACTCAATTCCGGGTCACCGATACGGCTAACGTTGTCGCCGTGAGCTATCGCGGCATTTTGCCCGACCTGTTCCGCGAAGGTCAGGGCGTGGTCGCCGAAGGCCATCTCAAGGGCGGCGTCTTCGTGGCCGACGAAGTTCTGGCCAAGCATGACGAAAATTACATGCCGCCCGAAGTCGCCGAAGCTCTCAAAAAATCCGGCCAATGGCAGGGGGACGAGAAATGACCGCCGAGATTGGTCATTTTGCCCTGATCCTGGCGCTCGGCGTCGCCATCGTGCAATGCAGCGTGCCGCTGATCGGCGCGCACCGCCATTATGTCCCTTGGATGGCCCTGGCGCGGCCGACGGCGATCGTGCAGTTCGTCCTGGTGGCCGTTGCCTTTGCCTGCCTGACCAACCTCTACGTTACGTCTGACTTTTCGGTCCTCAACGTCATTCAGAATTCGCACACCGACAAACCGCTGCTCTATAAAATTTCCGGCGTGTGGGGAAATCACGAGGGCTCGCTCTTACTCTGGGTGCTGATCCTGTCCCTGTTCGGTTCCGCCGTGGCGATGTTCGGAACCAACCTGCCGCCGGGACTCCGCGCCCGTGTTCTTTCTGTCCAGGCGATGATCGCGGTCGGCTTCTATCTGTTCATGCTGCTGACATCGAATCCGTTTGAACGGGTCGCCGTGGCACCGCCCAACGGTAACAGCCTCAATCCGCTGCTGCAGGATCCGGGCTTGGCGTTCCATCCGCCCATGCTCTATCTCGGTTACGTCGGCTTCTCCATGGCCTTTTCTTTCGCCATCGCCGCCTTGATCGAGGGCCGGGTCGACGCCGCCTGGGCGCGCTGGGTGCGGCCTTGGACCCTGGCGGCCTGGTGTTTCCTCACCGGTGGCATCGCGCTTGGGTCCTGGTGGGCCTACTACGAACTCGGCTGGGGCGGCTGGTGGTATTGGGACCCGGTCGAGAACGCATCGTTCATGCCGTGGCTGGCGGGGACAGCGCTGCTCCATTCAGCGACCGTGGTGGAAAAACGCGACACACTGAAGGGCTGGACCGTGCTGCTGGCTATTATCACCTTCAGTCTCAGCCTGCTCGGCACCTTCCTGGTGCGCTCCGGCGTGTTGACCTCGGTGCATGCCTTCGCCACCGATCCGGCCCGCGGCGTCTTTATTCTGGTCTTGCTGGTGATCGTTATCGGCGGCTCCCTGGCACTGTTCGCGTGGCGCGGGCCGCAGCTCCGAAGCACCGGCCTGTTCCAGCCCATTTCCCGCGAAGGGGCGCTGCTGTTCAATAATCTGGTCATGGCAACTTCCGCAGCGGCGGTGCTGCTCGGGACGCTCTATCCGCTGTTGCTTGATGCCATCGGCGGCGGCAAGGTTTCGGTCGGGCCGCCGTTCTTCAATTCCGTCTTTATCCCGCTGATGGTGCCGATGATTGTAGCCATGGCGGTGGGGCCATTCCTGAATTGGAAGCGCGCCGATTTGATGCCGGCCCTGGTTCGTCTCCGCATCGCCTTTTTCCTGACCCTGGCGGTGGCAGCCGCGACGTGGACAGTGATGTCCGATGGGCCAATTATGGGTGTCGTCGGCATGGGATTGGCGACGTGGCTGCTGGTTGGCGTCCTGACGGAGTTTGCCGAGCGCCTGCGTCTGTTCCGCGAACCCTTATCGAGTTCCCTGTCACGCCTCAATCGCATGCCACGCGCCACCTGGGGAATGACCATGGGGCATTTAGGTCTTGCCATTGCCGTTGCCGGAATGACCGCCGCCGGCGCCTGGAAGACGGAAAGTATCCAGGTCATGCAACCCGGCGACACCGTCACCGTAGCCGGTTACGACTATACCTTCGAGGGCGCGCGCACGGGACGGGGGCCCAACTACTCCCTGGTCACCGGTTCCTTCGTGGTTCACCGGGACGGCCGCGAAGTGGTGCGCCTACGGGCGGAGAAGCGGGCCTATGACGTCTCCAACCAGCCGACCACGGAAGCCGCCATCCACCCGACCTTCCTCGGCGATCTCTATGTCGTAATCGGCGACCAGGACAGCAGCGGCGGCTTCGTGACCCGGATCTATTTCAATCCACTGGTCGCGTGGATGTGGGCCGGTGCCCTGATCATGGTGTTCGGCGGCCTATTGAGTTTGAGCGACCGCCGTCACCGGGTTGGCGCGCCCAAGCGCCGCGCGGCTCCCTCAATGGCAAGCGCATGAAAAGCCGCCTGATGTTCCTGTTGCCGCTGGCCGTATTCCTGGTCATCGCCGGTTATTTCGCCAAGGGCCTGCAACTGGACCCGCGCCGTTTGCCCAGTATGCTGGATGGCCAACCGGTTCCTGAATTCGTTCTCGAGCCGATTGAGAACCGCGATCAGCGCGGCTTCGCCAGCGCCGACCTACCCGGCGACGTATCCCTGGTCAACGTCTGGGGTTCGTGGTGCGTCGCCTGCCGGGTCGAGCATCCGTTTCTCATGCAAGTCAAAGAACGGAATCTAATTCCCATTCACGGCATCGACTGGCGCGAGGTGAACCGTTCGGCCGGACCGACCTGGCTGAAGAAATTCGGCGATCCCTATAGCCTGGTCGGCGATGATCCGGTGAGCCGCGCCGCCATCGCGTTTGGCGTCACCGGGGCGCCGGAAACCTTCCTCGTCGATGGGCTTGGCGTTATTCGCTACAAACAGGTCGGTCCCATCACGCCTGAAATCTGGGACCAAGTGATTTGGCCGCTGATCGGTGAATTGCGCCGGAAAGGCGGGTCCGGATGAGAACAACCTTGGTAATCCTCGCCTTGTGGCTTACAGCCCTCCCCGCCCTGGCCGTCGATCCCAACGAAGTCCTGGATGATCCGGTTCTGGAGACGCGCGCCCGGGAAATCAGCAAGGGTTTGCGCTGCCTGGTTTGCCAGAACCAGTCGATTGACGATTCCGACGCGTCGCTCGCCCGTGACCTTCGCCTTTTGGTGCGTGAGCGGTTGACCGCCGGTGACAGCGATCAAGCGGTGGTTGACTACGTGGTCTCGCGGTACGGCGACTTTGTCCTCTTAAAACCGCCCCTCAAAATGTCGACGATCGTTCTGTGGGCCGGACCCGGAGTGATCGCCCTGCTCGGTTTGATTGCCCTGATCGTCTTTCTACGCCGTGGAACCGCAGCGGCCGGTAACGGTCCCGCGGTGGCGCCCGCGCTCACGGAGGACGAAAAACGCCGCGTCGCCGCCCTACTGGACGATGCCGAGTCATGATCGGTCTGTGGGTTGCCGTCGGCGTTCTGAGCGTGGCCACGGTCGCCATTCTATCCACTGCCATGGCACGGAGTGGTGGACAAACGGGCGCGCGGCGGGCCGATTACGACATCACCATTTACAAGGATCAGCTGGCGGAAGTGGACCGCGACCAGGAGCGTGGCCTATTGACGGAAACTGAGGCCGAGGCGGCAAGGACGGAAATCCGACGCCGTCTGCTGGCCGCGGCGGACGCTAAAGACGCCGGGCAACCCGAAACCGGGGTAACGCCCGCCGGCGCGCGCGCCATGCGGCTGGGACTTGCCGTCCTGCTGCCGGCCGGCGCCATTGCTTTTTATATGTACCTGGGCTCGCCGGAGCATGGCGACCTGCCGTTCGCTTCGCGCGACCTGGGAACGGAAATGGCGGCGCAAAACCCGGACGGAGCATCCGAAATGGATGTCCTGGTCAAGCGGCTGGCGGACCGCCTTGAGGCCGATCCGACAAACGTCGAAGGCCGCCAGTTGCTGGCCCGAACCTTGATCACCCTGGGGCGGGCGACGGAAGCCGTTGAGACACTCCGCCAAGCCATGGCCCTGGCCCCGGACCGGCCCGATATTGCCGCCAGTTACGCGGAGGCGCTGATCGTCGTCAACGAAGGGCAAATACCGGATCAGGCCCTGGAAATTCTACAAGCCGCCGGCAAAGCCGACCCTCTCAACCCGATTCCCAGATACTACGTGGGCATGGCCAAGGCCCAGGCGGGAGACATACGCGGCGCTTTGCAGGCTTGGATTGATCTGGCGGCGGTGTCGCCGGCCGATGCGCCTTGGCTTCCCGGTTTGCACCAGCAAATCAATGAGGCAGCCGGCAGCTTGGGCGTCGCGCCGGACAGCATCGCTCCGTCAGCCGGCCTGCCGGCGGCGCCGGCCGCCCAGGCCCCTGTTGCAGCACCCGCCCCGGGCCCGAGCCAGGAGGAGATGGAAGCGGCATCGGAAATGTCGGCGGATGACCGTGTCGCCATGATCCGCTCCATGGTCGAGCGCCTGGCTACGCGGCTGCAAGATAATCCAGGCGACCTTGAGGGCTGGATAAGGCTGGAGCGCGCCTACCGGGTACTTGGCGAAAACGATAAGGCCGATGAAGCGGCCAAGCGCATCCAGGCGCTACAGCAATGACCCAAGCCATCACTGGAACCGCTCCCGATTACCGCCTATAAAACTCATAGCCGCGGGTGAGGAGGCCATGAGCAAATTCAAGACGATTGACGATCTTGACGTCGCCGGGAAGCGGGTGCTGGTTCGCGCCGACCTCAATACGCCAATGCGGGACGGCACTGTGTCCGACATGACCCGGATTGAGCGCAGCCTACCGACGCTGATCGAATTGGCGGATAAGGGCGCGCAGGTAATCGTCATGTCTCACTTCGGCCGCCCCAACGGGCAGATCAAGCCATCCCTATCATTAAAGCCGGTGGCCGAGGCCCTCGCCCAAGCCGCCGGACGCGGCATCGCCTTCGCGCCGGATTGTGTCGGGCCGGAAGCCGAGCGGGTGGTCGGCGCGGTTCCCGAGGGCAATATCGTGGTATTGGAAAACTTGCGGTTCCACCCCGAGGAAGAAGTCAACGACACTGAGTTCGCCGGACACCTGGCGGAGTTGGGCCATATTTACGTCAACGACGCCTTTTCCGCCGCCCACCGGGCGCATGCCTCAACCGAAGCCATTGCCCACCTGTTGCCGGCGGCGGCGGGGCGGCTCATGCAAAATGAATTGGAGGCGCTTGAGGGCGCATTGGGCGCGCCGCAGCATCCGGTCGGCGCTGTCGTCGGCGGCGCCAAAGTGTCGACCAAGATGGCGGTGCTCGGCAATCTGGTCAGCAAGGTCGATGTGCTGATCATCGGTGGCGGCATGGCCAACACCTTCCTCCATGCGCAAGGCGTTAATGTCGGCAAGTCGCTGTGCGAGACGGAGATGGCGGATCAGGCCAAATCGATCCTCAATGCCGCGGCGGAAGCCGGCTGCGAAGTGATACTGCCCATTGACGCCGTGGTCGCGGACGAATTCAAAGAAGGCGCCGATGCCTCCGAGGTGCCGCTTCAATCCATCCCCGCCGATGCCATGGTCCTGGATGTCGGCCCCGCCTCGGTCGCTGAACTGGTGGCGCGGCTGGATAGCCTCAAGACCCTGGTGTGGAACGGGCCGCTCGGCGCTTTCGAGGTGCCACCGTTCGATGCCGGCACCAACGCCGTGGCCCGCGAAGCAGCGAGGCTGACCACGGCGGGGCAATTGCTCAGCGTCGCGGGGGGCGGAGATACGGTGGCGGCGCTGGCCAACGCCGGCGTCGGCTCAGCCTTTACCTATGTGTCCAGCGCCGGCGGCGCATTTCTGGAATGGCTGGAGGGCAAGGAACTGCCCGGCGTCGCGGCGCTGATGACCGCGGACAATTAAAAGAGCTTAAGTTTTACCCGGCGGCTTGCGTTCCATGGGGCCGGCTTTCGGCGGCGAGGCGTCGTCGCGGTCCGGCCCCGGCAACTGCCCGCTGGACGGCGGGCGGACCTTGGCAACGATGTCGTCGAGCATATTCTGCAGATACTCCGACTGGTGCAGCAGCTTGTTGGTCGCCTCCAGCGCCTGGGTCGAGGCCGTCGACGCAATTTCCTGGGCCATGGCGGTAACGTCGGCGATCGACAGCCGCACCGACTGCACTGTTCGCTCGGCCCGGTCGGTGGCTTCACGAATGGTATCCAGACGCTGGGCCACGGCCTTGTCGGTAATCTCCGCCTCCACCGCCGAGCGCCGCTCGTCGCCGTCAAACGGAATCAGATTGGCGCCGTCGCGGCCGCCGCGCGGGCCGGAGCGGAAAGCCAGCAAGTTGGTTTGGTCACGGATCGACATCACCAGCAGGCTCATGTCCTCGATCTGGCGGGTGGTATCCGCAAGACCCCGGATCAAGGCTTCGGTCCGCTCCACGTCGTCGGCGGCGGCAGTAACATATTCGCTGAAATGTGCCAGCTGCTGGCTGACCGACGAGATCGGCCCAGCACCCGCGGGCTCACGGCGCGCCGCCGGTTGCGGCGAGACAGGTTCCGGTTCCTCGGCGCGGATCGGCTCACGCTCGTCGGACAACAGCGCGGCGCGGGCCGCCTCGGCCGCTGCCTTGGCATCTCTCTCCGCCTGTTCGACGGTATGTTCCAGCCGCGCCCGGGTCTGATCCAATTCCTGGCGCAGCAGATCCATCTCGACCAAATCGTCAATCCACTTATCCAGGCTGCGCGCCAATTGCCCGGTCGCGTCGATGTTGCCCCGCGTCGGCACCTTGACGCTGCGGTCGCCCTCGGCCAGCAACCCGGCCGCCAGGGACAGGTTGCGGATGGGCGAGGAGACGCTACGCATGATCACCAGTCCGGCAAATATCAGCCACAGCACAATGGCGGCGCTGCCGGTGGCCAGGGTGGTGCGGGCAAAGGTCTGGTTTCGCGCCAGGGCTTTGGCCGCAGCATCGGTGGCCTGACCTGAAAACTCGGACAAGCTCTGCAGGCTGGGCTGCACATAGGCGAGGATTTCGCTGAACCGTTGGGTTTCGCTGTCGAGGGCAAACCGGCTGTTGATCATGGCCAGCATATCGGTTTCGTGAGCCTTTAGCAGATTGCCAATGGCCGACTTCTCACCGGCCGGAATTTCCGCCGAGTCGAGAAAGGCGGCCAGGGTGCGGTAGCGTTGCTGGATTTCCTCGACGCCCTTGCGAAAGCCTGACAGCAGCGTCTCCTGGCCCTGCGTATTGATGCGTGTGACCTGGTCGGCAAGATTGTCGAACCCGGCCGCCTTGAACCCGGACTGCAGCGCCGTGGTCGATTCCTCAAGCCGTTGGCTGACTCCGGTGCCGTCACTCAAGCCGAGGGACTTTTCACGCTCGACCAGTTGCACAAACTGCTGGTCATACTGCGCCAGGCCGTCACGAATGGTGGCGACATGCTGACGCTGGCCGGCGGCGGCAAGCGCATCCAAGGTATCCAGCGCCTTGGACGTCGACGCGATATCCGTGTTGAAGGCGTCCGCCGTGGCGGGGTCTTTGCTCAGGAGGAAGCGTTTCTCATGGCCCTCGATACGGGCCATGCCTGTTTCCACCTGCCCCGTCAGACGCGCCACCTCATGGGTGGCGGCCCAATGATCCAGCGCCGAGCCCAAGCGTTGATCGACGTAGATATAAATACCGGCCAGGGCGGCCAGGGCGGCCAAACCGAGCAACAGGAAAAGGGTGCCGCGAGTGGCCAGCCTCAAGCCGCCAAGGAAGGATTTCTCGCCCAAACCTTCGGTTCGCAATTCCAGAAATTCGTGCTCAAGATCGGAATCTTGAGGCATGGGCTCCCCCCGCTCACGGTCGGGCTTTGTTATACCACCCCGAAGGGAGAGGCCGAAACCTTCTTTTGAATGGCCGGCAGCCACGATGCCCTTGCTCCGGCAGGGCGGGACGCTGCACACTCGGGGCATGGCATCGCAATCCCCCGTCGGCCCATCGCTCAAAACCATCCCGGAAGGCGATGACCGCGAGCGGCTGGTCTGCGCAGATTGCGGATACATCAGTTACGAAAATCCCAAGATCATCGTCGCCGCCGTCTGCACTTGGCAGGACCAGGTGTTGATCTGCAAGCGGGCCATTGAGCCGTGCATCGGAACCTGGACCATTCCCGCCGGCTATATGGAATTGGGCGAGACCACCGCCGAGGGCGCGGCGCGGGAAGTTCTGGAGGAAGCCGGGGCGAGGATCAACGTGACCGGCTTGATTGGCGTGTTCGAGATTCCCCGCATCAGCCAAATCTACATCGTCCACCGGGCCGAAATGACAGACCCGGACATCTCCGCCGGCTTCGAAAGCGAGGCCGTCAAGCTGGTGGCCTGGGCGGATATTCCCTGGGACGATTTGTCGTTTCCCAGCATCACCTGGGCGCTTCGCCAATACCAAGAAAGCGCCGGTCCGGTTCACGCCGTGCACGAGCCGGAAAAGAAAAATGGCTAATCATGAAATTTCTCGATCCGGCGCCGCGATTTTGAGATTCCGTTAACCAATTCCCCTTACCTTGCTCGCATGTCCGATGGGTTGAGCGTCACAAATAATTTAACTGCCGGGATCGCCGGGCGGCCAAGCGGCTACCAGGCCGATCCGCTGCGCGAAGTTCGGGCCCGGGCGGCTTCGGTCGAGCAGAACCAGACGCCGCAGGAACGTGAAGGCCTGAGGCGTCTCAACCAAATTCTTTCTCTCGACCAGCCATTGCCGGATAATGTGCCGCGCGGCTTTTATCTGAACATCAAAGTCTGACGTCCTGCCGCCAACACCGGTGCCTCCACCATGCGGCTACATCCCCTCTCAATAGCTTTTATCCTCGGCCTGGCCGTTTCGCCGGCCGCCGCCGCCGATCTGGAGATCGTTGTCGGCGCCCTGGTCAGCAGCCAAGGCGACGTTCACGTCGCGCTCTACGACACGCCCGACACGTTTCCCGACAGCGACGGCATGATTACCAAGCTTGAGGTGCCTATTGAAGGCGGCGGCGCCCGCGCGGTGTTCACGAATCTGGCGCCGGGACCTTACGCCATTGCCGTCTACCACGACGAAAACAGCAATGATGAATTCGATCAGGGCTTCCTGGGCATTCCCCTCGAGGACTACGCCTTTTCCAACGGCGCCAAGGCCTTCCTGGGGCCGCCGTCGTTCGCGGAAGCTGCCATCACCGTTCCCGCCGAAGGCCGGCGCATCGAGATTCCCATGAACGACTAATTTCTTACTCTAGACGGGGACGACGCCCTTCTCAGTGCCGGCAACGCGGGTTTGGCGCAGGCGCCGGCGCCATCGGTCGGCATCGTAGCCGGCTCCGCGGTGCAGCAGGCAGCGGTTATCCCAGATCACCGTATCGCCCGCCTGCCATTTATGGGCGTAGATATCCTGTTGCCCGGTCGTGTGCTCTAGCAGGTCATCGAGCAGGCGGCGGCTGTCGATACCGGACCAGCCCGGGATCGAGCGGGCGTGCGAGCCGATGTAATAGTTCTTGAGGCCGTTTGCCGGATTGCGCCGCACCAACTGGTGGCTGACCGGCGGCAGCGACGCCGCATGGTTCGGATCAACCGGCGCGACTTGACTCCTGGAAAAAACGTAGTCGTGGACCACGTGAAGGGGATCGATCGTGTCGCGCATGTCGCTGGACAATCTCTCGTAGCCCGCGCGCATGCTCACAAACTCGGTTGCGCCGCCCTCCTCCGGCACCTCGTAGGCATGGAGAATGGCGACGAAGGACGGCACCTCGCGAAACGATGAGTCCGAATGCCACAGCTGGTTGCCCGTCTGGTAATGGGTATTGCTGTGACTGTTATCCAACTTGGTGCCGTCATCGAGCACATTGCCCACGGTGCCGAAGTAGACGACTTCCCCGGTCTTGCCGAAGGTCACGTGCTCGGCCTCCGGTTCACCCAGAAGGCGGGTGAAAGCGAGATGCTTTTCGTCCGTCATGTCCTGGCCGGGAAAGCACAATAGGGAGTAGGTGTCGATCAAGTTCAGGATCTGCGCCATGTCGGCGTCCGACAAATCGCCCGACAGATCGGCCCCGCTGACCCGGGCGCCGAAATCATTGTGCAGGGGTTCAATGTCGAGTTGGTTCACTGGTATCAAGTCCAAATTATCGAGAAATCCTTAGACACCTGAATAATCGAAACGAGTAGGTTTAGCTAGCGTTCGCTTGCGCCCGGATGCACCGGTTACGCCATATTATTGTATTCGATTATGCTAATGGCCGTCGAAAGCGAGGTCGGAAATGGAACAGCGGCCGGGGTGACCATGCCCGGCGATTAGGCATAACCGGCCTCGTTTCGGCAATCCGCTGAACGTTGCTTTTCCCCCGCATACGGACATGCGGACGAGCCGTCACTCGAGGGAGCCAACAATTGATGAGGTTTAGGGGGGCGAGCTAATCGGACCGTCGATCAGTCCCATCGTGCGGGACACTCTTGCGACGCCGGCTCGGCCCGACGAAATTATCCAAAACGACGAACTCTCGCGGACGCGAAACGATTGCCTCGATCCGCTGAACGAGTTGGGAAATAGAACACGGTTTAACTCCGATTTCATTGACCCCTGCATCACGCAAAGAAGCTATGCCCTCGGGGTCGATGTTGCCTGATACCACGATTATCGGAATTTCGCGATTTGGGCTGGCATCATTTTGGCGAAGAAATTGAACCAGTTTCAAATCGTGATCCGTAATCAAGAGATCAGGGTCGGCATCGCGGATTTTAGCCAGAGCCTCCCTCGGATCGGTGGTCGTCATGACATCTCGCAGGCCCGCATCCATAAGCTCACGGCGCATTATGTTTAACCATTGCCGATCTGGATCGAGATAGAGAATACGAAACGAAGCAGCCTGATTTGAGACGGTTGTCATCGCCGGACAATTCTCCGTATTTTACTCACAGTCATCAAATTCACGGTGATTATGCCGATTTATCGCGTCAATTGAATTAGTTTTGTGATTGCAGCCGACCGCCGGCCAGATTTTGGTGACTAAAACAATTTTGGAATTTCATCCATTACCAAGAAGGTCCGCTTGTGGCTGTTCGCGGACATTCAGCGGCATCGTGATTCATATCTGCTTTGACCCCGAAAGCGGACATTCGCGAGACGGTCGCGGAACGTCCGCTTATGACCCAAAGCGGACATTCACCCTCGTGTGGGTAGGCACTATTCACATAACGCCTATCAGTCAGAGTATGACTTAGACGCATCCTAAATTGCCATGCATGGAAATAGCTTGAAACACTATGTAATGCCGAAGGTTGCTAGGATTGAACTACCAGTGTGATAGGTCTTCTCAATAGCATTGAGGCAATTTGCTGTGGTTTCTGTTCTGACAAGACGGAAGATTCTCGGTTGAAAAGCTCTGTAGTGAGATGCTGAAACGAAGCAAAGAGCCTTTCTTAGCCGTACTTTTTCTCAGTATCGTTGTCGCCTTGGCGATGCAGGGTATGCGTGAAATTGAGATGGAGACGAGAACATCGTCTGGGAAGTCTCTTCAAACCGTCCTGCACACAACCGAAGAAGCTATTCATCTATGGGCGCAGAACCGTATCAATGATGCCCAATCGATCGCGTTGCGTTCCCAAGTCGTCGATTTGACAAAAGAGATGCTTCGTCTACCTCATCGTCGCAGTGTCCTCGTCGAAGACGATGCGTTGCAGCGGGCACGTGATGCTATCAACGCTGACATAGAGCGTCTCGGCTATCTCGGCTTTTTCATTATTGCTCCAGATTCAATAAATCTTGCCTCCATGCGTGACGCGAATGTTGGAGTACGCAACGTTATTGCAGATCAAAGGCCTGATCTCTTGGAACGTGTATTTCGCGGGGAATCTACGATCATACCAACGATTTTTTCAGATATATCGCCACAAGACTCTTTGGCCGCCGCCAGTAGAAAATCTCCCACCATGTTCGCTGCCACTCCGATATTTGACGCCTCGGGTAAAGTTTTGGCCGCCTTTACTATCCGAATTGATCCAATCAACGATTTCAGCAGCCTCACCGGCCTTGGCCGTATTGGCGTTTCAGGTGAAACCTACGCCTTTAACCGAGATGGATACCTGCTGACGGAAAGTCGTTTCAACGACCAGCTACGTAGGATCGGGCTGATCAAGTTCAAACAGCAGTCGGCCCTTTCAGTGCGGGTTGCGGATCCAGGTGGAGACATGATCAAGGGCTATCGGTCTCTAACACCGATCGACGAACGCCCACTGACGGTGATGTCGAAGGACGCAACAAGCGGAAACCGTGGGCAGAATACCGATGGATATAGGGATTACCGGGGTGTTTTCGTATTCGGAGCATGGCTGTGGGACGACAGCTTAGGTTTGGGATTGACCACCGAAATTGACGCAGACGAAGCGTTGCAACCTTACTTCTTTGCTCGGGGGGTTATCCTGGCGGGCCTCGGTGTGACGACCCTCCTCTCAATCTTATTGGTCGGTTACCTGGTTGTGGCGCGGTCTAGGGCATTGCGGGAAATGGAAAAGGGAAAGGTTGCTCTTGAGGCCCGGGTTAGCGAGCGAACAAACGACCTCCTGTCGATTAACGAAAAACTCCAAGAGCAAGTCATTGAACGTGTCCGTACCGAGGAGCAACTAAAACTCGCCCATGCTCAACTTGAAGAAACCAATCGAAAACTGGAGCAGATGGCTGCAACTGACGGCCTCACAGGTGTCGCAAACCGGCGCTCGTTTGATAACCATCTCTACTCCGAATGGAACCGATGTATGCGAGAAAAGATGCCGATCTCGCTCATATTGTTCGATGTCGATTTTTTCAAACGTTACAACGATACCTACGGGCACCAAGCCGGAGATGCCTGCTTGAAACTGATCTGCGATGTTCTACGCGGCAGTTCATACTCCCGCCGGCCTGGCGATATTGTCGCTCGCTATGGAGGCGAGGAATTTGCTGTGGTTCTTAGCGGTACGGGTGAGGAAGATGCGGCGACGATCGCAGAAAGGATCCGCGCTGACGTTGTAGAACGAGCGATTCCACATAGCACCACTGACGTAAAGAATGTCACGGTCGTTACACTTAGCATTGGCGTAGCAACGACAGTGCCGCATTCTGGACTTGCGCCAAATTCATTGATCGAACTTGCAGATGGCGCACTCTACGAAGCCAAGCGAAGCGGGCGCAATTGTATGGTAATGGCCGAAACTCTGGAAAAAATGCAGAAGAAAGGGTCATTCAAATTGAGGTCAGTTCGTACAGGTAACATGTGAATCGCCAAGGATGGTCCGTAGGGCGAAATTTGGAAGAACTTAAACCTGCGACACGTACTCTTATGTCTGCTCATGACACAGTGGACGACTGTCACCTCAAGGCAATCAGGGTCAAGATTCTGGGTGGGCTGATTTCCAAGTAGAGTCCGCTTTTGGCTACTAGCGGACATAGCGAGCGGTAACGAATTGCGCCTGCTTTACCCACGAAAGCGGACATTCAGTAGGGAATATCCGATTACTGATTAAACAGATTCTATTTCATCAAGTGTAAACTCATAAAACTCACCCGCCTCAGGATCAGTTCTTTCAACAAACTGGCCCACGCCAACTAGCTTCTCAATCTTGTCATTAGAACTGAAAGTAGGGTAGGCCAACCGTAGCAGACAGTTGGGTTGCTCCCTCATATAAGGGCTCATTTTTGGCACATCAGGGAAATGGACGAAGGCCAATACATGGGGACGGCCAGTCTTAGCAATAGTGCGATACCCCTCTCGCCAAGCATCTTGTCCGGGGCCAAAATCCAAGTCCTCGAGCCGTTTCCATGTAGGATCAAAACCGATACCCCTACATAGGCCCGTTCCCACGAACCTGAAGGTTAATGAAGGTGTTTCCGTATCTTGTTCCACATCCAAGACATAAACCCATGGAGCGATTTCATAAATCTCCATCAGATCAATGTCGTCATAAAGAATACGACCTGTTGAGGATCGAGTTTTACTCAGATACTTGCGGAACTCTCTGTAAGGAGTCGCGTCGAAGATTGAGTCGGCCATCGTCGATTCCAAAACCCTAGCAATTCAGCGTAGTAGTTAAGTGGCTTACACCTGTCCTGCCGAAATGACAATTCGGCTGTTCCCTCGCGCTGTTTAATGATGTCCGCTTCTGGCTATTAGCGGACCCAACGGCGCTGGATGTTTGTAGTCCGCTTTGCCCCCGAAAGCGGACATTCGGGTCTTGACATTCCATCTATATGTTCTATATTTGTTCTAATGTCTTGGGACCGTGGTTCCGGCGCGGCCGCGTAAGCCCAGGTTATCCCCCGGAGGGGGCGTGAAGATCATTGCGCCGTTTGGGGAGGGTTGCCCGATGGGCGACCATGCTGTTGGACATTGTGAATAGGATTGGCTGTCGATCGACCCTCAGGGGTTGTGAGACTAGGGCCACAAAAGAAAACCCGCCATCATTTCCGGGCGTGTTCGCGCGTCCAGGCCGTGAGGAAGACGACAAATGACGATAAATGACGACAGATGACGATATTTTCCGTGGCGGCGCGGCGCCCCTGCCCGGCTCCAAAAATCGTTATGGCACGACCGTGTCACTGCCGCCGTCCGGCGAGAAAATGGTCGCCCAACGCAGAGGGAATTGGGATGCCCCCAAGCTGCCGCCGCGACTGGCCTGGGCCAGGGCCGCGAGCTCGACCTGTGATGGCGATGGCGGAACGGCGGTGATGGCGACCGACTGCCCGCTCAGGCGTTGCGTGACGCCCCGTATGCCGAAACCCTCCACCAGGGCGCCGGCATCCGCCATCGAGATGTCCATTCCCGGTTTGGCGCAATAGTATCCAAACACTGCCTGGGTCGGACGATTGAGGCGATCCCAGCTGTTGTTGTCCCATTCGGCACGGAAACCCATACAGGCTCTGCCGGATCCGGACAGGTGGAAGGTCTTGTACCAGACCTTGAACCATTCCGTATTCCTTGCCGCAGCCTCGTGGGCCTCGCCGAGGCGGCCGCCTAAGTAACGCCAACTTTCCAGCATGCCGTCCAATCCCGGCACGCCATTGAGAACGGCGCGCGGGCTAAGGTGTCTGCGGATGGAAAGATAGATAATTTCGGCCTGGGCGCCGCCACCCTGGAACCGGGCGTATTCCTCGCGCTGCAAGCGGTCGGCAAAGAGAACCCGCGCCGGCTGCCGGCTGGTGAAGGCTGGGGCGTCGAAGGCGATCAATCCGTCTTCCGTCGATAACGGGCGGTAGCCATGGCGCCAATCGGCGGGAACAGCGCAGCCCGCGACGACGAGCGCGGCGGCGAAAAGGCTGAAGCGGCGGGCGGATGCGAAAATCATCGAGTCACCTCGTTTTTCGTGACTACCGGACAATTATACCACGGAACGGAGACTGCACGGTTCAAATCTGGTTGAGCCTGGCCGCAAGCCGTCAAAAACCGGAGAATTCCTTGAGGAATTCCTCTTCTTCCAGTGTGTCTTTCCGGCCTAAAACCGCGTTGCGGTGGGGAAAACGGCCGAACCGGGCGATGATATCGTAATGCGCCTGGGCATAGCTCAGCGTGTTTTCATTACCCAGATCACGGAACAGTTCCATACTGCGGGCTTGATCGGCCAAATCCTCGCTGTGTTCAAACGGGAGATAGAGAAACATCCTCCGCCACTGGCCGAGACCCCGGTCGAAGCCGAGTTCGATGGCCCGCTTGGAAATGCCGAGAGCATTGGCGTCGCTGGCGAAGGCTTCGGCGGAGCCGCGATAAAGATTGCGCGGAAATTGATCGAGCAGGATCACCAGGACCAGGCTGCCCAGCGCCGTATCCGCCAGCCCGTCATAACCGCCGCCAACAGCTTTCCGGACATCCTCGGCGAACAGGCGTTCGGTTTCACGGTCCAACTCAGGGTCCGGCATGAACCAGGACTCGCGGTGAGGTTCTTCGCCGCCGTCGTCCGGGGGTAAAAACCAAAACTCCAAAACACGCTCGACAATATCCATGGTGCTCACTTGCCTGTCTTGTGGGGCCGGGTGCCGGGATCGTAACATGCGCGCCGGGAGATTTTATTATGCAAGAAGACGATCTGCAAAATACCCTGGCCTGGCTCAGCCGCGTTCAGGGAATCAAACTCGATGCCGATGAGGTGGCGGACCCGGCCGACGCAGCCGCCCGGCTGGGCCAACTGGCCCAGGAGGAAAGCCGGCATCTTCCGTTTGAGTCGGAACCTTCGCAGTTCGTCAAATTGCTGCACGATCTGGCGCCGAAGGATTTGAGCGATGACTGAAGGGATCACGGCGCTCAGCCTGACCGAGGCGGCACGGGCTATCGGCAACAAGAAACTCTCGTCGGTGGAAGTGACGCAGGCCTGCCTAGCCCGCATGGAGCGTCTGGCGCCGGTCTTGGATTGTGTCGCCCAAGTTGACCCCGAGCAGGTCCTGGCGGCGGCGGCCCAGGCCGATAGCGATCTTGCTGCCGGTAATCGGCGCGGCCTGCTGCATGGTGTGCCCCTGGCCCATAAGGACATGTACTACCGCCGCGGCCGCGTCAGCGGGTGCGGGTCAAAAATCCGCGCCGATTTCGTACCCGACCAAACCTCGACGGCGCTCAGCCGCTTGGACGACGCCGGCGCCCTCGATATCGCGCGGCTCAACATGGTCGAATTCGCCCTCGGCCTGACCGGCCATAACGAAGTCATGCCGACGCCGCGCAATCCCTGGAACACGGACTATATGACCGGCGGCTCGTCGAGTGGGTCGGGCTCCGCCGTCGCCGCCGGGCTGGTCTACGGGGCCATGGGTTCCGATACCGGCGGTTCGATCCGTTTCCCCGCCAGTTGCTGCGGACTGGTCGGCATGAAGCCCACTTATGGCCGGGTCAGCCGGTTCGGCGCCATGCCGCTTTCGCATTCCCTCGATACCCTGGGGCCGCTGACCCGCACCGTGACCGATAACGCCGCCATGCTCGGCGCCATCGCCGGACCGGACGACGAGGATGCAACCGCCAGTTCGCTGCCGGTTCCCAACTATCTGGCGGGATTGGAGGACGGCATCAAGGGCCTTCGCATTGCCGTGCCGGAAAATATTTTCTACGACCCCGTTGATCCAGAGGTACGGTCGCTGATGGAAGACAGCGTCGAGGTCATGCGCCAGTTGGGAGGCGCAATTATCCCGGTCGCGATCCCCAACTCCATGGCCGCCGTCAACGGCATGAACAACCTGATCTCCATGACCGAAGGCGCCGCCCTACACCAGAATTGGATCGCCGAGCGAAGCCAGGATTATGGCCGTCAGACCTTGGGTCGACTGACCACGGGACTCTGCGTCTCGGCGACGCGCTACATCCAGGCGCTTAATTTGCGCCACAAAATCCTCGCCGAATTCGCCGAAGCCGTGTTCGAAAAGGCGGACATTCTTCATGTGCCGTCAATGATCGTCCCGGTGCCGACACTGGCCGAGTCGGACCTTTCCGGCAATCCGGGCTTCTCAGAGTTCATCACCAAAATGGGCCACTGCACCCGGCCGTTCAATTATCTCGGGCTACCAGGCCTGAGCGTTCCCTGCGGTTTCACCAAATCAGGCCTGCCGGCAGGCATGCAATTGGTAGGGCGCCCATTCGATGAGGCCACACTCTACCGCGCTGCCCGCGCCTATGAGCGGGAGACCGAATGGCCAAATGCCGCACCGGACTTATAGCGGTTAGCCCGGGTTCGGTTTGTCCGGCATGGGGAACGGACGGATCGCCTCGAAGGCGCTGGCGACGCGAAGCACCAGGGGGTCGGCGTACTGCGGCCCGACGATCTGCATGCCGATGGGAAGCCCCGATTTCGTAAATCCGCAAGGCACGGAACAAGCCGGCTGGCCGGTCAGGTTGAAGGGATAGGTGAACGGCGTCCAATCCGGCCAGCGGTCCTGCGATTTGAGGTCGGCGACGGGATCGCCAGCGCGAAATGCCGGACAGGGCAAAGACGGTGTCACCAGCAAATCATAGGTTTCGTGGAAAGCATTCATGCACCGGCCCAGGCGGACACGCTCGTCCATGGCCGCCATGTATTCGGACAGCGTGATCTCGGCGCCCTCGGCGGCAATCTCCAGGTAGCCCGGGTCCATGAGTTCCTTTTTCTCATCGGAAAACTGCTCCAGCAGATGAGCGGCGCCGGCGTACCAATGAGTATTAAAACACTCGAGCGGACTGTCGAAACCAGGGCCCACCTCTTCCACCGCGACGCCCAATTCGGACAGCACGTCAACCGCCTTTTTGACCCCAGCGGCGACCTCCGGATCGACATCGACGTAACCGAGATCGGGGCTGTAGGCGACACGCAGACGCCGGATACCCAGGTCCAACCCAACCTGGTAATCCCATGGGTCATATGGAAGGGCGTACCAATCGCGGCTATCGGGCAGCGTCAAGACATCCAGCATCAATGCCGCGTCGGCCACGGTGCGGGTCATCGGACCGACATGGGCGAGCGTGCCGAACGCACTCGGCGGATAGGCCGGCACGCGGCCGAAACTGGCCTTGATACCGAACACGCCGGTAAACCCCGAAGGGATGCGGATGGAGCCGCCGCCGTCCGATCCGATATGCAGCGCACCCATGCCCAGCGCCGCCGCCGCCGCCGCGCCGCCACTGGAGCCGCCGGGGGTCATTTCCGTGTTCCAGGGGTTGCGGGTGATACCGGTGAGCGGGCTGTCGGTGACTCCCTTCCAACCGAATTCCGGTGTCGTGGTGCGGCCGATGAAGACGGCGCCGTTGTCGCGCAGCCGCGCCACCGTCGGCGCATCCTCATCCAGGGGCTGGCCCGGGTCGGAGGCTTTTGATCCCCTGAGCATGGGCCAGTCCTTAGACAACACGATGTCCTTGACCGTCACCGGGACTCCGTCAAGCAACCCCAGCGGCTCACCCGCCATCCAGCGTTTCTCCGACTTCCGCGCCGAAGCCATGGCCGCTTTCTCGTTGACGAAAGAGAAGGCGTTGACGTCGCCATCAACGGCCGCGATGCGTTCAAACACCGCCTTCGCCACATCCACCGGCGACAGGGTCTTCCATTCGAACAACTCGACCAGCTGGGTCGCCGGCAGATAGCAGATATCGGTTTCCTTATCCGTCATGACACACAGTCCGCGCTTTCTCTGTTTCGCCTTGGGTGGCATCATATCAGCGACAACGCCACGGCAAACGATTTTCGAACCTGGAGCCCGCAATGAACCTGGACCACTTCCCGCGCATTCCCCTGGCCCATACGCCGACGCCCCTGGAGCCCATGGAATCCCTGGCCGATTACCTGGACGGTCCCCGGCTCTATGTCAAACGCGACGACCAAACCGGGCTGGCCACCGGCGGCAACAAAACCCGCAAGCTGGAATTCCTCATGGCCGACGCCGTGGCCAAAGGCGCCGATACGGTGGTCACCGAAGGTGCCACGCAATCCAACCATGTGCGCCAAACCGCTGCCGCCGCGGCCAAGCTGGGGCTCGATTGCCACGTCGTCCTGGAGACCGTCATTGCTAACGATGTGGACTACGAAAATTCCGGCAACATCCTGCTCGACCGCTTGCTCGGAGCCAATTTGCACCGCCGCCCGCCCAGCGACGACTTTGACGCCGTGGCCCGGGAATTCGCCGCCGGCCTTGAGCGGGAGACCGGCAAGGCCCCCTACTACATCCCCGCCGGTGGCTCGACGCCCACCGGCGCCCTGGGCTACGTGGCTTGCGCCCTGGAACTGGCCGGACAGGCGCGCCAAGCTGACGTCGCCATCACCCACGTCGTTCACGCCACGGGCAGCCAGGGTACCCAGGCGGGGTTGCTGGTCGGCCTGGAGGACGCCGCGCCGGAGATTGCCGTCCACGGCATTACCGTCAGCCGGGGCGCCGATGAACAGGCGGAGAAAGTCTGCAACCTCACCGACGCCACCGCCGGGTTGGTCGGATTGAGCGGCGGCGTCCCGGCGGAAAAAATTCTCTGCGACGGCGGCTACTTCGCACCCGGTTACGGCAAGCCCAACGACGCCATGATCGAAGCGCTGACCCTGGCGGCCCGTCACGAGGGCCTGCTGCTTGATCCGGTCTACAGCGGCAAAGCCATGGCCGGACTGGTTGGGAAAATCCGCACCGGTGAGTTCACCCGGGATGACACGGTGGTCTTTCTTCACACCGGGGGCTCGCCGGCTCTCTTCGCCTACAGGTCCGTTTTTGACGATCTCTGAGGGACGCCCCTGCCGCTGAAAATATCGTCATCTGTCGTCATTTATCGTCATTTGTCGTCTTTCCGGCTGCCCACCGGGGAGTCTTCGAGATAGAACAAATATCGAACATTCTTAGAAAATGTCAAGGCTCTGAATGTCCGCTTTCAGGGATAAAGCGGACATAAAATCTCATGCTCCATGATGTCCGCTAATAGCCAAAAGCAGACACTCTATTGCCCCTAGTCCAATATCCCAACGTGCTCTCAGTTGCGGCCAATTGGCGATACAAGCCAATGCTTCGCATGCGTCGCCGGATCACCCATTAAGTAGCCATTTCCGCACAGCCGCAGTTGCATTGTTTTCCAGTCCGCTCTGACGGTAAATGAGAAAATAGGCGTCTCCGGGATCCACCGTCGCCTTAAAGGGTTGGACCAAGCGGTTGGCAGTAATGTCATCTTCAATAAATTGCAAAATGCCTAGTGCGGCACCGCGCCCTGAAAGCGCTGCTTGCAACAGGACGTTGGCGTCTTCGAACTCGGTGCCTGGCAGTTCGCCTGGAAGATCAACGCCCGAGGCCGCGAACCATTGCCGCCAGCCGGTCCCGTCGCGGTGATGAAGAAGCGGCAATGAAAGCAGGTCTTCGGGGGATGTCAGCGCCGTTCCATCGCGCAATAGGGATGGCGCGAGGACCGGCGATACGTCGATGCGTAGCAGGGGTTCGCAAACAACTCCCGGCCAGTCCCCCTTGCCCCAGGCCACGGCGAGATCGAACTGCGCGATTTGCCGCCATACCGGTAGCGGTGAATGATGAAGCCGCAAGTCAATGCCGGGATGGGCGGTCCAAAAATCGGCAAGCCGGGGCACCAGCCACCGGGCGGCGAAGATTGGCCCGGCTCCGAGCGTCACATGCTTCCGGCTTGAGGTGGAGCAGAGTTTTGCGAACGCCGAGGCCAAAGCATCGACAACAGGGCCGATGTCTTCGGCGAAAGTCCGACCTTCGGAAGTAAGCTCGACGCTTCGGGTACGTCTGACGAACAGCATCTCGCCGGATAATCGCTCCAACTGTCTAATCTGATGGCTGACGGCCGTCGGCGTCAGGCCAAGTTCAAGCGCCGCGTCCTTAAAGCTGGCGTGGCGAGCTGCGGCCTCAAAGGCACGGATAGCAGCAAACGGCGGATACCTCTTCATATCAAATTTATAAATGAAATAAATTCATTTATACAGCAAAGATAACTTGTTTGTTCCCAGACTCGCCGTGCCGTAGCGTAGATTAAGATGAATTTAATTTTGCTACTGAATTTGTGATGGCGAATCAGACAACAGCACCGGTTAGGCGTGGGCGACAGAATCGGGTCAGTCAGCAATTGGACGGCGACGACTCCGTTCAGCCGGCGGTCTGGCCCGGCGTTGAAGGCGGGCGTTACAGACCCCTGTCCGGCGACGAGGAGGACAATGTTCACGAGGCCTCCCTCCACCTGCTTGAAACACTTGGAATGAGTCAGGCGATCCCGTCCATGGTCGAAAAAGTCACGGCGCGGGGTGGCCGGTTAACGGAAGACAGACGGTTACTTTTCCCGCGCGAATTGATCCTGGAAACCATCGAGACGGCGCGGCGCGAAATCATTCTCTATGGTCAACGGCCCGGATTGGAGATCGATCTGTCGGGCTCACGCGTGCACATGAGTTCTGGCGGTGCGTCACCGGAAATCGTTGATTTAGAGAGTGGCGCGTACCGCGAACCGACGACCAAGGATCTCTATGATGCGGCCCGATTGGTCGATTCACTTGAGCATGTCCATCATTTTAGCCGGTCTCTGGTGGCGCGCGACGCCCCTGATCCGCTGTCTATGGACATTAACACCGCCTATGCCTGCCTAGCCGGAACCTCGAAGCCTGTCAGCATCAGTGCCTCTGATCCGGTAAACGTCGGGGCCATCAGCGACATCTGTTACACCGTTGCCGGAAGCGAGGCGGCATTCCGCGCCCGGCCGTTCATGACCATTGTCGTCTGCCACGTCGTGCCCCCCATGCGCTTCGCCGAAGAGGCATGCGAGACGATGGAAGCCGCGATCCTCGCAGGATTTCCTGTTCAAATCATCTCCGCCGGGCAGGCCGGCGCGACGAGCCCGGCTACCATTGCCGGCTCCCTGGTGCAGGCCATAGCCGAAACGCTGGCGGGATTGGCCTTCGCCCGGCTGGTCGATGAGAATGTAGCAGCGATATTCGCACCCAAGCCCCTGGTCGCCGATCTTCGCACCGGCGCCATGAGTGGCGGGGGCGGCGAGCAGGCGATCCTTATGGCCGCCGCTGCACAAATGGGCCGTTATTACGACTTGCCCACCAGTTCCATTGCCGGCATTACGGACGCCAAAATCGCCGACGCCCAGCACGGCTATGAAAAGAACCTTGCCGTTAGCCTGGCTGCTCACGCCGGATGCAACCTGGTGACCCAGGCCTGCGGCATGCAGGCAAGTCTACTCGGTTGTTCGCTGGAATCTTACGTTGTCGATAACGATATGCTGGGCAACATCCTACGCTCCATTCGCGGCGTGGAAGCAACGCCGGAAACCATCGGCACCGAGGTCATTGCTGAAGTTTGCCGGGGCGAGGGACACTATCTCGGGCACGCACAGACGCTTGACCGCATGAAGTCGGACTACGTCTATCCCGAAGTCGGCGACCGCCGTTCGCCAACGGAATGGGAAGACGATGGTGCCACGGACATCCGATCGCGCGCCCGAGACCGTACCAAGGAAATACTCGGCCGGCACTTCCCTGACCACCTTGATGATGCCACCGACCGGGTCTTGCGCGAACATTATGACTTGCTGCTATCACGTGCGGAGATTGGACGATCGGGATGAGTGCCCCATTTCCAAATCTGTTTTCGGAGATTGCGCTCGGCAGCTGCGTGGTTCCCAACCGGATCGTGTCCACCGGGCACCACACCTATCTTTCGGACAATGTGCCCGACGAGCGGCTAATCGCCTATCACGAAGCCCGGGCAAAGGGCGGCGCCGGCCTTATCGTTTGCGAAATAGTCGCCGTTCACGAAACAGCCGGGTTCTCCCACAATCTCCTAAAAGCTGCGGATCGCAAATCCGTTCCGGCTTACGCCAAAATGGTCAATGCCTGTCACGCCCACGGCACAAAGGTGTTTGCCCAGCTGTTCCATCCTGGCCGGGAGATTCTCTCTGCATGGAGCGGCATGCTCCCTGTCGCCTGGGCACCGTCGGCGGTGCCCAACGAGCGCTTTCACATCATGCCGAAGCCGATGCCTGAAGCCTTGATTCGGAGCATTGTTGCCGGTTTCGGCGCGACGGCGGCAAACCTGGCCGAAGCCGGCTTTGATGGGTTTGAAATCGTCGCCAGCCATGGTTACTTGCCTGCCCAATTTCTCAATCCGCGCGTCAACTTGCGCGAAGACGATTATGGCGGCGACTTTGTACGCCGATTGAAGTTTCTCCGCGACGTGATCAGAGCAATTCGGGATGCCGCAGCAGACCGCGCCGTCGGACTGCGAATTTCAGGAGCGGAACTGGATACAGATGGTCTGACGGAAGAGGAGGTGCGGCGAATTTGCGAGGCCACGGCATCCGACATGGATTACTTCAGCGTCGTTGCCGGAACGTCGGCCAGCCTCGGTGGCTCAGTCCATATCGTACCGCCCATGGGGCTTGAGCATGGCTATGTAGCGCCTCTTGCATCAGCTATTAAGGCGTCCACGTCGGTGCCGGTGATTGTTACCGGCCGCATCAACCAACCGCAAATCGCTGAACAAGTGATTGCAAACGGCGAGGCTGACCTCTGCGGCATGACCCGGGCCATGATCTGTGACCCCGCCATGGCGTCGAAAGCGCGGGATGGCAGGTTGGACGATATCCGTGCCTGTATCGGCTGCAATCAGGCTTGTATTGGGCGGGCCCACAAAGGGCTGGGCATCTCATGCATCCAGCACCCCGAATCCGGCCGCGAGCTGGATTTCGGCGAGTTGCCGCCAAGCAATCGGCAGAAACGGATCATGGTGGCCGGAGGAGGGCCGGCAGGTATGAAGGCGGCAGCCGTAGCGGCAGCGCGCGGCCACAAGGTATCGCTCTATGAGCGTCAACGACGGCTTGGCGGTCAGGCCAATCTAGCCCAGCGCCTGCCGGGCCGGGAGGAATTCGGCGGCATTGTCTCTAACCTGGAGCGGGAAATGGCGCTCGCCGGCGTCTCCGTCGCAACAGAGATGGCCGTGACGGCGGAGCTCATAGGCTCAGTACAACCCGACGCCGTCATAATTGCTACCGGCGCCCGGCCTTATGTACCTGATCTGGAGGGCCTGGATAATGCCCACGTAGTCACTGCCTGGGACGTGCTGGAGGATCGGGTCAATGTCGGCGCGTCGGCAGTGATCGCCGATTGGCGGGCCGACTGGATTGGCATCGGCCTGGCCGAGCAGCTCGCCGCATCCGGCAGCTCGGTAACACTTTGTGTCAACGGAACCATGGCCGGAGAGACATTGCAGATGTATACGCGCAATCACTATGTCGGCCGGTTGCACAAACTTGGAGTTTCAATCCAGACTCATGCGCGGCTGTTCGGGATCGATGACGATACGGTCTTTTTCCAGGATACACTGAGTGAGGAACCAATCTTGATGGAAGGTGTCGATACGCTAGTTCTGGCGCTCGGCCATCAGGCCGAGGACTTGTTGGAGACACAGCTCGAGTTGGCTGGAACCGAACTGATGACGATTGGCGACTGCGTTGTGCCGCGCACGGCGGAAGAAGCTGTCTATGAAGGTTTACAGGCGGGATGGAACATCTGATGAGCAAAAACACGATCAATGGCGGCGAGGCCGTCTACCGCGTACTGCGCGACCAGGGCGTGAAAACTGTTTTCGGTCTGCTCGGCGGCTCCATGTTGGAACTCTACGACGCCATTCATGGCGGCGGCGATGTGGCCTATGTGGGTGCGCGTGATGAACGCGCGGCGGGCCACATGGCCGATGCCTACGCCCGTGTCACCGGCGGACCGGGAGTTGTGCTGGGGGCGCAGGCCGGACCCGGCGTGGTGAACTTGGTTACGGCGGTGGCCGAAGCGCATCTAGCCTATTCTCCACTTGTTGTTATCGCCGGTGCCATCAGCCGGTCTGATCTCGGCAAGGACACCTTCCAGGAGATCAATCAGGTCTCGCTGTTCGCTCCCATCAGCAAACGCTCGATTATGGTTACCGAGCCTGCGCGGCTGGCGGAAATGGTACGCGACGCCATTCGCCTGGCCATGAGCGGCCGGCGCGGTCCGGTCGTTCTGCATGTGCCCCGCGATATTTTTGCCGCCGACATGGAACCGCCCGCGCCGGGCCCGGTATCCATCGCCAGTGCCGGCCCACCTCCGCACTCTGACATCTCCGCAATTGCAACCATGTTGAGCGAAGCCAAGGCACCCGTGATCGTCGCCGGCGGTGGCTTCAAGTGGTCGGACGGCGCCGACGCGCTCAAGCAATTGGCTGAAGCCGTCGATGTGCCGGTCGTCGCTTCCACGGGCCATGCCGATGTCATGCCGCACGGCCATCGCCTGTTTGCAGGCCAGGGAGGCCCGCGGGGCAATGCCGTCGCCAGCCGCCTGACCCGCGAGGCTGATCTGTTGTTGGTATTAGGCGCCAGGCTCGCTTTTAATTCCACCTTCCACAGTCATGATTACATCTCGGAAACAGCCGATATCGTTCAGATCGATGTTGAGGGCAGTTCAATCGGCCGTTACTTCCCTGTCGTCTTGGGTGTGCAAGCCGACGTACGGGAAACGGCCAAATCTCTTCTTCAAGAAGTCCAAGAACGGAACATGTCAAGCAGTGGCTGGGCAGACTGGCTTGATCGGTTTCACGCCGATTGGGCGGCACTGCAGGACGAGCGCGCCACCGAGGCTGAGAACGACACCGTCCCAATGCATCCACAACGCGCTCTCGCTGAAATCCGCGGCACGCTACCCGATAATGCCATTGTCACGCTGGACACTGGCAACACCTGTTTGCAGGCCGCGGACCGTCTTGCGCACCACCAGACACCGGCCCTGATCACACCGCTCGACTTCGGTTTGGTTGGCTTCGGTTACGCGGCGGCGCTGGGCGCCAAGGCGGCGGCGCCAGACCGCCCCGTCGTCTCGATTATGGGCGACGGCGGTTTCGGTTATACCATGGCTGAAATTTCCTCTGCTGTGCAGCACGATCTCCGCGTGGTCGCCGTCGTTTTGGACAATGGCGCCTGGGGCGCGGAGAAAGCATATCAGAGCGAATTTTTCGGGGGCCGCCTGCTCGGCGCTGAAATTGGCAGTCCGCCCTATGACGAAGTCGCTAAGTTATGCGGCGCGCTCGGGTTCGCTGTGGAAATGCCAGGCGATCTCGCCTCTGCTCTGCGAGAAGCCTTAACCGCCGACCAGCCAACCGTAATCCACGTAAAGATCGATCCAAATGCACTGAGTACGCTGCGCAAAGACCTGTTCAAACCGACGAGCAATAATGGGACACCCAAGCCCTGAAGGTGTCCGTAACGTGGTGAAGAAACGCTCTACAAGGGGCAGTGTAATTTGGACAATGTCCGCAAATAGCCATAAACGGACATTCCGACACGTAGATTAAGACTTAACCCGAATTCACATTACTGACATGTAGCTTTAACACGGCTCGTATAGACTTTATCCGTGATATAGTGGAACCGCTTTTGAAAACGGACAAACACTAGCGACTTGGAGATGTCTGTAAAAAAAGTCATAGCCGTTTTATTGATCATCCCGATTATTGCATTGGTCGGGCGGGCGGTCAGCGCACACGAAACGTTGCGTTTGAATATCTCTCATAACACCGTGGTCGAGCTCGTCTTTGAACGGGTGGTGGCGGAAGCATTCAGACGGCTTAAGGTTCCCTATATCCGGGCCGATCTACCGGAACGCCGCGCCATTCTACGCGTTGATAGGGGTGAAGATGACGGCATCGGCCCACGCAACAAGGCCGTTGAGCGCAAGTTCAAGAATATTGTCCGTGTTCCCGAAACCATCAACACCCACACCTATGTGGCCTTTGGAAAAGACCCTACGGTCTCGACTCCCAATTGGGACAATTTTTCGTCGCTTCACATAGCCTACGTCGCCAGCTGGAAAATTTTCGACAACAACGTCGAGAAGCCGGGGTCAGTGATGAAAGTCCAAACACCCGACCAGTTATTCGACGTACTAGAGCATGACCGCGTCGACTTGGTGCTCTATTCGCGGCTGTCCGGCCTGTCAGTGATCAAAAAGAAAAAACTCAAAGGCATCCACATTCTCGACCCTCCACTCGCCCATCGGGAGGTTTACCTATATCTCCACAAGCATCATGCGGACCTGGTTGAGCCAATTGCTGAAAAGGTGCGGGAGATGAAGGCCGATGGGTCCTACCAGCGGATCAAGGACCAAGCCATCAAAGAGTTCATGTCGGCTTTGGATTAGGACCGTAGCTTTTGATCTCTAATGCCCGCCTTGGGTCAAAAGCAGACGTTTTGCAGCTCCTGCGCGACTGTCCGCTTTCGGGGTCAAAGCGGACACGCTTCTTCCTTTTCGCTGGATTGCGACAGGCTTTAGGCGCCCCTCAAATCGGATCAATCAACCCCGCTTCGGTTAGGGTAGCAATACCCTCGCCCAAATCCTCGGGGCTGCTCTCGGGAAACGTTTCGGATAGGGCGCGCCACGAAAACAGGTCGCGCCCAAGCGCCCAGCGAGCCAGGGCCGCGTCGTGCTCAGACAGTTGCCGTGATCCTGAGGCGGTTTTCAGATTGTGCTGATCGTCCAACCCGGCGCCGGTACCAAGAACCCGAAACAGTACGTCGGCGTCCGCCGCCGGCAGGGCCAGGGTTGATAGCTCGGAGTAGGCCCGCTGGCGCTGATTTTCGCGCATTTGACCGGCAATTTCCGGGTCGCTGAGAATTTCCTGCAGCCGGTCGGCCAAAATCCGGATGTGCGCATTATGGGCATCGACATCATCGAATCCGGGCAAGGCCTCGCGGAACACACTTACATCCGTCAATGAGCGGAGCGTGATGGCAAGAAAATCCAGGCCGGTCGCCTGGGTCAGGCCGAACGACGCATGCAGGCTGGCCTCACTCGACGCCAGGGCATCGTGGTATTGACCGCGCGGCACATACAGAAGATCGCCCGGAGCCATTTCCACATGCTGCAGCACATCGCCCTTGGCTTGATCATGGTGATCCTGCCCGAAACTGGGATACTCGTAGCCCTCTGCATTGACGGGATGCTCAAACCGGCCCTCATAAACATTCCACGCCTTGTTTCCCTCGATCTGCAAGGCGAATACATCCATGGTATCGAAATGCGAATTGAAGGCCGGTTTCTGGTCGAACGAGCAGTAGACATTGCAAGACGTCCGCGTTCCCGTGGCCACGCCCAGCGCCGCCGCCGCCGCCGCCAGACCGGGATCAAGACGGTCAACCAGATCGAGAACGACCGTTGCGCCTTGCTCCATCAACTGTGAAACCATGGCGTGATCAGGCCGCATGATTTGTCCGCCATCGCGGTTGCGGCCGCTTCGGCAGTACTCATCAGCCGTCAGGTTGCGGCCATCCAAAACCATCTTCAGGGTATGGTCGGACCAAAGGGTTGTCTTATTGACTAGGCCATTAAATGCATCCCAGCCGAACAGGCCGGTAAATTTTTGCGCATCGCCGGGAATATGGACCGGTTCGCGGCCATAATACTGCTCGAAGAAAGTCTCCGGCGTAATCGGCGCGAGCAGATCGCGAAAGCTGGTTTGAGGATCGGTCATCTGGGAACTACGCCGCCTGTTTACCGTAAGCTGGAAGGCCGCATCAATCTTATGGCAATGCCCACTTCAACGCCAGAAACCCGTCAGTTTCCCGCCACCTGCATCAGGATAATGCCGGCGGCGATGACGGCGGCGGCAATGACGCGCCGGGCGCCGAAGCGTTCTTTGAGCATCACCGTGCCGATAATGGCGGCAAACAAGACCGAGGTTTCGCGCAAGGCCGACACATGGGCCATGGCGCCGCTGGCCAGGGCATAAAGGACGCAGCCGTAGGCCAGCTTGGATAGCACGCCGCCGGCCAAGGCCCGCTTCCATTCCCGCTTGAGGAACGGCGCCACCGTATGGCGGCGGCGAAGCGCGGTCCAAGTCAGGAACGGCACGCCCTCCAGGACCATAAGCCAGACGATATAGCTCCACAGGTTCGCGGACAGGCGAATGCCGAGGCCATCAACCACCGTATAGACGGAGATGAGAAGCCCCGTCGCCAAGGCCAAGACAACGGAAACACCGTGGTGTTCGGCGTCCGCACGGCGCTCAAAGGACAGGCTGATGATGCCCAGCGACACCATCGCGATTCCCGCCACGGCCAGGGTGCCTGGAACCTCTCCCGCCGTCAGCGCCGCCAGGACGGCGACCAACAGAGGCGCGCTTCCCCGGGCCAGAGGATAGACCTGGGTCAGGTCGCCGAACCGGTAGGCATTGATGAGAACCAGATGATAAACGGCGTGGATGGCGACCGACGCGATGAGATACGGCCACATCTCCTGTGTCGGCACCGGCACCAGGGGCAGGAAGAACACGCCGACCACGGTGCCTGATCCGAGCACCGCCGTAGCGGTCAGGAACCGGTCGCCGCTGATCTTGACGATGGCGTTCCAGAGCGCGTGGCTGACCGCCGCCAGGAGGACAATTGCAACAAGGTCGGGTTGCAGTGTCACGGGCCGCTCAGCTTTCCAAACCCATCAATGAGCGGGCGAAAGTGCCAGCCTCGAACGGCTGCAGATCGTCAATGCTCTCGCCGACGCCGATGGCGTGGACCGGCAGGCCGAACCGCTCGGCCAGTGCCACCAGCACGCCGCCCCGTGCCGAGCCGTCGAGCTTGGTCACAATGAGGCCGGAAACCTCGATCATCTCCTTGAACACCTCGACCTGGTTGTGGGCATTCTGGCCGATGGTGGCATCCATGACCAACAGCACGCTATGGGGCGCGGTGTCATCAATTTTGCGGATGACGCGGATAATCTTTTCAAGCTCCGCCATCAGGTCCTTGCGGTTCTGCAACCGTCCGGCGGTGTCGATCATCAGCAGGTCAACGCCGTCGCGGCGTGCCCGCTCGAGCGCGTCATAGGCCAAACCGGCGGAGTCCGCACCGGTATCGCGGGCGATGACCGGGCAACCGGCCCGCTCGCCCCAAATCTGCAATTGTTCGACGGCGGCGGCACGGAAGGTATCGGCGGCGGCCATCATCACCGACAGCCCCCTGTCGCCATGCTGTTTGGCCAGCTTGCCGATGGTTGTTGTCTTGCCGCTGCCGTTGACGCCACAGACCAGGACCACATGTGGCTTGTTGCCGGTATCAATGACCAGGGGCAGGGCGACAGGTTCCAGGATCGCCGTGATCTGCTCGGCCAAGGCGGCGCGCACCTCATCCGGCGTGATCTCTTTATCGAACCGGCCGGCGGCGAAGGACCCCGTGAGTTTGGCCGCCGTGGCGACGCCCAAATCTCCGGTAATCAACAATTCTTCCAACTCATCAAGCGCCGCCTGATCGAGCTTCCGTTTGGTGAAAAGATCGGTGATCCCACCGGTGATCTTCTGCGACGACTTGGCCAGGCCGCGGAACAGGCGGCCAATTCCACCGCCCCGGCCTTCTTCGGCGCCGGGCTCGCTCATGCGGCGGCGCTTGCTTGCAAGCGGCCGTCGGCGGCGCCGGTGATCCGGGCGTTGACGATGCTGCCCGGCCGGGCGGGATGGTCCAGGTCCACGGGCAGGTAATGGCGGCATAAACCGTAGCTGCCTTTTTCCACTAACACCTCGGCGGCGGAGCCGATGCGAGAGTCCAGGTAGCGCGTCAGGGATTGAACGCCCGCCGCGCGCAGTTCGGCCGCGCGCTGTTTTCTAGCGGCGCGGGGGACCACCGGCATTTGCGCCGCCGGCGTACCGGGCCGCTCGGAATAAGGAAATACGTGCAGGTGTACCAAATCGAGTTCGCGGACCGCGCTCAGCGTCGTTTCATGCATGGCGTCCGATTCCGTCGGAAAACCGGCAATGAGATCGGCGCCGAGCACGACATCGGGACACGCCTGGCGGGCACGCTCGATTACCCGCACGGCATCTTCGACGCTGTGACGGCGCTTCATACGCTTGAGAACCATGTCGTCGAGAGCCTGCAGGCTCAGGTGCAGATGCGGCATCAGCCGTGGTTCCGTGGCCAGAAGTTCGAACAAATCGTCATCCATGGCCGCCGGGTCGAGGGAGCTGAGGCGCAGGCGCGGAAGTTCGGGGACAGCTTTCAACAACCGCCGCGTCATCTCGCCCAGCCCGGTCCGGCCGGGAAGGTCGCCACCGTATGAGCAAATATCGACGCCGGTCAGCACGACTTCGCGGTAGCCGCCGTCGACCAATTTCCGCACCTGTTCGACGATGCGACCCAGGCCCAGGCTCTGGTTGTTGCCCCGGGCGAACGGGATGATGCAGAAGGTGCAGCGATGATCGCAGCCCTGCTGGATTTGCACGAAGGCCCGCGTCCGTTCCTCGAACCCGCTGATCAGGTGTGGCGCGGTGTCCCGTACCGTCATGATGTCGGCGACATTAACAAGGTCCGGCGCGTCGCCGGCGAGATAGCTTTTTGCATCCAGCTTTTCGCGATTGCCCAGCACCTGGTCAACTTCCGGCATATCGGCGTAGCCGCCGGGGTCAAGCTGTGCGGCGCAACCGGTCACGATCAGCCGCGCCCCGGGATGGTCGCGGCGCGCCCGGCGGATGGTTTGCCGGGCCTGACGCTCGGATTCCGCAGTCACGGCGCAGGTGTTGATGATCACCGCATCGGTCAGGCCCGCGGCCCCGGCGGCGTCCCGCATGACCTGCGATTCGAAAGTATTGAGGCGGCAGCCCATGGTGATGATGGTGGGTTGACTCATGCCGGCCCTCCGTTCCCGTCCAGCAAAGACGGATCCAATCGGCCGGAGAAACTGACGGCGACGGGACCGGTCATGATAACATGCCCGTCCTCGCGCCAGTCGATTTGCAGTTCGCCGCCATCTAGCTCGATTGCGACCTGGCGGCCGGTCAGGCCCCGCAGGTTGGCCGCTACCGCCGTGGCGCAGGCGCCCGACCCGCAGGCCAGGGTGATGCCGGCGCCGCGCTCCCAAACGCGCAACCTGATCCGATCCTCGCCGATGATCTGAGCCGCCTCCACGTTGGCGCGCTCTGGGAACAACTGATGATGCTCCAATTCCGGGCCGAGTGTATCGAGTGCCACCTGCTCCGCATCATCAACGAAGAAGACGGTGTGCGGATTGCCCATATTGACAGCCACGGGGTCCTGCAACGAACCGGCCCCGATGCCGAGATTGAGGGTATCGGTCTCTTGGGTCAGGGGAATTTCCTGCCAACCGGTCCTGGCCGGTCCCATATCGACGCCGATCAGCCCGTCCACGGCCGCGCTGGCCTGTAAAACACCGGCCAGCGTTTCAATGCGAACCTGGTCGGTGTTGGTCTCGCCCATCACCATGGCGGCGACGCAGCGCGTTCCGTTGCCGCAGGCCTCCGCCTCGCCGCCGTCCGGGTTGCGGATGCGCATGAACAGATCGGCCGCGCCGTTGGTGGCGGGCTCCAGGATCAAGACCTGGTCGCAGCCGATGCCCGTACGGCGGTCGGCAATGGCGCGCGCCGCCGCCGCGTCAACGCTAAGCTGACCCGCGCGCCCGTCGAGAACAACGAAGTCGTTGCCGAGGCCGTGCATCTTTGTGAAAGCGTGTCCGGTCATAACGGGCCTTAATATGTCGCCGGCCGCCGGAAAGTCCACAGGATTCGCGCCGCTACATAGTCGATGTGAGGAATCTTTGCATGTGGAAACGGGCCTGATCGGGTGCATAAATGTAGTCCCGGCCCACGGGGCAAGCTCGTCGCGCCAAACACCCGGCACCCAAACAATCTTCGCCGGCCACGGTGGCGATATAATCGCGGCAGGCGGGAACGTCGTATCCCTCAACCGAAAACGCATCCACAGGGCATGTGCCAAGGCAGGGTTTGTCGGCGCATCCGTCACATGGGCTGGGCTCGCTGAATTCGGCCGGAACATCGATCCGCTCGGTCAACAGCAGGGCGCCGCGATAGGCATGCCACAGGCCATATTGCGGGTGGATCAGGGGGCCGATGGGAGAGACGTGCACGCCGTCCGCGCGCATGGCCCAACGTTGAAACGGCAGATACGGCGGACCGTCAAAGGGGTAGACCGCCGCCGCGCCCAACGCGGCTGCCGCCTTGCCGATCAGATCCCGGGTCCAGTCATTGAGGGGGTTGGCTTCGGCTTGGCGGTGGTCAGCTGAATATGCGGCGGAGAACCTCTGCCACATCTCCGGCCCGGCATTGCCGACAACTACCACCGTGGCGGCCGGTCCATTGGGTTGCGGCACACCGTCGGCAGCCTCGGGATGGAAGCCGCCGCGGCAGATCAATCCGCTGCCGGCAAAGGCTGCATCGATCTCTTCATATTGCATGGCGCATTCATGGCGGTGCCGGTCGGCCGAGGTCAAGGGGAAACAAGTGGGCGCAAGTCAACCGAGGTCGCCCAAATCGTCCGATTCCGCCACCGCTTTCATTAAACCGAGGATTTCGCGCCGCGCCTCGTAATCATCAACGCCGTAAAAGGCCTCAATGAAGGCCTCCAATTCCATTTGTTCGTCAGGCTCGGGAGACGCAAACGGTGTCCCCAGCGATATCGCCTTGAGGTCGTCAAAAAAGTAAGAAACATGCACGCCGAGGGCATGGCACAAATTAACCAGGCGAACGCAGTCCACCATCGTTACCGCATGCTCAAGGCGCGCTGACGTCCCTGGACTGGCGCCAATGGCATCATCCAATTCGGACAAGCTCATGCGAATCTTATTTCGGCGGTCCTTGATGCGCCGCGCGATGTGTTTGTCCAATACGGCCCGGAACTCTTTTTCAGAACTCATTTTGCGTTTGCTCTTTGGCGAAAATGTTAGAGAGCACTGAAATTGATCTCTTCTAATAGTTGCAGTTATAAAATCTTACAATTTTCGGTTTAGCATAGGCGTTGAATATTGCCAAGACTGTGATGCTTGAGACGCTTGACTTGCATCGGCCCGGACAATAGGTTGCCGCCACATTCCAAGGGATCGAACCACGACCCGTCCCGAGGGGCACCGCCAGTCCGCGAGTTTCGCGCACTGGTGCGTTTTTCGTTGCTGTGTTTGAGAATAGGGCCAAGGCATGTTTGACAGCCTCAGCGACCGATTAGGCGGAATTTTCGAGAAGCTGCAAAAACGCGGCGCGCTCAAGGAATCCGACGTCGATGAAGCGCTCAGGGAAGTTCGCGTCGCGCTCCTCGAAGCCGATGTCGCGCTCCCCGTGGTCAAGGACTTCATTGAAACAGTCCGCGAGGAAGCCGTCGGCCAGGAAGTGCTGCGCAGCGTCACCCCGGGCCAGATGGTGGTCAAGGCCGTCAACGACCAATTAGTCCAGGTGCTCGGCACCGAGGACGCCGGCATCAATTTTGCCGGAAATCCACCGGTCGCCGTCCTAATGGTCGGCCTCCAGGGTTCCGGTAAGACCACGACCAGCGCCAAGCTCGGCCTGCGCCTGACCAACCGGGAAAAGAAGAAGGTTTTGATGGCGTCGCTCGACGTCTACCGCCCAGCGGCGCAGCAGCAGTTGGCTTTGCTGGGTGAGCAGACCGAGGTCCGCACGTTGCCCGCGGTGCTCGGCGAACAGCCCGTGGCCATCGCCAAACGCGCCATGGAGACGGGCCGCGTCGAAGGCATGGACGTGGTTATCCTCGATACCGCCGGCCGCCTGCATATCGACCAAGAACTGATGGCCGAGGTGGCGCAGGTCCGCGACGCCGTATCGCCGACGGAAACCTTGCTGGTTGCAGACGCCATGACCGGCCAGGACGCCGTCAATCTGGCGAGCGAATTCAACGACAAAATCGGCGTCACCGGATTGGTCCTGACCCGGGTCGATGGCGACGCCCGCGGCGGCGCCGCGCTGAGCATGCGCGCGGTGACCGGATGCCCGATCAAATTCATGGGTACGGGCGAGACCATGGAGGCGCTTGAGGTCTTCAACGCCGAGCGCATCGCCGGTTCCATTCTCGGCATGGGCGACGTGGTCGGCCTCGTCGAAAAGGCGCAAGAGGTCGTCGATCAGGACCAAGCCGAAAAGCTGGCCAAGAAAATGCTCAAGGGAAAATTCACCCTGGAGGACATGGCCGAGCAATTGAAGCAGGTCCGCAAAATGGGCAACGTCGGCGACTTGTTGGGCATGCTGCCAGGCGCCCGCAAGGTCAAACAGCAGATGGCCGACGCTGATATCAACGACAAGATGATCGCCCGTCAGGAAGCCATTATTTTGTCCATGACATTCAAGGAGCGGCGTAATCCGAAAGTTCTTAACGGGTCGCGCCGGCGGCGCATTGCCGCTGGATCGGGGACCTCCGTGCAGGACGTGAACCGCCTGCTCAAGCAATTCAAGCAAATGAGCACGATGATGAAGAAAGCCGGCAAGATGGGCAAAAGAGGCCTGCTCGGTGGCATGCCAATGGGGCCGATGCCTCCCATGCCGCCGATACCCCGGTGATTTAGAAATTTTCGACAACTCACACTTACGAAATTGAACAGTTACCAACGCAAACCAGCAACGGGATGAAACAGAAACATGTCTCTTAAAATCAGACTCTCACGGGGTGGAGCAAAAAAACGCCCCTACTACCGGATCGTCGTCGCCGACTCCCGCAGTCCGCGTGATGGCCGCTATATCGAACGGGTGGGGACCTACAACCCCATGGTCGCCAAGGACCACCCGGATCGCCTGACCTTCAAGGAAGAGCGCATCACCTATTGGCTCGGTGTCGGCGCCCGGCCGACGGACCGCGTGGCGCGATTTTTCGGCGATGCCGGCTTCATGGAAAAACCGACCTATGCGGAGCAGACCAAGCAGCACATGCCCAAGGCGAAGACCGTCGAGCGCATGAAGGAAGCCGAGGAGAAGGCCAAGGCCGCCGAGGAAGCCGCCAAAGCGCCGGCTGAAGAGGCTCCAGCTGAGGAAGCTCCAGCCGAGGAAGCTGCCGCCGAAGAGGCTCCGGCCGAGGAAGCCGCCGCCGAAGAGGCACCGGCCGACGAAGCTGCCGCCGAAGAGGCACCGGCCGAGGAAGCTGCCGCCGAAGAAGCTCCGGCCGAGGAAGCTGCCGCCGAAGAGGCTCCGGCCGAGGAAGCCGCCGCTGACGAAGCTCCGGCCGAGGAAGCCGCCGCTGACGAAGCTCCGGCCGAGGAAGCCGCCGCCGACGAAGCTCCGGCCGAGGAAGCCGCCGCTGACGAAGCTCCGGCCGAGGAAGCCGCCGCCGAAGAGGCACCGGCCGAGGAAGCCGCCGCTGACGAAGCTCCGGCTGAAGAAACCGCCGCCGAAGAGGCTCCGGCCGAGGAAGCCGCCGCCGAGGAAGCGGACGAAGATAAGAAGGACTAGGAGGAAACTGGACCAGAATGGCCGAGCAAGTGGATACCATGGATCGAGTTTGTGTTGGCGCCATTTCCGGCGCCCGGGGGCTCGGTGGTGATATCCGGATCAACAGCTTTATGAGTGATCCGGACAGCATCGCCGACTACGGCCCCTTGTCGGATGAATCCGGCGAGCGCTCCTTCGAACTCCACATCGTCGGACGGGCAAAGAACCAGGTCGTCGCCCGCATCGACGGCATTGACGATCGGACGGCAGTGGACGCCCTTAAGGGGGTCAAGCTGTACTTAACCAGAGACGTGCTGCCGCAGATCGGCGACGACGAGTTCTACCATGCAGACCTGGTAGGCCTGATGGCGGAACGAACCGGAGGTGAGGCCATGGGGGCCGTGCGGGCGGTTCATGATTTCGGCGCCGGCGTCATGCTGGAGATCGATGGCGACGAAGACTTGATGGTCCCGTTCACCAAAGCCGCGGTGCCGGTGGTGGACATTGCCGGCGGCAAGGTTGTGATTGATCCGCCGGCCGGATTGCTGGAGCCGGCGGAAGAAGAAGCTAAAAGCACCGCAGAGAAAAATCGGACGTAGGTAAAGTGGGTAAACGAGACAACACTTGGACGGCTAAGGTCCTGACCCTGTTCCCGGAGATGTTCCCCGGGCCGCTGGGTGTCAGCCTCGCGGGCAATGGCCTTGAGGATGGCATTTGGTCCTTGGAAACGGTGGATATCCGTGACTTCGCGCAGGATAAGCACCGCACCGTGGACGACGCTCCCATGGGCGGCGGGCCGGGCATGGTCATGCGCCCTGACGTGGTTGACGCGGCGATCCAGTCTGTAACGAAATCAGCCCCGTCGCTACCGTTGATTTATTTGACGCCGCGCGGCCGACGGCTCGACCAGGAGCGGATACACCAATTGGCCGCGGGGCCGGGAGTAAGCGTCATCTGCGGCCGCTTCGAGGGCCTTGACCAACGGGTGCTGGATACCCATACCGTGGACGAGATCAGTCTCGGCGACTTTGTCCTGTCCGGCGGCGAGCCGGCGGCAATGGCCATGATCGACGCCTGTGTCAGGTTGTTGCCCGGCATCGTCGGCAGTTCCGAGAGCCTGGCCGACGAGAGTTTCGAGCGGGGATTGCTGGAATATCCCCAGTATACACGGCCGCAGGAGTGGAACGGTCAATCGGTCCCCGATGTGTTGACGTCAGGGCACCACGAGAAAATTCGCGCCTGGCGGCTTGCCCAGGCGGAAGCTGTCACCCGGACGCGCCGGCCGGACCTTTGGGTCCGGTACGCGGAAAAGGCCGGGTGAGACGTACGACGTAATGAATTTAAATTGGCGCGCAGTAGAGAGACAGAGCGCGGCAGGAACGCAGACGAAGGAATGGAACTATGAATATCATTGAAGAACTTGAAGGCGAACAGGTCGAGAAGCTGGCGGCGGAACGCGAAGTGCCAAATTTTGCGGCAGGCGACACGCTCCGGGTCAACGTTAAGGTCGTCGAAGGCACGCGGGAACGCATTCAGGCTTTCGAGGGCGTTTGCATCGCGCGTAAGAACGCCGGCGTGAATTCGGCCTTTACGGTCCGTAAGTTGAGCTACGGGGAAGGCGTCGAGCGGGTGTTTCCCCTCTATTCGCCGACCATCGCCGGTATTGAAGTTGTGCGCCGGGGCGACGTGCGCCGCGCCAAGTTATATTATTTGCGCGGCCGCACCGGTAAGAGCGCCCGCATCGCCGAGAAGACCGACGGTTACTCGGCAAAGATTTCGGCCGAAGAGAAGCGTGCCGCCGCCGAGGCGCGCGTGGGGTCGGTGAAGAAATCGAAGAAAAAGGGCAAGAAGACCAAACCCGCGAAGGCCGAAGCAAAGATCGAGGAAAACGGCGAAGAATAGCGCGCCGGCGATTTGATCAGGAGACCGACTGAAAATGACTGAGCCGAAAACATTGTTCGATAAGATCTGGGCAAATCACCTGGTTAACGTCCAGGACGACGGCACCTGCCTGATCTATATCGACCGCCATCTAGTGCATGAAGTGACCAGCCCGCAAGCCTTCGAGGGCCTTCGCACGGCGGGCCGCTCAGTGCGCCGCCCCGACGCGACCTTGGCCGTGGCCGATCATAATGTGCCAACCACGGACCGCTCCGGCGGTATCGATGACGAGGAAAGCCGCATCCAGGTCGAGGTTTTGTCCCAGAACTGCGCCGATTTCGGTGTCGAGTTGTTCGACATGAATGATATTCGCCAGGGTATCTGTCACATCATCGGCCCGGAGCAGGGCTTTACATTGCCGGGTACGACCCTGGTCTGCGGTGATTCCCACACTGCGACGCACGGCGCCTTCGGTTCTTTGGCCTTCGGCATCGGCACCAGCGAAGTCGAGCACGTGTTGGCAACCCAAACGCTCCTGCAGTCACCCTTGAAGAACATGCGCGTCACCGTCGATGGCAGTCTGCCGACCGGCGTAACGGCCAAGGACGTGATCCTCGCCATTATCGGCGAAATGGGCACCGCCGGCGGCACCGGTTACATCATTGAGTACGCCGGTGACGCGATCCGCGATCTGTCCATGGAAGGCCGCATGACGATCTGCAATATGACCATCGAGGGCGGCGCGCGCGCTGGGCTGATTGCGCCTGATGAGACAACCTTCGAATACCTCAAGGGACGGCCGAAGTCGCCCAAGGGCGCGGCCTGGGAGGCCGCTGTCAATTATTGGAAGACGCTGCCGTCGGACGAAGGCGCCGCCTACGAAAAGGAAGTCGTGCTCAAGGCCGCCGACATTTCGCCACAAGTGACATGGGGGACCAGCCCCGAAGATGTCCTGCCGATCACCGGCAAGGTCCCCTCGCCCGCCGATTTCAATGACGAAGGTAAGCAGAACCAAGTCAAGATGTCGCTTGAGTACATGGGGTTGGAACCGGGTACGCCACTGAACGAGATCGCCGTGGATTGGGTTTTCGTCGGTGCCTGCACCAACGGCCGCATCGAGGACATCCGCGCCGCCGCCGATGTCGCCAAAGGCCGCAAAGTCGCCGCGGGTGTTACCGCGCTGGTCGTGCCGGGCTCCGGCCTGGTCAAGGAGCAGGCGGAAGCCGAAGGCTTGGACGAAGTTTTGATCGAAGCCGGATTCCAGTGGCGCGAGCCTGGCTGCTCCATGTGCCTGGCCATGAACGCCGACAAGGTGCCGGCGGGCGAACGCTCGGCCTCAACATCGAACCGCAACTTCAAGGGTCGCCAGGGTACCGGTGCACGCACCCACCTGGTCAGCCCGGCCATGGCCGCGGCCGCGGCCGTCACCGGGCATTTGACCGACGCGCGGGATTTGGGTTAGGACTCCGCCAAGAGAGGAACCGAGATGGAAAAATTTACCACACTGACCGGCGTCGCCGCGCCCATGGATATGATCAACGTCGACACCGACATGATCATCCCAAAGCAGTTTCTCAAGACCATCAAACGGACGGGCTTGGGTAAGAACCTGTTCGATGAGATGCGCCACGACTCCGAGGGCAACGAGAACCCGGAATTCGTCCTCAACAAACCGCAGTACCGCGACGCCAGCATCCTGGTCGCCGGCGAGAACTTCGGCTGTGGATCATCGCGCGAGCACGCGCCGTGGGCCTTGCTCGATTTTGGAATTACCTGCGTGATCGCGCCGTCGTTCGCCGACATCTTCTATAACAACTGCTTCAAGAACGGCATCCTGCCGATTACCGTTTCCAAAGACGACCTGGACAAGCTCATGGATGACGCCGAGCGCGGCGCCAACGCGACCCTGACCATTGATTTGGAGGCGCAAACCATTAATGGGCCGGACGGCGGTGAAATCACGTTTGAATTGGATGAATTCAAGAAGCACTGCCTGCTCAACGGCCTCGATGACATTGGCCTGACGATGCAGAACGAAGACAAAATCGACAGCTTCGAAAGCAGTCACGGGGCCAGTCAGCCGTGGCTGAGCGCTGCTGCCGCTGCTGCTGAATAATCTAGCAGCGGTCCAAAGAGCGAATTCGAGAGAGCCCTATACGGGCTCTTTCATTTTTCTTAGATTTTACCTAAATACGCCGTCGCGGATTGAGTCAATCTGCTCGGGATCTGCTCTAGTGCCGGTCTTCCTGAGCGATATACGTCACCGGCGGCGTGTGTTTCTTAAACAACGCTCGCGTCTCTTTGCTCAAGAGACGGAAAACCTGCGGCGTCATCGCAAATCCCTTCGATGGCACCAGCGCAGCCGTATTTACAGTCTTGCCGTAGATGTCGAACCGTTTTTCTGTTGGCGCGCCAACATGTCCGCAGGCGACGGGGCCGACATGCAGTTTGACAACCGCACGGCTATCGATTTTCACTGCCTTGAGCCAGGACTCACCTTCGTCTTTCAGGTCGAGAAACGCTCGCACACCCTTATCGGCTTGTTCCGCAGGAAAAGCGGCCAGACCGGCATCACCGATGGCCTTGACCAGCAGTCCTCCATTTTCGGCGAGGATTCGCCCGGTCAAATCGAAATATCCAGCCATCAACTGCAGGACTTCCATCTCGGGCATTTTTTGGCAAATACGGGTGTAGCCCGTCAGATCAAAAAATCCGACAAGTAACTCTTTTTCAACGGGTGCGGAAATATTACTCCAGGACATAGGAGTCTCCTTTCAACGTAATCTCACGTTTATCGCCGGCCCGAACCTCCGGCAGGAGGACTGAAAGCATCGCCGGCCCGTATGTCCGGCAGTTCCGGATATTTTACACTTTACCGGAACCGATTCAACGCGGTTTGACGAACCCGAATATGGTCGTTAAAGAAGCGCAGCCAAATCGCAGACTGCAACACCATCGGAGGAAACACGAACATGGCCGCCAATAAGAAACTGCTCATGCTGCCGGGCGACGGCATCGGACCGGAAGTGATGGCCGAGGTTCGCCGCGTGATCGACTGGATGGACGCTCGCCGCCATGTCTCCTTCGATGTGGCCGAGGGTTTGGTCGGCGGCAGCGCCTATGATGCCCATGGCTCGGCGCTATCCGACGAGACCCTGGCTGATGCCATGAGCGTCGATGCGGTGCTGCTGGGCGCGGTCGGCGGACCTAAGTGGGACAACGTGGAACGCCACCACCGGCCCGAAGCCGGCCTGCTGACGCTGCGCAAGGAAATGGATCTGTTCGCCAATCTGCGTCCGGCGACGGTGATGCCGGCCCTGGCCTCGGCGTCGAGCCTGAAGGAAGAACTGGTCTCGGGCCTGGATATGCTGATTGTTCGCGAACTCACGGGCGGCGCCTATTTTGGCGAACCGAAACTGATCGAGGATTTGCCGGGTGGCGGCCAGAGGGCTGTCGATACGCAGGTCTACACGACCGCCGAAATCGACCGGGTTTGCCGCGTCGCGTTTGATCTGGCCGGCAAGCGGGGCGGCAAGCTGCATTCCGTCGAGAAAGCCAATGTCATGGAGACCGGCGTGTTGTGGCGCCAGGTCGCCACTGAGATCGGCAACGACTACCCGAATATCGAACTTCACCACATGTACGCCGACAACTGCGCCATGCAGTTGGTGCGCGAGCCGAAACAGTTCGATGTCATCGTTACCGACAATTTGTTCGGCGATATCCTCTCGGATTGTGCCGCCATGCTGACCGGATCGCTCGGCATGCTGCCCTCGGCCAGCTTGGGTGCAGCAGACGAAAGCGGCCGGCGCAAGGCGATGTACGAGCCGGTCCACGGCTCGGCCCCGGATATCACCGGCCAGGCCAAGGCCAACCCGCTGGCCATGCTGCTGAGCTACGCCATGATGCTGCGTTACAGCTTCGACATGGGCGAGGATGCCGACTTGGTTGAGAAGGCCGCCGCCAACGTTTTGGAGCAGGGCCTGCGCACCGGCGATATCATGCAGGACGGCATGACGGAAGTCTCGACCACAGCCATGGGCGAAGCGGTGACGGTCGAGTTGGATAAACTGGCGGCGTAAGAAAATCGTTGATCGGTTTTCGGACTTGCTGTAGACCGGGCACCAAGATGACACAGACAATGACCATGTTTGGGCTTTCCAACGCCGCCGCCGGCGCGCTTTCGGCTGCCCTGATGCTTGCCGCCGTCATCTTTACCGTAGCCACCAAAACCTTCGTAAACACGGAGCGGTGATGCGGGTCTGACCAAAGACATTAGTTAAGTCGATGTGTAACAGGCCCGCGGATCACCCCGCGGGCTTTTTTGTTGGGAGAACGGTAAAATGAAGTGCTTGGCGACTTCTCGGGACGGACGCTTTGAATTGCGCCCCCCTGAGACGGAACATGAATGGGAACGTTACCATAGTATCCGCGAGCGGGTGCTGTGGAGGGGTCTCAAATCCCTACAGGAGTTTGGACCCTATGACAGGGACCATCCGGAGCAGTACGGCGCCGATTACATGCCGCTGGTTCTGATCCGGAATGGGATCGTCACCGGAACCCTGGGTCTACAGGATATGGGCGAGCATGGGCGCGGCCGTGAGGTCGAGGTCCGGGCCGTGGCCGTTGAACCGGCCTGCCAAGGCCAGGGCTACGGCGGAATCATGTTGATGATGGCTGATTGCCTGGCCGGACGAGCCGGATATAAGCGTGCCGGCGTCTGGTCAAATTCGGACGCAGTGTTGTATTACGCGCGCAATGGTTATACACACCGCTCGCCGGAACATCCGCCGCGCCTCGAGTGCCCGGTGCCGGGAGCGGTTCCCATGGCCAAACGATTGGACCTGGGCATGGCGCAGAACGACGGCTCGGTCCTGATTGCCGCGGCTTGATAGGAATACGGAGAAGTAAGATGGGCTACACAGTTGCAGTCGTCGGCGCCACGGGTAATGTCGGCAAGGAACTGCTTTCGATCCTGGCCGAGCGCGAATTTCCCGTCGAGGAAGTCATTGCACTGGCGTCGGAGCGTTCCGTCGGGCACGAGCTTTCATTCGGCGAGGATGATATCCTCAAGGTGGAAAACCTCGATGGCTTTGACTTCACGGGCGTCGATATCGTGCTGTCGTCCCCGGGCGCCAAGGTATCGGCCAAGTATTCTCCCATCGCCGCCAAGGCCGGCGCCGTGGTGATCGACAACACCTCGCATTTCCGCATGGAGCCGGATGTACCGCTGGTCGTGCCCGAGGTCAATCCCGGCGCCATTGCCGGCTATAAGAAGCGCGGCATTATCGCCAATCCCAATTGCTCGACCATTCAGATGGTTATGGCCCTGAAGCCGCTTCACAATCTCGCCCCCATCAAACGTATCGTCGTCGCCACCTACCAGTCCGTCTCCGGCGCCGGCAAGGCGGGCATGGACGAGTTGTTCAACCAGACACGCGGCATTTATGTCAATGAACCGACAGCCCAGCACCAGGAGAACTTCACCAAACAAATGGCCTTCAACGTGATTCCCCATATCGACAGTTTTATGGATGACGGCTCTACCAAGGAAGAGTGGAAGATGGCGGCGGAGACCAACAAAATTCTCGACCCCGATATCCGGGTGACGGCGACTTGTGTGCGCGCGCCCGTGTTCATTGGCCACGCGGAAGCCATCAACATCGAATTCGCCAAGCCGGTTTCCGAAAACCAGGCCCGGGCCGCGCTCAAGGCTGCGCCGGGCGTCACGGTCATTGACCGCCGCAACGACGAAGGTTACGTGACCCCGGCCGAGTGCGCCGGTGAGGATGCTGTATTTGTCAGCCGTATCCGCCGCGATCCGACCATCGAAAACGGGCTTAATCTATGGTGTGTGTCGGACAACCTGCGCAAGGGCGCGGCACTGAATACTGTGCAGATTGCCGAAGAGTTGATCCGGACTCATATGAAGCAGGCTGCCTAAGAACAGGCAGAAGAAAAATGATTACCCAGCCGAACCCTCGGCCTGTTCGTCTTCGGGATTCATGAAGGTATTGACCTCGTCCTGGCTCATCTCGACCTTGCCGGCCACCTTCATATCCGCCGCATCGACAGCCTCCGGCTCTTCGCCTTTCTTCTGGCGGCGGTCCTGGGGTACGAACTTGTCCCGCCGCCGTCGGTCCGGGCCGAAGTATTCGCCCGCGCGGACAAACCGGCGCGGGTGTTCAATCACCGCATTGAGGCGGCTGAACAGGGCCTTGGCCGAAACCGGCTTCATGACGAATTCGTTGATGCCGGAATCCCGGGCCGCGACAATGCGGGCCCGCTCTGAATAGGCGGACACCATGATGATGGGAAGGAAGGCGTCGGAACTTGAGGGATCGTTGCGGATGCGCTTGATCAGTTCCAGGCCGTTCATCGGCTCCATCTCCCAGTCGATGATGGCAAGATCCGGCGGATCGTCCTGGATGGCTTCCCAGGCATCTTCCCCGTTAACGGCGTCCATGATCCGGGTGCAGCCGAGCACGCCCAGGATATGGCGGAGCAATTGACGCACGAAATCCTGATCGTCGACAATTAGAACGCGCACATCTTTTAAATAGCTGTCAAACATCAGCCTGTCGTGCTTTCACCCAATTCCCGTACTTGCCGAAGCCCCCCGGCATCCCAATAGTGGCCCACATTAAACGAACGGTACATGGACTATCCTGATTTTAGATTTGTTCTACCAAGAGTCAACTGGCGGTCCGGCCGGTTCGACCCATTCTTTCAGTTAGGCTATTGAATCGGCCCGAAACACCTCCGATGGCGCGACAATTTCATCCTGCGCCGCGGCAAGCGGCAATTCTGGTTTCCCGCCGGCCGCTCTAATCAGTCCGAAAACCGAGGAGACAGCCAGGCTTAACGATTCGGCCCCGTCGCCTGAAACCAGATAACGGCCAAGCCACAGCGCAGTGAGAAGGTCGCCCGCGCCCTTGGCCCGGCACTCGACTTCCGGTGTGCTCACCAGCCAGGCGCCGTCGCCGCCCACCATCAAAGTGCCGATCAATGACGAATCCCGGTCTGCCAGCCTGAGCGATGTGACGATGACAATTTTCGGTCCCCGCGCGAGAAGGCTGCGGGCCGCCGCCAATACCGCGTCGATATCCGCTGTCTCGCCGCCGGTCAGTACGCCCAGCTCGAAAGTATTGGGCAAAAATATATCCGCCTGGGGAAGCGCCCTGTCGCGGTAAAAAGCCACCAGATCCTCCGCCACATAGAGGCCTTCGCGGGCGTCGCCTAGAACCGGGTCGCAGCAATAAATCGCCCGAGGCGCCGCCTTGTGGGCCTTGCCCCATTGCGAGAGAACCGCCTCGCCGGTCGCGACTGAACCCAAATACCCGCTCAGCAGGGCGTCGCACTGGTCAAAAGCGTCAATCGCGCCGATGCCGTCCACGAGGGCTGCAATCTCATCCGGTTCCGCCGCTTCGCCACGGTGACGGCCATAACCCGGGTGATTACTGAACCTGACGGTATCAACGGGCCAGACATCATGGCCCAACCTGCGTAAGGCGAACTCGGCGGCGCTGTTGCCGACATGGCCAAACGCGACACGTGATTGGATGGAAAGAATCGCCATGCTCCGGACCTTGAAACCTCCGTTCCCTACTTATAGGTTGCCGCTTGATTGTTATAAAGGAGAGAGCGAATGCCCCGATCCTCCCGGCCCCGCCGCTCGGTGCTCTACATGCCCGGCTCCAATGCCCGGGCGCTGGAAAAGGCCCGCACGCTGGCCGCCGACTGCCTGATCCTGGATATGGAGGACTCGGTCGCCGCTGACGCCAAATTGACCGCGCGCGAGCAAATCGGTGCCGCCATCGCAGAGGGCGACTATGGCCACCGGGAAATCATCGTCCGCACCAACAGCCTGGATTCGGCTTGGGGGGAGGGCGACCTTAAGGCCGTCGCGGCCATGGATGCCGACGCCGTTCTCCTGCCGAAAGTTGAAAATGCCGAAATGGTGCGTGATGCGGAAACCATCCTCAACGCCGCCGGAAACCACAAGATCGCCATTTGGTGCATGATGGAAACACCGCTCGGCATGCTTCAAGCGCAGGAGGTGGCTTTCGCCAGCACGCGGGTGACCTGCCTGGTCATGGGGACCTCCGATCTGGCCAAGGATCTGCATGCCGCCCATACCCGCGAACGTATCCCGTTCATGACATCGTTGGGGCTCTGCATCCTGGCCGCCCGCGCCGCCCGTATCGCCATTCTTGACGGTGTGCATCTCGATCTCAGCGACGACGAGGGCTTGCACGAGGCCTGTATCCAGGGCCGGCAGCTGGGCATGGACGGCAAAACCCTCATCCACCCTAAGACCATTGCCATCGCCAACGAATGCTTCGCGCCGTCGGAGGAGGAATTGGCATGGTCCCGGCGTATTATTGAAGCCCACGCCGAAGCCGAAAAAGAGGGCAAGGGCGTCGTTCTGGTTGATGGGCGGCTGGTCGAGAACCTCCATGTCGAGGGCGCCCAGCGCGTCGTTATCATGGCCGAAGCCATTGCCGCCATGGAATCCGACGTGCAAACGGCGGCGGAGTAATCAGTGGTGGCAAGCACGAAAACTTCACCCGGTAATTTCTTCGAGGATTTCCAAATCGGCCAGGCGATCGTCCATGCGACGCCGCGGACCATCACCGAGGGCGATGTCTCGCTTTATACGGCACTGTACGGCCCACGCTTTGCCATCCATTCATCTGACACCTTTGCCATGGACTTGGGCCTGGAGGCCGCGCCGGTCGACGACCTGCTGGTGTTCCATGTGGTGTTCGGCAAGACGGTCCCCGACATCTCGCTCAATGCCGTCGCTAATCTGGGATACGCATCCGGAATCTTCGGCGCTCAGGTCTATCCCGGGGATACCTTGTCCACCACGTCCGAAGTGATTGGCCGCAAGGAGAACTCCAACGGCAAGACCGGTGTCATTTATGTCCGTTCGACCGGCCGCAACCAGCGCGGCGAAACCGTCGTCGAATACGTACGCTGGGTCATGGTGCAGAAGCGCGATCCGGCCAGTCCGGCGCCCGAACCTGTAGTCCCTGAGCTTGCCGATGCGGTGGCGGCGGCGGACCTGGTGGTGCCGGTGGGCCTGGATCTGGCTGCGTATGACACCGCACTAGCCGGCAGTGGCCACTTTTGGGACGACTACGCCGTCGGCGAGAAAATTGATCATGTCGACGGCGTCACTATTGAAGAGGCTGAACATATGCTGGCGACGCGACTTTACCAGAACACGGCGCGGGTTCATTTCAACCAGCACTTGGCCAAGGACGGCCGGTTCGGGCGCCGCCTGATGTATGGCGGCCATATCATCAGCCTGGCCCGGTCGATCAGTTTCAATGGCCTGGGTAATGCCTTCCGCATTGCCGCCGTCAACGCCGGCACTCATGTAGCGCCGACCTTCGCCGGCGACACCATCTATGCCTGGAGCGAAGTGACCGACAAGATGGAAATACCCGGCCGCGATGACATGGGCGCTCTCAGGCTGCGTACAATCGCCTGCAAGGATTGTGATTGCGCTGACTTCCCCGACCGCGACAGCGAGGAAAAACATGACCCCGCCGTGGCGCTCGATTTCGACTACACAGTGCTGATGCCGCGCACCTAGGCCGGCGGCCCGCTCCAGTAAGGCGGCGGGACAGGGTTTCAGCGGGATGGAGTGCAATTTCAACTATCTAGGCAATGTCACCCGCAAGGGTCCGCACTACCTCACGGCATAGTTACCTGCGCTCGAACCAGGTGCATGGTAAATTAACTCTGGTATATCTAATACCAACTGTACGAAAACATCAAAAATACAAACAAAACACAGGGAGGAGTTTACGATGAAAAAATTACTGATGCTTGCGGCTGCCGGGCTTTTGGTCACCGGTATCCAGACCCCTGCTTCGGCCGGTAGTCACGACGCGAAAATCAAAAAATACGTCGAGACGAGTATTCGCTCGTGGCTCGGCAGCGAAGAGCTTCACCGGGCAGTCCACCAGCAGAATCTCAATCATTCCGGTCTGACGGCTAACGATATATCCGTTCTCGATCAACGCTGGAGAGCGGAGAAAATCATCGGAAGTGGTGATCTCATGGATAGCAGGATGGGTAACGACCTATCGACCTTCCTACGCGGCATCAAAGCGGCGGCGGGCGGCGTTATCACCGAAATTTTCGTGATGGACAACAAGGGACTCAATGTCGGCCAAACAAATGGAACCGGCGACTATATGCAAGGTGACGAAGCGAAGTGGAAGAAGACCTTCCTGGTTAGCTCCTCGGCCGTCTTTATCGACGACGTCGAACAGGAGGATGGATTGAATATTTCCCAAACCAGCTTGACGGTCGCACGCAGCAATGGCTACTCGCTTGGCGCCGTTACAGTCGGAATCAATGTAGACGCACTGAAATAAACCCATCGCCGGATTGAATATTCCAACATGGGAAGCTCAATCCGGCGTTCCTGCCAATCGACGAAGGTATCCATCCGCCCTACAAATCCGGATGCACCGGCGTGAAGGTGGGTCGGAAAAGGAAGCGCCGCACAACCTCGCCATATCCGCTGAACACATACCCGCCGTTATGAGCTATCAGCTCATCGCGGTTGGCGCGGTAGTAGGCGGGCATCTCGTACCACGGCATGGTCGGCTTCAGGTGGTGAAGCACATGCAGGTTGTTGTACAGAAACAGCATGCCGAAAAACGGTCCTGACTCGACGGCGGCGCAGCGGTGGTACTTATCATCGGCGGCACGGTGCTCGTAGAAAGACCGCACCATGGTCAGCGCCAGACCCGGATGAGCGAAAAATAGCAGGTACTGCCACCAAGGCAGTCCGGCGACGCCGGAAACGAAGGCGAACAAAACCGCCAGCGAAACAGTGTGGCTGACCCAGGCGACACGGCTGTCGCGGTCGCCTGTCTTGAGGCGAATCAACTCGCATGTAATCAGGCCGTAGACGGCAAAGGGCGGGCCCAGCAGCATGCGGCCGATGAAGGTCTGATTGAACAGCATCACTTTCTTCCAGGCCGGGGCCAACTGGTCCCAATCGGCTTGGCTGAAGTAAAATGATTCAGGATCTTCCAGGGGGTCGGTCAAATAGGAGTCTCGGTGATGGTTGCTGTGGGTCCGGTGATAGACGAAATACGGATACCACACACCGAGAGGCGGAAAGGCGAGCGCCGTCTTGAGCCAGCGCGGCACGCGGATCAGGGCATGGACGCTCTCATGCACCAGCGAATTGTGCCAGGCCGTCACTAGTCCGCCGGCCAGCCACAGGACCGGCCACGAAATCTGCTCGTGGTGCCAGATCAGCCCGAACCAAATGGCATAGATGGCCGCCGCCAGGCACCAGGTTGGCCCCTCGTAGCGCATAAAGAATGTTTTCCGTGCCGTCATGTCCGCCGATCAATCCCCGTTCGCCCCGAATCCATCCGAATAATGAACGCGTCCGCTACAGAGCGCCGGATATTGGCCCATGAAATCCAGTAGCCGTCCAGTAAAAGATAGCGAAATGAACGAGTGCAGTCTTATGCCGCCATTACAACAAGTCTTTGAAAAGACTCAGTATAGAATCAAGGATATTCAAGGAGTCGCATGATTTAGACGAATCTATAAAATAAAATACAAAATATTGTTGTCAGGGATTCGGGGCTTTGATAAGAAAAGAGGTGTCAGGTACGAAGGTCCTGGGAAACCTTCGAAGCGCGCCGCCGAAACAGCACTCCTGACACCTCTTGGAGCCGGCCAGGCTCCGTGCACTTGAAAGCGGGCTTCCGCTTCGCTCCTCACTCCTCGGACGTACCCTGGGCAGAGACCGTACCGCGGAGGGACGAGCGTGGCTCGATCCCGGTAAGACTGTCGCCAGCCCACCTGTCACGAACCATCGCAGCAAAAACCTGTTTTCACGAACGGACCTTCGGGTGTCCGCCGGACGGTAGGAGACCCCACCAACCGACGCGACCCAAAGGAGCAAAAAGCCCCAGGATCGCACGGGACCTGCGAGCAGGCCGCCGTGTGTGCCCTTTTGCGTCGTCCCCAGAGCGGGCCGAAGCCCGCCTAAAAGTCCGCCGCCCACGGAACCAGTCCGTCCCCACCAGGGAGATCGACCGTTCCGCGAAAGGTCCGCCCCGCAATAAACGAGGCCATTGCCGATGCCCATCAAGTTCTTTAGCGGGAAACCCGCCAAGTTCCATCAAGGCATCCACCCCAAACTCCGACCATGCTCGCGCATCGCCATCATTTGGAGCGGCTCCTTCGAGCAGTTTGCTGATTGGCCCTAAGGCCACCCAGCTGACCTGTTCGAATTCGCCGCCACGACGCTTTCGCGTACCCTCCGAGCATGAAAACAATGGCCGTTCAGTTCAATGTGGAACAGGAGCTATTTTGCAGATTCTTGTGCATAACTGGCCGGGCTGTGCACAAGCAGCCAACAAGTTATCCACAAAACGGCACACAGGCGAATACAAGAGTCCATGAATCCAAATGCTTAGAGTTCGAGCCGGGACTAATTGGCAGCGCCTCCGTCTTTACCTTCTCCTTTCTCTCCAGCGACGACGACGTTGACCCGCTAACGATTGACTTCCCAATGCCGTCCGTTTACCAATTAACGACGGTTCGACGCGGTTTTGGCAGGGATGGGGCTCAACTCATGGCATCTAGTGACCGGCCTCTTTCCCCTCACTTACAGGTCTATCGGCCGCAGCTTACATCCATTCTATCCATTACCCACCGCGCCACCGGCGTGGCCCTGGCCGGCGGCGCCCTGTTATTCAGCCATTGGATCATCGCGGCAACATACGGCGCCGACACCTTTCAAGTCGCTCAGGACCTGCTTGCGTCATGGTTTGGGCGATTGATCCTGCTTGGCATGACATTCTCGCTGTTCTTCCATTTGGGCAACGGCATCCGGCATCTGGCCTGGGACATCGGCTGGGGGTTTGAACTGGACAAGCTTCGCCTCAGCGGGTGGGCCGTCGTTGCGTTCTCGCTCATTATGACCGTGATTACCTTTCTCGCCGCCTACGCCGCGCGAGGAGGCATGTGATGGAAATGCGTTCTGCCCTCAATCAGGCCAAGGGCCTCGGTTCCTCCAAGGAAGGCGTCGGGCATTGGTGGGTTCAGCGCCTGACCGGCCTCGCCCTGGTACCGCTGACGCTGTGGTTCGTTTATTCGGCGATTGGACTGACCGGCGCCGATTTGGCAACGTTCAAGGCCTGGGCCGGAAGACACGGCAATCCGGTGTTGCTGATCTTGCTGATCGTCGTCATGTATCATCATGCGCAAGCCGGCATGCAGGTAGTGATTGAAGATTACGTTCACGGTGAAACCGCCAAAATCACCTGCATCATCCTGACCAAATTTGCCGCCGTGCTGTTTGGCGGTGCGTCCGTTTTCGCCGTTCTGCGGCTGACCTTTGGGGGCTGACGCCGCATGTCCAAAGCCTACGAAATCATTGATCACAAATACGACGTTGTCGTCGTCGGTGCCGGCGGCGCCGGCCTGCGCGCCACCTTCGGCATGGCCATCAACGGACTGAAGACGGCCTGCATCACCAAGGTGTTCCCGACCCGCAGCCACACCGTGGCCGCCCAGGGCGGCATCAGCGCGTCGCTCGGCAACATGGCCGAGGACCATTGGGAATGGCATATGTACGACACCGTCAAGGGCGCCGACTGGCTCGGCGACCAGGACGCCATCGAATACATGTGCCGCGAGGCGGTGCCGGCGATTGTCGAGCTTGAACATTACGGTGTGCCGTTCTCGCGTACCGAGGAAGGTAAAATTTACCAGCGGCCCTTCGGCGGTCACATGCGCAACTTTGGCGAAGCGCCGGTGCAGCGCGCCTGCGCGGCGGCCGACCGAACCGGCCATGCCATTCTCCACACGCTCTATCAGCAAAGCCTCAAACACGAGGCCGAATTCTATGTCGAGTATGTCGCACTTGACCTGATCATGGGCGATGACGGCGCCTGCGAGGGCGTCGTTGCGTGGAACCTGGACGACGGCACCATTCACGTATTCCGCGGCCACATGGTGGCGCTGGCCACCGGCGGCTACGGACGGTCATATTTCTCGGCCACCTCGGCGCACACTTGCACCGGTGATGGAAATGCCATGGTAGCGCGCGCCGGACTGCCGCTGCAGGACCAGGAGTTCGTGCAGTTTCACCCGACCGGTATCTACGGCTCGGGTTGCCTGATTACCGAAGGCGCGCGCGGCGAGGGCGGCTACCTGACCAATTCCGAGGGCGAGCGTTTCATGGAGCGCTACGCGCCCACGGCCAAGGACCTGGCCAGCCGCGATGTGGTCAGCCGCGCCATGACCCTGGAAATGCGCGAAGGCCGCGGAGTCGGCGATGAAGCCGATCATATCCATCTGCATTTGGAGCACCTGGACGCCGCCCTGCTGCACGAACGGTTGCCCGGTATTACAGAGTCGGCGCGCATCTTCGCCGGCGTCGACGCCACCCGCGAACCCTGCCCGGTGTTGCCGACGGTTCATTACAACATGGGCGGTGTTCCCACCAATCATATGACCGAAGCCCTGCGCCCCACCGCCGATAATCCGGACGCCGTGTCGCCGGGCCTAATGGCGATCGGCGAATGCGCTTCCGCCTCGGTCCACGGCGCCAACCGCCTCGGCACCAATTCCCTCCTGGATTTGGTCGTGTTCGGCCGTTCGGCGGCCAACCGGGCCAAGGAAGTCGTCAAGCCGGGATCACCGTTGCGCCCCTTCCGAACCGGCTGCGCCGATGCGGCCCTCGATCGCCTCGACCGCCTGCGCCACGCCAGCGGCGGCACCCGGACCAGCGAAATTCGCCTAGACATGCAACGCATCATGCAGAACAACGCCGCTGTCTTCCGTACCTCGGAAGTTCTGACGGAAGGCTGCGAAAAGATTGCCAAGGTTTGGGACAGCCTCGGCGACATCCAGGTTTCCGACCGCTCCATGATTTGGAATTCCGATCTGGTCGAGGCCCTGGAGTTGGAGAACCTGATGATCAACGCCGCGATCACCCTGGTCTCCGCCGAGGCCCGCCACGAGAGCCGTGGCGCCCACGCCCATGAGGACTATCCCGACCGGGACGATGTCAACTGGATGAAGCACACACTGGCCTGGATCGACGATAAGGGAAACGTACGCCTCGATTACCGGCCCGTGCATGCCTATACGCTGACCGACGAAGTCGAGTATATCGAACCCAAGGAACGGGTGTACTGAGATGGTAGAATTCAATCTTCCCCCCAACTCACGGCCAACCAAGGGCAAGGCCCACCCGGCCCCCGAAGGCGCCACCCGGATCAAGAAATTCAAGGTCTACCGATATGATCCCGACAGCGGCGAAAACCCGCGCTGGGATACTTTCGAGGTCGATCTCGACAAGTGCGGGCCGATGGTTTTGGACGCCCTGATCAAGATCAAGAACGAGATGGATTCAACCCTCACCTTCCGGCGCTCGTGCCGCGAGGGGGTGTGCGGGTCCTGCGCTTTCAATATTGGCGACAGCATTGGCGGCACCAACACCCTGGCCTGCACCAAAGCCATTGATGAATTCAAGGGCGACATCACCATATCTCCCCTGCCCCATATGCCGGTGATCAAGGATTTGGTGCCGGACCTGAGCATCCCGTACGCCCAGTATCAGACCATTGAACCCTGGCTCAAGACCGACACCCCGGCGCCCAACCGTGAGCGCCTGCAAAGCAAAGAGGAACGCGCCGAGTTGGACGGCTTGTGGGAATGCATCCTGTGTTTCTGCTGCCAGACCAGTTGCCCAAGCTATTGGTGGAACTCGGACCGCTACCTGGGGCCGGCAATCCTCTTGCAGTCCTATCGCTGGATTGCTGATTCGCGGGACGAGGCGGCCGGCGAGCGCCTCAACGATCTTGATGATCCGTTCCGGCTCTATCGCTGCCACACCATCATGAACTGCACCAATACCTGCCCCAAGGGCCTCAACCCCGGCCAAGCCATCGGCAAGATCAAGGAAGACCTGATCAAGCGGAAGTAGGCGGCGCGGGCCTTAGCTCAAGTCGATATCGCCGTCGACGTCGGTGCTCAGGTCCAACGACTCGATGCTTAGAGTTACCTTGGCCTTGACCGTCGAGGTTCCGGGTCTGCAAGTTCCCTCCTGATTATTGTCAACCGCTTGCGCTGCCCCCCAAGACGAATGCGCCATAGACGGACGGCGGCATTCCAATCGCCTTCAGGAAATCACGCGCCTTGAGCCAAGCTCGGCCATAATTGCCATCCACCGCATTGCGATGAAACTCTTCCATGAACAATCGCGTTGGCTTGTCGTAAACGGGCCAAAGGCTGTTCAACATTGAAAGTGCGCCGCCAATGTAAAAGCTTCGTGCCAGCCCTAGGAAGTCATCACCGGCTTCTGCATCACCCAATGCAGTTTCGCACGCCGACAGGACAACCAATTTTGCTTTTAGGGGTTGTTCGAACAGATGCGCCGCCGTCAGCGCCTTCGATGTCGTTCCGTTCGTTAAGATGATCGACGATTGTAGAGGGTCGTCCAAATCGAAAGTTCCATGTGCAGCGATATGCAGAACATCGACCCCGGACCCAACCTCTTCGCGCAACCGTGCTTCGGTTGCATCGGCGCCAACCAGAGCATGGGTGCTGTACTGAAGGCCAATGGTCTTTGCCTCCTCACGGGCTCCCGGCAGTTGAGTGAAGGCGCCTCCGAGTTCCGGGTCGCCGATGATGGCCGCGGGCTTGGAAGCTGTGATTGATGCAGGTAGGCGAGTAATCCAGCCTCCAGTAGGCAAAACCACAACAGGATAGTTCACGTCTAACGCGCCCCAGGGGACAAAGTAGAGGGGGCCACTGGGAACGACAAAAAGCACTTTTGACGTTTGCCAATCATCCAATCCCAGCCCGGCCAGGATTTCGGCTGCTGCTTTTCTTTGGTTGCTGGCCATGCGCAGCGGGTCGTCAGTTTGAAAATACGTCATATGTTCGGATAATTTTTCTGGCGAAAGGCGCGACGTTTCAACCCAGGTCCGGTCTTTCCGTATGATGAGGAACCCAATCACGTCTTCTTCGGCGGGCAACGCATAGGCCAAAACATCCCCTGGTCTCAGGCGTTCCTGAATGTCACTCAATTGCTGTGTTGCGATTGACAGCACGTCCGCCAATTCGGGATCACGTGAACGCAGCATCGTGATCCGTTCAGCGCGCATGGAAAGTGCCTCGGCTTCGGCTTTTACACCTTCCGGTGTCGCACCACCGGGCGCCGCGTTGAGCAGCCGTTGCCGTCGGATGCGCTTATCAATATTTGTGATCTCGGCAACCAGGCCGACTTCACGTCCGGCGGCGACGGGTCGACTGGCCAACATATCGACAAAGGCGCGCGCGCGGCCATGCTCCAGATCGCGGAATAGAGCCGAGTGATTCCCTTTTTCAATATCCAATTTTACGAGTTGTCTGGTTATTCCATCCTTGCCAATTCCGAAACGCCGTTTCGCGCTATCGGTCGACAGAGAGCCCGATACCATTTCGACCGCCAGCTGGGCGCGGCGATAGGCTTTTTCCGCAGCTTGCTTTTCTTGCAGTTTCAAAAGCGCCTCGCCCCGCAAGACTTCGAGTTGCCATACCATGTCGGTCAGCCCTTTTTCGACGGCGAGGCCAACGGCAGTCTCGGCCAGTGGTTCGGCAAGGTCGGCTCGATCAATATCTAGCAGTGTCCGGATTCGCATCGCATCGACGCGGACCTTCCCGGCAGCGTATCCAAGCGCATCGAAATAGGCATTGGCAGCGTCGAAATAAGGGTCGCTTTCTGCCACATTCCTGCTGACCCCGAGCTTGGCTGCACCAAGGAATCCAAGATTGACCCCGCGGCCATAGTAAAGATCGGAATCCAGGCTAGCGTATTTACCGTAAAGCTGATGTTGAACATTGAAGAAGGCCTCTTCGAATATTTTTTCAGCCTCTTCGGCCCAAGGCAGGGCGCCCTTGTAGTCCCGTTTCAGCATTATCGCGCCCGCCATACCAAGATAAGAGCGCATGTGCGCCCGAGTCATGGAAACGACGCCCGGGATATGCCCGGGCGGGAACACCCACAGCGTCGGCAAGCGCCAATCCCCAAGAGCTTCGATGACCTGTGCGAAATCTGAAATCGCAGCATCAAGATCACCAGACCACATACGAGCCTCGCCTCGGAGGGTGCGGGCATTGAGGTTAGTGCCGTAAGCGGCCATCTCTAGTTGCGCCGTCCGCACAAGTTCCGTCTCTGACTCCGCCGCCCGGCCCATCATGATTAGAACTTGTGCGCGAAGATATGACAGATACCACCTATACAGTGGATCTTCGGCACCCACCTCGGCGGCCTTTAATTCGGACAATGCCTCTTCACCGTCACCCTTCAGGTAGGCGGAGAAGGCCTTGTCGAGGGCTGACGTAACGATGAAGCCGTCCAAGCTGCGCTCACCCGTCGCGGGCAGCCGCGCCGACCCCGGTGATGGCAAAGGGAGTTCAACTTTTTCACGATGCTTGAACTCACTCGGCCGGGATTTGAGAAGCGCGGCCACCTCCTCGACTTCGCGAAATTTCGGCGTCATAAGCTCGCCAATACGGAACGTCGGCTTTTTTGCGTGTCCGGTCTTTATGGCGATGTAATCGCGCGCGGAATTAACAATTAATTCGCCGTCGATAAAGTTGACGGCGTCGAAATACGCTTGAGCCAATTTGAAAAACGGCTCGCCGGCCTTCGGGTCGTTCTCATAGCCGGCCTTCGCTGTCGCGAACGAAAGCAGTCCCATGCCGTGCCCCATGTACATTGCGTAATTCGGCTTAACGAACAGGCCGTAAAGCGGGTTGTTGGTAATTCCGATATTGGCGAGTTGGCGTCTTTCCGCTTCCTCGCCCCAAGCAAGAGCCCGGGCATAATCCTCTTTCAATAGATAGGCAAACTGAAGGGCGATTAGGGCGCGGATGTGAACTTGGCCCGCGTGCACCAACTCCATAATATTGGACGGTGGCCACAAGTAGAGGGTGGGAACACTCCATCCATCCAACGCATGCATAACCCGGCTATCGAGGGCGATCGCTCCGTCGAGGTCGCCACTCCAAATTCGTTCCTCGGCGCGGCGGCTGATGGCGTCGTAATTGTTGCCGAAAAGTGCCACCTCGCGCTTTGTGTGCTTCGGTAAGGCCGCCACCGCATCATCGGGCCGACCGGTCATTATCAACGTGTGGATCCGAAGTACGGAAATTACATAAGCCATCCTTTCCTCGGGAACCGACGACTCGATTTCATCCAGGACGGTCATGACCTTCGCGTAATCCTTCTCAACAAAGGCATGGGTTATGGTTTTAAGTTCCGGCGTAAACGTGACGGTGCCAAAAAATTTGTCACCGATTTCCGGAAGTTTAATGTCAGGGCGCGGTAGCGGAATATCGCTTGGCCGGATGGGTTGTTCGGAAAGTTTGGGCTGAATTTTCTTCAATATCTCCGCTTCGTCGGGAGACATGACAAGTGAATCGGAAAGAATCCCGGCGTTGGGGATGTAATAGCGATAACCGCAGCCAGAAAGGGCGAGAAAACTGACAACCAAGACACAAGCGGCCAATCGTACTGAACGTATAGTTCCGAGATTGATAATAATTCCAGCCACAATCGATCCGTCTGCCTGTTGAGAGAAGACCTGACCAATGATCAATAAGCGAATTAATAGATTATCTCACTATACTCTGTTACCCGCCTTAAAGAATCGTGCTTTTCCAAGCGAAAGACAGCGTTACTACAAGTCACCGTAAGGCCAGCTAAGAGTCAAAAGTAGAGATTTCCCGGCCATTGTCCCAGCGCCCGCATTCGTCGGTGATGCGGAAGTGAATGGGCGATACACTCCGCCTCAACCTCCGCTTGCCATTGGCCCGTCACGCCAAATCGATGTCGCCGTCGACGTCGGTGCTCAGGCCCAGCGACTCAATGCTTAGAGTTACCTTGGCCTTAACCGTCTCGGTGCCGGTCAGCCGGCCGTCGTCGATGGCGGCGCGAATGGCGCCTTCAATTTCACGTTGCGACGTAACGCCGACGTTCTTAAGGAACTTTCGCACCTGCATATTGAAAATATCTTCGTCCAAGCTTGCCTCCTGTGATCTCCGGTCCGTGAACCGTTAAATGGCTCTGTTGTTATCTACATTCTGGCCCTTTGAAGGATGCCGCTTATCCTTTAGCTTCCCGCCGGACCCTGACGCCAATATAGGTATGACGCCGGATGGCGACAATGGAGAACACAAACATGTACATCCCCAAGCAATATGAGGAAACGGACGTGCAAGTCCTGCACAACCTCATGCGCCGCGAAAGTTTCGCGCTGCTGGTGACCGCGCCGGACGGCATCCCCGTGGCCACGCACATCCCGTTGCATCTGGACACTGACGGAGATGGAAACGGGCGGCTGCTGGGACACGTAGCCCGAGCCAATCCGCAGTGGCAGGATTTTGATGGCGAGCGGCAGGCTTTGGCCATGTTCTGGGGACCACACGCCTATATCTCTCCCAACTGGTACGTTAGCGAGAACCTGGTGCCGACGTGGAACTATGCCACCGTCCACGCCTACGGTGCGCCCAGTGTCATCGAGGGCACGGACGAGGCCATCGCCGTCCTCCGGCGCCTGACGGACACCTACGAGAACGACGTCACCGGCAATTGGTCCGTGGACGACTTGGATGAAGGCGTGCTCACGGGCATGACCAAGGGCATCGTCGCCTTCGAGATGCCCATCGAGCGTCTGCAAGGCAAGTTCAAGATGAACCAGAGAAAAAAACCGGAGGACGCCGCCAGCTCGGCGGCAGGACTACGGGGTATGGGCGACGCCATGGGGGATATCGTGGCGGCGGAGATGGAAGCGCGGCTGAAAGCGGACTAGTTGTCGATCCCCCGAAACGGCTGCACCAACATCTTGTCGAGGCGCTGGTCGGCCGGGTCACGGAAGATCGGCAGGCCAATGGTCATGTCCTGATGGCCCAACTTGGGTTGATCCCGGTAGGTTCGGAACAGGCGGTCCCACCAGGGCAGATTAAAGCCAAAGTTGCTGTCTGTTTCGCCGTGGTCTTCGGAATGGTGAACCCGGTGCATGTCCGGGGTAACAACGACCCACCGCAGCACACGGTCAAATCCCGCCGGAATGGCCACGTTGGCATGGTTGAACATGGCCGTGGCGTTGAGCAGGACCTCGAAAATAATCACGGCAACGGCCGGCGCCCCCAGGGCCGTTACCACGGCCAGTTTGATGGCGATGGAGAGCAATATTTCAACCGGATGAAACCGGGCGCCGGTGGTGACGTCGATATCTTGGTCCGCATGGTGCATGCGGTGCAGCCGCCACAGTAGCGGCGCGGCGTGGAACAATACATGCTGGACGTAAATAGCCAAGTCGAGCAGAACGACAGCAAGGATCACAGCCAACCCATCGGGCAGGTCGGTGCTGTTGAGAACGCCCCAGCCCCGGTCCGCCGCCATCAAGGCCACGCCCACGGGCAGGATCGGGAACACAAGCCGCGCCAGCGCCGTGTTGAGAACGACAATCCCCAGGTTGCCGGTCCAGCGGCTGGCCCGCGATAAGCTTAAGGGGCGTTTGGGCGCGGCAAACTCATAGGCGACCATGATCGCCAGAATGCCGAAAAAGAAACCAAGGCGAACCGCGCCTTCGTGCTCGAGTACAAATTGGACTATTGGCCCTACTCCTTCTTACCCTATTAAATATACGTGCTCGGTAGACGGCGGCAAAGTCAGCAAGCCGCCGATGCGCCCGTTGTTTCCCCCTGCCATTGTGCTTAGGCTAATCGGCCATGAACCTGCACCGTCTTCTCCTGGCCCGCGCCGAGGCCGATAATCCGATCCATGTTGCCCTCATCGGCGCCGGTAAATTCGGATCCATGTTTTTGGCGCAAGCCCTGCACACGCCGGGTCTGCACGTGCTCGGCGTCGCCGATCTTTCCGTTGAACGCGCCCGCGATGCCCTCATGAACACAGGCTGGCCAGAGGAACAGACCGGCGCCACCTCGGCCGCCAAAGCCCTGGCCAATGGAACTACCTTCGCCACCGACGACGCCATGGCGCTGATCGAAAGTGGCGTTGTTGATGTGGTGATAGAAGCCACCGGCGTTCCCGAAGCCGGCATCCGCCATGCCCTGGCCTGCATCGAACGCGGCCGCCATGTGGTCATGGTCAATGTCGAGGCCGATGTGCTCGCCGGTCCGCTGCTGGCGGAGAAAGCCCGTGCCGCCGGTGTCGTCTATTCCTTGGCTTATGGTGACCAGCCGGCGCTGATCTGTGAGCAGGTGGACTGGGCCCGAGCCGCCGGCTTCAGCGTGGTTTCAGCCGGTAAGGGCACCCTCTTTATGCCTGAGTTTCATGCTTCGACACCGGATACGGTTTGGGACCATTACGGATTGACGGCGGAACACGCCGAGCAAAGCGGCATGAACGCGCAAATGTTCAACTCATTCCTGGACGGCACCAAGTCGGGAATCGAAATGGCCGCGGTCAGTAATGCCACCGGCCTGACGCCGGCGCCCGGCGGTTTGAACTTCCCCGCTTGCCCGGTCGATAAACTGGCCGCCACGCTGATCCCTGAGACTGACGGCGGCACGCTCCATCATCACGGGCAGGTCGAAGTGATTTCGAGCCGTCGCCGAGACGGCGATGATCTCGCCAATGACCTGCGTTGGGGCGTTTACGTGGTGTTCAAAGCAACCGGCGACTACGTGGAGCGCTGCTTTTCAGATTATGGTCTGATCACCGACGCCAGCGGCCGTTATTCAGCCCTGTGGCGGCCTTATCACCTGATCGGCCTGGAGTTGGGAATCAGCGTCGCCTCGGCGGCGCTGCGCGGCGAGGCCACGGGGGCGCCGACAGGGTTCCGCGCAGATGTGGCGGCTACGGCCAAACGCGATCTGAAGCCGGGTGACGTACTGGACGGCGAAGGCGGGTTTACGGTCTGGGGCCGGCTGATGGTCGCCGGTGACTCCCTGGGCCTGGGCGCCGTCCCCATCGGCCTTGCCCACGGCCTGACCATCAAGTCACCGGTGGTGGCGGGCAATGTCGTGACATGGGCTGATGTCAAAGTCGGTAAAGACATAGCTGCATCGAAAGCGTTGGAAGTCCGGCGCGAATTGGAGGCGGTCATGATGCCGGGGTCGTCACCGGCGCGGGCCAAGAGTGCATGACTGGCGTTTTGCTGGTCACCGGAGCAAGCCGGGGGATCGGCGCGGCCGTTGCGCGCCACGCGGGCCGCGATGGTTACAGTGTATGCGTTAATTTTCTCGAGTCGCGGGACGAGGCCGAATCTGTTGCTGATGAAATCCGCGGCGCTGGTGCAGACGCCATAACCTTCCAGGCCGATACCGCCATTGAGGCCCAGGTCGTGGACATGTTCTCGGCCATCGACAGCGGCCTCGGCCAGTTAACGGGTTTGGTTAACAATGCCGGCATCACAGGCGGGTTCCGCCGCGTCGAGGATACCGAGTTTGATCACTTGCGCCGGGTCATGGACATCAATGTGGGAGGCTATTTCATTTGCGCCCGTGAGGCGGTGAGGCGGATGTCGACCCGTCGTGGCGGATTGGGCGGCGCCATCGTCAATGTCTCCTCCGGCGCGGCGCGCCTAGGTTCGCCTGGCGAATATGTTCACTATGCTGCCAGCAAGGGCGCCACGGACACCCTTACCATCGGCCTCGCCCGCGAGGTTGGCGGCGAAGGAATTCGTGTCAACGCGGTGGCGCCAGGGTTCATCGACACGGAGATTCATGCCAGGGCAGGACGGCCCGGTCGGGCTCGGGAACTTGGCGCCAAGACGCCTCTCAGACGCGCGGGCACCGCGGAAGAAATCGCCGAGATCGTTTGCTGGTTGCTTTCGGATGCCAGCGCCTATACGACGGGAACCATCATCCCGGCAGCCGGCGGCGTTTGAGAGCAAAGGATCACATGACCGCAACCCTTTCCCCCCTTGACGCCTACAGCGAGCTGCTAAGCGCGGGGGAAATAAACCCCGACCCCTGCCAGGAGATGGCCGTCAATAGCCTCCAGGCCCTGCATGAATCTCTCGACGGCTACGGCGAGCAGATGGGCAGGAGCGGTTGGATGGCACGATTGAGCATCGGCCGCGGCAAACGTCCGACACCCCGGGGACTCTACATGTGGGGCGGCGTCGGGCGTGGGAAAACCATGCTTATGGACTTGTTCTATGAGCATTCCAATATTGCCGAGCGTAAACACGTTCATTTCCACGCCTTCATGCAGGAAGTCCACAAGCGGCTGCATGCGTTCCGCGAGTCCCAAAAAGCCGGCAAGGTTTCCAAGTCGGCTGACCCCCTGGGTGCCTTGGCCCGGGTGATAACCGACCAGGCTTGGTTACTCTGCTTTGATGAGTTCCACGTCACCGACATCGCCGACGCGATGATCCTGGGCCGCCTGTTCGAAGCTCTTTTCGAGCAAGGCGTAGTCGTCGTCACCACGTCGAACCGCCACCCGCGAGATCTCTATAAGGATGGATTGCAACGGGAATTGTTCTTGCCGTTTATCGACCAGATTCAGGAAAAGCTTGATGTCATGGAACTGGATGCGGGAACCGATTATCGCCTGGAAAAAATGCAAGCCATGGATATCTATGTCACGCCGCTTGGTGATGGAACGACGGAAAAGTTGGAAAAGGATTTCCATGACCTCAGCCTGGGCGCCGAGCCCGCGCCTCGCCGCATGGTCGTTCAGGGCCGTGAATTTCACCTCGACAAAGAGGCGGAAGGAGTCGTGCTGACATCTTTTGCCGAGCTTTGTGAGCAACCGCTTGGTCCCGCTGACTACCTGGCCGTCGCCGAGTGTTTTCACACCGTCGTTCTGCAAGACATCCCCGTCCTCGGACCGGCGAAACGCAACCAAGCAAAACGCTTCGTCACTCTCATCGACTCCCTCTATGAAGCCAAAGTCAACTTGATCTGCTCAGCGGAAGCAGAGCCGACGGACTTATATACCGAAGGCGATGGGGCGTTTGAATTCGAGCGAACCGTTTCGCGGCTGATTGAAATGCAGTCCCCCGAATACATGGCACTGCCACACGCGTACCGCGCTTAGCGACGCTACCGGTCAATCTCGCGTTCTGCACGGCCAGTCCATTACAGACCGATCGGTCCGTAAAATCGGTTAAATCCTTGCCACAAAAACAAATTCGAGGCACGATACATGTGGAAAACAGCCGCGCATTGGAAGCGGCAGGGGAATTCACTCACATACGGTGGTAGGTAAAACACATGGCCCGCAACAAAATCGCGCTGATCGGCGCTGGAAATATTGGCGGCACACTCGCCCATTTAGCCGGATTGAAGGAACTGGGCGATGTCGTACTCTTCGACATCGTCGACGGCATTCCTCAGGGAAAGTCGTTGGACATCGCCGAGTCCGGCCCGGTCGAGGGCTTCGACGCCAAAGTTCGCGGCGCTAAAACCTATTCCGCCATCCGCGGCGCCGACGTGGTCATCGTCACCGCCGGCGTCGCCCGCAAGCCGGGCATGAGCCGAGACGACTTGATCGGCATCAATACCAGTGTCATGCAAAGCGTCGGCGAAGGCATTAAACAAAATTGCCCCGGCGCCTTCGTCATTTGCATTACCAACCCGCTCGACGCCATGGTCATGGTGCTGCGCGATGCCTCCGGACTGCCGCACAATCGTGTCGTCGGCATGGCCGGCGTTCTCGACTCGGCGCGGTTCCGTCATTTCCTGGCCGAGGAATTCAAGGTATCCGTCGAAGACGTGACGGCGTTCGTCCTCGGCGGCCACGGCGATACCATGGTGCCGCTAATCCGCTATTCGACCGTAGCCGGCATCCCGATACCCGACCTCATCAAAATGAAATGGACAACGCAGAAGCGCATTGACGCAATCGTCCAGCGCACGCGTATGGGCGGCGGCGAAATCGTCGCGCTCCTGAAAACCGGATCGGCGTTCTACGCGCCGGCCAGTTCCGCCATCCAGATGGCGGAAGCCTACCTCAAGGATAAAAAGCGGGTGCTACCCTGCGCCGCCTACCTGCGCGGCGAATACGGCGTCAAAAGCATGTACGTGGGCGTACCCTGTGTGATCGGCGCACGTGGTGTTGAGCGGGTCGTCGAGATTAAACTGGATCGCGAAGAAAAGACTATGTTCACCCAATCGGTTCGCGCCGTGCGTGGCCTTGTGAGATTGACGGAGCGTTTAAGCCTGAAAGCAGCCAAGGCCAAACGGGCCGCGGCGGCGAAAGCGAAAAAAGCGCCCGCCAAAAAGAAAGCCGCGCCTAAGAAAAAGAAGGCGGTTGCCAAGAAGGCCGCCGTGAAGAAAAAAGCCGCGCCTAAGAAAAAGAAGGCTGTCGCAAAAAAGGCACCCGCTAAACGCAAGGCAGCACCTAAAAAGGCCGCCGCCAAGAAGGCCGCCGTGAAGAAAAAGGCCGCACCTAAGAAAAAGAAGGCCGTCGCCAAAAAAGCGTCCGCGAAGAAGAAAGCCACACCCAAGAAGAAGACCGTAGCCAAAAAGGCGCCCGCGAAGAAAAAGGCCGCGCCTAAGAAGAAGAAAACTGCCGCCAAAAAGGCACCTGCGAAGCGCAAGGCCGCACCCAAGAAAGCCGCGGCAAAGAAGGCGCCGGCGAAGAAAAAACCGGCCAAGGGCAAGAAGAAGTGAGGCTTGCGGAAATCCCGCGTGATTTTACCGACAGGACGAACTCAGAGGGGAATCCATGAATATCCATGAATATCAAGGTAAGCAACTGCTTGCCAAATACGGCGTCCCGGTGCCGAAAGGTGGCGTCGCCTTCACCGTTGACGAGGCCGTCGCCCAGGCGGAGGAGCTTGGCGGACCCGTCTACGTCGTCAAATCGCAAATCCACGCCGGCGGACGCGGTGCCGGGAAATTCGAGGGCAAGCCCGACGGCAAGGGCGGCGTTCGCGTCGTCAAATCCGTCGATGAGGTGCGCGAGAGCGCCGCCGAGATGCTTGGCCAGACTCTGATTACCAAGCAAACGGGGCCAGCGGGTAAGGAAGTCAAACGCATCTATATCGAAGACGGTTGTGACATCGCCCGTGAACTTTACCTGGGTATGCTCCTGGACCGCGAAACCTCGCGCCTGACCATGATGGCGTCCACCGAAGGCGGCATGGAAATCGAGGAAGTGGCCGCGGCGACGCCCGAGAAAATACTCAAGGTGGCGATTGATCCGGCGACGGGAATGCTCGGCTATCACGCCCGTAAACTGGCCTTCGGCCTCGGTCTGGAGGGCAATCAGGTTAAGTCGGCGGTCAAGTTCATGCTGGCCATGTACAAGGCTTTCACCGAGTTGGATTGCTCGATCGTCGAGATCAATCCGCTGGTGGTGACCGGCGACGGCGACGTTATCGCGCTGGACGCCAAGGTCAACTTCGATGACAACGCGCTGTACCGCCATCCGGACGTGATGGAAATGCGCGACGAAGACGAAGAGGACCCGGCCGAACTGGAAGCCGCCAATCACGAACTCAGCTATATCAAGCTCGATGGCAACATCGGATGCATGGTCAACGGCGCCGGATTGGCTATGTCGACCATGGATATCATCAAATTACGCGGCGGCGATCCCGCCAATTTCCTAGACGTCGGCGGCGGCGCGACCGCGGAACGCGTGACGACAGCGTTCAAGCTAATTCTTTCCGACGACAACGTGGAAGGCATCCTGGTTAACATCTTCGGCGGTATCATGCGCTGTGATGTCATTGCCGAGGGCGTCGTCACGGCGGCCAAGGAGGTCAGCATTGGCGTCCCCCTGGTGGTCCGCCTCGAAGGCACCAAGGTCGAAGAAGGCAAGGATATCCTCGCCAACTCGGGCCTGCCGATTATTTCCGCCGATGACCTGGGCGACGCCGCCGAGAAGGTGGTCAAAGCGGTTGAGGAGGCCAAGTAGATGTCTGTTCTCGTAGACTCCAAAACCCGCGTGATGTGCCAGGGATTCACTGGCTCACAGGGGACCTTCCATTCCGAGCAGGCGATTGCTTACGGAACCAATATGGTCGGCGGCGTTACGCCGGGTAAGGGCGGCAGCAAGCACTTGGACCTGCCAGTGTTTGATACCGTTGCCGACGCGGTGGCCAAAACCGAAGCCAACGCTTCGGTGATATATGTGCCGCCGCCGTTCGCGGCCGAGGCCATCCTTGAGGCCATCGATGCCGAAGTCCCGTTAGTGGTATGCATCACCGAAGGCATTCCGGTGCTCGACATGGTTCGCGTCAAACGCGCCCTCGAAGGGTCATCGACACGGCTGATTGGTCCCAACTGCCCCGGAATTATCACCCCCGACGAATGTAAGATCGGCATCATGCCGGGACACATTCACAAGCGTGGAAACATTGGCATCGTTTCCAGGTCCGGCACCTTGACCTATGAAGCTGTCGGCCAAACCACGGCCGCCGGTTTCGGTCAATCCACCTGTATCGGCATTGGCGGCGATCCGGTCAACGGCACAAACTTTGTCGACTGCCTGGAATTGTTTATCGAAGACGACGAAACCAAGGCCATTGTCATGATCGGCGAAATCGGCGGATCGGCGGAAGAAGACGGCGCCGAGGTGATCAAGGCTTCCGGCACCAAAAAACCGGTTGTCGGATTCATTGCCGGACTGACGGCGCCGCCGGGCCGGCGCATGGGCCACGCCGGCGCCATCATCTCCGGCGGCAAAGGCGGTGCCGGCGACAAGATCGAAGCCATGAAGAGCGTCGGCATTCATGTTACCGAATCGCCTTCCGGCATCGGCTCGACCATGGCAAGCGTCTTTGACGGCTAGCCGTTGAAACGAGAACCCAGGAGGGCGCGCCTCAGGCGCGCAGAGAAAGATGACGGCACTTGACCCGAATGACTTTTTGTTTTCCGGCAATCACGTCTACGTCGCTGAAATGTATGAGCGCTACCTGGACGATCCCGGTTCCGTGGACAACAGCTGGCAGCAGTTTTTCGGCGAACTGAATGACGATGCCAAGCACCTGAACCAGGAAATGCGGGGCGCGTCGTGGGCGCCTTCGGATTCCAGCGTACTTGGCCATGCTGATTTGGCGCCGCTGTCCGAACAAATGACCAGAGGTCATGAACCACATGCCGCCATGCCGCATGTAGTTCACGCCGAGCAACGCACCGGTGCCGTCAAGGTGCGCGAGGCGACCCTGGACTCGATCCGTGCCCTGATGCTAATCCGCGCTTACCGCGTGCGCGGCCACCTGATGGCTGACTTGGACCCCCTGGGGCTAGAGGAGCCGACGGAGCATCCGGAACTGATGCCGGAAACCTATGGGTTCTCGGATAAGGACCTGGACCGGGAAATTTTCATCAACTTCGTACTCGGCCTGGAAACGGCAACCGTGCGCGAGATCGTCAACCTGTTGCGCGAGACCTATTGCGGGTCAATCGGTGTCGAATTCATGCATATTCAGGACCCCGAAGAGAAAGCCTGGATTCAGGAACGCATTGAACGCATCCACAACCAGCCGACGTTTACCAGCGACGGCAAACGAGCCATTCTTAATCGGCTGATCGAGACGGAAGGGTTTGAGAAATACCTGGACAAGAAATTCACCGGCACCAAGCGGTTCGGCCTGGACGGCGGTGAGACCCTGGTTCCGGCGATGGAGCAAATTTTCAAGCGCGGCAGCCAACTCGGCATTCAGGAAATTGTCCTCGGCATGGCCCATCGCGGCCGGCTTAATGTGTTGGCCAATGTCATGAGCAAGCCGTTCCAGGCCATCTTCCACGAGTTCCAGGGCGGATCGTCGCGGCCCGAGGATATTGGTGGTTCCGGCGATGTGAAATATCACCTGGGTTCGTCATCCGATCGGGTTTTCGACGGCCGTTCGGTGCATCTGTCGCTGACCGCCAACCCATCGCACCTGGAGGTCGTCAATACGGTCTGCCTCGGCAAGGTGCGGGCCAAGCAGGTGCAGCGCAATGACACCGACCGCGAAAAGGTCATGGCCTTGTTGCTGCACGGTGACGCCGCGTTTTCGGGCCAGGGCTTGGTTCCCGAAGCGCTCGATCTGTCGCATCTGCTCGGCTACCAGACCGGCGGCACCATCCATATCGTCATCAACAACCAGATCGGTTTCACCACGTCGCCTAAGTTCTCGCGCTCCTCGCCTTATTGCTCGGACGTGGCCAAGGTCGTCGCGGCGCCCATTTTCCATGTCAACGCCGACGACGTGGAAGCTGCCGTCCATTGCGCCCGAATTGCCGTGGAGTATCGCCAGCGATTCAAAAAGGATGCGATCATCGACTTGATCTGCTATCGCCGCCACGGCCACAACGAAGGCGACGAGCCCATGTTCACGCAGCCGCTGATGTACAAAAAGATCGCCGAACACCCGACCACCTTGGAAATCTATTCCAAGAAATTGGCTCATGAAGAAGTTGTATCCGACGACGATTTCAAGCAACAGACGGCCGATTTCGTCACCCAATTGGACGAAGCCTTCGAAGGGGCAAGTGGCTACAAGGCCAACGAAGCCGATTGGTTTGACGGTGCATGGACGGGACTTTCCGTTGCCGCCGGCGATGCGCGCCGCGGCGAAACGGGCGTTTCCCTCGACCGCCTCAAGGAAGTCGGCGCCGGCCTGACCACGGTTGCCGACAACTTCAAGCTCAATCCCAAGATTATTCGCCAACTCGATGCCAAGAAAAAAATGTTCGAGACCGGAGAGGGCATCGATTGGGCGACCGGCGAAGCGCTCGCTTTCGGCACACTTCTCATGGAAGGCCATCCGGTCCGGCTGTCCGGGCAGGATTGCGGCCGCGGCACTTTCTCGCAGCGTCATTCCGTGTTGCGCGACCAGGACAACGGCGACCGCTATGAGCCGCTCAACAACCTCCGCTTCGGGCAGGCGCCTTACGAAGTCATCGACAGTCCGCTGTCGGAAGCCGGCGTGCTTGGCTTCGAATACGGCTACAGCCTGGCTGAGCCGCAAATGCTAGTGTTATGGGAAGCGCAGTTCGGCGATTTCGCCAACGGCGCCCAGGTGGTCATCGATCAGTTCGTCTCGTCAGGCGAGCACAAATGGCTGCGCATGTGCGGCTTGGTCATGCTGTTGCCACACGGCTACGAGGGCCAGGGACCGGAGCACAGTTCGGCCCGGCTTGAACGTTACCTGCAACTTTGCGCCGAAGATAATATGCAGGTTTGCAATTGCTCCACCCCCGCCAACTACTATCACGTACTTCGGCGTCAGATGCGCCGTGACTTCCGCAAACCCCTGGTACTTATGACCCCGAAGTCGCTGCTTCGTCACAAATTATGCGTGTCGAGCCTTGACAAAATGGTCGAGGGAACCACGTTCCACCGGGTTCTGTGGGACGATCAGGATCCGTTCGACGATCCGACACGCAGCCTGGTCGCCGACGACAAGATCCGCCGCGTTGTATTGAGTTCCGGTAAGGTCTACTACGATCTGTTCGAAGAACGCGAGAAGCGCGGCATCACGAACGTTTATCTCCTTCGTGTCGAGCAGTTGTTCCCGTTCCCCGAAAAGGCGCTGACCGAGGAACTTGGCCGCTTCAAGAATGCCACAGAGATCATCTGGTGCCAGGAGGAGCCCCGTAACATGGGGTCGTGGAACTACATCCGCGAGCCCCTGGAAAAACTCATAAAGAAGGAATTGGGCCGGTCCCGCGATGATCTGACCTATGTCGGCCGCCGCATGGCCGCGGCACCTGCCACGGGCCTAGCCTCGAAACACGTCGCTGAACAAACGGCCTTGGTCGACGAGGCTCTCACCCTTCCCAAGACACAGCGCAAAGCGGCGGCAAAGCCTAAGGCCAAATCTAAGGCCAAGGCGAAGCCGCGCGGTCGCACGAAATAACAGCCGAGGAAAACTGACATGGGTATCGAAATAGTCGTTCCAACCTTAGGCGAATCGGTTTCGGAAGCCACCGTCGCGAAATGGTTCAAAGCTCCTGGTGAGGCCGTCGCCGCCGATGAGGCGCTGGTCGAACTGGAGACCGATAAGGTCACGGTCGAGGTCAACGCGCCCACCGCCGGCGCCCTCGCCAGCATTGCCGCCCCGGAAGGCACCGACGTAGGTGTCGGCGCGCTCCTGGGCATGCTCGACGAAGGCGCGGCCGGCACGGAGGCCCCTGCCCCTGCCGCCGAGCCCGCCCCGGAACCGGAGGCCAAAGCTGAGCCGGCACCCGCGCCTGCCCCGGCAGCTGCACCCGCGCCTGCCCCGGCCCCCGCAGCCGCACCCGCCGCGGCTCCGGCGAAACCACTGTCGCCGGCCGTACGCAAGCTGGTCGATGACAACAGTCTCGACGCAGCCAAGATATCTGGTACGGGCAAGGACGGCCGGATTACCAAAGGTGACGTTCTGGCCGCCATTGAAACCGGCACGGCCCAGCGCACCGCGGCAGCCGCCGCGCCGGCAGCCGTGGGCATAGTATCGGCCGCCGACCTTCCACCCCGGCCCGAGGATCCGCGTGAGGAAAAGGTGCGCATGACCAAACTGCGCAAGATCATCGCCGGCCGCCTCAAGGAAGCGCAAAACACGGCTGCCATGCTAACCACCTGGAACGAGGTGGATATGGGCGCAGCCATGGAACTGCGCGCGACCTATAAGGAAAGCTTCGAGAAAAAACACGGCGTCCGGCTTGGCTTCATGTCATTCTTCGTCCGCGCCGCCTGCATCGGCCTCAAGGAATGGCCGGCGGTAAACGGCGAGATTTACGGCGATGAGCTGATTTACAAAAACTACTACAACATCGGCGTCGCCGTCGGCACACCGCAGGGGTTGGTCGTCCCCGTTCTAAAAGACGCCGACCAAATGCGATTCTCCGACATTGAGGGAAAAATCGGCGACTTCGGCCGCCGTGCCCGGGACGGAAAGTTGGGCATGGACGAAATGATGGGCGGTTCGTTCACCATTTCCAACGGCGGTGTGTTCGGGTCACTGAACTCAATGCCAATCCTGAACGTGCCTCAGTCCGCCATTCTCGGCATGCACACCATCCAGAAACGCCCGGTCGCTGTTGGCAACGAAGTGGTCATTAGGCCGATGATGTATCTGGCACTGAGCTACGACCACCGGATCGTTGACGGCCGCGAGGCCGTATCGTTCCTGGTCCGCATCAAGGAATGCATCGAAGATCCACAGCGGATCATGCTGGACGTCTAGGGCAAGCAAACAAGCGAAATAGGGAAGACCTACCATGAGCGATCCATATGATCTTGTCGTTATCGGTGGCGGGCCGGCCGGCTACGTCGGAGCCATCCGCGCCGCGCAACTGGGCCTGAAGACGGCAATTGTCGAGATGCGCGGCACACTGGGCGGGACGTGTTTGAACGTCGGATGCATTCCCTCCAAGGCATTACTGCAGTCGTCGCATCACTATGAGGTCGCCAATCACGAGTTCGCCGCCCACGGCATCAAGGCGTCCGGGCTCGAGGTCGATCTCAAGGCAATGATGGGCCGCAAGGAGACCGTTGTCGATGACCTGACCAAGGGCATCGAGTTCCTGATGAAAAAGAACAAGATCGACTACATTGTCGGTGCTGGTCAGATCACCAAGCCGGGCGAAGTCACCGTCGGCACGGGAAAGAAAAAACAGATTCTCACGACCGCTAACATCATGATCGCCACAGGCTCCGAAGTAACGCCGCTCAAGGGCGTCAAAATCGATGAGAAGCAGATCGTCAGTTCGACAGGTGCATTGTCGCTGAACAAGATTCCCAAACACCTTGCTGTCATCGGCGCCGGGGTCATCGGACTGGAACTGGGCTCCGTTTGGCGGCGGCTGGGAGCCGAAGTCACCGTTGTCGAGTTCCTCGACCATATCCTGCCCGGCATGGATGCCGAGATCTCGAAACAGATGGGCCGCACGCTCAAGAAGCAGGGATTGAAATTCAACCTGTCGACCAAAGTCACCGGTGCCAAGGCGTCCAAGACAGGCGTTGCTCTTACGATGGAACCGGTCAAGGGCGGCAAGAAGGAAACCCTCAAGGCCGACGTGGTGCTGGTCGCCATCGGCCGTCGACCTGTCACCGATGGTCTCGGCCTGGACAAGGCCGGCGTCAACGTTGACGACCACGGCTTTGTCCCCGTGGACGAGGATTATCAGACCAACGTAGAAGGCATTTATGCCGTCGGCGACGTCATCGGCGGCGCCATGCTGGCCCACAAGGCCGAAGACGAGGCCGTGGTCTGCGCCGAAATCATTTCCGGCGAAACCGGCCATGTCGATTACGACGCCATTCCGGGTATCGTCTACACCCACCCGGAAGTGGCCAGCGTCGGCAAGACCGAGGAGCAACTCAAGGAGGCCGGTGTGGAATATAGTGTCGGCAAGTTCCCGTTCAGCGCTAATTCACGCGCCCGCAGCAACGCCGATTCCGAAGGCTTCGTCAAACTCCTCGCCGACGCAAAAACTGACCGCATCCTGGGTTGTCACATCGTCGGCCCCGCTGCCGGTGACCTGATCCAGGAAATCGTCGTCGCCATGGAGTTAAGCGGATCGGCCGAAGACGTGGCGCGCATCTGCCACGGCCACCCGGGTTTGCCCGAAGCCGTCAAGGAAGCGGCCCTCGGCGCCGGCGGCCGGGCGATCCATATGTGAGTTTCCTATATCTGCCAAATTATGGCCCGCTGCATCGCCGCTGCGGGGAAGCCATCAGTCGCGCAATAAATGAACTTCAAAATATCTTGCGCCCTCTATTGACATACAGAAAGTAGGGGCTTAAATAGTTGTTGAGAATGCGTCGCAATATTAGAATTGATCAAAAAACGTAAGAACCAGAGGATACTAGCTAAATGAAAATGAAGATTATTGCCGCGGCACTCCTGTTCAGCGCCGCTTGGGGAACGACGGCGATGGCGGTCGGCGCCACCACCAACGAAGTTAATTTGTACTCCTATCGCCAACCATTCCTGATGGATCCTCTGCTTGATGCGTTCACCAAGGAGACCGGAATCAAGGTCAACATGGTCTATCTGAAGAAGGGCATGCTGGAGCGCTTGAAATCCGAAGGCGCCAACAGCCCCGCCGATCTGGTGCTGACCGCCGACATCGGCAACCTGCATAACTTTGTCCAAGCCGGACTTCTTCAATCCTTCAAATCGGAAACCCTCGAAAATAACGTACCTGCCCAGTACCGCCATCCGGACGGACTGTGGTATGCGCTGACAACCCGTGCGCGGATCATTTTCGCCCATAAGGACCGCGTAAAACCGGGCGAGGTCACGACCTACGAGGATCTGGCCGATCCGAAAATGAAGGGGCGCATCTGCACCCGTTCCGGCAAGCATGTCTACAACGTGTCGCTGCTGGCCTGGATGATCGCGGCAACCGGTGAAGAAGCGGCCGAGGAATGGGCCCGCGGCGTCAAAGCCAACCTGGCCCGCAAACCGCAAGGCAACGACCGCGCCCAAGTCAAGGCCGTATACCAGGGCGAATGCGATGTGGCCCTCGGCAACACCTATTACATGGGCAAGATGGCAACCAACGAAAAAAAGCCCGAGCAAAAGAAATGGGCAGCCGCCGTCAACATCGTCTTTCCCAACCAGAATGATCGTGGAACCCACGTCAACATCAGCGGCGGCGCCATTACCAAAAGTGCAAAAAACAAAACCAACGCGGTCATGCTGATTGAGTTTTTGACCGGCGACGCGGCGCAAAAGATTTACGCGGAGGACAACTTCGAGTACCCGATCAAGGCCGACGCGGCATTGCATCCCATTGTCGCCGGTTGGGGTAAATTCAAGGCCGACGCGACGTTCCTGTCCAAGATCGCCGATCATCGCACACAGGCAACCCGTATCATGGACAAGGTTCGCTTCGACAACTAGTCTCCGCCGGATTTCCTGGGACGAAGGGGTAAGTTGACTAGTGACGACTGACGCAGCCATGTTCGGCAGGGCCGCCATGGCCAGGAAACAATCCTGGTCATGGCTGAACCTGTGGACCATCGGCACCGTACTGATTGCCGCGGCGGTAGCGACCCCCATCTGCGCCGTTATATATATCGGCCTGACACCAAGCGACGATATATGGGCGCACTTGGCGTCAACCGTCCTGCCGCTCTACATCTCCACCACACTGCTTTTAATGCTCGGTGTCGGCGCCGGTACACTGATCATCGGCGTCGGCACGGCATGGCTGGTCAGCACCTGCCGGTTTCCCGGCAAGCGCATGTTCGAGTGGGCGCTGTTGTTACCCATAGCCATGCCGGCATACGTGATCGCCTATGTCTATACGGACCTGCTGGAGTACGCAGGCCCGATTCAGGTGCTTTTACGCGACGCCTTCGGGTGGACCACCAAGCGGGAATACTGGTTCCCCGAGATCAGGTCCCTCGGCGGCGCAATCTCAATGATGACGCTGGTCCTCTACCCCTATGTCTACCTGCTGTCGCGCGCAGCCTTTTTGGAGCAATCGGTTTGTGTGCTGGAGGCCAGCCGGGTCCTGGGCCGCGGTCCGTGGCGGAGTTTCTTCTCCGTCGCCCTGCCCCTGGCCCGCCCGGCCATTGTCATCGGCGTATCGCTGGCGCTCATGGAAACCTTGAACGATTTCGGCACTGTCGACTTCTTCGCCGTCAGCACTTTCACACTCGGCATCTACGACGTGTGGCTGAACATGAACAATGTTGCCGGTGCGGCGCAATTGGCTGGGCTGCTGCTTTTCTTCGTGGCGTTTCTGGTGTTTGCCGAGCGGTTTGCCCGACGCAAACAGCGTTTTCACCACACCACATCCAAGTATAAGGCCTTACCGGGATATGATCTCAAGGGATGGCCGCGCCGCTTGGCGGTGATCGGTTGCGCACTCCCCATCTTGCTCGGTTTCGCCATCCCCTCAATCGTGCTCGGCGGCTACGCCGTGACCTTTTTCGACGCGGCGGCCAATATGGATGTTCTTCACCATGCGGCGAACAGCGTCATGCTGTCATCGCTGACCGCATTCCTCGCTGTCGCTATCGGCGTATTCATGGCCTATGGGCTGCGGTTACGAAACGAATGGATTGTCAAGGTGATGACCCGATTTGCCAGTTTCGGCTATGCGGTGCCCGGATCTGTGCTCGCCGTCGGCGTCTTGATTAGCCTCGGCGGATTGGACAACGGCATCGACGGGTTTATGCGCGACCGCTATGGCATTTCCACCGGGTTGTTGTTCAGCGGCACCATCGCTGCCGTCACTTTCGGGTACCTGGTCCGCTTCCTGGCGCTTTCCTTCGGCAGCGTTGAAGCCAGCCTTACCAAAATCACCCCTAATATGGACGGCGCCGCGCGCAGTCTCGGTCACGGCCCGTTCAGCACCTTAAGGCGTGTTCATATACCCCTGATCCGGGGCAGCGCGTTGACGGCGGCCGTGTTGGTGTTTGTCGATTGCATGAAGGAACTGCCGATGACGGTGATCCTGCGGCCGTTCAATTTTCACACCTTGGCCACTTATGTGCATCAGTTCGCTTCCGACGAACAACTGGGCGAAGCTTCATTGGCGGCCCTGGCTATTGTTGGCTTCGGCATCATGCCGGTTATTGTGCTTAGTCTCGCCATCACCCGATCACGTCCGGGACAAGAAGAAGCGGAGCAACCGTCGTGAAGGGACTACATGTCATTGGTGTTTCCCATGCGTTCGGAAACAACCGGGTTCTCGACAATGTGTCCATGATGATTCCGGCCGGCGAGTTGGTCTGCCTGCTCGGTCCATCCGGGTCCGGCAAGACCACGCTGATGCGCATCGCCGCCGGACTGGAGCCGTTGCAGCAGGGACAGATAATTATCGACGATGAACTTGTCGCCGACCCGACAATGCAGGTGCCGCCCGAAGACCGGGGGATCGGGCTCATGTTCCAGGATTATGCCCTGTTCCCTCACCTCAGCATTCTCGACAACGTAACTTTTGGAATCTTGAACCAACCCGAGGAACAGGCTCGCCGGCGGGCCATGGAAATGCTGGACCAGGTCAACATGTCGCAGCACGCTTCCAAGTATCCCCACATGCTGTCCGGCGGCCAACAGCAGCGGGTCGCCCTGGCCCGCGCCTTAGCGCCGGAACCGAAACTGTTGTTATTGGACGAGCCGTTCTCAGGCTTGGATACCAACCTACGCGGACAAGTTCGCGAGGACACCCTAAAGGTTCTTAAACAAAGCGGCGTTGCCACCGTGATGGTTACCCACGATCCCGAAGAAGCCATGTTCATGGCCGACCGGATCAAAATTCTCGGCGATAATGGGAAAATTCTACAAACCGGCCGGCCGCATGAAATCTATTACCACCCGCAGCACGAGTTCGTCGCCAAGCTATTCGGCTTGATGAACCGGTTTGAAGGGATCGTCGAGAGTGGCGCAGTTGAAATTCCGATCGGTCGAGTTCCGGCCGGAGACCTGGACGACGGCAGAAAGGTCGAGGTTTTGGTTCGCCCCGAAGGCGTCATTCTTGAAACCGACGGCAAGACCGGAGCTCCTGTTGACGTCATCTCCACGCACCTGTTGGGGCATGACAACCTCGTACGTGTCAGGCTCAAGGGTGATGCGGAAAATGGCCACGACAGCAAGGAACTTTACGTTCGCATTCACCACACCTTTGAGCCTGAATTGAGCACGAGCATCACCGCGGGGGTTGATTCCGAATATGCGTTCATTTTTCCTTTGGACAAGGCTGCAAGCCCCGCTGTATCCGGGTCGGTTCCCCGGCCCCGGGCAGCTGAATAGTTGGATAATCGATGGGTGGTGGACAATCGCCAAATGGAGTATCAAGGGGGGCATCGGTATTTCGACCCTCCTTATCGCGATGTTGAACCGTAGGAATTGTTTGAATGGTTGAGCTGACATCATCATTTCTGTTGGAGTCCGACGCGCTCGACGAGGACCATCAAAAGCTTGCGGATATGGTCAATCAGATTACGCAAGCCCTTGACGACGGCAGGGCGGAGGAATGTGAAGCACTCGTTTCCAAATTTATTAGGTCAACCAAGGCCCATTTTGGCCGCGAAGAAGCGTTACTGATCAAAGCCGGTTATCCCAACGTCAAAAGCCATCAAGATCACCACAAAGGCCTGAACATCAAAATGGAGCATATGCTTGAGTTCGCAAAAATGGCCGGCGAGAATGAGATGGCCGGCGAAAGCCTGCGCAAGGAACTGGTGTTTTTTCTGATGGACGATGTCATCACTACCGATATGGAGTTCAAGAACTTCATTGAGCAGAAGGCAACGCCGGATAAGGCCTGAGCGACTTAGCCAGCACTCGGATCCCGGCCGCCAACCGTCATCCGTGACGTCCTCGACAAAGCCATGCAGGCGCCGGAATACGTCATGGAGATTCGTTGACGGGCAGGCGACAGGCGCGTCTACAAAGTGGTCGAAATCCGCGAGGAGTTACGCTAAAACTCTTCCGCCATACCAGTAGGAAACCAAAATGACGGACACAGACGACAAGCCGCTGACTGATCAGGCATTCCGACGCGATGGCCTCTATGGCTCGACCGTTGGCAATACCTTCGCCGGAGCGCTCAGCTTCATGCGGCGCAACTACACCCGCGATCTCAGTGGTGTTGATGTGGCGGTAACCGGCATGCCATTCGATTTGGCAACGACCTTCCGGCCCGGCGCCCGGTTTGGCCCGGCAGCGGTTCGCGCCGGATCGGTCCAACTGGCCGAGTTGTTGTCATTTCCATTTGGGTTTGATCCGTTCGAACGTTTAGCCGTAATTGACTACGGCGATTGCCATTTTCCCTTTGACCATCCGGTCGAAATTGCGAACTGTATTACGGATCACATCCGCACCATTCTCAAGGCGGACGTCAAGTCTCTGAGTATCGGCGGCGACCATTTCCTGACCTACCCGATATTAAAAGCCTACGCCGAGAAACTTGGACCGGTCAGCTTGGTTCATTTTGACGCCCACAGCGACACCTGGGAGCCGGACGGCGAATTGATGAACCACGGCACCATGTTCACCCACGCCGTCAACGAAGGCCTGGTTGACCCAGGCCGATCGGTCCAGGTTGGATTGAGAACATGGAACGACACGGACCGGGGCTTCAATATTCTCAATGCGCCCTGGGTGCACGAGAACGGCACGACGGCAACGATTGAGCGCATTGTCGAAATCATTGGCCAACACCAGGCCTATTTGACTTTCGACATCGATTGCCTCGACCCGGCATTCGCGCCCGGCACGGGAACACCGGTCGCCGGCGGGTTGAGCAGCCACCAAGCGCTGACCATCCTGCGCGGTCTCGGCGACATCGATTGGCTCGGTATGGATATTGTCGAGGTCGCGCCGGCTTACGATCACGCAGAGATCACCGCCATCGCCGCGGCGACCATCGCCTACGACTGGCTATGCCTGCTGGCCGCGAAAAAGCCTGCAAGAGGCGACGATTAACAGCTTTGCATCACGAGTGATTGGTCTCGAAAATTCCAATCGGTTCTCGATGCTCCGGTATCAGAACCTTCAAATGGCGAAAGGCAAGTTCAAGCGCTTGTTGACGATTGAACGGCCGTGAACCGACCAGGACACGTTGCCAAAGGCCATCACTAAGGCCATCGATAAAAAGAGCCAGCGTGTCTCCATCAATGGCGTCGTCTCGATCCGTCGCCGGTAGCGACCGGCAGATTTCGGCCAGCGCGGCAAGTCGCTCGTCGTCGCGGTTGCCGCAAATTCGGAGATAGGTCGGACGCGCCTTGACCTCGCCCCAGAAGGCTTGCCAGGCGGCGATTTTCTTGCGGCTGCACACCTTCGGATTGAAGTCGCTGGCAACCAGGACGCAGATTCTGGAAACCGGATCGGGTCCGGCTCGGGCGAGAGCTTGGCGCCAGAGCTGTTCATATTCCTCGGAGAGGTGACGAAGCGTTTCCTCAAGCAGGGCCTGCTTGCTGCCGAAATGAAAAACCAGACTAGCTTGGGAAATACCTGCCTCTTTGGCAACCGTTGCCAGGGTTGTGTCGGCGAAACCAACCCGGCTGATTGAATTAACAGCCGCGTCGATGATCTGCCGGCGCCGGAACGCGCGACCGGCAGATCGGCTGCGTGTGCGAGTTTGAACGGCGGCGCGGGGCATTTGTTTTCCAATTTTGTTTTTATTTATTTAAATAATGCACTATTATCTTTTATTAATCAATATATTGTGGATATTAATTGACTAAATATTTAGTCAATTATGTAGACTCTTGAACTGCTCTGTGCGATTATGAAGAGCTTTCCGGATGTGCGGCGAACTGCCGGACGACGAAGGGCCATGATCAAAATTTATAAATGACTGAAAAGCGGAGATACGAAAATGCGGAGCCCGCTGGCAAAGCAGGTATTCACGGATAACGTCGATCGCGGCGGATTGCCGGCCTGGACCTACGACAACGACGAGATTACAGAGATCGAAAAGGAGTTTGTGTTCCGCCGAAACTGGCTAATGGTCGGCCATGTAAATTCGATTCCCAATCCAGGCGATTACATGACCCTCGATGTCGCCGACGAACGCGCCTTGGTGGTGCGTGGCAACGACGGTGAGGTCCGCACGTTCCACAATTTGTGCCGCCATCGTGGATCGCGCGTTGCCCCTGAACGCCACGGGAACTGCGGTAAGGTCATTACTTGTCCGTTCCATGGCTGGTGCTACAACCTGGACGGCGGCCTGCGCTCTATGCAGCAGCCGAAAACTTTGCCGGGCGTGGACAAGACGACGCTCGGACTGAAACCGGTTGAACAGGAAATTTGGCACGGAATGGTGTTCGTGCGGTTCAAGGATGGCGGCCCCTCGGTGGCGGAAACCATGGCACCGGTCGAAAACGAAATCGGCCTCTACAAGGTCGAAGACATGCAACCCTACGACGACGATTGGTACTTTGAGGTTGACGTCAACTGGAAGGCCCAGGTTGACGTCGACAACGAAGGCTACCATGTGCCCATCGCTCACCCCAGCCTGCAGGACCTGTACGGCCCGACCTATGTGGACGAAGTTTTCGAGGGCGACGTGGCGAGATCCTTCGGGACATTTGACGACGACCGAAAAAGGCGGTTATGGAGTGTGCGCCACTACGTCAATCTGCTGCCTGAAGTGGCGTATTTGCCGGAAAGCCACCGCCGAGCCTGGGTTTATCACGGCCTGTTTCCTACGACCGTAATCGAACTGACGCCGGATATTGTGAATTTTTACCAGTTCCTCACGATCTCGACACGGCGAAGCGCCATGCGCGGCGGCGCCTTCGCTCATCCCGACAGCAGCCGAAAAATGCGCGCAGCGCGTTATCTCAACCGGCGGATTGGTCACATCACAGGTGAGGAGGATGCCCAATTAATGAAATGGTCCTGGGAAGGCATGCGGTCCAGCGCCTACGATGACTTTATCCTGTCAGATTTGGAAAATGGGGTTCGGGCCTATCACGACCGGCTGCGCGAGGTTATGCCGGTCATGAACCTGACCGAGGCGCCTCCGGCCGGAACCATCGCCGAGCGTAACTTCGAACTTGCCGACACCGCCTAAGCGATCAGCGGAAAAGGATATAGACGATGCGCATGGATCAACAGACATTGGATGCTTCGCCGGCAAAAGTTTCTCGGAGATCCGGTGGCCGCGCGGCACGGCGCGCCTTGCGCGAAGCGGGCGCCCCGGAGCGTCCAGTTCGCGCCGGTCTGATCGGCGGACACTACCGGCCCCTGAGCGACCACGATGTGGAGCGCATCCATCGAACCGCGCTTGAGGTGTTGGCAACGGTCGGGATCGCCGACCCGACACCCGAGGTCCGAGAACTGGCCTGTGACAAAGGCTGCACCATCGGTGAACATGGCCGGTTGCTGTTTCCACCGCCATTGGTCGAAGACACCTTGGCTGGTGCCGCGCGCGAATACGTGGTTCATAGCCGCAGTACTGAGCACGCAGACCTTCACGTCGGCGGCAAGCGGGTCCATTACGCTACCAGCGGTGAGGCCGTGTCCATTCTCGATGCCGGAGAACGGCGTTTTCGGCCTTCAACCCTGGTTGACCTCTATGATTGCGCCCGGCTCGTCGATCAGCTCGAAAACATCCATCAGTTCGGGCAGATGGTCGTTCCGACGGAAATTGAGGATCTGTTCGAGCATGACATCAACGTTGCCTACGCGCTGGTGGCGGGAACTCAAAAGCCCTGTGAGATGGCGTTCAACGCCGCTGCCAATATTCGCCCTGCCATTGAACTGTTCGACTTGGCGCTCGGCGGCGAAGGCCGGTTCCGCGACAAGCCGTTCGTGTCATTCGGCGGCTGCCCCATCGTCTCACCACTGCGGTTCGGTGAAGAGAATCTCGACGTCCTGGTCGAAACCAGCAAGCTCGGATTGATCAACGATATCGCCATCGCGCCGCAAGCCGGAGCGACCGCGCCGGCCTACCTGGCCGGCACCCTGGCGCAAGTTGTAGCCGAAGGCCTGGCGTGTCTTGTCATTGTCAACATGATCCAGCCCGGATGTCCGATGTCGTTCGCCATTTGGCCGTTTGTCTCGGATTTGCGCACCGGTAGTTTTTCCGGCGGCAGCGGCGAGGAAGCCGTGCTGTCGGCGGCAGCAGTTCAAATGGGTCGATTCTATGATCTGCCGGTGACCGTCGCAGCCTGCATGACCGATTCCAAAATCCCTGACGCCCAGGCCGGATACGAAAAAGGCATTACCGCCGTGCTCGCCGGTCTGGCCGGCGCCAACCGTGTGCTCGAATCAGCGGGGATGCTCGGCAGCCTGATGGGATGCAGCTTCGAAGCTCTGGTCATTGACAACGATATGTTGGGTATGGCGCAACGCGTTGTTCGCGGCATTGAGGTTACCGATGAGACTCTGAGCCTGGAGGCAATCAGAGAAGTCGCCGTCGGTCCCGGCCATTTCCTCGGTCACAAAGATACATTGCTGTGCATGGAGACTGAGTTTCTCTATCCCAACATCGCCGACCGCACGGCACCGGGCGTTTGGGAGCAGGCAGGTTCCATGGATATGTTCACCCGGGCCTGCGAGCGGGCTGAGGAAATTCTCTCAGGACACTTTCCGAGCCATCTCGATGCGACCACCGACGCTGCAATTCGCAACAAATTCCCGATCCGGCTGCCGGCCGACAGGATGGTTGTGCACCGCTAACGTGCCAGGGCACCGCAGCCACAAATATCCAGCCATCAAGGCGGATACCTCACGTTTCCCCACGTTGAACTGGAGCTCTGTTCAAACCACCACTGCCGCCACGCGACTTGGTCGTTGCCGAAATCTTGCTCGGTAATTTCCTTTAACGCCCATTGTGAAAACCAACGCACGTCAAAATTAAAATCGCTGATCATGACGATTAGAGCCGGCACGGCCCGCATATCCCCGATCTTGCCGAGCGCCCAAACCGCCCGACGGCGAACGCCGTCGTCGCGGTCGCTGAGCGAGTCGACCAGTGCTTCGCCGGCAACCGGATCACTCAATTCGCCCAGCCGCTTGGCCGCGGCTCGCCGCATGGAGCCGTTGCCCATCTCAAGCACGGCAAGAAAAGGTGACGGCCCGTATATCTTAGCGACTGTCTCCGTTAGCCGTGACAGAAACGATCCCTCCCATTCCATGACATCATAGAAAGGGGCGTTTCGCGGACTCTGATATCCCAGATTGAGTTCGACGCAGAGGGGTGGATAGCGCCGTGCGACGAACGAGCGGTTATAGACCGGCAATTCAGGCGCCTCTATCGTAATTTCGCCTGCCAGTCTGGCCCCGGTGTAAAGGCGCTTGCCGAGCAGGCACCACGGCTTGGTGTAAGCCGGATCATAGGTCGTCTGCAATGCCTCGCCTTCGGCCCGGATGGATAGCGTTGCATCGAACTCTGTCGCGTCCGGCCCAACAGTGTGCACCCCAGCGGCTTCCAGGAACTCTGCTGCAATGTTGTCAAAGGGCAGAGAAAAATTCTCAATGGGTAGGGCCAGGTACTGGCCGGCCGGACGATAGGTGAGGTGCTGCGTGACGACGATGCGGAATGTTTTCGCATCGCGCAGGTCGGCCAAGGCGGCTTCTTCGCTCGCCGCGACGGCCCCGGAACTCACGCCCAGCAGCAGGATTGCCATAGCGGTGCAAACGATTTTCATCGGACACCCATCGTATTTCGAGAATTCTATAGAGTCGGGCTTATCTAAACGATCTGCAAAATTTTCGCAATGCTACGGCCGCGATGCGCCGGCAGTCGTCAAATATCCGAGTCCCTTCGAAGTGCCGTATCAATTTAGGTGGGTTTTCGAAGCACCAGCGTAAAGCTCATAGGCAGTTGCGGTTCACGTTTTTCTGCGTTGTACCAAGTGCAAGAAATGTGGTCCGGGCGTTCCTCGAAATGCTCGACGGCCAATCCCGCTTCGATGCCCGCCATGATGACATCGGACACTTTATGGACAAACGAATAGAGCGGCTTGGAGTCGTACGTGGTGCCGCCATAATAATCGAGCCCATCCGTATCCACGAATGGCTCGCGCTTAAAGTAGGAGTACTCCCATTGCAAAGGGTCGCCCGCCTGGCCCGGTTCCAGCATCTCGATGATCGGGTGCTGTTCGTATATGAACAGCGCGCCGCCCGGCTTGAGCAGGCGCGCCGCGACAGAGAAAAAACCGCTCAGATCAGGCATCCAGCTTAAGACACCGATGGTTATCGTGACGATGTCGAAACCGGCATCATAGGCTGCGTCGATGTCATAAATATCCGAGCACACAAATTCACAATCAATCGACCCGGCCGCAGCCAGTTCCCTTGCCTGCCCGATGAAGCCCTCCGATTGGTCGAAGCCGACGCAACGTGCCGCGCCCAAGTTCTTGACCGAGAGCAACTCCTGACCGTTGTTGCAGCAGAGCTGCGCCACGTCTGTGCCGGCCACGCCCAATTTTATAAGCACGCCGGTTTCGATCTCGTTGAGGCAGGTGTAACCCGGCGTCTGAAAAGCAGCGATCAGGTCGTCGTGGTTCTGGCCCCGGTGCAGCGGTGCCGCTTCGTTCCAGGCTGCGCGGTTGGCTTCCGTATAGTCTTTTGTCTTCATGGATTTCGCTCGGCTCGGATTGCGGGGCGCATGATTTAACACTGGCTGGCAGGAACGGCAACGTAACCTATCGCCGAAGGCGGTTGTGTAGGGCGGGAGGATTGAACACAATGGCGCTGCGAAATTCAGACGATCAACGTAACGCTGCCAATACATAACCCCGAGGGCCGGAGATCATGATACCGAACCGTAAATTTGACACCGAGGACTTGCAGAAGAAAGACAACCGTTTCGTCCATCCCTGGGAAGATTTTTCCAAGGCGGAGACACAGAAACGGACCGTCGTCGCCGAGTCGGAAGGCATCTACGTCTACGATTCAAATGGGAACAGGCTGATCGACGGCATTGCCGGCATGTGGTGCGTCAACACCGCCCATGGCGTGGCTGAGATTGTCCAGGCCATGGCCGATCAAGCGCAGCAAATGCCCTATTACACGCCGTGGGGTTCAACCAATCCGCCGGCCGCCGAATTGGCGGCCAAGTTGGCGGAGTTAGCGCCCGGCGATCTCAACAACACCTTCTTCACCACCGGCGGCTCCACGTCCGTGGACTCGGCGCTGCGTTTCGCCATGTTCTACAACAATTACTTGGGCCGGCCGGAGAAGAAGCAAATCATCTCCCGCGCCGACGCCTACCACGGCAGTACGTACCTTTCGGCGTCATGCTGCGGCAAGGAGCGCGACAAGAACTACCAGGATTTTGCCACTGATCTGGTCCATCTCCTGTCGTCGCCGAACTCCTACCGCCGGCCGGACGGCATGAGCCTGGACGATTACCGTGACATCAAAGTCAAGGAACTGGAGGACAAGATCCTCGAACTGGGTCCTGATAAGACAGCGGCCTTCATCGCCGAACCGATCCAGGCCTCCGGCGGGGTGATCATGGCGCCGCCGGGCTACCATAAGGCTTGCCTGGAAGTCTGCCGCCGCCACGACGTCTTGTATATCTCCGACGAGGTGGTCACCGGTTTCGGCCGTCTCGGACATTTCTTTGCGTCGGAAGAAGTCTTCGATATCGTCCCCGACATCATTACCTGCGCCAAGGGTCTGAGTTCCGGCTACATCCCCATCGGCGCGGTAATGATTTCTGATCGGGTGCTTGAACCGGTGAGTGGCGCAAAGGCCGAGGGCGCTGTTTTTTCAAACGGCTTCACCTATTCCGGCCATCCCGTCGCCTGCGCCACCGCGCTCAAGAATGTGGAAATCATGGAACGGCCCGGATTCATGGAACATGCGCTTGATGTCGGTCCCTATCTCCAAGAACGGCTCGCCGAGCTCAGGGACATCCCCATTGTCGGCGACGTACGCGGCATGGGCCTGATGGCCTGTATCGAATGTGTCATCAGCCAGGACAGCAAGGACGCACTGGCGCTGGACTACGAGATCGGCAACCGCATTGACCAACACTGCCAGGAACTCGGGCTTATCGTCAGGCCGATGATCAACATGTGCGTCATGTCCCCGCCGACAACCATCACCCGCGATCAAATCGACGACATGGTCCGAATTCTGCGCCAGGGCATCGAGCGGGCCATGGAGGACGTAACCAAAGAAGGACTGTGGAAAGAATCCGCCTAGACGAGTAAGGCAACAGGGAGACCATCATGGCAGGCGTTGCGGGGCGGGTCGCGCTGGTGACGGGTACGGGCAGCGCGGGCGGTATCGGTTTCGCAACCGCTCGGTTATTGAAAGAAGCGGGCGCGCAGGTTGGCATCACATCGACCACAGATCGGATTTACTCCCGACTTGAGGAACTGCCGGGTGTTGCGAATGAAGCCTTTGCCGGCACTGCGGATTTAACGGATCCCGCACAGGTCGAGAAACTTATCGCCGATCTAACGGAATCCCTTGGGCCGATTGATATCCTGGTCAATAACGCGGGTATGGTGCAGACCGGTGTCGAAAACGACTCGATGTTGCTTCACGAAATCAGCGACGAACAATGGCGCTATGGCCTCGACATAAACTTGTCCACGGCATTCATGGTCACCCGTGCCGTGCTGCCGGGAATGATTGAACGGGGTTACGGGCGTATCGTGCAGATGTCATCGGTCACCGGGCCGGTGGTCAGCAACCCAAAGGGTGCGATCTATAGCGCCGCCAAAGCTGGCATTCTTGGTATGACGCGGGCGCTCGCCATTGAGGTTGCGGAAAACAACATTACCGTCAACAGCATCGGTCCGGGTTGGATCGAGACTCCCTCGAGCAGCCCGGAAGAAGTTTTCGCCGGCAAGAACACGCCCGCCGGTAGACCGGGCACCGCAGATGAGATCGGCCATGTCGCCGTGTTCCTCGCCAGTGAGGAATCGAGTTACTTGACCGGCCAGCTCATCGTCGTTGATGGCGGTAACACCATCCAGGAATATAAAGGCCCAGCCGAAGGGTATTATTGAGGAACGCGCGTATGGCTCTCGAGTGTTTTGATCACGACGCCGATAATGATGTCATCGTCGCCGCCTTGCGCCGCGACGGTGCGGCCATCCTCACCGAACAAGTGAGCGCGGAAGTTGCCGATACCGTCGCCGCTGAGTTGCGGGGTTATTTCGACTCCGAAGGCACGGATTTCGAGAACGATTTCAACGGCTACAACACCCTGCGTATTTCCGGGGTCCTAGCGCGCTCACGTTCGTCAGCAGAGTTGATCGGCGATCCCCGTGTCCTTGCGATTTTGGATCCGTTTCTGTTGCCGCACTGCATTAACTATCAAATAGGCAGCACGACCGGGATCGAAATTCAGCCCGGCGAAGGAACTCAGGTTCTGCACACGGATGATAGTATTTACCCGATGCGGATACCGGGCGTTGAATGGCAGGTCGATGTCATGTGGGCGCTCACCGACTTCAACGCTGAGAACGGCGCCACCCGGGTCATTCCCGGAAGTCACCTTTGGAGAGGACCGTCGGAGATTCCCGAGCACCAGCAAGCCGAGGTTCAGGCAGTCATGCCCAAGGGATCGGCGCTGGTTTATCTCGGCTCAGTCATGCACGGCGGTGGCGCCAACATGACCAAGAAGCCGCGAATGGGGTTGATCAATACCTACGCCCTTGGCTGGCTTCGTCAGGAAGTAAACCAATATCTCCACGTTCCGCGTGATATTGCCGACAGCTACCCAGAACCCATTCGCCGCCTGATCGGATACCAAGGCCACGGCGCCTACCTCGGCCGGTTCCCTGGGGACCCGGACAACCACTGGCTAAACAAACATAAAAACGAGTAGGCATTCCGTGACTTCCGAACATATCCAGGAATATGACGACGCAATGATCGCACTGTTGGAACTCGTCTGGGGCAGCGGGTATATGTCCCCGGGCGGGCCTGGCGAGATCAAGATGATTGTCGACGGCGTCCAATTGGCCGGCAAGAAGGTGCTCGACATTGGCTGTGGCACAGGCGGAATTGACCAATTCCTGGCCAAGACATTCAATCCGAAACAACTTGTCGGCATCGATGTCGAAATCGGCCTTATTGAGCGCGCCACGGAACGCGCAAAAGAAAACGGCCTTGGCGAGCAGCTCAGGTTTAAATGCGTAGAGCCCGGCCCGCTACCCTTCGAAGATGCGTCCTTCGACGTCGTATTCAGTAAGGACGCCATGGTTCATATCGGCGACAAGGAGACTCTTTTCGAAGAAGTCTTTCGGGTGCTTTCCCCAGGAGGCTTCATCGTGGCCTGTGATTGGATGAGCGGAACGGACGAACCTTATTCCGAACAAATGACCTACTACATTAAAGCCGAGGGTCTGGATTTCGGCATGGCATCGCCGCGCCGCTATCGCGCTGCCATGACAGCGGCAGGCTTTGCTGACGTTCAGATTACAGACCGGAATGACTGGTACGGCCCCCTCGCTCACAAGGAACACGAAGCGCTGTCGGGTCCGCTTTACGAGCGCATCGTGGAACTTGTTGGTCGGGAGTTTGCCGATCAAGAGATCGAGGTGTGGCGCGCGCTAACGGTGGTCGTGGATAGTGGCGAGCTCAGGCCCAGCCATATGCGGGCGCACAAACCCGCCGCTTAAGTGCCGAACACGCAGAGCCTCGTTATTGCTGTACAGGCTGTTCGGTGGATTTTTTATACAGATCACCCAGTTTCAACTGATTGTCTTCCCGGGCTTTCTTGCTTCGGATGATCGACTGATGACGCAGCGTGCACGAATTGCACTCGTCGCGGGCTTCAACCGCCGCCCTCTCCGCCAACTGCACCGAATGACGGTCAGCAGCCATCAACGCTCCCGTGCCAAGCACGAAAAGGCCGACCAGATACAGTGCGGTACGATCCTTACTCATCATCACCACTACGACTCCGCCTGCGCCAGATATCGTTGAATTGGTGCTAGGCTATCCGGCTCTTCCGCCAATTCCTTATTAGCAAAATCGATGGTTACCACTTCGTGCTCAGTCAGGATTTTAAGAGCCGGCCGATCTTCGTCGGGGGCCATTTCCTCAAGCGCCTCGAAATGATCAATATAAACGTGATAGCGGACAGAAATATCGGTCATGAGTTCATCCCAATCGGTAAACTGCCGCTTTTCGATCCAGGCTTTGCCAATGGGTTTGAGTTCTGGGTCTGGGCGAGGCGTCAAATCGTATTTTTCCAGAAGCGGTCTCACAGCTTCGGCGGCAGCGCGCTCGACCTGCGCCAAGAGAGAGAGCTTGTCGCGTTCATGGGATTTGTCGAAGTATCGCGTGAGACCGTAGAAGTAGGCTTCGCCCATAATCTCCTCTTCAAAATACCGCAGAAGCGTATCTTGATATTCTGCACTTCCTGTTTCCGATTTTCCCACCGCTTCGACCTTTTTTGATATCGCAGACAATTAAGACGCTAAACACTATCGGTTTGCACTCATTCTAAACGGTGCGGCCGGCCCCGATTCCACATCCTGACGCCGAAACCGAGAAGCGTGAATACGCCACTAGCGGCAAGCAGCCAATAACCGGCGACGACCATGGAGCGGTTGGCGCTGGTCAGCCTATCGATAATCTCCTGATAGGTAATGGAAGTCTGTTCGTAGATTTCGGGTTTACTCGGATTGTGTTCGAGGATTTGCCAAATTGTCAGCGGTGCTCCGGCGCCAATCTCCGAACCGACGACCCAAACATCGAGCGTGCCGCCTGTATACCCGCTCACCAAGAGGTATTTGGGATGGGTCGACGGATAGCGAAATTCTCCGTCCACGCCCTTGAGCGTGAAATAGACGGAGGCAATTGCCGGCAGCATCGCGCCGGCGCTGGTTTTCGAAATTTCGTTGCGGATGGCGATAGTCTTAATCTCGCCACTGACTTTTTTCAATTCGCTCTCGGTGGGGTAGTCGTCCGGTAGCCAGATGGCTAAAAAGACTATCGCCAGTACCACTGCAATTGCGGCTAGAAAGAAATAGGGCCAGATGGGAGCCGGGCCGATTTTTTCGAACATAGCCATCAGTTGATCCTAGCAGCGACTTCGCGAGCCACGGCTTCGCCGCTCAAGTAGGCACCGCCGCAGAGCTGTACGTAAGGAACCGCGACAGCTTCTCCGGCAAAAAATACTCGCTCGCCAAGCGGTTTGGCCAGTTTGGCGCGGGCGCCATAGTGGCCCGGAGTGGCGGCGGCATATGCACCGTATGTCCAGGGGTTTTCCGCCCAGCCGGTCAGGTGGCCTTTGACAAAATGATCCCGCGCCTTGCTGCCAAACATTTTCACGACCTCACCCAAGGCGAAATCAACGGCGGCCCCTTTGCCTTGAGCGGAAAGCTGCCAACCAAAGGCGCCACCAACAAAACCAATCATGATGTTATAGCCGAATGGCCAAGTCAGAAAAAAACATGCTTCGGCGGGCATTTGATTGGGCACCCAGTATGTCAGCCATTGATTTGGAATCAGACCGAACCGTTCATCGTCAAACTGCAACGTAATCTTAGCAAGCAATCCCATGGGAAGATTGCCGATTGCCGATTGTTTCCATTCGGGCAGTTCCGGGGTTAACCGTATGGAGCCGGCGGCTAAAACGCCGGTGGAGACCGTGATGATGCAAGCCTTGGCCCGGATGGTTCCAGCCCGCGTCTCAACGGATACGCCGTCGCCGCTCCAATCGACGCGCGTGGCCGGTGTATTCAACTGGACCGGTAGATCAACACCCATACGGGCGACGAGAGCCCCATAACCTTCCTTGATCATATAGTTGGACCCCGTATCGCCATACTTCCAAACATCCATGGTCGACAGGTCATCGAAGTCCACGGCCCAGTCCATGGCGCCCATCCAGGTTTGGGCAACGCCGGAAAATGCCAGATCCGCTGGAATAACCGTCGACGCAGCTGCGTCGCGCCCTTCGCGTCCGGCTTTGTTTATAGCGCTCTCAACTTTGGTCCATGCCGTTCCGCTCTGTTGCCGCTCATCCCGCGTTGCCCGGCGGTCTCCCACATACAGCGCTTCGCCCGCATCACTATGATTGAGGAGATTGTAATTCCAGTCCCGAGCCATTTTGACATAAGGAAGATCGCTTGGTCCCATGACCCACGAACAGCCATGATCGAAGGGCACGCCGAAGGTATCGCTCTCTGTATAGGCGCGGCCGCCAATGCGATTGGCGCCTTCTAAGACGACAACTGATTTTCCTTCCGCGATCAGTGTGCGGGCAGCGGCAAGACCGGCGGAACCGGCCCCGATTACGACGACATCGGGATTGGTGGGCACGGTCTGCGCCCAGGCCGGCAATGCCGAGGCCGCCAGCATCCCCGATAGGACAGCGCGTCGCGAAACGGCGTGACGAATGCTACCTGTCATATTTCACACCCAACCAATGGCGCCAGTTGGCGGCCTATTGTGCCGCGTCGGCGCTCGCCGCATCGGCTTCCAACGGTTCGAAGATCGCATAGTATTTGCGAACGTATTCCGTATTTTTCCAGCCAAGTGCGGCCCCCTTGGGTACGTAGACGGCATCGCCGGCCGTAAAGTGGTGCTCCGTTCCGTCACCGTCGGTCAATGTCACTGAGCCCTCAAGCAGGCACATGAGCTCACTCCTCGGGAACGTTGACACAGCGCTTTCAAACGGAGTGGTGTCCCACACGCCTGAGGTCATCTGTCCGCTCGGGTCTTTAAAATAGGTATGATTGTGCCAGGTCGGAAGATCACCGATAAAACCGGACGGGTCTTCAATCTCCTCAATTTCCATACCCTCCGCCGGGCCCTTTGGCTGCGGTAGAATGACACCTTGTGACGAGACATCGGCGGCGGCTTCAGCACCCGGGTTTTCGAAGATCATGAAATACTTGCGCACGTAGCCTTCCTGTTTCCATTGGCAGGGCAGGCCCTTGGGAATGATAAACGGCTCGCCGGCGTTGACGGTAACTTCCGTGCCGTCGGCCAAAACCATGGTCACCGACCCTTCGAGCAGCAGCATAAATTCGTGCTCCCCGTAAGGGCCAAACTTGGCTGTCATCGGCGTACAGTCCCAAACGCCGGCCAAATATCCCGAAGATTCGACCTGGTGATAAAGGTGACCGCTTTGCACCGGGGTTCCCGCCTCCAAACCGGCGGGATCAATGGCATCCCAATCCTGCATGCCCGTATCGGCGGGTCCGTGCGGCTCGAAACGAATGATCCTCGGTTCGCTCATGGTCTTTTTCCTCTCTATGTCCAGGAAACAAATTCGGTCACTTCAGTTTGCCTTTAAATTTGGCTGGTTCGGTGAGCAAATGAGTGCCTTCTAATAAACACATTAGGCTGGATGATATACTTGACTCGGTTCGCGGAGCGAGCATAAAGTTTGACTGAACGTTCAGAAAGTCACCTAGGGAGGACAAAGTGACATGAACGTTTTCGCCCGCACGAATCTCAGAGACTGTTAAAACGCGAGTTGCCGTGTTTGGGCGCGTGTTTCGAATTTGGAGGCTGTCCGCGGAATTATTTGAGATTCCAAGGTTAGTGAATTTAATGGGAGAAAGCAGAAAATGGATGTCGTAGACCAAGTACATGCGGTGCGCTCGGGGAAATTGACCCGTCGTGCATTTAACAAATCTTTGCTCGGCGCGGGTGTCGCCCTGGCGGGAATGCCAGTGACGTCGCAGATGGCAAAGGCGGCGGCAGCTGATCAAGCCACGTATTTCACCTGGGGCGGCTACGATGTCGCTGACTTGTTCGCGCCCTATATCAAAGCCCACGGCGAGGCCCCCAACATGGCTTCGTTTGGCGGTTCCGAGGAGGCCCTGACGAAGATTCGCGGCGGTTTTGTGCCCGATGTGGCACATCCGTGCAACCAGGCCATTCCGCGTTGGGTGGCGAGTGGCCTATTCCAGCCGATCGATACCAGCAAGCTCTCGAACTATAAAGACGTGGTTCCCTCACTGGTCGATCTGCCCGGCAATATGGCCGACGGAAAACCCTATATGATGCCCATGGACTGGGGACGGACGTCGCTTACCTACCGGACCGACCTGTTCGATCTTCAGGGCAAGGAAGAGTCCTGGGGCATGCTGTGGGACGAGCGTTACAAGGGTCGCATCGGCATCATCGCCACGGCGGCGGATACCTGGTGGTGCGCGGCCATTTATGCCGGCGTCGATTTCCATGAGCTGTCGTCCGACGCGAACTTCAAGAAGGTCGCCGACCTGATGCGAAAACAGCGTCCGCTGGTTCGTCTTTACACAGACGATATGACGACCGTGGAGCAGGCGCTTGCCTCCGGCGAAATGGTTGCGGCCATGACCTGGGACAGCTCGGCCGTGACGCTCAAGGGCCAGGGTATCCCGGTCAAGTTCGCCAATGTCAAGGAAGGTGCCTTAACCTGGGTTTGCGGCGCCATGATCCTTAAGGATGCGCCGAAACCCGATTTGGCGCATGAAATTGTCGACTCCTTGATCAGCACCGAGTCCGGCAAGTGGCTGATCGGCGAGAACGGTTATGGACACTCCAACGCCAAATCCTTCGACCAGTTCACGGATGCGGAGTTGAAGAACTTGGGCCTGAGCCGGAATCCGCAGGAAATCCTGGACGCCGGTAAGTTCCAGGTTCCACAGACTCAGGAGTTCGAGACCAAGATGAATCAGGAATTCGAGCAGATTAAGGCCGGGTTCTGATCATTGCTTCCAGCGATTGAACGGCCGCGGCGACGACGCCGTGGCCGTTTTTTCCTTGATGTTTGCGGGTGCGCCGTCGATGGCCGCGCCATAGCTGGGGGAAGTTTCAGATGAGCAACGGAACGGCAGTCGTCGGCACAGTTTCAGAACCAGTCGCGGCACCGAAGTCTGGGTTCGGCGCCGTGTTCATGCGTAGCGAGCCGCTGCGCGGCTATACCTTGTTGTCGCCAACGCTTCTGATTATGGCATTCGGGATTTGTATTCCTTTCGCCATTTTGGTGACCATGAGTTTCTGGACCCAACATGGATTTGATTTCGACACGACGCTTACACTCAACAATTACAATACGGCCGTCGAAAGCCCTGTCTACGAGGCCCTGATACTGCGTTCGCTGGCAATCTCGGGTACTTGCACCATCGTCACCGTGTTGCTCTCCTATCCCATGGCCTACTACGTGGCCTTTCACGTCCACCGGCACAAGATGATCTGGATTATCTTGATGACCTTGCCGTTCTGGACCAGCTATCTGCTGCGCGTTTTCGCATGGAAAATTATTCTTGGTTATAACGGTGTCATCAACTCAGGCCTCAAGGGTCTTGGCCTGATTGAGCAACCGCTGGAATTCTTGCTCTACAGTCAATCAGCAGTGGTTATCACGCTGGCCCACGCCTGGGCGGCGTTTGCCATCCTACCCATGTACGTATCGCTGGAAAAAATCGACCGCACCCTCCTGGAGGCGGCGACCGATTTGGGAGACGGCCCCGTCGCACGCTTTCTGCGCGTGACCCTGCCGCTGTCGCTACCTGGTATAATCGCGGCAACATTGATCATTTTCATTCCCACGGTCGGTGATTACATCACCCCGGCGCTGCTTGGCGGGCCGGACGGGATCATGATCGGCAATTTGATCCAGGCGCAGTTCGGCAAGGTCAACAACTGGCCCATGGGTGCGGCGCTCGCCGTTGCCATGATGATTACCGTCTCAGTCTGTGCGGTGACGTTCATGCTGGTGACGCGCAAGGCGAAGGAGCACATCGCATGAGCGAAGTTTCTTATATCCAGCAGCGCAACCGCCCCTTGCACTACTACGCGCTCATATACTTGGCATTTCTGTACATTCCTGTGCTGTTTCTGCCGCTGTTTTCCTTAAACGACTCCATCTATGTCGCTTTTCCGCTCAAGAGCTTTACGCTGAAGTGGTACGAGCAAATGTTCGCCAATGAACCGATGTTCGCGGCATTGATGAACAGCGTCAGGGTCGGCGTGGCTACGTCAATTCTCGCTACTTTCCTGGGCATCTTTGCCGCCAAGGCGGTGACACGCTATCGCATGCCGGGAAAGACACCCGTTGTCAGCTTCATCATGCTGCCGTTGGTGATCCCCGGGATTATTTTCGGCGTCGCTTTGTTGATCTTGTTAAGCCGAATGGGGATTAAGCTTACCCTCCTTACTGTTACCCTCGGCCACGTCCTCGTCTGCGTCCCGTTCGCCATGGCAACCCTAATTCCACGCTTCGAGGGTTTCGACAAATCCATCGAGGAAGCGTCTGCGGACCTCGGTGAAAACATGTGGTGGACGTTCTGGCGAGTAACCTTTCCCATGGTTTTTCCGGGCATCGTTGCCAGTTTGCTACTTTGTTTTACCATCTCGTTCGACGAGTTCATCATGGCGTTTTTCCTGTCCGGGACCGATCCCACGTTGCCCCTGTTCATGTGGGGGCAGTTGCGGTTCCCCGCTAAACTGCCAGGCGTTCTCGCGCTCGGTACACTCATCCTCGCGGTTTCCTTCTTCGTTGTGTTCTTCTCACAATGGATCCGGACCCGTGGCATGCAATCATTTACCCCAGGCGGAGATTAACCGTGTCGCAAGACGAAGCATTCATTTCCATTCGTGACGTCTCCAAGGCCTTCGGTCCTGTGAAGGCCGTCAACAATGTGTCCATAGATATTGGCCCCGGCGAGTTCTTCTCGTTGCTGGGACCTTCGGGCTGCGGCAAGACGACACTGCTCCGGATGCTCGCCGGTTTCGAGTCGCCGACCTCGGGCGAGATTATTATCGACGGCCAGCCCATGTCGGCGGTCCCCCCGCACCTGCGTCCCGTGAACATGGTGTTTCAAAGCTACGCCATCTTTCCGCATTTGAATGTGCGCGACAATATCGCCTACGGCATGCGTAAGGCGGAATTGTCTCGGCCCGAGCTGGACAAAATGGTCGAAGAAATGTTGGAAATGATCAAGTTGCCCGGCTACGGCAAGCGCCGTTCACATGAGTTGTCCGGTGGTGAGCGGCAGCGGATTGCCCTGGCCAGGGCCCTGATCAAGCGACCGAAGGTCCTGCTTCTGGATGAACCCCTTGGTGCGCTGGACAAGAAATTGCGCGAACAGATGCAGTTGGAGCTCCGCGCATTACAGCGCTCGGTTGGCATCACCTTCGTTTTCGTCACCCACGACCAGGAAGAAGCGCTGACCATGTCTGACAGAATAGCTGTGATGTCGGGCGGGCGGGACTTGCAAGTCGACTCGCCGACCCGGCTCTACGAGCTGCCAAACAGCCGCGAGGTCGCCGCGTTCATCGGCAGTATGAACTTTTTCGATGCGCGTATCGAGGCGGTGGGAAGCGATAGCGCGACGGTGGATGCCGGGCCGATAGGCCGGATCACGGCGCCGGCTGGCGAGATGGCATTTTCGGAAGGTGACAAAGTCCTGGTGGCGATCCGGCCGGAGAAGCTTTCAATAAGCGATACGAAACCTAATGGCGATGGAAACTCCGTCGAGGGAACACTGGATGCCGCCGCCTATTTGGGCGAGCGCAGTCATTTCTACGTCCGCATTGACGGTGTAGAGCAGCCGATTGCGGTTTCGGCCCAAAACGCCACCCGCGCCGATGACAGCATCCGCGAACAGGATCGGCAGGTGTGGCTCAGCTGGTCTGATGATGCTGTCGTGCTCCTGGCCGCAAGCCAGGGGTAAGGAAACCCGATGGACGCGGATGTTGACAATTCAGTCAAGCCGGGACGGACCGCTTCGCGAGAGGTGAGGCGCCGGCAGTTGATTGAGGCGACAATTGACTCGATTGCCGAACGTGGGTTTTCTGGAACCACCCTTGCGACGGTGACAAAGGGCGCCAATTTGTCACATGGAATCGTCAATTTCTATTTCAAGAACAAAGAAACACTGTTTGCTGAAACTCTTGGTCTCTTGGCGCAGGAACACTTCGCCTGTTGGCAAAAAGCAATGGAAGAGTCCGATCCTAAACCCGGCAATCAACTCAAAGCCATTGTTGAGGTGGATTTTGAGCGTGCCATCTGCTCACCCAAAAAACTCGCAGTCTGGTTCGCCTTCTGGGGTCAGGCGAAGCATCGCCCAACCTATCTCGAGATTCATGACCAGTATGATATTCAACGCTCTAGCGAAATAGGGCGATTGTGTCGCTTGATCATCGCAGACGGAGCCTATGAAAACAGAGATCCGTCCTCTGCGGCGAGAAGCATTGTGGCGTTGATCGATGGATTGTGGCTAAACCAATTGCTTTACCCTAATTCAGTTAGCCGGAATCAGGCTCGCGACGATTGTTTTGCGTTCCTAGCTGAATTGTTTCCAAGACATTTTCCCGTAGCTGCAAACTCGCAGGCTTGCAATTCAAAATGACCCGCGACCCCCGGTACGACATTCTGTTCGAGCCCGTAAAAATCGGACCTGTCACTGCTAAAAATAGATTCTATCAAGTTCCCCATTGCAACGGCATGGGCTGGTCTTATCCGTCCAGCATGACCGAAATGCGCAGCGTCAAAGCCGAAGGCGGCTGGGCGGTGGTGTGTACGGAAGAGGTAGAAATCCACCCATCATCCGAGCACAGCCCCATCCCCGAAGGTCGGCTGTGGAGCGACGATGACATTCCTGTGTTTGCCCGTATGTGCGACAAGATTCATGAGCATGGCGGACTGGCCGGAATCGAACCCGCCTATACCGGATTTACAACGCCGAACCTGTACAGCCGGGAGGTTCCCTTGGCGCCCACCCACCGTCCGGTCGCCAGCTATGACCCGATCCAGGCGCGGGCCGTGGACAAGGCTGACATCAAATCCGTCCGCCAATGGCATGTGGATGCCGCGTTGCGTTCGAAGAAGGCCGGGTTCGATATCGTCTATATCTATGCCGGACATGATCTGTCATTCCAAATGCATTTCTTGTCGCGGCGCCATAACTCGCGCACGGACGAATATGGCGGCAGCCTGGAGAACCGGGTCCGGCTGTTCCGGGAAATACTCGAAGAGACTAAGGAAGCCGTGGGCGATACTTGCGCCGTTGTGATCCGCCTCGCCGTCGATGAAATGATTGGACCTGAAGGAATTACATGTGACGGGGAAGGACGCGACATTGTCGAAATGTTGGCCGAACTACCCGATCTATGGGACGTCAATGTCAGCGATTGGCCGAACGATTCGTCCACATCCCGATTCTCCGAGCAAGGCAACCAGGAACCCTACATAGACTTCGTCAAGAAAGTGACAAGCAAACCGGTGGTCGGAGTGGGCCGCTATACCTCGCCCGACGCAATGGTTTCCCTGATCAAGCGAGGCGTTGTCGATTTTATCGGCGCCGCCCGGCCCTCCATCGCCGATCCGTTCCTGCCGAAGAAGATCGAAGAGGGGCGTCCAGAGGACATTCGTGAATGTATCGGTTGTAATGTTTGTGTTTCCGGCGATTTCCTAGCCGTCCCCATGCGATGTACGCAAAACCCGACAATAGCCGAGGAGTGGCGCAAGGGCTGGCACCCCGAGCGCATTCCCGCCAAGGAAAGTGACGAGTCTGTACTGGTCATCGGGGCCGGGCCAGCGGGTTTGGAATGCGCTCGGGCACTTGGCCAACGTGGTTATTCGGTAACCTTGGCCGAGGCCTCAACCGAACTGGGCGGGCGGGTTACAGACGAATCGCGGCTACCGGGTCTCGCCGAGTGGGGCCGCGTCCGCGATTACCGCCAGGTCCAAATCGGCGAGATGGCAAATGTTGAGACATACCTGGACAGCCGGATGAATGCCGAGCAAGTCCTTGAGTTCGGCACCGGACACGTGGTGCTGGCAACCGGTTCCAAGTGGCGTTCGGATGGCGTTGGCCGTCAGAACTACGTGGCGGTGCCGGGCAGTGACAGCAAAAATGTGTTTACGCCGGATGATATCATCGCCGGCGCAAGCCTGACCGGTCCGGTGGTCGTGTTCGATGACGATCACTATTACATGGGCGGATTGATGTGCGAGAAACTGCGGGCCGAGGGTCATCAGGTGATTCTGGTCACGCCCGCCGCGGATGTGTCGCACTGGACCCACAATACGATGGAACAAACACGCATTCAGACCCGCTTGATTGAGCTGGGCGTGGAAATCGTCAGCCTGCACAATTTGACCAACATCGGTAACGGTGAAGTGAAATTGGCGTGTGTGTATACAGAGCGAAAGCAAAGTCGCGCCTGCGGATCGGTCGTCATGGTTACGGCACGCCTTCCGGAAGACCGTCTCTATCATGACCTGAGCGAGAACCAGGATGCCTTGGCCGATGCAGGGATCAAATCGGTAACCCGCATCGGTGACAGCTTGGCGCCGGGAACGATCGCAGCCGCCGTATACAGCGGGCACCGCTATGCCCGTGAATTGGATGAGCCGGTGTCTGGCGATGTGCCGTTCCGGCGCGAATTACCGCAATTGGCGGAAGCCTGATTTAAATTTCCGAGTGAGGGTATGGCACAAGATTCCCGATACAATATTCTGTTTGAGCCCATCAAAATCGGACCGGTAACGGCCAGAAACCGTTTCTACCAAGTGCCGCATTGTACCGGTCTGGGCTGGCTCAGACCACGTATGGCAGCGGCACTTCGCGGCATGAAAGCCGAAGGCGGCTGGGGCGTTGTCTGCACCGAGTACTGCTCGATCCATCCCTCTTCAGACGATCTACCGCACCCCTCGGCCTCTCTCTGGGACGACGGCGACATCAAGGCCAATGCATTGATGACCGAGCAGGTTCATGCCCATGGATCATTGGCCGGTGCCGAGTTGTGGTATGGCGGCGCCAGTACGGCCAATCTCAATACCCGCGAAGTACCCATGGACGTGGACAGCTTGCCCAACGGGCCGGGCAGTCCCTCCCAGACCCGAAGCATGGACAAGGCTGACATTCGAGAGTTCAGACGTTGGCACCGCAATGCAGCTCTACGTGCCAAGCAAGCCGGGTTCGATATCGTTTATGTTTACGCCACCCACGACTACCTGCTGTCCAAATTTCTGTCGCCCAAAACGAACACGCGTACTGATGAATACGGAGGATCGATGGAGAATCGCGTTCGCCTGGTTCGAGAGTTGATCGAGGAAACCAAGGATGCCGTCGGCGACACCTGTGCCGTGGCAGTCCGGTTCTCCGCTGATGAGACCAGCGGCGCCGATGGCGAACCGATACTGGGCGAACGCCGCGACATGCTAGAGATGCTCGCCGAACTTCCCGACCTGTGGGACATCAATATCCAGGATTACTCTCTTGAAATGGGCGTCTCGCGCTTCGTCAAGGAGGCCTCGCTCGAGCCTTATATGGCGTTCGTTAAATCCGTGACCTCTAAACCTGTCGTCACCGTTGGCCGTTTCACTTCACCCGATACAATGCTCTCTCAGGTCAAGCGCGGCATCACCGATTTCATTGGCGCGGCGCGACCATCCATTGCCGATCCGTTTTTACCAACAAAAATCCAAGAGGGGCGGTTCGAGGATATTCGCGAGTGCATCGGTTGTAACGTTTGTTATGTTGGTGATTCCAAGAGTGTATCGATCCGCTGCACACAGAATCCGACCATGGGCGAGGAGTGGCGTCGCGATTGGCATCCGGAACAGATCGACGCCAAGGGCTCGAACTCAAAGGTTCTCGTCGTCGGAGCCGGGCCGGCGGGCCTGGAAGCGGCGCGAACACTGGGCCAACGCGGTTACGAGGTCATGCTTGCCGAGGCCACGCGGGACCTGGGCGGCCGCGTCACCCGCGAAGCAGCGCTCCCAGGACTAAGCGAGTGGGCACGGGTCCGAGATTACCGGGCCCAGCAAATTGAGGCGATGCCCAACGTTGAAATATTCCGCGAGAGCGAACTCACCGCCGACGACATTCTTGCCGTCGGCGCCGATCATGTCGCCATCGCCACTGGCGCCCATTGGCGAACGGACAAGTACAACGGCTCGATCTATGAGACGATTTCCGAACCTGGATCATCCCCACAGATACTAACGCCCGATGAAATTATGGCCGGCCGACTGCCCCAGGGCCCGACCCTGGTTTACGACGCCGACCACTACTATATGGGCGGCGTCCTGGCTGAACGCCTGCGCGATGAAGGTCTCCCGGTTATGTTAGTCACGCCAAATGAAAAAGTTTCCGCCTGGGGTGAAAATACGACTGAACGCTGGCGCGTCCAGCGGCGGCTCCTGGAATTGGACGTGGACATCGTTACCGGGCATGTCCTCAATACATTTGACGGTAGTGAAGCGGTGCTGAAATGTGCCTATACGGGCCGGGAACGGCGGACCGAAGTGGAGGCCGTCGTAATGGTCAGCCAACGCAAGCCTAACGACGGACTTTATCACGACCTGCTGGAACGCATTGAAGCCGGGGCCGACGGAGCGCCTCTCTCATTAACGCGGATCGGCGATTGCGAGGCTCCGGCCATCATCGCCGCCGCTGTTTACGCCGGCCACCGCTACGCCCGCGAGTTGGACACGACCGTCAATGCGGATAACCCGCTCAAGCATGACCGGCTATTTTTCGAAGACGCTTGATGATCAAAGGTAATGTTCGAGCTCAGCAATTTGCTCGTCAATCACCTCGCCCATTCGACTGGCGTCCATCGTTCCATAGTGGCCGGCATAGACGCATTTTACCGGCAGTTGGGCCATGCGCCGGAGACTGGAACAGTAGGTCTCCGGATCGTCGGGCGGCCAAGCCAAACCGTGTTCACCGTCGTACAGCATATCGCTGGTGAACAGGCTACCGGTCGCCGCTTCCCAAATTGCCAGGCCTCCAAGTGATCGTCCCGGCACATGCAGAACTTCCAGCGATCGATTTCCCAAATCAAAGATTTCTCCATCCTCGACCAGACGCGTCGGCTTCGCGGGATGCAGTGAATAATCTTCAAGCCGGTAGCCTTCCCATGGTAGCGACCACAATGTCTCATCATTCAGGTAATCGCTGACACTCGCTTGTTCTGCGTCGGGAGCATCAAGAAGAGGGGCATCAAGCGGATGGCACGCCCGTTCCGAGAAACTGTGCCAACCCCCCGCATGATCATAGGAGGCATTTAGAGTCACAGCCGCAACCGGCTTTCCGGCAATCGCTTCTACCAATGGCGCGGGGGAAACAATGCCGCAACCGGTATCTACAACCAGATCTCGTTCACGGCCACGGACCAGCCAGATATCGCCAACGGCGTAGGAGTCGATGTGCGATTCCCGGAGGCGGATAATATCGTCGCCGCAAACTTCTATGGAATACCAAACTTCCGCGACAGGCTTCACTAGGGCATACGTGCTTTCGGCAATCATCCCACTTTCCCCCATCATAGACCTACGGTTCCCGGCAGGCCTACGTGCTTAGGAAATCCTAACATCGCGCCTCCGTCACGGCTACAGCAAGTCCTTCGGGAACCGCCTGCGGCAGAGAAGCTCGGGACGGCATCAGCACTGATCGCCTCTTGCCTCACCATCATATCCGGGGCATGAATTACCGATACTTTGCCGGAGGTAATCGATGATCGTTATGCATGGAATCTTCGACCTTGAAGACAGCGACGGAGAGCAAGCATTTAAGGACGCCTACGAGCGATTTGCCGATCACCTGCGAAGCAAAGAGCTGTTGGTCAGCTGGCGCTTCATGCAACGGCATCCGCATGACTGCTACAACTCGAATCCGCTGCCGGAGACGTTTTTAGTGGCCATGGAGTTCGCCGACTTGGCGCAGGCCGACGCCAGCTACGCTTATGTGCAAGAAGGTTCTGAACCAGTCGGCGGCCTGCACCGCAACGTTCTCTCTAAACTCGCCGGCTACAGATTCGTTCTATACGCCGACGTTTGACGGCAGAATTGCCTAGGCATCAAGGGCCGTTATGACGCTCGGTAGATCAGCGTGTGCTTCACAAATCCCGTCGGCGGAGGTCATATCCTTGTCAACGTCACGCTTAGCCGTGAACAAGACGGCGCGCATGCCAAGCGCCTGCGGTCCTTTGACGTCATTGTGGTCACGGTCGCCGATATGAACCATCTCCGAGAAATCGCAACCCATCTGGGCGGCGGCGGAATCAAACATGGACCGATCCGGTTTGGAATGCCCGACCTCATCGGAAAAAGCAAAGCCGCTGAAGTATTGCTTGAGACCATGACCCTCAAGCAAATCACGGAGCCCACTACCCGGTGTGACAATGGTATCTGAGACGATACAAAGCTTGTAGCTTTCGGACAACTCGGCAATGGCGTCCTTGGCACCGGCAATGGGATCGGGCGGTATGTCCACTTCCATCCGGCCCATGGCGTCGGCAACCCCGGTCAGCTCGTCCTCGGGCAATGTCCGGCCCAATCCGTTCAGCAGAACTTCCAGGCGCTCCCGCGCGGTCCAGGTAATGGAATGGCCTTTCCAACATTTGACGAAGGCGGCATTGGCTACGCCGTAACCGATGGCCAAGTCTTCGCTTGAAATTTCGTTGTGACGGTTGAGAGCCTCGAGCACCAGATGGTGACGTTCGTCCGGCTTCGAGCGCAGCCCCTGTGCCATGCGCTTCGGTTCGTCCGATTCGTCGTCAATGATCGTATCCCACAGATCAAAGGTTACCGCCTTGATTTTATTAGACACTATGGACTCCTAGATGAAGAAACTCCGGCTCAGGCCGGGCCATTCGCGGATGGTGCGATAGCCGCCCGGTCGGGTCAATACACCTGACGCGACTCTGCCTAGGCTTGAAAATGGATGACGTTACCGTTCATGCCGTGAATGACGGCCTCGGCTCTATCAACAGCGCTGACAAGTTCCCGCCAGCGATCCGGCGAAATTACTGAGATTGCTGTGGACAGCGCATCCGCCGCGACAGCGGTCGGTGCCGTCACGCTGACGCTTTGGACATGTTCGGCGCTTTTACCTGTTTCTGGGTCAATGAGATGAAGATGATTCCCAAGTTGGTCGAGGAGTGTTCCCCGTGGCGCTGATGTCGCCAAGGCCCGGTCCGCAAGACGGAAAGCCGGCAGCGCACCTCCCGACACGCCGACGCGCCATGGACGCTGGGCCTGTTGATTGAACCCCAAAGCCTGGAACTCTCCCAAATTGACAAGAACATTAGCCACGCCGGCGGCGCGAAAGATATCTGCAACGGAGTCGGTGATATAGCCTTGGGCAATGCCGTTGAATGTTAATGCCATCCCCGGCTTATTCAGAACCACCGCGCCTAAATGAAAGTCGATTGCCCTAAAATCAACCGCCCTGAGAGCCTGGCGAATTGCGTCCCCACCGGGACCGCTCGGGTCGGCGTTTGGGCTTCGAAAGTGATCTGCATAAAGCTTCCATAGGGGTTGGATGGAAACGTCGAAGGCGCCACTGGTGAGAACGCCGAATTGATGGCAGTGGCCGAGCAATTTCAACATGTCGTGGCTGGGATGGTTTAAACATCCTGCGCTGTTCAACTGCACCAGCGCGGACTCCGGCCGGTACAGACTGAACTGCTTCTCCAGGCGTTCAATCTCGGCGACGGCGGCGCTAACAAGTTCTCGCGCACGGCCGCGCGCGGAATGGTGGAGGATAATCTCGGCCTCGGCGCCAAGGGCGCGGCCCCGCCAGCGATAGGCCTGCTCGCGCGCCGCCGCGTGGCGTCCGTCCGCGGCCAAGGCCACGCCGCCAGCAACGATGGAGATAAACCGGCGACGCGACGGAAATGCAGATTGGCCGGTGGTCATGCCGGTTGCTCCTTCCTTTTGGGTGCCTCACCGCGGCTGAGGGCCTGCCTGCGCTCACGGCGCTTGCGCGTCTCAACCAGGGGCGGACACATATGATCGTCGTGGTAGATGCTCTGGCAGTCCAGGCAATAAATACATTCATGCGAATTGATCTCTCCGCTTGGGTGGATGGCCTGGACCGGACACCGAAGCGAACAGATCTGGCATCCGACGCCGCATTGGTGGCGACGTTTGAGCCAATCGAACATCCGATTGTTGGCAGGAATTGCCAGCGCCGCTCCCAACGGACAAAGATAACGGCAGAATATCCGGTTAATGAATATGGATGCGGCGAGGATCGCGACCGCGTAGGCAACGAAGGGCCACGCGCGGACAAACTTGAGCGCGATCGCCGTTTTGAACGGCTCCACTTCCGTTAGTTTCTCGGCCATGTCCGTGGGGCCAAAGGTCAATGCCAGAAGGCCCAGAAAGAACACATACTTAATGGGCCAGAGACGCTCATTGACGACAAAAGGAAGGGTGAATTGGCGGATATTCACATGTACAGCCAACCTGTTGATCAGTTCCTGCAAAGCGCCGAATGGACACAACCAACCGCAAAATACCCCCCTGCCCCAAAATAGCAGCGCCAGAGCAACGAACCCCCACAGGACAAAAATCAACGGCTCCAGGAGGAAGAAGTCCCACCGGAATTCCGACAACAAGGCATGGATGAATGTGAGGACATTGATAACCGAAAGCTGCGCAGCGGCAATCCAACCAACAAATATTAATGTAAAAACAAGGAAAGCAATTCGGAATTTGTCCATCAAATCCCGATACCGCACCAGCCAATCCTGAAAAATGAGCAGAACGAGAAGTACGGCGAGAGCCAAGCCAAGAATTGCGATGTAAGTAATGCTGTCGAGCCATCGGACTTCCCACAACGGCCGGTCCGGATTGGATTTGGCGTCAGCCGTGGATGCTTGGCGGTCGCGAAGAAACCGTGCCGGCAAAATGTAGTTGAGCGGAAAGCTGGCAAACCGCTTGCCCAGATTTTCGATGTCGCGCTCAACCAGCACATCCAGGCGCCAAGGGCTCGTCGGGTTGAATTCAATTTCCGGCGGCACAGTAAGTAAACTTATTTCCCTGAGATCAGGCGCGCCGGCAATAGTCAGCTCTTTTAACGAGTGATGCATCGGCTTGTTGAGTTGAATGGTCTTATCGCCTTGGATCAGTTGCAATCGTTCGAAAACACCTGTGCGGCGGTAGTTGTAGCCTCGGAATGAGTAGAATCCCTGAGCGGCGACAAAAATGACCGAGGCGCCCGGCTCCGTTTCAGCCATGAGCTTGTTATAGGCAGCAAAGCCCAAGAGGTTTTGGCCAATGGCAGCCGGCGATGCCAACCCGGCGAACAGATCAATGAATGGTTTGCCGGCGTCGCTGACGTCAGTCTCAACCGAAAATGCAGCATCAACACCGCTCTTGGTCACCTGAAGGCGGCGAAGAGATCCATCGGCAAGCAACTCGGCCCAGCCGGCTTCATAGAAAACCTCGTTGTCGATTGCACCGCCGCCATGCGAATGGTCTTCACTGATGATGCCCCTTGCGCGTGCCACCTTACGCGCCGCGCGCATGATGCTATCACTGAATACCAGCGACGTGATGGTCGCACCGGTAACCATGTCGATGCTGACTTCATCAGCGTGCCGGGCTGGGCCGAGCCTCACCCTCTGGCGAATGTCGGCACCCTTCATTTGGGCGATAAATATATCCAGGCTACCTTCGGGAACTCCAAGAACGAGGATCGGCTCCTGGTGCTGATAGACCACAGCGCCGGTAATATGGCCGCTGAGGTCAACACCGGCGAGTATCTTGACCGGCTTACCTGAATACCCGGCCGAACTAATAACGTCCGATGTCAGGAATACGTAGCCAATTAATTTGTTGTCCCGAAATACCGACGCCGCCGGCGGACTTCCGTCCATAACACCGGCGTGGTCGGCATCAGGAAATATTTTTGCGAGGGGGTGAACTTCAAGCGCCGCGGTCAGATCACCCGCAGCACGGCTGTCCGAAGGGATGACAAGCACGATAAGCAGCAACACAACTGCGCCAACCGCCCGCGATGCAATCATGCGAAGCCACGCGTGCGGACAGGACCTCATGTTACTCATTTTTCATTCTGTAATTTTCCGCTCTTGGAATCGCGACCACCTTTGTACAGCTGAGCAATTCCCGCTCCGCACCGGGAGCGGAATGCCCTCAAATTACCTGCACTAAAAATAGTGCAATGCAAATGGCAGGAACTTAACCCGCGTCAAGTTGCCTGCCGGCCACTCATGCTTTTATGCAGGCGACAAAACATGCCGAAGTCGAACCGTTGGTTCGGTCATTCCAGCCGCTACGGTTCAAATTAGGAGGACTAATCTTGATACATACCGCAATCCGTCGCACGGCCCCTTGGGTCGCCGCGCTTACCGCAATCGCCCTGTCCATGGCTTCCGCCATGGCGGCCAGCGAACCCACCGGGGACAAGTTGAAAAAGCACGAAACAACGCCGGGCCAACAATACAAGCCAAGCCTGGATGTCCTTGATGGTGCCGAGCAACCGGGTGCCAAGCCAGGCGTGCCAACGCTGACCGCGGATGAGTTTGCCCGAGCCAATAAGATTTACTTTGAGCGTTGCGCCGGTTGCCATGGCGTGCTCCGCAAGGGCGCGACGGGCAAGCCGCTAACGCCGAAGGAAACCAAGGAACTCGGCTTCGACTATCTGAAAACGTTCATCACCTACGGCTCACCCGCGGGCATGCCCAACTGGGGAACCTCGGGCGCAATGTCGGAGGCCGACATCGATGTCATGTCGCGCTATCTCCTCAACGAACCGGCGGTTCCGCCGGAATTCGGCATGAAGGAGATTAAGGCGAGCTGGAATGTTGTCATACCGCCGGAGAAACGTCCGACTAAGAAGATGAACGACTTGGACATCGACAACCTGTTCTCCGTCACCCTTCGTGATTCTGGTGAGGTGGCGCTGATCGATGGTGGCAACTACAAAATCCACACCATCATCAAGACCGGCTATGCAGTTCACATTAGCCGAATTTCCGCCAGTGGCAGGTATCTGTTCGTTATCGGCCGTGACGCCTTGATCAACATGATCGATCTCTGGATGAAGACACCGCAGACCGTGGCCTCCATCAAGATCGGCATGGAAGCGCGTTCGGTTGAGACATCGAAAACCAAGGGCTGGGAAGATAAGTACGCCATAGGCGGGGCTTACTGGCCGCCGCAGTACGTAATCATGGATGGCGCAACTTTGGAGCCGCTGAAGGTCGTCACCACGAGGGGCATGACCGTCGATACGCAGGAATACCACCCTGAACCCCGTGTCGCCGCCATCATCAGTTCCCATTACAAACCTGAGTTCGTCGTCAACGTGAAGGAAACCGGCAAGATATTGTTGGTCAACTACTCCGACATCGAAAACCTGAGCGTAACGACCATCGATGCCGAACGCTTCCTGCATGACGGCGGGTTGGATTCCACCGGCCGCTATTTCCTGGTTGCCGCCAATGCGCGCAACACCATCGGCGTCATCGACACCAAGGAAGGAAAGTTGGTCAAATTGATCGGCGAGGAAGATGGAATTGGCGCGACTCCGCACCCCGGACGCGGCGCCAACTTCATTCATCCGAAGTTCGGACCGGTATGGGCTACCAGCCATCTTGGCGACGAGACCGTTGCCTTGATCGGCACTGACCCTGAGGGTCACGCCGAAAATGCCTGGAAGGTCGTCCAATCCCTTGAGGCTCAGGGCGGCGGCTCGCTGTTCGTCAAAACCCATCCGAAGTCGAAGAACCTATGGGTCGATAGCCCGCTCAACCCCGAAGCCGAAGTCTCGTCCTCGGTGGCGGTGTTCGACGTTAACAATCTCGACAAGCCTTATGAGGTTGTACCGATTGGCGAGATGTCGGGTATCAGCGAAGGCGTTCGCCGCGTTGTGCAAGGCGAGTACAACAAACAAGGCACCGAAATCTGGTTCTCTGTGTGGAACGGTAAGGATCAGGAATCGGCCATCGTTGTCATTGATGACAAGACCCGTAAACTGAAAAAGGTCATCAAGGACAAACGCCTGATTACGCCAACCGGCAAGTTCAACGTCTTCAATACACGCGAGGATGTATACTAACGCTAACTGACGACAAAACGACGGGCGGCTGGCATATGTCAGCCGCCCGTTTTCTTTTACAAATGCGCTGAGTGATTAGTTGACTGATCAGTCTGCCGGCGTCTGCAGATGCGGCCGGTAACGCATATCCGTATCAAGAACATGTTCTTCCAGCCATGTCGCCAGCAGTTCGATGATCCCACTGCTAATTTCGGGCGAAGGGTTATCCTGATAGGCCTCATACAGCGACCGCAACTGCACCATGAGCCTACTGTGCTCTGCGGCGTGCGCCTCCAAGTCAGGATAACCGTGTTTCTTCATGAGCATTTCCTCGCGCTGGAAGTGCGCAACGGCGCGATCAATGAGAACCTTGAGAATACACCCGATAGCAGCTTCGTCGGTTCCCGTAAGATGTGCTTCGTCAATGTGATTTATCAGACTGAAAATAACGATGTGATCGGCGTCCAGGCTGTCGACACCCACTTGATAGTCATTGGTCCAAACGATCAGTGCCATATCAAAACCAAATTTTGAGGGTGACGGGGAGTTGCGGCTGGGCGCTAGTGCTCACCGGTGGCGAAGATCGCCCGTAGCGTCTCGGCATCCTGAACACGAACTCTGCGCCCCTTGCATGTTAGGCCGTAACTCCCCAGCAAGCGCATGGCGCGCGAAAGGCTTTCGGGTTCCATGCCCAGGTAGGTGGCAATCAACCGCTTCCCAAACGGTAACTTAATTTCGAAGGCACCATTTCTTTCCGGCGCCAGCCGAAGCAGATAATCAGCCAATCGCTGCGCCGTCGGCATTAACTGAATTCGTTCCAACTGATCCGACGAGTTTTGTAACTGCGACGACAAGGCATTTATGGTTTGGGCGGCCAGGCCGGCGTCTCGGCCGGTGAGTTCAGCAAACAGGTCACCTGAAATCTCAAGCACGCGACATTCGCCTATCGCTTCCGCTGTTTCCGTATGGACAGAACTTGTCAACGCCGCACACAGTCCGAAAACATCGTCGCGTTGCATGACTGCGATAACCGCGTGTTTCCCGTTGCGACCCCTGTAAATCTGAACGATCCCATCCAGGATCACGAAAACATTTTTTGCGGGTTGCCCGGCACGGCAAACAAGTTCTCGGGGGCGATACGATTTCACCAATGAATTAGCGGCTATCTCGTCCAACAGGTCCATCGGGACGTTGGAAAATAGCGCTGCCTTGCGAATTTCCAAACGTTCTACCGCCGCACTCATCTATCTGCTCTTTCGTTTCAATACAACGACACGGCACCCACAAGGAAACCGCTTATTGAGCCGGAGAATGGCAGATCGTTGATTCGCCCGCCTTGATAAAGATCAAGTCCTGATTGTGCTCAGTGTGCGATCAAACGACTCGAAAAGGGGATTGTCGGAGAGATTTAAAGTGGAATTCACAGTCTTTTTGTTAGTGGGAGTCGCTCTCTATTTCGCCTCCGATCGTATTCTTGATCACATAGAGACAGCCCGCGGTCAACGGTTCGAAAATAGGTCAGTTGTCTACTTCGCCATCCTTCTGGGCATGACTCTTGTCGTCTTTCCGATCATCAGATGGCTGCTCGCCGACTGAGTTTTGCGAAACTTAACAAAGATCAAGGCCTGGCCGAAATCACCGTGCTTATCTGCGCATCTGTATGACCAAAGCAGTCGTGGAAGGAGACCTGATCATGGGTGAAACCCAAGCTGATCAACCGACACCGGAAAACACATCTGGAGGATCTGGAGGCGGTGACGCGGACGAGCCAATCCCGTTCATGCAACAGGTCTTGGATAATCCATTCCTGCTTCTGTTCCTGGGGATCACCGTCCCCACGGTCTTTTATGTGATTTGGGGGGTGATGGAAGTCGTCGCCATCCCCGTCGCCAGTTAGGAGAGGGCAAGATGTCAATATTCCCCCCCGCGCAACGGATCTGGTGGAAAGAACCCATCGAACGATCAGAGATTCTATGGGTCACCATCGCTTTGGTGTGGTGCTTGGTTTTGTTCTTCATGATGCCCTATTGGCATCTGTACGGAGACCAGAACCTCGCCAACGAAGCCTACAAGATCAAGCCTGAGGTTTTCGCCGAACGCACCGAAGCCATGGCTGAGAAGTACACCGTTCGCGAGGAAGGCGACACCGGCATTCCGGTCGTCCATCCGCCGGCCGGCAGCGATATCTATATGCTGGCGCGACTATGGGAATGGTGGCCGGTTCTGGAGCTTGAAAAGAACCAGTCTTACCGGTTGCACCTATCATCCCTGGATTGGCAGCACGGCTTCTCCCTGTTGCCCGAGAACATCAACATCCAAGTCCATCCCGACTATGAAATGGTGATCACCATAACTCCCAATAAATCGGGTGAGTTCACGGTGGTTTGCAACGAGTTCTGTGGCATCGGTCATCACACCATGACCGGTAAAATTCACGTCGTGGACAAATAGGGGTCGATATCATGTCTAGTAGTGCTGACTTTCGGATTTGTCCCGACACCGGGTTCAAGATCCATCTTCCCGCTGACAAGCTGATCAAGTGGAATGCAGTGACCGCTGTCGTGTTTCTTCTCATTGGTGGTCTGTTCGGTATCGGCGTCGCCATGACGCGGTGGCCGGCGGTACATCTTCTGCCCGCCGATATGTTCTATATGGCGCTGACCGCTCACGGCTTTGACGTTCTGCTTGTCTGGTGCATCTTTTTTGAAATCGCCATTCTCTATTTCGCCTCGTCGATTCTTCTCGGTTGCCGCCTGGCCACCCCGAAGCTCGCATGGCTGGGTTATTGGCTGATGCTGATTGGCGCCGTGATCACCAATATCGCAGTTCTGCGCGGCGACTCTTCGGTGATGTTCACGTCCTACGTCCCGATGATGGCAGCGCCGGACTTCTACCTCGGCATTATTCTGTTCGCGGTCGGCGCATTGGTCGGTTGCTTCGTATTTTTCGGCACCCTGGTCATCGCCAAACGCGAAAAGACCTACGAGGGTTCGGTGCCGTTGGTTACCTTCGGGGCCACGGTGGCGGCAATCATCGCTGTCTTCACCATCGCCACCGGAGCCGTCATCCTGATCCCGACCATGCTCTGGTCAATGGGTGCGATCGCCCACATCGATACCGTCATGTACAAGGTTGTTTGGTGGGCCATGGGCCATTCATCGCAGCAAATCAATGTCGCCGCTCATATCGCTGTCTGGTATGCGTTGGCCGCCATTCTGTTCGGTGCCAAACCGCTGTCGGAGAAGGTCTCGCGGACGGCGTTCCTGCTCTATATTCTGTTCCTGCAATTGGCCAGCGCTCACCATTTGCTGGTCGAGCCGGGCCTGAGTTCCGAATACAAAGTGTTCAACACCTCTTACGCCCTCTATCTGGCGGTGTTGGGCAGCATGATTCACGGACTGACGGTGCCGGGCGCTGTTGAGGCGGCGCAACGCAAGAAGGGCTACACCAAGGGTATGTTCGAGTGGTTGCGCAAGGCGCCCTGGGGCAATCCGGCCTTCTCCGGGTTCGCGCTTTCAATAGTTCTGTTCGGGTTCCTTGGCGGCATCTCCGGCGTCATGATGGGAACTGAGCAGCTCAACATCATTATCCATAATACCATTTACGTTCCGGGCCACTTCCACGCCACGGTCGTCACCGGGACCACGCTTGCGTTCATGGCGCTGGCCTATTGGCTGGTGCCGGTGCTGTGGCAAAAGGAACTGGTCTTGCCCGGACTTGCCAAGTGGCAACCCTATCTGTTCGGGATCGGCATGGGTCTTGCGGCAACGTTCATGATGGGCGCCGGTACCTTGGGTGTTCCGCGACGGCATTGGGATATCAACTTTGCCGACGCCGCCATTGGTTATGACTTCTCGGGTGCCGCGCATTTGATGATGGGATTGAACGGCGTTGCCGCACTAATGGGCGGCATCGGCGGCGCGATCTTCATCCTCAACATGGTCGGCACCATCCTATGGGGTAAACCGAAGACCAAAGCGGCCGAAGCGGAGCCGGCTCCCGTCGCACCCGTGGGCGGCGCGGCTACGGTCTCCAGCTACGGCAACGCCGGTACTCTGGCCGTACCTGGAACCTTTACTTTGGCGATGGTCTTCCTGGTTGCGTTTATCCTCTACTTCTTCGTGAACTGGAAGTACCTAGCCGGCGTTTGGCCCATAAGTTAGGGCCATTGACCAGGGGCGGGATCCTCCCCCGACGACGTGGTTTCGCCCCTGGTCCCATTCTTTGGATAACTGTGAGTAAGCGGGAAAACGTGAAATTGCGTCACCCACCGTTTAAGTTTCGAACCAGCTTTTCGGCCGCCCTTTGCCTATTACTTGGCATGGCGGCAGCCTGCTTGACCTGGAATGAAAGTCAGGCGCATGGAACGGCGCAGACCGACAACCATGACTCTGCGGCACCGATTGAGGGCCACGCCTCCTCAATGCCGAATGATTTCGACGAGAAAACAGCGCTTGCCATTTCGCAGTCCGTGATCGGCCGCCCGGTCAACGATCAGCTCCTTCGCGGCTCGGATGGCCGTGCAGTACGGCTTTCCGATTTCCAGGGACGACCGGTGTTGGTGAATTTCATCTATACCAGCTGCGTGCACAGTTGCGGCGTGATGACCGAATCACTGGCTGATATTTACGAGAATGCCTGGGATGCCCTGGGCCCAGACAGCTTCACTGCCGTGACCATTGGATTTGATACCGCCCACGACAATTCGGAGCGCATGGCTTCATTCGCCCGACAGCATGGCGTTCATAACATTGCAAATTGGCATTTCGTCGGCGTCGACGCACCGATTGTTACGGCATTGGCAGACTCCTTTGGTTTTCAGTATTTCAAATCATCCAAGGGATTTGACCATATCGACCAAGTCACACTCGTTGATGCCGGGGGTCTTGTTCAGACTCAGGTTTACGGCGAACGGTTTGATAAGCCCTTGGTCATGGAGCCCCTCAAGGCGCTGGTCTTCGGTACACCCAGCCCGTTTCGCAGTCTTGACGATTTGGTCAAAAAAATCCGCCTGTTTTGCACCCTCTACGATCCCGCCGCTGACCGTTACCGGTTTGACTATTCCATCTTCATCCGGCTGGGAGTCGGCATATTTATTATCGGCGGCGTCTCCATATGGCTTGCCCGCGAAATGTGGTCGAGGCGGCGCCGGCGCCGTCACCATGGACCGGCCCGGTCAGCTTGACTAAATTACCGCACACCTGTCACCTAATCACCGGATTCACATGCTGACTACAATTCAAGCCCCGCTGCGCAGCCTGCTGGAATGGCTGGAGCTGTTATTCGATAAACCATTTGGACCACCGTGGAATCCGGTTCGCCAATCGGGAACCCTGGCTTTCTTCTTCTTTTGGGTGGTAGCAGTCAGCGGCGTTTACGTATTTATCCTGTTCGATACCAGCGTCAGCGGCGCCTATTCTTCAGTCGAGCACATGACCCATGAACAATGGTTTTTGGGCGGTGTCATGCGCAGCCTTCATCGCTACGCGTCCGACGCCATGGTGCTGACTATGCTGCTGCATGTGGCTCGTGAATTCTCCCACGACCGATACCGCGGCACGCGGTGGTTCTCCTGGATTACAGGCATCCCGGTGGTTTGGCTTCTGCTTGCGTCAGGGATCAGCGGCTATTGGCTGGTTTGGGATGAGTTAGCCCAGTACGTGGCGATCGGCTCCATGGAATGGTTGGATTGGCTCGGCATTTTCGGTGAACCGGTCGCCGATAACTTCCTGACCCGCGGCAGCCTTGATGATCGGTTTTTCAGCCTGCTTGTTTTCATCCACATATTCGCACCGCTTTTTCTGCTGTTCATGATGTGGGTCCATATCTTGAGGATTAACCGCTCGCGAACTAATCCGCCGCGCGGCTTGGCGCTTGGTGCGCTTGCCATGATGGTGGCGCTGTCCTTTGCTTATCCGGCGATCAGCCATGGACCCGCCGATCTGGGCACTGTCCCCGCGGTACTCAGTCTCGATTGGTACTACATGGCGTTCTATCCGATATTCGATCATTGGGGACCCGGCGCCATGTGGGCGCTGGCGTTCGGCGGATCGTTGCTGCTCTGCGCCATGCCATGGTTACCGCCTCGTAAGGAAGCAGCAGCGGCGGAGGTGTTTCTCGAGCATTGCAACGGCTGTACCCGCTGTTTCGGGGATTGCCCATACGGCGCCGTCTCCATGCAGCCAAGAACAGATGGCCGCCCGTTCGAGAAAGAGGCTATCGTTAACCCCAGTCTGTGTACGGCATGTGGCATTTGTGTCGGCGCCTGCCCCATGTCGACCCCTTTCAAGCAGGGTCAGGCACTGAAAACCGGAATTGATCTTCCAAACACATCCCTCGACAGCATTAGCGGACGGTTGTCGGAAGCCATGGCGAAAGTCGCGGCAAAGTATTCGCCGGCGCGCCCCAGCATCGTTGTTGTCGGCTGCGATCACGGCGCCAAATTGCGCAACATCGAAGATGATGCGACCGCTTCAATTAAGTTGCCCTGTATCGGCATGTTACCGCCGTCATTTATTGACCTTGCGCTATCGGACGGGCGTGTTGACGGCGTCCTGCTGACCGGGTGCGCCGATTGCGACTGCCATCATCGTTTTGGCATCGAGTGGACGGAAGACCGCTTGGCTGGACTGCGCGATCCCTATCTTCGCAAGCGAGTTCCCAGGGAGCGACTACATGCAGCCTGGGCCGGACCGGGAGAAGGTGATGCGCTGACCCACGAACTAGCAGAATTCCGTGAGCGCCTTATCGGTCTTGCGGCGCCGGTTGACGACGATCCGCGCCAGTCCGGAGAAGCCGCGTGATGAGCGACCAACTCTTCAGCATCAATTATTATATCTTTCCATTGGTCGTTTTCGGGCCGCTGTTCCTATGGGTACTGTTTAATTTTGGCCTGCGGGAAATTGTCAAGATTCCGGGTCAGATGCGCCGTCAACGGCAATTAGACTCGGAGGCGGCCAAACGCTTCGAAACAGAACGCGACCGCAAACGGAGCCGCGGGCCTCTTGGTAGACAACGTGGAGCCAATACCGGCCGGCTCGGCCTGTTCGCGCAAACCGTCACCTATATCTGGTTCGCCGCGGTGATTGGCTACTTTGCCTCATCACCAGCGTATAAATTCATGCCGCCCGACACGGCCATGATCAAGCTCAGCCTAAGCCATCCCGGAAAACGCAAAGAAGAATGCCGGCAGCGAAGCGCAAAGGAATTGGCCGAATTGCCGCCCAACATGCGAACTCTGGTGGATTGTTCGCGCGAACGCTGGCCGGTCCATGTCGAGTTGGATTTTGACGGATCAACGATCATGGCTGAAAGCGCCACGCCCAAAGGATTGGCCGATGATGGCCCTTCGGTATTCTATCGCACGTTCCGGGTTCCATCTGGAGCGCACCGCGTTGTCGTTCGGCTCCGAGAACAGGGTGAATCCGGGTTTGGCTTCGAGAAGAGTCAGCAGATCGACCTGCCGCCGGGCCGGGTTCTGGCCATTGATTTTCGGACTGATAAAGGTGGCTTCATTGTCAAGTGAGGGAACGGTCATGACAGACCATCAGGCTCCGCCAAGCATCAAATGGCGAGACGAATTCAATACGGGGAATGCCTCCATCGATCATGAACACCGCGAAATGGTCCGGCGGATGAACGAACTGTTGGCAAGCATTACCGTCGAAGCCGGCGACCAAGATGTCATACTGAGCACTCTTGGTGATGTTTACGCCTGGATATCGGCGCATTTTGCCCTCGAAGAAATGATCATGCGAGAGCGAAAATATGAACATTACGAGGACCATAAGCAGGATCATGAGCGCCTGCTCGACGATATCCGCGACATCATGGACGAGGTAAAGGCAGGTGAATTTACCGGGGTAAGCAGTGAGCTTGCGGGACGCTTACACGATTGGTTTGTTGTGCATTTCAAGACCCGGGATGCCGATCTCCACCGGGTGATCGGCACAAATTGATACAAATCAAAGCTCGTAAAGACCGAATTGAGCATAATTCCCGTCATTCCAACAAGCCGTGGACAAGTGTCAGATATGCTTGATGAGCCAGACTTGGCAATCATTCGACGGGTTCCTCTCTTCCAGCGCATGCCCGAAGTGGCATTGCAGAATATTCTCAGCGCTGTTTTCGCGAGGGAATACGAGAAGGGACAGGTTTTGTTCCTGCGCGACGACCCCGCCGACTGTTTCTTTATCGTCATTGATGGCTGGGTGAAGGTTTACCGCGATACACCAGATGGCGACGAAGCCGTTATAGGCGTTTTCACCCGCGGCGAAAGTATTGCCGAAGCTGCGGTATTTCTCGGAATGGATTATCCAGCCAGCGCCCAGGTCGTCACCCAGGCGCGGCTGGCTCCAATCCTCGGCGGACCGTTCCGGAACCAGGTCAGCGAAATGCCCGAAATTGCCATGAACATGCTGGCGTCAATGTCACACCGGCAGCATCATCTGGTCTCTGAGGTGGAACAGCTGAAAACCCGATCAGCCAGCCTCCGTGTGGTCGATTTCCTACTCAAGCTCTGCGCCGTCACATCGGGTCCGGCGATTGTTTCACTTCCTTATGACAAGACCTTGATTTCACGGCGCCTCGGCATGCAACCGGAGAGTCTGTCGAGAATCTTGGCAAAATTGCGCCGGCTGGGTGTGAAGACCGAGCAAAACCAAGTTGTCATCGCCGACGTCGGATCCCTGACCGATTATCGCGACGGACATGCTTCGGAGTACCGGCTCACGGCGAGTTAGCCTTTACCCGACTGTTTTTGGGCACGCTGACCCAACGATTCACTTGGCAAACTTAACATGGATCAAGGCACGCAATTGCCGGGGGTTGGATAACAGTATCATGTTGAAACGTGCAAAAGTCTCATTAGTTGGAGCCGGCCCCGGCGATCCGGATTTGCTGACCTTGAAAGCATACCGTGTGATCAGCGAGGCCGATACGGTGGTCTACGATCGTTTGGTATCGGACGAGATCATGGCTCTCGTACCAAAGGGGGCGGCGCGCATCAATGTCGGCAAACAGCCAAAATTTCACCCCGTTCCGCAATCCGAAATCAACGAGCTGTTAGTTAGCTTGGCGCAGGATGGCCGCCATGTCGTGCGTCTAAAGGGCGGCGACCCCTTCCTGTTCGGCCGCGGCAGCGAAGAAGCATTGTTTCTTCGCCAGCACGAAATCGATTATGAGATCGTCCCCGGAGTTACCTCGGCATCGGGCTGCGCCTCGGCCCTTGGTGTCCCGCTCACGCACCGCGGTTACGCCAACGGCGTCCGCCTCGTGACCGGCCACTGCTGCGACAGCAACGATCTCGACATGGATTGGCAGGGAATGGCCGATCCGGCGACGACCCTGGTGCTCTACATGGGCATGGCCAATGTACCGCAAATCTCAATTAAATTGATCGCTAACGGTCTACCGGCCGATACGCCGGTCGCCGCAATTTGCAACGGCACCCGGCCCAATCAGCGCCATATCATATCCACCCTTGGTGAGATTGCAGGAGCCGCCGCGGAATCCGATT